>Ga0308160_10000017_pt1 | contig 637195 bp, 522 predicted proteins | sample PhyFR1_FD_201036 | JGI IMG/M metagenome (GOLD analysis project Ga0308160, IMG submission 201036) | Phyllosphere microbial communities from UC Gill Tract Community Farm, Albany, California, United States - DLSLF.R1 | ecosystem: Host-associated > Plants > Phyllosphere > Unclassified | place... | reverse complement strand
TTGGGTTTGTTCAGTCCTGCTGTTCGCTGTAGCCCTCATACTTCGGGGCTGTCGCTGCCATCAGGTTTAGGTTCTTGGGCTGGTGGTTCTTTGGCTGAGTTGTCTTTCTGGCGTCGATTACCCCCCCTCCTGGTTTAAGGGGAACATAGGGGCGGGGTGGTTAAGTAATATGAATTTATTCGGAAAGACGCTGCAGTAATGCTTGGGTTTGTTCAGTCCTGCTGTTCGCTGTAGCCCTCATACTTCGGGGCTGTCGCTGCCATCAGGTTTAGGTTACTTGGGCTGGTGGTTCTTTGGCTGAGTTGTCTTTCTGGCGTCGATTACCCCCCTCCTGGTTTAAGGGGAACATAGGGGCGGGGTGGTTAAGTAATATGAATTTATTCGGAAAGGTGCTGTGGTAATGCTTGGGTTTGTTCAGTCCTGCTGTTCGCTGTAGCCCTCATACTTCGGGGCTGTCGCTGCCATCAGGTTTAGGTTCTTGGGCTGGTGGTTCTTTGGCTGAGTTGTCTTTCTGGCGTCGATTACCCCCCCCTCCTGGTTTAAGGGGAACATAGGGGCGGGGTGGTTAAGTAATATGAATTTATTCGGAAAGACGCTGCAGTAATGCTTGGGTTTGTTCAGTCCTGCTGTTTGCTGTAGCCCTCATACTTCGGGGCTGTCGCTGCCATCAGGTTTAGGTTACTTGGGCTGGTGGTTCTTTGGCGAGGTTGTTTTTCTGCCGTCGATTATGCCCCTCTTGTTTTAAGGAGGGGTGCCCCTGGGGCGGGGTGGTTAGCGTTAGGGATTGTAAGGATTCAGTACCGATCCTTCATCGGTACCGGAGCGTAGCGCAGCCCTGCAAAGCCCGCCCCCTTGCGCAGCTTGGGGAACGCCCAAATATTAACAGACTTCCGAAGTTTGCTGATGCCCTGGACCTTTGAGACTCCGGAAGTCTTGCTTTTATTCTTCTTTTGCTTTTCCCTTTTTTCTCGATTTTATAGCCTGTGTAAGTAAAAATTCAATCTGCCCGTTCGTACTTCTAAACTCATCGGCAGCCCAAGTTTCTACTTCTTTTAATAAAGCAGGACTAATTCTTAATACAAAAGCTTTTTTATCTTTCTCCGCCATTCTTATTGTATTGCTTGTATATTATACCTCGTTTTTAAATTAATAAGGAACATTTCGAGTTCTTCTATCTTATTTGAGCTGAACAGGAGCTTTTTGCCGTTTTTAAATTCAATCTGTAAGCCTTTATCTTTATCGTTTAGGATATAAGCCTTGTCGTTAAATTTAAACCAAAGCCTGCTGCGAACACCAAATCCGCCATAATCTCCTAAAGCATTGTATTTATTAATGTAAACTTTCTCTATGTTGGCCCAACTCAATAGCTTCAGCTTGGTTTGAAATGGAAAATACTTGTAAGAAATACCTTCAGTGCCGACCTGCAAGGTCATTTTATTTTTTTGAAGCAGGTAAATAATCGCAAAAGGAAGGAGTACTGCCCAAAATGGGGCAAAATAAGTAGCTTTTAAAGTTTCAAAGCTCATTCCACCTTTATCAAAAAGTACAATACTGACGACCATAACGGCATCAATAGCCAATAAAATATAAAGCCACCAAAGTTTTAAGCTTTGTTTTTCCTCAAATTCCATTTGCCTAATTATATAATGTTCCGGTATTTACCACAGGCTGTACATGGCGATCGCCGCAAAGTACAACCAGTAAATTGCTTACCATAGCTGCTTTACGCTCTTCATCCAGCTCAACAATTCCTTTTTGCGATAATTTCTCTAAAGCCATCTCTACCATACCTACAGCACCTTCAACTATTAATTTACGGGCCGCTATAACCGCAGTGGCTTGCTGACGCTGTAACATGGCACTGGCAATTTCTGGCGCATAAGCCAAATGCGAAATTCTAGCCTCTAAAACTTCAATACCTGCTCTCGATAAACGTTCGTTCAATTCGTTTTCTAAAAGTTCGCTTACTTTATCAGCACCATCTTTTAAGGTAATGGTGGTTTCTTCACCTTCGGAATGATCATAAGGGAAAATGTTAGCCAAATGCCTTACAGCAGCTTCACTTTGAATGTTTACATATTGCATGTAGTTTTCTACAGAGAAAACGGCTTTGGCCGTTTCGTTTACTTTCCAAACCACCACAGCAGCAATTTCGATCGGGTTGCCCAGTTTGTCGTTAACCTTTAACTGCTGCCCGTTTAAATTGTTCGCTTTTAACGATAAACGTCTTTTGGCGGTTAGGGGATTTACCCAGAAAAATCCATCGGCTTTTACTGTTCCAATATATTTTCCGAAAAGGGTGAGCACCATTGATTGATTGGGATTGATGATTAAAAAGCCTGGGAATATTAAAAATATATCTATAGCCAGTAAAATCCCTCCCCAGAGAAAGATTTCTGAAACAAAACAGAAAATAGAAGCGCCCAGCAATGCGATGCATAGTGCGAATGTTAGATAGCCCGATGGCGGATTAATAATTTTTTCCTGATACATAATTGATATTAATTTGATATCATAAAGTAAAATATAAAATCTGGTAATTGCAAACAAAACCTGTAAAATGTATATTAGATAAAAATGCTATTTTTGACAATACAATAATTACATCGTTTTGGCTAAAATCAAGAGAAATTCACACAAAATCCTTTACCGGAAGTATTCATCAAACCTAAAATATGTGATGATGATATTTACCGTTTTCATTATTACGTTATTCCTGCCCAAACAGCCCCGGTTTAGGTATGAGTTTGAAAAAAATGCAGTATGGAAAAACAAGGACCTGATTTCTCCCTTCAGTTTTGCTATTTTAAAAACCAACCCACAGGTTAATGCCGATAAAAAGAATGCGTTAAAAGATATTTTGCCTGTTTACCAATTCGATAGGGGCATTACGGCAAATGCTTTGGAAGAGTTTGCCAATGAGTTTGATGTGAAATGGAAATCTAAGCAACTTAACGAAAAAGATAAGGACTTATATAAAAGTGCTTCCTATAAATTGCTGCAGAACATTTACGAGAAAGGGATTATTGGTTTAAATGTGAAACATCAGGCAGGAGGGAAGAACTATGACTTTTCTTTACTTGAAAACAATGTTGCCCAGAAAAAGAATACACAGGATGTTTTTACCGCAGAATCGGCCTTGAAGTTTTTTAAAGATAATTTTAAAGCCCCCAATCAGGTAATGGGCGATCTGGTTGCAAACCTCGCCATTGATCATATTACCCCGAACATTGTATTTGATGAGCGGTTAACCCAAACCATACAGGATAATACGGTTAACAATATCTCTACTACAAAGGGTATGGTGCAAAAGGGAGAGCTTATTGTAGCAAAGAATGATGTTATTGATGAAGAAATTTATCAGAAACTGGAATCTTATAAAGCAACTTACGATGCACAAAGCAAAACAATAGGGAGCAGGGCATTGGTTTATCTGGGGCAGGTAATATTGGTTGGCTTCATACTCGCTATTTTAATGTCGTTCCTTTTTCTTTTCCGGAAGGATATTTTTGCCGATAACCGCCAGCTTTCCTTAATCCTGATTGTTACCACGGGAATGTTACTGGCATTAACCTGGGCCATTAAAATGGAAATTCCAAGTTTGTACTACATTCCATTCTGTGTAGTGCCCATTATCATTAGGATCCTGTTCGATACCCGTTTGGCACTTTACCTCCATATGCTGGTGATTTTAATTGCTGGTTTTTTTGTGGCCAATAGTTTCGAGTTTGTGTTTTATCAGGTTACTGCGGGCATGGTTGCCATATTCAGTATTAAAAACTTTGTTAAGCGCGAAAGATTCCTGGTTTCGGCCTTGTTTATTCTTCTGGCTTATTTTGTTTCTTTTATAGGTATTGCCCTGCTCCGTGAAGGATCTTTCCGCGAAATAGAATGGATGAATTTTATTCCTTTTGTTTTTAGTGTACTTTTATCTCTTTTAGCTTACCCCTTAATTTATCTGTTCGAACGTATTTTTGGTATCACATCAGATGTGGCCTTAATTGAGCTCACCAATACGAATAATAAACTGTTAAGGGAGCTTGCCTTTAAAGCGCCTGGAACGTTTCAGCACTCTTTACAGGTGGCAAACCTGGCAGAGGCCGCGATATTTAAAATAGGGGGCAATTCGGTGCTGGTAAGGGCAGGTGCTTTATATCATGATATTGGTAAGGTAGACAATCCACAATATTTTATTGAGAACCAGAATACAGCTGTTAGTCCGCACGATAAACTGCCATATGAGCAAAGTGCACAGATTATTATTCAGCATGTGCATAAAGGAATTGAGATTTTGAGGAAGAACCAGATTCCTGAAGCGATTATCGATTTTATCAGAACACACCACGGCAATACCCGGGTTGATTATTTTTATCAGTCTTTTTTGAAAAATACACCTGAAAAATTTGTCGACGAAAACATTTTCCGCTACCCCGGACCAATACCTTTTAGCAAAGAAACTGGTGTGTTAATGCTCGCCGATTCGGTCGAAGCTGCCTCAAGAAGTCTGAAAAATCCCGATGCTCAGAACATAAATGACATCGTTGAACGGATAATTAACTACAAATTGGAGCAAAATCAGTTAGATGACTGCGATTTAACGTTAAAAGATATTGAGACTATCAAATTGATATTCAAGACGATGCTTATGAGCATCTATCATGTGCGTATAGATTATCAACAAATTTTGTAATTTTTTTTTGTTGGATAACTTGTTTTACTATATTTGCAGACCTCAAAACAACGCCGGTAGGGCGGAAAATAGAGGTTGAATGGAGAGGTGCCTGAGTGGCCGAAAGGAACAGTTTGCTAAACTGTCGTACTGGTAACGGTACCGCGGGTTCGAATCCCGCCCTCTCCGCAGAAAATAAAAATTTGCAAAAATAAATGGAATTATCAATTTAAAACCGTTTCTTTGCAATCCCTTCGAAAAAGGGAAATAAAAAAAGAAGATACCAAGTTCGGGATGTAGCGTAGCCCGGTATCGCGCCTGCTTTGGGAGCAGGAGGTCGTAGGTTCGAATCCTGCCATCCCGACAAAAAGTTGATCCACTTTTAAAATAGGATTAAAAGATCGATACCAAGTTCGGGATGTAGCGTAGCCCGGTATCGCGCCTGCTTTGGGAGCAGGAGGTCGTAGGTTCGAATCCTGCCATCCCGACTATAAAACAGAGAGCCTTTAGATCGTTAGATTTAAAGGCTTTTTTGTGCGCGCACGGCATGTGCGCAAACGGAGATCAAGCGGAAAAGTTGGGGGGAATTAAATAATTTCTTTCTTTTGTAGTTTACAACAATTACAAATTCCCTTGAATCGAGCCGGGCACACCGTTATCAGTTTTTTTCCTAACTATAAATAGTTATCGTATCCCTCGGGCTCCCTTATTTAAATACATTCATTATACATTTTTAGACAAACCAACTAACGAATTAGGTTTTTTGGCGGTAATTTTGGGTTAGATGCATTGCACCTTTTAATAATATAGGCTATCGGCATCAGTGATATATATATCATTAAGTTTTTTATTTCTTTAATCTGAACATTATAACCAATGAAAAAGAGTAAAATTAGCAATCTCATCGCTGTAATCTATCTGGGAACAAATTTGCGTTCTCAGCAAATGACAAAAACATTAATACACAATCGGTATCTATCGTTGATTTTTTGCGCTGCCAGCTATGCACTTTGATGTATTTACCCGTCTAGAAACTCTAGACTATCTTATCAGACTCAAGTGCACCGGCACCCCCAAGTTATTAGCCCGACGACTGTCAATTTCCGAACGATCGCTATACAATTTTTTGGATTTGATGCGCAGTTTGGGCGCTCCGATCGTGTATTGTAAAGTTCGAAAGTCGTATTATTATGCAGAAGAAGGTATGCTCAATGTCCGCTTTACGCGTAAGTAACGGAAATAATTACGAAATTCCATGTCAAGCAGTCAGCCTGTTATACCAAGGGTGGGTAAGAAAAACTTAATGCTTAAATTATTTTTTGCATTTAACGCACGACTGCAGTGTTGTTGCAGTGGCACAATTTAGATTTGGTTTTAGGCAGGCAATGAATTGGAATACCTTGAAATAGTCAATGTGTCTATGGAACTGATCATGCCAAGGCCAAATAATGTATATTATCCATCTTAATCTCTCAAACAATTATGAACGGGACGACACTCACCCTAACGAAGAGATATCTGTTCTGCTTTCTCTCATTGATCCACATCGCCAGCATGCTGAAAGCCCAAGACATGCAGTCCCTCGTGCCACAAATTCCAACATCTCCCCAAGCTGAAGCTTTTAAGTTATATGGGGACTATGCGATCAACTATTCAAACGGTACACCTGATATATCAGTTCCACTTTACGAGATCAATCACAGGGGCTTTAAGCTTCCGTTAAGTTTAAAGTATAATGCCCAACCGCTTGCGATATAGTTTCGATATTTATGCAGGAGCCGTAAGGAAACTGCAGGAAGATAACTATTTTGCTTTTGGAAAAAGGAGCCCTGCTTACGGAGGTGGTAATAAATATCTTTACAACGGCAAAGAGGAACAGGAAGAACTAGATGTTTACGACTACGGTGCAAGGTTCTATGATCCGGTAATAGGAAGGTGGAGTGCGGTGGATCCGCTTGCCGAGCTGGGCAGGAGATGGTCTCCGTACGTTTACGCGATGAACAATCCCATCCGCTATATCGACCCTGACGGAATGTGGGCAGTTGATACTAAAGGGCATGAGGTGATTACCGATCCAGACGAGATTGAGGCCATATTGAGGCCGCTGAAGATTGCCGCAGCTGTGGAGGGGGATGAGGAAGACGAAGGAGGTTCAGAAAATAGATGGGCTTCAAAAGGAGGCTTCTTTGTTCATCAAACAGCTAATAAAAATGCTGTCTATAGAAAAGGAAGGCCAAAAAATATCAACGAAGCGAAAGCAAATGTTTGGGCATTAGAGGCACTTGACAGAGCAACTGTTTACGCAGATGGTGATGAGTTTCAGACAGGTGCATACTCTTATAGGCATGGCATGAGAAATAACGGGGAAACTATTGAACAAGCGATGGCAAAAGCCGATAATTTTGTTAGGTCCCAGTTTACAAAGGCAAAGACCTTGCTCAAAGAAGGAAAGATAGCGGAAGCTTATTTTGAGTTCGGTGTCGGCCTGCATACGTTACAAGATGCTACGTCCCCAGCTCATGGCGGGTTTCAGCAGTGGGATGGAAAAGAAACTGTCTGGCAACAAGTTACTCATGTACAACAAGAATTGATATATCCTGGAAAGCAAAGTAATCTTCAAAATATAACAAATATTTATTTAGCATGGTTTCAGAACAGTAACTCTCCCCTTCCCAAAACCAATTTATTTAAAAACATAAGAACTGATAAATGAAAGAGATAATTATACTAATTGGATTGTACCTAGTCTTTTTAATCCTGTCTGTTTTTTTTAAAAAAGTCTTACTAAAAATAAACATTTTATGGTCTATTTTATGTCTTCCAGCCTATCTGATAGGCATCTATTTTTATATCGAAGGGTTGATTAATATTCATCAAATTCTCCGAGAGAAACATATTCATCTTGAGTTTGGGCATGCCGAAATATTATTGTTAGAATTGGGGCTCGCCTGTTACGCTACTGCAATATTTATTATAATTAATGTTTTGTATGGCAAATATAGGATAAGAAAAAAAACTAGCTGATTGTTTATTACTCAGATACGGAGCAAGGTTCTACGATCCGGTAATTGGCAGGTGGAGCGCCGTGGATCCGCTTGCCGAGCTGGGGAGAAGATGGTCGCCGTACGTGTACGCATTGAACAACCCCGTTCGTTTTGTAGATCCAGACGGAATGTGGTCGGTTGATGCAAACGGGCATGATGTGATCACCGATCCAGATGAAATTGAGGCCATATTAAGGCCGCTGAAGATTGCTGCGGCCGCACAGGATGATGACAAACCGGATAAGCCTAAAATTATAAGTAGGAAAGCTTGGGGTGCAAAGGCACCAATTACTACGGGAGGTCGTAAATGGGACAAAGTAAATGGAAATCTATCAGTTTATTACAATCAGATCACAATACATCATTCAGGAAACGGGGCCAATTTCATGAACATAAAAGATCTTCAAGATAAAGAACAGGCAGATAAGTATGCCGATATTCCTTACCATTTTGCCATCGACAAGGATGGAAAAATATATGAGGGACGTCCAATAAACATCAAGGGCTCTCATGTAGATAATGGCAATACTGGGAATATTGGTATTGTGTTAATGGCCGATTTAGACACGAAAGACGCGGGACTGTCGCTAGTCGAACGTTATGCGGAAGAGTTCATGGGAGATGGGGAGGCAACTGATCCAATGATAGAATCATTATTTCAGCTATCCAGGTATCTCAAATCAGAATATGGCATCAAGAGTTTTTGCCCGCTAGGCCATGCCCTGGGAATATTGGGATGGAATGGGTAGAGAAAATCAGACAAACGCTGAAAATGCAAAAGCCGACCGAAATCAAATGAAAATGAATGGAATTTCTTACTTCTTAAATATTTGCGTGTTATTAATAATTTTTTTAACACCAAGATATTTTCATAATGACTACACTAGATTAGTAGATTATGTCACCATTTTTTTTATGCTATTCAACTATCTTGTACTAAGATATGCTAAAGTCACATTGGGCAAATTATACTTATGGGTCAGCATTGCTCAATTCCTCAGTTGTTTGTTGACGATTACCTCAAATGAGGAGATCGGGTTTAAAACAACAAGGATTCAATATCTGATTACTAATCAACTTCATAACAACTTGAATGATTTCACGGAAGGCGTCTTGTCAATAGCGATTTTAATTTATTTTGCACTACAGATTCTATATATATTCAGGTTAGTGAAAGCAATGGGGCCAGCAAAGTTGATATAATTCTTTGGTGAAAGCCAGGCAGTTTGATCTTTTTTAAAAAAACAGATCAAACCTAAATACCAACGGAATAAAAGTAATCAGCCCGGATGGCATACCCTTCGCTTTAAAATACAGCTTTGAATATAATTCGCTATCGAATAATGATTGATCTGTATTGTTCAGCTTATTAAGGTTCGCCTGCTCCTTGGGCTGTAATGCAGTTGGTATAGTTCATCCTTTTGCCGCTGCGAGAGACTTCATTTCGTTTCCGACGGCGGTATTTGAAGTTTTCCACCGCTTTTAAATCTCGCAATTTTGTTTGCTTGTTTTGTCACGGTGATTTTTGTTTTTATTGGGATTAGTTTGGGATCAAGAATATTACCCATTTTTAAGCCTAAATCCTAAAGAACCTCATTAAATAACATTTCGATATAACCTGGGATTTATTGTCTGCAGGAACATTCAAGAACTAATTCAACAGAACAGTCAACGATTTTGATCTCCCACAATGGGATTAGCCCCATGTACGCTCAATTTTAATCTTTCTTTTAAAATTTTTCAATGGTAGCAATAACATACCGGATGTTTTTTTACGGAAATTAATAGGATAAATACTTCACTAAGCCTGTGGTTAACCCCCGTTTTATAAGCTTTACATCTGAAAACAAAACTTTTTGATGGGGTAAAGGATTTTTACTATAACAATTTATCAGATATGAAAAAGCAGATTTTATTACTCGCAGCCGCATTAACTTCAATAGTAATGGCCTGTAACTCCGAAAATCGCTCATCAAGCAGCGATTCAACTTCCAATGATACGTCGATGAGCTCAATGAGTGGTACAGACCCTATGCAGGACAGCACAAGCCGTGATAGCACGAGTACAAGCACCAGCACCGATTCCACTAGTCAGAATGGAAGTACAGGCACTCAACAGCAAAGACAATAGGATAGTGGGTTGCCAACCAGGTAAACCATATAAGGCTGTTGCTCTGCCCATTCTCTAAACATTGGTATAATTTTAACCTTAAATCACAAGAAAATGGAACAAGAAAATCAATCTACACCGCAAGAGACAGAAATCGGACAAAACGGTGGTACAGACCAAAATTCAGAACAGGATCTTGGCAATGAAGAAACCCAGGAAAACAATACCCTTGGGGGAGATTCAGGCAACGAACAGTCCCCAGACCAGTCATCAGGGGACACAGAAAATATTGAGGGCACGGATGGATCATCCGAGGACGAGCAACCTGACCCCAGTGAGCTTGATATCGATGAAAGCACGGGAAATCCAGGGCTCGGTTGATCGGAACAAAATGGTAATCAAAACCGATATCTCAGATGGATGACATCACATCAGAAAGCAGAATTCTACTTTCTGATGTTTTTTACGGTTATGTACCTCGGCTTAAAATTGAATCGTGAGGTATCAGGAGGTTCATTGTTGTCTTAATTAATAATTTATGAGAAAATATATTTTTGCTATAGCAACAGCTGCGGTGATGGCCAGCATGGGCTGCCACGCTGATCGAACAGAAAACGACCGCAAGTCGACAGGTGCAGATTCTAGTCTTCAGGATAGCAGCAGGCTCGATTCTTTTGGAGGTGATGGTACTGCAAAAAGCAGGAAAGGAACAACCAAGGATAGTACGGTGATGGGCACCCCTCCAGATTAAAAATTATTTGGCCGCAAGCTATTATTAATTATGCCTACAGCGATGTAGAAATGAATAAAATTATGGAAAACAGTGAAGATGACAAGCTAAAAGAAGCATCCGAAAACGGCTCACTCACACCGGTGAGGCCACCCGCAGAAGATATAATCAAAGGGGCGGGAGAGGACGATGCAATTACTGAACTGAGGAATAACCGTTCGGATAAAGACGTAGATAAGGAAGAACAGCGCGGTACTGACCCTCGGGCTTATCCGGGTCCGCGTGATGGGCAGTAACATTTTAAATGCCTTTATCGCGATCGACCAAATTACAGCATGAGGAAATATAACTGTGAAGAAATTGGACCTGCCTTGGGTATCTTTAGTCCCAGGGCAGGTTCTTTTTTATTATTTTCTTTTGCAAAGATACTTGATCATCAGACCACCTACGGCGAGGGTAATTGCCGCCTTGCCTATCATATTAACAGGATTATACCTGAATTCCGATTTCCAGCCCCTTTCTTTTACAATATCTGGGATGGTGCCCTTTTTAAAGTCTTCAATGATGCCTTCCCAGGCATTTATCCGATCTGCAAGGATTAGCGGGATCCAGTGGCGGTACCTATCTTCGCTGTGCTTAAAAGCATATCTGCGTATTGCACCGCTGAGTCCTGAAGGGGGAACGGAGGTCCCGAACACCGCGCTGGGCCGTGGCCGCTCATTAGACTTAAGAAGCTCAATATTTACAGGCTGTTGTTCAGCTTTTTCATAATTGCTCCGTTTGTGATCGTCTCCAGTGTAGTTTTTAATGGGATAGGTGGGTTCATTGTCTGGATCAATATCCATACCCCATCCGGGAATATTTTTGAAGTCTTGATTTTGATTGTTCATAATATTAAGGTTTAGTTGATGGAATAAGTACAGTTTTAATGCATTCATCCAGTTTGGAAGAAAAGATCCGGTAAGCCTCCGAAATTTCCTCCAGTGGAACCCTATGGGTGATCAGGCCCTTTGGATTAAGCCTGCCAGATTGAACATGATCGATCAGGCGTGGTAGCAGTCTTTTAACTGATGCCTGGTTTGCCCGCAGTGTGATACCTTTATTGAGGATGTTGCCAATAGGAACGTAATTAAAGGGTGGGCCATAAACACCTACTACCGAAACGATTCCACCCTTTTTAACTGAGTTTATTGCCCATTGAAGCGCAGTTGCTGCTCCGGCTTGCATTAAGGTTATTTTACCGGTAAAGGTTTGCAGCGCATTTCCTTCGGCTTCACAACCTACGCAATCAATACACACATCTGCTCCATACCAGTCGGTTGTTTTTTTAAGGAAAACAACAGGATCATCCATAGATTTAAAATTGTAGGCTTCGCATTTTGCATAATTTTTTGCAAACTCAAGCCGGTAGTCAACATGGTCGATAATGATCACCCTGGAAGGGCCAAAAAACCAGGCGCACCTGGCGGCCATTATTCCTATTGGGCCTGCGCCGAACACAACCACCGTATCACCTTCTTTTATCCCACCCATTTCGGCTGCCTGGTAACCTGTTGGCACCACATCTGTCAATAGCACTGCGTCATCGGGATCCATATCAGGCGGGATGACCGTTGGGCCAATGTTTGCGTAGGGCACCCGAACATATTCTGCCTGCCCGCCATCAAAGCCACCTGCAGTGTGCGAATACCCGAAAATGCCACCCACGGCGGTGGCCATTGTATTTGATTCATGGCAGTTTCCGTAAAGTCCCTGCTTGCAAAAATTACACTTTCCGCAAGCGATATTGAAAGGTACCAGTACATGGTCGCCGACTTTAACATTGGTTACTAAGGGGCCAACTTCTTCCACAACTCCGGTAAACTCGTGGCCGAATGTAGACCCAACGCGTGTATCGGGTACCATCCCATGGTAAAGATGGAGATCCGACCCACAGATACAAGTCCTGGTAACCCGTACAATCGCATCTTCGGGATGCAGGATTTCAGGCATTGGCCGCTCAACGGTACGTACCCTGTAGGGTCCGCGATAGTTCATTGCTAACATAATTTCAAAATTTAATATATAAGTAAATGATAGTTTTCTGTTGGTTCCTTATTCCATTTATGATTTTTTTTGGTCAGCGTTAATATGTAAATAATTGTTCCTGATGTAGTTATGTGTAAAAGCCTCTACCTTGACCGCTATATGCCAGTAATGCTTTCTGCTAAACGCCATTTTCCAGGAAAGAAGAAAGCAGGTAAGGAGAATCGATTTCCTTTACGGAGACCGGTTGGCTCAAAGGTGAGGGATATTCCTGCATGGAATAACAAACTTTTCACCCATTGACAAAACTGATACTTTCAAATCACGGATGGTGATTTTTAGATCATCGTCGAACGAGGTGATATTCGAGCCGTTGCTTCCTTCGCCATCCAACAGTATCACAACCCCGTTACCAACCACCTCACAATTAAAAGCCTCGGTAACTACAATTGCCGTATTCTCTTCAATACCTACGCCTATCGAGGCCGGATTTGTAGCAATCACCTGAGCCATTCTGACAAAACGCCCGCGGTGAACAAAATGTGTATCTACACAAACATCTCTTAGAAACTCAAACCCAGTAGTAACTTTTACCCCTGCGGCCACCATTTCGTTCTTGCCTGTGCCGTCAAAAATCATTGGGGTCGACATCGCCATTGCGCCTGCGCTTGTTCCTGCAACGATCAGTCCGCTATGGATATACCTGTTTTTTATCTGCCCCATTATTTCAGTTCCTCCATATATCGCGGTGAGTTTAAGCTGGTCGCCCCCGGTAAAGAAAATGCCGTTTGCCTGATCAATACGTTCGGCCAGATCAGCATCCATCGGACGGTTTTCATGATGGATATGGCCAGTTGCACTTGCACCAAGCGCATTGAAGCAAGTTGCATACACATTGTAAGTATCATTAACTTCTTCCAAGCCTGCTGTGGTAATAATTTCAATAACAGGAGATTTGCCCCACAGTTCAATAAAGGCTGACAGGACAGATTTATCGGTCAGTTCGGTAGGTGATTTATTTTCAGCGCCTCCGATGAGCATAAGTTTACCATTAGGAAGGGGACAGCTTTGTTTTTTCATAATTTGCATCTGTAAGTAACGCTTCCATATTTGCGGCAAAAAAGAGATATATTCCTGAGTGGCGGGAAAGCAATCCTGTTTTTGTAAGCAGAATTGCAAATATAGCTGGGTATTATGGCCAGGAAACCGACCGCTCGTCAAATCCCATTGATCCCTTGTTTTTGCTTCCGCTTTGATCTACTTGTTCTGCTCCGCTTTTAATTTGCTCATTTTTTTCCTCAAGTGCTTTAACAATCTCCTCCTCAAGCGAAAGGTCACTGTTCTCCTCTTCCTGTTTTTTGTGGTCTTTATTTTTGCTGTTATCTTTCATGGTAATGTTATATCATTGATTTTTAATACGTCACCGATCAAACCTGGGCTAATAAACCAGGTTTGTATCGGTTCGGTACTTGCCATGTCAAATGGATGTTAATCCAGTATTATAATCGCTCCACGTTGCGGTTCCTTCAGGTTCTGAAGATTTGACTTCCAGACTCCGAATTTCGCCCAACTGAATACTCAATGCATTTGCTTCCTCAATTTCTGTATTGAGATTGACATCCTCAGCGCTGAGGCCTGATGTTGTTTTAACATAAGCTGCCGGATCGGATATGTATTCCCATTCTTTATCCATCTTAGGCATATTTCCCTCGTTCCATGGCCCTCTGGAGCTTGTTGGCGTAGAAAGGTTAAAGTATTGCTGTGTAAACCTTGGATCTGATTGTAAAACGCCCGGCGGGAAGTTAGGCTGTATCGTTTCAAGGGCGGCCTCAAACATTTTGTAATGTGCAATTTCCCTTGTCATTAGAAAGGAAAGTGTGTCTTTTACGTATGGATCTGTTGTAAACTTCATGAGGTGTTCATACACCAGCTTGGCCCTCGATTCTGAGGCCAGGTTGCTTCTAAGGTCTACGGTTAAATCGCCATTAGAATGAATATAAGATGCACACCATGGAATACCCTGGCTGTTGCGAAGTGTTGGCCCGCCTCCGGTAATCACTGGGAACTGTGGGTTTGCTGTGAGGGCACTATGGATAATATCTTCCATTGCGGCTTTACCTTCCAGCACCTGCATAATTTCAGAAGAGTCTGCAGCTCTTTTCATTTCTCCGTTAACGCCCTTAAGCAGCATCTGAATAGTTGCACCCACTATTTCAAGGTGCGAAAACTCCTCTGTTGCAATATCCATAAGCATGTCGTATTTATCCGGATATGGCTGTTTGGCATTAAATGCCTGTGTAAAATACTGCATAGCAGCTGCGAGTTCTCCATTTTCGCCACCGAACTGTTCTAGCAGGATGTTTGCAAATGCAGGATCCGGTTTGGATACCCTTGCATTAAATTGTAGGTCTTTTGAATGATGGAACATAATTGATTTTGTTAGTTATTTATACTTGCGGATCTGCGTCTATAATCTGCTAATCGGTCGCAGCCCATATTATTTGTTATTCGCCCAGCTCTTTTTCCCAATCGGACGGGTTACGGCTGGTATCTGTATTTGGATGATCCCCTTTTGGGATTTCCAGATCGGCGGGTCGTTTGTCTTCAAATGATTTAGGTCCGTCTTCGGCTTTTTGATCTTCATTGCCAAGGGGCTCATCTTCCAGCCCGTGTTTCGTCTTTTTGCTGTCTTTCATCTTAAAATTTTGATATTATGATTAATACATTTCAATTGCTCAACAGGCTGTTTATCCGCCTGGCTATTTAATCTGGGCCTGTAGGTTCACGGCTTCTTCGAGATGGGTTTTAAGTGAAGGCAGCTTTGCTTCGGCAAATGATCTTAGATCTGCATCATAAACACCCATATCACCAGCTGCGTTAGAGAATAGCGTGATCGCGTCTTGATGGGAAGCAACCATTATCTTCATAAACTCCCGATCGAATGATGATGGATCTGTGTTGTTCAGCTTATCAAGGTTTGCCTGCTCCTTGGGCTGTAATGCAGTTGGTATAGTCCATCCTTTTGCCGCCGCAAGAGATTTCATTTCGTTTCCTACGGCGGTATGATCTGTTGTCATGTGCTCACCATAATGCCTTACCGCAGCGTTTTGTGCTTTTTGTATAGCTATTGCGCCTGCCTGCACCTCGAAACTGTTACTGCTCGAGGCCTGAGTTACAAAAGACTGGTTATCCATCGTGTAATTTTCATCGTTGTCCTTTTTACAGGCCTGTAAGCTTAATATTGTAAGCGTAACGATAATCAGTGTTTTAAGTGTTTTCATAGCTTTTTATCTTTTATTTCTATTGATAACCTTTTTTTTATTGCGCTGGTTTAGGGGTGAAATACCCGAAAGAAGCTGAAAAATCCCTGAATTTGCTCCGTATTTATTCGTATGGATGACAGGTTTACAATGAATCCTCTCGACTGGAGCAATGTGTAGATCGAGATGAGGCCGAGCGTTATGGCTTAATAAATAATACTTAGCTTTGCTGTAATTTATACGCCATCAGTTATAGTGATTGTTGAGGTTACTTACCGCGTAAACCCAGTTATCTTTTCCGCAGTTTTCGCATCTATTGTGCTTTGCCTCGGTATGGTAATTGCCGCAGAATTTACAGACTTTATATGTGCTTTGGTGATGGATTTTAGCTGACATTTCCCTGTCCCAATCAGGGATTGAGGACAGCCCGGGCACGGGTTCTGATTGCTGAAGTAGGCTAAAAGTTCCCCCTGCTTCAAAGTACAGGCGCTTAACCATTCCAAGGTGGCTGATTCCCTGCGACCTTAGCTGTGAAAGCACCCTGTCTCTTGTAATACGGGTGAGTAACATAGCCTTATGGTTTAGCACCCCATCCTTAACTAAAATATTGTATTTTCCCTGTGTTAATGATTCGAACTTTTTGCTTTTTCTAGCAATTTTGGCAATTAATACCTGAAGCGCGATGATTACCATTGCTATAACTACTGCAGGTAGCAGGCCCCTGTCAGGATTCATCAATGGCACTCCGACGGCGGCTGCAAGCGATGCTACCGCGGCCATCTCATTACGACTGAGTTGAGAAGACATCCGTTTACCCATCAGCCTCATCGATACCATCAGGATCAGGTATATAACGGCAGTACGGAGGATAACCTCAATAAAAAAATGAAACGGAACTTCACCCTGAAGGATGCGTTGAAGGTCAGTTAGTTTAATTTCGTATTCTTTCATAATTATTTTGCGATAACAGCCTGGCCCCAGTTTTCTGAGTGGCAGTTTTTACAGTTTTTTTCATTGCTTGATTGTTCAGGGGCGGGATTTCCGCACTCCAGACAGATTATGGATTCCCCAACTATATTGAATTCCTGTTCCGCCTTACCATCAGCAGGGGGAACCAGGCTTAAACCAGGTTTTGGCTGGTCGTATTTAAAAACAGAAAAAATGCCACAGGCTTCCATATAAACCCTTTGTACCTCGCCCAAATTGTATATATGCTGGTTTCTCAGCACAGCAAGCAGCTGCTCGCGAGAGATTTTCATGCTGTCGAGTTTGGTAGCGAGCATTACCCCGTCTTTGATCAACAACGATTCACTACCCTGGGTTAGGAGCTCTATTTTATGGTTTTTGGCAGCGAGGTAGGTGATACCACGCTGAAAAGCAAAAGCACAAAAAAGTACCAGAATTCCCTGTAACAAACCTTTGTCAGGTATTTGCATGGGTACAGAAACGATTGCACCCAGCGTAAGCATCACCGCCAGCTCCGAAATCGTCAGTTGTCCGCCCATCCTTTTGCCCATCAGCCTAAGCGTTACCAGTAGAAACAGATAGATGATAATTGTCCTGATCAGCACTTCCAGTAAAAATGCTGTGGGTGCGGTGCCTATGAGGATGCGGTGCCAATCGCCCCAATGTATTTCTTCTTTTTTCATGTTTTTACAATTGATCCTGCTATAACCTCTGTTCGAGCTGATTAAATGCTCAACAGCTCTTCTGGAATTTCGGTTTGATAGAAGCATAAAATGCGTATTTGCAACAGAAAAGCCCCGTATTTCAACGTGCAGGATAAGCTTTTTTGTAAAAACGGATGATACAAAGGGTTAAAGTGTTAAGCCAGTTACAGAAGTTACGGTATTAACCACATACAAAACAGGTAGTTTCTGCCTCAACAAACTAGCCTTAGGCAGGTTAATAATATAGAGAAACGGGGCAAAAGTGTAAAGGCGCTAATGGGTTTTAAGATAAAAAAATAGGCTGAATGACCGACAGGACCGGAAACAATCTATGGATTATCCTTTGGGGAATTAGTTGCCTCCCGTGTGCTGGAAGTATTTCGTAGATCGGTTTCAAGAAATACCTGGGTAATATCCTTCAGCAAATCACTAATAAATATTTGTTAACAATTAAATAGAACCTATGGAAGATTTCAATTCGTATTTCAGCAGCGCCTTTTTAGGCAAAAAAATTATGATTACTGGTGGCAGCACAGGCATTGGAAGGGCAACAGCGATTTTACTCGGCTCGTTAGGTGCCCAATGTATCATCTGTGGTCGCCATCAGGAGCAGATAGATGAAACGCTGCAGGCAATTGCGGCGAAAAACAGATTAAACAGTTTTGGCATTGCTGTTGATCTTTCCGCTGAAGAAGGTATTGAGCGGCTTTTCAAAGCAGCCGATCAACAGCTGGGCGGGCTGGATGTATTAATTAACAACGCCGCCCTGGGATATGGAAGTATACTTGAAGGAGGCTACGAAGATTGGCAGTATATTCTGGATACCAATTTATTGGCCTACATGGCCTGTAGCAAAGAAGCGATTGTAAGGTTTAAAGAACAGGGCTTCGGCCAGATTATCAATATCGGCTCGATGAGCGCAGATGTAAGGGAAGAAAGTAGCGCTGTTTATGTTGCCACTAAAGCGGCAATCCAGGGATTTTCAGAATCGCTGCGTAAAGAAATTAACCCACTGGGTATTAAGATTTCCCTTATTGAACCTGGGGCAGTTGATACCGATATGCAGGGGGGGAGTTTTGAGGAAAAGCAAGCACAGATCAGAAATCAAGAAATGCTCCGGGCAGAAGATATTGCCTGGGCCATAGCTTTCTGTATCGCTCAGCCGCCAGCATGTGATGTGGTCAATTTGAAAATCCGCCCAAGCTTGCAGATTATTTAAATAATTAATCAACCAGGTATGGAAAGCAAGGTAGAAACTCACCTTCTGATAGGTAGCTACGCCGCGGCAGATCAGGGATCCATTTTTCGGTACGCTTTTAACAATACTGATGGTACACTGAGTTTGTTGGATTCAGTTTGTGGGATAGAAAATCCCTCCTTCATCGTTCCAAATGAAAATGGGCAGTTTTTGTTTGCCATTAGTGAAACTAAAAAGGGCGATTATTCGAAAATGGTCACTTTCCAGATGATTCCCGGGGCAAAGCCGGCGCTAATCAGCGAAGTAAAATACAAAGGCTCTGGAGCCTGCCATATAACAGTCGACTGGGAGCGCAAATTTGTTATTTCGGCTAATTATGTAGGTGGAAGTTTAGCCGCGCTGCCTTTTGAGGAAGGGGGAAAACTGTATGACCCTATACAAATCCTTGAATTTAGCGGCTCTGGGCCGGTTCAGGATCGGCAGGAAACATCGCATGTTCATAGTTCGCTTTTGTTATCAGAACAGCGGATACTTCTTATAGCTGATTTGGGCGCCGATAGGGTTTATGTCTGCCATTACGATCCCTCAGCCAGACAGCCGCTTATATTTGCAAAACCTCCTTTTATTTCGCTGCCTGGCGGCTCTGGACCGAGGGTTATGGCTTTACATCCAACCGGATTGTGGTTCTACGTGATCTGCGAACTCAGCGCAGATATTTTCGTGTTTGAAAAAGAGAAGCTGGATAAATGGATCTTCAGGTATACGGTAGCGAATAATCTGGTACCAAACGGACGCGAAGCTGCTGATATAAAAATCGACCGGAGCGGTAGTTATCTTTATGCCAGCAACCGTGGCGATGCAGATGAGATTATCATTTTTGCAATCAATGAACTCACTGGCGCCTTAAAGGAAATTCAGAGAATACCTTCCGGTGCCAAAGGGCCCCGCTACCTTGCAATCGATCCTTCCGGAAGCTATCTTTTTGCTGCCAATGAGAAGGGAAATTCAGTTACCTCTTTTGAGATCTCCCCTCAAAACGGAAAATTAAGCTATCGCGGGGTGGCCGCTCAGGTAAGTGCACCTACCTGCCTGCAGTTTGTGCAGCTATCGACAGATAACAATTAGCTAACGTATCTAAAATATAATTTGACAGAATGAGCAATAAAATGAAAGCGGCGTTAAAAAAGCCAGATGGAACCTTTCAGGTTCAGGAAGTAGACCGGGTAGAAATACCTGCGCCAGACTGGGTGCTCGCACGAATTAAAGTTTCGGGAATATGCGGAACGGATCTGCGGCATTGGAAAAAACATGAACCCGACCTGGAATGTAAAATTATGGGCCATGAACTTGCCGCCGAGGTAGTGGAAGTAGGACCTGCTGTGAAAAACGTAAAACCAGGCGATAGGGTTGTAGTCGAAACCCTTTTGGGTGATGGCGATTGCGAATGGTGCCGCATTCAGCAGTACAACCTCTGTCCAAACTTATATAAAGTGAGGATGGAAACCATATCGAGAGCCTTTGCCGAATACCTTATTGGTCCCGCAACAAAGTTTCACATTCTGCCCGATCATGTGAGCGATGAAGAAGCAACGCTTCTTGATACTTTCGCAGTCAGTTTGCATGCGCAGCAGTTAAGCGGATTGCATATTAACGACAAAGTGGCCGTTATAGGCGGTGGACCGATAGGACTGGCACAACTGCAGCTTGCAAAAGCATCGGGTGCAGATGTGATCCTTTTTGACATTGTTCCGAGTGCACTGCAACTTGCCAAAGATCTTGGCGCCGATGAAATTGTGAATACAGAAGTTGAAGATGGACTTGAGCGCCTGAAAGTTTTTACAGATGGGAGGGGAGCAGATATTACCTTCGAATGTGCCGGAGGGCCTTCAATGTCAACTACGCTTCCTCAGGCAGTTTCTTTCACCCGCATAGGGGGCAAGGTAATTATTGTAGGTGGTTTTGAATCTGGCAGCACCAGCATAGAAATGGATTGGCAGCAGTTGCAAAAATCAGGCATTACAATTATCCCGAGCGCGAGTTATGGCTTTTGGGATATCTACCCTGAAATGGCGGTATGCCTGGATCTTCTGGCCAAAGGAAAAATCAATGCGAAAAAAATGATTACCCATTCCTTTCCATTGGATCAGATTAACGAAGCCTTCGAAACCGCTCAGAATAAAAAAGAAACCGGTGCGGTATTTGTCGCGCTGAAAATATAATGCTTTTCATAGCGATCTTATTATTATTTCAGTTGGCCAGCACGCTGTGATGATTGATTAGCGTGCTGCAACATCCCTTAGCCTACCAATTAATACTCACTTTTTGATTTCCTGCAATGCTATACTCCAGCAGATCCGGGTTGTTTTTCACTGGATTGTGCTTTTCTTTTTTCTGGCCGGATTTTACTTCTAAATTTTTAGGTCTTTCTCCGCCCTGAAATAAAATAATCATCCTGCAGTTCAGCCGTTCGTCGCCGCCAGTGGTTAATGACACCGCATTTGCCCGGCATCGGAAGTTGAATATGGGATAATCGCAAAAAATGATAAAAGATTCATTTTTAACCCTAAAATACTGATTCGGGATTACGCCGAATGCGATTCCAGCCCCATAAACTTCCTGTCCAACTTCGCCAGACTGCTCCCAGCCGTCGTGCAGATCTTCCAGTGCAATCCAGAGCTTGCGATCAATTTCACCTGTCTTGCTTTCTTCAGCCATCACCTCTTCTTTCAGCATTGGCGGGAAGTAATGGGCCACACGGCCTACCATGTGCCTGATGAACTCTGCAATCAACAACCTTACTGATGGAAGAATTTCCAGGCCCTCTGCTTCTGCAAGGTAATCATGAAGGGCTGAATATACTTCCTGCTCTTCGTAAGCCGCAGTATAAGGGGCATCTCTCAGGGGGAAAACCCCAAAAAATGTTGGAAAATTCTTTGCGTTGCCGTAGTCGCATTCCCATAGCTGTACGTTGTCAAAAAGTGCCGCCAAACATACATAACTCAGCTCCAGAAACGTTTTATCTTGAGTTTCTTTATACAAGCGGAGCATGGCTCCTGCAGAAAACGCCGTATTGTTTGCCTGGTAAAACAGTTCGAAACTCAGGCCTTTTAATTTCGAAGCTGCTTTTTTGGCTTCCTCAAAAAATCTTTTCTCTCCGGTTATTTTCCACATTCTTAGCATTAAGTCTGCATAAGTACCTGGAACATCTTTTTCACCACCTTCTCCTTCTGCGGTTTCTGCTTTTATAATATCATGGGTATCCATCTGATAAAATACAGGCCACTGGTAATTGAATTTATGAGCTACCCCAATCGCATAATCAATGGAATCAAGCAGGATTTTTTTTGCGTCTTCGTCACCACGTGTGCTCAGGCGGGCAAGATTCATTAATGGATGGTGTAAATACCAGGCGTCCATCACCCGCGGTTTTTTCTGCTCTTCAGAATGGTCCAGGTTCTTTTCGGCTGATGGGAGCCATCTTACAATCGTTCCCATATCCTGCTGGTAGAACGCCTCGAGCCCCGCCCTTAGTTCGGTTACCAGTTGATGACTGGTTTCCCCTTTCCAATCCAGGTAATCAAGCATTGGAAGCAATACAGCAAGCTGAACCATCACCTCAGGAGGCGTTTTATAATCAGCTACGTAAGCGTTGAGATAGCTATGGCCTCCGGCAAATGTCCAGCAGCCTTTATGGTAAGTCAAATCCGCTAGACCTTTCTCCACGGTGTCAAGCCAGTCATGGTAAAAACGCGCTGGTCGTGGAAGTTTAATATAAGTTGCCGCTAATTGATCCATATATAATGTTGCGATTTCTACAGGAGCAGACGGAAGCTGATCCGATAGGCTCACAAAACCGTCACTAAGACAGTAGCTAATGCTTTTTTTTAACGGTGACTTAGTCGGTGGCAAAGAGAAGCCGATTTCAGGCCATTCTCCTCCAACGGAGCCACCTGCACTGCATTGTGCAGTTTCGCAATAATCATTTAGGGCCGTTAGGTTTTGAAAATAAAATACGGATCCAGAATCACCATCATTGAAAAAAAGAACTCCAGAGCGGGTTCCCCTTTGCTGGGTATGGATTTTGCCCTGTTGTTTTATTTTGCCTTTTTCATCGAAACAGATAATGTCTCTTGGCCAATAAGGGATATGCAGTGGTACCTTCGGTGTTGCCATTACCGTATAACGGAAAAAATCATTTCCTGCTTCATGTTGTACGGTTACCTGGTAAACAATTGTTGAGCAGGCGAGGCTCACGGTCGTTTCTCCATCTTCATGATGGATTTTTTTAATTTCTAGTTTCCCGGATGGTGAAAATGCTGTGCGGAAAGCAATACGGCTTCCCCGAGGTCGTTCTTTTACCAGCCAAAGTGTATCACTTGATAAATAAGCATAAAGCTGAAGCGATTTGGAAATCTCGGCGACCGGCGCTAGAAGTTTAAGTTCTGTTTGGGCATTTGCTGCCCAGATGGAAATAGGTTTCATATTGATGTAGAATAAAAAACTATTTTTTAAATGGCTCAAAAAGGTAATACGAATTCCTATTGATTGTCCAAAGGATTGGGGGAGATGTCTCTCTAATCAATTCGTGTAAACTCCGTTGGAGCTAAAGTATTCCGTAATCAATCTTGTTTCCTGCATCAACTTTACGGAAAGTACCGGGTTAGCATTCTTATTACCAGTATAGTATTTTAAATGGCAACACTTTCTCTTTTTCCGCCCTCAACCGTCTTTAATCATCGAATTGCGGTTTGAGGTTAATCCGGCCACAATGGAAAAGGCACCCATGACTATATGTGGCAAAAAAATCTGGTTATAAAATCCAAAAAGCCAGGGCGATATAACCAGGGTGAATCCTAAAACAATGTCCATATCCAGATGGAAAGCGATTGGCAACCTCTTCCACACACCAAGTTCATAGTTTGTAAAAAGAGATAGCAGAAAAACACTGAGGGCAGCAATAAAAAAACAAGCTGCAGCTGGGATAACGGTAGCAAAACCTAAGAAAAATGGTGCAGTAATCATAATTGCAACCCACAGGTAATCAATTATGCCATGTGTTTTTCTCGATATTTTTTCCATGTGTAAAGTCTTTTTATTTTCTTCAAATGGTTAATTTTGGTTTGAACATGCCTTTAATTTAACAACGCCAGAAGTACAAAGCTTTTCACCTTTTTGAGCTGATATACTCATAACATTGTTCTTTCAAGAAAACCGCGTTTACCAGCGGTGTGTTTTATGGAACGGTATAAAGCGTATTTATCCTTCTTTTATTAAGTATTTTACTTCAAGCTAAGGAGATATTAATTTTATGCCTGCCATATCTTTTTTCCTTATCTTCAGGTATGTATTTCTTTTGAGGCTGTTTCATTCGATATTCTATTTTGAGGTTTATCCATTAAATGTTCAGTTAAGAGAAACTAGCCACCTCCTCAGCCATAGCCAATAATGTGGTGAGTTCATTTACGGCCGCCTTTTTACCCCTTATCAGGTACACTACATTTATCCGTCCTTCTTCTTTGGAAAGTTCCATACGCTCAATCTTGGCTTCGGTACTATTTAGGCGTTTTTCGAGCAAAAGCACGCTGGAAAACGAATTGTCGACGAAAGTTATCGTAACCATCCTTTCCTTTTTTAGGTCTGATATGATTTTTTCAACATAACTAACCATTACCAATACGCAAAGGGTGCTGATGGTGAGCACAAATGCAAGCGCGTGATAACCTACGCCAGCGGTCATGCCGATTGCAGCGGATGTCCAGATAACGGCGGCAGTGGTTAGCCCTCTTACCGATATGCGGTCTTTAAAAATTACACCGGCACCGATAAAACCTATGCCGGTTATAATATTTGCCGAAATGCGGTCGTCGGTACCCGTTCCATGCCAGGAAACAATTGTAAAAATCGTCGATCCAAGGCTGATCAATATGATGGTACGGAATCCTGCAGACTTGTTTCTGTATTCCCGCTCGAACCCGATGATGCCGCCACATATGACAGAGACCAACATGGCAATGATATCGCGTATTTCGATAGTTAGGTCAATCATTCTTTTTTTATTTATAACAAAAACATATATGCTGATGATCCGGTTTTTTTAAAATAGCTAGACAATAATTGCGCAAATACATTACTAGCATCACATCTAGTTTTCCGATTATTTACCTGTAACTTGTTTTATTCTTTAATCATCGCAGCGCAGAAACGCATGCATAATAGGTTAATCATATTGAGTTTGTTGGGATGTACTTTTCTATAGTATTCTTAATTGCTTATTGAGAAGCGAGAATAGCTGTTTTTAAACTTTCGAAGGCATCCTCTATCGTTATAGTTAGTTTATGATCTTTATTTTCTATTTTTTGAATGATGTCTGATAAAATTGACTGAACGCATTTTCCGTAAACCTCTCCCTTGCTTTGAGGGATTTCAAAATTGCCGGTTAGCATTTCATCTACCTGGTAAGTTATTCCGCCGGCATTTACGGCTTGATTTTCGGTCGATAGATCCTCACTGCCCCAACCCTCAGGCCTGGAAACGTCTCTCAAAGTATTTAATTCGCCGTGTACGGTAATGGTCCAGCCCGGCAGGCTTTCCAGCTGTACTTTGCCCTGGCTGTTTACCAGTGCTTTCACCGTTCCTTTCATAGGCATCCAGCCTTCAATTTCTATACGGGCGAGATCGTAGGCAAGGTGTATCGTTGTTTGTTCAAATAAGCCAGGCCCGGAAAAAGCATGGTAGTAGCTGGCAATTAAACCTTCGTTATATAACACCATCGCAGCCATACGGTCGCGCTGGTTTTCATTTCTACTATCAGTGCAACCATACACCTCAATGTATTCCTGATTGCCAATGGCATTCACAATATCGAAAAAGTGTACCCCATGTTCGATGAATATTCCGCCAGACATTTCTGTTTTCCAGAACCAGTGATCAGAAGGCAAAGCTTCATCTTGCGCATAGTTGTTTACGACAACATGCCTTAGCTTACCAAAAGTACCTGCCTGCCCTAGTTTGATGAGATTTTGAATAATGGGGTTATAACGGATCATATGATCTACGGTTATCACCTTACCGGTCTGTTTTTGTGTTTCTATAATCTCCAGCGCACCTTCTTCACTTATTGCCACAGGTTTTTCGAGCAGTACATGTTTGCCAGCCTTCATCGCTTCGCAGGCCATTTCAGCGTGTAAACTGGGTGGCGTTACAATACTTACAATGTCTATATTTTTGTCCTGTATCAATTCTTTCCAATCGCGATATACCACGAAATTTTCTTCGGATTGAAAATTTTTATGCGGATCTGCAATTGCGACGATTTCTACATTAGGCAGCTTTTCCCACCAATAATGAAGGAATTTACCAAAACCTCCATAACCGATTATTCCTATTTTATATTTTTTCATCTGTTTTACTATTTACCAGTAGCCGATAGACTGTCGATTATGTTAATCACTAAAAAAACAATTTCTCTAAACAGAAGGTTTTGAAAATAGCTGCGTTTTTGCGCAGCTTATTCTTTCGCTTTAAAATTGGCTGTTTAGAATAAATTCATAATTTAGAACAGTTTTTTACCTAACTAATTTATCTTGTTATTTCACTTAATCTATTTCAGCAAAGCCCGGACGTTGATGACGGTTGATGGTCTTACGAGCTTACTCAACAAATCAAGAGTAGATAACCTGGCAAATGATATTACAGGAATGCTTTTATATATGGAAGGAAGATATTTTTCGGAATATGAAGGCCGTTTTATGCAGGTGCTGGAGGGTAGTGAAAGTAATGTGAAAAAACTTTTCGAAAAGATCGCAAAAGACGAAAGGCATCAGGGAGTAGTGGTATTAAGGGAGTCATTTCAGAAAGAACGCAATTTCCCGGATTGGACCATGGGTTTTAAATCAATAAAACAGGAAGAATACCAAAAACTGCCTGGCTTTTTCCCCCTCGGGGACGGTTTTCTATTAAAAGAAGATGCTCAAAAGGGTAACGCTGCTCTTGACTTTTTAAAGTCTTTTTATGATATATCCAGCAAATTGTGATGATTGTAGCTAAAGACACGTTTTACAGGATCGTTTCTATTTGGCTTCTTTGCTTTAAAGCAAATCGCACCCGCTCACCAATATTTCTTTTATTAGATAAACCTATAAAATGCCTGAAGGAAGAACTCAAAGTTTAAATTTTTTAAACTTTTTTTTGTTAGGCCATGTTCTTATGATGAACATTAAACTATAAAAACATGGCAAATAAAAAAAATGATGTACAGATGCCAAATGCGCATCTTCATGAACTTTTTGTGGATGAATTAAGGGATATACTTGGAGCGGAGAAGCAGTTGCTTAAAGGTCTGAAAAAACTCTCAGAAGCCGCCGGCAGTGAAAAACTGAAAAATGCTTTTGAAACGCATTATGCCCAAACCGAAGGACAGATTGACCGACTGAAAGAGGTTTTTAACTCAATAGGTCTCACTGCGAGGGGTAAAAAGTGTAAGGCAATGGAAGGTCTCCTGGAAGAGGCAGACGAAATTATCGAGAGCTTTGGCGGTGAGCCACAAGTGCTTGATGCCGCATTAATCACAGCGGCACAAAAAGTTGAGCACTACGAGATAGCAAGTTATGGAACCCTTGTAACCTTTGCAAAGCTAATGGAGCATACTGAGGCCGAAGAGTTATTGGCTGCTACACTTGCGGAAGAAAAAGATACCGACAGCCTATTGACAGAAATCGCTTTAACTGAAGCAAATACAGGCGTTACAGCCTAGAATACCTGCAAAACGCCACGCTACCCAGTGTGGCGTTTTTAATCTCTTCAGGTTTAAATCGCTGGCAAGGCAATAGAAACCTGACCTCCAGAACCAAATGAAAACACTATACAATATTATTTTAATTCTCGCGCTGTTAAGCGTTGTCAATATTGGGGCTTTCGGCCAGCAAAAAACCTGCTATCATTTATTCAGGCCAGTTCCGGGTGACAGTTTGAGGGAAATGGAAACCGATCGGCCAGATGTAACCGAAAGCCCGCAAACCGTTGATGCCGGGCATTTTCAGTTTGAGACCGATCTTATTCGCTTTCAGCGCGAAAACGGCGATGCAGGAAGGAGCGACGAGTATCTTTTCAATCTGGCCAATATAAAGCTTGGGTTAACAAATTCGACAGCCATTCAGCTTACATTTGAAAGTTTTGTGGTAAAAAAGGATTTTTATACTGAAAGCAGCGATCTTACGCTCAGGTTGAAACAAAATCTACTGGGCAATGATAAAGGAAAATTCGCTATCGCGCTGCTTCCATACCTGAAGTTTCCGACTTCCCGTGCAGATAAAGAAAGCCAATATGAAGGGGGTATCATCATCCCAATGAGTATTAAATTTGGAAATGATTGGAAATTAGGCTTTCAGGTTGAAGCAGACCGGTTACAGGACGAGGAAGGCTCCGGACACCACAACCAGATTTTGCAGACGCTTACCGTATCACACCCGCTTACTAAAAAGCTTGATGGAATCATTGAAACCTATTATACCTATGAATTTAAAGATAACCATTTAAAAAACTTTCTGAATGCTGCGCTGCAATATGAGCTATCTAAGGACTTGCTTATCGATGGTGGCCTTAATTATGGCGTTCAGCATGATGCAAGGAAAAGCTATTTTGTGGGGCTTTCTTTCAGGCTATGATCCAGAATTGGTATTCCCGCAAAATGACAGAAGAAATTCTGTTGAAAAACGTAAAATTATAAAACCTTTTTTGCAAAGGTTCTTTTTAGCAGCTATCCTCAATAAGTAATAGATCAATCAATACACATTATGGAAAACAACCTATCGGGAAAAGTTCCCCAGACCAGTTTGCCCAAAGAAACCGAACTTCCAGAAAATACCGATTACCGTGGAATTGCCGGGAAAGGAAGTCTCATCAATGATCCGAAGACTCCGGAACACAGCGAGGCATCCAGCGAGGAAGATAATAACAAAGAAACGGATAACAATCCATTGATCCGGGGCATTTAAACTTTTGCTTAACAAAACATACCTAAGAACAGGACAGCTGTGCTTACCTAGCAGTGTACTAAAGTTGAGTCCTATTTCATGCTCAATTGCTTTGCAAAGAACAAATCCTTTGTAACAGCTGTTATTAATCCAGTTACACGTAAAAATAGAAAAATGACTAAAATTAACGGGACAAACAATCCTTCAACCACAGAAGAAGCTAACAGGTTCGAATCTGGTGTGATAGAAACAGTTTGGAGTGAAACAGGAGAACCCCATTATATTGTTAAGGATGGCCTTAATGTTAAAGAATATGCCGCTTTGGCGAAAAAATACCTTGAAAATGAACGGATCATAGCACATGATTTTACCAGCTATGTAATTAACAGATCAGGTGAGCGCGTTGATTTTGAATATAAATCAGGATGGTTCCTCGAAGGTTTAGCCGAACAGGAAATGGAATAAGCCCTTTTCATTTATCTTTTTAAATTTAAAAATGTGATCGGAAAATTTGAATTTGTAACATATAACTAGTACCATATATGATAAATCCGCTCGTTAAAACTGTCGGCTGTAGTATTGCCGGAACAACGATGATGACAGCATCAAGTGCATTAATGTCATTAATAGGCCAAGACTTTAGAGAGCCTGAGCGTTTAAATGGCTTGATTAGCAGGGTATTGCCTTTTCTTCCAAAACATGTCAGATCCGTTTCAGCGTGGGCTGCACATTACGCAATGGGATCTGCGTTTTCTGCTGTATATGTTAAGTTATGGGATTCAAAGACCTTGAAACCTACAGGAACCTGTGGGCTGTGTTTGGGCGCAGTGAGCGGCCTGATCGGAATTGCAATCTGGAAAGCAACATTTGCCGTTCATCCGTTAAGCCCACTCATGAACTATAAACGGTTTTATTTACAGCGTGTCCCAGCTCACATTGTATTTGCGATCTTTGCAACAATTGCTTACCAAGCCATGCAGAAAAGCACCGATAGCACAAATGGTGCAGAACGCAAAGAAGTTTTGGGTAAGTAGAAACACAGCCGTTATTCTCCGTGTACGTTCAGTCATGATAGCTACTCCAATAAATATAGTTAGGCATTCACATTACCAGTGGCAAATGCACTGCTAACTGTTTCCTATTTAATGGGCTCAGTTCACAGTGGTCTGATTGATTAGGATCCGTTCGGGGATCCGCTGGTGAATAGCTTGCAATAGCTTTGGAAGCCGTTTTTCTTTAATATTTCCCTTTAGTATGATGTTCTGGTCGGTTATAACCGCCCATGATTCGGGATGTGTTGCCAGGAGACTATCTGCCAGTTGTTTCAAATCAAAATCTTGACCGATAGTTAGTGGTCTTATTACCAGTTGATTATCGATATTCTTAATGACGTGGATAGTACCCAGTTTTTGAATGATAGCCGTTCTGGATTTATATGTAGGGCAATAACCCCAGATCTTTACATTGCGGTTCCGCACGGTGAAGTTTACGCCAGCGAAATTCACATCTTCTTTTGCTTTCATCGTAAGATCTGCTTTGATCTGCCTATCTCTTTCATAGCCATTACACGAAATTATTGATAAAGCGCATATAACAAAGCGCAATGTACTGTGGAGTTTCATATTTGTGCTGTTCATTAAAAATAACCTATACACCAACTGCGATGATATGTCCCTGACGATTATCTACACACACTGCAGGTTCATTATTCTCATTATGTTAAATTTGAAATGCAGCGGCGCTGTACTGCTGCGATCCTTTAGTTTATAATAGACCTGCTATTCCATTTGATGGCGTTTTCCACATTAGGTTAACGATTTTTCCTTTAATTAAACCGGATCGGCTGCGTTCTTCTAAAGGTGGCTGACCCGTTGATGGCTGTAACCGTTGGCGCCTGTCATCAACTTTTTCTGCTATGGAGATCTCATCCCTTTGCCCACTGCTTCGCTTTTGTTCCATAATCTTTTTAACAGGTAACTGGCAGAAAGGCTGCTAGGTTTTACCATTTTCAATTTCAGGTATTTTGTGCGCTCCGTTAAATAGGTTGCAGGTATTTAACGTAGCATAAAGCAGTATTTCGTATCCAAACTACCCCGGCCCCTCAGTGTTCTGGTACTAACAATGTTATTGCACGCAAATAGAGAACGTCCATTAATGATAATTTCAAACAAAACGCTTATTTTCAAGTTTCAGATATTACCAAATGCCAACTTATGGATAAACAATTAACCTATTTATCTCTTTCTGCTACAAATGAGGAACGTTTTCAGGCATTATTGACCGCAACCTCGGATGTAGTTTACAGTATGAACCCAGACTGGACCATCTTGACTGAGCTCGATGGCGATGGTGCCCGTCATGTTGCTAAGGATGCAAGCCCGGGATGGCAATCCATGCATGTATATGAAGAAGACCTTGAACTTGTACAGCATGCCATTCAAAATGCCATAGCAGCCAGGAGCATTTTTCAGCTCGAGCACCGGGTGAAACGGACTGATGGAAGTGTTGGCTGGACCTTTTCCAGGGCAGTGCCGATTTTTGGTGATAAAGGGGAGGTAAAAGAGTGGTTTGGCGTGGAATCGGATATTACTGAACGTAAGTTAGCCGAACAGCGACTGGCAGCCTCCAAAGAAGTATTGGAGCAACAGAAGCGTACTTACGAAACCATCACTTCCGGAACACCAGACCTGATGTACGTTTTCGATCTCGAGTATCGGTTCACCTATGCAAACGCCGCACTTTTGCAGATGTGGGGAAAATCCTGGGACGAAGCAATAGGGAAGAACCTGCTGGAAAATGGCTACGAACCATGGCATGCAGATATGCATGAGCGGGAGATTGACAGCATCATAGCTACAGGAAACCCAGTCAGGGGCGAAGTGGCCTTTCCGCACGCCACCCTCGGCAGAAGGTTATATGATTATATCCTCAATCCTGTTTTCAACGAAATCGGCGAAGTTGTCGCCGTTTCAGGCACAACAAGAGACGTAACCGAACGGGACCAATGGCAACAGCAGCTGGAACAAAGCGCTTTGAGGTTGCAGACCATGAACGAGGAATTTGCCGCGATTAATGAGGAGCTCACCGTTTCCAATGATCAGCTCAAGGCGGCCAACGAACGCTTGTCAAAAGCAAATGCCGATCTCATTTTCGCCCAAAAAACCATTGAGGAAGGGAAACTTGTGCTCCGTCTCGCAGTTGAGGCGGCAAATTTCGGTATTTGGTATATAAATTCAGTTACCAGGGAATTCATTACCGATGCCCGGTTTAAGGAATTATTCGGTTATTACCCCGAGGAAGCGCTTTCCATTGAACAGGCAATTGCACAGATTACAGTTGAATACAGGGACTTTATTTCCGGTAAACTTGAAAACGCAATTTATAATAATGGAGATTATGATGTTAGTTATCCTGTTATGGGGCTGCATGATAATAAACTGAGGTGGCTCAGGGCGATCGGCAATCTTACAGCAGACCCTTCAGGCACATTTTCTGCATTCACCGGTGTAGTTATGGATATAACCGAACAAAAGATGGAGGAAATAAGGAAGAACGATTTTATGGGTGTGGTAAGCCACGAACTCAAGACACCATTGACCTCACTTTCTGCATATCTCCAGTTATTGGAATCGCGGTCAAAGCAAAGCCCCGACGAAATCATCCATCGTGCCTTATCACAATCTGTTAAACAGACCAAGCGCATGACTGACATGATTAACGGTTTTTTGGATTTGTCGAGACTCGAATCGGCAAAGATCGATGTCAACAGTTTAAAATTTGATATTAGTGAGCTGATCAGAGATTCACAAGAGGAAGCGTTAATGTTATATGGTACCCATAAATTTATTTTTGATCCTGTGGAAAGCCACATGGTAAATGGAGACAGGGGAAGACTTGGACAGGTCATTTCAAATCTTGTTGGCAATGCGGTTAAGTATTCCAGACCGGGGAGCGTTATCCTGGTGTCATGTGTTGGAGCCGGTGAGCAGGTGAGGGTAAGCGTAAGGGATGAGGGGATCGGGGTTAGAAAAGAAGAGCTTCCGAAAATATTTGGTCGGTTTTACCGTGCGGAAGGCAATAAGCTGATCTCGGGATTCGGGATAGGACTGTACGTGTGTTCGGAGATTATAAAGCTGCACGGCGGGGAAATATGGGCAGAAAGCGATCTGGGAAAAGGTTCTTTACTCACCTTCACCTTGCCGCGGCTGTAAGGGGCTATATATGCCTTTTGAATATGCCAAATAGGTAAATGTAATCCGATGAAACTTGCTAAAGAGACAAGGGTTGAAATTACAGGAAATAATACTGTAGATAAAAGAGGCATTTACGGCAAGCATGACCTTGGGATGGTTTTGGGCAAAGTTGAAATTGTTGGTGTATTAGAGAAAAACAAGACTCCTGCCCAGCTGTCATTTTTATTATTTTATCCGGTGAGTTCTGCAACCCTGTTCAATAATTTGTCAAGATCAAATGGTTTAGCCATAAATGAATCAGAAAAGCATGCAGCGGAAAGTTCCGGCAGATCTGGTTCTGCTGATAACAAAAGTACAGGTGTTGTATATAATGGTGTTGTAGCCTTCAGATCAGCACAGATCTGGTCACCCGTCTGGACTGATCCTACAATCTTGATATCAAGTATGATCATGTGGGGCCTTAGCAAGATGATCTCAGCAGCTGATTTACCGTTCAAAAAGCCCTCAACCGCGTATCCTTCGGCTTCAAATATAAGATATAGCAGTTCCAGAATCCCCGGATCATCTTCAATGATTAGTATGCGTTTGATCATAGTATATTCTGGGCTTTGGTAGAACAACCCTGATTGTAAACATTTGTTTTGATTATAGAAATTAACCTTTACATGATAGGACATTGTTTTGCATCGATGGCGATCCTAATCTGCAGAAGAATTATAAATTGCTTAAGATTATTCTGAACATGTGGGCATAGCTATTTATTGCCTATCTTGCACTGCCGATCCGGACTCACCCTGTAGGCCACAAGCATGCAGAACAAAGCCGAGCAGATCAGTGCACTTATCGAACTTAACAAAGAGCTGGAAAACTATTTCAGAAATACAATCATCCCTCAGCTGTTTGTCGATGCACACCTGATACTGAGAAAATTCACACCACCGGCCATGCGCCAGTTCAGCCTAAAACTCGCTGATGTGGGCAGGCCTATCGCAGATATCAAAGAAAATTTTCGTTTTCCGACTATTATCGAGAATATTCAGCATGTTATCGACAGCGGGGATGTGCTGGAAAAGGAAATACAGACCACAGACCTGCGTTGGTATCAAATGAACATTCTGCCATATATCGTCCAGCGTGATAGGAAAACAAATGGCGTGATCATCACTTTTGTGGAGATCACCATGCGCATACGCGATTTAAAAGAGCAGGAAAAACTGATTGCTGAGCATGAGCTGCTTTTGGATACTATTTCGCATGATATAAAAACACCGCTCACCAGTCTGGCACTTACGATCGAGATGCTTAGAAAACTACCAGAGAAAGATATGCAACGGTTTCCAGTACTTTTGGAAAAGGTGGAAAACAGCCTGACCAAAATGCAACAGATAATCCATGAGTTAACCGATTCCCGTGAACAAGAGCACCGTTATAAAGCGGTGGAGGAACTGTTGGATTTTGAGCATATCCTGGAAGATATCAGGCTCACGCTTGCACCGCAGATAAATGAGTCGTCTGCAAAGATAAAGACTGATATCGGTTTTTCAGAAATCTTATATATCCGCCGTAAACTGCGTAGCATAATCTATAACCTAGTCAATAATGCCATAAAATATAGGTCAAGCGAAAGGAATCCGGAAATTTTGATCAAAACCCATCAGGAAGGAGATTTTATGGTAATTGCCGTAAAAGATAACGGAATTGGTATTGGTGAAAATAACTTAACGGGTATTTTCGAGAAATACCAACGGATTTCCCGGTCCGGTGACGGCTCAGGGATCGGGCTTTACCTGGTTAAGGAAATTGTAGGTGCTTCTGGTGGAAGGATTACCGTTGATAGTAAATTGGGAGAAGGTTCAATATTTACTGTTTATCTGAAAATTAAAGGTTAATCTTTTGTCAGGCGCCGTTATTCTTTGGATGTTAGCCATATTCTAATCATTTACTACGCCGCCTACCTTTATCCCTCTTGAACAATATTAAGACAGTTATTGCGGTGGTGCTTCCAGCTCATCATCGCTGTCAAGTTCAATATTTTGAAGTTCTTCCAAATGAGCCATGCCAGGGTGCACAAGTTCGATCTGTTCTGCCAACAGGTGCAGGATCTCCAACTCAATAGCTGCCGGGTTCTGGCATACATGCAGAAAGTCCCGCCTGTCGGGTTCCAGGCTGGCCACAAACTTCCCGTCCTGGTAGATTTTGTATTTACAGCCACCAGTGACATAATGCGGGTGCTGTTCAACCTGGAAATGGTACTTATGATTGGGGCTAAGTGTTACGGTAAAGTTGTCCATAAGAGTTTGGTGTTTTATACATAACAATCCCAGGGCAACGCTTGTTTTTAAATTTATCGATCTCTTTGGCGGCCCAAGACTTGTGACCATGGCCAATTTTGACGTTTTGGGTAGCTCGTAACAGCACAAATATTTCCATGTGCTTTTTCGTAAACATATTTCAAATATATTTGTGATATGTTCAATAGCGGCATCTTTTTGCCTATCATCATTATTTCTGGCATGGCCTACAGTATCTTGGCAAAAAAACTGACGGTTCTGGCCGCTTTTACGGGCGGGGTACTGGCATGCCTTATTTTTACCGCTGCGGGTTACTTCGGGCTTGCGATGATGACCGTGTTTTTTATCCTCGGTTCTGCTGCCACCTCCTTGGGGCGGCACAGAAAGCAGTCTTTTGCCGCCACGGACGAAGAAAAAAAAGGCCGTAAGGCCATGCAGGTACTGGCCAATGCCGGGGCTGCGGCCATTGCAGCTATAGCAATCCTGTTTCATCCCCCGCTGGCTTATTTGATGCTTCCAGCAATGGCGGCAGCCTTTGCCTCGGCTACAGCGGATACCCTTTCCTCCGAGCTGGGGATGCTTTATGGAAGACGGTTTTTTAATGTTATTTCTTTTAAACCCGACCGCTGCGGAATGGACGGGGTGATCAGTCTGGAAGGGACGCTGATCGGTATAGCAGGTAGCTGTATTATTGCTGGCATTTATGCGCTGGGATGGGGATGGAGCATCAGCTTTTTTTTTATTGTTCTTGCAGGTACGCTGGGTAATCTTACTGATTCCATATTGGGGGCTGTGCTGGAGCGGAAGGGGTTGATCGGGAATGATATGGTCAATTTTTTGAATACATTGACAGCAGCGACTGTAATGGTGTTGTTGGAGGTTTTTCTTTAGGGCGGAATATTGTCCAAGGGATTGGGGATTAGGAGAACCATTTGGCTTTTTAAGATGTCACCAATCATGCCTGTTTAATTTTGCCTAGGTTAAAAATGCTTCAGGGATGGTTATCCTTTGGAATGACGCTCATGGCCGGACACATGAATTTAGGCTGCTTAAAACCAAGTCGGCATTAAGATTGTTTAATCTCAGATCATAATGGAGAGAAAAATAACATGGGAAGGCCTGGAATACAGGTCCCTCGAAAATTGTACCTTAACGGAAACAGATAATGGTATCTCAGTTACATCCGTTATTACAGGCCAGGTTAATAACCAGGCGATTAAAATCTTATATAAAATTCTTACGGATACGTTGTGGGCAACCTATTTCGTTGAAATAAACGTCATATTGGGCGGATATAAAAAAACAATTCTTCTAGAGAAGAAAGTTAGTTATTGGCTGGTCAACAATACGATTGATCATCGATTTAATGATTGTGTAGATATTGATATTTCATTAACACCTTTTACCAATACATTGCCAATAAGAAGGTTGGTTTTTAATGGACAATTGAGCAATAGGATCGAGGTGATATACATAGATATTATTGCTGATATGATAATGCCTGTAAGACAATATTATACCAAAATATCAGATTCTGTATACCTGTACGAGAACGAAAAATCGACATTTAAGGCCGAGCTAAAAACCGATTCCTATGGATTGGTAATTGAATACCCGAAACTATTCCGGGAAAAATAGAACCATCTATTTCTGGTCGTTTAAATTCATTTTGGGTGCTCCTTGATTTCAATGTCTGTATAGATAATCAGTGGTAAGAATACCTGATGGTGATCATTTTACAGCCAGCGAAAGGGCCGTTTTTGATTACCCCTGCTTTACCTGTTCTTTACCCTTTGTTGCTACCAAGTTAACCCCAAGCTTACCCCAGGGTTACCCCAGCGTTACCTTTTCTCTACCTAAAAGGTAAAGCCACGGCTTGCTTTCGCAGAATGGCGCCACCGCCGATGGTTATGCTGCCCTTGGGCAGGGCGCCAGCCAATGTAATTAAGTAAGAATTTTAACCACAGATGCGCACAGATAAACACAGATTTTTATATCTGTGTGCATCCTTTCTATCTGTGGTTAAATTATTTTTCGTGTCGGATGGTTTAACTTAATGATATTGGACCGCGACAATGCCCGGGCTTTTGCACCGCCACCACAACTTTAACGGTTCATTTTAGCTCAATAACGGTCTTAATTAGCTCAATTTGGCTCATTTTAGTCCAAAATGAGGCGCTAATGCTGTTAAGCTACTAGGTTTGGGCATGGATTTAAACATACTGGTATAAACAGAAATCCTTTTTAGAACAAGCATCTTTTCAATAAACAAAAATTATGGCAATGTATTCAAAAAGCGCAAACGGCGAATTCTCGGGCAAAGTAGGCAGTATAATTGGCAGCAACTGGCGTTGCGTAGATTACCTAAAGGGCCTGCCCAAAAAGCGCAGTAAATCCATATCAGGGTTGGTATCTCTCGGATAAGTTGCAATAATGCGTTACTGTCAATATCAAAATCCAGCATACACATCTGCTGAGCATGTACTCAGTTTTAATATTTTAAGATTGGTAAATTATTAATTAAACCAATGCTTTCTTTCTTGATTTTACAAAACTCAATAAGTAAGCCAATAACAGAAGAGGTACTGCCATCCAGATGATTTCGTGGACACCAAACTTTGCGATTACAATGCCGCCTAAGAATGCGCCCAGTGAAATGCCGATATTATAGCAAGATGTTAAAAGACTGTTTACAAATTCCAATGCATTATGGGGAACAGATTGGGTGGTTCGAATGTTGGGTACTAAAAATCCGCCTGTATGGATCATGCCCCATAAGGAAACAATAATTACCGTAGGGATAAAAATTGTTCCAAAATAATAAGCCAATATTTGCACAGCTATCAAAAGAATAAAAAAGAACCGGCTGGTCAATATTACATTTTTACCGAGTGCAATACCCATTAACCAATTACCAAGAATCCCCATTCCACCAAATAGGAGCAGCATAATGCTAATTTGAGCGCCGTTCATATTCGAAATGTTTTCAAGGTACGCGGCAAGGTAGCTATAACTCGAGAACATGGCCGCAAGTGTAAGTACGGTGGAAACCAGGTTTAGCCAAAGCCTGGTATCCTTTAAAACATGCAACTGGCTTCCAGCATATTTTTCGCTGTTGCCCGGCATAGATGGCACAACAAATAGCAGGCCTAAAAAGGCAATTAAACTGATAATACTGGTTAAGAAAAATGATGCCTGCCAGTTATGAAAGTAATCAGCAGCATAGGTAGTTAAGGGTACACCCAAAACCGTAGCGATGCTCAGTCCAGTCATGACGACCGACACTGCTTTGGCCCCGCCTTGTTTGAACGCTACTGCTAGCGAGATATTCCAGAACAGCGGGTGGAAGAAGGCAGGCAAAATCCTCGCGATCATCAAAATGGTAAAGTTAGGGGAAAAAGCTGAAAGCAGGTTTGAGAGTATAAAAACACCCAAAACAAGGCATAATAAGAACTTGCGGTTGATTTTAGAAGTAAGGGCAGTTATAAATGGAGATGATACGGCAACCGTTATAGCAAAGGCACTTAATAACCATCCGGCTGTATCCACAGAAACGCCAAACTCCCTGCTGATTGTTGGTAAGATGCCGATAACGCCAAATTCGGTAGTGATAATGCCAAAGGCACCTAATGCCAGTATATATATAGACTTATTCATATATTCAAATATTTCGATGTGTTTAGTTAATTTGTTTCTAATTTTATGGGTAAGCGCGCTTAATCCTTTAACGAATTTAGGCAGGCAATGTACTCATTGAGCACTGTTTCATTCAGCAGGTATTTGAAATTACGTCCTTCTTTTTGAGGCACCAGCAGGTCTGCATCAACCAGTTGCTTTAAATGGTGGGATACGGAAGGTTGTGTCAGGTCTAAAAGATCATTTACTTCTGCACAATAGAGGCAATCTTTCTTTTTTTTAAATTCCTGTAAAATGGCGATCCTGTTGGTATCACTTAGTGCACGGGATATCTTTTCTATCTTTTTATTATCCATTTTTCTTGCTTTGCTCCGAATTAACAAGGGGGCAAGCCTTGGCAAAGGTAAATTTTAATATTGATATATTGAAATGTATCTATGTTTATAAATCATTTTAAGATCAAGGTTCTTGATCATCGCCAGATACTGATCTTCCAGTAAGAAGTGGTAAAATCCATGGCTTGTTTGCATGAATCCACTTCAGCAAGATCGAAAAGCCCAAAAAGTATTCATTTTAAAAGACTGTCAAGCATAAGTTAAATAAATAATATAATTCCTATAGGAATACTAGATTATTATTTTTAGGTTTGCATCATTATATAATACTTATCCAGAAAGACTGAGGGAAGGGCCCTATGACGTCTGAGCAACCTATACACTTGTAAAAGGTGCTAATTCCTTTCTGCCCAAGGGTGGAGAAGATAAGTTGGTTATGCATCCGCATGCTAATTGATTTTGAGGTCGCTCAAAGTTTTTCTGGTAAAAGAATTCCTAAAAAAATCAGAAAATGAAGAAAAATTTTACACTTTTTACGGCTATTCAATTGCTCTGGCTTCCTTTATTGGCGCAGAATAGGCTTAGTGGATTTAAAACCCAAAATGTTCAGATACAGCGTGATATTGAGCAGAAATTTGATGCCGGACTTAATAAAGAAAATATAGGGACTACCATAAAAGAACTTTCTGCCGATCCCCATCACTTGGGTGCTAAAGGCAGTAAAACAGTAGCAGAATCTGTATTGAAAAAGTTTAAAAGTTATGGCTGGGATGCAAAAATAGAGACTTATTATGTTTTGTTTCCAACGCCTAAAACCCGTTCGGTAGAACTTTTAGGGAGCAACAGATACAGTGCATCGCTTGAAGAAAAGGCTATTAACGAAGATTTAGCAACCGCACAGCAAGGGCAATTGCCTCCTTACACTGCCTGGAGTGCCGATGGTGATGTTAGTGCAGGTCTTGTTTTTGTAAATTACGGTTTGCCAGCTGATTATGAAAAGCTGGAGCGTTTAGGCATCAGCGTAAAAGGCAAGATTGTTATTGCAAAATATGGCAGATCGTGGCGGGGTACCAAACCTAAAATAGCTTACGAACATGGTGCGGTGGGCTGTATCATTTATTCGGATCCAAAAGATGACGGCTTTGTGAAAGGAGATGTATATCCGCAAGGCGCTTACAAGCCAGAATTTGCTGTTCAACGGGGATCGGTAATGGATATGGTAATTTACCCCGGTGATCCATTAACACCCGGAATCGGTTCTACCAAGAATGCCAAAAGGTTAGAGCGGGCAGATGCCAAAACGATTCTTAAAATTCCGGTTCAGCCCATTAGTTATCACGATGCTTTGCCATTGCTTGCTGCACTTAAAGGTCAGGTGGTACCTACCGATTGGAGCGGTGGCTTGCCCGTTACCTATCACATTGGCGATGGAAGTACCGTGGTCCGTTTAAACCTGGCTTTTAACTGGGATGTTGTACCGGCATACAATGTTGTAGCAAAACTTGAGGGAAGTAAATTTAAAAATCAGTGGATTATACGCGGTAATCACCACGATGCCTGGGTAAATGGCGCCGCAGATCCGGTAAGTGGATTGGCCTCCCTTTTGGAAGAAGCAAAATCTATCGGAAAATTGGCAAAGGCAGGTATAAAACCAAAACGAACACTTGTTTATATTGCCTGGGATGGAGAAGAACAATCGCTTTTAGGCTCAACAGAATGGGTAGAAGACCATGCTGACGAGTTAAACAGTAAAGCGGTTGCCTACATCAATTCGGATGGCAATGGCCGTGGCTTTTTGGAAGCTGGCGGTTCCCATGCCTTGGAAAATTTTGTTTCAGAAATTTCGAAAGATGTAAAAGACCCTCAGGTTCGTTCTAGTATTTTTGAACGCTGGAAAGCCAATAAAGCCATTTCTACAGCCGCGCTTGCCGAACGTAAGAAAATACAAGATAGCCAAACACTCGATCTGGGGGCGCTCGGCACAGGATCAGATTATTCAGCGTTTTTGCAGCACCTCGGCATCCCTACTTTAAGCCTAGGTTTTGGCGGTGAGGATGAAGGAGGTGAGTACCATACCAATTTCGATACTTACGACAACTTTGTGAAGTTTAAAGATCCGGGTTTTGACTACGGATTGGCCTTATCCCAAACAGCTGGCCGGGCGGTATTACGTTTGGCCAATGCAGATGTACTTCCATTTAATTTTTCTAATCTTCAGGCTAAAATAGCGACTTATGTTACCGAAGTAAATGCTTTGGCAAAGCAGCTTAGGGAAGGTGCCCAAAGCCAGAATAAGCTCATTTCAAGTGGTGCTTATCAGTTCGCCAACGATCCCAAAGAAAACTTGAAAAATCCTCCTGTACAGGTTGAATTAGCTGATTTTGATTTTAAAGCACTGAACTTAGCAGTAGATAGTTTAAAAACTGCATCATCAAAACTTAGTCAGACTGTAACCGCTGCACTCGCTTCGGATACTAAAACTGACCAACTGAATACCTTACTTTTTCAGGCTGAAAAACAATTGCTTATACAAGCAGGTTTACCTGGGCGGCCATGGTACAAACACAGCATTTATGCCCCTGGTCTGTACACCGGTTATGGTGTTAAAACCCTTCCTGGTGTGAGAGAAGCCATTGAACAATACCATGCAAAAGAAGTACAGGAACAAATTCTCGTGTTAACAACTTCAATCTTAAAACTCACTCAATTTCTCAACCAAACCAATCATCCTTAATTATAATCCCTAAACATGAAAATATTTTTTACCCACTTAATAGTCTGCTTTGTTTTGCTTAGCAGTTTGCAGGCTTTTGCTCAAAATACCATTCGCGGTAAGATTACCGACAGTAAAGATAAGCAGGCACTTATAGGCGCCACCATAAAGTTAAAAGGCACCAAAATCGGCACCAGTACCAATGGTAAAGGAGAATTTAATTTAAACTTATCTCAAAAAGCTGATAGTATCATCATCCATTTTCAGGGCTATTTAGAACAGGTTGTAGCCATCAATAACCGATCAGAAATTAATGTGGAATTGAAAGAGGATGTCCATCTTTTAGCTGATGTGGTGGTTACGGGCGTTGCAGAAGGTACCAGCCGTAAAAAACTGACCTTTGCCCTAACAAAAGTGAATAACGATCAGATTAATACCGTTCCGGCTACAGATGCCTCTCAAACTTTAAGAGGAAAGGTTGCTGGGATCCAGATCAGCCAATCTTCTGGTAATTCGGGGGCAACGGTTTATCTGCGTGGCGCTAAATCGGTATCTGGCAATATTGCGCCGCTTTTGGTTGTGGATGGGTTTGTAACTGCATTAAACCTGTCTGACTTAAATCCGCAGGATATAGAATCTATTGAAGTGGTTAAAGGCGCAGCAGCTTCGGCGCTTTATGGTACCAGGGGTGAGGGTGGAATTATCCAGGTGCTCACCAAAAAAGGAAAAGGTACCGGGAAGGTGAATATTATTGTCGATAATGAATTTGGGTTAAGCAATGTACAAAATACGCCGCCAACTTCCCAGTTTCATCATTTTAAGGTTAATTCCGATGGTTCATTCGTGCTTAACGGCAACGCCAGGACCATCGATGTACAAGCAAACGGTTATTCCCTTAACCTTCACCCATATCCAAATGTATACGATAATGTGGCTAACATGTTAAACAACAATCCATATTTTACAAACTTTGTTTCGGCATCAACTGCAGGCGATAAATATACTTTGTACGCATCTTTTCAAAATCAATATAAAGGCGGAGTTGCAGAACCTGTGGGTGCTGATAAAAGACAAACGGCCTTGTTTAATTTTGGTTATAAACCGGATAAAAACTTAGAGATTAACCTAAGCCTGCAATACTTTAACAACAAAACGCCTTCTTCTTCGATATCATCAAGTGGTAGCGGCTCCTTGTTATATGCCACCTCACTATACGAACCTTTTATCAATCTTCAGGAACGCGATGCTTCAGGGAAATATGCTTTTAAACCCTATGGTTTTGATATACAGAACTTCAATGTAAACAATCCTTTTTATCAGCTGAGTTACCGTGAATATGAAAATAACAGCGATAATTTACTTGCTGGTATAAAAGTAAAATACCAGTTTACCGACAAGTTGAATGCGGAGGTATATACTTCTATACAGAACGAAAATTACAACGAAACGGATTACTATCCGATTGGCTTTCAGACGATTTCTGCCGACATTACCCGTAACAATGGTTATTATGGCGAACAGACATCAAAAACCACTTCCAAAAACGGTCAGGCCCAGTTAAACTATAACAATAAATTTAACGATTTCGACTTCGGTGCAACGTTAAAAGCCGTGTACGAAGAGAACAGGATTACTTCATTATCTGGTTCTGGCTATAACCTGAGTGCACCTGTTAAAAGTTTAGCTGCGGCCTCAGCTGATAGCAGAAGTATTGGCTCTACCTGGGAACAAACAGTTAACTACGGTTACTTTTTAAACCTAAAAGCCGCTTGGAAAGAAAAGATTTTTGTTGATGTGCTTGGCCGCTTGGATAACAGTTCGCGATTTGGTGCTGATGTTGGAACAGCGTTTTTTCCAAGGGTATCTACCGCATATCGGTTAACAGAAGATGTGAAGTTGGGTATCATTAACGAATTAAAATTGAGGGCAGCTTATGGTAAGGCCGGAAGTTTGCCTCCGTTTGGTGCTAAGGATAGTCAGGTTTCCTTATCCAGTTCTGGCGGCGTAAGTTATAATCAACGTGAAAATACAGATCTGAAAAGGGCTATTACCTCCGAACTCGAATTTGGTATTGATGCGCAGTTGTTTAAACGTATTAATGTTCAGGCCAATTATGCGTTTTCGAAAAGTATAAACGATTTTATCCTGGTGCCGGCTTTTCCTCCAACTACAGGTTCTGCAAGAATTTATGGGAATTTGGGTGCAGTAAAATCGAACTCGCTCGAGCTCGAAATTAACGGCAACGTGATTACCAAAAATGCCTTTACCTGGAATACCGGAATTACCTTTAGCAGAATTAGAAGTAAAATTACCTCGTTGGGTGATGTACCAGAGTTTACCGATGGCGATTTTAGGAAAGCACCTGGAGCAAGCCCTTTTGCCTTTTATGGTTATAGTGTGCTTACTGATCTCGATCAATTGGAAACCAATGCACAGGGGCTGGTAACCAATGCAGCAGGTGGGATTTACAAGTTGAGCGATTTTGCTGTTAACCAATTGGGCTTTGTGGTTTTGAAAAGCCAGCAAGGTACAGCAGCTGAAACACCTCTGTTGTACCAAAATGCAGCTACTGGTAATTCGAAAATTATTGGAGATGCACAGCCCGATTTTATTGTCGGTTTTTCTAATACCTTCAATATTGGCCCTTTATCGCTATATGCCGTTCTGGATTGGAAAAAAGGTGGCCAGAAATATAACGAAACCCAGCAGTATCTTACTTATCAATACCGTTCCCCATTTTCTGATCAGGCGGCGCAGGCAGGTTTGCCACTTGCCTTTACTACAGCGGTTTTTAATGCCCAGCAAACCACCGATTACTGGTTGCAGAACAGCAGCTACGTGTCGTTAAGAGAAGTTTCGTTAAGCTACAAACTGCCGCTAAAAGCTATTGGGATAAACCGGGTATTGAGTAATGCCAGACTTGCCTTAGTTGGCCGTAACCTATACACCTGGACATCCTTTACCGGAGTAACGCCAGAGGGCAATCAGGATTTTTACGATTATCCAACCTACCGCATTTACAGCGCAAAACTTACGCTAAATTTTTAACGAACAGGAAAATGAAAAATATATTCTACATATCACTTATTGCCTTAAGCCTCAGCGGCTGCAAAAAAACAGATTTCGATAATCCAACAACGCTGACGAATCAGGAAGCCATCGATCAGATAAAAGATCTCGGACTTAAGCTCACAACAAGTAGCATTCAAACTGTTTTTAGCACTTCAACAAGCGCATCTGGCACGCATTTTAGTCTTTTGGCCGATCAGACAACCAATACCAACGGAAATTCCTCTTGGTGGGATTTTGCGAACGAACCGCGTCTAAGACTCAATAACAATACTTCTTACCGTGGTGCAGTTACCTGGAATACTTTTTACAATAATTTTTATCAGGCCAATTTAGACGCCACGCTGGCATTGGATATTATTGAAAAGCAGGGTAAAAAGATTTACGATACGCAGGGTACAGATAGAACGCAGGATTGCCTTGTTGCAGCATATTATGCTAAAGGAATAGCACAGGGCTATCTTGGTGTCATTTTCGACCGTGGCATTATTGTAGATGATGTGAACTTGAGCACAAAAGATTTTCCTGATTCTTACAAGGCCTTAATTGCCAATGGAATTAAGCTGATTGATAAATCTATAACGCTGGCTGAAGCGAATGCTCAGTTTAAATTCGATTTCCTCAGTGGAAAAACATTCAGTAAAGCCGACTTTATTAAACTGGCCAATTCAATGGCTGCAAGGATTTTATCTTCTGAGGCCCGTGATAAGACCGAAGCAGAAAAAATTGGCGATGTACAATGGAATAAAGTATTGGCCTACGCCGAAAAAGGATTTACCACCGATTTTGTGATCACCACGGTAACAGGGGGGTATTACAATCAGTTATTGACCAATTTGTTACAGCGCAATTCAGATGGTTCTGGTTGGTTGCCTCCAGATCTGAAAATCGCCTATTTGGCCGATAAAACCGGAAATACCCCTAAATTTTATCCTTTAACCGGAATATTGCCCAACATTAGCAGCAACGATAAACGTTTCGATAGTTATTTTGGATACACCACAAGTTTTGGAATATTGATAGAATCGCGTGGGCGTGGGCTTTTTACCAATTGGTACCGAAAAAGATGGTATAATACAGCCAATACGCTAAACTCGCCTGGTGCGGTTAATCCTTATTTCCTAGCCGAGGAGATCAGGTTACTAAAGGCTGAAGCCAAATTTTGGCTGAAGGATTATGCTGGCGCAGCTGCGATACTAAATGATCCAGCAGCTGCAAGAAAAGCCATAGGAACGCTTCCTGATGTTGCAGCAACCCAGGCTGATTTGAGAAAACAATTGCATTACGAATACGCCATTGAAATAGATGGCGCTGGTGGGGCATTTCTGCCATTTACGTTTATGCGCAGGAATAATTTACTTGTAGGCGGTACGCCAACTGAATATCCCTTGCCGCAACTCCAGCTCGATCTGGTAAAACAACCCGTTTATACTTTTGGTGGCAACGCTTACTTCGGCGAAAAAGGAAAATATGGCGAAGTAGCCACTGCTCCTGATGAAGGCTGGAAAGCTGCTGAAAAATAATTTAGACAACATTATTACCCTTTAAACTTATCATTATTATGAAAATTAAACTATTAACCTTAGCCGCAGTTTTGCTTACACTTAGTGGATTTGCGCAACAGCCAAAATTCGAAAACCCCAATGCCGATAGCAGAGGCTATCTGGTAAAAGTAGGGGATAAAGCCCCTGATGATTTTGAACTTGTTCTCCATGATGGCAAGAAAACCACATTAAAAGAATTAAAAGGAAAAATTGTCATCCTACAGTTCACCGCTTCGTGGTGTAAAGTATGCAGAGAAGAAATGCCTTATTTAGAAAAGGACATCTGGCAGGCCAATAAAAATAAAGATGTGGTATTGATTGGTGTTGATCGGGATGAACCATTAGATGTGGTACAGAAATTTCACAAAGACATGAATATCACTTATCCATTGGCCCTAGATCCTGGTGCTAAAATCTTCCAGAAATTTGCTGATAAAAAAGCTGGCGTAACGCGTAACGTAGTGATCGACAGGGATGGTTACATCAGATTTTTGACCAGATTATATGATAAAGAAGAATTTAGTCTTCTGGTTAAAAACGTTAAAGAATTAACTGAAAAGGCAAGTAAGTAAGAATTTTGCTTGTTTTGTGAGCGGCTGTTTCTTCAAAAAGAACACAGCCGCTTCTCTTTTCTATCCAAAAGATATGAAAATGAGATAATGATCGGGTAGCGATAAATGATCAAAACCATAGAAGAGATTGAATTTTTATAAATCAATACTCCAGCACAAACAAAATTCCTATACTGGAATTTTATAACATGATAAGCGTTAAGTTATTCTGCTCTTGACTTGTGGGCCATTCTCAGCTATTAGTGCAACATTGCCTATTTTAGTGTAACATCCAGGTAAACAGAATGACGCCCGTATGTTTCGTAAAATGGTTTGAAAACCACATCATCAATAGTGAACTGTAAAGATTGTGGATCACCCTTGATTGATTTGCCGATATCTTTGGCATCTAAGGTTACTTTACGCCAATCTTTTCTGGCTTCTGGTTCCTGCGCGGCCAACAATACCGGTCCGTAAAATAAACTGGCAATGTTCTGCTGATCCATTACCGGATCCAGGTGGAATTGGAATGGCATTTTTAAATCTACAATATCGCCATTTTTCCAGGTACGGCTTATCTTTAGGTAACTACCTGGCTCAGCCTGAAACTTTTGTTCTTTCCCATTGATCTTCACAAAAAAACCTTTAGTGGCCCAGCCTGGCACACGCACATTGAGGTCAAATTTTCCTTTGCCCTTAATGGTCAAACGGGTGTGGTCTTCTTTTGGAAAATTTGTTGTCTGTTCTACCGTTATTTGGCGTTCTGTCCATGTTAGTGTTGAGGGAATGTACAGGTTCACATAAAGCGCCTGGTTATCTTTACTTTTAAAGTAGATTGAATTTTGTAATTTGGTGCTGCTCTCTATTGCAGTGCCGTTACAGCAGGTAAAACCCGTCATATCTGCATTGCCAAATTGTTTAACAGATCCTGGTCTGAGTGGTACATGATAGGTATTGGCAGGACTGTTCTGTGCAACAGATGCCAGGATATGATTGTATAAGCCACGCTCATAATAATCCATCAGTTCTGCCCGCTGATCGAATAGGAACAGGTCTCCGGTCAGTTTTAGCATATTATAGGTGGCACAGGTTTCATTCTGCCCTCCTTCAGAGAAGCCATTTTCGTACAAGGTAGCTGGTTGGACAATAAAACACTCCGCATTGGCAGGATTACGTGCACCTGCAACGCCTCCGATACTGTACATGTAATCGTCTACCATTTTGTGCCAGAAGTTATCCGCTATACTGTAATATTCAGGTTTATTGGATACCCTGTACATTTCGATACTCCCTACAATTTGGGGTATGTGCTGATTGGCATGCAGTCCACGGAAAATATCTACGTTTTTGGCCAGCCCATGCGAATGTACTGTATCACCAAAGAAAACCTTTATATTATCAAATAATTGTGCTGTTTTTAGGTATTTCGGATCATTTGTAATCTGGTATAAACGGGCCGTTACATCATTCATGCCCCCGTACTCGCCGGCAATGTAGGTATTCCACATCCTGATCAGCGTTTCCTGAGGCAGCTGGCTTAAGCGGGTATATACCCAGTCACTCATGTCAGTAGCTATTTTAAGTGATTTTTTATTGCCACTTACCTCATATACGTCTATTAAGCCAGCCAAAATTTTATGCAAGGTATAATACGGGGCCCAAACCTGGTTTTTCTGTCCTCCATACTTCGCTCCGTTTTCCAACATGATAAACTGATCGGGAGGGTAGGCGCTGATGAATCCTTTTCCCCAGTTCCAATAATCGGTACGGATGCCCGATGCACTAAGGTCAGAATCATAATCTGATTTACCTGGGCCATGGGGTACAGCGCTTGGATCAGATACCGAGGTGGAAGCTGAATTTTTAGGATTCCCTGACAATTGCGATAGTTCATAGAGCGTATTGATCATATACTCCATTTTTTTTGAGAAATTGGCCTGCAGTGCCTTGTCATATCCGGTGCCGGCATAGGCCTGGGCAATTGCCGAAAGGTAGTGGCCTGTGGCATGCCCCCTTAATTTGGTATCTTCACTGTCCCATACCCCCAAAGGTTTTGCTCCTTCGGGTTGTTTTTGGCCAAAAGCTTGGCGGAACATGTAGAGGAAGGAGTTGGGATCGGTTTTAGCTAGTGTTTTAATAAATTTGTCGCGGTTTTCGATAAATTTGGTTGCATGGCCATGAACATCCGTTTGTAGAGAAACCCTGTTTAAAGCAAATGGTTCTAGCTTTAAGGCTGGCGGGGCTGATTTTTTAAGCGCTTTTATGGTTACAAATGCTTTAGGTTGAAAAGACGTTCCCGCAACACGCCCGGTAACGGTGTAACTTCCGGGTTTCAAGACGGTGCTATTATCAGTTGGAGAAGGCCACAACACACGTACTTTTGGACCTTTCATCTTATTCTTGTAGGTACCCGGTACATAACTGGGCAACCGTGGTAAATTTCCCACTTCTGTTTCCACCTGAATATCGGATACATGGGCTAAATAAGTATTGTAAAGCTGTGGAGTGCCTGAAGAAAACTTTGGGAGGTCATCTTCACGCTTACCTACATTTACTGCACTTTCCTGATTACCTCTTTGGGCATTGCGATAAATTCCGGCAATCTGCCCCGCACTTAACGGGACCCGGTAAATACGGAAATCATGTATCATGGCATTCAGATAAGGATCTCCCGGTACCAGTGATTTTCCGATATACAACAGGTTTTTTGCCCCTGATTGCTGATCGAATACCGTTGTTAACTCCAGTGGGATATGCTTAGCTTCGGCCACAGGCTTACTATTCACATAGGTTACCATAGATTTTGATGGAATATCTATCACAACGGTAACATAGAACCATTTATTCAGTTCTAAAGCAGGAGAAACCGTTGTGTTTTTATTGTTTTCCTTTGCCGTGATCGATGTCTGGAAACCTTCCTGAGCATTTGTTCCAACAGGGGCTGCAGAAAAATGTTTGGTTACGTCCTTCCCGAAATCAAAAAACCGCTGGCCGGGCTGCTTAGAACGGAGGTATATCCATCCTGATATGCTGAGCGATTCTATGTCTGTTAATACTTCTCCTGGAATTGTGACAAAGGAATTGTTATCCCCAGAGAGCGATAAAACTTTTCCAAATCGGCTGTCGTTGACAAATTTAACTCCGTCGCCCTGAAATTTTGCATGAAAATTATTTCGTGACCAGTCTTTGGCATCTCCATTAAAGATATAACGCGCACTCATTCCGGTTTCACCGATCCCGTCTAATATCTGATCTCCATTTTGTGCATTGGCAGAAGTGATGCCCATGGCTAAAATAGTTGGGAACAGAATGGTACGCAAGAATACTTTGTATATTTTCATGTTTAAATCATTTTATCAATAAGCCTTTCTTAGGTCTGTTTATATCAAAGATATTTTATACCCGGATCTTTTACTAAGCGCAAATAAATTTAAAGAATATGGAATAAAAATAATCCTTAAAATTCATCGATAAAACTATGAAGAAGCCCGGTGTTTTTATGCTTCTTTTTTATCTGATAGCTACTAGATTTTAACAAGTACCCTGCAGTACAACAAAGATTGAGGTGCTTGGTTAAAATACTAATGTTATGCATTAATATACAACGGAACTCTAGGTTACGCTTCATTTATATTTACATCCCGATCCATCAACTCTGGTTTTTATAGGTCGGGATATCAACAATAATTATGAAAAACACTTATCTGAACCTCTTCGTTTTTTTTCTCATATATACCGCTTTTCATCCTGCAATGGGGCAATCTCAGCATTTGACGAAGGGGCAGGGCAATCCTGTTATACCAGGTTATTTTGCAGATCCAACGGTTAAAAAATTTGGAGATACTTTTTATATTTATGCAACAACTGATGGCAATGGAGGTGGGTTCGGTCCGTCGCAGGTATGGACTTCAAAAGATTTTGTGAACTGGACCATGCAGGATATGAACTGGCCAACAACCCATCATTACTGGGCGCCAGATGCAACACAGGGCCCTGATGGAAAATATTACCTTTACTACTGTCAGCCCGTTGAAATATTCGGTGCATCTTCAGCAACACCGGTTGGCCCATGGACATCCCTTTTAGCACCAGGAAAACCAATAGTTTCAAATTTTATGGTGCCCAAAGTGATTACACTTGATGGGCAGACTTTTAAAGATGACGACGGTAAGTATTATATGTATTGGGGCACCTGGGGCATTTATCCGGGCCATGGTTGTGGTGTTGGCTTATTGAACGACGACATGAAGTCGTTTTCAAAACTTGCGCAGATTCCAAATACAGATGCGGAATACTTTTTCGAAGCTCCATTTGTATTTAAAAGAAAGAACATCTATTATCTTACTTATTCATCCGGCTATTGCGAAGATGGAACTTACAGGGTACAATATGCCACTGCAAGCAACCCGATGGGACCTTTTAAGTATGCCGCGGATAATCCTATCCTCGCCACAAATGGCGATGGAACGGTGCACGGACCAGGGCACCAGTCTGTTCTGCAGCAGGGAGACGATTTTTACCTGATTTATCACCGGCATAATAACCCACACAATGATGGTGGCTATCACAGGCAGGTAGCGGCAGATAAAATGATCTTCGATGAGAAAGGAAACATACTGAAGCTGGTACCTACACATTCCGGAATTGGCTACTTGGCAAAAAATGCGAATCCGCATCCAAATCTGGCGCTAGGCAAAACTGCTGTGGCCTCTTCAGCTTATGATCAGGATTTTAAACCAGAATTTGCATTCGATGATAATAACGGGACTTTATGGAAAGCCAAAAACAATATTGGTCCCTCGTGGATCCAGGTTGATTTAGGCCGGGTCTATGATGTTAAAAGTGTACATACTCAATTTGAATATGCTACCTGGTACTATCAATACAAAATCGAATATTCGCTCGATGGCAAAACATGGGGACTTTACATCGATAGGCGTAAAAACACCCAACATGGAAGTCCGATGATCGATTTTGGAAACGTTAAGGCCAGGTATCTGCGGACAACAATTTTACGAACAGAATATCCGGGTTTAAATAAGGCGATATGGAACATTAAGGTTTTCGACAATGCCGAATATAATCCGGTGATGAATACCAACATCAAAAAATGGGAATCTTTGCAACGTTTTGAACCGAAGGGACTGTTGGTGGATCTGAACTTTGATCACCTTCGTGTAGGATCAATAGCAGCCCATGTTCAAAATAATGGAAAATTGGCCGGTGTGTTTTCTGCTAACGGAACAAATAAGCCGGTTACTTCAATGATAGCTGGAAAGAAAGCTTTGGTTTTTTCTGGCACCGAGCGCCTGTCATCATCCGTTCGTGCGCCTTCATCTATGCTGGGGAACAGCAGTTATAGTGTGAGTATGTGGGTGCTGAACCCAGAGGTTAATAAAGAAGAAACCATCATTTCATGGACAGGAAGGGGTGGTGTTGATTTAAGTAATGCTGCGTTTGGTTATGGGAATAGTAAAGGTGCAGGCGCTGCCACCCATCTTGGCTGGGCAGATTTAGGATACAGGAATTTACCCAAAGCAAATGAGTGGCATATGATTACTATGGTTTTTGATGGGACAATGGAGCGTATATATGTTGATGGAAAATTGGATAGGGCAGAAAGAAGGATGCTTTTCGTAAATAATCTTACCAGGTTTCTTGTTGGCGGAAATGATGATGGAACGACAGGGTTTTCTGGTGCACTGGCCGCTTTGAAAATTTATGATGTTCCATTAACCGATACAGAGATTAAAGCAGCTTATATAAAAGGCATAACTAACCATACGGTTCTGTATACGAATGCAAAAAACCTTGAATATGGGGATTTAGTAAACTGGCCCAACAATGGGGCAGCTTTGGGGGAACTGACGTGCAAGGGAAATGTGGAAGTTGCCGATATTAGTGGGAAAACAGCTGCTTTATTGGTAAATGGCAGTAAAGTCCTCATGGGAGATCGCATTACAAAAGACGTCGATTTTTCAAAACCATTTAGTGCCGTTTTTTCTCTTTTGCCTGCTGTTGGCTCAAAAACAGACCTGTTTTTTGGTAAAGTAAATAAATCTGTAAGGATAGTGGGCAACGGAAAATGGCAACATTTAATCTGTTCTTTTTCTCAGGGCAAGTTCCAGGTATTTATCAACGGTAAACCGGCCAGTTATGCACTGGTCAGTAATAATCAAAGAGATCAGCGTATTCTGGTCGAATCTTCTGGCAGAGCACCAGATGCCACCACGGCAATATCTTCAATTTCAATATATAATTATAGCCTTGATTATAGTGCTTGCTTAAAAGAATTTAATTTTTGGGAACAAACATTGGGCACAGGCAGCTTAAAAGCATCATTTGCCTTAAAACCATCGGCAGTTACACCAAATATGGTTTATATGGTTGCAGATAAACCTAAACTGCCAGGCAGTGACCTCGAATATCTTTTTAAAAACAACAAAGATAAAGGGAATGCAAAATGGTTACGGTCATCAGGTTATATGGATTTTTCGGTCTTTCCGCAAAGCAGTTACAGTTATACGGTGAAAATCAGGGATAATTTTGGAAATGTTACCCAAACATCCCTTCCCTTTGCTGTTAGAACAGATTCTTCACAATTTGTGATCAGAAAACAGGGTGGGTTGGCCCGGTCAGTTCCGGCAACAAAAGACGGCCTGTCAGGAACTTCCTGGGATGGTTTATTGGGAAATGCTGATACCGTTACACAACAATCGGGTATCCTAAAGATGGTTTCGCACAATACATTTTGGGATGGATCGGAGGCAATGGGGCCTTTCGCCTACAACAATGTGAAGGGTGATTTTATCGCCGAGGTAATGCTTTCAGATATGTTGGGGCTCAAGGTGAAGAAAGCCTATGGTGCAAATGAGGCAGGTATAATGGTTAAAGCTCCAACAAATGGAAGAATGCTTTTACAAAACGGCATTATGCCAGGCTGGGGCGTTGGAAATATTGTTACCGACCTTGGGAATGGTGGCAGAAGGCAGACGAACAACCTCTCTGGATGGACTTTTTACAGGCATCTGCAGGTACAACGGCTAGGAAATACATTTTTTATGCGCGGTAGCAGTGATGGAAAGGCTTGGGTAGATCTTCCTGGCAGCCCGGTAAAAAGGGATGATTTGGGAAATAGTGGCTTACAGGTTGGTGTTTATCATGCTACTTATGGTGACGCCTCTGGTGATGCATCTTTTAGCGGTTTTAAGATTATCCAAAAGAAATGAAGCGAACATCGATGCGTTACAAGATGAAGCTCATTTTAATAAAGAATGTAGCTCAATACAGCCACAAAATGAGCTATAAACAAAAGCAGCATGAGCCATAAATTAAAAAATTAGACTTGAAATCAGTATTTCTTTATTGTTGTTCTGGAGGCAGTAAACTCACCAAGGACCTAGAATTATGCAAGAAATGGTTCGAAATTGTTCTGCCAAGAATACTTTTGAGGACAAAGCAAATTTATTTGTCCATCAGTTCAACCCAGGCATTAACCATTTTTTCAATGAGTTCCTTGTTTGCTGTTACCTGATCCATAGAATAAAATTTCGCATAAACCTTTCCTTTACTGGCCTCTTCAAGAAAGTCTGATTTTACATTGATGAGTGCTCCTTTGTGAAAGATAAGGGCAACATAGTTTTTGATCCTTGGATTGAAAGTAGCCAGGTCTTCTTTGTAAAGAAAACTAGGGCCTCCCCACTTTATGTCTTCTTCTATTTTAGGGTTTGCATTGACAATAATAGATCTTACTGCTTCAAGTTCTGCTTTAAGTGGGTGTTCAAGTTTAGCGATAAACTCATCTACTTTTTTTGTGTTGTTCATAATGGTTTGATATTAATGATTATAACAAATATCAAAATCTTTTATGGAGGGAATTAGGTGTATAAATGACAAATTAACGGGTCGATTAAGACTGATTGGGCGGAAATTGATTTTTTTGAACAAGATAGATCTTGTATTTATTCCTAATTCAATAAATGCTCCTTTAAAGCAATATGATAAAAATATTTATTTACTGATGGCATATTTGCTTGTTTCATAGGTTTCATCGGTAGCGTAATGTTGCAAAGGAACTCCTCTTGGGGGAGAACCCGAAGGCTCTGCGAAGCAAAATCTTTAAACTTTCGGTAACATAGTTCAAAGATCTCTCCACTCCGCTTTGCTTCGGTCGAGATGACGATTTTTCTACTGGGGGTCTGTCAATGGTAGAGATTGGTATTAGTTAAAAATAAGGGAGTTGGATGAGCGGTTTTAGCAGCTCGTCATTCCCAACCCAATAGCTGTCGGGTTGATTGGGCCTCTGAGTACTCATGAATACCTCTGAAAAAAGGAAAACTTATGAATAATCATAATGCAAGCGCTTTAAGATTCCCGCCTGCGCGGGAAAGACGATCACGCTATTGGAGTCTGTCAATGATAGCTTACAGCCAAATACCAGATCCATAATGGTTAAGCAGCCTTTAATGTTTTCATGCCTTCAGCAAGGTTTTAAACGATAAAATAACGCAGACTATGTTTTATATTCTTTTGTTTTCTACTGATCGGATCCTGCTTAGCGTTTCCAGTCTTAGGCCAAGGAACGAAGCAACATACCGGAGCGGCACACGGTTAATCATCCAGGGGAAGGCTTGGAGTAGGTGTTTATAGCGGCCCGTAGCAGAGGGAATCTGACAGAGAAAGCCCCTGTCATTCGCTCCTCTATAATGAAGCTCCATAATCTTTCTGCCAATAATGTTTGCCTCTGCAAAATTTTTATAAAGCATAGTCGTGAGTTCATGAGGTATGGCAATCAGCTCTACATCCTCTATTGCCTGGAGGTATTCATCTGATTCTTCTTCAGTCCATAGATTGCGAATGGTCCCTACAATTTCATTTTCCTGACAGATCCAGGAAGTGATCTCTGTTCCCGAGTCCTTATAGAATCCCCTTACTACTCCTTTTAAAATCAGGTAAAGATATCTATTGCGGTCTATCGGAGAAATAATATATCTGTTCTTGCGGAAACTCACAGGAAAGGTGTGGCTATCGATAAGTGCCTCCATTTCAACAGTTAGGGGGTGAAAGCTATTGTATAGGGCAATAAGTGGGGAAGCACCGTTATAGGAGTCCCATTTGTTGTTTTCCTGCGCACCGGCCATGATTCTTTAGTTTAGCTTTTCAGATAAGATAAAAGTAATTAAAAGACCAAGCTTTTCAAATTTTCGTTGTTCCAGATTAATTGCATTGTCTCTTGATCTCACGTAACAGTTATCGGGAAAATTCAGCTGATCACATTAGTCCCCATCAAATACCGGGCCGGTAAGCTATATCACAGCTCATCAATATAAATTTTGGCGAAGATTAAAATGGGCTGTTTTTGTGGCAATTATTTGTTTTTGGCACTCAGCGATGTGCGTAAAGCACCCGATAGGGCAAGCATTTCACATACTTTATCATTCCAGTCTATCAGTGCATCTTCAGGTGAGGTTCCAAGACCTGAAAGATCATGCTCCTCCTCAAAGGATAATACGGCATAATAACAATCACCGTCTTGATAAACGGAGGGTTTAAACTGCATTACAAATGTTGGTAACCTGTATCTGTTATAATCAAAATCTACCAGTTTTCCTGGGATCGTTCTGGCCTGTTGTTTCATAGCTTGCTATTTATCGAAACTTTTTTGTTCACCTGTTTTCTGCCTAGGGTAGGCAAATGCATTTGTAAATTAGTCAATCAATGTTTCCTCAACGTTAGCAGGTTATTGTCTGTTTGTTAAGTGTTTGGTGGAACTGTGTATTCACGAAAAAATAACTGGTATACTTTTCCTAAGATAAGGGTTTCCCATTTGCCCAGAATCAATTTTTGGGATGGGTAGGGCGGTGTTTTAATATCGATGTTTTGAGCGATACGGTCAATGAATAAAGATATTTTCCCCTCTTAATCTTTTTGGCTCAAACGCAGTCAAATCCCATCTATACCAATCTAGCCATGAAGGTTGAAAAGAAAACTTTAAAAACATCAGATAAAAACGGGAATGAGGCGCGTGAAAGTGTCTTTCCCAAAAGAATGATACTTTTTATCCTTGTGTTAAGTGCAATATTAATGATCTTGATTTTGTTTAAAGATTAACCTGGGTTGAATCCCCTCTTTTAGAGGGGAGGGACGTAAAATGGGTATTTTATTAGTCCTAGCCGGACAGGCTTCTTTCTTTTTGATGTCAAAAAGACCAGCAGAGCTAGCTTGAATGCCGCTGAAAAACATAAAAGCCCATGAAAAAACAAAAAACACCGGCTGAAAATTTATTCATTCGTATTATAGTTTTCAGCTGCATTCATGAGGGCTTCGCCGTTTTCTTTCGAAGCTAGTAGGTTGGCTTGGGCATTGCAACCCGAAAAATTTATTACGCCGGATTTAAGTAGAACGGGGATACGGTGCTACGGCCTAGTTGGAAGGAAATGCGAAATCATCATAAACTGTTCATATTTAAATGATTATAAAATAACGGTAATACAGTTATTAATTTAAGTTTATTTATGTGCAGATTGGTTTTTAGGCATTTGAAGCATGGCTGGTTGATCTTGCAGATAAAAGATTAATTTTCCGCCTTGCACCAGCAATTGGTGTTTAATTTGGTTTTGGGTAAAAAGCTTTCCATTTAAACTGATTTTAGAGATGTAAATAGAATTTTTGTTCTTTTTAATGGCTGTTATAACCAATTTTTTGCCATTTTTAAAAGCTATTGTAGCCTGTTTAAACAAAGGACTGGTGAGTTGATAGTTTCCTGAAACAGGATCTACCGGATAAAAGCCAAGCGCTGCAAATACATACCATGCCGACATTTGCCCCGCATCGTCGTTGCCACTTAAACCACCAGCACCTTCCCCATACTCTTCTGCCAAGATGCGTGATACTTGCATCTGGGTTTTCCATGGAGAAGAAGTGTAGTTGTATAAAAATGGAATCTGGTGGCCAGGTTCATTCCCATGCCAATATTCCTTTTTATTAAAGAGCGAATCCAGTTCGTTTTCGAGATTTTTCCGCCCACCCATCAACTTGATCAGTCCTGGCATATCATGCGGAACATAAAAAGTATATTGTCTTGGGGTTCCTTCTGTAATATAAGGTTCGCGGTGATCGGGATAAAAAGGCTTGTACCAATTACCATTGGCAAAACGGCCTCTAACCATTCCAACATTGGGATCAAAAATATGTTGGTAATTAAGTGATCGTTTTGAAAGCTCTCTGTAATCGGTTTCTTTGCCCAAATCTTTCGCGATACTGGCGAGTGCATAATCATCGTATGCATACTCTAAAGTTCTGCTTACCTGTTCTTTTTTATGAAAAGCGTTGGGGATACTGTCTTCTAACGGAATATAGCCATACTTTAAATAACTGTTAATGCCACGTCGGCCTTTTCCATTCAGATAATCGACAGAATCGGGCATTTGGAAGGCATTTTGCCTCATCAATCGGTAAGCTTCATTAATATCATAATTGCGGATCCCCTTATTATATGCGGAAGCGATGAAAGCAGTGGCATGATCGCCGATCATGGCGGCAGTATAACTGTTCCAACAAGGGAAAATAGGCATCCAACCACCTTGCTGACCTTTTAATACCATCGAATTAACAAGACTATTAGCTAAGTTGGGATTCAATAGTTCAATTAATGGTAATTGTGCACGGTAAATATCCCACATCGAAAAATCATCGTAATAATTGCCTTTATTTATTGTTTTGTTCTGATAATTTCCATCAAACTGCGGATATTTCCCATCTACATCATTGTATAACCTGGGATGTTGCATGGCATGATAGAGGGCCGTGTAAAAGATTTTCTTTCCTTTTTCATTTGTGTCTGAAATACGGACCTGCGATAGGGATTTTTCCCAAGCCTGATTGGTGCGTGCTAAAACAGTATCAAAATCATCATTTTTGATCTCACTTTCCAGGTTGGCCCTGGCAGCTGCTATACTTGTAAATGAGGTGCCGGAATAAATCACTAATTGTTCTCCTTTTTGCAGTTTAAAGCCTGCATAAGCACCAATATCCTTTTTATTGATGATATTTTGCTGATTGAAAATATGACCTTCGCTATAAACACCTGCAGAAGTAAAGGATTTTTTGAACCGGATGAAAAAATAACCACTAAAGCCAGCAGGCTCTCCCCATCCCTGATAAATCCGGTGAACAGGATTATATCCGGAAATTTCACCTTTTTCTGCATCAACCTGAATAAAACCTTTATTCTGATCGCTATTAGGTGTAACTAAAACATAAACGCTATCTGTTTTTAGCGCGGTGATCCGCATTACACCGCTTCTAAGATTAGCTGTAATTTCTGTTAACAGCTGATGTTGCGGTAATTTTAATTTGTAATAGGATGGAGTAGAAACTTCGTTTTCGTGGACATAATTTTCTGCATATTGAGCTGCATTGGTTTTAAGTTGGCCTGAAATGGGCATAATGGTGAAGCTTCCGTAATCTTGGGTACAAGAACCACTAATCCAATGGCTTGCCCTAAATCCGTAAAACTTTTTGTTGTTGTAATAATAAGGTGCCAGACATTTTTTTTCGGTGAGCTGGGTCTGTGGCGTCCATTGTGCCATACTAAAGGGCGGTGCCACAGCCGGAATGGTATTGGCCAGGCGTTCGGTTTTATCTTCTATATGTTGGCTGGCCAATGTGGTGCTGGCCGAAGTACCCGAAAATGGCTGAATATAGGGAATTAAAGGCTGTTTTTGTGCATAAACACCGTTTATATAGATGATCGTTATAGCCGAAAGGAACAGAAACTGTATTCCTTTTTTGAATTTTGACGCTCTATTTTTTACATCAGTTAACAACATATGTATAATGGGGCTAGGATTTGATGGAAGTTCTTTTATTGCTTCTTTGCTCTTCAAGGGTAATTGGTGTTTTTAATATCGCTGGTTTCGTCATCCTGAACTCGTTTCAGGATCTTTCTAGTATTACTTAGCGTATGGAGCCTATTAGCTTTGCCTTAAATTTTTAAGAACCATTTTCTATCATAGAGAAATTTCAATATCCCAAGCTGTATGAGTAGAACACCTAGCCATAAACCTGCCTGTTGCCAGGCTAAAGGAATTTTAGCGATAACTCCGCCAAAGAGGAATTGTGAAGTAGATTCGAAATTGAAAAGCCCATGGGCACAAACGTAAATTAAAATAGAATTAGTACCAATCCAGATGAAGGGCAAGCTCCATTTTTGATAAGTTTTAACATCAATAATGTAATAGAAGACAGAGAACAGCACCAGACTAAATCCACCGGCAACCAATACAAAAGAGCTCGTCCACATATTTTTATTGACCGGAAAAAGCAGGTCCCATAGTAATCCGAGCGAAACCAATATTATGCCTGCCATAAGGAGGTAGAAAGCTCTTAAAACCAGACTGAAACGGTTATTTTTAGTGTTTAGAAATGTTCCAGTAAATACCCCTAAAAGTGCTGTTGCAATGGCAGGAATAGTGCTCAGCAAACCTTCCGGGTCGTAAACTGCACGATGGAGTTTGCCAGGCAACAATAAGCGGTCTACATACGCTGCCAGATTACCTTCGGGTGTTAAAACGCCATTCCCAAAACCAGGAACAGGTATGGCCATCATGATGATGTAGTAGCCCAATAAAATGCCGAGCAGCCAGATGAGCTGTTTGCGTAACGAAAAATTGAGGTAAATTAATGCCGCAAAAAAAGTAGATAGGGCAATACGGCCAAGTACGCTCGCAAAACGGGTATTTTCGTAGCCTTCCCATTGGAGCAGGCCGTTTACCACCATTCCAAGACAGATTAAAATCAGTGTTCTTCTGATCAGGGCATAATAAATACCTTTTGCTGATTTTTTTTTATCATTTCCCGCATTTAAATGTTTTTCATAAGAAAATGGCATCGAAACACCAGAGATAAAAATGAAAAGCGGAAAAATCAGGTCGTAAAAAGTAAAACCATTCCAAAGGGAGTGATGAAGCTGGTTGCTGATGCCAACCAAAAACCTTTCGAGAAATGATAAATGGCCATTACTGGCGATGGTCCAATCATTGGGATTTCTGATCAAATGGTGTTCTTTCATTACACCGTTGGCCAGTCCGTGGAAAATACCTTCTCCACTAATAATCCAGAACATGTCAAAACCGCGTAAGGCATCTAAAGAAAGTAATCTTTTCTTTTTCGGTAAAAGTAAATCCTGTGGTGCAGATTCGGTAATGGCCATAATATTTTTAAGCTAATGATGGACGATTTTTGTTTTCTAAAAATAAGTGCTGTTCGGAGAAAAGCAGCATTTATTTTTTGATAATGGTATTATAAATAATTTCTCCTTCATCGTTGATGGTTTGTACGCGGATTAAATCTTTGCCGACCGAAAAAAGCATGAAACCATAAACAGAAGCCACCATCTGGGCATCATCAATGAGTTTTACAGGTGTTTTTTCTGATGCTGCGCCTGAAATGAAGTGATGTGTTTTGCCTGCAGGTTTAATGTACTGCAAGCTGTGCTCGTGCCCGGTGAGGTATACATCTACGCCATAACGATCAAAAACCGGTTTAAGAGAACGACGGATTGCTTTGGTATCATATCCATCTGTGCGGCTTCCTCCAGTATACATGGGGTGATGACCCACAACAATTTTCCATCTGATACTTGGATCGGTGTCACTTAATGTTTTAACCAGCCATCGTTTTTGTTGGGTAGTATCCTGGCCTTTTACGTTTGGGCCATATTCAGAATTTTTGTAAAATTCTGGAATCAAAGGGTTGGTATCGATAAAAGCAATCAATACCTGATTGTTCAGGTCTCCGTTAATAGGAAATTTCTTTGCATAATAACGGGCGGGCATTTTCCATCTTCTGCTGATTTTAGAATAAGCTACCTGGGCATCTGGATTGGATTTATAATCGTGGTTACCCAGTACCGGATACCAATCCCATTGCAAAGAAAATGCAGTATAAATATCTTCAAAAGAATATTTAAAAAGTGGATCGTGTTCACTGATTACGCCGCTAGGGTAGAAGTTATCACCCGTAGAAATGATAAACTGTGCTTTAACATCTGCTGCGGTTATCCCCATTTGTTGCGCTACCTGTTTCTGATGGTCAGCACCGTTTCTTCCCCAATCGCCCATAGCAATAAAATTAAGCGAAAAAGCATCTTTATTTAAAGTTTTGGTTGGAGGGCTGGCTTCAGATGGTGTTTTTAATAAAACCTGAGCTTGTAATGAGCAATAGGTGAATAGGGAAATCAGTAAAAGTAAGTGTTTCCTCATGGAGATAAATTTAAGGTGATTGAGAAATTTTGATGGGCCATCGGCCTTAAACAGGATGGGAAAAAAGAAATTTCTCTGGCTTTTACCCCAGAGAAATTTTTGTATTATTTACCCAGGGTTAATTGTAACCAGGGTTTTGAACCAGTGTATTGTTTGTCGCTATTGCTGTACTTGGAATTGGGAATATACGGCGGTAAGTATCGGTATTGGTTTTAGATAAACCATAAGTGTTCTCAAATTTACCGAACCTGATCATATCATTACGGTGCCAGCATTCCCATGCAAATTCTTTCGAACGCTCATTGTAAAGTACATCCAATGTTAATGCGCCTAAAGCTGCAGAAGTGGTACGGTTGCTTCGTACACTGTTTACCAAACCTAATGCTGTAGCGCCTAAAGTTGGCGTTCCACCTCTAAATATGGCTTCAGCTTTCATTAGGATAATGTCTGAATAGCGGAATAATGGCATATCGTTGTTTTGGTTCCGGCTAATTGGATTGGTGTAATCTGGTAAGAATTTAATGTTACGATAGCCGCTATTCCAGGCAATTTCATCCTTCCCTAAATCGTAAGCATTCGCACCTAAACGTGAACTGCTCAATGGCGTTAAATTTAGCGCATAAGTTAGTGTTCCAGCCGGAGTACCACCAGTATAAAACTGATCGTAGCCTAAATTAGTGGTGCTCACCATTATTGGACTTCCATCTTGCCAGTACTGCGGGCCGGTAAGCCATTGTTTGTTTCTGATATCGTTCGAATCGTTAAAATTTGCATAAAACTCAGTTGTAGTCATTCTCGGACCGCTTGGTTTATTGTTTGATAAGCCTCCGCCACTGCTTTGGTTCATCACCGGATTGGTAAATGTGCCTGGTGTGGAGCCGGAATATTGGTAACGGATACCAAGATTACGGTTTAGGTCGTAGCGTGCCATAAACATATTACCAGAAGAGGTAGAAGCATCAAAGGGGATTGCAAAAATAAATTCTTTTTGCGTTGGCCCATTGGTAGGATAAAACATCTGTAGATAGCTCGACATTGGTTCTACGCTATACAAGCCTGAACTGATTATCTGGTCGCAGGCCGCTATACAATCATCATAACGTGCGGTTCCGGTGTACACTGCCGCATTCAAGTACATTTTTGCCAATATCGAATAAGCCAGGTATTTTGTTGGTAAACCATAGGTTGCCATACCGCTAGTCGATTTTAAATAGGGGATAGCCGCTTTAAGCTCGCTTTCTACATAGTTGAACACCTCTACACGTTTCGAATTTGTTTTTAATGCGGTGTTGCCATACAACGTATCTAATGGAACATTGCCATATAAATCCATCATCATAAAGTACGACAGGGCCCGCATGGTTTTTAATTCTGCAAGGTTGGTGTTTTTTGCAGCACCCGCTGGTGCCGACTCGCTAATAATCGAAATGGTTTGATTGGCAGTGCCGATAATGTTGGTCAAATACGACCAACCTGCTGCAACCCAGGCATTGTCTTTTGTCCAGGTGTGGCGATGCAATTCAAGGTATTTATTTCCGTCAATCCAGTCGGAAGCAAAAATTGGCAGCACCGATTCATCCGTTGAAGAACTTTGTAAAAAAAAGTAAGTAGTGGCATAATCGCTCCTTAAATTGATGTATACCGCCCCAGATGCCGATGTTAACTGTGCGGCTGTTTTGGGATAGGTTTCTGGTAGAAGTTCTGATGTAACGGGTACCTCGAGTTTTTGGCAGGAGGTGAATATTAATGCACCAGTCAGTGCAAATAATATTCCAAATAATATCTTTTTCATGTCTTTAGAATTTGTGTTTTAAAATGATGCGTTAAGACCTAGTAAAAAAGTACGTGTTTTAGGATAGAAGTTGTTATAATCTATACCTGGGGCAGCGCCTCCTTGATTAATCTCAGGATCAATCCCTTTATAGCCAGTAATGGTAAATAAATTATTGGTTGATAAATAAACCCTAACATTACTTACATATTTAATTAGGTTTTTAAAATTATAGCCTAAAGTTGCATTATCCAAACGCACATAAGAACCACTTTCGATATACCGGTCTGAGTAGAATGAGTTTCTCGTGTCTGTTACTTTATCGTCAGCGGCGCTGTTTAGTATGTTATTAACTGCTGCACCCGCCGTGTAAGATAGATCTGCTTTGGTGGCATTAAATATCTTATTACCAAAGGTTCCCCTTAAAAAGATGTTCAGCTCGAACTCTTTATATTTGAAGGTATTGCTCCAGCCCATTATTACTTTTGGCTGCGCATTGCCCAGGTAGAAATAATCGGTTCCAATGCTAGGCGTAGTGGTTGTAGAACCATCACGTTTGTAAAACAGTGAGTTGCCACTTGCATCTTTGCCCGCATATTTTAGTGTAAAGAACTGGCCAAGCGGGTAACCCACTTTCAGGATTTGTAAAGTCGCATTGGTTTGTCCAGGTCCTTCTGGATCTGAGTAACGAATAGAATCTGCATTAGAAATAGGACCTTGTAAGCTCGTAATTTTGTTTTTATTGTATGCCATGTTAATGCTACTCAACCATGAAAAACTTTTGGTAGCAACTGGTGATACATTTAAACTTACTTCGATACCTTTATTACTGATGCTACCACCGTTTGCGTATAATTGGCCACCCGGAACAAGCGCTTGTGGTACACTGTATTTGAAAAGCATGCCATTGGTGTTTTTATCATATACATCTACACTACCCGTAATTTTGTTGTTTAAAATGCCAAAGTCCACACCAAGGTTTTTGGTTGATGTCCTTTCCCATTTTAAATTGGGGTTTGCACCTTGTATAGGTGCATACGCCCCCGCCTGCACACCATTGTTGTAATAAGTGCCGAAACCACCATAAACTAACTGTCCATAATAAGCACCTATCCCTGAAGAGTTTCCGGTTACTCCATAGCTGGCACGGATTTTTAAATCGCTAACAAACGATTGGCCCTTCATGAATTCTTCTTCGCTTACTCTCCAGGCTAAACCAACAGACGGGAAATAACCCCATTGGTTATTTTTTCCGAATGCAGAGCTTCCATCGCGTCTGATTGAACCTTGCAAAAAGTATTTACTCTTATAATTATAATTTAACCTGAAAAAGTCAGAGATCATCAGGATTCTTTGATAAACAAGGTCATTTCCTAAATTAATGCGGTAAGTAGGAATGGCATAGGGGTTGCCCAGGGTAAGGTTTTGAAAGCCAACGAAATCTGTTGGGAAATTTGTACTTGAAGTTTGAAAGCCATCACCTACGATATTATCCTGATAACTGTAACCCAGTACAGCATTTAAGGTATGGTCGCCAATTTTCTTATCCCAGGTTAAGAATGTTTCTAATATTTTATTGGTGTTTTCAAAATTGCTTCTTAAAGCCGATCCATTAGTGCCAAACACACCTCCAATTAGTGTATGTGCTATTCCAATGCCTGGGTCGGGGTTATTGTAAAAGTTCGATGTTGGGTATTTTCCAAAATAACTGCTGTAAAATTCACCATGGGCAGCGGTAGTTTTCTGGTAAGATAAATTAATGTTATAGGTAAAGCCAAACGGCAATTTTACTTCCGTATTAAAACCACCAATTAAAACGTTATATTTTGTTTCGTCCTGTGCATTATCGGCAATGGCTACCGGATTAAAATAACCTGTATTGTTCAGGTTTTCGAAATAACTTCCATCTGCATTATAAATTGGCGAAACAGGTAAGCGCTTTGCAGCCTGTAACAATACAATATTCTGCAATGGCTCGTTAATAGATTTGCTACTCGAATTGGATAGGTTTAAGCTGAATTTTACTTTATCATTGAATGCATACTGATCTATGTTTAATCGACCAATAATACGATTTAATGAACTTTTACTTAAAATACCCTCCTTGTTAAAGTAGTTTAAGCTGGCGCTATAGTTGCTGTGATCGGTACCACCGCTAAATGAAAGGTTATGGTTCTGCGAATATGCGGTAGAACGCTCAATGGCTTTCATCCAATTTACATTTTCACCTTTATCATCATTTGGCGAAAATGCAACCTTGTTAGCTGTAAGGTAAGCCCTTAATTGATCAGCATCCATTAAATCAAGCTGATTACTTACTTTTTCGGCAGCTAAATAGCCACTGTAGCTTAACTGCGGCATGCCCGATTTACCACGTTTCGTTGTCACTATAATTACACCGCTAGCTGCACGGTTACCATAAATAGCAGTTGCTGCGGCATCTTTTAATACATCAATTGATGCAATATCGGCTGGTGCTATCGCCGCAATATCGGCTCCAGGGATACCATCAATCACATAAAAAGGTGCTCCCGGACTATTAACGGTAGATGCACCACGTAAAATTACTGCCGCTGGTTTGTTTGGGTCGCCACTGGCGCTAATATTCAGCCCCGGAACTTTACCCTGTAGCAACTGACCAACATCTGCAATAGCTCCTTTATTTAATTCTTCGGGTTTTACTGAAGTAATGGCACTTGATAAGCCCTTGCGAGACCCTTTTCCATATCCTACCACAACTACATCTGTAAGTGAGGTATTCGCTTCTTTTATGGTTACTTTATAGCTCGATGCAGTGCCAATAGTGATTTCTTTGGCTTCGTAGCCCATAAAAGTAAATACGAGTTTGTCGCCGTTTTTGGCAGAGATGCTAAAAGCACCTTTATCTCCGGTAACTGTTACTTTGCTGGTGCCCTTTACCGAAACCGAAGCACCAATAATTGGCATGTTTTCGGTATCTATTAAATTCCCGGTAATTTTTCGTTCATCCTGCGCAAAGACAGCGTTGAACGACTGGCTGATGAGTAAAAGCAGCAAAAAGATGCTGCCATACTTTAAGCTTGTACATTTAAATCTCATGATTTTTGTAGATTTAGGTTCATAAATTGGTTTGTTTTATTTGGTTATACTGTTTTTGAGATAGAATGTTAAAATTTAATAGTAGCTGGTAGATATTTAGCTACAAGCGCCTTGTAATAAGGCTCTAGTTCTGCCCAGCTTTTCTGATTGGGGTTTTTAGAATATAAATCGTAAGGATTAAACAGGTTAACCCATTTAAACATTTCATGATCTTTTTCATTCATCAGGTGATCGTATGCATTTTCCCTGTGTTGCGAGTAAAAGGAATGGTAACGGAGCATGTATAATCCCGGCTCGGGAATGTAGGGCTTCATCATGTGGTATACATATTCATCGTGGCCCCACGACATGTCTACATTGTCTAGACCGCAATTTTGGGTATAAACGCCCAATTTGGTCTGATAGGTTTCGTTTTTAAAATCCGGATTCTGACTGAAAAATTCTGGATAAACAATTTTATCTGAATAAGCGCAACCTACCGGAAAAGTATCGCCCACTACGGCCCACTGTGGTTCTCCGAACAGGCACAGTACTTTGCCCATATCGTGTATTAAACCTACCAACACCATCCAATCGGGGTGGCCGTCGTTTCTAATGGCTTCTGATGTTTGTAACAGGTGCTGCATCTGGTCCAGATCGGTATCAGGATCAGAATCGTCTACTAACTTATTCAGAAAATCAAAAGCACTCCAAATCGGCATTTCCTGTTTGTCGAACTTTAAATAATCTGCTTTTTTTTGTTTTACGAAATCATAGGTTTGATAAGTATGGTTAAGCCTGTAAAATTCTTTTACGCTGTCTTTTTCCGTTTCATCATAATTTCTGAACTGCTCTTCTTTTTTTTCAGCGTTGATGTTTTTTGGGTCAGGGTAGCGGATTAATATATCCTCTTCCCATTGATCAAGATTTTGCAATGGATTTTGATTATCCTTTGAAGCTTCGCTTTGGTTTCTCATAAGGCTAGAAATGGATTGGTTAAAGATTTTCTTTGGTTTTATAAGTTAAAGTTGAGTTTTTAGAAGCTTAAACTTTTATATTTTGCTGATTTTATTTACGTAAACGATTAAGTAAATTTTAATTCTTTAGCGTGTAATTAACTTTAATTTGTTTATATTTAATAGGTTACAGCTTGAGTTACACTAATGGTCGTCCTTTTCTGCCTGAATGCCCATTAGTGAAATGTATAAAAGAAAAGAAATAAACGTTGTTATTACGATTATTTCATATTTTCGTTTGTAGCAGATACTTTTTCTTAGTCAAAAGAAGTATCTTATTACTGTAACCAACAAATGTTATGAACATAAATTCGGCAAACCTGCTCTGGAAATTGGGGCAAGCTGGATTGTTTTGACGAAGATGCTGGTGAAAAAGAAGCTTTTGACCTGTTATACCGCTAACTAAAGTGTTATATGGGGCATTTTCCTCTGAAAAAACTAACTAAACAAATTTTTAAGACATGGCGGAAGCAGTGAACATTAAGCGGTTGGCTCAGGAATTAAATATTTCCATCGCAACCGTTTCTAAGGCCCTCAATGACAGTTACGAGATCAGTTTAAAAACTAAAAACAGGGTGTGGACCTTAGCCAAAGAGTTAAATTATACACCCAATCCAGCCGCCAGCAACCTACGGAGCCATAAAACTAAAACTGTAGCGGTAATTATTCCCTGTGTAGCCAATAACTTTTTCTCACTCTCCATCAAAGGAATTGAGGAGATTGCCAGGCAGTATGGTTACCATGTACTTATTTATCAAACCCACGAAAACATAGAAGCAGAAGTTGCCTTCACCAATAGTTTATTAAATGGCCGGGTAGATGGCATTCTTACATCAGTATCGAGCAGTGAATATAACAGTGAATATTACACTAACCTGGTTAAGAAAATTCCATTGGTATTTTTTGACCGCGTTTATGAAAACCTGGATGCAGTTAAAGTAACTACAGATGATTACGAAGTTGCTTTTCAGGCGACTGAACATTTAATTGAATGCGGTTGTACGAAAATTGCGTATTTATATGGGTTGGAAAATCTTCCTGCTGGTAAAGCCAGGTTTGCGGGTTATCTTCATGCACTGAAAACGCATGGAATAGCTGCTGATGAGCAGCCCGTTGTTAAATATGAGGATGACGAAGAACTTAATCTGCAACATATAAAGGAGTTGCTCAAGGAGTATAAGCCCGATGCACTTTTTTCATCCATTGAAGAATTTATTATTCCTGCTTATTGCGCCTGCAGAGAAATGGACTTAAAGATTCCGGACGATGTGAAAATACTGAGCTTTTCGAACCTGAGTACCGCAAAGCTGTTGAGCCCATCACTTACCACAATCTCACAACCAGCCTTCGAAATCGGGCGCGAAGCGGCAAAATGCCTGTTCAAAATTCTCAATAATAAACAACTGGATGATGAACAGAATATTATATTGAAATCAGTGATCACTAAGCGCGAATCAACAGGCTGCTAACGGGGATAAGTTTATGTTGTTGCTACAAGCCAGGCGAAAACGTTTACGTAATTAAATAATCGAATTTAGCCCCCAACATTGGGATTTTTTCTGATTTTTAAAAAACCCAAATATAAAAAATCTATATGAACCACCTGTCTGCATTCGATTATGCTGTTTTTTTGATGTATTTTATTATTGTTTCGGCATATGGCTATTGGGTTTATCGGAGCAAGAAAAAAAAACGTACCGATACCAAAGATTATTTTCTGGCAGAAGGATCCCTTACCTGGTGGGCAATTGGCGCATCTATCATTGCGTCTAATATTTCTGCCGAGCATTTTATTGGCATGTCGGGCTCGGGTTTTGCTATGGGCCTTGCCATTGCAAGTTACGAATGGATGGCAGCGGCCACGCTAATTATTGTAGCCATATTTTTTCTACCCATTTATATTAAGAACAAAATTTACACCATGCCACAGTTCCTGTCTAACCGCTATAATAATACGGTGAGTACACTGATGGCTGTTTTTTGGTTACTCGTTTATGTGTTTGTAAACTTAACGTCTATTTTCTTTCTTGGTGCCATTGCTATTGAAACCATTACAGGCGTTCCTTTTAATATATGCATCATTTTCCTGGCCATTTTTTCTGCTATCATTACGCTGGGGGGGATGAAGGTAATTGGTTATACCGATGTGATACAGGTTTTTGTTTTAGTTGCAGGTGGGTTGATTACCTGTTATATGGCACTTAAACTCGTAGCAGAAAAATTAGATGCACCAAGTGTTTTAGCGGCGCTTCCATTATTACGCAGTGAAGCGTCTGATCATTTTCATATGATATTTTCGAAAGGAGATAAATTTTACAACGAACTGCCGGGTATTGCGGTACTGGTAGGTGGTTTGTGGATCAATAATTTAAATTACTGGGGCTGTAACCAGTATATCGTTCAAAGGGCATTGGGAGCCGATTTAAAAACCGGGCGCAACGGACTAATATTTGCTGCATTTTTAAAATTACTCATTCCGGTAATTGTTGTTATTCCAGGTATTGCGGCCTATGTGCTTTATCAACGTGGTTATTTCCATTCCGAAATGCTAGATGCCGCCGGAACGGTTAAGCCCGATCATGCTTATCCGGTGCTCATGAATTTATTGCCCGCAGGAATTAAAGGTTTGGCTTTTGCCGCACTAACTGCTGCTATTGTGGCCTCTTTAGCAGGGAAATGCAACAGTATCGCCACCATTTTTACACTTGATATTTACAAAAAATTTATCAAACCTGAAGCTTCAGAAACACGTTTGGTTTCAGTTGGGCGGTGGTCTGTGGTTATTGCGTCTCTAATTGCTATCGTTATTGCGCCTGCATTGCGCAGCTTTGATCAGGTTTATCAGTTTATTCAAGAATATGTCGGTTTTATTTCGCCGGGTGTTTTTGCCATCTTTTTGCTGGGCTTTTTCTGGAAAAAAACCACTTCACGTGCAGCCCTCACTGCTGCATTATTAACCATACCATTATCTATCTTGTTTAAATTTTTACCCACATTAACCGACGGAGCCATTGAGCCAATCCCTTTCTTAAACAGGATGTCGTGGGTATTTGTGATCATCATTGTTTTGATGGTTTTGGTTACGCTAACCGATCCGAAAAGTAAAGATAATCCACAGGGTCTTGAAATAGATCGCAGTATGTTTAAGGTTACTCCGGCATTTACCATTGCCTCGGTTATAATATGTGGTATTCTTGCAGCACTTTATACCGTATTTTGGTAAACGGGCCTTTGTCTAAAATAGCCTTATGTATTATTCCTAATGAATTGAAAATGAAGATCAAAATATTACTCTTTTTTGCAATGCTGATTTCTGTCGGTGCGCAGGCCCAAAATAAATTATATAATATTAAAAACTACGGCGCAGTTGGCGATGGCAGAACCAATGATGCAGTTGCTATTCAGAAAACCATCGATGCCTGCGCAGCAGCAGGTGGCGGGCAGGTAATTGTACCAGCTGGTTATGTGTTTTTAACTGGTCCTTTTAACTTAAAATCGTTCATCGATTTAAGAGTGGAAGGTGGTGCTAAGCTCTTGGCTAGTCCAGATGAAAAATTATATACCCGAAGTGCCTTTCGTGAAAACAAAGGCGAGGGAACCATTTGGATAGGTGGGGAAAAACTAGAACAGGTAAGTATTAGTGGAACAGGTGTAATTGATGGAAATGGGATTTCGTTTATGGGGGAGGAGCTTAGCGACTCATATGTACTAAAACCCTTTAATGTTGTAGACCCCAGGCCGCATTTGCTTACTTTAATCGGCTGCAATAAACTGAGCATAGATGGAGTAACCTTTCAGAATTCGGCCTACTGGACAGTTCATTTAGTGGGTTGTAATGATGTATCGATATCAAATATTACGCTGTTGAACAGTATTAAAATCCGTAACAGCGATGGGATTGATCTTGATCATAGTAAAAATGTGAGGATTACCAATTGTTTTATCGAATCAGGTGATGATTGTATCTGCTTAAAAAACAGACGTGAATTTGAAGAATATGGTGCCTGCGAAAATATTGTGATTAGTAACTGCACCATGACCTCTAGCTCATGCGCCATTAAAATAGGTTCTGAAAATATGGACCGGATCAGTAATGTGCTCATCAATAACTGTAATATCAGGAAAAGCAATCGGGGCATTGGTATTCAAAACCGTGATGAGGGGACGGTAAACAACGTAATTTTCTCCAACCTGTTTATCGAATCCAAACTTTTTTCGGATGTATGGTGGGGCAAGGCAGAGCCGATTTATATTACTGCTTACCCAAGAGCAACCAGCAACAATAAAGATGCTGGTTGGCGTTTGCCAAAAGGAGAAACCAAGGGAAAGGTAGGAGCGGTTAAGAATATTTATTTCAGTAATATCAGATGTACGGGAGAAAGTGGTGTGTACATCAGCGGCGAAGGCCCCGATAAAATTTCAGAGATCTACTTTGATCAGGTTAGTGTTTATCTTGATAAAACCACAAAGGAAGAAGGAGGCGTATACGATCGTAGGCCGAGCAATGTAGAAGGACTTGTTAAAAGTGCAATTGCAGGGTTTTATTTTGAAAATACGGGATACATCAGTGTACTTAACAGTAATGTGGTATGGGGGGTAAATAAACCTGGTTATGCCGGAAAAGCCATCGAACAAAAGAATGTAAGTAAGCTCAAAGCGGTGAACTTTAACGAAACTACTGTAGAGAAATAATTAAGGCTTGCGCCCCCCCATAGTTAAATGCTTCGACGTATAATAGAATATTTATTGGAATTCAGGCTGTTGTTCTCTTTGAGTAATTTCGGCAATTGCAATAACAATTTCGTTAATGGTTTTGATGCTGAAGACATGTCTGCCAGTTAACCACCTTTTAATTTCATCAGGATTAATATCCAGTATGGAAGCAAGATGATTTTCTGTCGCATCCTTTTCTGCAAGTACTTTTGTGGTTTTATTGGCAACTTCAAGATTTAGCTGCGCCAGTTTCTCAATTGCAGGATTTCCGGTTTCTTCCAGCCAGATTGAAACAAAATCATTTTCTTCCATTTTATTCTTTTTTACCGTTTTGAACAATCATATATTTTGTGTCGATTGTTCATTTGGGCGACAAATTTAGCGATTAAGCCCATTATTGCAAACCAGAATCAAAAGAAAAGCAATAACCCAATGATTCGTGAATGGGCGTACTTAATATAATCGACGATTGTTCCTATCTTAGTGCTTGAAGCAGGTAGAATTTAATAGTGAAAACAGTTAAAGATTTTCTTTTCACGTATTCCGTTTAGCTTTACTCATATTACACCTTTCAAATTAGATCAATTTACAATGGCGTCAGAACAGAAATTCGTAGACTTTATAATAGATCAGATGGATTATTCCGGACATGTTACTTATAAAAAAATGTTTGGCGAATACGGCTTGTATTTTGATGATAAGTTGTTTGCACTGGTGTGCGATAACAAGCTGTTTGTTAAGCCAACTTTATCTGGAAGGGCATATATAAAAGATGTTGTGGAGGCACCTCCTTACCCATGTACAAAAAATCAGTTTCTAATTGAAGAGCAATTGGAAGATCGCGATTGGCTAAAGAAACTGGTTAGCATCACTGTAGCAGAACTGCCTGAACCCAAACCCAAAAAAAAGAAATGAGAACAGGATCTTACATTCTTCTAGGTGGATGAATTTACCAAAAGCTAACTGTGCGCACTAGGGTAAGCTGTTCTGGTGCTGCTTAAATTTGTAACAAGCTTGTTTTATTGTCCAGAATTAAGGGGCGCTGTGCAGATGAAGGACTATTGTGGTACATATTTTAGCTATATTGGAACTATGAAAAATTTAGCCCTGTTTCTGTTATTGTCACTCTCTCTTCGCCCTTTATTTGCACAGCAAACGCAAAAGCCCATGCTTTATGGCAACAGCTGGATGGCCATCACCGGAAAGCCGATGGCAGCAACAGCAGGGGCGATGATCTTTCAGCAAGGTGGAAATGCAGTTGATGCAGCATGTGCCATGTTGGCTGCTACCTGCACCATGTGGGATACTTTAAGCTGGGGAGGAGAAACACAGGCACTAATTTACAATCCGAATACAAAAAAGGTGATCGCGATTAATGCAATGGGCGTTGCCCCAACCGGAGCAACCGTAGCCTTTTTTAAAGCTAAAGGTTATAGTTTTCCACCAGAATACGGCCCTTTGGCCGCAACCACGCCAGGTACACCCGGCGGACTGATTTATATGCTGAGTAAATATGGTAGCATGAGCCTGGGGCAGGTTCTGGCACCTGCCATGCACATGGCCGCCGGTTATGCCATAGAAGCACAGGCAGCAAACAGTATGGAGCGCGATAAAGAATTGATCAAAACCTGGCCTTATAGTAAAAAAGTGCTATTGCCGCATTTGGGCGAAAAGCGTGAGGCGCCAGAAGCAGGTGAGGTTTTTATTCAAAAAGATCTTTTGGCCACCCTAACCAAAATGGTCGAAGCAGAGCAAGCTGCACTGAAGAAAGGTAGCTCTCGACAAGAGGCATTAATGGCTGCTTACGATCGTTTTTATAAAGGAGACATCGCCAAGGAATTCGTGCGTGGGAGTAAGGAACAAGGAGGTCTGATTACCATGGATGATCTTGCTAAATGGAAACCCGTTGAAGAAGAAGCATTAAGTACCGATTATAAAGGGATTAAAGTATACAAATTAAAACAATGGACACAAGGCCCTGTTTTACTGCAAGCTTTGAATATATTAGAGAATTTCGACCTAAAAGCAATGGGCTACAATAGCTCAAAATATATCCATACTGTTTATCAGGCAATGAACCTTTCTTTTGCCGACCGCGATTTTTATTATGGTGATCCTAATCAAAGTCCGGCTGAACCGATGAAAGGCCTGTTAAGTAAAGATTATGCAAAACAAAGGGCCTCGCTTATTCAGCTTGAAAAAAATGATGCAAACACAGGTCCTGGTGATCCTTACCCATACGAGGGCAAGAAAAACCCTTATTTAAATCTGTTAAAAAGCAGAGGCTTTAATCCTGATACAACTAAACGTAACTTTGCGCCAAAGCACGACCTCGGGAACAATACGCCAAAAGAAATTTATGAAGACCGTTTGTGGAGGGGAACAACATCGATAGAGGCTGCAGATAAAGCCGGTTGGGTAGTATCTGTTACCCCAAGTGGTGGCTGGCTTCCGGCCTGTATTGCTGGCAATACAGGCATTGGGATGAGTCAAAGGATGCAAAGTTTTGTGCTCGATTCTACCTTAAATCCTTTCAATGTTGTTGCACCGGGAAAAAGGCCAAGGGTAACCCTTTCGCCTTCATTGTTTATCAAAGATGGTAAACCGTTTGTATCGGCTGCAGTTCAGGGCGGAGATACCCAGGATCAGAATTTGCTGCAGTTCTTTTTAAACATGGCTGAGTTTGGTATGAATGTGCAAAAGGCAACCGAAGCGGCTAACTTTAACACGAATCAGCTTTGGCTTTCATTGGGTGGTACTAAAACGAGCGACAGAGCACCAAAACCTGGTCAGATCTTGTTAAATACCAATACGAAAGAGGAGGTGCGTAATGAACTGAAAAAAATGGGTTATACACTCAGTTTTTCAGAACGGACCAGTGGGCCAATCAATGCCATTTATTTTGATTGGAAGCACAATAGTTTGCAGGGTGGCTCGAGTAACCATGGCGAAGATTATGGTATTGCATGGTAATACATTGGTTCGATGAATGATATGCACTGCATTTTGATTAACACCTAAAAATAACACTTCGGTCTTCGGCTCTTTTTGGTTTCGATGTAATAGCCAACTGAGATTTCGTGCGAGCCATAATCATAATTGCTCAGTTTATTGAGGCTGTAATCATAACCATAACCAATACGCAGGTTAGATCTTATAAACAATTCGCTGATGAAACCAACTGCCGCCCTACTGGTTAATCCACGCTGCAGGTTATCTTTAGGATAAATTTTTACCGAAGTGCGATAAACTGCACCCAACCAGAAGCGCTCTTTTACCAGTAAAAAGGCATTTAAATCTAATGAGGTTGGTCCATGTAAATCATCTTTAATTAAGAAGGTTGGTTTAAAAACAAAATCGTCATTTACAGGTAATGCTACCCCTGCACTCAAGTAAAAATGAGGCTGAATTTTAACGTTTAGCGAATTGTAATCGTTAAATACCGATAAGGTTTTTGACAAGAGGTTATTTGCCGAAAAACCGATAAAAAATTGCTCATTTGAATAATGAATGCCGGCGCGTATATCGGGCATGGTTTGACTTATTGACCCTGTCGGGATACGGTTATCGCCCATTTCGATAGGATCTAACAAATTGCCGTTTAAAGAGGTCTGTATTACACCTACGCCTAAACCGAATGCGAGGATATTGGTTTCAGTACGATCGAGTTTTATCCTGTAAGCGAAATTTGCCGATGCATTTAAAGTGTTTTGTGCACCTATTTTATCCTTGGTTACAATCATCCCCAGGCCCAAACTTTCGTCATTTATAGCCTCATCTGCAGATATAGAAAGGGTTTGTGGTGCGCCCCGAACACCAGTCCATTGTGCTCTGGCGAAAGCCTGTAGGTAAAGCTCTTCCTTATAACCAGCATATGCAGGATTGATGTACATGTTATTAAAAACATATTGGCCAAACTGGGCATCTTGCTGCGCAAAAACCTTAACAGATAATATCGTAATGGTCAAAATAAGAAATATCCTTTTCAATATGTTCATGTCTGTATTTTGTTTTATTTACCTGATTACCGTTACATAACCTTTGTAATCTTGCCAGGTTGCTGTTCCATTTCTAACTTTAACCACATAGAAGTAAGTTCCATCGGCCAGTCCCGGTGCCGTCCAGTCGTTCTTATAATGATTAGATTGATAAACCGTACTTCCCCAACGGTTAATAATTGTTACTTCGTTCGAACCAAAAGATTCCAGGTGTTCAATATAAAAAGTGTCGTTCTTGCCGTCCCCATTGGGCGTGAAGACATTAGGTATTCTTAAACCTGAAATCTCTTTTTTATCGGTTGATGTATTATTGGCCAGTTGTGGATCGAATTCTGCTGCTACTACAGTTGCGGTATTGCTGACCATTCCCGGCTGTTTAGATTTTACTTTAATTACCAATTCTGCAAATTTGCCGTTGGCCAGTAAAGGAATGTTCCAGTTAATGGTTCGGTTTAGCTGATCGTAGGTGGCCAGTCCATCTGTAGGTTGAGCCAGACTTTCTAAGGACAGGTTATCCGGAAGTGCATCCTTTATTACCAGTTGGGTGGCATCATCTTTACCATTATTTCTAACATTCAGGTAATATTCGAAAACCTGATCGCCCACTACAATTTTTGATTCTGATCGCTTTGTGATAGCAACATCTGCACTAGGTTCTGGGATTACCATAACCACTATTTCATCCGAGATCTCGGATGTACAGCCCAATTTATTTGAACTAACTACTTTATAAATACCAGCAGTAGCCGTAATCAGCGTAGGATTAGTTTGTCCTTGCACCAACACATTATCCTTATACCATATAAATGAGAACGCCCCAGCCGAATTTGCACGCAAAACCACCGACGACCCTTGTCTGATCGTAATGGTTTGCCGCCCATTGGGAGCAATTTGGCCCTTTGCTGTTTGAATAAAAAACAACAATATTGCCAAAGCAAGAAAGGAGGATATCCTTAGCTTCATTTATACAATAATCATCAGAAAAACGAAAATCAGCCTAGAAAGTAACTGCTGTAGCCGTGCCTGTAATGGTTCCTGGAGTAATGGTTGGTTTTACAGGTTTAGCGGTTACCATAACATCATGATCTGCCCATTGTGGACAATATTTATTGCCATTAATTACATAACCTACTTTTAACCTATGTGTTTTTGTTCCAACAGTTGCTGGAGCCGATGGCGTATAATCTTTTGCTGTAGCACCAGATATAGCCGTTTCTACCCCTCCGGTTACTGTATACCACTGATAGGCCAAAGTTGGAATGTTGGTGGCATCAGGATTGGTAACAGCGCCAACTTGCGCCAAAGGACTTTCGAGACAGAAATCAGCAGGCGTAAAATTAACCGTCAAAGGTTGAAGTACATATACCGGAATTTCTTGTAATTCAGATTCGCAGGAGCCTGGTGTGGTTGATTTAGAACTTAAATAATAATAGCCTGTGTTTAAATCGGCAGCTGCGATTTTATTTCCCGAAACTAAAGTGACACCTGTACTTGGCGTAGTAGTTTGCGTTGCACTGTATTTAACGATCCAGTCTTCTCCAGCTGGTGCAGCGGGTAAAGTAAGGTCTGAGCCTTTGCAAAAAAGACTAACTCCGCTTGTGGTTGGTAATACCTGAGCCGATACTGTTGAAAATGTGCAGATTAACAGGAATGTAATTGCTAAAAATGCTTTTGTAATTGAATTGTTCATGGGGACGATTTTTTTGTTTGTTTGATTAATATTGTGAATTAGTTTGCACCAACACATGTGGTGCTGATGGTTTTGGGTTTATTTTAATGTTGAAATTAATTTGAGTACTGCAACCCGCTGCATTTTTAATCGTCAATACACCAGAATGGATACCCAATGCAGCATTGACTGGAATGTTAAGCGGAATATTTCCAACCGGCAAAGGCTGATTGCTAACTGGGTCAAAACCAGACGTATTCCAGGTAATGCTATATGTTGTTGGACTGTTTAAAGCGTTGGTATAAGGGAGAGATGAAGAGGTAAAACCCTGACAGATTTCAGGTTCGGTACCCAATGTTAAATTTGGAAGTTCGTTTACAATTACAATAAAATCGGTTGTTTTCTCCGCGCAGCCCTTTGCTGTGGCTGTTATGGTGGCAGTTCCGGTAAATGAATTATCCCAGGTTACTTTACCGCTGTTTGCATCTATAATACCTGCCGCTAAGGGTAAAATGGAGTAGACTATACTTGTAGCATTTGTTGCCGTTGCAACATAAGTATCGGTTCCGGTACCAGTACAGCGTTTATCGGTTAATCCGGTATTAAAAACCGGAGTACTTACATTTCCATTTACCGTTATTGAACCTGTTGTAGTGAATGGCGTTCCTGTAGTATTAGAAACGGTATAAGTTTTTGGTAGGCCTGCTGTAGTTGGCGTACCTGAAATGGTAACTTTTTTAGGAGATGAACTATTGGTATAAGTTATCCCAGCTGGTAAACCTGTAACTTGAATGCCATTTGAACCTGATGGGATACTGATAATAATATCGTTCATGGCTGTACCCACACATATTTCTCTATCATTAGAGCCAGTTATGGTGCTAACCGAACTCTGATCGTTAGTGGTTACCTGATCAGGCTGAGAGCCAGTAATCGTTGCGGTGTTAATATTAGTTCCTGTTGTTATAACTTTTGCTGTGATGCTTAAGGAGATACTGGCATTACTGGCCAAATCGCCAATGGTCCATATACCCGAAATAGGATCATAACTCGTGCCTGATGGCGCTACGCTCGATACATAGGTAAAACCATTGGGAAGCAGATCTGTAACCGATACCCCAACTGCATTGCCATCGCCTAAATTTTCGGCCTTAAGGGTAAATACCACATTGCTATTTAACTCCGGATAAGCGATATCAACTGTTTTGGTAATGGCGCGGTCGATATTACAAAGTGAAACCTTTATTGGGAGAGAAGGTGCACTCAGCCCACAATCCAAACTATAACTCACGGCATAATTGCCAGATGTACTAGCCACATAAGTATTTGTATTTGCACCACTTATCGGAACTTCGTTAAGATACCATTGATAGTTGGATGCATTTGGAGTTGCTGTAAGTGTTGCTGATGCACAGTTTGTTTGTGATACCACTGGCTGAGCGCCCTTTTCGGGAAAACGCGAAATGAAGTTAGACATCGAAAAAGCATTACTTTGCTGTACCATAGAAACAGTAAGCCTGCTGGAACTTGTTATTATAATTGTACTTGGCGATCCAATATCAGCATGTGTAAAACTAACTAGAGATAAGCCCGTACTACCTAGGGATTTACGGGTACCTATACCGGTTATAGTTTCTATATCCGTATTGTTGTAAAGCGGAGTGCCATTTGCGTTAAGATAAATTCTATCTGCACTACTGGTAATGATATAGCCAAAGTAATCGAGGTTAGTACTTTGAAGATAAGCAGTAAACTTTGAGGTTTCAACCCGCTTTGATCCCGAGCAACTGGATATTGGGACTAAGGTAGCCACATCTACTTCACAACCTGCACCGCCGGAAGCGCCTGCTGTGCCTGAAAAAACTTCAATATTTTTTGTTGCTGAAATCCAGGTCGAAGAATATCTTCCTGTATTACTTACGGGGTCATATGCGCCACTCAGGTAGCCATGATTAAAGGTTTGCTTATCTCCCGCTTGTGCCAAATTGTAGGTTGTGGTGCCTTTTTGAACTCCATTTTGATCAAAATGTATCACTGTAAAGCTGGTGTTTGCCTCAGTTGCAATTACAGTAGTTTGCTCTGCAGTCGTATTACCCTCACCTCTAACCACCACATATTCTCTACCTAAGGAGGCAATAGGCGGAATTGGATTATAAGCACCGTCTCCACAGCCTCCGGGGGCATCCAGATCTGCCGCGGTATTCATTACCGCCGATCCTGATGATTCTACCAAGGTTCCCATCGGTGCTTTAAAGAGATAACTCTGTCCGGCGTTTAAGGTAGCTGTAGCAACGCCTCCAATTTTAATAATGGTGTTGTTTTCAGTGGCCATAATGCTATAGATCGGTGGATGTGCGCTACCAGCAAGATTGCCGTCCCGATAATAACCTACACGAAAAGACGTTCCAATTGCTGCATCACCAAAGCTAAAAAGAGAGGCGTTACCCTTAATATCTGTATCCGTACCATCAGTTCCTAAATTATCTGAAGCTACATTTCTTAAATTCACTGAAATAGATCCAGTAGCCTCTACGATTAATCCGGCCCCGCTCAGTACCTTATTTAATTCATGTGCAGGTACATCTTTAGGCAATCCGATAAAGCGATAAACAAAAGGCGTTCCTTGAACGCAACTAAAAGTTGTAACAACAGTACCATCGCTTTTATATATTGTTCCGGTGACAGTTCCAATATCTGATGTAATAACAATTTCGTTGGCTTTACTCCAGTATTGCCATGGGGCCGGCGCAATATAATGTTTAGAATAGCTGGTTGCAGGTAAGCTTTTTGTGGTGCCTGCGCTGGCTTTTAAAGGAAAAGGGATTGGTAAATTGTTAAAGCCCTCGTTTATTACGGTTTTAATTTCATGGCGTGCAAATGCAATATTTGCTGAGCAGAGCAATATTAATCCCAGTAACCCGTTAAATAAAAACAGCAGAAAAGCCTTAATCATAAATAACTTGTTGGAACCCATATGTAGCCTAACATGGATCTAATAATTCATTAAAAGTTGAGGACTTTTTAATAAATTTTAGCATAACAAATCACTTACCTATCTAGATTAGGTTTGATCTGTTACGTAGCTCGAATGTGTCAGTTTGTTTGGTTCTTTTGGTCGAAAGTAATTAAAAAAATGCACTAAAAAATGCCCCTAATATTAATTTTTAATGTACTCTAAAGCTATTTAAAGGCATTTTTTTCATAAATTAAATCAGCTGTATTTCTACTGATACGTCTTTGATTGAAAATCGATCATTTTCTTTCTGGCTATTTAAGTTTTTTTAATAAACAACTTGTTTATAACCAATTAATTATAGTGTTTTTTTGAGTCTAGAATATAATAAAAAGCATTTAGACGAGAAAAAATGATTTTTTATCTAAAATAATACGATTGGCATAGAAATATTTACCTGATCTGTGACTTAAAAAGCTATAAGCCATCGACCCTCATTTAAAAATTAACCCTGCACAGTGTAAGGGACCTTATGGTGTTTTGATTTTCATTTCAGTCATCCATGCCATACATTGTTCAAGCCATTTATCGGTTCTCGTGGCGTTTTTTAAACCAAAACCATGTCCGCCTGTAGCGTAAATATGCATTTCGGCCTTTACCCCGCTGTTTTTAAGTGACTGATAATAGTTTATAGTATTAGCAACAGGTACTACTTTATCATCACTGCAATGAATCAAAAAAGCAGGAGGAGTATCTTTAGTTACCTGTAGCTCATTCGAATATTCAGCTGTTTTTTCGGTCGATGCATTTTCTCCGATTAAAGCTTTTTTAGATCCTTTGTGCAGAATGCTATCTTGAAAGGTAATAACAGGGTAAATAAGTATTGAAAAATCTGGTCGAAGATTTGTTTTTTCCTGATTTGGTATCACTACGTTCTTATAATGTGTAGATACAGTGGAGGCAACATGACCTCCGGCCGAAAAACCCATTATTCCAACTTTTGCCGTATCAATGTTCCATTCTTTAGCCCGCTCGCGTACTGTTTTTATGGCTTGTTCAGCATCCTGTAAGGGACCGATTGAACGATTTTCCATAATCAGATCATTGGGTAATCTGTATTTTAACACAAAGGCCGCTATACCTTGTTGATTTAACTCTTTTGCAACCTCGGTGCCCTCATTGTTCATCACCAGATAAGAATAACCCCCACCCGGACATATAATTACGGCAGCACGCTTACCATTGTTTCTTTCGGGGAGAAAAACGGTTAAAGTTGGCTGCGTAACGTATCTGGTTAGTATTCTGCCATTTTTGGCGGTATCTGTTTTTTCTGTTAAATCGGCCTTTATGGCGTTCGGTACACTTTTGTAAAGCGGTACAATATTTTGTGCAAATAACCCTGCCTGGTTCATGTTAAGCATTAAGGTGAATGCTAAAATTATTTTTTTCATATACTTGGTTTAAACAAAACTATAAAATTATTTTGTAAATATGTACTACATATTTTGTGAACATTTGTTTTTTAAATCTAAAAGCGCTAACTATTTTTCAAATGTTTTTGTACTACATAAAAACGAGTATATTTGAAGCTTCTAAATATGTATTTCTATGGCATTAAAAAGTGATTTAAGTTTGGATATCGATAAAATCTCATCTGATACAATGGCTGATGTGGTTGAAATGAGGTTAAGAGATTATTTCAAAAAGAAATCATTTAAACCTGGTGATGCACTACCGAAAGAACAAGAACTGGCTGAAGCGCTGGGGGTGAGCCGAAACGTTTTAAGGGAAGCTTTAAGTCGCTTGAGGATGCTTGGCATGATTGAGACTAAGAAAAAGAGGGGTATGATTTTATCAAGCCCTGATGTGTTGGGCGGTTTTCAGCGTGTACTCGATCCGCTAATAATCAGTCCGGATGCACTACAGGATCTTTTTGAACTGAGGTTGATTTTGGAAATGGGCCTCGCTGATGTGCTTTTTTTGAATTTAAATGATAAAAGTATCCGTGAACTTGAAATAATTGCCAATAGCGAAAAGAAAAAGAACAAAGAAGCATTCCGCATTGCCAACGAAATTGCCTTTCACGGTAAATTATATGAAATGGCCGGTAACGATACTTTAAAACGTTTCCAGCATATGCTTTTGCCGGTTTTTGGTTTTGTGCTTCAGGTAGAAAATGAGTTTCTTTCTGGCAGTGTTAGCCATCAGGACCTGGTAGAAATTCTTAAATCTGGAAATAAAAATGATTTCAGAAATGGAATGTACGAACATCTAAAGCCTCATTTCGATCGACTGGAGGCACTAAAGAAAATAAATTAAGTTTTTATGTACTACATATAATTTTATTAATTACATTTGTTTTATGCAAGTCTGATTAGGCTTGTGCTAACCAAATTAATTTTTTTAAGTTATGTTTTACACCATCAAAAATCTGAAAAGGATTGGCGGGTTATGCTGCTTTTCTATACTGATTTTGTACTGCATAAATACCACTTATGCGGCAGTCAATATTACAGCGAATAGGGTAGACAGTCTGAATTTCATTTTTAAAGCTGGCGAAAACGGTTATGCCTGTTTTCGTATTCCGGCCTTAATCCATACTCAAAACGGGAGCTTGCTTGCTTTTGCCGAAGCACGAAAAAACAATTGTGGTGATTCTGGAGATATCGACCTGGTGGTTAAACGCTCATTGGACAAGGGTAAAACCTGGACCGCGTTACAATTGGTGTGGAGCGATTCGACCAATACCTGTGGTAACCCTGTTCCCATCCAGGATCAAGCTACTGGCAATATCATTTTACTTTCTACATGGAATTTGGGTACCGACCATGAAAAACAGATTATGGATGGCTCATCGAAAGATGGAAGGCATGTATATATCTTATCCTCCGGTGATGATGGGAAAAACTGGTCGGCTGCAATAGAGATTACTGCTCAAGTAAAAAAAACAGGTTGGACCTGGTACGCAACCGGGCCATGCCATGGCTTACAGGTACTTAAAGGAAAATATGCCGGACGATTGGTAGTGCCGATAAACCATGTAGAAACGGGCACTAATCAGAATTTTGCACACACCATTTATTCAGATGATCATGGCAAGAGCTGGAATTTAGGCAATAATACCCCTCAGGATAAAATGAACGAAACTACATTGGCCGAAATTTCGAAAGGCCGATTGATGTTGAACATGCGGAATAGTGACCGGACAATTAAAACAAGGCATACTGCTGTAAGCGAAGATGGTGGCCTGAACTGGGCAAATGTACGGGTAGATACAACTTTAATAGAGCCCATCTGCCAGGGAAGTTTGCTGAGTCATTTTTATCGCAAAAATAAACCAACACTGCTTTTCAGCAATCCGGCAAATACAAAATTACGGGCAAATTTAACTCTACGTTTAAGCGAAAACGACGGTAAAACCTGGAAATATAAGATGGTTTTACATCCTGGTCCATCGGCCTACTCAGATATTGCAGTAATAGACAAACAAATAATCGGCTGCTTTTTCGAAGCAGGATATGCAAAGCCGTATGAGGGCATTGTATTTAAAACTGTAAACTATTCAGATTTAACAAAATAATTAAGGCCGATTAGTCACGCGGTGATTAATCAGCGAATTTCTATACTAACCAAATATGTAGTACATAAATACAAATAATAGTTATGAGAAAAATTTTATTTATTTTCTTGCTGGCCGCAATTAACCTCTGTGGTTTAACAGGAGCCGCACAAACAACCGATGTGCAGGTATCGGGTACTGTTTCTGATGCGACAAAAAATGAAACGCTGCCAGGAGTAAGTGTAAAAGTAAAGGGTGCACAGACCGCGACTGTTACAGATGCAAATGGAAAGTACACTTTACGGGCACCTCAAAATTCAATCCTTGTTTTTAGTTCAGTAGGTTATAACGAACAAGAAGTAAAGGTTGGAATAGGCGGTACAAAAAATGTACAATTAAATCCAAATGCACAGTCTTTAACCGATGTGGTAGTTGTTGGATATGTTAAGCAATCAAGAGAGAAAAATACAGCCGCCGTATCTAAACTGGATACCAAACAATTGGTTAATACCGCCAATGCAGGACCAATAGCAGCCATACAGGGTAAAATTGCAGGAGTTTCGGTACCGTTATCAAACGGGCAACCAGGTTCGGCTGGTACCAATATCATTATCCGTGGGGGTTCAAAACTTAATGTTTATGGAACAGGCACCGGTAATAGTGGTGGAGATCCTGTGTTATCTTCTGATGCATCAAGTCCGCTGGTTATTGTAGACGGTGTTTTCAGGACGATGAAAGATCTAAATCCGGATGATATCGAATCATTGCAGGTAATGAAGGATGCGGCTTCAACAGCAATTTATGGTGCCCGTGGCGCAAATGGTGTAATTGTGATCAAAACCAAAAGCGGAAAATTTGGCTCAGGGAAACCCAATATTACCTTCAATTACCGTACAAACTGGGAAACTCCATCACGGATGTATGATTATTTAAGTGCCAAAGATTACCTCACACTTGCCAGAACAACAGCAAAAAGCACTTTCGATTTAATTGATAAGAATACACTGTTAAATAATGGTGGTTTTTCTGCAGGAACAAAGGTGTACACTGCCAAAGGCCAGTATGGTGTTGGAACAAATTTAACAGCATTATATGATAACATTGTAGCGGTTGAAGGCCAGGGATATGTAGATAATTTATTGGCCAACGGCTGGCAAACGATGGATGATCCGATTAATCCGGGTACTAAACTGTTATTTGCCGACAATAATTACCAGGACCTGCTTTGGAATACCGGAATAAGCAATAATTACAATTTTGGAATTGATGGAGGCAGCCAGATTGCTACTTACAATATATCAATGAACTATGTTGATCAGGCAGGTACTTTTGTGGGCACAAGCTATAAAAGATATAGTGCGCTTGGAAATTTTGGGTTTAAAGCAAGCGAAAAGCTACAGATCAATGCCATGCTTAACTATCAGAATGTACTGCCAAATTATGTAGATGCTTATACCAATGATCTGGTCCGCGCTACACGCATTACGCCTCTGATCAGAATTTTTAAAGATGATGGTACACCAACTACAGGCGAAAACCTAACGACAAGAAACCGCTTTCATACCTTGGCCTACGATAATACCAAAGCATCAACTGAACGATTGGTTTCGAGGGTAGATGCAGATTGGGCTATTGTTAAAGGCCTACATTACAGGCCAGCTTTGTCTTACTTAATTAGCGATGACAAAACTATTTTTTCAAGAAAAGCATTTCCCGATCCGATCCAGTTTGCAACCACCCGGTTAAAAACGGAGAATACCAACAACACCCGTCAGTTGATGATCGATCAGATCCTTCAGTACGATTACACTTTGAAGGAAAACCATCATTTTACCGCATTGGCTGGTTTCAATTATACCAAAAATGACGGGAACAGTATCGATATAGGTTCGCAGCGTGGAACTAACGATTACATTACCACGATAAATGAACCAACTGTAACCACCATCAATGGTGTAACAGTAACCAATGTTACCAATTTCGGAACGCGGATCAGTCAAACTAAATCTGCCAGTTTTTTTGGTCAGTTGAGTTACGATTATAAAAGTAAATACCTTTTAAGCGGCGTATTGCGGAACGATGGTTTTTCAAATTTCGCCCCTGAAAATAAGTGGGCATTATTTCCGTCGGTTTCCGCGGGATGGAATATCCATAAAGAAGATTTCTGGAAATCGAATGTAGTGAGCACCTTAAAACTTAGGGGAAGCTGGGGACAGGCAGGTTCGAGCGATTTAGATTTAACCGATACTTATGGAAGTTATACCTCAGCGGTTTATGCACAGAATTCAGGCATCCAACGTGCAAACCTATCCAATCCTAACCTGGTTTGGGAAACCACACAAACAACTGATGTTGCGGTAGAGGCAGGTTTTTTCAAGAACAGGGTGAATCTTACTGTCGATTTATATGATAAACTCACCAAAAATCGCATCGATTCTAAACCATTGCCCGCAGAGGCGCCATTTTCTACCATTACATTCAATAACGGAACAATCCAGAACAAAGGGATAGAAATCGAGCTTCAGGCAACCGTGCTGAAAATGAAAGATTTCGCCTGGAACGCCAATTTCTCTTTTGCCTACAACGCGCAAAAAGTAATCAGCTTACCTAATAATGGCAGGCTAAAAAATAGACAGAATGGAGGCGTTGTCATCGATCCGAATACCGGTAAAGAAATTGAAGTGGGCGGATATGCAGAAGGAGAACGCCCGTTTGGTTACTATGCATGGCAGGTAGAGAAAGTTTTTTCTACAGAGGCTGAAGCTGCTGCATGGGGTAAAGTAGATCAGATTGCTACAGCGGCCGGTATAACGGTAGGTAAACATGCGGGAGATTACAAGTTTGCAGATTTAAACAACGATAACATTATCGATAACCGCGATATGGTATTTATGGGCTATAAAACGCCAAATAAAATCGGAGGTTTTCAAAATACATTTACCTATAAAAGTTTTACGCTTAGGGTTAATATGGATTATGCTTTAGGCTTTGTGATCTCTGATGGTGCTTTAGCCAGATCTTTAGGACAGGGCAGGGCCTATAATGAAGGTGCTCCGGCACAAGCTTTAGGGAATGATATCTGGCAAAAATCTGGTGATGTGGATAAATTATATGCCCGTTTCTCTTTCGGGGACGCTGATTTTGGACAGAAAAACTTTATCAGACAGGGAGCCAGTACGGTAGGTACCGGAAGCGGTTATGCATCGGATGTTTCTACCATGATTTCGAAAGGAGACTTTTTAGCCTTACGCGAAATTTACCTCAGTTACGACCTGCCTAAAAACATCATGTCGAAAATCGGTTCAACCGGAATGAGTGTTTTTGCGAGCGTTACCAATATTGGTTACCTCACTAAATACAAAGGGTTAAATCCTGAAACTTATACCGGATTTGATCCGGGAGGTTATCCTCGTCCAAGACAGTTCACCTTAGGCGCATCATTAAGATTTTAATATTTAAAAACATGAAAATGACCAAGAAATATATCCTGCTTTCTGTTATCGTTGTAATAGCAGCAGCTTTTTCATCTTGCAAAAAATTACTCGAAGTTAAACCACAATCGCAGATTACCGATCAGGTTTACTTTAAAAGTGAGGGCGATTTTCTTCCCTATGTTACCGGAACATATACTTCCATCAGGGCCTTTGCCAATTCTATTACCTACGGTACCGAACGGAGCGAGGAGCTCATAAATGGAACCAACAGCCGTTTAACAACGGTATGGTCGCAGATATTAAGTCCAACAGTAGGTGCTTTAAATTACAATGGACAATACAAGGCCATTGGTAACTGTAATCTCCTGCTCAGCAAAATAGAGCCTTTTCCTTTTTCTAATGCGGCTACGAAGAACAGGTTAAAGGCCGAAACACTTTGTCAGCGTGCCTATACTTATTTTTATCTGGTTAGGATTATTGGCGATACACCATTGATGCTCGAAACCATTACCGATGATAATGTTCCACTTTTGCCAAGAGCGAAAGCCACTGAGGTGATGAAACAGGTTTTTGCCGATTTAGATCAGGCTATAGCACTTTTTCCTGAAAAAACTTACGTATCCAAATACAGGTTTTCTTATGGCGCTGCATTGGCGTTAAAAGCTGAAGCTAAATTATGGAGCGCCAAAGTATTGGCTGGCGGTACGGCAGATTTTAACGATGCGATCACCGCTGCTGCTGCAGTAGAAGCTACAGGTGTTTCATTATTGACCAACTTTAAAGATGTAACCACAACAAGGGCAAACGCTGAAGTAATCATGTCGGCCTATTATAACCGTGATGAAAATGGCGCAAACTATGGTTTAAATGCTTTGCCATTTTTAACGGCGATTTCAAATGCATCCAACCTGGATAGCATTGCCTATGCGCTTACTTCTGTTAACGGACAGGGCGGCTACCAGATCAGTAAAGAAAGCAGGGCGCTTTTTAGTGGCCTAATCAATGATAAACGTGTGCCGAATACCTTTATCATCGAAAGACAGGGAACCGTACAAAAGAGCGCATGGATTACCAAAATGCCGGGCACCAAATACGCTGACGACCGGGTTTCTGATAACGATGTCATCATGTTCAGATTGGCCGATATTTATATGATAGAAGCCGAGGCTTATGCTGCACTTGATAATACCGCGCAGGCAATTGTGTGTTTAAATAAAGTTAGAAATAGAGCCGGAAACGGCGTTTATACCGGTACAAGTGATAAAGCTACAGTGGAGCGCGCCATCTTTGACGAACGCGGCCGTGAGTTTTTCTTCGAAAACAAACGCTGGTACGATATTGTACGCTTTCATTTCGGCGGTACCATAAACGCCTATACTTACGTACCGAACCTAAAAAATAAAACGGTGCCTTTATTCTGGCCTTTATCTACAACTGTTTTGGCTGCAAATCCAAATCTGGTGCAAACACAAGGATATTAATGCAACTGTTCATGAAAAACGAATCGTTATTTAATTATAAAACACTCAGTCGGGAAGAATTGACGTTTTTTAACGAAAACGGTTATCTCATCATCAAATCTATTTTAAAACCCGAAGGTCTGGCTCAGATGCAACAAGAGTGTATGAACGCCTGGGCTAAAGAAAAAGAGACCTTCGATCCGAATAAAAGCTGGCTGCAAAACGCCTTGTTGATTAATATCCACCATCACGCCACAACAGTAAGGGAATACTATTTTAGCGGTCCGCTGGTTGAGATGGCCTCAGAAATTATCGGCCCGAATATAAAAGGGGCTACTTCACAGCTTACATTTAAAATGAAAGGGAATACAAAACCCTTTGGCTGGCATCAGGATAATGGTTATGGCGAGCTGGAGCCTTATAACGCTTTAACCACTTTAACTGTGCTCGATGATACCGATCGGGGCAATGGCTGTTTGTGGTTAATTCCAGGTAGTCATAAAAATGGCCAGATCAGGGTAGAGCAGAACGAAGCACAAAAGAAAAGTGGCGCTGAAATTATTGTAGAAGCCGATGATAGTTTAGCTGTACCAATGGAAATGCAGGCCGGAGATGTTTTGATTTTTAACTGTTGGATGCTTCATAAATCAGATGGTAATATTTCTGGGCATAGAGACCGAAGAATCTTGTTTTTGAGATATGCTGATGCTGATGCAATAGAGGTGTACAACGGTGGCAAACCCCGCTTAGGTAGATTGGTAAAAGGCAAAACGAAGTTTAAGGAGGTTAAAGAGTTTGAAGCCAATCTTTAAAAAATACTAATGAATACATTAACAGCAAAAACTTTAAGAGGGAATTGGGCAACGTTGTTGTTGCCCATCCAAACTGACCAAACGATCGATTTCGGATTATTGGCTGATGAAATAGATTATTTGATTGATGCGAAAGTAGATGGTATTTATTCGAACGGAACGGCAGGTGAGTTTCACAATCAGACCGAAGCAGAGTTTGATCAGATCAATCGGCTGTTTGCAGAAAAATGCCAGAAAGCATCAATGCCTTTTCAGATAGGCTGCAGTCACCCTTCGCCGGTTATTTCATTAGAAAGGATTAAAAGATCAGCAAGCCTACAACCAAGTGCTTTTCAGGTGATTTTGCCAGATTGGGTAGTTCCTTGTGATGTTGAACAGATAGAATTTTTACAGGTAATCGCAAAGCACGCAAACGGAATTCCTTTGGTATTGTATAATCCACCACATGCAAAGCTGGAGTTAAAACCGAAAGATTACTTCAAATTCAAAACAGCGGTGCCATCACTTATTGGTATTAAAGTTTTAAGTAAAGATGCAGCCTGGACAGAAGAAATGAAGACCTATGCAGGCCATTTATCGGTATTTGTTCCTGGCCATTTTTTAGCGAGTGGTGTAAAGGCGGGCATTGCGGCCGGGGCTTATTCAAATGTTGCCTGTATCAATCCATCGGCAGCTCAGTACTTATGGAAACTGATGCAAACAGATCTGGATGAGGCTTTGAGAATAGAAAAAAATATTCTAAAATTCTTTAAAATGTGCATTGCCCCTTATCAAAAACAACAGTACAGCAATCCGGCATTAGATAAATTTTTAGCAGCAGTTGGTGGCTGTATTCAAATTCCAACAAGATTAAGATGGCCCTATAAATGGATTCCTGAATCAGATGTAACATCGGTGCGTAAACAGGCCAAATTATTAATACCAGAATTTTTTAATTAGACAAATACAAAATACATATGAAAATTAACGGCATAGTTGCTGCAACATTTGCGGCCTATCAGGCAGATGGTTCCTTAAACCTCACCATCATACCGCAACTAGTAGATAAATTGGTGGCTGATGGTGTGGCAGGGGTTTACATTTGCGGAACCAACGGAGAAGGGCCAAACATGACTGTTGAAGAGCGGATGGCAATTGCAGAAGCGTACGTAAAAGCTGCAAATAAAAGGATTTTAGTATTAGTGCATGTAGGGCATACTTCCATACAAGAATGTAAAAAGCTTGCAGCCCATGCAGCACAGATTGGTGCCGATGCATTTTCTTCAGTTGCCGCATTTTATTTCAAGCCTACCTCGGTACAAAACCTGGTCGATTGTATGGCTGAAATCGCCTCTGCCGCTCCCGAGCTTCCATTTTATTATTATCATATGCCAACTTTAACGGGCGTTGGAATGGATATGGTTGAGTTTTTAGCACTCGGAGAACAAAAAATCCCAAATCTTGCCGGCATAAAATATACTGCATCAACACTTCACGAGTTTCAGGCCTGTTTAAACTACAAGGATGGAAAATTCGAAGTATTATCAGGTTATGATGAGATGTTGCTAAGTGCTTTGGCGGTAGGCGCTGTTGGTGCTATTGGTAGTACCTACACCTTTGTCGCGCCGGTATACCTCGAAATAATCAAACTTTTCAGAAATAATGATTTAACTGCTGCCAGGGCATTACAATTAAAAGTGGTCGATTTTATCCGCTGCATTATCAAACATCCATCGATTGCAGCACAAAGAGCGATTATGGAAATGTTAGGCTATGATTTAGGAGATGCCCGGTTACCATTGGTACCACTTTCTTCTAATAAATTTATCGAACTTAAAGCCGATTTAACCAAAACTGGCTTTTTTGAGCTCCTCGAAAAATATAGGTAATGCTTAAAAGCATACAGATTTTCTATAGGCACATCATATGAAATACTTTAATACCTTACTTTTTCTAAGTTTTATGTTGATATCAACAGCAGGTTCTGCACAGATTACCAAAAAAACAAATCAATTTGCGTGGGGAGAATTGCCAGCCATACCAGATAACTTCGGTTTTGCCGGTTCTTTTAGTGGAGTATCGGGCGATGCATTGATTGTTGCCGGAGGAGCAAATTTTCCAGATGGTGGTGCGCCATGGTCAGGCTCAAAAAAAGTGTGGAGCGATAAAATATTTGTCCTGGATAAACCCAGCGGAAAATGGAAAGTAGCAGGCAAACTTCCTGAGGCTTTAGGGTATGGGATTTCCATTTCCTGGGGCAAACAATTCATTTGCATTGGCGGAAGTAACGAGAAAGGCCATTCGGCAAAGGTTTATTCCGTTCTTTACAAAGACAAAAATATCAGCATCACTACGTTGCCAAACCTGCCGCAACCCATCGCAAATACCACGGGAGCTGTTATTGGTAATGTTATTTACCTTGCAGGCGGACTCTTTACGCCGGAAGCTGATCATACTGCCAATGTTTTTTGGTCTTTCGATCTATCTTCAAAAGGAAAAAAACGGGTTTGGCATAAATTAGAAACCTGGCCTGGTCCTCCGCGAATGTTGGCCGTGGCTGGTGTTGCCGATCAAATCTTTTATCTATTCAGTGGAGCCAATCTGATCAAAAATAATAAAGGAGGCGTAGACAGACAATATCTAACGGATGCCTTTTGTTACAGCGCTGCTGATGGGTGGAAAAAAATAGCTTCTCTACCAAAAGCCGTTGTAGCTGCACCATATCCAGCCTACAACACCCATCACAAATCTTTGCTCATATTCGGTGGGGATGACGGCGTACTTGCTCCAAAAGCGGCTGTACTAAAAGAAAAACACCCTGGTTTTGCAGATGAAATATTAGCTTATGATGTAGAGAAAAACAAATGGTCGGTAGAAGGGAAAGTGTTAAAGAATATCAAAGCAGATGCGCAAACAAATCCCAATAACAGTACCTGGCCCGGGGTAACAAATACAATGGTGCTGTGGCGGGGAAATCTTGTTTTTCCGGGTGGAGAAATACGGCCAGCAGTAAGAACGCCAAAAGTGATCATAGCGAGACCAAAACAGTAAAATTATTTTAACAAGAGGAAAATCTAGAAATGACCGGTACAAAATCAAATCAATCATATTATGCCTGGGGCCTGGTTGCACTCCTTTGGATAGTGGCCTTTTTGAATTATTTCGATAGGATCATGATCACCTCTATGCGCGATCCTATTGTGAAGGAGTTTAGCCTTTCTGATGCCCAGTTTGGGCTTTTAACTTCAGTTTTTCTTTGGTCTTATGGGATACTAAGTCCCTTTGGAGGTTTTTTGGCCGATAAATACAGCAGGAAAAAAGTAATTATATTCAGTGTTTCGGTTTGGTCGGCAGTAACTCTGTGGACGGGCTTTACCTCCTCATTTGAAGAAATGCTTGTTTCGCGTTTTTTTATGGGCCTAAGCGAAGCCTGCTATATCCCTGCGGCATTGGCGCTGATTACGGATTATCATAAAGGAAAAACAAGATCGCTTGCTACAGGCCTGCACATGAGCGGACTTTATGCAGGTTTAGCATTGGGTGGCTTAGGCGGTTATATTGCCGAAATATGGGGCTGGAGATATGGTTTTCATGTGTTCGGAATCTTTGGGATTCTTTATTCGATCGTATTGTTGTATTATTTAAAAGATATTAAACATGAAACGATAGAAAATGAGGTAGGACAAGTAAAAAAAGAAACCATAAGTTTATTAGGTTCGGTTAAGATCCTGTTTAAAGAGCGGTCTTTTCTGGTGCTGCTGTTTTATTTCAGCGTTCTGGGGACGGCAAACTGGCTGGTTTATGGTTGGCTGCCCACCTTTTTAAAAGAACATTTTCACCTCAAGCTGGGCGAGGCGGGCATTTCGGCAACAGGTTATATTCAGATCGGATCTTTTGTTGGGGTAATTTTAGGTGGTTATTTTGCCGATAAATGGTTCCTCAAAAATAAAAGAAGCAGGGTTTTTATGATCATCATCGGCTTTACTGTTGGCGCACCGTTTTTATTCCTCATGTCGTCAACCACGGTATTTGCAATGGCCATTATCGCTATGTTCTTTTTTGGTATAGCCAGGGGGATAAACGACGCTAATTTAATGCCGGTACTGAGGCAGATTGCCGATAGCAGGTACATTGCAACCGGATATGGTTTCCTTAATTTCCTGAGTACAATTATAGGTGGTTTAATGGTTTATGTTGGCGGTGCATTAAAAGATGCCAAAGTAGATTTATCTATTGTTTACCAGGTTTCGGCGGTGATCATGTTATTGGCAACATGGTCGCTGTTTGCAATAAAAATTAAAAAAGACGCTTAGCTATGGAAAACATCTTTTTGACAGCAAAAAGAAAGAGCCAATCGGCGGCGGCGAGCCGAGGCCAGGTTGAGCCAAGGGGCAATAACCAAATATATACGTCATTCATACTGATTTTATACAATAAATTACCCCTCAGGATGATAAATCTATATTTATGATACAACCTCTTAGCGCTATATTCAGCATTAAATTTGGATCTCGAATAAACTAACTGGCTTCTGATGATAATGTGCCGGGAGCTGATCGGTGCTGTTTAGCTCGTATAGTCCCAAAAAATCAAATCCAAATTTTTGATAATGTTGAATCAGTCCCTTGTTTTTACCAACGGTATCTAATCTAACAAAACGTTTACCATTTGCTTTGGCATATTCTTTTGCCCAGTTTATAATCGTACCCACCAGGTTCTGCCCCCTGAAATCAGGATTTGTAGCAATGCGGTGAATGTAAATAGCTGGGTCGAGGTTCCTTTCTTCCCATATCTGCGGATCGCTAAAAGTAGTTGCCCAAATACAGGCTACCTGCCCATTAATAATTATTTTCCATTGCCTGTTTTCCTTGATCTCTATTTCGATTAGCGAAAGTTCAAACTTGGGCCAATGAACACTATATTTCGTTTTTTGGAAATCGGTTGCAATTTCATATAAGCGGAAAATTTCTGTTATATCACGCGTGGTGCTATTTTCTATCTGCATGGTTATGGCTTTAGGCTTTTAATGAATGGAGCGAGTTCTCTTTCTACAGCGCTGTTGCTGTTTTCGAGGTGTGATACAATGTTTTTTCGTTCCTGTTCCGATTTGTTCTGGCTTAGTTTTTTCTTTCCCTGAAGATCGCTTACTTCTATTTCGAAAGCTACAATTCCCCGCATCATACCTTGTTTAAACTTTTCTGAAAGACTATCCCATTGTACGAGGTATTCTTTTTCATAATAAAGAATCATTTCTTTTAGTGCTTGTTCTTTAGCTTCTTCATCGCTAATTATATTGGCTTTTCCATAAGCATGCACGCTAATATAATCCCATGTGGGTACACTTTCGTGTTTTTCGTAATGGCTGGGAGAAATATAAGCGTGTGGCTCAGTGAATATAATAAGCGATGTATACTGCTCAATATATTTCACCTGTTCATTTGCTTGCGCAAAATGACCGCTAATCAAGACCTTTCCATTTACCTCATTTACAACGAAAGGTAACTGAGTGGCTATGGGTAAATTATTGTAGCTGGTAATGATCGTGGCAAAGCTATATCTCTTCATAAAGGCAATTTGCTCACTTTGGTTATCAAACTTAAAACTATTGGATATCAACATTTTATTGTATTTTGGAGGGTAAGATTATGGTTATTTAGCAAACTTTTTTGAGCCCGCAACGCAAAGGATTACGCCGATCGTAATGGCTAGCATACCTATACTTACCTTTTCATGGAGCAGGGTAGTGGCAAGGGCCAATCCAAAAAAGGGCTGTAGGAGCTGGAGCTGTCCAACTGCTGCGGTTCCGCCTTGTGCAAGCCCTCTGTACCAGAAAATAAACCCGATGAACATGCTAAAGAGCGAAATATAGGCAAGGCTCAGCCAGGCAGCGGTACCCACTTCAGCAAACGAAACTGGTTGGTAAATGAACATTAAAGGTAACATGAGCGGGAGCGAGAGCACAAGCGCCCAGGAAATTACCTGCCAACCACCCAATGTTTTAGATAGTTTTGCACCTTCCGCGTAGCCAAGCCCGCAAAGAACGATTGCCAATAACATTAAAATATCGCCGATTGGTGCGGCATTAATTCCCTGATAAATGGCGTAACCAATTACCAGAAGGCTGCCTACAATTGAGAAAAACCAGAATATGGGTTTAGGACGTTCACCTCCCCGTAAGACGGCAAAAGCAGCTGTAGCCATGGGCAAAAGGCCTAAAAACACCAAAGAATGTGCTGAGGTAATGTGCTGCAAAGCAAGGGCACTTAACAAAGGAAAGCCGATTACTACAGCCAGTGCTACAATTACCAGTGAGATTAAATGTTGGGTTGATGGTCGTTTCTCTCTAAATGCAATTAATACGCCCATTGCGAGCAACGCAGCTATAGTGGCACGGGCAACGGTTACAAAAATAGGGCTCATATCCATTACTGCCAATCTTGTGGCTGGCATAGAGCCGCTAAAGATAAGTACGGCGATAAACCCCTTAAGCCAACCACTCGAAATATGCGCTTTATTTAGTTCGGTTCCTGTTTCTTTCATGTCTTTTCATTTCTTAAATCAAAGGTGCAAAGCTAAAAGCGATAAATACAGTATCAGTTTTATATATTTGCATGGATACAGTTTGTTGATTATGGAAAAGGTTTACAGGTACAATGAGATAGCAAGCGGAATTGCCACACAGATTAGAGACGGTATTCTTCGATCGGGAGATAAACTTCCTTCTGTTCGGATGCTTTGCAAAGAATATGCAGTAGGTATGAATACGGCAAAACGCGTGTTTTTGGAACTGGAAGCCCAATCGTTGGTTGAGGCCAAGCCACAATCTGGTTTCTTTGTAAGCAACCGTAGGGTAGAACGACTTCCACTACCTGCGGTTAGTAAACCTTCACTAATTGCAAATCATCATGAGCCGAGCGAACTGAGTACCCAGGTATATTCTAGCATTGGTCGCGATGATTTAACCCTTTTTTCAATTGGTGTCCCATCAGGTAGCCTGTTACCATTGGCAAAACTCAAAAAGGAGATACTTTATGCTACACGGGCCCTTAAAGAAGGGGGGACGGAATATGAACCACTTCAAGGCAATGTTAAATTACGCAGAATGGTTGCCGTAAGATCGTTGGGATGGGGAGGAAATCTTCACGAAGATGATCTGATTACTACCGCTGGCGGAGTGAATGCATTATCTTTTTGCCTGATGGCTTTAGGTAAACCAGGCGATACGGTGGCCATAGAAAGTCCATGTTATCCCGGAATTCTCCAGCTGGTAATCAGTTTAGGTTTAAAAGTACTCGAATTGCCCACGCATCCGGTTACGGGCATTGAGATAGATGCACTTAGGAAAGTGGTGTCGAAAATTGATATTTGCCTGTTAATTCCCAATTTTAATACACCCTTGGGTAGTTGCATGCCCGATGCACATAAAAAAGAAGTTGTTCAGCTTTTGGCTGCAAATGATATTCCGCTTATTGAAGATGATATTTACGGTGATCTTTATTTCGGCACCCAACGACCAAGATGTTGCAAATCATTTGATACAGAAGGTAATGTGCTTTGGTGTAGTGCAGTTTCGAAAACTTTGGCCCCCGGATACCGCGTAGGTTGGGTAGCTCCCGGAAAGTATAAAGAAAAATTACTTAAACTAAAACATGTACATGCCCTTGCTTCAACTTCTGTTATTCACGAAGCTGTTGGCAATTTTCTAAAAACTGGTCGGTATGATCGCCATTTGCATCTACTCCGTCGTACCTTACAGCAGAATTATCAGCATTTTATCGATGCGGTTACCGAATATTTTCCGGAGGGTACAAAAACAACCCGGCCGCAAGGTGGATTGGCCATATGGATAGAATTTAATAAAGAAGTTGATGCCGTAAAACTCTATGAACTGGCAATGAAACAAAAAATCAGCATTGCCCCGGGCCCGATGTTTACGTTACAAGATCAATATCAGAACTGTATCCGCCTCTGTATCGGTATTCCATGGTCTGATGAGCTTAAATTTAAACTGAAACAATTGGGGAACCTGGCAAAAATGATGTGACTGAATAATGGCACTCACTAAAGTTAGGGGCAATTATAGCTCAATGCCGCTACGCTATGATTGATTAAGAATTTACATTGTCTGACTCAGGAGTACTTGGCGTTTCGCCTAAGGGCGTTATTCCGCAAGCTGCCCATATAAATTTAAAAATATTTAGGAACTCGCATTGGATATCCCTGTCAGATTGTATTTCGTTCTCCATATTGTACCGCTTTAATCTATTTATTGAAACATAGAAAGGCTGGTTTTGTGTTAGCGAAGGTAATCCTTTAATGTAAGTTTACTGTTGCCTAAATGTTAAGGAAGATGTTTTAAACCTTAACCGATTCGGTGCAATATTTATTTTAGGTACAATACGTAAGCATACCAATAATCAGTATTGGAATCTCTATGGCGTTATGTTATATTTACATAGTTAATAACAGTTATCTGTTTAATTTTCAATAGAATGCAGTGTTTTCTGATTGATTTACTATTATATCGGTATGTCCCTTGCTAAACATATATTTTAATAAAAAGAAAATGATATACAACGATCGAAAAGCCATGGACCCTGCTATAAAGAAATGTCTTATCGACAAACTGCTCAATAACAATATCTCGGTTAGCGAACTTATTGAACTGAGGCCTGAAATTAATGAATTCGATCTTTCTGAAATTATTCAGCATATCTACGACCTTAACCTGGAGCAGGTACGGAAAATAGCAGCATTAGCGCCTGTTATGGCTAAAGTTGATGCGTTAAAAAACAGCCAGCGCAATACCCGTTTTATAAAAAAGGTAAAAAATAATTTCCGGAAACATACGGCTAAACACAACGGTCTTAAAAACAGGGTAGTGGTGGTAGAGGGCGATTCGTGGTTCAATTATCCTATTCTTTTAAGCGATGTGATCGACTGGGTTGCAATGGAAGAGAATATGGCCGTTTACAGCCTGGCCTCTGGAGGCGATTGGCTGATGAACATGCTTAGTGCCAAAAAATATGTCGAACAGCTTTCTACACTTCAACCGGATGTTTTCATCATTAGCGGGGGAGGAAACGACCTGGTTGGAAACCGGAGAATAGCAGCCATGGTCACACATAAAGGAGACTCTAACGAATTTGAAAATAGTGCATTTGCGAAATACCTTTATCAAAGCGCTGCTAATCCACCCGATAAACCAGAAGATTTTAAACGGGGTACCCAGTTCATATCCAAAGATTTTTATGCTTTACTGGCCTTTTTTCAGCTCCAATATTATTTTATTATAAATGGGATTCTCACTGGCGGTGAGGGAGAAAAAGGTAAATTTCCGGGGATACAGATTATTACACAAGGTTACGATTACGCAATCCCAAGCGATAAAAAGATAGCAGGATATAATCCACTCAAATGGTACCGGCTGTTTGCGCGAACTTTTCTCGGCCACGGAGGATGGTTAAAAACGCCCTTGCAACTCAGGGGTATATACGATCCCGAAGATCAGCGCAAAATTGTTTATGCCATGATTTACCTCTTTAACGAAATGATGATTGATATCGGTCGCATTTTTAGTGAAATGTTAGGTGAGAATAGGGTATTCCATATCGATTCAAGAGGATCAGTTGGTAAAAATGGTTGGACGGATGAATTGCATCCATTGCCCCAACATTTCAAAAAAACAGCAGCAGCCTTTATTCACTGTATTAACAACCCAAATAAAAATGGAAGTGCAGTTATAGAAGTTGTAAAACAACAGGATGGGGGGCAGAAATGAAAAAGATATTGATTCTAGTATTTATCATCGTTTGTGGTGTAATGTCCTTTCAGGGAAAAGTACTTCAGCATTTCAGCGGAAAAGGAATCGTCAATTTAGAACTCGCCAATAAAGATTCAGGAGTAGAAATTATTGCGCTTTGGAGCGATACCCTATATGGCGATCAGACACTTTTAAACATTGCCCAAAAGAATACACACCTCGATTTTCTGTTTATTTTGGTATATGTAGTGCTCATCATGACGCTATCTAATTCGCAAATGCAAAGAGAAAAAACAAGTTGGTTAAACGAATTGCTACGGCTTAATTTATTTCTGGCATTTTTAATCGGCTCACTTGATGTAATTGAAAATATCAGGCTATTACACAGTTTCCACCACCCAGGAAATTTGGCCGAATTTTGGCGAACAGATTTTATTGCATGGCCAAAATTTGTGATAGCAGGCTGGGTAATTTTGATTTATGTTTTCTCGGTATTTAAGGGCTACATAAGCAAGTGATTTTGATTGTTCGGATCATTAAAAAATTAAGGTCATTAAGATAATTGTGGTGTCAGTTGTTCGCAACTGACACTAAAAACATATATTCTAGATCATCGCTTTTTAATAGTCGACAGTCAGATGGTAACATCTGACTGCACATGGAATTGAGAAGATCCTTCAACAAGCTACCATTGACAGATTTCAATATAAGGGTCGTCATTCCCGCGCAGGCAGGAACCTTAAAGCTTATTGCATTACGCCCAATCAAGTTGGGAATGACGATTCCGCACAATATATTAATTCATTAAAACCCCTGTCATTCATATTGATTTTTATGAAATAAATTACCCCTCAGGATGACAAGCGTTGTTAATGTTTAATTTTCTTTAACGCCACTTAAAACGATGTTCTTGTTAACTTTATGTTAATTTGTCGTCAACAAATCCTATTTATACACCATTCTGAAAATAATTGTCAAATGCCTAGAGTGGAGTTTTTGTATCAGAAAACGTCATTTCTTCATCTAATTCTAACTGTTAGCTAATAATTCTTTCAAAAAGCGGGGTTAAATGATCTATTTGTTGTGATGAACCATCTTTTGTCTCACTAAAACACAATTTCTCAATCCAAACCTGAAGTTCAACTTCATTATAACTTCATAAATCTGTATTTATTTCGCTTTCGAATTAAATCATTGCGTAACCATAATTTATTGAAGTCAATTAAGTATCTGCGCATCAGTTGTAGACTGCTTCTTATCATAAATTGGTTGCCAAGGGAGACTAATTAGAGAAAAAAATAAATCAGATTAAAACCATTTAACAAAAAAAAATGAAAAGAGTTGTCATGTGCTTAGGCTTATGTACTTTGCTTTACGTAACGGGTTGTACCTCGAAAAAAGAAGAAAAAGAAGAAGTAACTACTTATGCGGTAACCACGCCGTTAAGAATGGATACTTCGTTTACCAAGGAATATGTTTCGCAGATTAAATCTGTGAGGAATATCGAAGTTAGGGCACAGGAAAAAGGCTATCTCCAAAATATTTATGTAGATGAAGGTCAGCGTGTAAAGGCTGGTCAGCTGTTGTTTAAGATTATGCCTAAAGCAGCACAATCTGAGTTGTTAAAAGCACAAGCCGAAACTAAATCTGCAGAAATTGAGCTTGAAAACACCAGATTACTTTCTGATAAAAACATCGTTTCTAAAAATGAGCTGGCCATGGCTAAAGCCAAACTGCAATCAGCAAATGCCGAAACCTCTTTGGCCAAATTCCATTTGTCCAATACCGAAATCAGGGCACCATTTGATGGCACTATCGATCGTATTCCATTAAAACTGGGTAGTTTGGTTGATGAAGGCGCTTTATTGACCAGTCTTTCAGATAATAGTCAGGTTTTTGCGTATTTCAATGTATCTGAACCTGAATACCTGAACTATCAGCGTGCAGCAAAGGTAAAAGGCCAGCAAGAAGTTAGCCTGCTATTGGCAAATAATGAGTTATTGAAATCGAAAGGTAAGGTTGAAGTGATCGAAAGCGAATTTGATAATGAGACAGGAAACATCGCTTTTAGAGCCAGGTTTAACAATTCTGATAACTTACTGAGAAACGGAGAAACGGGTAAAATCCAGATGGTTGTTCCTTTAAAAAATGCTTTAGTAATCCCACAGAAAGCCACTTATGATATTCAGGATAAAACTTATGTTTTTGTAATCGATAAAAATAACAAAGTACATTCCAGAGCCATCACCATTGCAGGCGAGGTGCCAGATTTGTACATCATTGGCGATGGTATCACCACGGGTGATAAAATATTGCTTGAAGGCGTGCAGAAAGTAAAAGACGATGATAAAATTATCTTCAAATTCCAACAGCCTCAGGAAGTGATGAAACAATTAAGATTGAAAACTGAATAATCTACCACCCTCCATACTTATTTTATGTTTAGTAAATTCATACAAAGGCCAGTCCTTTCTATAGTAATATCGCTTATCATTGTGTTTCTTGGGGTGTTGGCCATCAGCTACCTGCCCGTTACACAATTTCCCTCTATTTCACCGCCTAAAGTTAATATTACGGCAGAGTACCCAGGGGCAAATAACGAGTTATTGATCAAATCGGTAGTTATTCCGCTCGAACGTGCCCTTAACGGTGTACCAGGCATGAAATATATTGCCTCTGATGCCGGTAATGATGGTGAAGCCTCCATTCAGGTCGTATTCAATTTAGGTACCGATCCCAACCAGGCTTCGCTTAACGTACAGAACCGGGTAGCTGCGGTTACCAATAAACTCCCTCCTTTAGTGGTTCGCGAGGGGGTTAAAATCACCCGTGAAGAGTCTAATATGTTAATGTACATTAACTTGTACAGTAAAGACCCTAAAATGAACCAGAATTTTCTATACAATTATGCCGATATCAACTTGCTTTCTGAGTTGAAAAGGGTTGACGGTGTAGGTTTTGCCGATATTTTGGGCGATAGGGATTATGCCATGCGGATCTGGCTTAAACCCGACCGTATGCAGGCTTATAAAATCTCAGTAGACGAAGTGATGAAAGCACTTGATGAGCAAAGTTTAGAAGCCTCTCCAGGTAAAACCGGTGAGAGTTCTGGTAAACGCTCCCAGGCTTTTGAGTATGTGTTAAAATATTCCGGACGCTTTAGTACGAAAGAAGGATACGAAAATGTAGTGTTAAGAGCAAGTGCTAACGGCGAATTACTTCGTTTAAAAGATGTTGCCGATGTAGATTTTAGTGCTTCTGCTTACAATTTATACTCTACGTTAAACGGAAAGGCTTCTGCAGCTATCGTATTGAAACAATCGTACGGTAGTAATGCCAGTCAGGTAATTAAAGATGTAAAAGCGAAAATGGCCGAGATCAAGTCGAGCTCATTTCCTAAAGGTTTAGATTATGAAGTAAGTTACGATGTTTCTAAATTCCTCGATGCCTCAATTGAAAAAGTAATCCACACCCTTGTCGAAGCCTTTATCTTGGTAGGTTTAGTGGTATTTCTGTTTCTTGGCGACTGGCGCTCAACCCTTATTCCGGCAATTGCCGTTCCTGTATCCTTAATCGGAACCTTTGTATTTATGCAGTTTTTCGGTATTACGCTCAATCTGATCACCTTGTTCGCCTTGGTGTTGGCCATTGGGGTAGTAGTAGATGATGCCATTGTGGTAATTGAAGCGGTACACGCCAAAATGGAGCACGATCGGAAACTCTCGGTGCTGAAGGCTACCCAGCAGGCCATGAAAGAAATTGGCGGCGCAATTATCGCCATTACCTTTTTAATGGCATCGGTATTTATTCCGGTAGCTTTTATGTCGGGACCAGTAGGTATTTTCTACCGTCAGTTCTCGATCACCATGGCAACGGCGATTATCCTTTCGGGTATTGTGGCCTTAACACTTACGCCGGCGTTGTGTGCCATTATGTTGAAAAATAACCATGGATCGAAGAAAAAGAAAACTATTATTGATCGCTTTTTAGATGGTTTCAATAATGGTTTTGCTAAACTTTCGGGTAAATATGAACTGGTGCTAACCAAGGTAGTAAGCCGCAGGATATTAACCTTTGGTATTCTGGCAGCCTTTTGTTTAGGTGTTTGGGGATTAAGCGGAAGTGTACCATCAGGTTTTATTCCGAACGAAGATCAGGGAATGGTTTATGCCATTATCCAAACGCCTCCAGGATCCACTTTAGAACGTACCGACCAGATTTCAGAGAAACTGCAGAAAATGTGCGAAGATATTGATGGCGTAAAGTCGGTTTCATCTTTAGCAGGATATGAGATTCTTACTGAAGGTACGGGATCGAACTCCGGTACCTGTTTAATCAACCTGAAAGATTGGAGCGAACGTAAACATTCGGCAGTAGAGATTATTGAAGAGCTTGAAGAGAAATCGAAATCTATTCCAGGTGCAACCATCGAATTTTTCCAGCCACCAGCAGTTCCGGGTTATGGTGCTGCGGGCGGTTTCGAGCTTCGTTTACTGGATAAAGCCGGTAGTGGCGATTATAAAAAAATGGAAACCGTTGCCAACGATTTTGTAAAAGAACTAAACAAACGTAAAGAGCTATCCTCAGTATTTACTTTTTACAGTGCGAGTTTCCCTCAGTACATGTTAGATGTTGACAATGATATTGCGCAACAAAAAGGCGTGAGTATTGATAATGCGATGAATACACTGTCGACTTTTGTGGGGAGTAATTACGAAACCAGTTTTATTAAATACGACCACCAATATAAAGTAATTGTGCAGGCATTGCCTCAGTACAGGGCTTTGCCAGAAGATATTTTAAAACTTTCGGTTAAAAACGATCGCGATGAAATGGTGCCTTTCTCGGCTTTTATCAAAATGCGGAAAGTGTACGGCTTATCCGAAATTACCAGACACAATATGTATAATGCTTCGGAGATCAGCGGACAATCTGCTCCGGGTTATAGTTCTGGTGAAGCCATCAAGGCCATTACCGAAGTGGCCAAGAAATCACTTCCAAGGGGATTTGGTATCGATTGGGCAGGTATATCTAAAGATGAAGTATCGAGGGGTAATGAAGCCATTTATATCTTCCTGATCTGTTTGGGCTTCGTTTATCTGGTTCTGGCAGCGCAATACGAAAGTTTCATATTGCCACTTTCGGTTATCCTTTCTTTACCAGCGGGTATTTTTGGCGCTTTCCTGTTCTTAAAATTATTAGGATTGGAAAACAACATTTATGCACAGGTTGCGATGGTGATGCTGATTGGTTTACTTGGTAAGAACGCAGTATTGATTGTTGAATTCGCTGCACAGCGGCATGCCCAGGGTGCAACGGTATTAAAAGCGGCAATGGAAGGTGCAAGTGTACGTTTCCGTCCGATTTTAATGACCTCTTTTGCCTTTATTGCAGGTTTAATTCCATTGATGATTGCTTCTGGGCCTGGAAAAATCGGTAATAGAACTATTGGATCGGCTGCTGCCGGGGGTATGCTTTTCGGTACCATTTTCGGAGTGGTTATTATCCCGGGATTGTATTATATATTCGGAACAATAGCTGCCAGACACAAGCTGATTAAAATTGAAGAAGAACATCCATTAACTGAAGAAGTAGAAGATAATGTTTAAGAATAATATTTATAAAGGCCTTGGCTTAGTGCTGATATGCGCTGCATATACCGCATGTAAATTGCCAGAAGTTGCCCAACGCGCCGAAAATAAAAGTGTTCCTGCAGCCTTTAGTGGCGCACAGGATACCATAAGTACGGCCAATATACAATGGCGTAAGTTTTTTACCGATCCAAATCTGGTAAATCTGATCGACACCGCATTAAAAAATAACCAGGAGCTGAATATCACCCTGCAGGATATCGAGATTGCGAAAAACGAAATCAAAGCTAAAAAGGGAGAACTTTTACCAAGTGTAACCTATGGCGTTGGTGCAGGTTTTGATAAAGTTGGCCGCTACACCAGTTCGGGTGCCGGCGATGCTTCTACAGAAATTACCCCAGGTAAAGAAGTACCTGAAATATTGCCCGATTATCGTTTCGGTTTGCAGGCCAACTGGGAAGCCGATATCTGGCACAAATTGCGCAATGCAAAAAAAGGAGCCATAAGCCATTATTTAGCAACGGTAGAAGGCAAAAATTTCGTAGTCACCAATTTAATAGCTGAAGTTGCAAATTCATATTACGAACTGCTGGCGGAAGATAACCAGCTGGATATCGTGAAAAAAAACATCGCCCTACAAAGCAATGCGCTCGAGTTGATGAAAATCCAGAAACAGGCCACCAGGGTTACAGAACTTGCTGTACGTAAATTTGAGGCAGAGGTATTGAGTTCTAAGAGTCTCGAATTCGAGATTCAACAGAATATTACCGAAACAGAAAACAAGATTAATTTCTTATTAGGTCGCTACCCTCAAACCATCATCAGGGATAAATCGAGTTTTACAGATCTGGTACCGCCAGCCGTTCAGTCTGGATTACCTTCGCAGTTGTTGGCCAACCGTCCGGATATTAAACAGGCAGAATTCGAATTGGCAGCCGCTAAGCTGGATGTTAAAGTAGCTAAAGCACAGTTTTATCCATCATTGGGTATTTCTGCGGCCATCGGCTACCAGGCTTTTAATCCTTCTTATTTGTTGAGAACGCCAGAGTCATTGATCTACTCGTTAGCAGGAGATCTAGCCGGACCGCTCATTAACCGCAATGCCATTAAGGCCGAATATTTAACCGCAAATGCTAAACAGTTGCAGGCTGTGTTTGAGTACGAAAAAGCCATTCTGAATGGTTATATTGAAGTAGCCAACCAGATGTCGAAAATCAGCAACCTGCAAAAAAGCTACGATTTGAAATCAAAACAGGTAGCAGCACTTACCCAATCAATCGATATTTCTAACGATTTGTTTAAATCGGCAAGGGCAGATTATTTTGAGGTATTAATGACCCAACGTGATGCTTTGCAATCAAAATTAGAATTGATCGAAACCAAAAAACAGCAGTTGAATGCGGTGGTAGATATCTATCACGCCTTAGGTGGGGGATGGAATTAGGTAAAGTATAATCGCAATTCATATTATCGTTATATTTCTATTAAGGCTGTTTCGGTTATTGGAGCAGCCTTTTTTCGCTTTATTCATTTCTTTATCATAAAAATTAGATTAAAAACAAAGCCACTCACTTAGGGTTATCTTTATCGTATAGAAATCATTATCATATCTAAAAACACATGGGAAATACAACATTTAAATTAGGCGAATTAGAAATTAACCGTTTAGGTTATGGTGCAATGCAGCTAACAGGCAACGGCGTTTTTGGCGAAGTGGAAGATCGCGAAAATGCAATAAAAGTTTTGCAGGAAGCTGTAACAAATGGCGTTAATTTTATTGATACCGCAGAAGCTTACGGACCAAAATTTAACGAATCTTTAATCGCTGATGCACTACATCCTTACAAACAGGATCTCCTTATTGCTACCAAAGGTGGTTTTGACCGACCAGCTCCCAACAATTGGGTTCCGAATGGTAATCCTGAAAAAATCAGGCAAGATATTGAAGGAAGTTTACAGCGTTTAAAAGTAGACTCGATTGATTTATGGCAACTGCATCGTATCGATCCTAAAGTTAATGTAGCCGATACCCTTGCACCAGTTATTGAAGCGGTAAAAGAGGGTAAAATAAAATATGTTGGTCTGTCTGAAGTAACCATCGATCAGATCAAAGAGGTACAGGATATTCTGCCAATTGTATCGGTTCAGAATTTATACAACTTGGCCAACAGACAATGGGAAAATGTACTTGATTTTACTGCCGAACAAGGATTAGCTTTTATTCCATGGTTTCCACTGGCTTCTGGCCCTGCAAAATTAGAAGATAAAATTAAAGCAATAGCCGAAAAATATCAGGCCACTACAGCACAGATTGCACTGGCGTGGTTATTAAAAAGATCTTCAAACATTCTGTTAATACCCGGAACAAAATCTGTTGCGCATTTAAAAGAAAACTTAAAAGCTACAGAAATCGAATTAACTGATGCAGAATTTGAAAGTTTAGCGAAATAAGAGCGGAAAATTCCCCGTGATCGTCATTTCGAACGCACCCGATAGCTATCGGGTGCAACACAGTCGAGAAGCCGAAAGCGCTGCGGAGCAAAATCTATCTAGATAGATCTCTCTCCCGAAAGTTCGGGACTGTGCTCGATCCGATAGCTATCGGATCGAGATGACGATTTTTCTGTTGAAGTCTTTCAATGGTAGCGCAGCAAAGAACCTGAAAGCGCTGCGGCGCAAATTTTTTAGCATGAATACATTAACTCGTTCCGTCATCCTGAACTTGTTTCAGGATCTTTACTGGATAGAATGATCAAGTTCAAAGATCTCTCCTCCGAAGGAGTTCCTTGAGAACACTCCGCATCTTTCCAGGAGATGAGGATCTCGCTTTTGGCTTTTTACTCGCTTTGTCATGCTGAGCGGAGTCGAAGCATCTCCAAGTAAAAAAATGTTAACTAAGTATATTATCTGTGTTTATCCTTTTATCTGTGCTTGATAAAACTGCTCAATAAATACCCGCTGTGTTTTACTAACCTAAGCGGAGTCGAAGAATGTATTAAAAAAATTATTAAAATTATTCCTTTATAAGTTTGATATTTAAAGATGAAAAAAATCTTCCTGTTTACCACTATTTTATTTTCTATCATTTTTCAAAAAGCCATGGCGCAAAATAAACCCGAAAATGTACCTGCTGTTTTAAATCATATCGCTGTTTATGTAGCTGATCTAAGCATAGCAACAACTTTTTACGAAAGTGTGTTTAACCTTAAAATCATTCCCGAGCCTTTTAAAGATAACCGCCATACCTGGTTTACTTTAGGGCCAGCCGGACAGTTGCATTTAATCCAGGGGGCAAAAGGAAATGAGGTTTTTGATAAAAACGGGCATTTGTGTTTCAGTGTTCCATCAGTTGATGAATTTGTAAAGAAGCTGAATGCTAAAAATATCAGTTTCGAGGATTGGCCAGGAAAAAAAGGCGGAATTACCTTGCGTGTAGATGGCGTAAAACAAATATATTTCAAAGATCCCGACGGGCATTGGTTAGAAGTAAACGATGCTAAGTAAATTTTTCACTACGTGCAGATTTTGTTCTACACCATCCCTTATATTTAGGTTTTACCCGCTAACCCTATGAAACTAAAATTCCTGAAATATTTTTGTATTACTTTTTTAATAATCGGTGTAGTTGAGCAATTAAAAGCTCAAAATGCTAAGGCCGAAGCAGAATTTAAAGCTGTAATGGAGAAATATAATGCAGTTGGTGCTGCTGTGGCTGTGGTAAAAGAAGGCAAGATTATTTATACCCACTCTTTTGGACTAAAAGATTTAGAAAATAAAAGGCCTTTAACTGATCAGGATATTTTCAGAATTGCATCTATTTCTAAATCTTTTTCGGCAACATCTATTATGCAACTGGTAGAGGCCGGTAAAATCTCCTTAGATGATGATTTTGGCGATCTGGTGGGTTTTAAGATCAGGAATCCAAAATTTCCTGATCAGAGAATTACCTTAAAAATGGCTTTATCACATACTTCAAGTTTAAACGATTCTCAGGGATATCTTAATCTGGATGTAATTAATCCGGATAAAAATCCAAACTGGGCCAAATGTTATAATGAATACGCCCCGGGAAGCAAATTCGATTATTGCAATCTTAATTTTAACCTGATCGGTACCATCATCGAGAAAAAATCGGGTGAGCGTTTCGATAATTATGTAAAAAATCATGTGTTGAAACCCTTAGGACTTTATGCAGGTTATTGTATCGACTCTTTAGATAGCACGCGTTTTGTTAATTTATACGAATATCATGCCGATACGAAAACTTACACACCGTCGCCAACAGCATATGCGCCACGAAGAACAGAAATTGCAAATTACATAATGGGTTATAGTACGCCTGTTTTTTCGCCGACAGGTGGGATGAAAATTTCGGCTACTGATTTAGCTAAATATATGATTATGCACATGAATTATGGCACATCAAATGGTGTTAAGATAATCACTAAAAAGAGCGCGAAAAAGATGCAGACTGCCTTGACCGATGATGAAGGGTATGGCTTGGCCATCAGGACTGCAGATCAGCTCATCCCAGGTGTAAAACTGAAAGGACATACCGGTTCAGCCTATGGTTTATTTAGCACCATGTTTTTTAGTCCGAAAGACAAATTTGGCTTCGTTATCATTACGAATGGTATAAACGCTACCTATACTGATGGCTTCCCTGATTTCAGTAGGGCAGCCATCAACAGCTTGTATCAGGCATTTATTAAACCAAACCTAAATTAATCTTTAAACCTATGAAGGATTAAGAAAGCGTTTATAAGCATTACCAGATTTAATTTTTTCCATTGTCAAATATTCTTTTACAATCGAAAATTCCATACTCTGAATGGCTTTAACCACCGATTTTAGTTTTTCACCTGTAACACCTAATCTGGCTGCCCAGTAATTGCGATCTTGCTCATCCGCAATCTCAATAAACTCTTTCCGGGCATTCATCGAATTAATTTGATATTCCATCTTTTTACTGGTTTTTGGTTAGTTAATATGTAATATAAACACCGATAATTCTGATTTGGTTTTGGAGTTTTGCCAATAGATATTCAAATATAGCTACGCAAAGGCTTTTTTGTTAATGATGACGGGGCGAAAGCCTCTAATTGCCCTAAACCGATTACGAAACTGGTCTTAAAAATCGATTTAGGTCTATTCTTTTATGGATGTTATTTTAGCTCAAAAAAGAGTAACATTTTCCTTACAAAACATTAGGAATTCTCAGTTAGCATTTTTATTATTGTATTGTAATGTAATTTTTACAATGCCAAATCATTTTCTAACCAACGCTACAAGTTTATCCCATTGCCCAAAATATTATCAGAACAATCGTTTTGTATTATTTCTTTGGGTATTAATTACACTCATTTTTGTAATCGACTCTTGGGCAACGCACAGGTATAATAACTACCTCATTTTTGAGAATACCTTCAGAAATCTTCTTCAACAAAAATCTCTTTATGCATGGTACCCGGCTTATCACGAAGATGCCAATCATTATGGTCCCATTTTTAGTGTTTTAATTGCGCCGTTTGCCTTAATGCATAATTGGATCGGCTTATTGTTTTGGAACCTGTTTAACTGTTTCCTGCTTTTTAAAGCTATTCAAACTTTACCTTTAAGTGAGGATAAAAAGGTGATTATCGGTTATATTGCCATTCCCTGTTTAATCGAATCGATGCTTAACCAGCAGTTTAATGCCGGTGCCGGCGCCTTAATGATATTGAGTTACACCCAAATAAATAAAGGTGGAGGGATATGGTCTGCACTGTGTATTGTGCTGGGTACATTTATTAAGCTTTATGGTATTGTGGGATTAGCATTTTTCTTTTTTGCTAAGAAAAAACCAGTTTTTATGTTGTGGTTAATCATGTGGTCTATCGTGATATTCTTATTGCCAATGCTGTTCGCCTCTCCCGATTTTGTTGCGCAAAGTTATATCGATTGGAAAAACTCATTGATCGGGAAAAATATGATTAATGTTTCAGGTGGAGAAGATATTTCGATTATGGGTTTCTTTAGGCAACTATTTGATATTCCTAAAGTATCAAACCTTCTTTTTATTACACTTGGCACCTTATTGTTCATGTTGCCTTTTCTGTATATTACTTATTTTTCGAAAAATAAATTCCAGCTCATGATCCTATCTTCAGTATTGTTGTTTCCAGTGCTGTTTAGTACTGGAGCAGAAGATTGCACATTTATCATTTCAATAACTGGTGTTGGCATTTGGTATGTAAACGAAAATAATAAAGTGCTAAAAAATGTATTGTTGCCAATTTTACTTTTCATCACCTGCAATTTCCCTTTGTTGCTTTTTCCAACTTTTGCAAAAGCGCATCATTTATCATTATCCATCATTAGTTTTCCTTATTTTTTGGTATGGTTGAGGGTTATCAATATCGCTATAAAGGGTAAACTCGTCTATGAAGAAGAAACAGGACCAGAGCTGGTAACAGCTCTGTCGATTAACAGTTAAACTTTATTTTTTTAAGGTTTTAATGTCCGTTTGTAAAAATGGCTGTTAAAACCTTTTTTATTATTCGGCTGTTTTATAACTGTCTAATCAAAAATAGTTATGGATGATAAACAAAAAAACGGTAGTGCTGACCGGGCTAGGATCAACATTAACGAAGGTTATGAACTAGATTATTGGTCTAACAAATTCGGGGTAAGCAAAGATAAACTGAAAGCCGTAGTACAAACAGTTGGTACCTCTGCCCGCGCAGTTGAAGATTATTTAAAAAAGTAAAATATTTATTATGAGTCTGGAAAAGTATGTTGCCAAGCGCGATTTCTCAAAAACCACCGAACCAAAGTCGGGTAAAAGCAGTGATCGGAACAAATTACATTTTGTAATCCAAAAACATGATGCTTCGCGTTTGCACTACGATTTCAGGCTCGAAATGGAAGGCGTTCTAAAAAGCTGGGCCGTACCTAAAGGACCTTCAACCGATCCTAAAATCAAACGTTTGGCCATGATGGTAGAAGATCATCCATACGATTACAAAGATTTTGAAGGCATTATTCCACAGGGCGAATATGGTGGCGGAACCGTTATTGTATGGGATGAAGGAACTTATGAGCCAATAGAAACGATTAAAGGCAAAAAAGCCCAAGAAAAGCATCTGCTAGGTCAGTTAAAAGATGGCTCTTTAAAAATTAAACTAAACGGAGAAAAGCTTCATGGAGAGTTTGCGCTTGTTAAAACGCATGGCATGGGCGAAAACGGTTGGCTGTTAATCAAACACAAAGACGATTATGCTTCTACAAAAGACATTACCAAGGAAGATAAATCTGTGCTTTCTGGAAAAACAATCGAAAAGATGGAAAAAACATCCGATAAGGTCTGGAAAGAAGGAAAGGAGCAGGATTTAAAGACTGAAAAAAAAAGCCCAAAGCAAAAAGTAAAGAAGGAAACCGCGCCAGTGGGCAATGACCTGGCGATAGATGTAAAAAGCATATTAAAGAAAGCACCCAAAACAGCCATCCCAAAAGGAGTGAAACCTATGCTGGCTACCCTGGTTGACGAACCTTTCGACGATCCTGATTGGCAATATGAGGTGAAATGGGATGGTTATCGTGCCCTTGCTTTTATTAATAAAGGACAGGTTGATTTGTTTTCCCGGAATAATAAATCCTTTAACGAAAAATTTTATCCCATTTACGATCTGCTTTCGACCTGGAAAGTGAATGCGGTATTTGATGGTGAGATTTTGGTGCTCAATAACAAAGGTATATCCAATTTCGGCTCCCTGCAGAATTGGAGAAGCGAAGCAGATGGAGAACTTGTTTTTTATGTGTTCGATATCCTTTGGTATGAGGGTAAAAACCTGATGGAGCTGCCGCTTTACCAGCGACAAGCAATATTAAATGAAGTGATGCCAACTGATGACGACCGCGTGCGCCTTGGTAAGGTTTTTAAAGCCAGTGGTGTCGATTTTTTCGATGCGGCTAAAAAAATGGGACTAGAAGGCATTATTGCAAAAAAAACAAATAGCACTTATTCAACAGACAGAAGATCAAAAGAGTGGCTGAAAATTAAAGTGCAGAAACGGCAAGAAGTGATTATTGCAGGTTTTACCAAAAATGCCGATACTTCTAAATCTTTTAGTTCTTTGCTGTTGGGCGTTTATGAAAAAGGAAAATTGCAATATGTAGGTAAGGTTGGCACAGGTTTTTCGGATAAATTACAGAAAACAATGATGGAGCAGTTTAAGCCAATTATTATTGATAAAAGCCCTTTCGAAAGTATACCTGATGTAAATAAGCCCTCACGCTTCAGGCCAAACCCGCCAAAAGCGAAAGCAACCTGGTTAAAACCAGAACTGGTATGTGAGGTTGCTTTTACAGAAGTAACTGATGATGGTGTTTTTCGCCACCCGTCTTTCCAGGGGATGCGTGAAGATAAAAAGGCCAAAGAGGTGCTAAGAGAAATAGAAGTACCAACAGAAAAAATTGTTGATGACACGAATGAAGAAAACCCACACGCACAGGCAATAAAAGCACCAAAAGGTAGAGTACCTAAAACTTTGTTGAACCCGAAAGATGAAACACAAGTAAGGAAAATTAAAGGTCACGAGCTTAAATTTACCAATCTGAGTAAAATTTATTGGCCCGAAGATAAAGTAACCAAAAGAGATATGTTTAACTACTATTATCAGGTTGCTGAATACATTTTGCCTTACCTGAAAGACCGCCCACAATCGCTTAATCGCTTTCCGGGCGGAATACACGGCCCGAGTTTCTACCAAAAAGATGTTAAAGGGAAAGCACCAGACTGGGCCGAAACTTTTCCTTATGAAACTAGTGATGGCGAAAAAAAGGAGTACCTTGTTGGAACAGATGAAGCTTCATTACTCTGGATGGCGAGTTTAGGCTGTATAGAAATGAATCCTTGGTTTAGCCGGGTGCAAAGCCCTGATAATCCCGATTACTGTGTAATTGATTTAGATCCCGATAAACATACCTTTGATCAGGTGGTTGAGGCTGCGCTGGAAACAAAAAAAGTATTGGATGCCATAAATGTACCCAGTTATTGTAAAACATCAGGTTCAACCGGCATGCATATTTACATTCCTTTAAATGCCAAATATAGTTATGAGCAAAGCCAGATGTTTGCCAAAATAGTTGTGAACCTCGTGCATAATCAGATACCAGAATATACTTCCCTGGAGCGCATGATAGCTGCCCGAAAGGGAAAAATGTACCTCGATTTTTTACAAAATAGGCCAGGGGCAACCATAGCCGGGCCTTATTCTTTACGACCAAAAATTGGTGCAACGGTATCAATGCCATTGCATTGGGACGAGGTCAAACCAGGTTTAAAAATGAAAGATTTTAATATTTTTAATACCATCGATCGTTTGAAAGTGGAAGGAGATCTGTTTAAAGGCGTACTGGGAAAAGGAATCGATTTACTTAAGGCTATTGAGAAAGCTAAAAGTGTTTTTGGATAAAGCCCACGATCTTTTCCTGCTTTCGTTATATTTGGAAAAAATCAAAAAATGATCGCACACCACGTTTTATTCTGGCTAAAAGCCGATACCACCGATGAGCAGAAAGTTGCTTTCCGCAATGGCTTACAAACATTAGAAAATATTGAAGTTGTTAAAACTTTTCACATTGGCGTACCAGCACCAATTGAGCGTGCTGTTGTAGATACTACTTACACATTTAGCCTCGTGCTGTTATTTGAAGATTTAGCTGCGCATGATGTTTATCAGGTTCATCCATTGCATAAAGCTTTTCTGGATGAATTCAGGGTTTACTTCGAAAAGGTTGTAATTTACGACGCAGAATAAAAGAAATACCTCCGACAAAAATCGGGGGTATTTTTTTTGGCTTATTTTAATAGATCGGATACATAATTTGGAATATGCTAAGTAGCATGGTGTTTGTTAAATCTATCAATCAATTTAAAGGGCATTTTAATGAACTTTTCTTTCGACCAGTTTAATGCTTTTTATCGGACTACAAAAAAGTTGATTTCGACGATTATTTAGAGAACAGACCCGATGGGAGGCAGGTTGTTATTTTATCAACCCCATTTCCTGATATCAGTTTAGTTTTTACAAGAGAAGAGTGGTACGAATTTTTTACTAAAATAGATGAAGCGTTGTACATGAAACGGGTTTACGAGATTGTGTATTGCTAATTAACACTACAATTTTGTATGTTTGATTATTATTTGTAAGTAATTTACTATACTACAAAACCAAAGCGTTTTTGGTTACGTAAATACTTCAAACTGCAATCTTATGGAAAAAACAGCTACATTAATTAAAAGAGCGTCCCTCAACGTAAATCAGTTAGATAGCATTAAAATTGGTGATTTATTATCTGATGAATATGGTAAATCGGGTAAAGTGTATGAAATCGAAAAAGTAAACCGCCACGGTGAATTTCATTATTACTTTAAATTATTTAAATCGGGTACCATCCTAATTATTCTTTAATTTCTTTCTTTGCTTAAATAAACCGATAGCTAATATTATTGGTGTAAGGAGATGCCTTGAAACCTCGGGCTTTATTTTGCTCCGGGTTAAGCGGTTTTTAGCGTATACTTCATTATAAATTTCAGGAAGAGAATTAAGACGAACACAAGCGTTGGTGATATACGGACCGCCCGCTTTATAAGCCAAAAAGCTCCAGGTCGATAGACGAGGAGCTTTTTGGTTAACCTATTCTTGTGACTAGAATTTGTAAGATAAAGTAGTTACGAATTGGCGTGGAGCAATAGGGTTTACACTATAGTTTTCGTGGACGAAATAATTCAGCTCATTGGTAATGTTCGAAACTTTGGCAAGAAGCGAGAATTTTTTCCAGTTGTATCCTGCAGAAAAATCTAAAGTAGTGAATGCACTTAGTGGAATCAGCCTCAAAGTTGGTGCATTTTTAGCATCGTTCCAGCCTCCATTGCGCTTGCCTGTATAAAATGCGGAGGCACCCAATTTTAAACCTCTTATTGCACCATCCTGGAAAGTGTAAAATAAAGTGGCGTTTGCCGTATTTTTGGTAGTACCTACTAAACGAACGTCCTCAATCATGCCAGTAACATCAGCTGTATTGGTATAGCGCATAAAATTATAGCTATAACCCATCAAAAAGTTAAGACCTCTAGCAAGATTTCCGTTAATGTCAAGTTCTAACCCATCACTAGTAGTCTGCCCGTTTAGTTGTTTGAACACAGTACTGGTGGTTCCATCTGGAAGTATAGCTGCCTGCGAAATATTGTCGTTGATGATTTTATAATAAGTTATATTCGCTGATAACTTACCTCCGAAGAAATCGTTTTTAACACCCGCTTCATATTGATTTACGGTTGATGGCGGAAGCGCATTACTGTTAATATCCACACCAGTATTAGGAATAAAGTTATTTGCATAACTTACATACATAGACATGGTCTTAAGCGGTTGATATATTAAGCCCAATTTAGGAGAAAATGCATCATCAAACTTTGTTACACCCGGCGCTGTTACGCCACTTTCTATGTTTAAAGCTCTTGAACTTGCATTTTTCTGATCTGTATAACGTAAACCTGCCAGTACTTTAAATTGTTCAGTTACTTCGATTAAATCCTGAACAAAAGCACCATATCTATAAATTGGGGCAAGTGTTCTTGTTATCGCAAATGCTTCAGGCATTAATCCTGAACCGTAATAAGTAGATTCATCGAAAACATTAACATTTCCATAATTAAAAGTAGTAATGTAAGCACCTTTAGCATCTTTTCCATAAGCGAATGCATTGCTGGTTACTCTCGATTGATCTGCATCTACGCCAAACAAGACAGTATGTTTAATGCTTCCTGTACTAAAACTTCCATTAATATTAATTTGTTGGTTGTAAGTATATTCTTTACTTAGTGCTCTCGAAAGATTTCTTGCAGAAATACCCGCTGTATTTGCTTGGATCCGATCTGATCCATAGTAATTACGATTGTAAGCCTGGAAAGATCCAATTGCATTTAATTTCCAGTTCTCGTTAAATTTATGCGTTAAATTGGCTTGAGCGGTAGTGGTATTCGTTTTATTGTAAGCCCAAGGGGTATTGATGAATTTATCGCGGCCGAAATCTACAATCTGACTATTCACTGATCCTACACCAAAGTCTGGAGTAAAATCACTTTTCAAATAATCTCCCTGCACCAAAATTTCTGTCTGCTCACTTATCTTATATAATAACGATGGGTTGATGTAAAAACGTTTTGATTTTACATAGTCTCTAAAACTCCCAGCATTTTCATAAGTACTAATTGCCCTAAAAGCAAGTTTTTTTGATATCGGTCCATAAAGATCAACCATAGGTTTATACTGATCATAACTACCGGTTCTCATGCTTACCTCACCACCATTTTCAAATTTAGGTTTTTTCGTAACCATATTCACAACAGCTCCTCCGGATACACCACCATAAAGTAAAGCAGCACTTCCTTTTAAAACCTCTACCGATTCTAATGTACTCGCCTCAGGGCTGCCACCAATAGTTGTTCTTGCGCCATTTTTAAAAATGTTATTACTGCCCAGGCTATAACCCCTTGCAAAGAAATTTTCACCAACAGCGCCACGATTAGCACCTAAAGCCACACCGTTAATGTTTTTCATCACATCACCCAAGCTATTTACCTGTTGGTCAGCGATTATTTGTCTTCCAATAACCTGCACAGCTTGTGGAAGATCCATAGGGGCAATAGCAATTTTACCTAAGTTAGCTGGCTTTCTATTTGGCGTTTTGTAACCGTTAATGGCTACTTCATCCAATTGAGATGAAGATTCTGCAATGGTAAAATCAGCAGTTGCAGTTTGACCAGCCACTACAGTAATTGATTTTTCCTGACCAGAAACACCAATAGCAGATGTTTTAATCGTATAAGTGCCAGGTATAATATTTTTAATGGTGAAATTACCTTTCTCATCAGTTTGTGTCGTTTTACCAGCGTTTTTTAAACCAACACTTACATAACTGGCCGGATTGCCATCACTCGTTTTAATGGAACCCGAAATAGATCCGTTTTTGCTTTGTGCCATGGTATTTCCTGCTAAAAACAGGAAAAGAGCTATAAAATTTAAAAGAAAAGTAAATTTTTTATTCATCTTTATTTAGATTAATTCTTAGTTGGCGCAAAGGAAGCATTTTTGAAGCGGATTAGCAAATTATTTTTATTTGTTCTAAATAAGACTAATTTTTAGGTGGCTTTTTTGAAAAATTTAGCGTTTTTGAATGCGTATATTAGGACATACCAAATCTACTTATGCCAAATAGCGAAGATCATTTTTATTCCAATCTGCCCATTCATAAAATGCCTTTACATCAATTGTTGATTCAAAATCAATTATTTGAAAAAGTGGTTGCCAGCTGGTGTGTGATCATTACCGATATTAAGCGTTCAACCGCTGCTGTAAATTCGGGCCTGCATGAAAATGTTAACCTTATTGCTACCGGAAGTATTGTTGCCGTACTCAATATTGCATTTAAAGCAAACATATCGGTTCCATTTTTCTTCGGTGGAGATGGGGCTTCTTTTATTGTTCCGCCCAGTATTGTAGATGACGTGATGAAATCGCTGTTGAAATACAAAGATAACACCTTACGGAATTTTAACCTCGATTTAAGGACTGGGATTGTGCCTGTTGAAGAAATTTACAAACAAGGCTATACGCTTAACATTTGCAGATTTAGTAGTGCCGAAACATTTTCTATCCCCATTGTTTTGGGCGATGGCCTGGCTTATGCCGAACAAATCATCAAAGGAGAGAATTACCTGTTAACGGGCCATGATACTGCAAGTAATGAAATCGATTTAAGTGGTATGCAATGCCGGTGGGATAAGATAGAACCACCCGAAAACAGTGATGAGGTGGTTACATTAATCGTTATAGCTCTAGAAATAACACAACAGGCAGCTGTATTCGGCAAAGTGATCCATCACCTGGATCAAATTTACGGAACACCCGAAAAGCGTCAGCCGATTTCAGTTTCTAAGTTGATTTTCAAAACAAGCTTCAATAGTCTGGGGAAAGAAATGAAACACCGAATTGGAAAAATTAAACTTTTTGAACTGATCAAATCATGGCTCATCAATATTTATGGCTATATCTATTTCCGAACGGAGCGTGGTAAAAAATACCTGAAACAGCTTGTAGAAATGTCGGATACGCTGGTGATAGATGGTAGAATAAATACGGTAATTACCGGAACTGCACAGCAGCGATTAGTATTGCAGAAAGCGCTTAATCAGCTCGAAGAAAATAATGAAATTTTATACGGCCTCTATGTCAGCGGCGAGTCGATCATGTCTTGTTATGTTAGGGACCTGGAAGATGACCACATTCATTTTGTTGATGGAGCAGATGGGGGATATACTCAGGCCGCAGGAATACTTAAACGGAAAATAAGCGATAAATTAAATGCCAGATGATAAAAGGTTAATAATAGCCAAACTTTTGTAAAGGCCACTTGTATGATACTTAGTATAATTTGATTTTATCATAAATATCAGCATCGTCGGGTTTTAATTTTTAATTATAAATGGAAAATTATTCAAGGGTTTTAAGTAATAATCAACTTTTAGAGGTTCTTTCCTTATCTAAAGATGCAACAGCCATATACACATCAGAGCATATTGTAATTGAAATGGCTAATGATGCCATGATTGCTTTTTGGGGAAAAGACCGCTCTATTATTGGCAAACCTTTAGAAGATGCTGTGCCAGAGTTAAAGGGCCAACCTTTTATCAATATGCTGAAAAATGTATTGCTAACCGGTATTACAGATAAAGGAGATGCAATTCCGGCCGAAACCCTAAGGGATGGGAGATTACAAACAGCTTATTATGCTTATGAATACCGAGCCATTAAGGATGAAACTGGGATGCCTTATTGTATTCTTCATACCGCAAGCGATGTGACTGATATGGTTAATGCGAAAAAAGCCATTAAAGAGACTGAGCTGCAACGGGAAGCACTAGATCAGGAACAGATGCTAATCAGTATAAAGGAAGAGCGTCAAAAGAATGATTTCATCAGTATGGTAAGCCATGAGCTAAAAACGCCTTTAACCTCTATTAGTGCCTATGTTCAATTGATGCAGAGCAGGAGTTTAACAGATCTTTTTGTTGTAAATACTTTAGATAAAGTTCAAAAACAGATCAGGAAAATGAGTGCTATGATCACTTCTTTTTTAAATGTATCACGTTTAGAATCAGGAGAAATTTACTTAAGCCTATCTCATTTTGATCTTGATAAACTGATTTGTGATCTTGTAGAAGATCTAAGGTTAATTCATCCCACTAATCAGATTAATTTTGCAGAGGGAGAACCTAAATTAATATACGCAGACAAAGATAAAATTGGCTCTGTAATTTCAAATTTGATTAGCAACGCTGTAAAATATTCAGATCAGGGCAGTACTGTTTTTGTTCAATCAGAAGCCTTGGGAAATGAAGTACATGTTTCTGTAACAGATAACGGCATTGGTGTCGAGGCTCATGATCTGGAGAAACTTTTTGATCGGTTTTATCGCGTAGAAAACCAGCAAACTAAAACCATTTCAGGTTTTGGGATTGGTTTATACCTAAGCGCAGAGATTATAAACTTACATCAGGGTAAAATTTGGGCAGAAAGTAATTATGGTGCCGGTTCTACATTTCATTTTTCGCTGCCTGTAAAGCGCTAATTCAAATCGAAGCCATAATCTTGCATGATTAAACCGTAGTTAAAGTTTTAGATTAGTTAAGAATAAGTAAAGAACTGTATAATAGATCAAAAAAATGTAATTTCGGAGCGTTTTGGATGCTTTGGCGCTCCAAAGTGCCATATCCCCGCGGCAAAGCGCGGAAAAGTCAATGTTTGTGCAACTAATTTTTTTTCGAAATAAATGCCTTTTAGTAGCTGGAAAGATGCTGATCCCGAACATTCGGGACAGCATGACGATGGCCTTGGGAATGTGTGTTAAAAACAACTAGATTAACAAAAGATGTGTCCACACGGTAGGACGTTGAGTCGAAAGAGAAATCTTTGAACCATGTTTAGGGGATTGTTCAAAGATTTCTTCTCCGAAGGAGTTCCTTTGGAACAAGCTGCCGAAATGACGATCGATGTTTTAACTTAAAATTTCATCAATCAGTTTTACTTCAGTATCACAAAATTTTATATTATCTAAAGCTTTAATTGAATCCGTAATCTGCTCTGGCTTACTGGCACCTATCAATACTGTGGTAATTCTCTCGTCTTTCAGTATCCACGATAAAGCCATATGTGCTAATTTTTGTCCACGCGATTTGGCAACATCATTTAGTTTGGCAATCACGGCAATTTTCTCAGGCGTAATATTGCTTTCTTTCAGGAAAATTCCACTGGTGGCTACTCGCGAATCGGAAGGAATGCCGTGTAAATATTTATCGGTAAGTAAACCTTGTGCCAATGGCGAAAATGGGATACAACCCACACCATTTTGTCCCAAAACATCGAGTAAACCATCTTCTACCCAGCGTTCGAACATCGAATATTTAGGCTGATGGATTAAACATGGCGTACCATTATCTTTTAAAATTTTGATGGCTTTTGCGGCTTCTTCTGCCTTATAATTCGAAATACCGACATACAAAGCTTTTCCCTGTTGAACCAAGAGACTTAAGGCACCCATGGTTTCTTCAAGCGGCGTTTCAGGATCTGGACGGTGATGGTAAAAAATATCAACATAATCCAGTTTCATGCGTTTTAAGCTCTGGTCTAAACTAGAAACCAGGTATTTTTTCGAACCCCAGTCGCCATAAGGACCATCCCACATGGTATATCCGGCTTTGCTTGAAATAATCATTTCATCACGATAACCCCTAAAATCCTCATGAAGGATTTTTCCGAAAACTTCTTCAGCCGAGCCTGGAGGCGGACCATAATTATTTGCTAAATCGAAATGGGTAATCCCATTGTTAAAAGCAGTGTAGATTAGGTTTTTGCTGTTTTCAAAAACGTTTACATGCCCGAAATTATGCCATAAACCTAACGATATTGCAGGCAATTTTATACCACTGTTTCCACAACGGCGATATAACATTTTGTCGTAACGATCTGTTGAAATGATTTGATTCATATTTGGGATTTGATTGGCGCAATAATAATCAGTTTTACTGGATTTTAATTGATATTAGGTGAATATTATCTTCAAATCAGTAAAAATGCTAAAAGTTCAATTTAGCTGTATAATAATCGTTGCTGAATTCATTCAACATTTTATATTTAGCTCATCTTTTAGAAAAGACCTTGAAATAAATCCGATGGTTATCGGATCAGGAAGACGATAAAAATAAATCAAAAATTTTCAATCGTTCGACATTTTGTTATCACTATTTCTACAAATCGTATCATTACTGATTTTTAATTAAATTATTATTTAATATATGTGTTTTGATTATTCTAAATCGTTTTATTTGTAAAGTTAAGTCATATACTTATATTTAAAAACTTAATTAAAAATCTAAACCAAGTATTCCACTTTATGAAATTACAATCATTAACGAGCCTCGGTATGCTGGCTATAATCGGCTTTGCATCTTGTCAGTCCGGAACCAAAAAATCTTCATCAGCTGATCGTTTAAGAAACGACTCAATAGCCGTTGTAAAACTTGTTGCCGATTCTTTTAAAAAAGAAATTGATGGTAAACAAACAACGCTATACACCTTAAAGAATAAGAATAATGCGGAGGCTATTTTTACCAATTACGGTGGTCGCCTGGTTAGCTTATTGGTGCCAAATAAAGATGGTAAGTTAGTTGATGTGGTAGTAGGTTTTAAAAGTATTAATGATTACGAAAAATCAACCGAACCCTATTTTGGTGCAACGATTGGCCGATATGGCAACCGCATAGCAAAGGGTAAATTTACGCTTGAAGGTAAAACCTATTCGCTGTTTACCAATAACGGACAGAATACCCTTCATGGTGGAAAAAAAGGCTATCAATATGTAGTTTGGGATGCTACGCAGCCAAATGCCAATACCTTAGTGCTTCATTACTTATCAAAAGATGGCGATGAAAATTTTCCAGGCAATTTAGATGTTAAAGTAACTTATACCTTAACGGATGATAATGAACTGAAAATGGACTACGAGGCTAAAACCGATAAAACCACTATCGTAAATTTAACAAACCACGCATTCTTTAATTTAAATGGTGATGGAAGCGGTGAGATTTTGAACCACGAAGTACAGATTTATGCTGATGAGTACACGCCTGTTGATTCTACCCTGATCCCGACAGGAAAAATTGAAAAGGTTAAGGGAACGCCGTTCGATTTTACCAAAGCAACTACTATTGGTGCACGTATAAACGATAAAAACGAACAGTTAACCTTTGGGAAGGGCTATGATCATAACTACGTGCTAAATAAAACCAAAGCTATGGGCATGTTCCATGCGGCTACGGTTAAAGGAGATAAGTCGGGTATAGTGATGGATATTTATACGCAGGAGCCAGGTTTACAATTTTATAGCGGCAACTTTATGCAAAGTAAAAATACTTTTAAAACCGGTGCTAAAGATGATTTTAGAACAGCAATTGCATTAGAAACACAGCATTTTCCAGATTCACCAAATCAACCCGCTTTTCCATCAACTGTTTTAAAGCCTGGGCAGGTGTATAAAACAAGCTCGGTATATAAATTTACCAAATAATTGTTTTGGTGATCTTCCAACAATGATGAAATTAAAACGGCCTGTAGAAATGCAGGTCGTTTTAATTTAGAAAAGTTCTAGTAAAACTGGATCTGTATAATTTTCTATAAAAGCTATAATGTTGTTGTAAGCTGCAAATTCTTCTTTAGTATGCATGGTTGTTAGCACAACACATCTCATCCCGGCATGCTGTGCTGCTTCAACACCTTTTGGTGCATCTTCAAAAACTATGCATTGGCTGGCTGCCACGCCTAAAATTTCTGCCCCTTTGGTAAAAGTTTCCGGATCGGGTTTGCTATTTACCACATCTTCGGCACTTACTATGGCTTTAAAATAGGAACGGATATTTAAATTATCGAGTACAAAATTAATATTGAAGGGAATAGCAGCAGAGCCAATCGCCATTTGAATGCCTGATTGTTTTGCTTTTTCTAAAAAATCGCCTAAACCTGCTATTAACGTTAAATGTTTTTTATAAGCAGCTTGATATCTATGCTCTTTTTCGATTGAAATCTGATCAATCTGTTCCTGAGAAAAATGACCAATACCAAAAACACGTTCTAACAGATCCTGGTTTTTACCATACATCTGTTTTTTAACCGCATCGAAGCTAATACTTGCGCCTAAATCTTTTGTAAGTATGTTATGCCAGGCATGATTGTGGAAAGCCATATCGTTAATCATGGTTCCATTAAGATCGAAAAGAAATGCTTTGGGGTTATTATTCGTCATGGGGGCAAAATTATCAGATTTTTTTATCATTAAGTTAAAATATAGTTATCAAAGCGAAAATTTAACGAATAATTTATTTCTCAAAGTGGTGCCAAAAACGGGTAACGCTAAAAATAAATTTTCCACAACTGTAATTTTTTGGCTGTTGAACCCGTTTTCATATTTGGAAATCCGGTATTCAAGCAATAGCTTGCATCGTTTTAAAACCCCGAAAAAATATTATGACTGCTGCCCATCATGAAAGTGATCCTCTTATTAAGTATTTAAATGAGCTGCAGCCATTAAGGAAAGAAATAATTGAGCAGATAAAAACCGAAACATTCAAAATCTTTGTGCGTAAGAATGAGGTTTTACCTAACCTTAGTGAAATCAGTGGCGATTGTTTATTTTTTATTGTTAAAGGATTAGTGCGGGCTTTTGTTATGGATGAAGGAAAAGATATTACTGCCTGGCTAACAGACGAAAATCACTTTATTGGTAGTATTCGAAATCCGGGAACGCTTATTCCAACTTATGAGGAACAATATCAGGCACTGGAAGATTCAGAACTGCTTATACTTCCATATCGTTTAATTGACGACATATACGCTCAGTTTCCTGAAACCAATATTTTGGCTAGAAAATTATTGGCCATACATTATCATATGTCGCAAGAGCGATCTATTTTATCACGAATCCCCTCAGCAGAAATAAGGTACAAACAGTTTAAAGTCGGGTATCCTACAATAAAGTCTAGGGTTCCTTTAAAATTTTTGGCCAGCTATCTGGGGATGCGAATCGAAACTTTAAGCAGGATCAGAAAGAAAGAAAAGACAGAAGAAAAGGGTTAATTTGCTTTCTTTTTGAAGTAAAAATAGCAAAGCGGAAAAAGGCAGATTAAGCCCAATAGAAAACCACCAACTGTATCGGTAAACCAATGTGCACCCAGATAAATTCTGGATGGGGCAATGGTGATCATCAAAAATGCTGATAAATAAGTCACTATATTCCTAGTTAACTTTGGCACATCTTTCAAAGTATTCATCAGAATAATCAAGAAACCAAAAAAGAGGGTATAAGAAAGTACATGTCCACTGGGATAGCTCTGAAAGCGGTTTATTTCCACCAGCCGTACGTAAAATGCGGTAGGACGCGGGCGGTTAATCACATTTTTTATACCCAGAATAATTAATCCAGACAAGAGCACCGTAGAAACGAATAGGCCTTCGCGTTTATATTTTTGCTGGTAAAATATGATTGCTACCACTATTACCGAAAGTAACGAATAGGGGAGTTCTCCAAAAAAACTGATGGCCAACATCAATTTATCTAACCAATCTGCATGATATTGCTGAATAAACAACGAAGTTTTAATGTCAAAATCAAGTATGGGATGCTGTGCAATGAAAAAACTTAAACAGGTAAATGCAGCAATCAGTAAAATGAGTATAAAAATTAGCGTATTCCGTTTTAAAAGCATAGATATAGGTTGATCAAAAACCAAAACTATGGATTTTATATCAATAGATGCAAAATTTTCAGCTTTTTAGAAATGGATGCGATTTGAGGGGCAGAATCGATGAAAGTCTAATTTTAAGTATAAGAAAAGCTACAAGACCAAAAATATTCATCAAGGAAATAAAACGATTCATCAAGGAAATATGCCTATCTGTATAATCCGCTATGATATGTTGAAATGATTTTCAATCTTCGAATCAGATAATAAGGATATCTATGCTTACGAGGTTGGCAGGATTAATTTCCTGCCGACTGAAGGAGCACGCCGTTCGACAATTTACTCATAAATTATACGTTTTGTATTAACGCTCCAGCCGAAGCCCCCTCCTTTAAATGAGGAGGTGCTTAGGTTGATCAATGTCGCCCCTTTCTGTCGCCAATTTTTTAAACAATTTATAGCTATTAATGGTTTCTTTGTTATGGAGCCTAAGCCATATAAAGATGAGGATATTAAAGTCCCCCGCTTTGAAGAAAGTGCTGGTTTTTACACCACTGCACAGCGGAGTAAAAATATGTCTAAAATTAGGGCGAAAAATAGCCTGGCTGAGTTGAAACTACGCAAGGCGCTTTGGGGCAAACATGTTAGGTTCAGAATCCATCCTAAAAATTTTCCTGGCAAACCCGATTTAGTTATCAATAAGTACAGGCTCGCCATATTTGTAGATGGCGATTTTTGGCATGGTTACAAATGGGATGAAAAGAAATCAGCTTTAAAAACAAATTCTGGTTTTTGGATTCCGAAGATTGAACGAAATATGCAACGCGATAAACATATTAACCAACAGCTGCATGCTCAAGGTTATACCGTAATGCGCTTTTGGGAGCACGAGGTACAAGAAAGTTTAACAGCTTGTGTTAATCAGGTTTTACTTTATATCGAGGCGGCTAAAGCGGCAATAATACCGCAGTTTGATGATTAGGCCGTTTATTTTACGGTAATTTGCTTCGGATCGGTAACTAAAATCTGTTTTTTACCCTTATAATCAGATATAACTCCGGTAACACAGATTTTATTTCCCATAAACATGCTCGAAGGTTCTGAAGGGAATTTACGCTCATCTTCTTTATTGATGACTACGGTGATCAGCTCTTTTGGATAGGCACCGCCTAAATTAATTAAAATTAATTTGTCTAAAGCTTTTGCACTATATACCGAATCGCAAATGGTTACATTTTTACCGATATGTTGAGCGGCATCTTTGGCTAATACTAGCGTTTGGCTCTTTGTATAAAATGCCGAAGCAATGAGCAACAACAGGAGAGATAATTTTTTCATAGATGGGATGATTTAAATGAAAAGTTAATAACGCCAAAAGCATTAGTTTAGCCTTTCAAAGTTAAGCTGAATTTCATAAAAATCAATAAATAAGATCAAACAAGCACAAATATTACATGAATTAGATTTTACGTTGACCTAAAAATTTTCTAAATTGTAAAGTAATATTGCTGGCCAAATATTTCTTCCCATTTATATGAAAGTAGATTACATTGCGTTATCTGTACCCGTGTTTTTTATTCTGATCGGAATAGAATTGGCTTATAATTTTTATAAAAAACTAAATTATTATCGGTTTAATGATAGTATTGCCAATTTAAGTCAGGGTATAGGGCAGCAGCTCACCGGGATATTTATGAAAACCGCATTGTTTTTTGGTTACAAATATATTTTTGAGCACTGGCGTTTATTTGAATTACCCAAAACAATATGGGTTTGGATACTGCTATTTATTGGTGTCGATTTTTTCTATTATTGGTTTCATCGGATGAGCCACGAAGTAAATGCTTTATGGGCAGCACATATTGTACATCACCAATCAGAAGAATATAATTTAACCGTGGCTTTACGGCAAAGCTGGTTTCAAGGCTGGTTTAGCTGGGTATTTTATCTTCCATTGGCATTTGTTGGTTTTGATCCGATTATGTTTTTAACATTAAGTTCTTTCAATACTTTGTATCAGTTTTGGATTCATACCAGGGCCATTAAAAGCATGGGCTTTTTAGAATATATATTAAATACACCTTCACATCATCGGGTACACCACGGCTCTAACCCAAAATATATTGATAAAAACCACGCAGGTACATTGATTATCTGGGACCGCTTTTTTGGTACTTTTCAGAAAGAAGAAGAAGAGGTTTATTATGGTATCACAAAACCTTTGGCCAGCTGGAATCCCGTTTGGGCTAATCTTCATTATTGGGATGACCTGGTTAAAACAGCAAAGCAATCACCTAAATTCAACGATAAAATTAAAGTTTTTCTTAAACCACCTGGCTGGTTTCCAGCACACCTGGGCGGATTTCAACATGCGCCGGAAATAAATGTAGAAACCTATAAAAAGTATAATCCAGCATATCAGTCAAAGTTAACGGGTTACGTGCTAATCCAGTTTTTAGTTGCTTTAACTGCAGGTTCTGCAATATTGTTTTCCTATCATAAAATGGAAACCATTGCTTTAGTGTCAGGAGCTATTTTTACCATATTCACATTAATTACCTGTGGTGCATTATTAGAACAAAAGGCATGGCAAATTAAGTTCGAGTATTTTAGGCTGCTGTTTGGTGTTTTGCTGGCTTTATTTTTGAAGTTTCCAGTCGGATATCAAGTAATTTTTGTGGCTATTCAGTTAATATCCGTAATTTGGTTTTTTAATTTGCAAAAGGCAAATCCCAACTCTGATGAAGACTAAGCTATTTTCATTTATATTTTTCCTTGTATTTGTAATTCAGCTATATGCCGAATATGCCAATAATATTGAGCTCCGAAATTTCTCTAAGCCATTAATTGTGGTGGTACTTTTGGTATGGCTTTATCTGAGCACAAACTTGAAAGGGCGTTTCCATAAGAGAATTTTCATCGGATTAATTTTTGCCTGGGCTGGTGATATTTTGCTGATGTTTCAAAGCGGTAAACCAAGTTTTTTTATCTTTGGGTTAATTGCCTTTGTAGCCTGCCATATTTTTTACATCAGGGCATTTACACTCGATCATAGATCGAATCCCAATCACAAAACGCCCTATTTTTTATGGGCTGTAGGCGCATTTGCTATTTTTTGTTCAGGCCTGTTTTTCTACCTGCAGCCAAAACTAGGAGGAATGCAGTTCCCCGTTTTAATGTATGCCATTATTATCACGGTTATGGCTATTATGGCCGTTAACCGGTATGGGAAAGTGAATATTTTCAGCTTTAAACTCATTTTATATGGTGCGCTGTTTTTCTTATTGTCAGACAGTGTGCTGGCCGTAAATAAATTCGCTCAGCCCATTCCACAAAGTGGGGCATTAATTATGGCAACCTACATGATTGCGCAGTATTTAATTGTTTATGGAACAATTTCGCGGCAGCTAGTGGTTACAAGAACCGAAGTTTAACAGATTTACGTAAGGCATTTAAAGCGATCGTCCTCCTGAATTTATTTCAGGATCTTTTCTGCATTAAAAGATGCTGAAACAAGTTCAGCATGAGGTCGTGGCGTTGAAATATGCAATTTGTCGTATATTAGTATAACGCTGTAGTTAACATTTGCAGTTACTTCTTTTCTTTGTCTAAAACCGTAAAAGTTTGCACCAGCCTTTCTCCATTTTCATCAACCAGGGTTAAAGTATGTCTACCAGGCGGTGGACTAATGGCCAGTTGATGAAAATTAGTAGTCGTGCTAACATATTCATTGTCAATATGCCAATATATTTTAGAACCTGAATTTCTGTGGGCTGCATTAATCACAATTTTGCCTCTTGTTCCATCTAGTTCTAAAGGAATGTAAACTATCGCATTGTTTTTCGGGTAAATTACCTCCATTACGCTATTTCCGCCTGAGAGGTCGCAACCAGCTTTAAAAGGAGGCAGGGGGTTGTAATCGCTATTCTTTATTTTGTAATAATACTCCATTGCTGGAGGTAAAATAAACCAGCTTTTGTGCTGCATATGGGTTATGCTTTCACATTGGTCGGTAACCCTAAATGTGCCTGTTCTGTCCAAATGAACCAATTTATGGAAAGGACAAACGACAGTTTTTTCTCCTGCAGCCGGCACTAATTCTTCTGTCGCATTGGTACAGTATTCTCCGGCTTTATAACCACTCTGCTTGCATATTTTTATCTTTTTAAGTTTGGTAGCTGGGGTTTCGAACCATTTTCCATTAGGCAGTAACCTAAAAATGTCAAATAGGACCGGGGCAGCTGCTTCAATTCCTATCAGGCCTGGTCTTCCTTCTCCATCGGCATTGCCCACCCAAACACAAACCACATAATTTGGTGTTAAACCAACAGCCCAGGCATCACGAAAACCGAAACTCGTTCCAGTTTTCCAGGCAACTCTTTGCGATGAAGAAAACTGCTCCCATAAACCTTCGTCACCTGGTCGCATTACCTCTTCCATTGCATTAAAAGTAGCCCAAATCGAGCCGTGGTCTAAAAAGGAGGTGCGCTGATAATCTTTTTCATCTTTATTTTCGTTATTGAAATAGCTTGCAGGTTTATAATCTTCAGGGTTATACAAACCTTTATAGGTATTGAAATGGTTTAACGTGCGCACCATGCCCATGTAGGTATTGGCCAAATCCCACATCGTAACTTCGCTACCGCCTAAAATTAACGACAATCCATAATGATCTGCTGGTTGGTTAAGTGTTCCTATTCCAAGTTTTTTTAGTTTATCGTAAAAACGTTCGTATTTATATTGTTGCAGCATTTTCACTGCAGGGATGTTTAAGGAACGGCTCAGCGCTTTATCTGCAGCAATGGCACCATCATAGCCCAGATCATAATTTTGTGGTGAATAGCCCGCTATTTGAGTTGGGATATCGGCGACTAAGGTGTGCGGTAATATAAAACCATCATTCATCATACTGGCATAAAGCAATGGTTTTAAGGTACTGCCAGGACTTCGTGGTGCTTTAATCATATCCACGTGGCTTTGCAGATCGGCATTTTCTGGCTGATAAATATTACCTATATAACTTACTACTTGACCGGTTCTGGCATCGAGTACCAGCGCCGAAATATTGTTGATGTCGTTTGCGCGGTAACGGTTATTGTACCGTTTTAATATGGCATTAACTTTTAGTTGGATATTTTCATCCAGTGTAGAAGTAATTCTGGTAGAGGGGATTTTAAGACTCGCTCGTTCTATTTTAAAACGGTTCAATAAATGCGGCGCATTTTGGGGTAAAGGCATAGGCTTACCTGGAACGGGTTCTAGCTTAGCTAAATTAGCCGTTGCCTGATCGATGTATTTTAGTTTAGCCAGCTTATCTAATAAATCGTTTCTTTTTTTAATTAATCTCGCCGGGTTTTTACCCGGATGAACCAAAGAAGGACTATTGGGCAATACAGCCAATGTTGCCATTTCACCCCATGAAAGGGTTTTGGCATTGCGACCATAATATCGCCAACTTGCTGCTTCTAGACCTACAACATTGCTGCCGAATGGCGCATTTGCGGCGTATAGGTTTATAATTTCCTCCTTTGAATATTTTGTTTCTAAGCGTAAGGCTAAAATCACTTCCAATAATTTCTGCCAAACCGTTCGGTCTTGTTTTCGCGATAAACGGATTACCTGCATACTTAATGTACTACCACCACTAACTACACTTTTAGCCTTCCAATTCTGATGCATGGCCCTGCTCATGGCCAGAAAATCAATGCCAAAGTGGCTATAGAACCGCTTATCCTCGAAAGCAATGATGCAATCTTTAAATTTTACAGGAACGCTGTCTGCCACAGGGAATCGCCATTGTCCATCGCTGGCAATTGATGCACTTAATAAATTGCCATTGCTGGCCTCAATTACAAACGAAGTAGGTGTTTTAAACAGTTTTGAGGGTAACGAAAAAAGAAAAGCCAAAAGCAGGGCCAAGCAGATGACATCCGAAATGAGGAAAGCTTTTGGGATTTTGTTCATTTAATTTTTTAAGAATAAGAAACCTCGCAGGTTTTTAAAACCTGCGAGGTTTAAAACTAATTTTTTATTCTATTTCACTACCTGCACCCACTTGCCTGCTTCAGTAGCCGAAATATCATTATTGTACATCGCTTCGCATTGAACGGCTGACAAATAATATTTACCTAGATAAGAGGCATTAAGTAATACCTTGTAAACTAGACTTTCGCCTTCCCTTACATTAAAATAAGTGAAAACACGGTCATCTCTGATATCCTGATAGGTAAAAGGAGATGAGGCTAAAATGCTCTGATTATCGTTAACGCGGGTATTGATGATTTCCCAACCTGAAGGGAAAATCTGTGTTAGCGCCATTTGTTCATAATATCCCATTCTGCCAGGATTTTTTATGCTTACCTCAGCATAAAAATCTGTTCCCTGCTTTAAGGTAGTCGGATCCAGTACTTTACCGTTTAAACGTTTGTAAGTCACATTCATATCCAGTACCTCTGGTCGGTTTGGTAAGAAATTGTTCTGACCAGCAATTGGCTGTCCTTCTAAAACCAAACGCACAAACAATACATTATTGCCATTATTGGTAATAGAAGCCGTATTTCCTTTAAAGGTTACAGGCGTACTGTTGATGTATTGATTTGAACTTACAGGTGCCGATTTTCCATCTAGTGCATACTGATATTGCAGTTTATTTGCCGATTGGTTTGAACCACAGAATTTTGCAATGGCCAACAAACTATAAGCGGTTGTTTGTGTGCTGTACCAGGTGTTTTCGCCAAGTTTAGCAGCTAAAGGTTGTAGTAAACCCGCAGCTTTTGCTTTCTGACCGAGTAGGGTTAGGGTTTCTAAAATCATGGCTTCGTCACGTACGTCAGAGCCATAAGTTCCACCCAATTGTTTGTAAGCCTGAATAGATGTATCTAAACCTCTGATCATATTTTGAGCAACATCATTTTGTCCGGCCAGTTTATAAGCAGCCGCCAATCGCCATTTTGCAGCGATCGATAAATATTCAAAAGCTTTTAAACGGTTCATTGCTGCTATTTCAGGTTTTTTAGCTAATGCAAGCATGTACAAACGATAGGCCTGAGATAAATCTCCACCGTAAAAATTATTACTGTTTGGCGCCCAGTTTGCCGCTTTGGATTTTTGAAAGCGCAACAGTTCATCCAAAAGGCCAACGGGAAGGGTATAACCAGCATTTTGTGCTTCAACCAGAAAGTGTCCGGCATAATTGCTTCCCCATTCGTCAGAAGTACCTTCGCCAGGCCAGTAAGATAAACCGCCATCTGTAGTTTGGAAACCTTTTAGCCTGTTTATACCAGCTTTAATGTTTTTCTCTGTTGTGGCTTTTTGTTGTTCATTCAATGGACTCAATCTATCCAAAAAGAGTTGAGGAAATATACCCGAAGTAGTCTGCTCAATACACCCGTGCGGATATTGGATGAGGTAACTCAATCTTTTACCAAGGTTGATCGCAGGGATAGAAGAAACTTCTAGTGAACCTGAATTTGTACCCGTCATACCGATCGGCAAATAGTTTACCGCCCATTTGGTATGCGGCTGAACCGTTGCAGACACCACATTGGTTATATACGGGTTTGGATTTCTGATATCCATTTCCACATCGTAAACAGTTTTTTCAGCGCCACTTTGTGCAACCACTTTTACTTTGGCAATACCCACTGTGTTGGGCGCTTTCACCTCGAAATAGGTCATTTGCTCACCTGTTTGTTTGTAGTAAAGCTGCTGTTTGTTACTTCCTTGAACAATTAAATTATTTGCCTGGAGTTGAACTGATACATTTTTAAGGTTGTTCTCCGTAGCAAAAACGGTTACTGGTAAGGTGAAACTTTCTCCCGGACCGATAACCCTTGGCAAAGTAGCCAAAACCATTAACGGCTTTTTAACCTGAACTGATTTTTCGGTAAAACCATATGCAGCATCCTGTCCGGCAACTACCATAGCTCTTACCGCACCAATATATTGAGGCAATTTAAATTTGTGCGTTTTACTTTCGCCTTTGCCAATAGTAAACGGCCCCATAAATTTAACCACTGCTTTAAAACGGTTGGCTTTTGCTGGATTTAAGTTCTTGTTGATGCTCCCATCACCGCCAATGCTTAAAATGCGTTCTAAATTCCCTCCCCATGCGCCTAACACATAGTCGAATAAATCCCATGTTTTTACGCCTAAACCTTCGCGGGCATAAAATGCACCATGTGGATCAGGTGTTTTAAAACGTGTTAAATCTAATAAACCTTCATCTACGAGGGCAATGGTATAGGTCATTGCTTTGCCGTTCTGCTCAGCAACAGTGATGGTGTTTTCGGTTTCAGGCTTGATTTTATCCAACATTTTTATGGTTGGCTTTAGGATAGTCTGCGGATCTTCAACCGAAAGTGGAATAGCACCGTACATTCTAATTGGTAAATCGTTAATCGTTTGTGCATGCGGTTGCAATAAAGTAATATTGGCAAAAACATTAGGTGCCATCTCTTTCCCAGCTTTAAACTTAAATTGCGTTTGTCCGGCTTTGGTATCTACCCAGAAGGTTTTTAATACGCGGCTTCCATTTTCAATAGAGATTAATGCTCTTCCGTTTTTACCAGTTGGGATGGTTAAGGTAATATCCTCTCCAACAGTAAATTTTTCCTTATTGGCAGTAAAAGATAACATAGACGCCTCAGTTGGGTTGCTGCCCTGTTCGCGCTGTGCCCAGCCCGGCCAATCTACATAAACAGATTTTCCGGTAACATGTCCACCATTGGCATCACGCACCAAAATTAAATAACGGCCCCATTCTGGTTCATCAACACGTAAATCCCAGCTCCCTTTTCCATTAGTCAGATTCACTTGATGGCTTTCCACCAATTTGTTATACTGGTTTTGGGTAAAGTTAGCGTAGGTATATTGATCGTCCTGTTCCCACCACCAACGCCATTGTGTTTTATATAATTCTACCTGAACGGTTTTGGTTCCGCTCAACAGTTTTCCATCGGTATTTACATTTACAATTTCGATTTTATGCGCTTTGCCAGTAACCAGCATACCACTCAAACGGTCGCCTTTTTCTGGTCGGATACCCAAATAACTGCTATACACATGATAGGGTATGCTGAAATTGTCGATGCTGAAATTACCTCCGGGTTCGAAAACTTTGGTTGTAAAGTTTGCCTTTAATACGCCAGGAGCGGTATTGTTCTCATTGAGATTGGTGTTAATCTGAGCTGTCCCGTTCTGGTTTAAAGTGCCTTCGAAAATGGTTTTAACCTGTGATTCGAAGTTAACCGTTGGGTTATCGAAACTAAAACCCTCAAAACCTTTGAATTTAGTCTCTGTAGTGTTTAAGTTTACATCAACCTTCGCTTTTAAATTTTGCGCAACGGCACCGAATAGCCATTTGGCCGATAGGGTAGCGGCTGATGTTCCTGAGCTTAAATATGTTCTATTGCCAACGTTGAAATCAATTTTCAAACGATTTGGCATTACGGTTTCGATTTTTAGGGTTTTGGTAAATGTAGCTCCACCTGCTCTAACTTTCGCCATCCAGTTACCAGTTGGCGCAGTACTTTCAGTAGCGGTTTTAAAGGTGTAGAATCCATTTAAAGGTTTGCCATTGATCAATCTTTTGTAAAGCTGACCTTTTGGATTATAGAATTCCATGGTTACCGGATAATTGGCTGGCAGTTTTTTTAGTTTGTCTTCCAGCACGAAAGAAACAAATAAACTGTCGCCTGGCCGCCAAACGCCACGCTCGCCATAAATAAAGCCTTTTAAGCCACTTTGAACTACATCACCGCCAACATCGAAGCGGCTTAACGGAAGTGAGCTTCCATCATCTAATTTAAGGTAGCCGCGTTCTGAACCATTTTTAGCGATCAATAAAAAAGGCTGACGTTTCAGGTCAAAACTTGCAAAGCCATCACCATCTGTTTTGGTAGTGAATATGATCTGTTTCTGGTAATCCATCAACTCCAGGTTTACACCACTTAGTGGTTTTGCCGTCAATAAGTCTGTTGCAACAATAAGCATGCTGTTATCGTTACCGCGTTTGGCCACCAAACCAATATTTGAGGCAATTAAGTTTCTGCTGGCCCAGCGCTGGTTGGTGTAAAACGATGGCGTACATGGATTGTCTTTATCATTCCACCTGTAATTTGGCGGGTAATAATTATTGTAACGTTGCCAGAAGTCATCGTCTTCGTCAATTTTTTCACCATAACCTTCATAATCTCCATATTCGGCTTCATCCTCATTACCATCGGCTTTTTCTTCCCCGGTTTTACAATTGTAAGCATTGTATTCCTGTCTGAAAGCAATGGTAACGCGGTACATGGCACCTGGTTCTGTACGGATCATTTTGTCAAGATCGAGCGTAAAACGATTCTTTTTATGGAGGTTAAGTGCCTTATCCTCATCCAATCGCACCGTTTTTTGTAGAATAGGTTTCGCCACCCTACGCAGTTCGTTACCATCTTTATAACTATTCGCTTGAAAAAACTGCGGTATGTTGTTTTCGTAAATTTTGATCACGGTAACATCAACAGCCTTTAAATTAATCGCTTCGAAAGGTAAAACCAGCTTTCCGGAGTTGGGTAAAATCGTACCATTACCTGCAATGGTAACCGCCGGTAATTTATCCTCGAAAACAAGATTGGCTACTTTACCGTTTGGAAGTGTTTTCGCATTGATGTTTTCTACTCCTGCATTCACACTTAAAGTATAATCGCCTTTAAGTTCTTCGGCAGCATAAACTTTAACCTGACTGGCATCAATGGTATACCTTAAATCGCTCAGATTGCCAAGCGTAATCATACCTGTTAAATCCTGCCCAACACCAATGGGTTCAGAAAATTGCACCAACGCATAATCTTCTTCGCCCTGAATGGCCTTCATATCCAGTATTTCGAATTTATTTATCGCCGGAACACGGATTTCTACTTCTCCTTTTTGTTCTGCATCAATGGCATCGCCATCCCAATCTATTTTTAAATTTTGATCGTTTCCAGTCTTTTTTATGCTATCGATAGTGAATTTTGAAGTGTTTTTTGCCGGATCATGCTGCCATTTGATTTTTAACTTTTGGTCAAAATCTAAAGAAACCGTTTTCTCTATTTTACTGGTTTCTTCTACGTCAGCAGTCGCCACTTCACCGGTTAATTTCATGTAATCCATCGCAGTATTGTTCTGCGAAACCAATCCGTTTTGAGAAAGCATAATGCCCGGGGTAATTACTTTAAACTCAAAGTCGAAATCTTCGAGGCCTTTTTCTGTAGCAGAAACTTCCGAAAGTTTGAATGTAGCTTCGTAGTTTTTGCCAGGTTTGAGGTTTTCATCAGGTCTAAATTCAACCGTTTGCGGATCTATCCAATAGGTTTTGCCCGAGATAGAAGGGGAGAAGTCGAACAGTTCGCGTGAATCTGCTTTGCCCAGATCCTGCATACCTGTTGCCGCATTGGCTAAATGAACTCTGATAAAACTCTTTTTGGAAATGGTTCCGGAAGTATAGGCTTCGATATATTTTGCATAAGCCTGATTTTCTTCATGATTTTTTTTCTTTCTATTGAAATAGATAAATACAATAGCCGCTATAGAAACAGCAAGTAATCCGATGAAGATAAATTTCTTTTTAGAGGAAGATTGGTAGGTAGATGGTTGTTCCATGTTTGAAATTCGTTAAGATAAATGAGGATATAATGTTACGGTAAAAGCAATAGGTGCGTCGCAATTTATCCTTTGCATCCGAAACCCTATATTCCATCCGAAAATAAACTAAAATTCACGTTAAAATAAATTATGTTGAAAATTAACGCTTAGGGTTTGTTCCTTTGCATGGTTTTGGATAAGTTTACAACATTAACCCAATACAACCAGATATGATAAAGAAATTCTTGATTTTTTCGAGCCTGTTAATTACAGCAAATTTTTGTTTTGCACAAAAGACAAATGCAGAAAAAGAAGTTAATGAAGCTGTAAACAAACTTATTAGTCTAATGATTAATCCTGATAGCTTAGGCTTAGACAAGTTGTTACTTAATAATTTGAGTTATGGTCACTCAAGTGGAAAAGTGCAAACTAAACAAGAGTTTATGCATTCATTATTATCAGGCGAATCAGATTTTTTAGATGATATTATTCTGGGTGATCCAAAAACAATTATTCAAGGGAATACTGCTCTAGTGAGACATAAACTAATGGCCCAAACAAATGATAAGGGTGTAAAGGGAAGTGTAAATTTATATATTCTTCTAATCTGGAGTAAAGAAAAGTCGGGCTGGAAATTAATTGGAAGACAGGCTGTTAAGGTGCCTTAGTTGAGTCCATAGTCTTAAGTCCTAAGTCGGTAGCCAAAGACTCTAGACTGAGGACTTAAGACTCATGACTATTTAATCATCACTCCAGGTTTGTTTACCAGCGGAATCTTGATCATATTGGAATCGATGATGCTTTCGGGCAAGAAAATAAACTTCTTATCATAAATAGTGCTACCAATGTAATAGCTTAGCCAGTACTCGTTAGTTAAGCCGAAAACTTCAGGATCTATGGCTTCCACGCCTGCAAAAGAATTGGCTTCCATGTCGCCTACAAAATGCCTTAAAACAGAAGTTTTTACCTGCTTTCCGTCTTTTTCACCATAACCTTTAGAGCTGATCAATACATTGGTTATCTGTTCGTCTTTTAAATTAACGAGATAAACCGTCCAGCTTTTTACTTCTGGTGTTTCGCCCATCAATACAACGGCCATTGCGATATCTTCAACTGTATTTTCTGGTAAATCTGCTTTCATAATTACTCGTTTGCATCATGCTGAACTCGTTTCAGCATCTTTCGATAAGACTCTGAAATAAATTCAGAGTGACGTTACTTATTTTATTTTTTCTTAGCTACAGCCTTTTTAGCTGGGGCTTTTTTCTTTGCCGGTACTTTTTTCTTCGTTTCGAAAGCACTAGGTACCTGCTCTACAATCATTTTTTTAACCACTTCCAAATCAATATTAACCAATTCTTCCGGTGTATATTTTTGTTTGGTAGCCTCGTTATTCCTCAATTTAAGCATCAACTTGCCAAAACGGATAAATGGTCCCCAGCGGCCGTTTTCGATAGAAATTTTTTCAGCATCCCAGGTTTTAATAAATCTGTTAGCCTCTTTTTCTACTTTTTTACCGATTAAGGTATTGATATCTTCTTGAGTTAAATTGTCGAAATCGTATCCTTTTGCAGGAATATTGATGAAAAGATCGTTCCATTTAATAAACGGACCAAAACGGCCTTTTCCTTTTGTTACGCCTAAACCTTCGTAATAGGCAATAGGTGCATCATCATCCATTTTTTGGCGGATAATTTCAACCGCTCTTTCGTAGGTAACGGATAAAGGTTCCTCGTTTTTTGGAAGGGAAATAAAACTTTCGCCCCATTTAACGTATGGACCAAAACGACCAACACCAATCATTACTTCTTTTCCTTCAAAATCGGGCAGTTGGAAAGGAAGTTTAAACAGCTCCAACGCATCATCTAAAGTAATGGTTGCAACAGATTGTGTGCGCATTAAGCTGGCGTACCGAGGTTTTTCCTCTTCATCAAGTTCTCCAATTTGAACCAATGGCCCAAATTTACCGACCTTAGTATATACATTTTTGCCAGTAGCAGGGTCTAAGCCCAACAAGCGTTCACCAGTGGCACGTTCTGCCGTTTCAAGCGTTGTTTCCACTTCGGTATGAAATGGATTATAGAACGAGTGCAGCATTTTAGTCCACTCTTGTAAACCTTGTGCAATTTCATCAAATTCTTTCTCCACTTTTGCCGTGAAGTTAAAATCGACAATGCCTTTAAAATGTTCTACCAAGAAATCGTTTACGACCTCACCAATATCGGTAGGGAAGAGTTTTGATTTCTCAGCACCGGTAATTTCTGATTTTATTTCTTTTTTTACCTGTCCATCAGCTAAAATGATAGAAGTAAACTTACGTTGTTTGCCATCTCTATCTTCTTTAACCACATAACCACGGTTTTGTACCGTAGAAATAGTTGGTGCATAAGTAGACGGGCGGCCAATGCCCAGTTCTTCTAGTTTTTTAACCAAACTGGCCTCTGTATATCTTGCCGGCGGACGAGAATAACGCTCGGTTGCCTGCATTTCTTTTAAAAATAGTTCCTGTCCCTTGCTTAACGGAGGTAAAATTGCACCGCCTTCTTTTTCTTCGTTTTCTTCATCATCGGTAGATTCCAAATAAACTTTTAAGAAACCATCAAATTTTAATACCTCACCTTCTGCAACTAAGTGCTCTTTTCGTGTTGAGGCGGTGATCTGAGCGGTTGTTTTTTCGAACAATGCTTCACTCATTTGTGAAGCAATAGCGCGTTTCCAGATTAAATCGTACAAGCGTTTTTCGGAAATATCGCCATCTACACTATGTCTGTCGAAATAAGTAGGGCGGATGGCTTCGTGAGCCTCCTGGGCGCCAGCTGATTTTGTTCTATAAACGCGATGTTGGTGGTATTTATCGCCGTAAGCAGATTTAATTTCAGCAGCAGCTGCGTTTAAGGCAGTTTCTGATAAATTTACAGAGTCTGTTCTCATGTAGGTAATTTTACCTGCTTCGTACAGTCTTTGTGCAACCTGCATGGTTCTGGCTACCGAAAACCCTAATTTTCTGGAGGCTTCTTGTTGTAAGGTTGAAGTGGTAAATGGGGCTGCAGGATTACGTTTTGCCGGCCTTGTTTCCAGACTGGTAATATCGAACCTGGCATTTGCACAGTCCTGAAGAAATTTTTCAGCATCAGCCTCATTTTCGAAACGTTGTGGCAATTCTGCTTTTACAATTTCTTTTCCTTTGCCGGTAGCAAACTGGGCAGTAATTTTATAGGCAGCAGCTGCATTAAAGTTTAAAACTTCTCTTTCTCTATCAACAATTAAACGCACAGCAACTGATTGTACACGGCCTGCAGATAATGATGGCTTTACCTTTTTCCATAAAACAGGAGAAAGTTCAAAGCCCACCAAACGATCTAATACACGGCGTGCCTGTTGCGCATTTACCAGGTTATAATCAATTCCCCGCGGACTATCGATTGCTTTTAGAATTGCTGGTTTGGTAATTTCATGAAAAACGATGCGTTTTGTTTTCTCCACTTTTAGGCCTAAAGTTTCGAATAAGTGCCACGAAATAGCTTCCCCTTCACGGTCCTCATCGGATGCTAGCCATACCATTTCGGCTTCCTTAGCTAGTTTTTTTAACTCGGCGACAATGTTTTTCTTGTCGGCGGGTACCTCGTATGTCTGCGCAAAATTATTTTTGATATCAATAGCCATATCACCTTTAACTAAATCGCGGATGTGGCCGTAGCTAGATTTTACAAGAAAATCTTTGCCTAGGTAGCCTTCTATAGTTTTAGCTTTTGCGGGTGACTCGACGATTAATAAATTTTTGGCCATGAAATACGTTTTTGTGCAAATAAAGCTATAATTAAAGCATAAATCCAAACCTGAGGAGAATTTAATACAAATTTTTTATTAAATGTTGGGTAAATATGTTGGTTTATAGGGCGATTTTAGTAGGGTTTTAATCTTGTTTTGTTTCTGAAAAGCACTGCCCATGCTATTAGGCTAGGGTTGGTCCCGCCCCCGTTTCTGCCGATGAAAAATCGGCATCTCACTTCGGTCGGGTTTAGGTGGCTTGGTTAATGCTGCTATTTAGGTTTTAACGGCGTTGTGCCAGGCTGAAGGTACAAAATGGCATCAGGCTTTGTTAATTAAACCAGATAGAGCGGAATAGCCCACAGCGTAGCGAGGACTATAAGCGATAGCGGGGCTGTAAACCGCTAAGAACCACTGCCCTCAATTTTCTAATCAGAAAAGACGTTTATTTGAGCAATAAAATACATACTTTCATTTCAAATCGTGCTCACAGTTTGTTCTATTGGCCAGTTCTTTTACCTAATTTGCTACATTTAATTTACAACAACGTTACGTTGGCACAACCTATTTGTGCCTATATTCGTATATAAAAATAAAACAACGATGATCAGCACAATTTTAATCCTACTAAACTTATTGGTATCTCCACCAAAAAATGTTTACGAGTTCAGCTTTAAAACCATTGATGGTAAAGAAATTAAACTGTCGAAATTTAAAGGCAAAAAAATCTTAATTGTTAACACCGCTTCTAAATGTGGCTTTACCCCGCAGTATGAAGATTTAGAAAAACTTCAAAAGCAATATGGCAAAAAGGTAGTATTAATTGGTTTCCCTGCGGGTAACTTTGGCGGACAGGAGTTTTCTACCAATGCAGAGATTAAAGAATTCTGTACTGGAAAATACAATGTGTCGTTTTTGCTTGCCGAGAAAAGCAGTGTTAAAGGTGATGATATCAGTCCATTGTTCAAGTATTTAACTTCTCAAACCAATACAGAAGAGCAAGGTGATATTAAATGGAACTTTGAGAAATTCTTGATTAATGAAAAAGGAGAATTGGTACACCGTTTCCGTTCTAAAACAAAACCTACTGACGAAGCGATTGTAAAGAACCTATAAAAGACGGGAAGGCGGAAGGTACTAAGGCAGAAGGTTTTTCCTTCCAGCCCCTAAGCCTTCCGCCTTTTACCTTATCCGTTTTTCTCCAAAACTGTTTTCCAAACCAAGGCACTGAGCGCCGCACCAATAATGGGGGCTACAATGAAGAGCCAAACCTGGCTTAAGGCTTCTCCGCCGACCAAAAGTGCAGGGCCAATACTTCTTGCCGGATTTACGGATACACCCGTTACCGGAATGCCCACAATATGAATGAGTGTTAAACTTAAGCCGATTGCAAGTCCTGCAAAGCCGCCGTTGATGTTTTTAGTAGAGGTTGAGCCGAAAATTACCAATAAGAAAATAAAGGTGAGTACAACTTCGGCAATAAAACCAGCTGCTAAACTGTAATGTTGTGGAGAAAGTGCTGCAAAACCATTTTGTCCTAATCCATTTGCCGTTAAAGAATATTCAGCTTTCCCCGATGCAATTTGCAGTAAGATAAATGCGCCTGCAATGCCGCCTAATACCTGAGCCACAATGTAATAAGCGGCTTCAGAAATTTTCATCCGGCCGGCAATTACCATTCCGATTGAAATTGCCGGATTAATGTGACAGCCTGAAATGTGCCCAATAGCATAAGCCATTGCGGTGACTGATAAGCCAAAGGCAAAAGATATGCCTAATAAGCCTACGCCGGTTGTGCCATTTGCGCCAGCTATAACCGCGCTACCACAACCCATTAAAACCAATACGAGCGTGCCTAGAAATTCGGCACTGAATTTAGAAAGTTTACTTGTCTCCATATAATTATTATTTAAAAAGGTTTAAATACTATAATCGGATGATTTCCAATCGAATATAACTAAAAAATTAGAATATAAAATGGAATAAAATGCTGATGATTTAGCCTGATTGAACTACGGAATTTTAGACAAGAGAAAGGGGCTTAAATCCATAAGCCCCATTTAAACCAAACAAACTATTTATGAAGTATATATAAAACCCATATTAGAATAAAATGTTTTGATGGAAATTAAAATTATTTACAATTTTTGCGGGTAATTATGCTTTTGCATATTCAATTGCCATTTCTTGCTCAAAATAAGTCCTACTGTAACTAAATTGATAGAAAACGGTAAGCTGTTTTTGGTTCTAAGGTATTAAAATAGGTTGAGTTGTTCTGGTTGATATAGGTTAGGATCGAAATTGTAAACTTCGGGTGTGTTTTGAGTACTGCTTACATAATACAACGCTGTTTCCTCATATCTTGAAGCTACTTTAACAAAAGTATTGCCAGCAACATTCTTAAAAAGATTTTCAACCAGCTCTGGGTCGTTATTATCTTTTGATAAGTGGCTCAGTAATAAATGACTCATGTATGGGGCTTTATGGTTGACGAAAAGCTCCAATGCCTGTGTATTGCTTAAGTGACCGTGGCCACTTGTAATCCTCCGTTTCAAAAAATAAGGATATCGGCCATTTTCCAGCATCTCTGCATCGTAATTGGCTTCTAAGAAAGCGGCATGACAGTTTTTGAAATGGGCAATTAAACGATCGCACACCGAACCGATATCTGTAAAAACCCCCACTCTTACCTCATTACATTCAATAGTAAAACTATAAGGATCGGCTGCATCATGAAATTTAGAAAAGGCAGAAATCTTTAAACCGCCAATCTGAATGTGCTGTAAATGGCTTAATGAAAAGGTATTGTTTGTATCCAAAACCAAGCGGCTGCTTTTTAGGGTAGCTGTGCTAATGTAAACCGGGAGTTTATGTTTTTTAGCAAACACCGTCAGCCCTTTAATGTGGTCGCTATGTTCGTGTGAGATAAAAATGGCTTTTACTTTACTGATTGATAAACCTAAACGGTTCATCCGTGTTTCGACCTCTTTGCAGGTTAGGCCAACATCAACCAAAATTGCTTCATTATCGTTACCCACATAGTAACAATTGCCATTACTGCCCGAATTGATTGATGTAAAATATAGTGCCATTTTTCAGCCTGCAAGATAAGGCTTATTTGGCGAAGGAAAAAGCAAAATCATACTCTTGCACCGTTGTGTTCTACCAAACGCGAAAGGAGGGGCAGAAAAGCCTGGATCAGGTTGATTTCTTCGGAAGAGAAGATTTTTTCCATGGTTTGTACCAGCCATTCTTCTTTTATTTTTCTACTGGCAATAATGTGTTTTTCTCCAAGCTTGGTTAGGCCGATAAAAACTTTTCGCTTATCTTCTTCACTTGGGAAACGTTCTACGCATTTGGCATCGAACAAGCGGTTGATGATCTGTGAAATAGCTTGTTTTGATACCCTTTCCATGTCTGCCAGCTCTGTAGATAACATTTTGCCATGTTGTTCGAGCAGCGACATCGTTAACAGTTCGGCGTTGCTAAAGTCTGAACTGACGTTCTGTTTGCGTAGCTGCCTGGTTAAGCGGGTAACTGTGCTTCTTAGTTTTGCGGCTATATCTTGTGTTTGAGTAGGCATCTTAATGGTAAATAAACTTTACAAATATAAGCTTTTAATTTTGTAGAAAATGAAAATTTGTTTTCTTGTGTATTGTAATTATGATTTTAAAGTGATAAAAATCCTTGTTTTTGGTTTTATGGTTTGAGCTTGGTTTTGTACTTTTGTAAAGTTACTTTACTATTTTAAACATGAGTATTTTTCGTTCGCTAAGACATTACAATTACAGGTTATTTTTTACAGGTCAGGCTATTTCACTAATCGGCACATGGATGCAGCGTGTAGCCATCAGCTGGTTGGTATATCGTTTAACAGGATCGGCCTTTTTACTGGGACTGATTACTTTTTTGAGTTTAATCCCTTCACTGGTACTCGCGCCGTATGCGGGGAGCTATGTAGATAGGCATAACAAGTATAAGATATTGGTGATTACCCAGGTGATCCTGATGCTGCAGGCTGGTGCCCTGGCTTTGATGATCTGGTTTAAAGTATATGATATGTTCTGGATTGCAGCACTTTCACTGGTTCAGGGCTTGGTAAATGCTTTTGATGTTACTGCCCGTCAATCGTTAATGGTAAATTTAATTGATGATAAAGAAGATTTACCAAATGCCATTGCGCTCAATTCTTCCATGTTTAATGCAGCCAGGCTAATCGGCCCGGCATTGGCAGGGGTGATTTTGAGTACTTTAGGTGAAGATATCTGTTTCCTGATCAATTTTGTGAGCTTTATTGCGGTATTGGGTTGTATGGTGATGATGAAACTTAAACTCACCGCCCATCAAAAATCGAAAGAAAATATCTGGATCGACCTGAAAAAAGGTTACGATTACCTCAAATCATCGCCAGATTTGGCATCTATGGTATTGATGATGGCTGCATCGAGTTTATTGGTAATCCCTTTCACTACTTTATTGCCTGTTTTTGCCAAAGATATTTTTAACGGAAATGCCACAACATTTGGCTGGTTTGAAAGTGCAGCAGGATTTGGTGCATTCTTCGGTGCCATTTATATGGCTACATTAAAAGTGAAGCAAAACCTGCAGAAAATTGTAATGATGTCCGGTATTTTGCTGGCCATTTCGGTTGTAGCGCTAGCTATATCACCATCGCTTGTTCTGGCTTTAATCTGTACCGGCTTAGCTGCTCTAGGTCTAATGGCTCAAACCTCATCCATCAATACTTATCTGCAGACCCATGCCGATGACGCAATGAGGGGAAGGACTTTAAGTTACTATATTATGGCTTATCAGGGGGTATTGCCAATCGGCAGTTTGTTGATGGGGTATTTGGCGCATCTTTTTGGTACCCAAACTGTAGTTGCTTTTGAAGGTGTTGCGGGTTTGTTGATTGTAGCTGCGTTTGTGTATAATGAAAAACACAGGAATCAATTGAACAGTAGTGCAATGTCTTTAAATTAATATGTGCCATAAAATTTTTCAATAAACTTCTATACTGGGCGTCATCTCGACTGAAGCGCAGCGGAATGGAGAGATCTGCCTAACATAGATTTCTCGACTACGTTGCACTCCGCTCGAAAATGACGATGTTTTGCGATTGTCATTCCACTTGATTTTTTTTTGAATAAAACAGATTTATTAGCATAACGCGTGGATCCAACATTGTGCACAAAAACGCTATACGCCATACGCTAAACGCCATGCGCCAAACGCTTACCCATGCACGATCAACTTACAATCCACCATTACTTTCTGGTAATTATGAAGATCAATTTCTTTGTTGATCAATTGTATCAATAATTTAATTGCGTTTTCACCTACTGATTCGGGGTTTTCTTCAATAGAGGCAATAGGTGGTGAATCGAGATAACTGATAAAAGAGGTGTTCCCGAATCCTACGTATTCAATTTTGTCAAAGTCAGGGTGGTTTATCGATTTCAGGTATTTCATCGCATCGAACATAATAGGTTCTTTAAAAGCCACGAGCGCAGTAGGCATATTTTCTGGGTTGGCAAATAAATTCTTAATTGCTGAGATCGTATTTTCTTTGTCGAAATCGGTATAGGCAACCAATTCTGATGAAAAAGGAACCTGATTATCATTTAAAGCATTGATGTAACCATTAAAGCGATCATGCGTAAAATTAATCATTTTTGGACCGCCTAAATAAGCAATCTTTTTATGCCCCCTGTCTATTAAAAACTTTGTAGCCTGATAACTTCCCTGAAAAGTATTGCCCAAAACTTTATGGCAGCTTAAGTTAAAACTCGGGTTTCGGGCATAATACACTACCGGTGTGCCCATGTTTTCGAACTGGTCTAAATGCGCAAAATCCTGTGTGTGTTTTGAAATAGCCACAATTAAACCATCAACCCGGCTTCGCAACAACATATTTGCAGATTGGATTTCTTTTTTCAGGTCATCGTGAGACTGGCTGATGATCACATTATATCCATTTTGTGTGGCAAATTGTTCTACACCATAAATACTTCTGGTAAAATAGTGATCCAAAAGATTGGGTAAGATAATACCAATAATGTGCGATTTCTTTTCCTTTAAATTAATAGCCGATTTATTGGGCGTAAAATGCAGCTCGCGGGCCATTTCCTGAACACGTTGTTTCGTGTACTCGTTTATGGTTGGGTAGTTATTAAGGGCTTTTGATACTGTTGATACTGACATTTTTAACTTTTCAGCCAAGAATTTTAGTGTAACAGGGGTATTGTTCATTATCTTTTCCAATCTCAGTGCATAGTTAAGAAAAAAACGCAATTATTTCAAACGTTTGAAATGTTGTTTCAGTGGATTTTATTGCGTTTTGGTCTATTTTAAAACGTTTAATTTTTTAAGCTTTTCTAAATTCGTGATCACTAGCACAAACTATCCAAATAAACATGATGAAATCATTACCTGCTCCCGGCAAATGCTGTCAAAAACCTAGCCTAGGCTTTTGGGGCAAATTCTTCGTTATTAATGAAAAACTAAATTTTGCTCAAATTTAGGAGGGTAGTGGAAACACCGTCTGTTAATTAATTGTTAGTTTTGAAACGATCAATTAATTAATATTAAAACTTAAGTTATGCTAAAAACAACCTATAGCGTATTTTTAATCTGCTTTTCGCTCCTTTCATCAATCAGTTACGGTCAGGTTACCGCTATACAAAATATTCAGGGCCGGAAAATCCAGAGCCTTAATGGTAAATGGAACTATATTGTTGATCCTTACGAAAACGGTTATTACGATTATCGTCACGATCCATTCGACCAGTCGAAAACAGGAACCGGAGGTTATTTCGATGATAAAACTCAGAAAGACAAGTCAGAACTGATCGAGTATGATTTCGATCATTCACCACAAATGAATGTTCCTGGCGATTGGAACTCGCAATCAGAAAAATTAGAACTTTACGAAGGCAATGTTTGGCTGCGCAAAAAGTTTGATGCAAAACCAGAAAAAGGGAAAAAATACTTCGTGTATTTCGGTGCAGTAAATTACGAAGCCCATGTTTACCTAAACGGTAAAAAACTGGGGGTACACAAGGGTGGTTTTACACCTTTCCAGTTCGACGTAACCAACAACTTAAAAGTTGGCGAAAATTCAATTGTGCTTAAAGTTGATAATATCCGTAAACAGGATGAAATTCCAACTGTAAATACCGATTGGTGGAATTATGGCGGCATTACACGCGATGTTTATTTAGCCGAATTTCCTGAACATTTTATCAGTGATTATAAACTTCAGCTCGTTAAAGGAAACAATAACTTATTAAATTTTTCGGTAAAACTTGCTGATGCAACTGCTGGGCAGGAAATTACGCTTTCTATTCCAGAGCTGAAGCTGGAAAAGAAATACAAAACGGATAGCGAAGGTAAAATAGCAGATGAATTTACCTGGAATAACTTAAGCCTATGGTCGCCAGAAGCACCAAAACTATATGCGGTAAACATTAAAACCGATAAAGAAAATATCAACGATAAAATTGGTTTCAGAACCATTCAGGTTGATGGCGATAGCATCCTGTTAAACGGTAAATCTGTTTTTTTAAGAGGAATCTCACTACATGACGAAAATCCGCTTTTAGCTGGTCGTTTACGCTCAGAAGGCGACATGCGTATGATGTTGCAATGGGCAAAAGATATGAACTGTAACTATGTTCGCCTTGCACATTATCCGCATAACGAAGAAATGATTCGCCTTGCCGATGAAATGGGACTATTGGTTTGGGCTGAAGTTCCTGTTTATTGGACCATTAGCTGGACAAATCCGGCAACCTATGCCAATGCAAAAAAGCAATTGACTGATTTAATCGTACGCGATAAAAACAGGGCAAGTGTAATTGTTTGGTCTATTGGTAACGAAACTCCGTTAAGCGATGCCCGTTTGAGTTTTATGAGCAATCTGGCAGAAACTGCCCGCTCTTTGGATGATACCCGTTTAGTGGCTGCTGCTTTAGAAGTACACCGTGAAGGAAATAACATCATTTTAAACGATCCCCTGGGCGAAAAAATCGATCTGGTAAGTTTTAATGAATATGCTGGCTGGTACTGGGGAGGTAATCCATCCGAAATTACCAAATACAATTTCGATATTAAATATAAAAAGCCTGTGGTAATTACTGAGTTTGGGGGCGATGCTTTGGGCGGTTTCCACGCCGATGAAAATACACGTTGGAGCGAAGAATACCAAGAGGCGTTGTATAAAAATCAGATCGCTATGTTAAGTAAAATTGGCGCTCTGAGAGGCATGACACCATGGATTTTAACCGATTTCAGGTCACCAAGAAGACAACATCCTATTTATCAGAATTTCTGGAACCGTAAAGGCTTGATCAGCGAAACAGGTAAGAAAAAGAAAGCCTTCTTCGTGCTGAAAGATTTTTACGACCAGATGCAGGTCAAATACAAATAAATTATGAACAGCTTACAGAAAACTAGTTTTGCTTATAAAATAATGCTTTCGATGGCGCTGTTAAATAAACTTAAAAAGAACTAAACAAATGGTAAAAGAAGTAGAAAGCTTGTTTTCGTTGAAAAACAAGGTTGTAGTAGTTACAGGTGCTACAGGCGTTTTGGGCGAAGCTTTTGTAAATGGATTATGCGCAGCTGGTGCTATAATCGTTGTTATAGGAAGAAATGAAGAAGCTGCAAAGCAAAGGGTTGCTGATGTAACAAACGCAGGAGGAAAAGCTATTTATATTATTGCCGATGTATTGGATGAGCAGAATCTGCTTAATGCGAATGAAATCATTATCAAAGAATTTGGTCGCATAGATGCGCTGATTAATGCAGCAGGTGGAAATGTGGCGGAAGCCGTTATTCAGCCCGGAACTGACATTTTTGATCTTAATATTCCGGCCCTAAAACAAGCATTTGACCTCAATTTATTTGGAACTATTTTGCCTACACAGATTTTCGGTAAAGAAATCGCGAAAAATGGGGGTAGTATTGTGAATATTTCATCAGTTTCTGCTAACCAGGCCATTACACGCGTATTGGGGTACTCGTTGGCCAAAACATCTATTGATTGTTATACCAAATGGATGGCTGTTGAATTAGCCAATCGTTATCAGGATAAAATCAGGATAAATGGCATTGTACCCGGCTTTTTTATTACCAACCAGAATAGGGCATTATTAACCAACGAAGATGGTTCTTTAACCGCAAGAGGGCAGGCCATCATTTCTAAAACACCCTTTAGACGGTTTGGAGCGCCAGAAGAATTGATTGGCGCTTTAGTATATTTGCTAAGTGATGCCTCTAAATTTGTAAATGGACAGAATGTTACAGTTGATGGAGGATTTACCGCATTTTCTGGCGTTTAGATATCAGTACAATCACATAATCAGTGTAATCTTAAAATCTGTGTAATCACACATATATGAAAAAATTAGAACAAACCTGGCGTTGGTATGGTCCGAACGACCCAGTTAGCCTACAAGATGTTAAACAAGCAGGCGCTACGGGCGTTGTAACTGCACTGCATCATATTCCACATGGTGAAGTTTGGCCATTGCATGATATTCAGGAAAGAAAAGCCATTATCGAGGCAGCAGGTTTAACCTGGTCGGTAGTTGAAAGTGTTCCCGTACACGAAGCGATTAAAACGCGTAGGGCAGATGCCGGGCAGTATATCGAAAATTATAAAACCTCTTTGCGTAACCTATCGGCCTGCGGCATTAAGACTGTGTGCTACAACTTTATGCCAGTTTTAGATTGGACACGTACACAATTGGACCTGGAAATGACCGATGGATCGAAAGCCCTTTATTTTAACTGGATCGATCTGGCCATCTTTGATCTCTATATTTTGAAGAGAGAAGGTGCAGAAGCAGATTATTCGCAATCTATTTTAGATAGGGCTGCAGCTAAAAATGCAACTTTAACAGCGCAGGATTTAGTTGATCTTCGTATCAATGTATTAATGGGCATCCCGACCGAAAAAGAAATAGAACTGGAGACTTTGCGTAATAGCATTAATGAATATAAGGCCATTGGAAGACAGGGCTTAAAAGAAAATTTAAAATTTTTCTTGTTATCCATTGCTGACGTTTGTACAGAAGAAGGCATTAAAATGACCATCCATCCTGACGATCCTCCTTATGCTATTTTAGGTTTGCCAAGAATTGCGAGTACGCTCGAAGATTTTAATTATATTATTAAAGAAGTAGACCAGGCTTTTAACGGTGTTTGTTTCTGTACAGGCTCATTAGGTGCCGGAATGGGGAATAATGCTTTAGAGATCTTCAATGCAGTTAAGGAACGTGTTTATTTTGCGCATTTGCGTAACGTTAAAAAAGATGAGGACGGTAGTTTTTACGAAGCAGATCATTTAGGTGGTGATGTGAACATGTACGAAATCATGAAAGCCTTATCAGAAGAAAATGCTTTACGCGATAAATCAATTCCTTTCCGCCCAGATCATGGCCACCAAATGTTGGATGATTTGGCCAAAGAAACCAACCCAGGTTACTCGGCTATAGGCAGATTAAGAGGGTTGGCCGAATTAAGAGGCTTAGAAATAGGGGTAACAGGGAATTATTAATTTGGATCGTTATTGCTAGAAGGAACGACGAAGCAATCTCATTAATTATCTTTCTTCGTTTTGTCATCCTGAGGGTTAATTTATTGCATAAAAGTCAATATTAATTAATGACAGGGGATTTGAATGAATTGATAGGCCGCGAAGAATCGTCATCTCGACCGTAGTGTTCCAAAGGAGTTCCTTTGGAACACTACGCTTTGCTTCGGTCGAGATGACGATTTTTCTACTGGGATCTGTCAATGCTAGCGTAGTCAAAGGATCTTTTTAGCGTTTAATTTACCACATATGCGCACAAATAAAACTGATTTATTTGTGCGCATTTTTCGTAATGGTTGTGCTTGTATCCGCCTTTCGCTAACCGCCAAACACTTAGTGCTGATCCTTATTATCCATAAATACACACCAATTCCCGAAATTTTAACTCACCTTTGCTTGTGGCTTGAAATTTGAGTCTCTTAAAATTATGGAAAACAGCAATAACCCCAAGAAGAAGATCTTAACGCCTTCTGTTGTACATGATGATTTACCTGAGGTTAAGAAGCCTGAGCATTTACGGAAGGTGCCGCTAAATCACGACAGTGGATTGCCAGAAAATCCTGAAAGAAATTATCACCATGAAGAATTAAAGAATGTAAGCGCCAGCCACGACAAAATTCGGCATGCCGATGATGATATTTGGAACGGAGAAGACGCGTAATTTAGATTTGATCATGTTTTTGGATACCCGCTCTGTGCTTTTGGTACAGAATAGGGTGAAAAACAACGTTTTTTATGGGCTAACGTTAAATTTATTTCGCCTAGATTTAATTTTAATCGCTTCGTTCTTAAATACTTATTTGAAATAGAAAAAGTACCTTCTAAATAGTTTAAAATATATTTTTACATATTAAATAGAACTTCTATATTTGCAGCTCATTAAAAAATGAGCCTCGGTAGCTCAGCTGGATAGAGCGTCGGTTTTCTAAACCGAGGGTCAGGGGTTCGAGTCCCTTCCGGGGTACATTTAAAGGTCTTTAGTTATGCTAAAGGCCTTTTTTTATTTGGTCTATCCCAATTTGTTCCACATTGAGCGTATTTGTTTAGTTAGCAACAAATCAAAATGTTTGAATTTATAATCCAAACGCTCACATTATGCCCTTATCAGCAAAACAATAATAACGATTTCCACTTATAAAATGATTTCAGATATTAACATCAGGCAACTTTTTACAGTCTGTCAATAATGGTTTTATTATCATGATTTTTATTTTGGTGAAGGGAATTTAACAGTTCAAACCATTAACGCAATTTTGCGTAATGCTTAATAGGCCAATCAAATGCTGCCTGACTGTTTACAATTACAAAAGATATTTAAAACGCATCAGGATCAAAAGAATAAAATATTTGGTCATTTTTTATTCATAGACAAAAATGCCTTACCCACCGAGCGTTTGTGCCTATTCGGCTATTCTTCATTTCTGTGGAAAGATACTTTCTTTAGTTTTGACTTACCCTATGTATCAACGATAAATAACTGATATTATTTTATACATCTTAAATCATTTTAAAATAGTGATTGCGAATTTATTAAATAGAAATATCAGATGTGAATGAAGAGAAACTGGATTAAAAATGAAATGGAATAACAACCGCTGTGTTATGAAATTCATCGACTTTCCTGTGATGTTATCATAAGGTTTTAGAAATAAGCAGCTTACTTGAATTGAAAACCTATTACCATTTATAATACGCTTTTATACCATAACTAACTTACCAAATCGATATGAAAAAGAGACAACTACTCTTGGTATTTATCATTTTAATCACTGGATTTACGCTAAAATCCTATGGTCAGGCTCCTCAACAATTCAATTATCAGGGAGCGGCAAGGAATTCAAATGGAACGCCGTTAGCGAACAAAAATATATCATTAAGAATTAGTATCCTAAACGGATCATCAGATGGTACGGTACAATATTCGGAAGTTCGAAATGTAATCACTAATGCACTCGGTTTGTATAACATCGCTATTGGAAGCTCAGGTGCTACGAGCGTTACAGGAACTATTGCCGGGGTAACCTGGCAAAATGGCTCTAAATATATAAAGGTAGAGGTAGATCCGAATAATGGGATTAATTTTAATTTAGCAGGAACAGCACAATTGTTAAGTGTTCCTTATGCCATGTATGCCGGAAATGGAGGTAGTTCGGCCCCCGAAACAGTTACGGTTTTAAAAGATAATGGAGACGGAACCTACACTTACACCAGTGAGGATAAAACAGTTACCGTTGTTAATGTGCCTGCAAGTGTAAAAAGCAACATCCAAAATATTCTGGCAGATAATGCGGTAAAGGCAGCATTTACGCAACTGATCAATCAAAGTGGCGGCAACGTAAATTACGATGCAACCAATAAAACTTTTACTTATAAAGACGCCCAGGGCAATACGCAAAATATTGATTTAAGTCAGGTTACAGGAGCGCAAACCATAACTACGCTTACAAAAAATCCAACCACTTCAGTTTACACCTATACCAATGAAGCGGGTGCAAAAGTAGACATTGATGTAGTGGGCGATGTAAAGAATAATTTTCAGGATATAGCTAATAATCCGAATGTTAAAAATGTACTTCAACAAGTTGCCGGCAATGCAACCTCTGTTGTAAAATATGACGCAACAACCAACCAATTTACTTATACAGATGCTACTGGCAAAAGCCAAACATTATCTGTTCCTGTGAGTGCTATTACTGGCTCCGATGTTTCGGCTGCGAGCAATAAAATCAAACTGACCAATAATGCCGGGGCAGCGCTAAAAGCGATGACCATTGATGTAGATGAGAGCAAACTGGATCTGGCCAATTTAGGAGGGAAATTAAATATTACGCAATTAGCCTCAGGAGCGAATAACCAGGTACTGGTAACGGATGCTACTGGTAAAGTTGCCTGGGTAGATAAAACAGCGCTTTCAGCCACTGTAATTGATGGAACTACATTGGAAGGGTCTGGAACAACTGCTGATCCTTTCAAGGTAAAAGATCTTGGCATTGTAACCGCTAAACTGGCCGATAACGCTGTTACCAGTGCAAAACTAGCCGACGGTAGTGTAATTGCTTCGAAATTATCTGCTGGTGTGGGTACTGCGGGTCGTGTTGCCCAGGCCGATGCCACAGGTGCGGTTAGCTATGGGGCATTACCTGCAGGTGCTGTAACAGGTAAGAGCCTTACTTCTAGTGATTTGGATATTACCGGAGGAATAGGTGCTACACTTACTGATGTTAGTGCAACGATAAAAAATAACGCTATAACCACAGCAAAGATCGCTGCAGGTACAAACAACCAGGTACTGGTTACCGATGCTACCGGCAAAGTAGCCTGGGTTGATAAAACTGCCCTTGCTGCTTCTGTAGCCGATTTAACCACCATAGAAGGTACCGGTACCACAGCCGATCCTTTCAAAGTTAAAGATTTGGGCATCACCACGGCTAAGCTCGCTGATAACGCTATAACTACCACCAAGATTGCCGCTGGTACAAACAACCAGGTACTGGTTACCGATGCTACCGGCAAAGTGGCCTGGGTTGATAAAACTGCCCTTGCCGCTTCTGTAGCCGATTTAACCACAATAGAAGGTACTGGTACCACAGCCGATCCTTTCAAGGTAAAAGACCTGGGTATCGTAGAAGCCAAACTGGCGAACGATGCGGTTACCACTTTAAAAATAAAAGATGCCAATGTTACCACCGGTAAGATTGCCGCTGGTACAAACAACCAGGTACTGGTTACCGATGCTACCGGCAAAGTCTTTTGGGCTAGGCCTGGCTATTTGTAAACAAATTATAAATGCACATGATGGAAAGATTTGGTTTGAACGGCGGGCAGAAAGGGGAACCACCTTTATTATTGAATTGCCTTATTTGAATTAATACAAATGAATTTTTTGAACTGTGTACTTTTATAGACACGTTTTCCTTTTACGAAAGGCATCCTTGTTTTTTTGTGTCTTTGGAAATGATCCAAAAGCAGCCCATCCAGCTTAGTAATGCAGTTGAGATCCCAAGTTCGGGGTCAGCAAGACTAAGTGATGATACTATTGCAAATACAGAAATGGCAGTAGCGGTTGCAAAGGGAAGGATTTTTTTCATGGCAGGGTATTTTGTATATCAATGTCGATCCACGAAGTTCAAAAATCAATCCACTTGTTTCTATTTCAGGCCCTGTTTTTCATTATTTCATTTCTTTGACATTTCGACCAAAATAGTCAGATTTTGTTTTTGGATTGAACTTAATTCTGCCGTTCTGTCGGGGCCTGCTCGATTCATAAATTATTCAAAAAATCCATATATAAGGGAACACTTTTTTCAATCCATTCATCGGATGAATTATACTCTATCCCGTAGTAAGCAAACAGCGGCTTATAATCAGCTTTAACATATTCAAACGAAAGTTCAAATGGGCGCGTGAGCTCTTCTAATGGATATTTGTAGATTCCGGTATTATTAAGTTCCTGTTCATCAACCCCCAGTGAAATCGCCAGGGCAATTTTCTTTCCGCCAACCTGATAACCGCTTTTACTGCCATAGGCCCACCCGTGGGTTAACACCTCATCCATCCATTTTTTAAGCATGGCAGGCGCATTAAACCAATAATAAGGGAATTGGAATATAATCTTATTGTATTGCTCAATCAGTTTTTGCTCTGCAGCAACATCAATTTTTTCATCAGGGTAAGCTTCATACAATTGATGAACATGAAACTGATCTGGAAATTTATGGAGTTCATTAACCCATCTCTTATTTACGATAGAATTTTTCATATCCGGATGGGTCACGATGATTAATGTTTTCATTTTATTGATTTTAAAATTATGGTTACAAAAATAAGGCAGGTTACCTAAAATATGTACATTAGCACCCAATTGTAGGGTACTATAAAAAATGTAAGTAATGTCTAAAATTAAAGAAACCTCAACCAATTTTGCCAATAAACAGGCATTGGCTGATGAATGTCCAGAAGTTTATGCAGCCAACATTATCGGTGGACAATGGTCTATCGTAATCTGCTCCTGGTTAATTAATGGAAAGCTTAGATTTGGCGAGCTAAAAAAAAGATTACCAAACATTACCGAACGGATGCTGACTTTACAGCTTCGTAAACTCGAAGAAAATAAAATCATTTCACGAACCATCTATGCAGAAGTACCGCCAAAGGTAGAATACGAGCTCACGAAGATTGGTTACGAACTTAAACCCATTCTTAAACTGCTCGAAAGTTGGGGAGAAAAACACAAAGCTTTAGATGGAGAAAAGTCTGCATTTTAATTTGGGCTTGATTTTTTTTAAACGGATATTATCTTTGCAGGATAATTAACTAAAACGGGATGTAGCGTAGCCAGGTATCGCGCCAGCATGGGGTGCTGGAGGTCGGAAGTTCGAATCTTCTCATCCCGACTTAATAAAGAAGGCCCTTCCGGGCCTTTTTCTTTTTAACGTGGTGGATTTGTTTTTCGCATGGTATCACGTTTCAACGTATCACGCTTTGTAGTGTCTTTTTTAGATGGCCACGACTTGCTTTTGGCAGGTTTTGTTTTCTCTGTTTTCTTTTTTGTTGTATCCTGACGGGTTTGCGCGAAACTTGCGAAACCGATGGTACAGGCCAGCAACATCATCATTAACTTTTTCATAGGAATAGGATTTAAATATTTAAAGACTAATGATATAACATCATATTTTTTGCAAAGGTTTTGTGTTTTTTCATTTCAGCGGCTGAATACTTTACCTTGGTTCAAGGCTTTGTGGCTTTAGCATATCATTTTTATCTTTTATCCAAAACTTTTTCGGCTTAACCATGCTTTTCTATTAAAATAAATTTGGTTTCAACTGATGGAAAAGGGAAAGCGCATTTTCGCTAAACCAATAAACCTAAAAATCCAGCTATTCAATGATGCAAATAGATACCAGCCGACGCACAATAGGTTTAAACTTTTTAGAAGATGGTAGCGCAGAAATAAGGCTATGGGCGCCCATGGCCTCAAAAGTATTTCTGGTGACGAGAAAAATTCTTACTCCTATGCAAATGGAAGAACAGGAATTTGGTTATTGGTTTATCCAAACCGATCAGATAAAAACCGGAGACGATTATGGTTTTGAAATCTGGAATGAGAAAAAGAAAGAAAAATACACTTCAAATCCTTCTAAATTGCGAAGGGCCGATCCTGCTGCATTATTCTTAAAGAATGGAATAGGTGAATATTCCACAGCCTTTAACACCAATGATTTTGCCTGGACAGATCAAAATTGGAAAGGATTACCCCAAAAAGAATACATCATTTACGAACTTCATACCGGAACTTTTACTCCAAACGGCGATTTTATATCAATCGAAGCTAAACTTGATTATCTGCTTCAATTGGGGATTACCGCTATCGAAATGATGCCTGTTGCACAGTTCCCAGGCGAAAGAAACTGGGGTTATGATGGCGTTTTTCCTTTTGCCGTGCAAAATAGCTATGGCGGTCCCGAAGCTTTACAACACCTGGTAAATGCCTGCCACAAGAAAGGACTCGCTGTGATCTTAGATGTTGTGTATAACCACATGGGGCCGGAAGGCAATTATTTCAATGATTTTGGACCATATTTTACAGATAAATACCATACGCCATGGGGATCTGCCATTAATTTTGATGATGCGGATGCTGACCCTGTTCGCCGTTATTTTATCGAAAATGCCTTAATGTGGTTCAGGGATTTTCATGTAGATGCGCTTAGGCTTGATGCCGTACATGCCATTAAAGATCTTGGTGCAAATCATATTCTGGAAGAAATTAAAAAATGTACTGATCAGCTTTCTTCTTCTTCCGGAAAATTACACCAGCTTTTTGTAGAACTCGATCTTAACGATAACCGTTACATCAATCCTTTAAATGTTGGGGGATATGGTATGGATGGGCAATGGATTGATGAATTCCATCATGCACTTCGTGTAACAGCCGGACAGGATAAAAATGGTTATTATGCAGATTTTAATGGGATTGAACATTTGGCCAAATCCTACGAAACCGCTTATGTATATGACGGACAATACTCACCCCACCGAAGAAAAACATTTGGAGTGGAAGCGAAAGGTAATAGTGGAGAACAATTTGTTGTTTTTTCCCAAAACCACGATCAGGTAGGTAACCGGATGCTTGGCGAAAGAACCAGTACCTTATTGAGTTTCGAAATGTTAAAACTCCTTGCCGGCGCTGTATTCTGTAGTCCTTATTTACCTCTTATTTTTATGGGCGAAGAGTATGGCGAAGAAAATCCTTTTCAGTTTTTTATCAGCCACACCGATAAACAATTGATAGAGGCGGTTAGAAAGGGTAGAAGAGCCGAGTTTGCAGCTTTCCATCATTCAGAAGATACACCAGATCCACAGAGTGAGGCAACTTTCAATCACTCTAAACTGAACTGGGAAATTTTAGATCAACCCAGGCACAAAATATTATTAAATTACTACAAAACGTTGATTGCATTAAGAAAAAGCAATCCTGCCTTAAACAATTTAAACCGTAACCAGGTAAAAGCAACAGCCATTAAAGATCAAAACTGTTTAATCCTGAACCGTTGGCATGAAAAGCAAAAGATTACCTGTTTAATGAATTTTTCCAATCAGCAACAACAGCTTTCCTTACCAGATGTATTTAATTGGCAAATCCTGCTCAATTCTGATAGCGTACAATGGGGAGGAAACGAAGAAATACCATCAGTTTCTGATCAAGGCCATGTCATGATCAATCCAGAAACCATTTTAATTTTTACAAGCGACAATGTATAAGCCAAAATCTACCTACCGTATTCAGTTTAATAAAGATTTCAATTTTAAATCGTTTGATCAGATCATCCCATACCTTAAAAACTTAGGGATTGAAACCCTGTACGCTTCGCCGATTTTTGAAGCATCTCCCGGAAGTACCCATGGTTACGATGTGGTTAATCCTTTAAAAATTAACCCTGAGATCGGCACCGAAAAGGAACTATTGGCCATTAGTAAAAAACTAAGAGCGGCAGGGATAAGCTGGTTACAGGACATTGTACCGAATCACATGGCTTTTCATTCCAACAATGCATGGTTGATGGACGTGCTGAAGAATGGCGAAAAATCTAAATACGCTGTGTTTTTTGATATTGATTATGCTGAAAAGTTGATGGTTCCTTTTCTGAGAGAAGATTTGGAGGATGCCATTTCCAATTTAACCGTACAGGTGACAAAAACAGATCAGGATTATGTTTTAAGTTATGGCGAAAGCAACTGGCCAATTAATTTGGAGGGATTTAGTTTTATTAAAAAATACAGCTTAAAAGAAATTAATAAAAATCCGGATTATTTAAAAAAACTGGTCGATTTACAGTATTATCGCCTCTGCAACTGGCAGGAAACTGATAAAAGAATCAATTACAGGCGTTTTTTTACTGTAAATAGCCTGATTTGTTTAAACATTCAAAATTCCGTGGTTTTTGAAACTTACCATAAATACATCTTTCAATTAATAGAAAAGGGAATATTTCAGGGTTTAAGGATTGATCATATTGACGGGCTTTACGATCCTAAAGTTTATCTCGATCAGTTGAGAAAGCATGTAGGCGATGATATTTACGTGGTGGTAGAGAAAATCCTGGCCCGTAACGAAGAAATGCCAGCCGAATGGAAAGCACAGGGAAGTACCGGTTATGATTTTCTGGCCATGAGCAACAACCTGTTTACCAATAAAGCAGCAGAAAAACCTTTTAACCAGCTTTATCAGGAAGTTACGGGTAAAAAGCAAGATCCTGCAAAATTGATGCATGAAAAGAAAACCGCTATCCTATACCAGCATATGCATGGTGAACTGGATAATCTTTTCAACCTGTTTGTCAACTCAAACCTGGTGGATCATAAACGCATCAATTCCGTTGGTGAAGAAAAAATAAAACAGGCATTAGGCGAAATGCTGATACAAATGCCCGTTTACCGTTATTACAATTATACTTTCCCCTTATCTCCGGATGATGTTTCGAAAATAAATGATTTATTACGGCCTGTAATCAAGAATCTTCGCTTACAAGAAGCGGGTAAACTCCTTGAAGAGGTGTTTTTAACTAATCCAAACAAGAAGGACATAGCATATAACCAGAAAATGCAGGCTTTTTATCAGCGTTGTATGCAATTTACAGGTCCGTTAATGGCAAAGGGGGTAGAAGATACGTTGATGTTTACCTACAACCGTTTCGTTGGCCATAGTGAGGTTGGTGATGCAGCTGATGCTTTTGGCGTTAGTATTGAAGAATTTCATGAAAACATGATTCGAAGGCAGTTAAATTGGCCTTTATCGATGAATGGAAGCTCAACACACGATACCAAGAGAGGGGAAGATGTACGAGCAAGGCTAAATGTACTCACTGATATTCCGGAGCGTTGGGCTAAAGTAGTTCATGAATTATTAAAGCTAATGGCTTCGTTACAGCAAAAAATACCTTCCTTTAAATGGCTGCACCAAAACGATATTTATCTTATCCTCCAAACCATTATAGGTGCGCTCACTATGCCTGGTGAAGAGGAAGATGATATGAATGATCGTTTAAGCCAATATATAGAAAAGGCCTTACGGGAAGCCAAAAAGCGGTCGGATTGGGCTGAACCCGATGAAGATTACGAAAACAGCCTAAAAGATTTTGCCCAATTGTTAATCAGTCCCCAAAGTGGAGGATATAATATATTGTCGGTTTTTTTAAAGGAGATTGCAGATTTCGCGATTGTAAACAGTTTGTCGCAATTACTTTTAAAATTTACCTGTCCGGGTATTCCTGATATTTATCAGGGAACAGAACTTTGGGATTTAAGCCTGGTTGACCCCGATAACCGCAGGCCGGTAGATTACCAGAAAAGAGACGGTTTTATGGTAGATCTGGAAAATTCGACGTCTAAAACCCTTTGGCAAGAGCGTTACTCAGGCAAAATAAAGCTATGGCTCACCAAAACCTTATTCAATATTAGAAAGGAACATTATGAGCTTTTTGAAAACGGAGATTATATACCTTTAACAGTTCAAGGGAAATACTTCAAAAATATTTTCGCTTTTGCCCGAAAACAAAATCAAAAATGGATCATTGTTGCAGTTCCTTTAGGAATGGCTTCATTAACCAAAACCATTGCAGATAAACCTTTTGACTGGCTCGATACAGAGATTTTACTCCCTGAAAATGCGCCAACCGCCTGGAAAGATTTGTTGTCAAAGCAGTCTGCTGTGAAAGATTTCTTAAACCAAGGGATTCAGGTTAATCAATTGTTTACTGAAATTCCTTTGGCCATAATAGCACTCAAACAAAAAACGCCTGAGCGATCAGCAGGTGTTCTAATGCACATCACCTCTTTGCCTTCATCATTTGGGATTGGAGATTTGGGAGCTGACGCTAAACAATTTGTAGATTTTCTGTCTGCTTCTAAGCAACATTACTGGCAGATTTTGCCACTTAATCCAACTAAGGCAGAAAATGGACATTCGCCTTATTCAAGCAATTCGGCTATGGCAGGCAATGTATTGCTGATTAGTCCCGAATATTTGAAAGAGGAAGGACTTCTCACCGAGAGTGAACTGGAAAATGCAAGGTTTCCATTCAACGATCAGATAGATTTTAAAGCAGTCGAAAAATCGAAAGCTAAATTACTGCGTCAGGCGTATAAACGTTTTTTAAAAATTGAGCATAAAGCACTGCAAAACCAATATCAGGATTTCTGTGATAGCCAAAAAGATTGGTTGGAAGATTTTGCCATTTATGTTGCGGTAAAAGAACATCACCAACATTTAGAATGGTACCATTGGCCGGATGCATATAAAAAAAATGAACGCAAAACTATCGAAACCTTTACCCAAACCAACGCACAGGAGATTGACGAAATCAAATGGCAACAATTTATCTTTTACAAACAATGGGCGCAGTTAAAACAATATGCCAATCAAAACGGAGTAAAGATCATCGGCGACCTTCCATTTTATGTAGATCGCGATTCAGTTGAAGTATGGGCTCATCCGGAATTTTTTCAACTCGACGCTGATCTTAATCCCGAAAAAGTTGCCGGTGTTCCACCTGATTATTTTAATGAGAAAGGTCAGCTTTGGGGTATGCCGATTTTTAACTGGGATAATATGAAAGCCGAGGAATACAGCTGGTGGGTGAAACGTTTAAAGAAAAATATAGAACTTTTCGATTTAATCCGTCTTGATCATTTCAGGGCTTTTTCTTCCTATTGGGAAATTCCGGCAGGAGATACGGATGCCACAGGTGGGAAATGGGTGGAAGGACCTGGAAACGGTTTTTTTAAAATCATTAGAAAGGAATTAGGTGTTCTGCCATTTATTGCTGAAGATTTGGGTGAAATTTCTGATGATGTTGAAGTTTTACGAAATGGCTTTCATTTTCCTGGTATGAAAGTTTTGCAGTTTTCTTTTGGAGAGGATCTGTTGGCTTCTCCGCACATTCCCCATAATTTCAATTCTGTTAACAGCATTGTGTATAGTGGTACACACGATAATAATACCATTAAAGGCTGGTTTAAAAATGAGCTGGATGCTAATGCTAAAAATAGATTAGCGCTCTATACAGGGATTAAGATCAATGAAAAAAATGTAAATGAGGTAGTTGCGAGGATGGTTTACGCTTCTATCGCTAAAACAGCAATCCTGCCTATTCAGGATATTTTAGGTTTGGGTGAAGATTCGCGGATGAACACGCCAGGAAGTATGGCAAATAATTGGTTATGGCGTTTGCAACCTGAAAAGTTAACCGTTGAACTGAGAAACTGGCTTAAAAAGCAGACAGAAATTTATGGCAGAAGCATTTAAACAAACCGTAAAATCTAAAGTAACTGTTTTGTTCTCTTACCATAATAAGAGATATTTAACGAAAAAGGGTGAAAATACCTTTCTTTTGCATCTAAATGTTGTTTTTTAATAGAAATGTTTAGTTTTGCGGCCCGTATATTGCTTACGGAAAGAAAACAAAGTATAACCTGGATCGTAAAAGATCCCAATTAAAAACAATTATGGACAAATTCAAACAAGTACAGGAAGTGATTGCTTCAGTTGAAGCTGATGTAGCTAAATTTTATGATGGTGGTAATGCTGCAGCAGGTACACGTGTACGTAAAGCGATGCAAGATTTAAAAGTACTGGCTCAAGAAATCAGAGCTGAAGTTACTGATAAGAAAAATACTGCAAAATAATTAAACCGCATTTTAGCATATAAAGCTTCTGGCATTAGCCGGGGGCTTTTTTTGTTTATAAAGGAACAGTGTGATGCACTGGCCATCCTTTCTGTTATTGCATTATTTGCAATATACTACTGCACTATTGTTATTTGTTAATGCACTGGTTATTTTCGTTACTGTTAATTTTAAACTGAAACTTTCAACTATGGTACTTAAAACTGGTAATTGAAAAATACCAATCGAAAATTTAATACACTTATTGGGGGTATTTTTTTGACTAATGTCAATTACAATCACCATTTGAGATTAACTACTATTAAAGGATAGTATTAATTTTGTTGCACATGAATTTGATTGTCTGTCCGTTCATGTAAGTAGGATTTGTTTAACTTGTGATGACTTTAAGCAAAGGAAAGGGCGAACATGCAAATGTTTGCCTTTTTTTGTGCCTTATCCATACACTAGCGCTTTATAATTTATACTTTTGCATTCTATGGCGGAAGCAACAAACGAGCAGGTAGCAATAAAGGCAACTTATTTCAGTATTATTGGTAATACCTCACTAGCTTTTATCAAGGGTGCCGCTGGCGTTTTTGGTAATTCTTACGCGCTCATTGCAGATGCTATAGAATCAACAGCAGATATTTTTTCTTCTGTACTGGTGCTTTTCGGGATCAAATATTCCAATCGTCCTGCTGATGAAAATCATCCTTATGGCCACGGTAGGGCAGAACCGTTGATTACCTTTTTGGTGGTAGGCTTTTTGATCACTTCGGCAACCATCATTGCTTACGAAAGCATCAAAAATATAGAAACACCACATAGTCTGCCAAAGCCCTTTACCTTGTTCATTCTTGGCGCCATCATTATCTGGAAAGAAATATCCTTTCGCCTGGTAATGAAAAGAAGTAAAGAAACTAATAGTTCATCTTTAAAAGCAGATGCCTGGCACCATAGGAGCGATGCCATTACTTCTGTTGCTGCATTTATCGGGATTTCGGTAGCCCTGATTATGGGCAAAGGTTATGAATCTGCCGATGATTGGTCGGCATTATTTGCAGCGGGTTTTATTCTCTACAACTGTTACCATATTTTCAGACCGGCGTTAGGCGAAATTATGGACGAAAACATGTACGAAGATATTATTGAGGAAATCAGAAAGGTTGCAATCACCGTGCAGGGCATTTCGGGTACTGAAAAATGTTTTATCCGTAAATCCGGAATGAAATATCACGTAGATCTTCATGCACTGGTTGATGGTAATCTTTCGGTAAGGGACGGACACGAGCTGGCACATAAACTTCAGGATACCCTGCATCACGATATTCCCGAACTTGGTAATATTTTAATCCATATCGAACCTTTTGGGCACCATGATTAGGGCTCATTTAATGATAATGGGTACTAAAATAACAAGATGTAATTTTTAATTTATTTCATTAGTGGGTCTTTACTTTTCAGCTGCGCTTGAAATAATGATTTTAATTATTAACAAATATGCTCATGCTTCAGAACAGGGTAAATCCATCCGGAGAAATCATCATAACACCTCATCGTGGTGCATGGCTTGGCAACCGCGGTGTTTTGCATAATGAGCAGCAGCAAATTATCCGTCCTTATAAAATCAAAGCCTGGATTACCTGTGTATTATCATTCAGGGGTAGACATCGTGAAGTAATGCAACCTAATCGTTGGACTGAGTTATTCTTCTTAGATGAAGTCACTGCATTTTCTGCCGGACATCGTCCTTGCTTCCAATGCCGTTATGAAGATCATCAACGCTTTAAAACTTATTGGTTAAAGGGCAATCCGGAATTTGGATTTAATATGAAAACTCCGGTTGCTGAAATAGATAATATTCTTCACCAAGAAAGGGTTGCTGCTAATAAAACCAAAGTTACTTACGAAGAAAAATTAATTAATCTTCCTGACGGCACGTTTATCCTTATTCAAGATCTGCCTTATTTGATAAAAGATAGTCAACTGCATTTGTGGACACCTGCCGGTTACGAAAAATCTGTTCCATTATCTGATGTGGATTTGATTAATGTTTTAACTCCGAAATCAATTGTAAATATGTTCAGGGCTGGTTACATCCCTCAGGTGGATGTAACAGCAGACCATCACAATAAAACAAAGCTATCGCTGTAATAGAACTTCCTCAGTTTCTACAATTGTTTTGCCTTTTTTTGTTTTGGTTTCGGTTTTAAGTAAACTGATTTTATTCTGTTGAAAAGTAATCAGGTATGGCGTTTTATTCTTGTTTGGCTTGCCAATAAAAAGTTTGTTGCCATCACTTACAGCAGGCAGCTTTTCCCGGTGTTTACCAAATCCCTGTGTAATAATTACGGTGTTCTTTTTGGTAAACTCGTATGTTTTTTCACCTGCTTTATACAGTTCTTTATCGCTTTCAGTAACGGCTCCGTTGGTTTTATCGGTTTCAATTTTAGATATAGCCTTCCATTTTCCTATCAATCGCTGATCTAAACCAGATTTATTTTGGGCATAAGCATGAATGCCAATGGATACAAAAAATAAAATAAATAAAGTTTTCATATGAGGATTTTTTAGGTAGTGGTTAATAAGATGATTGAGATCAAAATAATGATTTTTTTTGATTGGTTAAAATATTTTTCTACCAAGTAGGGGTAAAACCAGATGTTGCTGTCATACTATCAAAACACAAAAACAATATTAATCATTCAAAACAAAAATTATGAAAACGATCAGGTTTTATTTATTGGTTGCAATTATGTTGATCACGGCAGGAGCAGTAAAAGCGCAGGAGTCTGACATTACCTTCGGTGTAAAGGCAGGTATAAACTACGCTACTTTACCTACAAGTTTAAAAAGCATTACCGATAAAAAAGGAAAAGTGGGTTATAACTTTGGGGCATTTGCCAGGGTAGGTGAAGCCGTTTATTTTCAACCAGAGTTAAATTATGTAAGCTTTAAAAGTTCATATGTGTATGCTACAAATACCTATACTCCTAAATTTCATCAGGTAAATTTACCATTGATGGTTGGGTATAAAATCATCAACACAGAATCATTGAATTTTAGGGTTTCTGCGGGTCCGGATGTGAATTATACCCTTAATGATGCTAAAGGGCCGGCTGGTTTCGACTACAAAAAGTTTAATTTTGGTGGTGTAATTAATGCTGGCGTTGATATAGGCAATATCACCATCGATGCAAGATACAGCAGAGGATTTACCAAAATAAATAAAGCCCTTAACGAAAAAACAGGTCTATTTAACCTGTCAGTTGGCTTTAAATTATTCTAAAATTTCAATTAAGAGAATCTTTCGGATTGTGGCTATGATGTTACAGCCCGAAAGGTTTTTTTAAACGTTTAATGCAGTGCCTGTTAACTTTAATTTCCATTCATCTTATTCTTTTTGATAATATAATCCAGCTTAGTGATGCTTTTGAAATAGAAAGCAGATATTATCCATCATTTTGACTTTATTGTCTATCGGGTTTTTTTGATTTTTTCATAATCTTTATTAAAATAATCACATTCTAACCAAAAATTATGAAAACAAAAATCCCATTAATCGCAATGGTAGCGCTAGCTATTGCCTTGAGCCAATGTAAGAAAGATGAGCACACCGAAGCAACTTCCCTAAAAAAGCCAACAACTACAAGTATGGTAGAGGCCAACCGGACCGGAGCCCGGTTTATGTGTGCCGATTGCCAGGAAAGCAGTTCTAAAATTACCGGAAACACCGCTTTTAATCTCGCCTGGACATTCTCTCCAATCCTGAAGTTCGATCGTGCAGCACCCGATTACCCCACCACTGTAGAAGACATTTGGGTAAGTACCGATCCCAATAGCATTGTTTGCAATGGCACTTTGGTTATGGTAAACCGTACCGCGTCAAGAAGTAAAACTTTCCCCACTTATTACGAGGTTCAGCAGCATCCTAACGATCCTAATAAAGTATTTATCGATTTCTGGTGGACTTACAAAACCCAATCAACCTGTTTTGCTAATCTCGGTGGGCATGATTATGATTGGGAGCACACAGTTGTACAGGTAAATACGCAAACCAACCGCATTGTTACCGTTACGTATTTCCAGCACAGTGGTTGGTATACTAAAGATTATAGAAATATAGCTGCCGGGACTCGTCCGCCAGTTTTTGTGGGCAAAAAAGCACATGGCTCTTACCATTTCGGAAACAGCGTCTCTTTTCCTGGATACGATTGTACTTATTATGGAGATTATAGAAATCCGAACGGAAGTGCTGATGAGGTGATTACCTGGAACAACAGCTTGATTGAAGTTAACTGTAATATTGCCCAGTTCAGCTTCAATGGGAATTTTGGAGGTATTGGCAAAGGACCATTATACCGTTACAGGGCCTATTGGAGTTTCTCTTCTTGCAGTGGCAATGCCGGCATTACGGGTAGTGATGGCTGTAGTCAAAGCGATTTCCCGGAAGGAACACAGATTGGAAGCATAAATTAAACTTTATCATTAGCCGGCACACAAATGCTGGCTAATTTTTTGCATGCTTTTTTTATTATTTCTAATTGATATCCATGCCAACACAGCCAAAGATTAAATTTTCAGATTACCCTGATCTGCGTATTGAAATAGATAAACTTTACGATAATGCCGATCAGATAACATTGGCAAAATGGGCCATTGGCTGTGCTAAACATATTTTGCCATTGGCTAAAAATGAAAATATTGATTTTTCGGTTATTGAAGATGGTTTTAAAATCAATAAACAATGGCAGGCTGGAAAGTCAACCGTTTATGAGGTACGCCAGGCCGGATTTAAAATCCATGCAGTTGCCAGAGGATGTAAAACCTCAATAGGTAAACATGCCATCAGAACCGCCGGACAAGCTGTGGCGGTAGGCCACATGAGAGAGCATGCCATGGTATGCTCAGATTATGCCATTAAAACGATCGAATTAACCTTTCCTAATGATTTAAATAGGATTAAGGAGGAACGGCAGTGGCAGTTAAAAGAATTAAAAAAGCAGATTTTATAAAACCAGATCTTAATTCAACTCTTATTCTAAACCTGATTGTACTTCTACTTCACTTCAGTTACCATATAGATGTTTTGTCCAACAGCTCCTTCGTATCCGGAAACCAATTTATAATTGTAAAAATTATCGATTTCACTTATAAATGAATCTAATGACGGAGCCTCTTTTGAAGCATATCGTTGGTCCCATTGAAATTTACTGCCAACTTTTAAAGTTGCTTTGTTACCATTATTAGCGTGGTTGATGATTAGCTGTCCAGGGGTGATGATGTTTTCCATATCTCAAATTTAATGATCTTTTTAGATATAGTTTTAACGTAAATCAAGCCTAATTGTTTCCAGAGGGTTTTAAAAATTGCAAAAAAAGCCTATGCGTCAATCATTTAAATCAGCGGGATGAGCAAAGATTTACATGTTTATCTCCCGCAGATATCACAGATCACCGCAGAATTATATAAAATGATAAAGAAACACCACATCACCAACATAAGCTGGTTTTGGTTGATCTTTGATCACCAACGTAGCCTGGATGGTAACCTTGGTAATTCCCCTTAAGTTCGTAATACAGTTTAATTTAGCTTTTAATTGTACTTCGTTATTTACTAAAACAGCCTGTCCAAACCTAAAACTTTCAATACCGTAATTGATTTCCATTTTGATGTTGCGTACATCTGCAATCTGTTTCCACAAATAAGGAATTAATGATAATGTAAGATATCCATGCGCAATGGTGGCCTTAAACGGTCCTTCGTTTTGGGCTCTGTCCGGATCAGTATGTATCCATTGATGGTCTAAAGTTGCATCAGCAAATTTATTGATCTGCTCCTGGTCTATGGTATGCCATTGTGAAACACCTAGTTCTTTACCAAGGTGTGATTGATACTCTTCAAAATTGTTGATCACCAACATATAATTCTTTTATCGGTTTAGCACTGTTTAACAAGTCCTTTAGGTTACAGCACCTCCTTCAGGGATAGGGTTGGGTTCACTCTTCTGTTCCCAATTATAATCATAATAACTGTGCCTTTAACAGTATACGTATAAAAATGTTTAAAAGATTTTTCACCATTATTTAGCCATTCGGTTAATGTATTAATATTCAGCTGTTTTGGTTTTGTGAAAAATGCAGGCTAATGCTAAAGTTCAGCATCATTGATTATTTCAAACGTTGTAAACCAAAATGCGCCAATATTTTGGCTTAAACACATCTTCATGCAGTTTTAAATAGCACTTTTTTGTTATTTTTAATTTTTGGGTATGCTAACCCGGATTTTCTAATGAAATCAATGAAAAAAATATTATCTACAGTTATATTGTTGCTAGGGCTTAGTGGTATTGTTCAGGCAAAGCCACTTTTTAAAGTCCTTGCAATTTACGAGAATGGCGGTCATCATTTAGCCTATTCTAAAGTGGCGCGTGTTTGGCTGGATAGTTTGGCCAAAAAAGAAAATTTTGAGGTTGATTATGTTAATGATACCAGAAAATTTACCGCTCAATTTTTAGCTGCATATCAGTTGATTATCCAATTGGATTATCCTCCCTACGCCTGGAAAGACAGTGAAAAGCAAGCTTTTGAAGATTATATTGAAAAAGGAAAGGGTGGTTGGATCGGTTTTCACCACGCAACATTATTAGGCGATTTCGATGGTTATAAAATGTGGCCCTGGTTTAGTGGGTTTATGGGTAACATCACCTTTAAAACCTATATTCCCGATTTTGCCCAGGGAGAAGTAGTGGTCGAAAAAACAAATCATCCCGTATTTAAAGGTGTTCCAAAGAAATTCCTGATCAAAAAAGAAGAATGGTATACCTATAATAAAAGTCCGAGGGAACATGTAAACGTACTGGCCAGCGTTGATGAAAACACCTATCAGCCAAGTGATGTTCCAAAGATGGGTAATCACCCCGTAATCTGGACCAACGAAAAAATGAAAGCCAGAAACATCTATATTTTTATGGGCCATGGTCCTGAACTTTTTCAGGATAAAACCTATCAAAAACTCTTTCAAAATGCCATTTTCTGGGCAAGTAAACCCTATCTAAAATAAAGCTAAACCATCATGAAAAACGTTCTAAGTATAATTTGCCTGCTTTTGTTTAGCCAAACCACTTTTGTAAAAGCACAGCAGATTTTAGTCAACCAGATCGGATATGATGCCAATGCCTCTAAAAGGGCTATTCTTGTCGCAGATGCTCAGCAAAATGATATAAAAGCATTCGAGATTGTCAGTGTAGCCAATCAAAAAACGTTATTTGAAGGCTTTTTGAAGCCCGATGCCTCATTTAAAGAGTGGGGAGATAAATATTATTATAATCTTGATTTTTCTGGTTTTAGAACCAGCGGAGAATATATTATTCAATTAAAGGGCGTTACAAAGGTTCATTCGCCAAAGTTTAAAATCGGCGAAAATTTATTGGCAAAATCAACCCTACCTGCTTTACTCCATTATTTTAGGAATCAAAGGGCAAATACCAATATAGAACTCGAAAACGATAAACATGTACAGTTGTTTGGTTCTTCGAAAACGGTTGATTTAGCTGGTGGCTGGTGCGATGCATCGGGTGATGTAAGTAAATATTTTTCGCACCTGGCTTATGCCAATTTTATGTCGCCACAGCAGATTCCGCTGGTAACCTATACCTTGATAGACGCTGCTGATAAAATGCCGAAATTGCTTAAAAGCTTAAAACTGACCGATTCTATAAAAGATGAAGCCGTTTACGGTGCTGATTATCTGGTGAAATCGCTAAGTGATGAAGGTTATTTTTACATGATTGTTTTTAGCTACTTCAATAAAGATCCAAAAGCCAGGCGTGTGGTGGGGTTACATGCCAATAGTGTAACTACAAACGAATATCAGTGTGCATTTAGGGAAGGCGGTGGAATGGCTATTGCAGCATTAGCCAAAATTTCTACCTGGCAGAACTTAGATCCCATCAAAAGAAACGGATATATTGATGCCGCGCAGCGTGCCTATGAGCACTTAAAAACAAATAATTTAAAATATTGCGATGATGGAAAAGAAAACATTATCGATGATTATTGTGCGCTAATGGCTGCTTCAGAACTTTATCAGGCTACCAAAAAAGAATATTTTTTAAAGGAAGCCAGAATTAGGGTGAAAAATTTACAAAAACGCTTAAATATTAAGGGTTATTTCATTTCAAATGATGCTGATAGGCCATATTTTCATGCATCTGATGCTGGTTTACCGTTAATAGCTTTAAACCTTTACATGGAAGTAGAAACAGATAAAACTTTAATTAATGATGCCCGGCAGATCTTTGATACAAATTTAGCTTATCAGTTAAAAGTTACTACAGCAATTGAAAATCCTTTTGGTTATGCCAGGCAAACCTTTAAATCTCCGGCAGGAGTGAAGGATACTTTTTTCATTCCTCACGAAAATGAAACGGGTTGGTGGTGGCAGGGCGAAAACGCAAGACTGGCCTCGCTTGCTGCAGCAGCTTTTACCAAAGGTAATCAACCGTCTAATAAAAACTTCGCAACTAATCAGGTGAATTGGATTTTAGGCTTAAATCCATATAACATGTGTTTCATGTACGGCTTTGGTGAAGAAAATGTACCTTATATGGCCTCAAATTATGGACATGGCTCTCAAAAAGGCGGCATTTCTAACGGCATTACAGGCAAAGACGGTGCACTTGATGGCGCTGGTATTGATTTTAAAAAGGAAGCCAGCGGTAACGAATGGCGCTGGACAGAACAATGGTTGCCACATGCTGCCTGGTTTCTTCAGGCGATAACGGAATTGGAAAGAGAGAGGTAGTCTTTAGTCCTTTAGTCTGAAGTCCAGAGTCCTTAGTCAAAGGTTGTTCAGTCGAATTGGATTCATCACTTCCGATGTGTCATCCTGAGCGCAATCGAAGGATCTTTTTATTATGCTCCCTGTTAACCCCTTCGTCCTGAATGTAGTCGAAGAATCTCCTCTGCGTTAATCCGCGAAATCAGCGGCAAACATTATGCTATTGCTTTCTCATATACCTATCGGAAAATCTTTTAACTCCTAACTATTTTTTTTATGCTCTATGCTGGCCGCTCTTCGCTAGCCGACAAGACTATATTTTGGTTGTTTGAAATCTATCTAAATATTTAATTTGATATATTTAAATTAAAATTTAGATTTGTCTAAAATTATATTTAGATAAATCATTTTAATCATGAAATCCCTTTTACTATATTGTTTCTGTTTTTTTATATCGCTTAATGTCCTGGCGCAAAAAGTAATTCTTAAAGGTTTGGTTACCTCTCAAAATGAACCTATTGAAAATGTCACCGTTAAAATTTTAGGTTCCAATGGTTCTACCAAATCAAATACCGCTGGAAATTATCAATTCAATAATCTGGTTTCCGGAAATTATGACCTTATTTTTTCCGGGATCGGTTACCAATCGAAAAGAATTAAAGTGTTGCTAAAAGGAGATACAACACTTGTTAATGCCGATCTGTTAAGCCTGTCATCAAATTTAAACGATGTGGTTATTACGGGCGTTAACCGGGCTACGCAGCTGCGCAAAAGTCCTGTGCCTATAGCCGTCATCTCCCGAAAATCGATGGATCAGAATGTAAATACCAACTTAATCGAAGCCATTGTTAAAGGTGTTCCTGGTGTTACAGCGGTTACTACGGGGCCCAATGTTTCTAAACCCTTTATCCGTGGTTTAGGTTATAACCGTGTTTTAACCCTGTATGATGGTTTAAGGCAGGAAGGACAGCAATGGGGCGATGAGCACGGAATCGAAGTTGACGAATACGGCATTACAAGAGTCGAGGTGGTAAAAGGCCCTGCCAGTTTAACTTATGGCTCTGATGCCTTGGCTGGAGTAATCAACATGATTCCTTATACCCCGAATTTTGAAAATGGAAAGCTAAAAGGCGATTTTACCGCAAACTATCAAAGCAACAATGGTATGATCGGTTCGTCGATTGGGTTAGCCTACATTAAAAACGATTGGAAATATACCTTTAGGACAACTGGAAAAACGGCCCATAATTATAAAAATAAAATAGATGGATTGGTTTATGGAACTGGTTTCAGGGAATATAATTTGTCGGCCAGTGCAAGGGTAGATAAAACATGGGGATTTTCTATAACGGCTATTACTTATTATGATAATTTAATGGAAATACCCGATGGGAGCCGGGATTCGTTATCCAGAAAGTTTACACGACAGGTTTTAGATAATGGAGATGATATTAAAAACAGACCCGTTGTGCCTGAAAGTGATTTGAACAGCTATTCAGTTAACCCTTTACACCAGCACATTCAACATTACCGTTTTTACAATACCAGCCAGTTTAAATTTGGTGCAAGTGATTTGAATATATTAATTGGCGGTCAGCAGAGTGTGAGACGGGAATATAACCACCCAACTGCACCCAGTCAGGCAGGACTTTACGTAGTACTTAATACCTTTAATTACGATCTCAAATACAATCTTCCCGATTTTGCGGGCATAGAAAGCACTCTAGGTGTAAATGGCATGTACCAGGGGAACAGGAGCAAGGCCGCCACCGATTTTCCCATTCCTGATTATGATCTTTTTGATATTGGCGCTTTCTATTTTGCTAAGAAATCAATGGGCAAGGTTGATATTTCCGGAGGAATCCGGTTAGACAGGAGAAATATTAACTGGAACGAATTTTATGTAGGTACTGATGTCCAAACAGGTTTTGGTAAGCAAGTAAGTGCTACAGATGCCACTGGAAAACTACAATTCCCTTCTTTTAATAAAAATTATTACGGTTTATCAGGAAGTTTGGGCTTTACCTATAACATTTCTGAAAAACTATTGGTTAAAGCAAATATTGCCAGAGGATACCGCGCACCGAATATTACCGAAATTGGCTCTAACGGACTTGATCCGGGTGCGCATATTGTATATCTGGGTAACCGGACTTTTAAACCTGAGTTTAATCTGCAGGAGGATATTGGCATTATTGCTTATTTAAAAGATGCCGATATCAGTATGGAGTTGTTTAACAATAATATTCAGAATTATATTTATCAATCGCGTTTAACCGATGCAGATGGAAACCCGGTAGTTATTGTGCCTGGTAATCTGACCTATCAATATCAACAGTCAAAAGCGAGGTTATATGGTGCAGAAGTATCAGTTAATTTGCATCCAACGGCAATGAAGTGGTTAAGTTTCAACAACAGTTTAGCCTATATTGTTGGTTTGAATCAAAACCAGGAATTATTGAGCAAACATGGCCGTGAAGCTAAATACCTGCCATTTATTCCACCTTTGCAGGTAAGAACAGAAATTAAGGCAACTGCGCAGAAACCTATTGGCATTTTCGACAAGCCTTATTTCAAAATCGATGCTGCTTTTTTTGGAGATCAAAACAAGTTTTATGCTTTAGATAATACAGAAACCTTTACTGCAGGTTATACCTTGATCAACGGTGGGATTGGATCAACATTAAAATCTAAAAAAGGAAAAACGTTTTGTGATATTTTTATTCAGGCAGATAATATTTTCAATGTGGCTTATCAATCAAATTTAAATCGATTGAAGTATTTCGAGTATTATAATCAATCGCCAAATGGCAGATCAGGAATTTACAATATGGGCAGAAATTTTAGTTTTAAAGTTATTGTGCCGATTTAGAATGGTTGCTCGTCATAGAGGTTCATAGTTGATGGTCGACGGTTTTATAGAATAATTGCCATGAACCATCAACTAAAAGACGATGAACCAAAAGAACTTTCCAATTTAGGAATTAAAGAACTATAGCAGGATTTGGTAATCATGTTTTAGCGTTAAATGTTTCGTTTTAGAAAATGGGAGGTATTTATATCTTCCATTTTCTTTTTTACGATTAAAGCTTTTTCTGCCAAGCATTCCGCTTTATGAACTATGAACCATCATCCATTTTCCCTACTTTTACATCATAACATTTTACATTTCCATGGAGTCATCTTTAAGCGAACAGCGTCTGAACTTTTTAAGGCAATCAATCGGAAAGGTAATTACCGATTCACCATCTAATTTCATGAACTGGTTAGCACCTGTGCTCATCAAGGCCGAAAATGGTATTTTAGTTTGCCAGTACACTATCCGTAAAGAAATGACCAATCCTTATCAGATTTTGCACGGTGGTGTAACCGCCGGCATTATTGATGATTTAATTGGTGCAACGGTTTTTACCATGGGATTGAACGATCGTTATACTACAGTTAGCAATTACATTGATTATTTTGCCCCAGCCAGCGAAGGCGATGAAGTAATTGCCGAAACGTCGATAGTAAAAAAGGGACGTATCATATTAAACCTGCAATGTGAGATATTTTTACCTTCAAAAAAGCGTTTAATAGCAAAGGGCTACTCCAACATGTTAAACATAGGTTAAGTCTTGTTGAGTAGGTTAAGAATTAATTATTAATTCCTTTAAATTAACGAAACATTCTCAGTTATAATTTGTTGTAAATTAACCAAAAATATAATGAGCCATGTTAGAAAATTATTCCACCCTGCAATTCATTGTGAGAGGCAAAATTTTTAAGGGATTTTGCATGCGTATCCAAGATGATTTTCATGAAACCTATGCTGTTGTTTTAGATGGCTACCATTCTTTTTGTATCTGGTTGGATAACAAAAGTGAAAAATGGTGTGCTTCAAAAAATGCAGCGATTGATCCGGATGCTATTGATGAGATCATCAGTAGGATTTCCTTTCCGGTTTCGTAGTTTAGCACACATTTAACCTAATGCTCATAAAAAAAAATCTCCATTTGGCTTTTGTCAGATGGAGATTTTTTATGCTATTATTTTAATCCTGGCCAAAATAAGTAGGCCATCGTGATGGCCGTAATCACACCTGCTAAATCAGCCAATAACATCGAACCTATTGCATAACGGGTATTTCTGATACCTACTGCACCGAAATAAACGGCTACTACATAAAATGTGGTGTCTGATGCACCCTGAAATACACCCGATAATCTGCTGGCGAACGAATCTGGTCCATTGGCAATCATCGTGCTTACCATCATGCCCCTTGCAGCTCCACCACTTAATGGCCTGATTAAAGCGGTAGGCAGGGCATCAACAAAGCGGGTATCCGCACCTACAAAGATAAATGCGTGTTTAATCCCATTCATGATCACGTCAAAAGTTCCACTGGTTCTGAGCATACATACCGCAACTAAAATCCCAACTAAATAAGGAATAATTTTAATGGCTGTTTCGAATCCACCCTTTGCACCTTCAACAAAAGAATCAAAAATGTCGATCTTTTTATAAAGTGCGCCAAGAACAATCAATAAAAAAATTAATAAAATAAGCCCACCGCTAAGCAAACCAGAGAAAGAAGTAACGCTTGCTGCATTTAAACGACTAACATACCACACGATGGCTGCTATTACGGCTGAGATACCTAAAACCCATGTTAAGATAACTGGTTGTAAAATATTAATTTTCTGCTTGAAAGACACAATCAACATCGCAGCCATGGTACCTACAAAGGTTACAATCATGCATGGAATAAATATATCAGTAGGATCTTGTGCATTTTGGGTAGAACGGATCGCAATTACACTTACCGGGATTAAACATAAACCTGCAGCATGTAAGCATAAAAACATAATCTGCGAATTGCTGGCCACATCCTTATTCGGATTTAACTCCTGTAAACTTTCCATGGCTTTAATCCCGAATGGAGTAGCTGCATTGTCTAAGCCTAATAAATTTGCCGAAAAGTTCATGATCATATGACCCATTGATGGATGACCTTTTGGTACTTCAGGAAAAAGTTTAGAAAAAAACGGACTGATAATCCTTGATAATAAACGGATACCACCTGCTTTTTCTGCAATAGCCATAAAGCCCATAAACAAAGCCAAAGTACCTACCAGCTCGATGCAAAGTTTTACAGCAATAGAACAGGTTTGAATAATACCATCTAATTTAAGCGGATTTGCTGGATCGTCAGCCTTTCCGATTACCATCCAGTTAAAAATGTCGCTTTGCCCAAAGAAAAAGCATTTAATACAAGCTACAAGAATAGCTACAATAATAAATCCCGACCAAATCCTGCTTAATGCCATTTAGTTTGTTTTGTTTTTTTGATGCGTGAAAATAGCTTTTTTAACCGAAAGATCATAGAAGAGAGTTTGGAGTTGGATTGAAGAATATCATTACGGTTGATGGTTAATAGTTTGATGGTTGATAGCCATGATTTTTAAACAATACGCCTATAAACCATAAGGGCATCAACCAAAAGAAATAAAAAAGTCCATAGCCAATAGTACTAAACTATCAAACTATGGACTAAAGACTTCAGACTCCCGACTTAAGACTACCTAAGGTTTCTCATCTGTTAATTCAAAACCCCAGGTTTTTCCTTTTTCAGTTGCAGGGATTCCATTTGTCATCCAAACTGGTGCTTTTGCGCCCTTTAAATAATAATCGAAAAACTGTTGTTCACGAATCTGTATATCCTTCCGGTTTTGGCGTTGAACCAAATTGTGTGCCTCGCCGTTATAGTTTAACATCCAAACTGGTTTACCTAAGCGGCGTAGGCCGGTAAACATCTCAATTCCCTGGTACCAAGGCACAGCACCGTCAGCATCATTTGCCATTACCACCACTGGTGTATTTACTTTCGGGAACATAAATAATGGAGAGTTCTCGATGTATAATTCTGGTTTTTCCCAAAGGGTTGCACCAATACGGCTTTGTGTTTTTTCATACTGGAACTGACGGTTCATACCGGTTTCCCAACGGATACCGCCATAAGCAGAAGTCATATTGGCAACAGGCGCACCAGCCCATGCAGCTGCGTACATGTTATTTTGGGTAATCAGATAAGCCACCTGGTAACCTCCCCAGCTTTGACCCTGGATACCAATTTTAGTACCATCAACCCAATTGTTTTTCTTCAAATTTTCTACACCTGAATTGATAAACTCAACTGCAGATTTACCCGGGTGACCAGTTTCATAGCTAATATCCGGTGCGAATACCAAATAACCATTACTTACAAAATATGAGATATTTAAACGTGATGGAGTAGGAGCAGGTGCCTGGTAAGTATATAAACCATCGGTAAGTTTCTCATAAAAATAAGCAATCATCGGGTATTTTTTGTTCGGATCGAAATTTTCTGGTTTGTATAAAATCCCTTCTGCTTTATAACCTTTTGGCGTAGTCCATTTTACGAGCTCAGCAGTACCCCAATTATAACTTTGTTGTTGTGGGTTGGTGTTGCTTAGCTTAGTTTCAGTTTTAAAATCGGTGGTTACATATACATTAGGCGATTCTACATAATTGGCTTTATCATAAATGTAAACATCGGCATCCTTAGCTTTTACCAGGTTCGAATATTTAAATTTAGCCATTACCACCAATTCTGGTGCTTTAGCTGAACCTACATTGGTGCGGTAAAAACCGTTTTCCTTAGTTACGTTATTGAAACCATCTAACCAAACCAACTCATTTGCTTTTACAAATTTACTATCCGCATTGCGCTCAAATCTGTTTTCAGGTTGTACCCTTTCGTAACGGAAAGTAAGGTTGTTGGCCCTTCCAAAACCTGCGGTAATATTTTTTGGAGCAGTTTTTCCATCTGGAGAGAACGACCAGATGTCATATTTATCGTAAATTAATACGGCTTTATCACCTTCAGTCCAGGTAGCTAAACCATAAGCAGAAGGTAAATCAGGTACATCGTTTTCTTCATCAACAAATTTTTCAGATAATCCTGCAGTTAGTACAGTTACTTTTCCGCTGGCTATACTGTAAGTATTCCAGCTACCTGCTTTTCTATCAAAATATAAAACATAGTTTCCGCCAGGAGAAGCCATTGCATAACCACTTAAATTATCAATGATTTTCTTTTTCTGGCCATTTTTAGTATCAACTAGATAATAATCTTTTGAAGTAGATCCGCTCCATTGCGATTCAATTCTACGGCCATAGTCGGTAGATGCTAAAACCACATTGGCATCACCTTCGGCTATCATATTCGCATCAGGCAATTTTAAATCTGTTAACGGAATTACTTTAGGGTCGCTACTATATACATCGATAACGGATAAATAGCTTTTTTTGCTATCTCTGTCTGCATTTTTAAGTTGCATCGGCTGTAGATAATCATCTTTGTAGTTCCAAACATCAACTTTGGCCACTTCGAAGTCTACAATAGTGGTATCTTTTGGCTTTTTAATAGGGGAGATTCCGAAAAATAATTTCTTGCCGTCTTTACTAAAAGTGATTTTTCCGTCGCCATTAACCGACCATTTCTCTGGTAGGCCTGGCATATCAAAATCAACCAATATCTGCGCAGTATCAAGCGTTAAAGAGTTATAATAAACATTATAATCTTTTATTTCCTGTTTCTCAGGACTTTGCTCTCCAACAAAAGCAACATGCTCACTTTCCTCATCAAAAGTAAAGTTTTTGAAACTTCCTTTACCCTTGATTAAGGTTTTTAGCGTGCCCTTTTCTGTATTTAATAAAAACACACCTTGTGAGGCTGTTTTGTCCTTTTTAGATCCGCTACAAGCAAAAACCAGTTGTTTACCATCTTTGCTGAAATAATAATCGGTAACAAATTTATAGGTTTTATCTGCGCCGGTTAATAAATTTTTAACTACTAAATCAGTTCCTTCTTCAGTTTTACCTTTTGCAGCAGGCTCATCATCAGCGAAATCCATTTCACCATCTTTTTTCTCGGCAGGTTTTACGGCTTTCTTTGCAGTATCAGGCTTTTCGGTTAAATAAGCCATCACACCAGAACCTTCTTCAGGAAATTTAAAAGACTTTACCCTTGCTACCTTTGTAATCGCACTGGTAGTGAGGTTGGCAATACCCAATGAATCTTTTGGTAATTCATCGGCTTTTTTCTTTTTTATTTTAGCTTGACGTAAATCTTTATTTAAAGGACGGATGTTAAATGCCGCAAATTTAGAATCGTTGCTGAACTGCGAATTCATCCCTCTTGGGATGTTTAGTTTTGCATTGGTTTTGATATTGTTGAGGTAAAGTTGCGCATCGCCTTCTTGTTGTAAGATGCTATACATGGCCCATACGCCATTATTGGATAACTGCTTTGTACCTACCGATTCCCAGGTATCATACACCGTATGATTTAAAGGTTTCTTTTGTGCGTAGGCAAAGCTGACAACGAAAAACAGAATAATTGTTAGTCTCTTTTGCATTTTGAAATGTTAAGTAATTTGTTGGTTCAGATTTAATCTCCTAAAATTGGAATTTTTTGGCTTATTCGGAAACTTGTATGTCAAATATTACAATTAAAAAGGGAATTGGTGAGGTAAAATGTAAGATGGATGATGGAATTAGTCGGAAGCCCGGGGTTAGAGTACCGAAGTTAATGCTATCTTGAATTAACGCTTAACGCCATGCACAAAACAAAATCCCCGATCACTTTAAGTAATCGGGGATTCCATATCATATAAAAGCAAAATTACTTTTTAGCTTGTTGCTGCTGACGCATATAATCGTCTAAACGCTGTTGGAATTTAGATTTTTTCTTTTTCTCATCAGCTGGTCTGGCTTTATTTTGCTGGATCAAAGCATGGATTTTATCGTCATCAACCATTTTACGGATTAAGAACTGCTGTCCGAAAGTCATTAAGTTGGCTAAGAAATAGTAATAGTTTAATCCCGCAGGGTAGCTGTTTAACACGCCTAAGAAAATGATTGGCATAATGTAGCCAATGTATTTCATCTGACCTGTAGCACCAGAAACCTGGTTGTTAAAGTAAGTCATAATCAATGTAGAGATCGTCATCAATACACACATTAAACTTAAGTGATCGCCAATAAACGGTATTTTTACACCGAATTTAATAAATTCATCGTAAGTAGATAAATCTTTCATCCAAAGGAAACTCTCACCACGTAACTCAAATAAGTTAGGGAAGAAGAAGAAGAAGGCCATAACCAGAGGCAATTGCAGCACCATTGGCAAACATCCGCCCAATGGGTTTACGCCAGCTTTCTTATACAACTTTAAATATTCCTGTTGAACCAAGGTTGGGTTATCTTCACCTACTTTAGCTTTAATTTCGTCCATTTCTGGTTTTAAAACCCTCATTTTAGCCATTGATAAATATGACTTATAAGTAAGTGGCGATAAAGCAAGTTTTAATAAGATGGTTAATACCAGGATAATTAAACCGTAGTTCCAACCGAAACTATTTAAGAAATTAAATACAGGTAAAACAATAAAACGGTTAATATATTTTAATGGCCAGTAACCCATATCAACCTGTTGCTCTAAATCGTAACCCTGTGCTTTTAGAGCAGAGAATTTGTTTGTGCCGAAATAGAATTCCATTTCATAAGTTTGATTAGCAGTATGTGCATATGGCAATTGCATATTAGCATCATAAAACTTTACCTGACCAGGAGCAGTTGGTATTTTAACTTCTAAACTTCCTTTTTCGAAAGCTTGTTTCGAGATCAAAGAAGCCGAGAAAAAGTGTTGTTTGAAAGAAAACCACTGGATTTTACCTTTCGATAACTCTTCCTTTTCATCTTTCGAAACACTTAAATGGTTTACATCACCATCTAAATACTTATAGTAAGGTGCTGAGTAACGATGCTCACTTTCGATCGATTTTTCTTGCTGTAACAGGGTTGCCTGCCAGTTTAAGCCAATGTTGTTACCTGCAATTACCTGTTGCAAACCAACAAGATTAACATTGAAAGCAACTTTATTACTCAACGCTTTTAAATCATATACATATTCTACATAAGCATTAGCGCCATAATTGGCACGCATAGTAACCGTATTGCCTGTTTTGCTTGGCGTAAAATATAAATCGTTAGTATTGATTACTTTACCGGCTGCATTAAGGTTTAAACCAAATTTGTTCTCGCTTCCTGCAAATAAAATAAGTGGCTTCCCTGTAAAGGTTTTCTGACCTTTAACTTCAACTGATGTAATTTTACCACCTTTATTGCTTAAGGTAATTAACAAATTCTCATTTTCTAAAGTGGTATTTGCTTCAGTACCCGTTAAAGCAGTGCCAAAAGGACCTTTTAATGCTAAAGAATCTACAGCTGGGTTAGCAATTGCAGCAGTTTTAGTGGTGTCTTTTTGTACTGGTGTTACACCAGCTTTTTTCAAAGAATCCAGACGCTCTGTTTCTTTGGCTTTTTTCATTTCAGCCTCACTCGGCCTAAAAAAGTAGAACGATCCTGCCAAAATGATCATGATCAGGAACAGTCCTGTGAAGGTATTTCTATCCATTATTTATGTTTAATACTGCTTTTAATTCGTTTTCTTTTTCGCAAACTCCATCGCAGCGGCGACAAATTTAACAAAAAGTGGGTGAGGATTAGCAACTGTTGATTTTAATTCTGGGTGAAACTGTCCGCCAACGAAAAAAGGATGATTTTTAAGCTCTACAATTTCAACCAAATTACTCTCCGGATTAATACCAGATGCAATCATACCGGCATCTTCATATTGCTTTAAATAAGCATTGTTAAATTCGTAACGGTGGCGGTGACGCTCGTTGATATGCGATTTTCCATAAATAGAAAAAGCTTTTGTTCCTTTTTTAATGTCGCAAGGATAAGAACCCAAACGCATTGTTCCACCTTTATTGGTTATTTTTTTCTGCTCTTCCATCATGTTAATTACCGGATTAGCAGCATTTTCTTCAATTTCTGTAGTGTGCGCATCTTTTAAGCCCAAAACATTACGGCCAAATTCGATAACCGCACATTGCATACCCAAACAGATTCCAAAGAAAGGAATATTGTTTTCGCGAACATATTTAATGGCATCAATTTTACCTTCAATACCACGGCTACCAAAACCAGGAGCTACTAAAACACCTTGTAAATGACCTAATTTTTCTTTTACGTTATCAGGGAAAAGACCTTCAGAGTGGATATATTCTACCTTTACTTTGCATTCATTTTTCGAACCTGCATGTACAAAAGATTCGATAATTGATTTATAAGCATCAGGTAATTCTACATATTTACCAATCAAACCGATTTTTACTTCAGCTGTTGGATTTTTTAAACGGCCAAGGAAATCTTTCCAGCTTTCCATATCCGGATCGCTTTTGGTAGGCAGTTTTAATTTTGCTAATACAGTTTTGTCTAATTGCTCTTTTAACATCAACAATGGCACATCATAAATAGTTGATGCATCCATCGATTCGACTACCGCGTTGATGTTAACGTTACAGAATAAGGCAATTTTTTTTCTGATCTCTGGACTAATGTGGTGCTCGGTACGGCAAACCAAAATATCTGGCTGGATACCATATTCCAATAAAGCCTTAACCGAGTGTTGTGTTGGTTTTGTTTTTAACTCACCTGCAGCAGCTAAATAAGGTACCAGGGTTAAGTGAATTACGATGGCGTTAGTGCTGCCTTCTTCCCATTTAAACTGACGTACGGCTTCAATAAAAGGTAAAGATTCAATATCACCCACAGTTCCGCCAAGTTCGGTAATTACGATATCATAATCGCCGCTATCGCCCAAAATGCGCATGTTGCGTTTAATCTCATCTGTAATGTGTGGCACAACCTGAACGGTTTTACCTAAATATTCACCTTTACGCTCTTTGTTAATCACATTCTGGTAAATACGACCAGTAGTAATGTTATTTGCCTGTGAAGTTGGAACGTTAAGGAAACGCTCATAATGACCAAGGTCCAGGTCGGTTTCTGCACCATCTTCGGTTACAAAGCATTCGCCATGTTCGTATGGATTTAAAGTTCCCGGATCGATATTGATGTACGGATCGAATTTTTGGATGGTTACACGGTAGCCACGTGCCTGTAAAAGTTTAGCTAAAGATGCGGAAATGATGCCCTTACCCAAAGAGGAAGTAACACCGCCCGTAACAAAAATATACTTAGTCATGTTTGTGATTTTTTACGGCAAAATGTAATTATTGCCGCTTTTTGTACGGGATACAAAGGTAAGAAAATTCCTTGTTTCCGAGCATGAAAAAAGAAGATATTTTAAATATGATAAAGCAATGTGATTCAGGAAAATAGCTTAATGAGGGGGATAAGTATCCGTTTTTTGAAGTATAAAACGACTATTTTAGATTATTATATGGTGAAGATCTATGTCATATCTGCCAAATCCTTAATTTTATGTACGAAATTATCGTATAGTAACAGATTATATTATTGAGCAGCTAATATCAATTTTTTAATCAGCACAATCTGCCCTAAATGATAATAACTGTGTTCAATTACAGCTTCTATATTACGTAGGTAAGTGCCATATTTTTCGTTTACAAATACTTCATCAAATTTTTCTTCCGGCATTTTTTCCACTGCGATAGCAAAAACTGAAGCATTATCAAATAATTCGGAAGCTAATTTATTCCAATCAGCTTCCGAATGTATAGGTGGAAGATCGAAACTATATTGATCTTTGATTTCTAGCAGACCACCATTAAAAACTGTTAAAATTCCGGCTAAATAATAATTGATATGATAGGTTAGGGCCGCAATGGTATTTAAATTTCCTACCTGATAGACGGCCTGTTCCCAATTGATGCTTTCTAACTGATCTTTATAATTGGTATTGGCTATCCAATAACCATTTAGAAAAATCTCTCTTAAACGATTAGCAATAAAATCAGATTTTTTCATGAAAGAGAGCCCCTAAGCGAATTCGCGATGACTTTTTTCAGCCAGTTCGAGTACCTCATCTGCCAGATCATCAGTTAAACCAACGGATGCACTGGTTTGAACCAATCGTTGTTTTAAAGATGGAGGCAAATCATTAAGCGATTTATCGTCGTCAAGGATAATAAAATCATCATTATTGTCTTGTGAGTTAAACCAGTTTAGGATCTCACTCTTTCTGTTAACTAGATCGATGTTATCTGGAAGACGGTCAATTTTGCTTAAAATGATATCTCTTGTTTTAAAAATATCAAGCCATTGATTTAAACTGTACTTAAACTTATGCGAAGTGGTAAGAACAATTTCAAAATTATGATGATGAAGAATTTTATTTAGTGCTTTAACTGCTTTAGGATTAAACTCAACAAAGCCATCTGCTAAAATCTCTGGTTTTCTCCATGAGTTAGCAGGTACCATTACGCCGTCTATGTCTAATAATAAAAACACGATACGAATTTACGCTTTATTTTGTTATTTCGAATATTTTTTCTAAAGATATATTATTGAATTTGGCATCTAACTCATTCATTCTCTTGATCTTTAATTCAGTATCCCATTCTTCATCAACAAATTCTACTTTGTGCCATTCACAAACATTTGTTGCGCTGGTTTTACATGATGGTATCCTGCCCAGTTCAATATCTGCTAATAACGAACTAATATAACGGTGGTGACCATCAATTATAAAGCTATCACATACCTTAATGTCATCAAATTTAATTCCGTTAATCATCTTTCTATACATCCGATTAATTACCGGTATCGAAAGTTTGGTATGCGTTGAAAGTAAGTCAATCTTTTTTGACTTTAAATTTTCAAAAATAATTTCGCGACTAATATCTCCCATATTATTTTTTTTATATTTTTCATGGGATGTTATTCTGGTGCTTAATTAGCATCAAGATCTGATGTTTAGTTTATGGACAAAACATTATCGAACTAAACAGGAAAAAAGGAATGGATTTTAGCGCAACTATATATTGTTATGCTTTCAAATAAATATAGTAATTAATTTTATGATTAGGACAATGGCTTAACAGCAATTATAATAAATCTTTACCCTTTGCTCTTTTTCACTCCAGGCAATGTAAATGTTATTTTCTTTACCCAAACGGTATTTAAAGCCATTTAATCCTGATTTTTTTAGCTCTTCGTAAAGTGCTTTATCTGGCGTGTATTTATCAGCCTTATCGTCAGGCATTACTGCAGGTTCAAGAAAATTATCATCGCTGAAAAAGTCGTCTGCTATGGTTTTTAAGAAAATAACCTGGTCTTTCTCTTTTGATAGGTCTACATTGGGGTCGGTATTGCTCACCAATTCGGTTCCTTTGATTTTAGCATTGTAAATCTCTTTTCCCTCCGCGTTTTTAATGGTAAAATTCAATACCATTTCTTCAGGTTTCCTTCCGGTGAGTTCGATTTTAAAAGTATCTAATTTTTTTAAATCCGAAAAAGATTTGGCTATAGTTTGGTTTACATTTTTAAACTCAATGGCATCAGCTTTTTTTTCTCCACCCGATTTGCACGCGGCAAATAAAATAACACTAAAGGCAACGAAAAGTAATAATTTCTTCATAATCAAAACTACAAATTCTAATTTAAACAACTATCCAAATTTAAAAAATATAGCCTGCTGAAAGCCAAAATTGAAAATCGAGGTAACCCTTTGGATTAGGGTTAGAAGCATAATTGGTTACGTTAAAATACTTTCCGTAACCTAAACCGCCTGTCGTTTCTAATAAAAAGCGTTTTTTAGGGATAAACAGAAAGCCGATATTTCCGCCGGCACGTACAGAATTAGCCGTAAAATTCCGGCTGGCAACACTAATAAAACCTGTACGATCCACATAACCATCCTTACTGATTGTTTTATTTAAGTTGCCAAGGTATAAACCATAAAAGGGGATAAGGTCGCCGGGTTTAATTTCGTCAGCATATTTTTTTGCTCTTAATAAAAAGCCATCATATTTATAATATCTTCCAATATTAAGCTCCCCTGATGTATATGAAAGTTCGATACCGTATTTATTAGAAAAGGTTTTTTCGATGGAGAAGGAGGGACGTTTTGCAACTAAATTAAGCAGATTACTTTTAACCTCAATTCCTATCGGCCCTTGTGCACGGGTAACCGTTACCAACAAGATAAAAGAGAGTGTATAGATGATTTTTTTCATTTTGATTAAATTAAATATTTTACCCGACATATAATCATAATTATTTTTTTTTCTTATATTTGCGTAACTGATTACGTAATTAATTATCGTTATGAATTTTTTCGAACAAACAGGTAAAGTTGCTATAGGAAGCAGGTTGAGGATGTTAACCGATAAGGTTACAGAAGATGCGGCTCAAATTTATAAACTGTACAATATAGATATGCAGCCAAAATGGTTCCCGGTTTTTTACTCGCTGGCGCAAGGGGAAGAGAAAACAATCACTGAATTGGCCAAGGATATAGGGCATTCGCACCCTTCAGTGAGTAAAATAATAAGTGAAATGCTGAAAAAAGGTTATGTAAAAGAAAGCAAAGATAAAACTGACGGCAGGCGGAATCTGGTAAGCCTTTCTAAAAAAGGAATAGCGATTTCTAAAGAAATAGAAGATCAACTGATCGATGTTAACGCAGCTGTTGAAGAGATATCGGCTCAATCACAGAACAAACTTTGGGAAGCTATAGGTGAGTGGGAATTTTTATTAGAACAGAAAACCTTATTAAGAAGGGTGATGGAAAAGAAAAAGGAGAGAGATAGTTTAAAGGTCGAAATTGTAGATTACCAGGCTAAGTATCAGGAAGCTTTCAGGGCATTAAATGTAGAATGGATTTCGCATTATTTTACCATGGAAGAATCTGATTATAAAGCATTGGATAATCCACAAGGCTATATTTTAGATAAAGGTGGTTATATACTGGTTGCTTTATATGAGGGGGAGCCAATGGGGGTTTGTGCATTGATTAAAATGAATGATGGCGAATATGATTTTGAACTCGCCAAAATGGCCGTATCTCCAAAGGCACAAGGTAAAAATGTTGGTTTTTTATTGGCCAATGCTATTGTTGAAAAAGCGAAATCCTTGGGTGCTTCGAAAATATACCTGGAAAGTAATACCATTTTAAAACCAGCCATCAACCTTTACCATAAACTGGGCTTCCAGAAAGTAGCAGGCAAACCAACGCCATATACAAGATGTAATATTCAGATGGAACTGGTGCTGAGATAGTCGGTGGTGCGGAGTCCGAAGAAGATTAATCTCGAGTCATTAGCGCTTGGCCATGAACAATAAACCTACCAATGAACTAATGACCAATGAACCAATTTACTTACTCGTGCTTCAACGCCTCCAATAGATTATTTAACTTCAATAAATCTTCAGGAGTATCAATCGCAACCGTTTCCAGATCGGTAACTTTGGTTTGGATATAAAAACCATTTTCAATCCAGCGTAGCTGTTCCAAACTTTCTGCAATCTCTAAAGAGGATGGAGGAAGTTTGGTAATGGCTTTTAGAGATTCTGTACGATAACCATATATACCGATGTGCTTGTAAAACTGATGTTTTTCTGCCCAAACGCCAGGTTCGCCATTTCTAATAAAAGGAATCGGACTACGGCTGAAATACATGGCGCGACCGTTTACATCGATCACAACCTTCGGACTATTCGGATTGTACACACTCTCCTGACTATGAATAGATTTGATCAAAGTAGCCAACTGTACTTTTTCTTCGGTAAAACAGCTGGTCAATAATTCGATCTGTGCGGGTTCGATAAAAGGTTCGTCGCCCTGAATATTGATTACGATATCGTATCCAGGCAATTGTTCAATTACCTCAGCACATCTATCGGTTCCACTTTGATGATTGGAAGAGGTGAAGATAAACTCTCCACCAAACCTTTTCACTTCGTCCGCAATGCGTGCATCATCTGTAGCCACAACCACTTTCGATAAACTTTTGGCTTTCGATGCCTGCTCATAAACCCTCTGGATCATGCTTTTTCCGGCAATATCAACCAAAGGTTTGCCTGGGAAGCGGGTAGAAGCATATCGTGCAGGGATAATTCCAATGATTTTTGAATCGCTTAAGGATGAATTTGATTTTTCATCGCTCATATATTATGCTTATAAAATTGATAAAAAACAAAAAGGAAGATCATTGCGATAACGATATAAGATATAGGATGCGCAAAGTTAAATGTCCAGCCCAGCAATTTTACACGCTTAGGAACAATTAATCTGGAGTCCTTTTTATTAAAATAAAAAGTGCCCCATTTCCAGTTTTCTGGTTTGTCGTGCTCGAAATCTTTTTCCATATTCATCGCATTAAATATTTAAACCATTTATTATGATTAAACTCCCCTTTAGGGGCTGTGGGCTAAAATAGTCCGTTAATCTCAGCTTCAATTGATTGGATCACCGTCCCTAAATCTTCAGGATTATTGGTGAAATCCAATTTGTCTTTATCTAAAATCAATAATTTACCAAGGTTATAACCTTTTATCCAGGCTTCGTATTTTTCATTTAATTTAGAAAGGTAATCAATACGGATGCCCGCTTCGTACTCACGGCCACGGCGTTGGATATTGTTTACCAATGTTGGTACCGATGCGCGTAAATAAACCAATAAATCCGGTGGTTTGATAAAAGAGGTAATGTTGTCAAAAATAGCACGGTAGTTATCATGATCCCGGGTGGTCATTAAGGCCATATCATGCAGGTTTTCGGCAAAAATATGCGCATCCTCATAAATGGTCCTATCCTGGATTACGTTACGTTTATTTACTTCTATGTCTGTAATCTGCTGAAAACGACTGTTTAGGAAATAAATCTGAAGATTAAAGCTCCAGCGTTTCATGTCGCTATAAAAATCTTCCAGATATGGGTTGTTATCCACTGCTTCGTATAAAGCTTCCCATCCATAATTCTTGGCCAATAAACCTGTTAAAGTGGTTTTACCAGCGCCAATATTTCCTACAATTGCTATGTGCATCTTCTTTAGATTGGAGATATGAGATGTGTGATGTGAGATGTAAGATCTGTGATTTGAAAGAATTAATCTATCTCAAATCTAATGTCTCATATCTCAAATCTAGCTTCTCAAATCTATTAAAATTATTAAAAACTTTTAAACCCGATTAAACTACGAACTTCTCTAATGGTTTTTTGTGCACTTTCCCGGGCTTTTAATGCGCCATGCTTAGCAACCTGTCTTAAATAAGAATCATCTTTGGCAATATCCTGAATACGCTCACGCATTGGTGCGGTAGCAATAATCATATCTTCTGCCAGTTGTTTTTTGAAATCGCCGTAACGGATCTGCATTTTATTGTACAAATCTTCAAAATGCGCATGCGTATCAACACTCGAAACCACCTTCATTAAATCGAAAAGATTCTGGATCGGCTCAGGTTTTGGCTGGTTTTCTTCTGTCGGACCGCCATCACTCACTGCTCTCATCACTTTTTTACGGATCGTTTCAGGATCATCTGATAAATAAACAGCGTTGGCTTCGCCTTCTGATTTACCCATTTTACCTTTGCCATCTAAACCAGGTACTTTTACCAGTTTGTCAGAGTAGCTAAATGCATAGGGCTCCGGAAAATATTCGGTATTGTATAACCTGTTAAAACGGTTGCCGAAAGTACGGGCCATTTCTAAATGCTGTTCCTGGTCTTTTCCAACAGGTACTTTAGTCGCCTTATGGATTAAAATATCAGCCGCCATCAACACCGGGTAGGTTAATAAACCTGCATTAACATTATCAGGGTTAGCACGTACCTTATCTTTAAAAGAGGTACTGCGTTCAAGCTCGCCCATGTAAGCGTTCATGTTCAGGTATAAATAAAGTTCCGCAATTTCCGGAACATCACTTTGTATATAAATAGTACTGTTCTCCGGGTCAATTCCACTCGCTAAATATTCAACCAGCACATGTTTAATATTGCCATGTAAATCGGCTGGGGTAGGGTGCGTTGTTAAAGAATGTAAATCGGCAATAAAAAAATAGCAATTGTAATCGTTCTGCATTTGCACGAAGTTTTTAACCGCGCCATAGTAATTGCCTAAATGTAATTTTCCTGTTGAGCGGATGCCGCTCACCACTGTTTCTTTCATAATGCCACGAAATTAAAAATAAAATGTAAGCAATCCGCAAATCACCTTAATTTTCATGGTAAGAATTTTTAACCGATCGTTATCTCAGCCTGATCGCTTATTATGCGATCGTCCTCTCGACCGGAGTGCAACGCAGCGGAGAGATCTATCTGTAGAAATTTTTTCCGGAAGCCAATGTCACACCGTCCACAAAACAATATTTTTAAGTATTTGAAAATGAAAGCTAGCATTTTATCGGAGGTATCAGTCCTTCTTTCCGTTGCAAGTCCTCTCCCGATGAAAAATCGGGATTGCGGGCTTTTCACTTCAATAAGGTTTATAAACAAAGGTTTATGCAAGGGTGGAACCGTTTAATCCGGTAGGGTCATCTAATTTAGAGTATTCATCCAGCGGTCGTCGTCTCGACATAGCGCTGCGCAGTGGAGAGGTCTGTTAAATGGATTTTCCTCTCCACAATATTAATCCTTAGTTTGAAATATCAAACAATTTTATATTTTTGATACATCTATGATCCACTTTCTAAGGCAGGTACACCGGGTTTGGTTTTTATTCTGGATACTGTTTTTTTTCGCCCTCTTTTATCCCTTTTACTACATTACTTCACGTAATGAAAAATATTACGGTATTTTAAACTTTTGTCGTAAAGCCAATAGTTTTTTATGCAGCCTGTTTTCTGGTGTTTTTTTTCGCTACCATTACGAAGAAAAACTCAATCCTGAACAAACTTATATCTATTGTGCCAACCATACTTCTAATTTGGATATCATGATTTTCTGCATCATGGGGCATGGTAAATTCCATTTCATGGGGAAGGATGAACTCCTAAATAATCCGGTACTAGGTGTTTTTTTTAGAACGATCGATATTTCGGTAAATCGCGATAGTAAAATATCTGCCTTTAAAGCATTTAAAAAAGCTGGCGAAAATTTAGAAAAGGGAATGAGCCTGGTTATTTTTCCTGAAGGAAAAATCGATGACCATTATCCACCCAAACTGGGCGAATTTAAAAACGGCCCATTCCGCCTGGCGATTGATAAAAATATCCCATTGGTACCTGTTAGTATTACCAATGTTTGGAAAATTAACTGGGATGATGGTGCTAAGTATGGAAGTAAGCCCGGAATTTGCGATATTTACGTCCACAAACCTATAAATACTTCAGTTTTGGCCGATGTTGACGCTGATGGTTTAAAAGAAAAGGTTTTTAAATTGATTGACAGTAAGTTAGTATAATATGAATTTAGACGCAAAAACCATCCATAAAATAGCCGACCTGGCCAGAATTCATATTGATGAAAAAGAAGTTGATACGCTGATCCCTGAAATGAACAAAATTTTATCTTTCATGGAAAAACTTAACGAATTAGATACTTCAAATGTAAAACCATTGGTTTACATGAACGAGTCAGTAAATGTTTGGCGTGAAGATATAGTAAAACAAGAAATTTCTACAGCCGATGGATTGAAAAACGCTGCAAAACATACAGATCAGTTTTTTATGGTTCCAAAGATTATCGAAAAATAATTGATCAGTACCACTAAGATTAACATTTGTGCTTAATTTTTAATCTGCTTGTAACATCTTGCCCTTTACGCTTGTCTAAAAAAGAAAAAACATGGAGAAACCACTCATTACTATAAAAGAAATTGGCCGTAAATATGTTATTGGATCTGAAGTTATTCATGCGCTAAAATCAGTTTCGTTAGATATCAATAAAGGCGAATTCGTAGCATTGATGGGGCCATCTGGTTCTGGTAAATCAACCCTGATGAATATTTTAGGCTGTTTAGATACACCTTCAAGCGGAACTTATATTTTAAATGGTACAAATGTGAGCCACATGACTGATGACGCGCTTGCAGAAGTACGTAACCAGGAAATCGGCTTCGTTTTCCAAACCTTTAATTTATTGCCGCGTTCCACTTCTTTGGATAATGTGGCATTGCCTTTAATTTATGCCGGAACCAGCAAAAAAGACAGGGATGCAAGGGCTGCCAAAGCATTAGAAAATGTGGGTTTGGGTAACCGTATGGATCACAAGCCAAACGAACTTTCTGGTGGTCAGCGCCAGCGTGTGGCTGTGGCCAGGGCATTGATCAATAACCCATCTATCATTTTGGCCGATGAGCCTACCGGTAATTTGGACACCAAAACTTCAATAGAGATTATGGGTTTGCTGGAAGAGATCCACAGTAAAGGTAATACCATTATTCTGGTAACACACGAAGAAGATATCGCACAACATGCACACCGCATTGTACGGATGCGTGATGGATTGATCGAAAACGATTACCTGAATACCGATATCAAAAATGTATCTCCGCGTTTGCAGGCCTTAAAAGATAATGGCAGCGACTGGGAGAAAATTAATTAAGGTTAAAGGTATAGGGCATAAGGCTTTGAAAACCCTAAACCTCTCGCCTTAAACCATAACAGCATGAAAATCTACACTAAAACCGGCGATAAGGGACAAACATCATTAATTGGTGGCACCCGGGTGCCTAAATATCATTTACGTATAGAAACGTATGGTACTGTTGACGAGTTAAATTCGTATATCGGTTTAATCATGTGTCAGGATATCGAGTTACATGATCAACAGCTGCTAAAAGAAATCCAGGATAGGTTATTTACCATTGGTGCATCGCTTGCTGCAGATCCGGAAAAGTCTAAAATGAAAATCCCCGATCTGCATGAAACTGACATCACCTTGTTAGAAAATGAGATGGATTTAATGAACGAAACACTGCCCGCCTTAAAACATTTTGTGCTGCCTGGTGGAAACACTGTTGTTTCTTACTGCCATATTGCACGGTGTGTTTGCAGAAGGGCAGAACGACTGACAGTAGAGCTTGCAGAAAATAGCTTTGTAGATGAGCGCATAACGATTTATTTAAACCGTTTGAGCGATTATTTGTTTGTTTTGGCACGAAAACTGAGCGCCTATTTTAAAGCAGAAGAAAACATTTGGATACCACGTGTTTAATAGTGGAAAAATAAGTTTGTTTTGCTCAAAAATTTTAATATACTTTGCGCTTAATAAGAATAAGAATTTAATAGAATTGAAGATATGTATTGGACATTAGAATTAGCATCGCACTTGGAAGACGCACCATGGCCTGCAACTAAAGACGAATTAATTGATTACGGTATCCGTTCTGGTGCCCCTGTTGAAGTAATTGAAAACTTACAGGCATTGGAAGATGATGGCGAGCCTTACGAAACGATTGAGGAAATCTGGCCAGATTACCCTACTAAAGAAGATTTCTTCTTTAACGAAGACGAATATTAACAATTAGTTGTATAGAAAATAAAAAAGGCAATTTCCCAAAAGGAAATTGCCTTTTTTCGTTATACAAGAGAGGTCGTCATTTCGACCTCAGTGGAGAAATCTTTTAACATGGTTTAAAAATTTCTCTCCCGAAAGTTCAGGACTGCGCTTCATCCGATACCTATCGGATCGAAATGATGACCGATTTTCTAAATCCCTCTTGGGTAACCAGATCAGGAATCGAAATGCAACAAGCGTTTTAAAATTCCCGTCTGTGCTGAAAAGATTATCCTTCTGATAAAATCTATCATTGTAGTGAAAAATTATATACAGATCTGTCAATCCTCTATTCTTATCCATCTTAGAGGTATATTTTTAATGTCTTTCGTAAATAAAAGTTACATTTTTTAAACAAAACTTAAAAGACGGATGTTAATAGATCAATTATATAACATTGCTTAAAAAATTAACACTATGGGAAATTTATTGTATTTAGTAGCAGTAGTATTGGTAATACTATGGGTGATCGGATTTGTATTTCACGGCTTCGGCGACGTTGGTAGCATAATCCACGTTTTATTGGTAATCGCAGTTATTGCAATCCTGCTTAAAGTTATTGGCAGGGCCGCATAAAATATATCATGGCGGACATTTATCGGATTTGGCATCGCTGAAGACAGATAAAAAAAGGAGCTTTAATTTTTTTTAAGGCTCCTTTGTATTTTTTAGTTCTTTAGCAACAATTCTGCAAGTTCGAGATCGATAGGGTAGGTGATTTTTATATTTCCCCTTTCGCCTTCTATAATATTGATCCCATAACCAATTGACTCTACCACACTCGCATCATCGGTAAAATGATCTGCGAAATCCTGATGATAAGCTTCTTTAAGAACACTAAGACTAAATGTTTGTGGAGTTTGTACTAGATAGATCTCATCGCGCTTTAAAGCTGATGATTTTTCGTCTCTGAGCATACGTACACTGTCGCTAGATTGTACTGCTGCTATTACATTTCCATGCGCCTCAGCTGCTTTAAAACAGTTGTCGATAAGGGATTTTGAGACCAGTGGCCGAACGGCATCGTGTATGGCAACAAAACTATCTTCTTCGATGGTCTGGATAGCGTTTTTAACTGAATGAAAACGTTCCTTACCACCATCAATCACCTCATGTGGAATACGAAAATTAAATTCTTCGCATAGGCGTGTCCAATAACTTTGCTGATCTTTACTCAATACCAATAAAATTTTGGGTTGTGTATCGCTTTGCGCAAAAGCTTTAATGGTATGCATTAAAACCGGGAGGTTTTTGAGCAGTAGAAATTGTTTTGGGGTTTCTGTTTGCATCCGATTGCCAGAACCGCCTGCTACAATTATAGCGTAGTATTTCATATTTCAAGAGATGAGATTATAGATTTGAGATATGAGACCTGATTAACTCAAATCTCATATCTCATTACTCAAATCTATATGATTAGCATGGCATCGCCATAACTGTAAAATTTATATTTTTCTTTTACTGCAACTTCATAAGCATTCATTACATTTTCGTAACCACCAAATGCACTTACCATCATCAATAAAGTAGATTCTGGCGTGTGGAAATTGGTAATCATTGAGTTTGCAATACTAAAATCGTACGGAGGGAAGATAAATTTACTCGTCCAATCGTTTGCCGCTTTTAATGTTCTGTTAGCAGAAACAGCCGATTCGATTGCACGCATTGAAGTAGTTCCAACCGCACAGATTTTTCTTTTATCTTCTATCGCTTTATTTACAATTGCTGCATCTTTTTGCTCGATGATAAATTGCTCAGAATCCATTTTGTGTTTGGTTAAATCCTCAACCTCAACGGTTCTGAAAGTTCCCAAACCAACGTGTAAAGTAACTTCTGCAAACTCTATACCTTTAAGTTCTAAACGTTTCATCAGCTCGCGGCTGAAGTGCAAACCTGCAGTTGGCGCAGCTACAGCACCTTCGTGCTTGGCAAAAATAGTTTGATAACGTTCTTTATCTTCAGCCGTAGCCTTACGTTTGATATATTTAGGAAGTGGGGTTTCACCTAAAATTTCAACGTTTTTTCTAAACTCTTCGTCGGTACCTTCAAATAAGAAACGAATGGTACGGCCACGTGATGTAGTGTTATCTACCACCTCAGCTACCAAAAGGTCATCATCGCCAAAGTATAATTTGTTACCTACGCGGATTTTACGGGCAGGATCTACCAATACATCCCATAAACGTAATTCCTTGTTTAATTCACGCAATAAGAAAACTTCGATAGTAGCACCGGTTTTCTCTTTATTGCCATATAAACGGGCAGGAAAAACTTTAGTGTTATTTAATATCATTACGTCCTTGTCATCGAAATAACCTAAAACGTCTTTGAAAATTTTATGTTCAATTTTACCGCTGTCTTTATGCAATACCATTAGGCGGGCTTCGTCGCGTTGTTCTGCCGGATTATTGGCTACTAATGATTCTGGTAAGTTGAATTTGAATTGTGATAATTTCATTCTTGATGAATTTTTTGAGGTGCAAAAATACGAATTTAATTTTTCTTTTCCGTATTTTATCAAACGCATTTATGGTATATTATGTTTTACCTCATTTTAAAACAAATAATACGGAGTTTAAATGCATTGTACACATAAAATTAGTTAGTTTTGAAGATAAGCTGTAACCTTTTCAATGGCTTTGCATCTAACCTTTAATTATGATAATCTTTAGGCTAATAGGCGAGAGTTTCCGTTTTGCATTTGATGCGTTGCGCCAAAATAAATTACGCACCATGTTATCGCTTTTGGCTATAACAATCGGTATTTTTACCATTATTGCTGTATTCTCTGCAGTTGATACTTTTCGTGGCAAACTACAGTCGAGTGTAGATAAACTGGGTTCTAATACCATTTACGTTCAAAAATGGCCTTGGAGCTTCGGCGATAATTATCCATGGTGGAAATACATGAACCGTCCTCAGCCCTCACTTCGTGATTTTGAGGCTTTAAGAGAACGGATTGAAAATGCACAGGGTGTTACTTTCGAAATATCAACGAGTGATAGGACAATCAAATACAGGAGTAGCTCTGTTGAAGGGATTTCTGTTTGGGCAGCCTCTCATGATTTTAATAAAACATGGAATTTTGAGCTTCAGGACGGTCGTTATTTTACAGAAAATGAAAGCAAAAACGGAACACCGGTATGTATTTTAGGCTCGGACGTAGCGGCCGGACTTTTTGACGGGGATGAACCTGTAGGTAAACAAGTGCAAATTTTAGGGCGTAGATTAACCGTTGTTGGCGTGTTCAAAAAAGAAGGAGAAGATATGTTGGGTACTTCGCTGGATAAAAACGTTAATATTCCGATCAGCTTTGCTAAAGGTGTTTTAGATATCCAGAACGAGCGTTACGGTCCGCAGATTACCGTTCGTGGTAAAGATAATGTAAGTTTAGAAGAAGTAGAGAGTGAGTTGAAAGGTTTAATGCGCTCTATACATAGAATCAGACCCGGACAGGAAGAAGATTTCGCACTGAATAAAACTACTATTATTTCTAACCAGTTGGATTCGATGTTTAAAATGGTAAACATTGCAGGTTGGGTAATCGGTGGATTCTCTATCCTGGTTGGTGGCTTTAGTATTGCCAATATCATGTTTGTATCGGTTAAGGAACGCACCAATATTATCGGTATTCAAAAATCATTGGGTGCAAAAAACTACTTCATATTATTACAATTTATATTCGAATCGATATCGCTTTGTATTTTGGGTGGATTGCTGGGTTTGCTGCTCGTCTTTCTGCTCGCTTTAGCTATTGGAGCGGCAACAGATTTCCATATCATACTTGGTTTGAACAATATTGCATTGGGTATCGGGATATCAATTATCATTGGAACGATTTCAGGTTTTTGGCCAGCTTATTCAGCCTCAAGACTGGATCCGGTGGAGGCGATTAGAAGCTAGTTCAGTTTTCAATTGGCAATTCTCAGTTAACAGTTGCTATAAACTATGATGTTTGTCATCCTGAGCCTGTCGAAGGACTTGTGTTTTTATTTTTAACTAATTAAGGGTCTTACAAGCTCAGACTGACAACACCGTAATTAACTTAACGACATTGGACTTGTGCTATAGCCATTCTTAAAAAGGTTTTTACTTCATCATTAATATCTTCTTTATAGAAAATCCTTAAATGGTGGTTAAACTGCTTGGTACCGGGTACCTGGGCAATTTTAGTGAAGCAAAGATTATCTTCGTAAGCCTGATTGAAGGGAATAACTACATGTATAAAATTTTTGCCCAATTGTGTGAGGTACACAAAAGCGGTTTTAGATTCGATGGCAATCATTGATTTTGTTGGACGGAGATTAATTTCACTCAGTTCTGCCAATTGGTCAATAAAAAAACGGAACAACCCTAAGGTATATTCCGTTTTCCCGTTTAAAAAGTCTGATAAATGTTTTTCTTCAGACATCATCTTTTTTAATCTTCTAATAATTTTGTCGCAGCCTCATCAGTAAACCAGGTTAATTTACCATCAATTGGGTCAATTAACTGAGAAGGGTATAAGTCTACATTTTTTTCTGTATCGCCGATTACATGTTTTAAAGCTTCTGCTTTGTTTTCTCCAAAAACCAAAAATGCTACGTTATCAGCTTTGTTGATTAACGGTGCTGTGAAACTAATGCGGTAAGTGTCCAGTTTTTCTACATAAACCGAAGCCACATTTACTTCTTCATCTTTAACCAAAGTGGTATGCGGGAAGATGGAAGCGGTATGTGCATCATCGCCCATGCCTAAAAGGATCAGATCGAAAATAACATCTTCACCCTTGAAATGTTTATCAATAGCTTTTTTGTATTCAATTGCGGCCTTTTCTGGAGCTAAAGTAGTATCAACGTAAAAAATATGATCTTCTTTAATGCCCAGTGGATCTAAAATCGTTTTTTTAGCCATTAATCCATTGTAATTATCATCATTGGCAGGAACATTTCGCTCGTCGCCAAAGAAAAAATATACCTTTTCCCAATCAATGCGGTGCTGACCTTCAGTTGCCAGGAAATGATAAAGTGCTTTAGGAGAACTTCCGCCAGTTAAAACGAAGTTGAAGCGATCGTTTTCTTCGATAGACATTTCTGCAATTTTAATTACATAATCTGCCAGATCCTGGTTCAGTTCTTCTAATGTTTTGTATATGAGTAGATTCATTTTATTTTAGTTGATAGTTAATGGTTCATGGCTATGAAACTATTGGGCCATGAACCATTAATATAATTATTCCTTATTTTTCAATGGCAGGTTAAACCAGTGAAAACCGTCTCTTGCAATTAATGCTTCGGCCTCTTCCGGTCCCCAGCTATCGGCCGGGTAATTAGGGAAATTGATTGATTTTTTGCTTTCCCAGGTATTTAAGATCGGCATGACCAATTCCCATGCGGCTTCTACCTGATCGCCACGCATAAACAAGGTTTGGTCGCCCATCATGGCATCCAACAACAATGTTTCGTAAGCTTCCGGGGTATCGCCCTCGTAAGTTCCTTTGTAATCGAAAACCATATCAACAGGGTTCAACACCATATCTAAGCCAGGTCTTTTAGCCTGTACCTGCATGCGGATACTCATTTCTGGTTGGATGCTGATCACCAACCTGTTCTGTTGCCAGTTTTCGGTTACGCCTGAAGAGAAAATCTGATGCGGCACATCTCTGAACTGGATGGTAATCAATGATGAAGTTTGATTTAAACGTTTTCCTGTTCTTAAATAGAAAGGAATACCTTGCCATCTCCAGTTATCGATATGGAATTTAACTGCTGCAAAAGTTTCTGTGTTAGAATGAGGATCTACACCTTTTTCCTGGCGGTAACCAGGTACTTCTTTACCTTCAACCCAGCCTTTGCTGTACTGACCACGAACGGTGTGGAAACGGATATCTTCGGCAGAAAAAGGACGCATGGCTTTTAAAACCTCCACCTTACGGTTTCTGATTTCATCAGCATCAAAATTAATCGGTGCTTCCATGCCAATCAAACAAAGTAATTGCAACAGGTGATTTTGAATCATATCCCTCAATGCACCAGAACCTTCGTAATAACCACCACGATCGGCAACACCCAATTGTTCGGTAACCGAAATCTGTACGTGATCGATGTATGACCTGTTCCATAATGGCTCGAATAAAGCATTTGCAAAACGGAAGGCCATCATATTCTGAACAGTCTCTTTACCTAAGTAATGATCGATACGATAGATCTGTTTTTCGGTAAAAATAGTAGCCAATAAAGTATTCAATTCTTTTGCCGACTCTAAATCGTGACCAAAAGGTTTCTCAATAACAATACGGCTGTTATCTTCATCCTGTGTAAGTTTATATTTCTGTAAACATTCTGCAATAATAGGGAAGAAGTTAGGCGCAACTGCCAGGTAGAAAATTACCTGTGTACCAGCACCATATTCTTTTTGATATTTTTCTACAGCCTCTTTAAGGTTTTCGAATGTTTTTGGTTGGGCAAAATCGGTAGGGCAGTAGTGGATGGTGTTTCCAAAATTTTCCCATTTTTCTTTTTTTACCTTTCCACTGCGGCTAAACTGGTTTACAGCGTCTTCTAAGGCAGCTTTGTAACTGTCGTCGGTGAATTCAGTTCTGCCTGTACCAATAATGGCAAACTTATCTGGCATGTAACCCTCTATAAATAAGTTATATAGGGCAGGTGCTAATTTTCTTTTGTTTAAATCACCTGTTCCACCAAATATTACAAAAATGGTAGGGTTTAATGCGGTTTTGGTTTTCATTTTATATTGTTGTTCGTGAATCAAATGGGTTATGACAATTTATTCCAGTCGGCATGGAAAACACCTTCTTTATCAATACGCTCAAAAGTGTGCGCACCAAAGAAATCCCTTTGTGCCTGGATTAAATTAGAAGGCATTCTGCCAGTAGTAATGGTATCAAAATAGGTTAAGGTAGATGCAAATGCAGGGATACCCAGGCCTGAACTGATACAGGCACCAATGGTTTTGCGTGTGCCAGATAAAGTACCTTTAATGATGTTCTGAATACCAGCATCACCAAATAAGTGTTCTAAAGTATTGTTTTTATCATAGGCCTGATAAATATCTTCTAAAAATTTAGCCCTGATGATACAACCGCCACGCCAGATTTTAGCGATTTCCTGCAATTGCAGGTCGTATTTATATTCTTTAGAAGCCTGAACCAATAAATGCATGCCCTGTGCATAAGCACTGATCATGGAAAAATAGAATGCATCTTCCAGTTCTTCAACCGTTACTTCGATTTTAGTATCTTTTTTACCAAAAGCTTCTTCTAAAGAAACCCTTAAGGCTTTAAATTTCGATAAATCGCGGTTAGAAACAGCTTCGTTAATGGTTGGTATTGGCAGCTGAAGTTCCATTGAAACCTCTGATGTCCACTTTCCGGTACCTTTTGAGCGGGCTTCATCTTTAATCTGATCTAAAAGATCGTTCTGTGTTTCGGTATCTTTAAATAAGAAGATTTCTGCAGTGATTTCCAATAAGAACGACTGCAACCTGCCTTCATTCCATTTTTTGAATACCTTATAGATCTCGTCGTTTGAGTAACCTAAGCCATTTTTAAGGATTCCGTATACTTCTGCAATTAACTCCATGATGGCGTATTCGATACCATTATGGACCATTTTAACAAAGTGGCCGGAAGCACCCGGGCCAATGTAAGTTACACAAGGGTCGGTTCCTACTTTTGCAGCTACAGCGTCAAAAACATCTTTTACTACGTTATAAGCTTGTTTATCGCCACCTGGCATCATACTTGGACCAAAACGTGCACCTTCTTCGCCACCAGAAATTCCCATTCCAAAGAAATGAAGACCATCTTTTTCTAATTCATCTACACGGCGGTTGGTATCGGTAAAGTGTGAGTTACCGCTGTCGATAATGATATCGCCTTTGCTTAAAAGCGGTTTTAATTCTGCAATAACACTATCTACAATTGGCCCGGCAGGTACTAATAAAATTAATGTACGGGGCGTTTGTAAGCTCGAAATAAAGTTTTCAATGTCATCAAATCCCTCTAAGTGATGTGCTTTGCCTTCTTCTTCAAGCTTCGAGATCATTTTTTGGTCTTTATCATAGCCTGTTACAGAGAAGCCCTTATCAGCCATGTTTAATAATAGGTTGCGGCCCATGGTACCCAAACCGATCATTCCCAATTTATATTTTTTCGAATCGTTATTTGCCATTTTTTATTTTTTAGAATGCACCCAAAATTAGGGTTTACAAATTAATATTGTAGATTTTGTTGTTAAAAGATTGTAATAAAGGTCAATTATTTTTCCGGTTTAACGGTAAAGATATTGTATTTATCGGCCAGCTTCCAAAGCTTTGCACCACCTTTAATGCCATCTCTGTTGGTTACGATTTTAATATTATCTTCGAGCTTAAAATCGATTTGTTTCGAATTTCCGCCACCTATATATAAGGTATCGTAATTGAAAACTGTTTTATAGATATCGATTACCTTTTTTAACCTTTTGTTCCAGCGCTCTGTGCCGATTTTTTCGAAAGCTTTATTACCGATATAATCATCGTAATCTTCTTCTTTATTGATCGGGAAATGCGCCAGTTCTAAATGCGGAAGCAACTCCCCATCAAATAACAATGCTGTACCAAAGCCTGTACCCACGGTAAAAACAATTTCAAAGCCTTTACCATCAACCACACCTAAACCCTGTTGATCGGCATCATTTACCAAACGCACGGGTTTACCAAGCTCGTTGGCCACACGTTGGGCAAGATCTACATCAGCCCATTTATTTTTTGCCAGGTTAGGGGCAGTTTTCACAATACCGTTTTTAACATAGCCGGGAAATCCGATTGATACACGGTTATAACTATCAGGAAAAGGCTTAATTAAATCTACAATACCGGTTACAATATCTTTTGGCGTAGCCTCTGCGGGGGTTTTGCTTTTTAAATATTCGGTAATCATATTTCCGCTTTCATCCAAAAGAACGGTTTTTATACTGGTACCGCCAATATCGATCGATAATATATTGTTGTTTTCAGCTTTTTTCTGTGTAGCCATAATGATGTATTTATAATTCCGAAGTTCTACAAATAAATTAAAACAACAAACATTAAATGAATAAGGAAGTAATTTATGTGTAATAATATTATCTATAAAATCTATGTATTTAATAGAATATAATTATGTTTGTTGCGTTAACATAGAAAAGACCACAATTTATGACGTTGAATTACCTTGCATTTGCTATACCAGCATTTTTTATTTTTGTATTTATTGAGTTTAAGATCGCGCAACATCAAAAAAAGGCGAAAATATTCAAATATGAGAGTACAGTTGCAAATTTTAGTGTAGGTATTGCGGAAAGGTTGTTGAACTTGTTTATCGCTGCCAGTTTTTATCAGGTATACAAATGGGTTTATGCAAACTATGCCATTTTTGATATTTCCACCAAATGGTATGTATGGATACTTTTGTTACTCTCTACCGACCTGGTTTGGTACTGGTATCACAGGTTAGGGCATGAGATTAATTTTTTATGGGCGGCACATATTGTTCATCACCAGAGCGAAGAGTTTAATTTATCGGCAGCCGCCCGGATTACCACCATACAGGCCATATTCCGTAATGTATTCTGGTGCATCCTGCCATTGGTTGGTTTTCATCCCAATATGATTATTACCATACTTTTGGCGCACGGAGCTTATTCGTTTTTTACGCATACACAGTTAATCGGCAATTTAGGCTGGCTTGAAAACATATTCATAACCCCATCTTTACATGGCGTTCACCATGCGTCAGATGAGAAATACCTCGATAAAAACTATGGCGATGTTTTTGTTTTCTGGGATAAATTGTTTGGCACTTTCCAAAAAGAAGAAGAGGCTCCAAAATATGGATTAACACACCCCATTAAAAGCTATAGCTTTTTATGGCAGCATTTTCATTATTATCTGGAAATCGGGGAGGCCTACAGGCGTGCCGATGGGTTTAAAGCAAAATGGAATGCTGTTTTTGGCAGTCCGGCGTTAATGGACCAGAATATTCGGCCAATTTTAGAGGAACGTTATTATCAAAATAAGATACAGCACGAAGCTAAACCAAAACCTAAATTTAAAATCTATTTAAATATCCAGCTGATTATGGTGGTGGCGATGCTTACCGGTACCACCATGTTTTACGAATCGCTAACTTTAGTACATAAAGTAGCTATAGCGATTTTTATCCTGGTTACCCTCATCAATATCGGTGCCTTGTTAGAGCAGCGTAAGTGGATTTATTACCTCGAATGTTTCAGGTTGATATTGGTATTTGGTTATTTCTTCTATAGTTTTAACATTATCGAACTTTTGATATTCCCTGTTGTAGGATTGATTATTCTCGAACGTAATTTTTCATTGAATAGTCTGTATAATAAGTACTTTCTTAACTATCAATCCAACACAATTAATACATAGGTAACCTAAAGGCAAAGTTTGCTTAATATTACGGTAACGTTGGCAGGCTACTTTTGCTGACAAGATGAAGGATGTATATTTAAGCAAAAGTGATGAAGATTTAATGTCTTTATTGGTAAACCAAGACAGCCTTGCACTCGAAACCCTTTTTAACAGGTATTACCCTGCCTTGTGTAAATTTACCTCAATTTACATCAAGGATTACAATAAAGCGGAAGAACTCATAGCTGATCTGTTTATGAAGCTTTGGGATAAACGGAATGAGCTTCAGATCAAATCAATCAAGAAATACCTGTTTACTGCTGCAAAGAATTTAGCTTTTAATGAAATTCAGCGTGTAAAGCTTCATATTTTAAGTATTAACGATAGGGAGGATACACTCGATTATCCGGATACTTATTTAAATCCACACGAACAACTGACTAGCAGGGAATCCTATTCCGAAATTATGGGGCTGATTAATCTGTTGCCCGATCGGCAGCGGGAGGTTTTACTAATGAGTCGCATCGATTTGCTGGAAAAAAGTATCATTGCCGATTTATTGGGTATTTCGGTTAGAACCGTAGAAACCTTGCTATATCAGGCCGTGAAAAATTTTAGATCGCTCACAACTGACCGATCGGAGATCTAAATCTATTTCCTTTTTTTCCTGTAAAGTGCACACGATTGAATCCCAAACGTCCTAAAAAGATTATTTATCTAAATATTATTTGCATTTAGTTTTGGAAAAGGCAGGTTCAGGTTTTTTATAGGGTTTTTCTAGTCCCGCTTTTTGGTACGAGTTCCGATGAAGGATCGGAAGCTCTTCCCGGCATCCGATAGCTATCGGATCGGGTTTATTTAACCCAGGCAGGTGCTCAGAGACCTAATTCATTTGCACCGGGAAATCAGGACAATTTGATTTTGTAACAGGCTGTTGTACCTAAACCCGACAGCAGCGGATCCCGATTTTTTCAATCGGGATGGAGCAAATGGCGGGGCTAAAGGATCTATGAACACTGACCTTTCATTTCCAAATCAAAAGCATTCACATTATCCTTGATGAAATAATCCTTTAGATGAGAAGTAGTTCTTTATACTTAATGATTTGTTAACAATAACTTGATCTTTTTCGCTACGTATCGGCGTCCATTAATCTGTCTTACATCCAGAACAGCATTACTAAATGGACGAACGTTATTACAGATTAATAGAAAATTACAGCAAGAAAACCATTAGCAGTGAAGATTTAACTGATTTACTGATGTGGGTTGGAAGCAGCCAGCAGAATCAGCAGATTTTCAGAGAAACTTTACAGGCCTTTGAGGCCGCAGATTGTTGGCTAAACAAACCCGTAAATCAACAGAAAAACTGGTTGGCTATTCAGCAGCATATTGAAAATAGTGCTGAGCAATCACCAATTGTAAAGAAGATCAATTACCGCAAGTATTTTACTATAGCTGCCGCGATAGTGGTTATCGCATTATTACCAGTGCTTTATTTTAATACCTTTCAGCCAAAAAAGGCAGAAGTTGTGGCTTACAATGAAATTTACAATCCACGCGGACAAAAAAGATTGGTTACCATGCCTGATGGTTCTAATATTTATCTGAATGGTGATACTACAATCCGTTACGCACTTAATTTTAATACCACCAGTAAACGGGTGGTTTATTTAGATGGCGAAGCTTTTTTTGATGTGCAGCACCGGAGCAAACAGCCTTTTGTAGTGTACACCGGGAAAATAAGTACTACCGTTCTGGGTACTTCATTTAATATCAATGCTTATCCATCATTAAAAGACATCACCATCACCGTTCAAACAGGAAAAGTAGGGGTGTTATTTAAAAATAAAGGTAAAACTACTCCTGTTCACTTCCTCTTGCCTAACGAACAGCTTACCATTAACAAAAACAACGGACAATTTGCAAAAAAGCAGGTAATTGCGATCGATTTTGATAGCTGGAGGGAGTACAAAATCTTTTTTTACGATAAACCCTTAAAAGAAATAGCAGAGGTAATTGCCCGTGAGTATGACCTCGATATTGAAATTAAAACCGAAGCTTTAAAAGAGGTAAAGCTTACCGCAAAATTTGACAAATGTTCGGCAAAGCAGATTATAGACGTAATTGCTAAGCTATCGGACTCAAAATACAAAATCTATGAAAATAAAGTAATCATTTATTAACGATAAACTATAAAGTTAGATATGATATAAAATTACTAAAACCGAAAAATGGCTCGAAATGCTGGACACATTTCAAGCCCTGAAAACTGTTTAAACTCATTTGACAAAGTAAAACTTAGTAAAGATATGAAAATTAATACCCGATGGATGGAAAACGTCTGTCAGTATCCCTCAAAAATTATGGTGATTATCGCCATAATCATGTTGAATATGCTCTCTTTCTCACCATTTGCCCACGCCCAAAGCGACAAGAAAATTTTATTTGAAGCTGATGGTATGACATTAAAAAAAGCTTTTGAAACTTTAGAAAAGCTTAGCGGTAATCATATTGCCTATAACAACAATCAACTTGACGATCAGAAAAGGGTATATGTTTCGCGTGGACTAAGATCGGTAAATGAAGTGCTCGATTTGCTTTTAAAAGGCTTGCCACTTACTTATAAGTCAGGTGGGGCGGGTAACATCCTGATTACAGCAAAAAATACAAATGTTGGTAAGCTTAGTGGTAAGGTGGTGGATGAAAATAACCAGCCGATCCCGGCAGCTACGATTAAAATTGTTGAACTTAACGCGGTTGGGCAAACCAATAACAATGGCGAATATAGTTTTAATGTAGCCCAGGGAATTTATACGGTTGAAGCGAGATTTATTTCTTACGAAATTGTCAAAAGACAACAGGTAAAGGTTAACGTTGGTGGAACTACTAATGTTAATTTTAAACTGGTACAAGCTGATAATTCATTAAACGAAGTTGTGGTAACTGCCTTAGGTATTAAGAGACAGGAAAAAGCTTTGGGTTATGCAGTAACAAAAATTGATAGTAACCAGTTAACAGAAGCTGTTTCTACCAACTGGACGGATGCACTTTCGGGTAAGGTTGCAGGTTTAAACCTGATCAGATCGAACAGTGGTCCTGCTGGTTCAAACAAAATTATTTTGAGGGGCGAAAATAACCTTACAGGTGATAATGAGGCTTTGATTGTTCTTGATGGAGTGGTAATTAACAATAGCGGTGGCAGGCGTACAGCCAACAGTTCGGACGGTGTTTATGGTACCGGAAGTGATAACATGCCGGCCGATTATGGAAGTTCTATCAACGATATTAACCCGGAAGATATTGAAAGTGTAACTGTATTAAAAGGTCCGGGTGCTGCCGCTTTATATGGACAACGTGGTGCAAATGGAGCGATTATCATTACCACAAAATCGGGTAACTCAAAGCATAAAAAAGTAAATATCAGATTTACATCCAATGGGTCTTTCGAAGAGGTTAACCGTTGGCCTGACATGCAGTATGAGTATGGTCAGGGACTAGATGGTGCAGCCTATTATTCGTACGGTGCAAGCGCTGATGGTGCAAGTACAAGCGGAACCAGTTCGGCTTACGGGCCACGTTTTGATGGCCAAATGTTTTTCCAATACGATCCTGTAACACAAACTGCCGGAAAAACCAGAACACCCTGGGTGCCATATAAAAACCAGATCAGGGATTTCTTTAGCACAGGCGAAAATTTAACCAACTCACTGAGTTTAGATGGACGTTACAAAAACACCACAGCTCGTTTTTCTGTTACCAACCAGAATAATACCTGGATTGTACCCAATACCGGAATAGAGCGTACTACACTTACCTTATCAACCAATACCGACGTCACTTCTAAATTAAAAATTGCCACCAAAATCAATTATGGCAACAGATTTAGCGATAACCTGCCAGGTGCTGGATATGGTAACCAATCGTTAATGTACTGGTTTATTTTCTGGCAACCGAACGCAAGCCTGGATTGGATCAAAAATTATTGGGCAAATGGACAGGAAAATAGAGTAATTAAATATCCGTTTAGTTCCTTCCCGGAGAACCCTTATGCAGTAGTTGACGAATTTATCAATAGAACCGGACGTAATAATATAACGGCAAATATTCAGGCCAGTTATCAGTTCACAAAAGAGTTAAGTTTATTATTAAGGTCTAGTATTGATTATTCAAACGAGCGCCGTGCGCAAGATCGTCCTTACGATTCTGGTAGCCGTTTGCCTAAAGGTTCAACGCGTCAACAACACATCAATTCGCAGGAAACCAACATCGATTTCTTGTTAAGATATGATAAAAAAATCAGTAAAAATTTCAGTATCAACGCCACTTTGGGCGGAAGTGAGCTAAGGAATAAATACAATAAATCGGATTTACGTGCTGATGGTTTAACCGTTCCTGATATCTATGATTTAACTAATAATCTATATCCATTAATTTCTATTCCTGATACCAGCAGATATAGGATTAATAGTTTTTACGGGGTTTTATCTACCAACTATAAAAATTACTGGTATGTAGAACTTACGGGGCGTAAAGACTGGAGCAGTGTATTGGCTACAGCAACCAGAACTGATAACGTAGGCTTTTTCTATCCGGCAATCAGTACCAGTTTTGTGCTTTCAGAGTTCTTTAAATTGCCAAAAGCTATCAGTTTTGCTAAATTAAGGGCTTCAGTTTCGCAGGTAGGTAGCGGTGGTACCACACCTTACCGTACGGCTTATACTTATTCGTTAGCGTCTAACGGTACTTATCCGGATAGTTCGCTTGTAAACCCGACCATCTTACCAAACGAAAATTTAAAACCGTTGAAAACGACAACTTATGAGGTAGGTACAGAGGTGAGTTTATTTAAAGGCAGGTTGGGTTTTGATGTTGCGGTTTATGCAGGAAATACCAAAAACCAGATTTTAACGAGAATTGTCGACCGCTCAACAGGATACAACCAGGCATTAATCAATGCGGGGCAGGTAAATAATACGGGTGTAGAGGTAGCCTTAAACGGAACACCAATTGTTACAAAGGGAGGTTTTAAGTGGACAATGAACGCCACTTTTGCTTCTAACTCAAATGTAATTAAAGCCTTAACCGATAGTTCGATTATTCTTCGTACCGGTCCGGTAGCTGGCGGACAGATTGTAGCAAAAGTTGGCGGTAGCATGGGCGATTTATACGGCAGGGGATATGTGCGCGATCCGCAAGGCAATGTGGTTTATGATGCCACTACAGGTTTTGCAAAAATTACCAACGATGTGGTTTACCTGGGTAACACCATGCCTAAATATAAATTCAGTATCGGAAGTACCTTTGCTTACAAAAACATCAGTTTAAGCGTGCTTTTTGATGCACAGGTTGGTGCAGTTGCACACTCTTTATTAAACTACAAAATGGTTGAGCAGGGCAAGTTAACCAGTACGTTGCCAGGTAGATACAATGGTATTGTTGGAGAGGGTGTAGTTCAGTTAGCAGATGGCTCTTACGTAAAAAATACAACTGTTGCTTATGATATCGACGAATATTACCGCTCACATGCTGGTGCAGATAATGCCGAGGGCAGTACATTCAGTACCGATTTTATTAAATTCAGGGAAGCTTCTCTAAACTATAAGTTCAATCCACGTTTCCTGAAAAGGCTGGGGCTTTCAACAGCCACCTTTGGCGTGTATGGCCGTAATCTTTTCATCTGGTCGCCTTGGCCAATGTTCGATCCGGAGTTTGGTACGCTAAGCGGTTCTGATATTGTTACCGGATTTGAAATTGGTCAGTTCCCGTCAACCAGAACTTTTGGTTTCAATTTATCAATAGGCATATAATCTTTTAAAACATGAAAAAGAATCTATATAAAATTATTGCAGCTTTGCTGGTGTCGGTTAGTACACTTTCATCGTGCGATAAAAACTTTCAGGAAGTCAACACCGATCCGATTAATATCCTTTCAACCACACCTGATAAATTACTGGCGCCTGCCCTGGTTAATACATTAACCTATGGCATGGTCCGTAACCGTAATTTTAATAATGAACTGATGCAGGTAACCGTAAGCATCAGCGATGGCGACGGAACCGTATTCAGGTATGAATACAGAAGTACCTTTTCTGATTATTTATGGAATGCATGGTACGTACAATTAACCAATTTTAAAGATATTTATAATCTAGCCGGAAAGCCAGGCATGGAAAATAAATCATATCAGGGGATTTCTTTAATCTGCCAATCTTGGGTGTACTCTATGTTATCAGATACTTACGGCGATATTCCTTATTTTCAATCAAATCAAGGTAATATTGGTGTTTTAGAGCCAAAGTTCGACAAGCAGAAAGATATTTACCTCGACATGTTTAAAAAACTCGAAGAGGCCAATACATTGTTAAGCGCAGGAACGGCGATTACGCCATCAAGTGATCCGGTATTTAAAGGCGATGTTGCAAAATGGCGTAAGTTCTGTAATTCATTATACCTGAGGTTGCTGTTAAGGGTTTCGGGCAAATCAGAAGTTTCTGCACAAGCAATTGCCAAAATCAAAGAAATTATAGATACCAATCCAGGGAATTATCCGGTTATGGCAAACAATAGCGAATCGGCAACTTTACCCTGGACAGGTTTAACCGGAACAGATCCTTTTGTTAATCCTTATGTAAACGGGGTAAGGGTACAGGATTTCAGGTCGCCTGCCATTGGAAGCTTTTTTATTGAGCATTTAAGAGACTGGGCTGATCCACGTATCGACGCAAATGCACCAAACGGAGATGGCGGCGTAAACAGATTAGGGATTGCCCAGGGGCCTCAGGGTTATTCAGGCGTGCCGAGTGGTTACGCGGTTGGTGCCGGGGTTGTTAAACAGGCTTATTTTTATTCCTACGATCAGGCACTTGGAAGCAGTACTTATGGTGCCAAATCTTTACAACAATCGGCTAAAACAGGTATTTTGATGAACTATGCAGAGCTTCAGTTCATTTTAGCCGAGGCTGCACTAAAAGGCTGGATCAATGGATCAGCAGTTAATTACTATAACGCAGGTATTGCCAATGCCATTAATTATTGGGTACCAGCTTTTACTACCTCAACTACATCTGCAGCCTTTACCAAATATGTTACGGATGCGGATATAGACTGGGATAATACACAATCTACGGATGGTAAAATGGAACAGATCCACCTGCAGAAATACTTCGCGCTGTTTCTTGTCGATATGCAGCAATGGTTCGAATACCGTCGTACAGGTCACCCGATCCTGCCGAAAGGTGCAGGTTTAAGAAATGGCGGCGTAATGCCGGCCAGAATGACCTATCCGGTTTATGTACAATCTGCAAATCCAACAAATTACCAGCTGGCAGTGGCAGAACAGGGACCCGATGCAATCAATACAAACGTATGGTGGCAGAAACCGTAACCTACAATTAAAAAATGATCAAAATGAAAAAGATAATATTTTATAGCATAACTTTTCTATCATTGGCCTTAACATGGTCTGCGTGTAAAAAATCAAATTATCCAGGCGGTGTAATAGGCGATTATGTACCGTTGTACGATTTAAGAAACCTGTACAAAGGATCGGATGTTACGCTGACCAACGAGAACATGTTTGGTTCAAGCAGCATAACTGGTGTGGTAATATCAGATCATTCGGGCAAAAACCTGCCTGAAGGACTGCTTATTATACAGGATAAACGCCGTTTAGGTTTAATCAGGGGTATTTCTATTCCCATCGGTGCTGATGCAGCCAAATATGTTCCGGGAGATTCTGTTGGGATAAAAGTTGAAGGAGCCGTACTGAAAAGAGTAAATGGAATCTTACAAGTTACCGGTATTTCGAGTAGTGCCATCACCAAAATCGCTTCCAATGTACCTATTCCCCCAAACCGTGTTGGCAGTAGTTTTATCCTGGCTAAACCAAATGATTACGAAAGTACACTTGTTGCCATTGTAAAAGCCGGATTCGAGCCTGGAGCGGGTCCCAATGATACTTATGCCGGTGATAAAACCATTAATGATGGTTTTGATAATTTCACTTTGCATACAGAAGCAACCGCAACTTTTGCAAATACAGGCGGACTTAATTTTAACGGAAACTACTATGGGATTATCTTTAATACCATTGCTGCAAACGGAGTATTAAAACCGCACCAGAGAATGCGTACTATTAAAGATGCCGTAGCTTTGAGTTCTACACCTGATATTGCTTCGGCAATTATTACAGGTTACATGGCCGATGCTGAAGGGGGCGATGGCAATTACGAATACATGCAGTTTATGGCCACAAGAGATATTGATTTTGAGGTAACACCATTTTGTGTTGTGGTAACAAATAACGCAGGTGCATCATCACCAACGGGTGTTTTTCCTACAAAAGGGTGGGCAACAGGTGCAGATGCATTAAAAACACCAATAGGATTGGTTGCAAGAACCTATAAATTTAATCTAACTTCAGGAAAGGTTTTAAAAGGCGAGTTCTTTTACGTAGGTGGATCCTCTAAACTGATCAACGGATCAAAATCAAAATCTATTGCATCATCTAAATGGATTAGATCTAAAGATTATACTGTAGCAACCCCGGCAAACGCACCTGCCGGAAACGGTGATGGCTTTGGTTTATATACCACAGGCCTATTTGCCAATTCCGGTAACGCATCTGGTTTTGCAATTTTCGAAGGTACAACTGTTGACGTAAATACGGCACCGATCGATGTGATTTTTATTGGTGGTGGCGGTAGTTTATATAATGCACCTTCAGTGGGATATAAGATTGCCAATACGGATTTTTACGATAAAATAAATCCGATTACGCTGGCATCACAACCATACTATAGAAGCGGCGAAAATACTTTATGCTTTAACTATCAATTGCCAGCCGATCAGGGTTTCTGGAACAAACTTGGTGGGATATACAACCCATCTTTAGGTAAATGGATCAAAGCAAGGAGTCAATCAGATATTAACCTGAGTACGTCATCAACGATAGAAGATATCGAGGGTACTTCTTTGGTGAGGATTTTGAATGCTGTAACGGGCGAATATATCCGTACAGATACCATTCCTCCAACCAGATTAAAATAAACCATCATAGTCACAAAGAAAGCCTTCAGGTTTTCTTTGTGGTTTTACAATCATCTCATTCGTTTACATCAACATGAACAGAAGATCATTTATACAAAAATCAACTTTATTAACCACAACCTTATTTGTTAGCTTAAAATCCTTTCCTTCATCACTATTCTCTGTTGATGGTGTAGTAAGCGGAGCGGTAACCAGTAAGGGTAAAGCTGTTGCAGGTGTTGTCATTTCTGATGGTTACAGCGTAGTACAGACTGATAAAACCGGAAACTACGAGTTAAAATTACACGAACTCGCCCGCTTTGTTTGGATCAGTACACCTTCTGGTTACGAATTTAAAACCGAAAGCAGCATCGCGCGCCATTATTATAAACCAGATACCGCCGGTAAATTAAATTTCGACCTGAAACCTTTAAAACAGAACGATAACAAACATAATTTTATAATCTGGGCTGATCCGCAGGTTAAAAACAAAAAAGATGTACAGCAGATGATGGAAACCTCTGTGCCCGACACCCGTGAAGTGGTAAAAAGCATGGGGAAAACCTTGGTGCATGGTATCGGTGTAGGCGACCTGGTTTGGGATAACTTCGATCTTTTTCCAGCTTACGACGAGGCCATTGCCAATATAGGAATTCCATTTTTCCAGGCTTTAGGAAATCACGATCAGGATTACAGGCAGGGTGGCGATGATACTTCCGATCGTACCTTTCAGGCGCATTACGGTCCAACATATTATTCATTCAATAGGGGCAAAGCCCACTATGTGGTTTTAGATGATGTTCGCTATTTAGGCGTAGAAAGAACCTACGATGGTTACATTACCCCAACGCAATTGGAGTGGTTGGTCAAAGATTTACAATTGGTACCGAAAGATGCTTTGTTAATTATTTGCTTGCATATTCCCGTACATAATTCAGTAAAAAACAATGATGATTTTTATGCCGTATTAAAGGATTTCAAAAACGTGCATATTATGTCAGGTCATACGCATTTTAACAAAAACGTGATTAAAAGCGGCATTTACGAGCATAACCACGGTACCGTTTGTGGTGGCTGGTGGACAGGGCCAATCTGTGGCGATGGAACACCACGCGGTTATGGCGTTTATGAAGTAAACGGAACAGATTTAAAATGGTATTATAAATCGACAGGCGAAGACCGCAAAAAACAGTTAAGCATTTATGTGGATACCTTAACGAATCAGAAAAGATTGATCGCCAATGTTTGGAATTATGACCCTGAATGGAAAGTTGAATATTTTTTAGATGGAAAAGCGATGGGCACTTTAGCACAGCAAGATGGATTTGATCCTTTATCAGTTAAATTATATAAAGGAGATAAACTGCCAAACCCAAGACCATTTGTTGAGCCAATCTCTACAGATCATTTATTTTTGGCACATTTTGAACCAGGCGTTAAAAAAGTAAAAGTAATTGCTACTGATCGTTTCGGAGAAAAATTTGAAGCGGAAGTTGATGCTTAACGTGCTGTCAGATGGTAAAATTTGACAGTTAATTGCATAAATGGCAATTATTAGAAATTTAATATAGATTTAATTAACCGCGTTAGTTGGTAACATGTGATACCACTATCTTGCGGATTAATTTAATAGCGTAGATGTTAACGTTCAACGCCACCGTAAAATCCCTTTTTTGGATATGAAACTTAAAAAAACAACAATTTTGATTCTTTTATCTGCATTTGCGGTAAAATCGAATGGCCAGGAAGTTAAATTCCCGGTATTTAGTGCTGAGGCACACCGTGGCGGGCGAGGTTTAATGCCTGAAAATACCATTCAAGCCATGTTAAATGCGATGAAGATTGATGGCATTACCACTTTGGAAATGGATACGCATATTTCAAAAGATGGCAAAGTAGTGGTAACACATGATGATTACCTGAGCCCGGCTTTTATGCTTACGCCTGATGGAAAAGATATTCCGGTAACAGATGCTAAAAAATATCCAATTTTTGGCATGAATTACGATGAGATTAAACAGTTTGATTTAGGAACTAAATATTACGATCTTTTTCCTCAGCAAAAAAAGGAAAAAACGCATTTGCCCTTACTTGCTGATCTGATCGATGCCGTTCAGCGTGATATCAAAACCAATAAACGCAAACAGTTTTTTTATAACATCGAAACAAAGTGCAGCGAAAGCGGTGATGGCGTTACCAATCCTAAACCAGAAGAATTTGTCAGGCTTTTGATGGAGGTAATTATCAAAAAAAAGATCGCTGATTTTGTCGTGATCCAATCTTTCGATAAACGTACCATTCAGATTATCCACGAAAAGTATCCAAAAATAAAAACTTCTTTTTTGGTAGCCAATAAAAAAACTTACGAAGAAAATATTGCCGATTTGGGATATAAACCGTTTATTTTAAGTCCGGTTTGGCAAATGGTGAATGATGAATTCATTAAAAAGGCACATGCAGATGGAGTAAAAATCATCCCATGGACAGCCAATACTTTAGCTGATATCCAAAAATTAAAAGCATTAAATGTGGATGGAATTATTTCTGATTATCCAGATATTTTAGTGCAGGCGAAATAGGGAAAAAATACTTTTCAGAATGATATAAAATAAAAAAGCGAACCTTATGGTTCGCTTTTTTATTCAGTGACAAATTCCCTCAGAATAGTCGTCATTCCCGCGCAGGAGGGAACCTTAATGCAATTAGCCTTAGTAAGTAGCAGCTAATTTTAACGCGTTATAAGCATTCACAACGCCACCACTGATGCAAAGATCAGAGAAAGGAACAGAAACTTTTTCAGCACCTGGTTCTTCACTTTTAGCATATTCTACATTGTGGTTAACCTTTGTAACCGATTTAACTATAATTTCTTTTACCTGGGCAGCGGTTAATTTTGGATAGTATGAACGGATTAATCCGGCTAAACCAGCTACAACAGGAGAGGCCATACTGGTGCCATCTAAATTTTTATATTTAGAACCTGGTACAGTAGAGTAAATTTGTACACCAGGAGCAAAAACATCTACCTGCTCTTTACCAAAGTTAGAGAAACTTGCTTTAAGCGTTTCATCATCTTTAGGTCCCGAAGCACCAACTGTAATCCATGAAGCAATGGTTTTTGCATCTAAATCTTTATGGTTAGGGAAATTGTTTTCTACATCAATATTTTTGTTTTCGTTACCTGCTGCCTGTACAATCAATACATCTTTAGATGCTGCATATTTCATGGCTTCGTTAACAATGGCCTTGTTCCAGCTGTAAGCCTTACCAAAACTCATATTGATTACTTTTGCACCATTATCAACCGCATAGCGAATGGCGTTAGCAACATCTTTATCCCTTTCATCACCATTTGGAGTACAACGCACACCCATAATAGCAACATTATCTGCCACACCTAAAATACCCAGTTTGTTGGTTCTGTCAGCAGCAATAATACCAGCAACGTGTGTTCCGTGCATGGCATCCGGACCAGCTACATCGTTATTGCCATAAAATTTTTCGGTTACATTGTTTGGATCATCACCTACAATCGAGCGTGGATCATAATCAAGGTTTAAATTATAATTGGCCTGACGGGTGTAATAGTCCAATCCCTCTACAATCTGATCTTCGTAAAAATCTTTAAAACTTCCTTTTTCCAGCTGCTGACTCAACACATTTTGTATCCTGCCTTCAATTGGGGTAGAAGGTTTGAAGTTTTTGAAATCCTCTACCGTTGGATTTTCTTTTCCGATTTTTTTTACCACTGCATCTAAAGCATTTTTAAAACCGGTAATACCAGCTAAATTTTCCTTAGCTTCTGCCAATTGTTTTTCTAAATCTGCGCGTTCTGCTTTAAAAGTTTCGAAATCTTTTTTATCCTTTTCTGCAACGTTTGCATCTGTAGTACTGGCAAAACGTTCCTGATCGCGGCGTACCAAACGTGTTAATTCTAATGTTTCAAAGTTGACCGATTCTTTTGGCCCGCCAATAAAGTTCCAGCCGTTAATATCATCGATATAACCATTTTTATCATCGTCTTTACCATTACCGGCAATCTCTTTGGTATTTACCCACATAATGCGTTTTAAGTCTTCATGTGTAGCTTCAACACCGCCATCGTTAACAGCAACGATTACTTTAACCGATTTTTTACCCTTTAAAAGTTCTTTATATGCTTTTTCGGTACTGATACCGAATGTACTGTCACTTTTAAGATCAAGATTTTGCCAATTGGCTTTTTGTGCATTAACTAAAGTTGGCACTGCACTTACAAGCGCTAAACTTAAAAGCGTTCCGAAAATTCTACTCTTATTCATTTATTTATTTTTGTATTAAACGTCGAAAGTTAATTTTAATTTTTTTATTGAAAGAAATTGTAACAAAAATTAATGCTTTTGGCATATTTTGCTGTAGTGTTTAGACAGGTTCCTATAAAAAAGTCGTCATCTCGACCGGAGCATCGCGGAGTGGAGAGATCTATCTAGATAGATTTCTCGACTTCGTTGTACTTCGCTCGAAATGACGACTAATCTTTATTGAAAAATAACCAATCTATTTTAAACCGGCTACAATCTTTTTCGCCATTTCATCATGCGATTCAATTACTTTTAAAGTATTAGTAGCCCATTCTTTAATGCTTTGGTCGCGGTTTTCTGTACCTTGTTTAAATAATGCCACTGTTTTATCATGATCGGTAACCATCATATCCATATAATGTTTATCAAAAGCGGCACCTGTCATTTTTTTCATTTCATCCAAATGAATCTGCTGATCGGCAGGTAAAGCATCCGGCGTAATTACTTTTTTGCTTTGAGCTAATGTTTTTAGTTCAGTATTGGCTTTGGTGTGATCAGCCAGCATTTTCGCTGCAAAATCTTTTACTTCAGCACTTTTTGCATTTTTAGCTGCAATTTTTGCCGCTTCAACCTCCATAATGCCACCTACAGCTGCTTTTCTCAAGAAGGTTGCACCTGCTTCATCAATTCCAGATTCGGTGCTTTCTGAGCCTGCAACATGGTTGCCATTTACCATTGTGGTATCGCCGGAAACACTGTCTTTCGTAGTTGCCGATTTTTTATCTGCAGTTTGACAGGCCTGAAATGAAAGGGCTAATGCAAAAGCTGTAGACAATAAAAATATCTTTTTCATGTTTTCTCTATGTTTTGATGTGTATGAAAAACACAGGAACCTTAAAAAGGTTTTTTAATCTATTCTGCAGCTTTACTGTAAATATCTGGAATTACAATCCCCATTTGTCTTTCAGGGTTTTCGATCTGTGAAAAACCAAACTGTTCATACAAACCATGCGCATCTAAAGTTGCCAGTTGATAGCGGCGTAATCCCTGCAGGTCAGGGTGAAAGATCATGAACGACATCAGTTTTTTAGATAAGCCCAAACCACGGTAACTTTCTTTAACGTACACATCGCAAAGCCATGCAAAAGTAGCCGTATCGGTTACCCAACGGGCGAAACCAACCTGTTCCTGGCCTTTGTAAATGCCAAAACAAAGTGAATTTTCTATAGAACGTTTTACGGTATCAAATGGAATATTTTTCGCCCAATAGGATTCCGTACTTAAATAATGATGGATGGCTTCTATATCTAAAAGATCCTTTTTGTCAGAAAATATAAATCCGTTTTCGCTAATTTCCACGTTGTTTGGGTTAACTGGTTAATTGTTTAAATTGGTTAACTGTAGAGATTGGTTAATTGTTGAAATTGGTTAACTGATAGATTTCGCTAAGACAGTTAACCAATTAACCAGTTTATACAATTAACCCTATTAATTACGCATGTTAATGTATTGCAGTGGCTGGCCAAAATCTTCGTTTCTGCAAAGATTGATTACCGCTTGTAAATCGTCGATTTTTTTTGCCGTTACACGCACCTGATCATCCATAATTGAAGCCTGAACTTTTAATCCGCTGGCTTTAATCTTGGCAACAACTTTTTTAGCTGCTTCTTTATCCAATCCTTCTTTAATGCTGATTTCTTTTCTGATCATATTACCCGAAGCTTGCTGCTCATCGCCAAAATCCAAACTTTTAGGGTCTAAATTCTGTTTCATCATCCTCGAAATAATCGAACCTTCTATGGCTTTAAGGCGCATATCGTCTTCGGTAACTATGGTTACAATGTTTGTTTTTTTATCCAGTTCGACGGTGCTTTTTGATCCGTTAAAGTCGAATCGGTTAAGGATTTCTTTTTTGGCATTATTGATCGCATTATCTAATGTTTGCGCGTCAACTTTACTCACTATATCAAAAGAAGGCATGGTTTTAGCTTTAAAGTAAAAAAATAAGTAGATTTAGTAGAAATTAATCTGCGTCACAAAAAAACGAAAAATAATATGAAAACCACTAAACCAAAGTCTCAAAAAAAGATCACTAAGAAAGAAGCTAAAAAACAATTAGAGCAGTCAATCACTGATAAGTTCTTAGATGTAATTAAAAGTTTAGGTCACGATGTATCTGAAATTAGTACAGAGGTTGGAAAGGCGAGTAAACGTGTGGCTAAAAAATTAACCAAGAAATTTACCATTGTAAAAGCCGATGTAGGCCAAAAAATAGATGAGTTACTGCACGCATCAAAAGAAAAGGCAAAAACGGCAAAGAAACCAGTTGCCAAAGCGGTTAGCAAAGCAGAAAAATCTGCCGAAAAAGTAGTTAAAAAAGCCGTGTCTAAAGCTAAACCAGTGGTGCAGAGCATTAAGGTAGCTGCGATTGAAACCGAAGAAAAAGCCGAAAAAGTATTGGCAAAACCAGTTGCTGAAGTTAAAAAAGCAGTTGCAGCGCCGGCAACAGTTGCCAAAAAAGCGGTAACTACAGCAAGCAAAGCTCCTGCAAAGGCCACGGCAGCTGTAAAAAAAGCTACAGTTCCTGCAGCTGATCCGGAAAAAACAGCACCAGTTGTTAAAAAAACAGGAGCTAAAACTACAACTGCCGTTAAGAAAGTAGTTAAAGTTCCGGCCAAAAAATAAATTTGTTAACGTTAATACGTAGATGAATTAACATCGATTTAACAAATTAATATGCAGTTTTGAGCATCCCTGTTTTTGACAGGGATTTTTATTTTTTTAAATGAGCAATAAGAAGATCCCCTTTTTTAACCGCGAAATTAGCTGGCTTTACTTTAACGACCGCGTGCTACAGGAAGCTGCAGACGAAACCGTGCCGTTAATTGAGCGTATTAAATTTCTATCCATATTTTCTTCAAATTTAGAAGAGTTTTATCGGGTAAGGGTAGCCACTATGACCCGGCTTACCAATCTGAACGATAAAGCAAAAGCACTTTTAGGATTCAACCCAAAAAAAATCCTTAATGAGATTAAAAATATTGTGGTGAAGCAGGAAAGAAAGTTCGACCAGCTTTTTCAGGCCACTTTAATCAACGAACTTGCACAAAACAGGATTTTTATTTTAAACGATACCCAGCTGAACGTAAGCAGGGGTGAGTTTGTGAAAAACCATTTCAGGGATAAAATTTTATCCAACCTGGTTCCGATTATGCTTGATATGGAAAAGCCTTTTCCAGAACTGAAAGACCGTTATTTGTATTTCTTCGTAAAACTATCTAAAAAGGATACAAAAATAAGGGAAAAGTATGCCCTCATTGAAATTCCGCCTAATTTACCCCGATTTTTAGTACTTCCTGAAACAAATGACCTTAAATTTATCATTCTGGCCGAAGACATCATCAGGTATTGTTTAGATGATATTTTTTATGTTTTTACCTACGATAATTTAGAGGCTTATTCGATTCAGTTAACGCGTGATGCTGAACTGGATATTGATAAAAATATCAACGATAAATTTATTGAAGATTTAAAAAGCAGTTTAGAAAAGCGCAAAAAGGGTAAACCAATGCGTTTATTATATGATTCGGCCATGCCTTTGAATATGCTTACGGTCTTGGTGAATAAATTAAAACTCGAGGCAGAAAGCCTGATTCCGGGTAACCGTTACCATAAATTCGGCGATTTTATTGCTTTCCCGAATGTTGGGAAAAAGGAACTGGAATATACTCCAAATGTGCCGTTAAAAGTTCATGGTTTACACCGTACCGAGAGTGTTTTTAGTAAGGTATCACAACGTGATTATTTGGTCAATCTGCCTTACCAATCTTACGATTATATTATTTTGTTTTTACGAGAGGCTGCCATTGATCCAAAGGTTTCCGAAATACAGATTACCTTATACCGTTTAGCCGAAAATTCAAAAGTAATTAATGCATTAATCAATGCTGCTAAAAATGGAAAGGCCGTTTCTGTTGTATTAGAGCTTAAAGCACGTTTTGATGAACAGGCCAATATTTATTGGACTACCCGTTTAATGGAAGAAGGTGTTAAGGTAAATTATGGTTTAACCGATTATAAAGTTCACTCAAAAATCTGTTTGGTAAAACGGATTGAGAAAGATAAACCCGTATACTATGCCAATTTAGCAACCGGTAATTTTAACGAAAAAACTGCTGGCTTATATTGCGATCATAGTATTTTTACAGCCAAAAAGGAAATTACCAACGATTTGGTAAAACTTTTTGATGCCCTGAGCAAACGTACCGTAACCAAAGGTTTTAAACATTTAATTGTATCACCTTTAGAGAGCCGCTCCAAACTGGTTAATTTTATTAACCGCGAAATCAGAAATGCTAAACAGGGCAAGCTGGCCTATATCATGTTAAAAGTAAATAGTTTAGCTGATGAAGGTATTATAGCCAAACTTTATGATGCAAGCAATGCAGGGGTTAAAATCCAGTTAATTATCAGAGGAATCTGTTGCCTGGTGCCGGGCGTAAAGGGCTTCAGTGAAAATATAACAGCCATTAGTATTATCGATAAATTTTTAGAGCATGCCAGGGTATACATTTTCGGGAACAATGGCAAAAACGATATGTATCTCTCTTCTGCCGATTTAATGAGCCGGAACTTTGAGCACCGTGTAGAGGTGGGTTTTCCGGTTTTAGATCACGATGTGAAACAGGAGATTCAGGACATCATTGATCTGCAATTGCAGGATAATACCAAATCGAGGCAGATTAATGCTTTAAACAACAATAAGTACCATAAAAACAGATTAAGCAAAAAAATACGGGCGCAAGTAGATATTTATAACTATTTAAAAACCAAGCATCAATCATAATGTTAAGATACGCAGCTATAGATATCGGTTCGAATGCAGTGAGGTTACTCATTGCTGATATCAGCAAACAAGACGGAAAATATAAATACAAAAAGAATACTTTAATCCGTGTGCCGCTCCGCCTGGGCGATGATGCTTTTTTAGATCAACATATTTCAGATAAAAAATCAGCAGATCTGGTAAAAACGATGACGGCTTTTAAAAATCTGATGGATGTTTATCATGTTTCCGAATATTTAGCTTGTGCAACATCTGCTATGAGGGAAGCCCGTAACGGACAGGATATTGTGAAACTCATTAAAGAAGAAACCGACCTTACGCTGGAGATCATCGAAGGACAAAGGGAAGCCAATATTATCTATGCCAACCATATTGAAGAGGAACTGGATGAAAATAAGACTTACCTGTATATCGATGTGGGTGGTGGTAGTACTGAACTTTCTGTTTTTGTAAAGGGAGCACCCGAAGCTTCAAGGTCTTTTAATATCGGTACCATCAGGATGCTCGATAATCAGGATAAAGAAGAAACCTGGGAGGAGATGAAAGATTGGGTGAAAGAACATACCAAAGCTTACAAGCACCTTGCAGGTATTGGTACAGGCGGCAATATCAACAAACTTTTCCGCATGTCGGATGAAAAGGATAATGCGCCTTTATCTTTACAGAAGTTAAATTCGATGTACAATAAGCTCACGAGTTACTCTTTAAAAGAGCGGATCAATACTTTAGGTTTAAATCCCGATCGTGCTGATGTTATTATACCAGCCTGCGAAATTTACCTCACTTTAATGAAATGGACGGGAATTAAACAGATTTATGTGCCTAAAGTGGGTATGGCCGATGGGATTATTAAATTATTGATCGAAGAAAAGCTGGATTAGGTAAGAAAATATAAAAGTAAAAGAGGTTATATCATAAAGTTAATTTTCATTCAAATTGTCATGTTGAGCCTGTCGAAACACTTTATCGTGTATTAAACAAGTCCTTCGACAGACTCAGGATAACAAATCTATATTAATGTATAACCTCTTTTTTATAAAACTGTTAACTGAAAACAGCCAACTGAAAATTGATTAAGCTAATTTACCTAACGCTTCTTTAATTCTTTTTAACGCTTCTACCAAACTCTCGTCTGATGCGGCGTATGATAAACGGATATAGTTATTGTTGCCGAAAGAATCGCCACCCACGGTTGCTACGTGACCAACGTTCAATAAGTATAATGCTAAATCTGAAGAATCTTTGATTACATTTCCATCAGCATCTTTTTTACCAAAGAATGAGCTGATTTCAGGGAAGAAATAGAAAGCACCATCAGGAAGATTGGTTTTTACACCCGGAATTTCATTTAATAAATTATAAACGAGTTCTCTGCGGCGTAAAAATGCTTCTTTCATCTCTAAAACGCTTGCTAATCCTTGCTCGTAAGCTACAATACCGGCTCTTTGTGCAATAGAACACGTTCCGGAAGTAGTTTGTCCCTGTAATTTATCGTTAGCAGCCGCTATTTCTTTATTTGCAGCGATATAACCTAATCTCCATCCAGTCATGGCAAAAGCTTTAGAGAAACCGTTTACAATGATTACACGGTCTTTAATGCTGTCGAACTGGGCGATTGATTCATGTTTGTCCACAAAGTTAATGTGTTCGTAAATTTCATCAGAAAGGATATAGATATTTGGGTGTTTTTCAAAAACGGCAACTAATGCAGCCAATTCTTCTTTACTGTAAACCGAGCCAGTTGGGTTACAAGGAGAAGAAAACATGAAAAGTTTCGATTTCGGTGTAATGGCCGCTTCTAACTGTGCTGGTGTAATTTTGAAATTGCTTTCAATATCCGTATCGATAAAAACAGATTTTCCTTCCGCTAAGGTTACCATTTCCGAGTAAGAAACCCAATACGGTGTAGGGATAATCACTTCATCATCCGGATCGATTAAGGTTAAAATTACATTCGATAAAGACTGTTTAGCACCTGTTGAAACAACGATCTGAGAAATATCATAATCGAGGTTATTTTCTGTTTTTAACTTATTTACAATGGCCTGGCGCAGATCAGGATAACCTGGTACTGGCGAATAACGCGTATAATTTTCGTCTAATGCCTTTTTAGCAGCATTTTTTACATGGTCAGGCGTATTAAAATCGGGTTCGCCAACACTTAAACTAATGATATTAATGCCTTTAGACGCTAATTCGCGGCCAAGTTTGGTCATTTTAAGGGTTGCAGATTCTGATAGACTGTTGATTCTTTTCGATAAGGTGCTCATGGTTAATTACTTTGAGCGCAAATATATAAACCAAATATTATTCTGCACTAAAAAAGGCAGAGTTTTTCTCATTTAATTTCTCGGTTAACCGTATTTTTGAAAAAAATATACTGGTGTCGGTCAAAAAGAAAGCTATCATTATTTCTCTTGTAGTAAGTGTTGTATTAATGCTGGCCAAGTTTATTGCTTACTTTATAACAGGTTCTAACGCCATTTTAACCGATGCTGCAGAAAGCATTGTAAACGTAATTGCGGGTAGTTTTGCCTTTTACAGCATTTATTTAAGTACACAGCCTAAAGATGAAAACCACCCATACGGGCATGGAAAAGTAGAGTTTTTCTCCGTCTTCGTAGAAGGCATCCTGATTCTGATTGCGGGTATAGCCATCATATTTAAATCTTCTTACAACCTCATTTACCCGCATGCCGTAGGTGAACTATTAACCGGAACCATGATTATTGGCATTACCGGCTTAATTAATCTCATCGTAGGTCTTTATCTAATGAATGTTGGCAAAGAGGTGCATTCGGTTACCTTACAGGCAGATGGGAAACATCTGTTAACTGATACTTACACCAGCGGAGCCATTGTTGTTGGCTTAATCCTCATTCAACTGACAAATATTATTTGGTTAGATAGCTTACTCTCTGTGTTAGTGGGCTTTTACATTGTTTATTCAGGTTATAAACTCACCCGTGGTTCGGTTGGAGGACTGATGGATGAAAGTGATTTTACGCTCGTTGAAGAGGTAGTAGAGGTGTTGCAAAAGAACCGCCACAATCCATGGATTGACGTACACAACCTTCGTACACAGCAATATGGCCCTGAATTTCACATCGATTGCCATGTAACTTTACCTTATTATTTTGATTTAAATAAAGTTCACCGCGAAATTTCGCAGATTGATGAACTGATCAACAAAAATGGGGTACGCAAAGCCGAACTTTTTATCCACGCAGATCCATGTTTGCCCGAATGTTGCCATTATTGCCACATGAGTGAATGTAAGGTTAGGGCTGAAGCTTTTAAAAAAGAAATCGTCTGGACACCAGAAATAGTCATAAAAAACAAAAAACATTTCGAAAATGAGCTACTTTAATGTAAGGGTTTATGGTTTATTGATCAATCAGCATAACGAGGTGCTGGTGAGTGATGAAGAAGAATACGGATTTCGTTTCAGCAAATTCCCCGGCGGTGGATTAGAGTTGGGCGAAGGCCTGATTGACGGATTAAAAAGAGAATTTATGGAAGAATGTGAAGCTGAAATAGAGGTTTTATCTCATTTTTATACCACCGACTTTTATGAAAAATCATCCTTTAACGATAGTCAGGTCATTAGCGTTTATTATTTGGTTAAAGAAAAAGCACCATTACAACTGGCATTTAAAGACACCATTTACGATTTCGACGGTGAAGGTGAAATTTTACAGGCTTTTAGGTGGGTAAAAATAGAAGAGTTGAATATCGAAGAGATCACCTTTAAAACCGATAAAACCGTCGCTCAACTTTTAAAAGAACAATTTTCAGTTAATTTATAATCATTTATGTCAGATACTTCCGAACTCCAAACCCCGAACCCCCAACTAAATCTAACTGAACGCGATCAAAAGGTGATTTGGCACCCTTATACCCAAATGAAAAATGCCCTTCCGCATATTCCGATTGTTAGCGGAGAAGGTGTTTATGTTTTTGATGAAAATGGTAAAAGATATATCGATGCCGTTTCGTCGTGGTGGGTAAACATACATGGACACTCACATCCTTACATTGCTGAAAAAGTAGCTGAGCAACTCAAGGTTCTGGAACATGTAATTTTTGCTGGTTTTACACATGAACCTGCTGTTTTATTGGCAGAACGGCTTTTGCCAATATTACCGGGCAAACAGGATAAAGTTTTTTATACCGATAACGGCTCAACCGCTGTAGAAGTAGCCTTAAAAATGTGCCTGCAGTATTGGGATAATAAAGGAAAGCCAAAAACAAAGATTCTGGCGTTTAAAAATGCCTATCACGGAGATACTTTTGGTGCCATGTCAGTTAGTGGCAGGAGTATTTTTACCGATGCTTTTAACAGTTTATTGTTCGATGTAGAATTTATTGACCTTCCAAACGAAGCGAACATTTCAGATCTGGTATCTCACATCTCAAATCTAACCGATACCGCTTGTTTCATTTTCGAGCCGCTTATTTTAGGCTCGGGTGGAATGTTGATGTATGAATCAAAATATTTGGATCAGCTTTTATCTGCTTGTAAAGAAGCGCAGATTTTAACCATTGCAGATGAAGTAATGACGGGTTTTGGTAGAACAGGAACTTATTTTGCATGCGAAAAGCTAACCAACAAACCCGATATTATCTGTTTAAGCAAAGGATTAACCGGCGGAACAATGCCGCTGGGCGTAACTACTTGTACCAATGAGATCTTTGAAGCTTTTTTGAGTGATGATAAGTTAAAAACCCTCTATCACGGACATTCATTTACAGCCAATCCGATTGCCTGCGTAGCTTCTTTAGCAAGTTTAGATATCCTGTTAAAAAGTGAAACACTACAAAACATTAAAAGGGTAGAAGCTAAACACGCGGTATTTCTGGAAGAGATTAAAACGCACCCAAAAGTAAAAGCCATCAGGCAAACCGGAACAATTATCGCTATTGAATGGGAAACCGGTAATGAAACTTCTTATTTAAGTAACCTGCGTAATTTGTTGTATGCCTATTTTTTAGATAAAGGAATTATTTTAAGACCATTAGGGAATATTATTTATATCCTGCCACCTTACGTAATAAGCGATGAGGATCTGGATTATATTTATGCAACAATAAAAACGGCTTTAGAAGAGGTATAGCTTTAGGGGCGTAGCGAGATGCTAAGACCAGTATTTTTATGCGTCGTCATTGCGAGGCACGAAGCAATCTTACCACGAGCACTATCATGCTAAAGTATTATCTGTGGTGTAAGATCTTACCATCTTACACTTCATCAAATCTTTTTAGATGTATGCTAAGTCAGGTGGTAACACCTGACTTCACTATGAAAGTTATATCGCCGTGGTTCGTGTCTCCACGAACCACTTACGGCATAAATTAAATTTCAGGTTCCAAATGTTTGTTAAGCGCCTCATTAAGAAAATAGTTCCAGCCGCCATTAAAGCTTGTTTTTGCAAAGTCTAGTCCATTGGTTGAGAAACTTTCTATCGCCGTGGTTCGTGTCTCCACGAACCACTTACGGCATAAATTAAATTTCAGGTTCCAAATATTTTTTAAGTGCATCATTAATAAAGTAGTTCCAGCCGCCATTAAAGCTCGTTTTTGCAAAGTCGGGACCATTAGAAGCAAAACTTTCTAAACCTGTATGCGTAAGTTTTAATAATGTTTTGTCGCCCTGTTCAAATAATTCCCAAGCCACTTCAGAGTTGCCCGGTAAACCATCATATCGCCAGGTGTAAGCTAATTTTTTGCCCGCTATAATTTCGGTTATTTCACAAAGGTGGAGATACTGAGGCCCATCATCTGCTCCACCCGAAAATTCAAATTTAAAACCAACTTCAGGTTTAAAATCTGCCAATTGAAAATACCATTGTTTAATTTCATTGTTATCGGTTAAAGCTTTCCATACTTTTTCTATAGGAATATTGTATATCCGCTCTACTATAACTGGTTCATTTTCCATATTATTAGCTTTAGTTCTTATGATAGAAGTTAATTTGTAAAGCGCTTAACCTAATGGCATTTTGCTCATATCCATGTAAAGTACACTCCACCTTTGTCCATCCAGATCCACAAAACCGCAGCCATACATCCAGCCATCTTTATAACCTGGTTCGCCATAAATGGTTCCTCCGGCAGCTACAACTTTTTGGGCAAGATCATCAACTTCCTCAGGACTTTCTGCGTCAATAGAGAATAGTACTTCACCACCATGACGTATGTCGGCAATGTTGGTTCCAGCGAAGCTTTCATATAGCGCTTCTTCGAAAAGCATAATCGCTAAGTTACTTTCACCCACTAAAAAACAGGCTGAATCTTCGCGTGCGCCGTATTGGAGGTTGAGGCTGAAACCTAAAGCCGTGAAGAATGCTTTCGATCGATTTATATCTTTTACCGGAAGGTTTATCCAAAGTGATTTTGTCATAACGTTTTATATTTTGTTGTAAGTAAAGATAGGGAACAGATTGTGTAGTTGACCTTCCTAAAAACGAAAAATTATAGGGCTATTTGAGACAATTATAAATCAATGTATTTTTTTAAAAGATACGATGCATGGGGGGCGTCATTCCCAACTAGATTGGGAATCTTAGTGCAATAAGCTTTAAGATTCCCGCCTGCGCGGGAATGACGACCAACTTGGAATCTGTCTATGTTAATTAAGCCATTCCCTACAATTTATACAATTTCTGCGGATGTTGTTCTGCGTGGCTTAAAATTAAATTCAGAATATAACTATTGGATTGGTAAATGGATAAATCGCCCTTAATCGGCGCTAAACCGTCCGAAAGATAATTTTTATCGGTAAAATATCCCATTCCATAAAATTTTCCTTTTTCTACAAGCAAGCAGCTAAATTCTTCATCCTTTCTGCCTTCATCAACCAGGGCAAAGCTGGGTTGCTGATTTTGGATATCGTTTAAAGCGGCATTTAATTTTTTGTTGTAAACAGCTACGGTTTCTATGCCGCTACAAGCGCCAAAACATTGTCCGTTTTCATGTGCATAACATTTTGTTGCTGTTTTTTGTAGATAGCATAGCTTTGCACAAAGCTGATGTTTATCGATTAATTGAGTTAAAAAGTTATAACCTTCCAATAAACTGTTAAAACTCTGTATGGCGTTATTGTTCTTTTTATGCTTATCAATGGCTAAACGCAGGTATCCGTTCTGGTCTTCAAAAACGTACAAATCATATTTATGCTCATAACGTTTCATGGCGCGGTTATTTTCGGGCCAAAGACGCTTAATTTCATTTGCCTCTAAAATCAGGGCCATTAGTTCCGTTCCGCATATCACGAAATCGACATGATGTATGGTGCGTAAAAACTCTTGTCGTTGCCTGTTCGGCGTATTCCCCGTAAAATGACTGGTTACGCGTTTTTTAAGGTCTTTAGCTTTGCCTACGTAAACAATTTTGCCCTTACTGTCTTTAAAATAGTAAACCCCTGGTTGATTGGGTAATCTTAAAATAGATACTTTATCTAAATGAGGAGGCAAAACCTGTTCTTTCGAAGTTTTCTTCAGCATCTCTGTAATAATGCCCTCCTGATCATTTTTCAATAACATATTGAAAAGGATACTGGTGGCATCGGCATCGCCCGCAGCCCTGTGCCGGTTCTCTATCGGAATCTGGAGAGCAGTACACAATTTACCCAAGCTATATGAAGACTTCCCGGGAATTAATTTTCTACTTAATCTTACGGTACAAAGTTTCCTGCATTGTAAATCGTAACCCGCAGCAGCTAAGTGATGTTTTAAAAATGAATAATCGAAATTCACATTGTGTGCTACAAAAATCTTATCGCTCAGCAACTGGTAGATCTGCAAGGCAACATCATTAAAAGTTGGTGCATCCCTCAACATAGCATCATCAATACCCGTTAAGGCTGTAATGTAGTCCGGAATTGGCTGTTTAGGGTTGATCAGGGTAGTATAAGACTCAACAATCTGATTGCCGTCATGGATATTAATGGCAACTTCAGTAATGCCATTTGCTGAGGCATGACCACCAGTGGTTTCGATATCTACAACTGCGTATAACATTAAATTGATTTAAAACACAAAGCTATGCTAAAATAATTAGTATAAAAATTATTTTGATGATTTCTTTAGCATAAAAAAAGCGGTTACATTATTTAACGTAACCGCCCTGGTATTTTGTATACGAATGCTATTATAGCTTGCTCAATAATTTACTTAAATTTGGTTTAATACCAATATTAATGGGTACTGTGTTAAAAGCCCTGTTCTGGATTTTGCTAAAACCATACATGTAACTGGCTTCTACAAATAAATTGGCACCTCCAATATTATATTCAATACCTGCACCACCTTCGGCAATACCCAGTCCATTTGACTTATTATCCTGTGTAACCTGTAGGTTTGAAGTATTTACTGCAACCTGTGGGGTGAGGATAAAACCACCTCCGGCACCTGCAAAACCATAAAATGCCCATTTATTTACAATTTTGCGATAACCCAGCGCCACATTTAATAAATAGGTGGTCGCCCTGCCTTTTTGCAAAGTATAAGTGTAACCTTCATCTGGTGTTATCTGGTTAAAAGTAAAAGCATGTAAGCTTACTTTAGGGTATAAAAACAAACCACCGTCGCCTAAGCCTAAATTTAGGCCCAATGAAGTAGAGAATTTAGGTTTAAAATAATCTGAAGTTTCGCCCATAGGAAAGGCAAATCCAATTCCGCTCATCGAATAGAGTTTATCTGGTCTGCTCTGCGCTTTGGCTTTAATTGATATAGCCACACACAGCAATATCATTGGTGTTAATAATTTTAATTTCATATCTGGTTTTTTTAATTTACGGTTAAGGCGTTTACTTTTTGTAGTAAATCAGCCATATTAAATGGTTTCTCTAAATAATCATCGGGATGATATTTTTGGGATGCAATATAATTTTCGTCATATCTGGCCGAAGCGAGGATAATTGGGATGCCCTCTGTTTCAGGGTTTAACCTCAGTTCTTTAAATACAGCGCGTCCATCCATTCCATTTAACATAATGTCGAGAATAATGAGGTCTGGTGCAAAATCCCTAATAGTTTTAAAGATATACCTCGGCGATAACAACGGGTAAACTTTATAATGTTCGGTTTCCAAAACTTCCTGAAAAACCTCCAATACATCAGGATCATCATCCACAACCAATACTCTTTTCAAAACAGATAAATCAATTAATAACTAAATAGACTATCCTAATACAAAGTTTAGAGAGGAATGTTTTAAGGTGCTGGTAAAAAATAGTTCGAAAGAAAAATGTTAGGCTATATAAAGCTTAAGTGGTGGGATCTGGCTTTTGTTCTTCTTGCGGTAAATTGTTTTTTATAAAATCGGCAAAATGTTCCTCATGGGTTTCGGATAAAGTGAAGGAGGTTTCTCCTGATAGTAAGATTTTATTATCCAGTACGCTTTTAATATGCTGCTTTGCAATAACTACTGTTGGACTGATCTGGATAAACGCCGAATGTTTCTTCAGCATTTTTAAAGTTTTGATAAAATTCGATCTGGAGCTTAAAAATGTATTTTTAGTGGTTTTAAACCGGATATCTTCTCCAAGTTCTTCTACTGCAATCAGTTCATTCAGATCAATTCGTTCCAAATCCCCGTTTTCTCCCTGCAAAGGGATGTAAAAGAAATACTCGTCACTTACCGAAAACATATTTGGTGCTTCTTTACCAGTAGGGTAAAGGTTATTTATGGTTTTAGTAAAATGCAGAATAGAATATGGCTTAAGCAGATAGGCATCAGCCTCTACTTTAAAAGCATCAATGGCATAACGCGCATGTGCGGTGGTAAAAACCAGGTGTTTGGTTTTTTGCCTTAATAAACCAGCCAGTTCAAGGCCCGAAAGCGAAGGCATTTCTACATCCATAAAAATAATATCCACAGGATTGGCGACAGATATTTCTGCGAGTGCCTGGAGCGGTTCGGTAAAAGTTTGGATCAGTTTTAAATCAGGCAACTTATCCATATACGAAATTAAGCTTTCGAGAGCGTACGGGTCGTCATCAATAGCGATGCAACTTATTGGCATTTTTTCATGTTTAGGTGATGCAAATTACAATTTCACCTAATAAAAAGGAAAAAAAACGTCTTGGTAACGGATTTTTATCTATTCGGCAAGGAAAATTGGCTTTTCTTTTGAAATTGTTGCAGAATTTTAAAGTTTTGAGTGAAAATATTAAATCAAGTAGCTGTTGTGAGCTTTATCTTTAATATTACCCTATAGTAGTTTTTCGCGTCGCTGAAGTAGTTAAAAGATGCATTTTCGCCATAGGTGTAGGCTAACCGCTTTTTAATGTTTTCTATGCCGGCACTTAAACCAGACTTATTTTTAACAGCCTTAATTAAATTGGATGTTTCGATAATCAGGTGATTCTCTTCAATTTTTAAACTCACTTCTGCCGGATCAGATTCTTTAGATAATTCCCCATGTTTAAATATGTTCTCCACCAGCGTAATAAGTACCATCGGAATGACCTGCAGGTTTCTGATTTCATCATCGTACCAAAAACGGAGCCGGATGTTATGGTCATTGCGGAGTTGGTGCAAATTGATCAGATTTTCTACCTGGTTAATTTCCTCTCCCAATAATATAAATTCCCGGTCTTTATTACTGTCTACAGAATAACGCATCATTTCCGAAAGGGAATGGATGGCTTCTGCAGCAACAGGAGAAGAATCGCGGGCATTTTGATAAATGAAATCTAAGGTATTAAATAACAAATGAGGCTGTATCTGTGCTTTTAGGAAGGCATTTTCCGAACGGGCAATCTGGATGAGGTTATACAAGCGCTGTTTTTCCAGTTCTTCAGTTTTTTTTCGCTCCTTAATGTAACGCATTAAAAAGTAATACCCCGTAGAAAAACACATGAAATATACGCACCGGTACAATGGGGCTAAAAAATACTGCAGATTTAACTCAATCTTCCTGGAGCCGGTATACGCTGTATGGGAAATAATAATGTAATCGAGCAAAATGGCAATCATTAGATAAGCCGTAATTTCGAGTATTACAGCCAGTGGCAGTTTCCATACGGTTTGTTTTGGGTTTTTAAAACCTATTGTCAGCACCACATGGGCATGCATATAAAAAGTAATGATATTAAGCGTATAATATAAAATGTAAGGAGGGAAGCGGCCAAATTTCCCGTTAATAAGCCCTACTATAATAGATTCGTAAAAGATAAAGATGATCCAGACTATGATGTGGAGTTTTTTACCGATCACCCACTCTAATACTGGGCTTTTTCTTCTATTTACGCTTTCGTTTGTTGCGTTCATCTGGCTAGTTAATTGGGGGACGGCTATATAATTAACAAAAAAACCAGTGGTTTAATTGTTTAACAACGAAAATACTAAAAAATTAGTTTTAAGAACGATTAGTTTTGATCGTTTTTTCTTTAATGTACTCCTGTATGCTTTCGCGGTAGTTATTTCCAATGTTAATGGTCAAGTCGTTGATCATTTTTAATGTATTGCCTTCTACCTTCTCTATGTAATTTTTGGCAATGATAAAGGAACGGTGAGCCTGTGCAAAATTGTGATAATCCTTTAAAATAATCTTAATCTCTGATAAGGCGATGTACGATACAATGGTTTCGTTCAGGGTGAAAATCCTTACATAATTCTGAAGACTCTCTATTGCAACAATATCCGTATACCTTACTTTAATCAGGTTATTCTTCTCGCTTTTGTTGCGTACAAAAAAATAATCATCCTCTTGCTTTACAGTAATGTTAGGTACACTGGGTGCGTATGGAAAGAGGTGATTGATGGTTTCGGCAAAGCGTGCAAAAGTATAGGGTTTCAATAAATAGGCACTTGCATACATTTCAAAAGCTTCGTAAGCATATTTAGAATGTGAAGTGGTAAATATTAATTTGTTGGTTTTATGCCGAATGGCCTTTGATAATTCAATACCCGAAATCATGGGCATATCTACATCTATAAAAATAATATCAATTTGCTCTCCAGCGGTAATTTCTTTCAAAGCCTGTAGCGGATCGGTATAGGATTGTATCAACTGAACATTTGTGAGGCTGTTGATATACGCTGTTATCCCGTTGACGGCATGTATGTCGTCATCGATTACGATGCATGTAAGTTTCATTAGGTGTGTGTTAAGTTCTACTAAATTATAGCTTGCATTTTTAAATAAAGAAATTATTTTCCATTTGTATTTGTGATTAGTAGCGATTGTAAAGAATATGATGCTAATATGTTTTCAGAACAAAATTGCCGCTACAACCGAGGGAAGCAACAATATCTGATGTCAGAAAAAGAAAACAAATTGTTTTAATTACTTGTATAACAATATATTGTATTTTGATTCGTAGTAATTAATAGATATATTTAATAACCTAAATATTAATCCCGAAAATCCCTAAACCAATATTTCATGAAAAATAAAATCCGCACCACAAATAGATTAAACGTATCCATAACCAAAAAAGTTATCGAACTACAAGAAAGAGGGTACGATTGTGATTTCCTTTTATTGGCAAACGGCAGCCTGCTGTGCATGCAAACCAATTTTAATTATCCGGTAAATACGGTATCCATTAAAGAGATGGAGCATGGTTACGATTTTTTCAGCCATTCTTACAAACATGTACATACCATAGAAACAGGGAATGGCGAAAGGGGAGTACTCTTAACCGAAAAAGCATTTTAGCTTAAGCTTTCGTTTTCTTACAATTTTATTTCTGCGTAAGGCCAGAGATTTGTAGTCTAATTAAAATTTAAAATATGACACATTCAATCCAGCCTATAATATTGATTACCGGCGCAACAGGAAGCGTTGGTTCAGCATTGGCAGAACAGTTAGCCCAAAAGAACATTCCTTTCAGGGCTTTGGTAAGAAATCTTGATAAAGCCGGTAATTTAAAACATCTTAATGGTGCTGAATTGGTTATCGGTGATTTTAACGATCAGCAAAGTATTGTAAATGCCTTAAAAGGGATCGAAAAAGTTTTTTTCTTAAGTAATTCTTCCGAAGATGCTGAAAGGTTGCAATGCAATTTTGTTGATGCCATTGCTAAAGGTGAGGTAAAACATATTGTTAAGCTTTCGCAGTTTGCTGCAAATATCAATTCGCCAGTTCGGTTTCTTCGTTACCACGCCGCTGTAGAGCAGAAAATAAAAGATACAGGTTTACAATACACTTTTTTAAGGCCAAATTTATTTATGCAGGGACTGCTTGGTTTTGCCGGTCTGATTAAATACCAGCAAAAATTTTTCGCCACTGCAGGTGACGCTAAAATTAGTTTGGTCGATACACGCGATATTGCAGCAGTTGCCTTAAACGTCTTGCTTAGCAGGGATAATGAAAGTAAAATTTACAACATTACCGGTCCTGAAGCCATCAGTCATAAAGAAATTGCCGAAATTCTCTCCACAGTATTAGCGAAAAAAATTGAATACATTAACGTTTCTGACGAAGAATTGCTAATGGCTTTGTCCCAGGTTGGTTTTCCAGCTTGGCAGGCAGCAGGTTTAATAGAAGATTATGCGCATTATGCACGTGGCGAAGCCGCTGTGCTTAGCAATGATGTAATGGAAGTAACCGGAACAGTCCCAAGAACATTCGCGGATTTTGTTAAAGAATACAGGGCTGCTTTTAAGTAGGGGGGCAATGTGATTAATTTAAATGGTTTATAACCAAAGATGCGTACAGATAAACACAGATTTTTATAGCTGTGTTTATCCTTAATAACATTTATCACCGTGCCGAATGTTATCAGCTTACACTTCCATCATTTTCAGAAAATACTTTCTTGAAGATAATCAGTCAGATGGAAACACCTGACAGATTTTTTTCAAAAAACTTTCCATTATTTATTTTGTTTAAGTTTTATTCGAATATATTTAAACAAAATAATGACTTATTCCATTTCAGATCTAGAACAGCTTTCGGGCATTCATTCCCATACCATCAGGATCTGGGAGCAACGGTATAATGCATTAAGTCCGATGCGGACGGAAGGGAATACCCGTTTATATGACGATAAGCAGTTAATCAAACTCTTAAATATCGTCAGTTTAAATAAAAGCGGTTTAAAAATTTCAAAAATCTGCCGTCTTTCTGATGAAGCCATTGAAACGCTTTTAGATGAGCAGCTTAGTTATCCTTCTCTGGATGAAGAGGCAGAATACTATATTTCTAAGCTGATTACTAACGGATTGGCTTTTGATGAGCTGTCTTTTAATCATTTAATTGATGAAGTGATCGATAAATTAGGTCTTTCGCTCTGTTACAGGAAAATTATGTACCCATTATTGGTTCGTTTAGGCTTAATGTGGCGAAAAGACGATATTTGTCCTGCTCATGAGCATTTTTTGTCCAATATTATCCGTCAGAAAATATTTACACACATCAATCACCTTCCATCGGCACCATCTTCGGCCAGCAAATGGCTTCTTTTTCTACCTGAAGATGAAGATCACGACATCGGATTGCTTTTTGCCAATTATATGCTGAGGATGCACAGCCACCAGGTTATTTTCTTAGGTAGTAAAGTTCCGCTGGATTCAATTAAACGTGTGTTTGCATCACTAAATGTAGATCATGTTTTATTTTTTATGGTAAAATCCCGGGCAACATCAGCGGTTCAGAGATATATAGATCAATTATCAGCAGTATGCGCATCTGCGCAGATCCACCTTGCCGGAAATGGTCAGGTGATAAGCAAATTACAAAATATCGGTCACATCAATTGGTTTAAAAGCCTTGATGAATTTGAAGCATCCATCCCCAATCCTCGTTTACATGAAAGAAATTTTTGATCAACTCTCCGCCGATTGCAGCCGCCTTACCACCAGGCGTTATAGTACCAGCTTCTCATTTGGTATTTATTTTCTTGGTAAAGAACTGCGCTTGCCCGTTCATTCTATTTATGGTTTTGTGCGTTTGGCTGATGAGATTGTAGATAGTTTCCATCACTTTGATAAAAAATTTCTACTCGAGAAATTTAAGCACGACACTTTTGAGGCGATTGAACTGGGCATTAGTTTAAATCCTATCTTAAATTCTTTTCAAAAGGTGGTAAATCACTATCAGATTGATCATGAACTCATCGTTCTATTTCTAAAAAGTATGGAAATGGACCTTTCCGAGCAGAAATATACTTCAGAACTATATAATGAATATATCCTGGGCTCCGCAGAAGTAGTAGGCTTGATGTGTTTAAAGGTTTTTACCAATGGAAATAATGAGGATTACGAACAGCTTAAGCCATATGCAATGAAATTGGGCTCTGCTTTTCAAAAAGTTAACTTTCTACGGGATGTTAAAGCTGATCATCAGGCGCTTAACCGTAATTATTTTCCTAATGTTAACCTTGCAGTATTCTGCGACAACCAGAAAAAGGAAATTGAACGTGAAATTGACGAAGAGTTTGAGGTGGCATTGGCAGGTATCAAGATGTTGCCAGCAAGCTCCCGCAATGGCGTATATCTATCATACATTTACTATAAAAAACTATTTACCAAGATAAAGCGCCTAAGTGCGGATAAAATTATGACGGAAAGGATCAGAATCTCTAACACACGTAAAGTTGGTTTGATGTTTGATTCGATCATCCGCAATAAGTTAAATGTAATTTAAATGGAAGAACAAGTTATTCTGGTAGATCAGGATGATGTGCCGAGGGGCCAGATGGAGAAAATGGAAGCACACGAAAAAGGCTTGCTTCACCGTGCCTTTTCTGTTTTTATTTTTAATTCGAAAAATGAACTTTTATTGCAACAGCGGGCTTTAAGCAAATATCATTCTGGAGGCCTGTGGACTAATACCTGCTGTAGTCACCCAAGAATGGGCGAAAGCAATATGGATGCTGCCAAAAGACGCTTAAAAGAAGAAATGGGAATGGAATGTGAACTGAATTATCTGTTCAAGTTTACTTATAAAGCCGATTTTGAAGATGGTTTAACCGAACACGAAGTAGATCATGTTTTCTTTGGTGCCAGTGACGAATTGCCTGTGATAAACCGAAATGAAGTAGAAACTTTTAAATACATCAACCTGGAAGCTTTGGCGAGTGATATTGAGGTTAATCCCGGCATTTATACTCCCTGGCTTAGGATTTGTTTAGATAAGGTAATGGAGCATGTAAAACGTACGGAAACAAAAAACGGGCATACAGCCTAAGCCGTATACCCGTATCTAAATTAACGCTCTCGAGGACAAATATAAGACTAGTTTCTAAAAATCCTAAAAGTTTAACATTTCTTTTACTTTCAGATTATACTTAAAAGTTTCGTTTGAAATGTTGTTAGAAATAACCCGCTAATATTTAGTTTATTAGGTTTTTAAGGGAGAGATACAAAGAAAAATTTTTATTAGGCTCAATGATATAATTTTTGACATTTCTCACAATAATAGGTTTGCCGATGTGTTTTGCCCAGCTCTTTTTTCTCAATAGAATGCTTTCGCGGGCATTCTTTCTGGCTATAAACTTCCCAGTGTTTGCTTAATGTATTTTCCTTTTTCCATTTCAAAAAATCGAAACTGTAATTTCGGGCTTCTTTAACCAAAGCTTTTAATTTTGCAGGTGGCAAATTTTTGATTTTTGTTAGCGGATGTACGCGGATACGGTACAATACCTCATTTTTAATGATATTACCCACACCACTAAAAATCTGTTGATCTAAAAGCACATCGCAAACCAAGGCTTCGGGGATTTCTTTTAGCTTTTTAATTGCAGACTTACTATTCCACTCATCAGCCATTATATCATTTTCCCAGTTATAATGTTCTTTAACGTTTCCTTCGAGCAGATCGACTTTGCAGGTGTAAAAATTCAGTTCGTCTTTTTTGAAAACAAGTCCTAATGTTAATCGCGTTTTTTTTCGTTCATTGATCAGATAGGTGCCAAAAAGCATAAAATGAATTCGCACGGTAAAATCTTTAAAACAGATCAGAAAATGTTTGCCCCAGCTTTTAAAATCATCTATTTTTTCATGTAAAAGCCGGTCTTTATCAAAGTTTTTTGCATTACCACTAACTTCCAATACCTCAGGCTTGCCCAGATGAAGTTCTTTTATCAAATCTTTTAATATTACAATGGATGGGCCTTCGGGCATATTATTCTTCCTCCAGTTTCTGAAATTTAAATTTATCTTTTATATAGGCATTAAAATACCTTCCTTTTGATCCTGAAGCTTTTAATAGCTTGTAAACTTTTTCAGGAACCTTTTTATAGAGGTAAACCATATCGGTAGTGAATATGATCTTCAACGTCCCATTAGCTTGATCATAACTAAAGTATTTAATTACTGATGATGGCATAACCAGTTAATTTATAAATTAAAACAGCTGCTAATACAAATGGTTTAATCGTTTTTAAGCTCCGATTCTTCTTTTGCTACCTTTATCTTTTCTTTTTTAAGGTCAACCCTGATGATGTTATATAAACTCATATATACATTAGCGATCCAAACGATAGAGAAAAAGGCAATAATATAACCACGCCAGTCAGGGTAGATTAAGGTAAACCTGGTCACAATCAATAAAATGGCGGTAACATAATGGCTAAAGCAATATTCGCAGGTAAAAACATAGAAAAATTTCCTTTTAACGAGTTTGTCGCAGTTTTTCGAACGATCTACACAAAATTCTCGCGCTTCTTTAAAAATTTCTTCTTTGGTAACTGTCCATGCAATACAGGCAACGGGCAGGGCCATTATAAAAAGGTAATAAATGTGTGCTTCCATAACAATCAGATCCGGGTATAAGTACAACCTCAAAGCCCTGAAAATGTTTAATTAAGCGAGAAACATTTTATGTACATTTATGTTAGTTCATTATCTAATCAATATTGTTATGGAAAGATCAGAAATTATTTCGCTGTTGGAGGTTATCAATCAACAGGTTAGTTCGTCAGTTTTGGGTGGGATGGAAGAAGAATATGAAGAATTGGAAAGCATGGGACTGATAACCATTAACCGTGAGTCAGTGCAATGGTCGTCGGCGATGACGCCTGCCGGAAATGCTTATTTAGGGCATGATTAAATTGAATTGGGAATAGAATACTGTTGACAGCCTATAGTAACCGTCATTTCGATCCGGTAGCTAATCGGATCGAAATGACGAGTTTGTTAAGCGTTGCTGCTGCTTGAGCATTACTACTAAACGCTGACTGATTTATTGCCGGAATTCTAGTAAATTTGCGGTAAGTTTAGAATTGCGCCTAAATAACAAACGGCCATTCTATTCTGCAGATATGAACGATTTACAACTCAGAACAGTAAATGTTACCCGATACGTTACACCTTTGCGTGAAGGAGGCTCGATGCCTGCCATTGCAGAGGCCGACGATAATTTCCTGTATGTACTTAAATTTAGGGGGGCTGGCCAGGGCACCCGGGCATTAATTGCTGAATTAATAGGTGGCGAAATTGCCCGTATACTGGGTTTGCGCGTGCCCGAACTGGTTTTTGCCAATCTTGATGAGGCATTTGGAAGAACTGAACCTGATGAAGAAATCCAGGATTTGTTAAAAGCAAGCGTTGGGTTAAATTTAGCACTGCATTACCTTTCGGGAGCCATTACTTTCGATCCGACGGTAACTACGGTTGATGCTAAACTAGCTTCACAGATTGTTTGGTTAGATTGCTTTTTAACCAATATGGACCGCACTTGTCGCAATACCAATATGCTCATCTGGCATAAGGAACTTTGGTTAATTGACCATGGAGCTGCTTTATATTTTCATCACTCCTGGCAAAACTGGGAAGAACAGGCTGTTAAACCTTTCTTTTTAGTAAAAGACCATGTATTATTGCCCTGGGCTACTGAGCTTGAAAGCGTACAAGAAGAATTTATCAAAATCCTCACACCTGAAAAAATATCAGCTGTAATCAACTTAATTCCTGACGATTGGTTGGAGGGAGAAACGAACTTTGAAACCAAAGAGGCCCATCGTAAAGCCTATATTTATTTCCTTACCGAAAGGTTAGCTCACTCGGATATATTTTTAAAAGAAGCACAGCATGCAAGAGAAATTCTTATTTGAGTATGCTGTAATCCGCGTAATGCCGAGGGTAGAACGTGAGGAATTTATCAATGTGGGCATTATTTTATTTTGTTCTAAACAGAAATTTTTAAAAAGCATTTTTGTGTTAGATGAAGCCAGGATAAGCGCCTTTTCAGCTGAAATTGATGTTTCGGAACTGAAAGAAAATCTAACTGCATTTGAACGGATAAGTGTTGCTGCTAAAGGATCTGGCCCGATTGGACAATATGATCAGGCTTCGCGTTTCAGGTGGCTTACCGCAACCAGAAGTACCGTGGTACAATGCTCGAAAGTGCATCCGGGTTTTTGTAATGATGCAGAGGAGACTTTGTTGAGGTTACACCAAGAGCTGGTTTTATAGTGCCATGCGCATGGCGCTGGGCGCTAGGCATTTGATTTAACTTTTAACAACAAATATTTTCGGCTCTTGAACAATCTAACACTTAGCAATCTTCCATTACTTAACCAATTTAAACAATTAACCATCTAGCCTTGCCAAAAGAATATTTCAAAAAACTTCAGGACCTGCTAAATACCGAGCGCGAAGAAGATTTACAATCCTATTTAAAACTTACTGAAAATACTTCTGCTGCAGATAGGAGGGCTTTAGGTTTAACCTGGTATCCGATTGCGGTCAGAAACACAGAAATCGGCCGTGGCGATTATTTAACAGTAGAACTGGAACGGACTACACACCAGGATTTTTCACATCAATTCCGTTTCGGATCTGCTGTGGTATTATTTTCAAATCATGATGCCAAAGAAGATCGTATCGAAGGGATTATCACACATCAAAGTGGAAGCAGGATGAAAATCAGCTTGAGGGTAGACGAACTGCCTGACTGGACCAGGAACGGAAAACTGGGTGTTGATTTGCTTTTTGATAATAACAGTTACGACGAGATGCAGAATGCGCTTAAACAGGCCACAAATCTTGCAGAAAATGATACTGAAAATAAACTGATCAGAATCTTAACGAAAGGTGAAAAACCTTCATTTAGAGGGGAAGAAAAGTTTATTATTCCCAATACCTTAAACGATTCGCAACAGTTGGCGGTTAATAAAATTGTTTCGGCTGATCATTTAGCCGTAGTCCATGGTCCTCCGGGAACAGGAAAAACCACAACGCTTGTGCATGCCATCAAATCGCTTGCAAAACATAGTGATCAAAAAATACTGGTTGTGGCGCCAAGCAATACTGCAGTTGATTTATTGACGGAAAAACTGGCTGCTGAAGGTTTAAAAGTAATTAGGGTGGGCAATCCTGCAAGGGTTTCGGAGAGATTGCTTGCGGCTACGCTCGATCATCAAATGGCAGATTATGCCGAAATGAAAACCATTAAAGCGTTAAAAAAGCAGGCCAGTGAGTATAAAAACATGGCCCATAAATACAAACGCAGCTTTGGTAAGGCAGAACGCGAGCAACGCATAGCCCTGTTCGATGAAGCCCATAAAATTGGAAAAGAAGTAGAAAAAACAGAACAGTATATTATGGATAACCTGTTTACCAAAGCGCAGATTATTACCGCTACTTTGGTAGGCGCGAATCATTATACTGTTAGAAACTTAAAATACAATACCATCATTATCGATGAAGCTGGACAAGCCTTAGAACCGGCCTGTTGGATCCCTATTTTGAAAGCGCAAAAAGTGATTTTGGCAGGAGACCACTTCCAGCTTTCTCCAACGATAAAATCAAATGAAGCAGCAAGAAATGGCTTAAGTAATACTTTACTCGAAAAAGCTATAAATCTTCATCCAGAGGCTGTTGTGTTGCTTAAGGAACAGTATAGGATGAATAAAGATATTATGGGTTATTCCTCTCAGGTATTCTATAATAATGAGTTAAAGGCGCATCACTCAGTGGCTGATCATGTATTGTTTGCGGGAGATCAACCCATACAGTTTATTGATACGGCAGGTTGCAGTTATGATGAAAAATTAGATGGAACAAGCACCACCAACCCTGATGAGGCTGCATTTTTGGTCAAACATTTAACACACCTCGTGAGTAATTTAACGGCTCAACCTTTAGGGAGTTTTCCATCTGTCGCCATTGTTTCTCCTTACAAGCAGCAGGTACAGATTTTAAAAGCATTGGTACAGGAAAATGAAATATTAATTCCGCACCTGGATAAAATTGCTGTAAATACCATCGATAGTTTTCAGGGGCAGGAACGTGATGTGGTATACATTAGTTTAACCAGAAGTAACGGTGAAGGAAGCATTGGGTTTTTGTCGGATACAAGAAGGATGAACGTAGCTATGACGAGGGCCAAAAAAAAACTGGTAATTGTTGGCGACAGTTCTACGCTCTCAAAATCTAAATTCTATGCATCATTTATTCAATATGCAGAAAAATTGAATGCTTATCATAGCGCCTGGGAATTTATGGACCTATAGTTATAAAACTGTTACCTTTGATACGGGGAAGAGCTGAATAAAATTATTATTTTTACGTTTAATCATCCCAGATTTAATTTGTAATTCTTGGTTTTTTAAATATATAGATTTTTTGAAAATATTTATGCCGGTTAATATTGTACGCGGCTTACTATATTAATTATTCATGACTGAAACTATTAAAATTCTCATCGCTGATGATAGCGATATGATGAGGCTTGTAATGAAGCGTTTGTTTAGCAATTACGTTGTTTCACCGAATATTTCTGAAACCAAGAATTTATCTGATACCATAAATTACCTAAAAGAAGAATCGATAGACTTTCTACTTCTGGATATCAACATGCCACAGGGCGATAGTAATCCGGATACCATAAGAGAGATTTTAACGATCCAGCCTGATATAAAAATCTGTATGTTCAGTGGCAACGATAAAGATTTGCTGGAGCAAGATTTTTTAGCCGCCGGTGCCGTTGGTTTTGTTCAAAAAGATGAAAAAATGGGCGATTCTCTTCAACAGGTAATCAATAGTGTTTTTAATTAAGCCTTTTCGAGTTTCTTTTCTTCTTCAAGTTTGCCAGATATACTTGCACCTGCTATTAACAGTTCGTGAGTAATTGTTTTGGTGTATTCAGTTATTTCTGATTTAAAATCTTTTACCGAAGATCCAGATCTGATCTCTTCCAACCTTTTTTCCCATTGTCCGGTAAGTTCGGCCTGAGCAATCTGTTTATCTTTAACTACCTCATAAACGGCCAAACCCTTATTGGTAGGCACCAGATTTCTTTTTTCCCTGGTAATGTATTCTCTCGTAATTAAAGTTTCGATAATGGATGCACGTGTAGCCGGGGTACCTAAACCACTGTCTTTCATGGCGTAACGCAGCTCTTCATCTTCAATTTCTTTACCACAGGTTTCGAGTGCTTTTAATAACGATGCCTCATTATACATCGGTTTTGGCTTGGTCTGTTTCTCTAAAAGTGATTTTTCTGTAATAGGTAACAGTTCGCCAACTGCAACTTTGGGTAATGCCGCATTATCCTCGTCTTTTTTATCATCCTCCGGATCATTAAAAACCGCCCTCCAGCCTGCAGAGCGGATTACAGTTCCATTGGCAACAAAGGTAAGTCCCGATTGTATGGTGATTTTGGTGAGTTCTTTTAAACATTCCTGATGGAAAGCTTCAATCATCCGGCCTACAACCATATCGTAAACGGCCTGTTTATCCGGACTTAGGCCATAAGCCTGTTCGCCAGTAGGTAAAACAGCGTGGTGATCGGTTACTTTCTTCGCATTAACACTCCGTTTGTTAAGTGTAACTGTCTGTAAAAACTGAGCCTGTTTTCCAAAATCGGGATGATCTGTAAATTTTGTAATCAGATCCGGAACGCCTGCAAAAACATCATCTCCAATATAACGCGATCCGGTACGTGGATAAGAAACCAGTTTACTTTCGTAAAGGTTTTGCAAAATATTAAGCGTTTGGTCGGCGGTATATCCCTTTTTCTTATTGGCTTCCTGTTGTAAGCTACTTAAATCGTGCAATAGCGGCGGTGGTTCTTTTCTTGGTTTTGCTTCAACCGCTGTAATGTTACCGCCCGTCGGGAAACCGGATGCCACATCTTCTACCAGTGCAAATAACTTTTCTACTTCTTCCTTATCTTTATAATTGGAGGTAGAAACCGCTTTAAAAGGCTGCTCATCTTTAGTAAGCAAGATGCTGATCTGGTAATAAGTTTGAGGCACAAAGTTTTTAATCTCTAAAAAGCGGGCGCAAATCATCGCCAGGGTAGGTGTTTGTACCCTTCCCAATGAAAGTACTGTTCGGTTTCCAGCAGAAATACTTAAAGCTTGTGTGGCATTCATCCCCACCAACCAATCAGACTCTGAACGGCAATGTGCAGAATTAAACAAAGTATCGTAATCTGTACCGGGTTTTAGGTTTCTAAATCCATCTTTTATCGCTTCATCTGTTTGTGAGGAGATCCAAAGGCGCTTAAAAGGCTTTTTACACTTTAAGTAGTAGTAAATGTACCTAAAGATTAATTCGCCCTCACGCCCGGCATCCGTCGCCACAATAATTTCGGTAGCCTCGTCAAAAAGTTTTTTAATGGTATCTAGTTGTTTCCTTACTGCAGGATCTTCTACAAAACCATCTTTTGTTTTAATTTTTCGTATGGCGAGTTTGAATTTTTGCGGCAGCATAGGTAAATGCTGTTTCCGCCAACCGATAAAGCCATAATCTTGGGGTGGTGCCAATTGTAATAAATGCCCAAATGCCCAGGTAAAAGAATATCCTTTACCTTCAATGTATCCATCTTTTCTGGTGGTTGCTCCGAAAACTTTAGCAAGTTCACGACCAACAGAGGGCTTTTCTGCAATTACAATCTTCATGAATGGGCTTATCTTTTCAACCCCAAAGATGCTCAAAATAATGGCAATAGCTTAAAAAAATTACTCACAATGCCATTTAATGCTCTTTTTTAAAAACAAATACCTGCTAAGTTTGTCCATGATCTGTGTTGATAATTTTTATATCAAATTGATTAACAATTCGGTAATACATCTATCTAACCGCTACAATTGATTTTTATTAATGGACAAAATTTATGATCTGCTGGGAAGTAAGATAAAAGTGGAACAAGAACCACAGCTCATCCGGGTGTATAGCAATGCAGCACTCTGGCAATTTCTTGATGGTAAAGCCGATAGCCGGTTTAACCTGATGGTTGATGTAATTAAAGCAGATTATAGCCAACATTTTGGCAAGGAGCTTGCCATTTCAAACGATTCGCTTGTTGTAGAAATTATTGTTCACGTGTATTGCGATTATCTGGGTTTAAATTTTAATCGCATTGTTAGGGTAAAATGGATTCAGGCTTTGGTTAAAAAGCTACTTAAAAGGGCCGAAATTGTAGATTGCGGCGAAAAAGGTGTAGACAGTAATCGTTGGGTGTGGGACTTACTGTCGGGCAGCAAATCCCTGTTTATCCGAATGCTTCCTAAAAACCTCAATGCGAAAAATATCAAATTGCATTAATCCACCTGCGCAGCGAAGAGCTGTTCTTGATTAAGAACTACACTTGCAGCCAGCGTTTCATTTAAAAACGCAGAGTTATATTGCTGGTCTGAATTATTGATAAAAAGTACTGTTCTGTCTGAAATGGTATTGATCACCTGGTCGGCTAGTTTAGCAGCAACTGCCGGACAACCCTGGCTTCTGCCCAGTCTACCCAATTGATCGATACTTTGCTGGCTTACGTAACTTGCTCCATGGACTACGATTGATCTTTCTCTTGCATTGCTATTAAAACCCTGATCCATGCCGTCCAATTTGAGCGAACGACCATGTTTACCATTATAAATTTCGCCGGTTAAATAGAAGCCCAAACTGCTCTGGTTGGAGTTGATGTTATTGGAGAAAGATGAAGGTTTATCGCCACCGCTGTTTTGGCCATGGGCTACCCAGGTATTCATTAACAGTTTCCTGTTAGCCAGATCGATGATATAAAGGCGCTTTTTACAGCTTTCCTGGTCAAAATCAGCAATGGTTAAGATGGATTTGGCATGTAGTAAACCCGAATATTTCATGTTGTAAAATCCGGTTAATGCCTTTTCGAAAACCTGTTCACTTAGTCCGGCAGAATCTAAATGTACCTGATGATAAATGTTTAAAATGAATTGATTGTATAGGCTATCTGCAGCTATGTCTTTAACTGCTTCTTGTTGTGAGTGTGGAAGCTCCACGGCTTTCCAACTTGTTCCGACAATGCTCATACCCGCTAATAAAATCGTAGCAATGCCCAGGATGCGTCTCTTCATTCAGTTTGGTTTAGTTTGATATTGAGCTATTTATACGGTAGTTTTGCTTAAATGTTGCCCATATCTATTTTGTAGTGCTAAAAATACAGGTTGTTTTACACTCTCGTGACTAAAACCCTTATTATATAGCTTTGAAGAATGTGAATTTCTTATTATTCATAGAAATACGCTAACAAAGCCATTTATTTAGTGTTATCTCTTAAATCCCTGACTATGAAAATTTTATTAACTGGTGCAAATGGCTATATCGGTACAAGATTGCTTCCGCTTCTACTGGAAGAAAAGCATGAAATTATTTGTATGGTTAGGGATAAGCGCAGGTTCATTTCCGAATCTGAATTAAGCGATCAGGTAAAAATTATTACCGGTGATTTGCTTGAAGCTGAAACCTTAAATGAAATTCCTGAAGATATAGATGCCGCTTATTACCTGGTGCATTCCATGTCATCCAGCCAGACCGGATTTTCGGATATGGAGAAAGCCTCTTCTGAAAATTTTTCGGAAGCGGTTAAAAAGACAAATTGTAAGCAGATTATTTATTTAACGGGCATAGCCAACGATGAACATTTATCTAAACATTTAGGATCGAGGTTAGCAGTTGAAGAAGAACTTAAATCATCAGGAAAAGCCTGCACCATTTTAAGGGCTGCCATTATTATTGGTTCCGGAAGTGCCTCATTCGAAATTATACGCGATTTAACCGAGAAAATTCCTTTCATGATTACACCAAAATGGGTGGAAACACGCTGTCAGCCAATTGGCATACGCGATGTTTTAGCCTATCTGATCGGTGTATTGCACAATGATAAAGCTTATAATCAAACTTTTGATATCGGAGGACCAGATATATTGACCTATAAAGAAATGCTTTTGGGTTATGCAAAAGAACGGGGTTTAAAGAGATGGATTGTGACTGTTCCTGTTTTAACGCCAAGGTTATCTTCACTTTGGTTGAATATGATTACACCTGTACCTTATTCTTTAGCGAGAAGTTTGGTGGATAGCATGAAAAATGAAGTGATATGTAAAGATAACCGCATCCAGGAAGTGGTGCCACGCGATTGTTTAAGTTACGCTGAATCATTACATCTTGCCTTTGAAAAAATCGACCAGAATTCCATTGTTTCGAGCTGGAAAGACGCTTTGAACCGTGGTTATCTACATTCAAATTTTATGGACCAGATTAAGGTGCCACAAAATGGTACCCTACAATATAAAGTTAAAATGCCTTTTGAACGTAAAGCGGAGGAAGTTTTTGAGAATATCTGGAGCATTGGTGGTAATAGGGGTTGGTATTTTATGGATTGGCTTTGGCATTTACGCGGATTTTTGGATAAAATGTTTGGAGGGGTAGGAACGCGCAGGGGGAGAACCAGTAATACTGATCTTCAGGCTGGTGATGTACTGGATTTTTGGCGGGTTTTGCTGGCCGATAAAAAGGCTAAAAGACTGCTACTATATGCAGAAATGAAAGTGCCGGGTGAGGCCTGGCTCGAATTAAAACTGATTGAATTTCATGGCAAGGCATTCCTGTCGCAAATAGCTACTTTCAGGCCAAAAGGTTTATGGGGTAGGGTATATTGGTACGCCATGTGGCCTTTTCACATTGTACTTTTTAAAGGTATGGCGAAAGAGATTACTACTTATCAACCCAATAATTAAATCTATTTAGCTATTTTTGCCAAATAGATTAAAAAAATGGCCGACCAAGAAAATGATTATTCCTTCTGGACAAAATACAAGAGATTTGCTTCTACAGAAATCTTAATGTACCTCATCATGATTATTGGCATTGGTTTGGGGATTATTTTCTTAAGCTAAGGGTGTTTTGTTTCCCGCAGATTCCGCAGAAAAGGGCCGCAGATTGATTTTGTCACCCCGAGCGGATTCGAATATGGTCTCTTTACAAGTTGTTTTAGCATTATGCTAACCAATGAGCTATTTCTTCAAACTAAGCGCTAGTTTTAAATAATCAGCTGAATTTACATCGTTAATAAATTTCGAAAAGTCGGCATATTTTTCCGCAGGAAACGTTCCATCGTTTAAAATAAACTTTCTATAGTAGGTTAATTTTTTGCCTTCTATAGATGTTTTACAAACATATTGCCCAAAATCACTTTTAAAAGTTTTATCCTGTCCTATAATTAATGTGGTATCTACATTATCAGGTAGGGTATATAAAATCGTATCCTCATCGGTATAACCACGGTTAATGTATACAGGCAATATTCTGTTTTTTATTTCGGGGATTGATTTTTTGATGTTAAAGGCATTAAGCTGTAAAAACATTTTGTTTCCATTAACAGGCGCATAATTGCGGATGTTAAGGGTAATTTCTTCCGTTAATTTGGGCGCCATATCTTTTTTCTGTGCAAAGGCTACTGCGTCAAAATCTATATTATCAATATTGTAGGTTTCTTTAAGTAGTTTATGTTGTTCGGTGATGGATTTACCGATCAATTCTTCCTGATTTTCGTATTGTGAACCTTCGTAAACCGTATTCATTTTCCCGGTAATGTTTCCATCGGCCTCGATAATGAGGTTTGCTTTGCGAATCTGCAGGTTCTCGGCAGTGGTTAATTTTGGGGTATGCAACAATTTTCCTCCTTCAGGCGTACAGGCCAGTACCAGCCGGTCGTCGGTAAAATCGCTTAAAAAGCCAAATGGAATTTTCTGACTGGTACATTCCAGCCAGGTGGTATCGCCTTTTAAAGGCATACAAAGAATAATGTGGTTACCCTGCACCATACTTGCATATTTTGGGTCCATGCTCTTTTTTTCTGAACCAGCCTCTACCACACAATAATGCGATTCTATATCGGCTGCACTTAACAAGCTTTGCATGTAGTTAACCAATGCTTTGCAATCACCATAACCCAGGCGGTCTACCTCGCTGGCAGCAATGGGCTGAAAACCACCAATGCCGATCTGCACACTGATGTACCTGGTTTTGTCCTGCAGGTACTGGTAAATTTTCCGTGCTTTATCTTTATCTGTTTTTTCGTTTTTAACTAAATCTTTCACCATTTGAACGGTTGCAGGTGGCAATGTTTTACGCTCTTTTAATAAATCGTCGTAAATCCATTTGCCTAGTTCTTGCCAGTTAGTGTAATTTCCTTTATGGTTATAATAGTAAAAATCGAGTGGGGCAATCTGGATGCTGGTGGCATAAGTTTCATGCGCAGGACTGTAAGGCTCAGTTCTAACGGCTAATATATTATTTACCTTCCAGATGGTTTTTTTCTGCTTTTCATCTGTGATTACTTCTGGTGTTCCGTTATAGTTTTGGGTTTTTACCCTTGTCTGATCAGTAGGTTTGCAGATGAAGGTGTAACTGCTTTTTTCCACTGAAACATCGTCGGCCGGTTTAGGCGTCCAGTCGGGGATAATGAGGTTTTGTTTATTCCTGATTTCGTAATTGTAAACCACCGTGTAAGGATATTCGTTTACCGAAGGAAGGTAATGTTTCACACGGCTATCCACAAAAAGAGAGAAACCATCGGCTGCACTCACATCTGCAAAATTGCTTTGGTTAAACTTAGTGATGGGGAGGCCCACGCTGTTGTACACTTCGCCTTTAATTCCTTTAATTGATATGTTTTTGTCATAATAAATCACCAACCGGGCTTCATCTTCACCATTTTGGTTAAATACGGTGATGGCCTTTTTAACGCTCAACATCACATTATCAGGCGCACGCATATCAATTACAGTTTCCTCGTTACGGATACAGGCATTGGCACGGTTACGCAGGTTTGCTGGTATTAAATCAACATCGTAGTTATCCTGCGCAAAGCTTGTAAAAGAGATGAAAAGCAAAAATACAGCTGTGAATAAAAATTTCATCTAATTTGCTTTTTTTAGTAAAAACTCAGTTTTTTGGTTTTGAATAATTTTGCTATAAAATTCTTTTAGGTAAAGGTATTCATCTGCCTGATAAATGGCATTGTTAAGTTGCATAATTTGGCTAACCGAAATCGTGTTATCCTGTAAACCCGTTTGTAATAAATATTTTCCGCCAGCGTTGGGTAAACCGACGGCCATATCTTTAGGTTTTTCTAATAGTTCGTATTTTTCAGGTAATGTTACATTGATGACGATGCGTTCATCTGATGCTGCACCTAAATCAACAGGATAAGTGCGTTCGTTTAGGTTAAACGGATTTTTCGAAATGGGGTTAATAAAAAACGGACTAAAATAAAATTGTTTGTTGTTCGATCCATCATTCACTGTAAATTCAATTTCATATTTTTCTGTCAAAGCATTTTCTACGCTATCTAAGTTAGAAATGCTGTGCTCCAGTATTTTTATCCTGGTTAAACGCTCATCCAGTTTCTCTACATATTCATCAGGAGAGTTGTAACGCGAAATATCTTTTCTTTTTGCATAAGCTGCGTAACCCATGCTATGCGTTAGCAACGTTCCAACAATTTTCCCATCAGTGGTCATTTTTCCGGTCAGGACATAATTAGTTGTAGATTTTTGGCTGGCTTTTAAATCGATCCAATATGATGGTTTTTTCAGGTTGATTACCCTGCCCTGATCATTGATACATCTTAAAGGTAACAAAGCGAAGGGCAGAAGCGGTTCAGTGGCGTCTAATAAATAACTTTTATCGCCAATATTTACCTTGGCCACCAAATAGTTAAAATCACTCATTACCGGATAAAGTTTATTTACGGTTCCATTATCACGTGTAGATAAGAGCACGGCTTCAGCATCAAGGTTAGCTGCAGAAAGTGCAGCAATCAAACTCAGGTTAACATCTGCTACATTACCCGATCTGTTATCAATTGCCTTTTTTATATTATCTTCTGAATATACCCCATAATAATTATTCCACTTGATCTGTTTTTTAATGTAATTATAAATGGCTTTAGCTTTTTCAAGATCGTCTGTACTGCCCTTGGTAATGGTTGGAATAAGCTCTTTAAAAACATCCTTTCTTTTCATCTGGTCGCCCAGCGTTTTGTAATTAGAAAGTTCATAGTCAACATCTTTCCAGGTTTTGGTATAAGAAGTTTTTCCACCATTGATATTCTGTATATCAGAAAGTTCGAAATAAATGGCTGATTTAAAATTACTTGGAGCTGTCATGTTATCTTCCTCTATAAATGCCGGGATGTTTTTCATCAGGTAAGTCATCTTCGAGCAGTCGATTGCAACGCCCGATAAACGCAAACATTCTTTACTGAGTTCCGATTTCTGATCCGTTAGTTTCTGAAAACCACGTAAGGAAACATTGTAATTGTAAATGCCTGGGATATACGCAACATATTCACTGGATACTTTTGGAATATCACCCTGAAACTCCCATGTTTTATAATTAAACAGGTTCGGCGATCTTAAAATATAACTGTACTCAATTACCGATCCTTCTTTCAAATTAGGAAGGGTAAATTTAGTCAGGCGGGTATATTTCGACCTGTTTTCTGTAAAAACAGCTTTTTTATCCATCACCGATTCCACAAAGTTGTTATCGACGTAATTAAAGGTTGATGCTTTTAAATCGCTTATCGTTTCTTCACGGTTACTGTCTTTATAAGTTGGAATTACGATATTGGCTTCCTTAAAACCTTCTTTGTTGTAAATTTTTATTTTTACGTGGTGCTCAAAAATCAAAACCAGGCTATGGGTATTGTCATCTATCTGGATCGAGGCCGTACCAAATTCTTTTAAAACAATAGCATTGGCGTTGCTGTCGAGTGTTTTTCTGTCGAACTGATAATCATCATGGGTAATGGCCCCATAGTTAAAGTTTTGAGCTTGAGTCGTTAATGATAGAATTAATAGAAACAGTAAACTTAGCGTCTTATTCATTTGAGCGTATATAAATTGGCGCAATTTAATGCTAGAAACTAACATTCTGAAATAATTTGACAATTAAATTTATAAATTAATAAAGGGGTTTTAGAGAACTAATGAAACCTTTTTAGCACTTTTGAAAAAAAGAATTTGACATTCCGATTCAAATCTAAATGTCGCCAATCTCACATCTTACAAAATGAAATTAAATTTAAAACGCCCTTTAGCCTTTTTTGATCTAGAAGCTACAGGGATAAATGTCGGAGCCGATAGAATAGTAGAAATTGCCATTTTAAAAGCCATGCCAGATGGTACCGAAATTGTTAAAACATGGCGTGTAAACCCCGAAATGCCTATTCCTTTGCAAACATCGTTAATACATGGTATTTACGATGAAGACATTGCAAATGAGCCTACTTTTAAAGTCCTTGCAGCAGAAATTGCCGAGTTTATAGGAGATAGCGACCTCGCCGGATACAATTCGAATAAATTTGATATCCCGATGCTTTTGGAAGAATTTTTAAGGGCCGAAATAGATTTTGACATGAATAACCGCAAGTTTGTTGATGTGCAGAACATTTTCCATCAAATGGAACAACGTACCTTAAAAGCAGCTTATAAATTTTATTGTCAGGAAGACCTGATTAATGCACACGCGGCTGAAGCTGATGTAATTGCCACTTACAAGGTGTTACTTGGTCAATTGGAAATGTACAAAGAAACCGAATTTGAGAGCAAACAAGGTGTAAAAAGCATTCCGGTGGTGAACGATGTTGATGCGTTGCATATTTTTACCAATATCAATAAACCGGTAGATTTTGCTGGTCGCTTGGTGTATAACGATAACGATGAAGTGTGTTTCAATTTTGGTAAACACAAAGGCAAAACTACTCATCAGGTATTTTCTGTGGAGCCTAGTTATTATGCATGGATGAAACAGGGTGATTTTCCTTTGTACACAAAAAAGAAACTGGATGAGGAGTGGGCAAAGTTTAATGCTAAGAAAAACCAAAACAAGACTGCAAAGCCTCAAAACAATGCATCGGCTAATAAACCCGCATATCAGCAAAAACCACAGCCCAAGCCAGAAAAACCTGCGCAACCGATCAATAACGATATGTTAGAGCAGTTGAAAATGAAATTTGGTAAGTAGAATGGTTAATCGGTTAACTGATGTTGAACGCTATGCGCATTGCGCTAAACCCTAAGCTCAAAAAATGAAATCTATTAAAATATTAAGTCTATTGTTGTTCAGTGCGGTTTATACTAGGGCGCAAACAACTTTACCGATAGCGCCTGAGTTTCAGAAAACCTATCAAAAGGAAACCAGGAATGCAAACGGAAAACCTGGCAAAAACTATTGGCAAAATACTTCAAAGTATGATCTGAATGTAGATTTCAATCCTACCAGCAGGTTGTTAAAAGGTAAGGTGCAGGTAACTTATACAAACAATAGTCCTGATACCTTGAAGGAAATTTGGTTTAAGCTTTATCCAAACCTATATAAAAAGGGTACGCCGAGAAAATCAAAATTCGCAGAGTCTGATTTGGGTGATGGCGTAGCGATCAGGAAGATGGCCGCAAATGGAAAACCGGTTACAGATTTTAAAATAGACGGTACCAATATGACGGTAAACGTTCCTGCTGTTTTGCCTGGTAAAACCATCAGTTTTCTAATTGATTATAGTTATACTTTAAATAAAGGATCGCACATGCGTACTGGTCAGGTAGATGAAGGTTCGCATTTTGTAGCTTATTTCTTTCCGCGTATTGCCGTATACGATGATGTTGATGGCTGGAATAAATATCCCTACACGGGTGCTGAAGAGTTTTATAACGATTTCGATCAGTTTAATGCATCCATTACGGTGCCTGGTGGGTATGGTGTTTGGGCAACCGGCGATCTGAAAAATCCTTCGGAAGTTTTTCAGAAGGATGTGGTTTCGAGAATGTTATCTGCTGAAAAAAACGATGCCGTTATTGATGTGATCACCGATAAAGATCTGGCTGATAAAAAAGTAACACAACCAAATGCTTTTAATACATTTAAGTTTGAAGCTAAAAATGTTACCGATTTTGTATTTGCCCTGAGTGATCATTACCTGTGGAAATCGAGCAGTTTGGTTGTAGATCCTAAAACGAAAAGAAGAACCCGTGTGGATGCTGTTTTTAATCCAAAACATAAAGATTATTATGAGGTAATTGATTTTGCCCGTAAAACGGTAGAAGCCATGAGTTATACTTTTCCGAAATGGCCTTATCCATATAACCACGAAACCATTTTTGATGGTTTAGACCAGATGGAATATCCGATGATGGTGAACGATAACCCGGTTGATAATCGTACAGATGCCATTACCTTAACCGATCACGAAATCTTCCATACTATGTTCCCTTTTTACATGGGCATAAATGAAACCAAATATGGCTGGATGGATGAGGGCTGGGCAACAATAGGCGAGTGGTTAATTTCTCCAATCATTGATCCGACCATTGTAGATGAATATGGTGTTCAGCCTACAGCTTCTTCTTCAGGTGGAAAAGACGATACCCCAATTATGACGCTTACTCCTGATTTGAAAGGATCGGGTTCTTTTACCAATTCTTATCCTAAACCTGGATTAGCTTATCTGTTTATTAAAGATTATTTGGGTGATGAGTTGTTTACCAAAGCTTTACATACTTATATTAAAAACTGGAACGGTAAACATCCTATGCCTTACGATTTCTTTAACAGCATAAATGAAGGTAGTGGGAAAAATTTAAACTGGTTCTGGAAAGCCTGGTTTTTTGAAGGTGGCGTAACAGATATGGCGATAAAAGCTGTTGATAAAACTTCAGGTGGTTATACCGTTACTGTTGAAAACAAGAGCATTAAACCTTTGCCTATCGATTTAACCTTGACTTTTGAGGATGGTTCAGTTGAAAAGAACCATAGCACCATTGGTGTATGGGAAAAAGGGAGTCAACAGGTGAAAATTGAGTTGAAAACGAATAAAAAACTTTCAAAAGTGGTGATGGGAAATCCGCATACACCGGATAAAATGAAAAGTGATAATAGTTTTTCGGTGAATTAGGAACAAGAGCTGGAATTTCTTGAATCAATTTTTTCGAGAGAACTTCAAGAACAGATACAAAAAATCGATCGTCATTTCGACTGGAGCATAGCGGAATGGAGAAATCTTTGAACAATGTTAAAAGATTTCTCCACTACGGTCGAAATGACGATTTTTCTAAATAATTTATCTCTTTTGATTTCGTTAATATTTATTGTTCCTTAAGAAGAAACTATGCCTGATAACGAAAAGTATACGTTTTAATGGTACAGACACTTTCTAGCTTAGAAACTAATAAATTTAAATAATAAGTTTTCGCCTGCCGCTACTATATTTTCTTTATCAATAAGGTTTAATTTAGGTACATGCCCCAGGCTTTTTACTTTTCCATATTGTTGAATATACCTTTCGGTCTCCTGATTTTCATCACCATTAAAAACAATTCCCTTTACCGGAATTTCGTATTGTTTAAGCAAATTAAGCGATAAAAGGGTGTGATTAATGCTGCCCAGGTAATTTTGAGAGACCAATATTACTTCTGCATTTAATTTTTTAATCAGGTCAATAATCAGTTCGTTTTCATTTAGTGGAACCATTAAACCACCGGCACCTTCAATAATTAAATGATTATCAGTTGCAGGGATATTTATTTTATCGAGATCAATCTCTATTCCATCAAGCATGGCCGATAAATGTGGCGATAAAGGTTGTGTTAACCGATAGCTTTCAGGATGGATGATTGTTTTTTCGTTACTGATTAAACTTTTGATTGTGATACTATCGCTGGTATCTAAATCTCCAGATTGTATCGGTTTCCAATAATCAGCCTTTAATTTCTCGGTTAGGATGGCGCTGATTAAAGTTTTTCCTATTCCTGTTCCTATTCCCGTTATAAAATACATTGCCATTTAATTTAATTCTTTAAGGTGTTTAACCAACGAAATAATTTCATCGTCGGTATTAAAAGTGTGCAGGCAAATCCTCAGCCTTTCTTTGCCTAAAGCTACGGTTGGACTTAATATAGCCCTAACATCAAAACCTTTACTTTGTAATGTAGTTGCGACCTGTTTGGTGGTTTCATTTGAAGAAAAAATTACTCCCTGAATGGCGCTTTTGCTATCGAGTGCATGGATATTTTGTTCTTTTATTGTTTTTCTGAACAATGCAATTTTTTGATGAATGAGCTGGTGATCTATGTTAATCAAAAACTGGTAAGCTGATTTAATGGCTACAATGTTATGAATTGGCGATGCTGTAGTATAAATGAAAGACCTTGCAAAATTGATCAGATAATGGCGCAGGCTTTTACTGCCCAATATAATGGCTCCATGTACGCCCATCGCCTTGCCGAATGTAATAATACGTGCGAATACCTTTTCCCTTAGGTTTAACTGGTTGACTAATCCTTGCCCTTTGTCGCCAAAAATACCTGTGGCATGTGCCTCATCCACGATTAAACTGGCCTGGTACTGTTCGCAAAGGTTTGCTATTTCGATCAGCGGGGCAATATCGCCATCCATAGAATATACACTTTCTATCACTACGAAAATGTTTCCTTTTGCCAGATGAAGTTTTGTTTCGAGGTCTTTAATGTTGTTATGAAGAAATTTGTAGCGGGTGGCATGATTTAAACGACAGCCGTCTATAATACTGGCATGAATCAGCTCATCGGTAATAATGGTATCGCCACGTTGTGGAACGCTCGATAGCAAACCTATATTTGCATCGTAACCGGAGTTGAAAATCAAACCACTCTCGGCCAGGTGGAAATCGGCAATAAACTGTTCGGTTTCTTCAGTATATGCGGTATTGCCGCTGAGCAACCTCGAACCTCCTGCACCATTTAAATAATGAGGAATCTTTGCTATATGATCTTCGATCAATTTTTTTAGTTCAGTTGACCTGGCAAAACCTAAATAATCATTTGAACAAAAATCAACAGGAGGGATGCTGGTTGATAAATTTCTGATGGAAAGGTTTTCCTTCCGCTCCTGAAGTTTACCGTTAAGAAACTGTTCAATTTTGCTCATCGGTCAAAAGTAAATAAAGAGAAAGCATAAAATATAAATCTTTCAAAAAAAATGACACAAATCGTTTACAGTTCGTAAAAGTCATATCTGGTTTAGAATTGATAAATTTGTGTTGTTATGCGTGAAAATAAATATGATGACAGCGAGTTTTTTAAACAGTATAGTTTAATGAACCGCTCGGTAAATGGTTTGGAAGGGGCTGGAGAATGGCATATCCTCAGAAGCCTTTTCCCTGATTTTGAAAACAAAATTGTACTGGATCTGGGTTGTGGCTTTGGCTGGCATGCTAAATATGCAGCTGATCATGGCGCAAAATCAGTTGTGGCGATTGATTTATCCGAAAATATGCTAGAAAAGGCAATTGAGATCAATTCCTCGCCAAAAATAGATTATCAATTGTGTGCGATAGAAGATTTTAATTTTAAAGAGGAGGCCTATGATATTGTAATCAGTTCGCTTTCTTTTCATTACTTAGGCTCATTTGAAGAAATATCCCGCCAAATAAATAAAAGTCTTGTAAAAGGCGGCGTCTTTATTTTTTCTGTTGAACATCCCATATTTACCGCTCAAGGCAAACAGGATTGGAGTTATGATACAGAGGAAAAACCGATGCACTGGCCAGTTGACAATTATTTTATGGAAGGCAAACGTACGGCCAATTTTTTGGGAGCAGATGTGGTGAAATATCACAGGACATTAACTTCCTATATAAGCAGTTTACTTAATAACGATTTTGAAATCAAAGCTCTGGTAGAACCAACACCTAGTGAATTGAGCTTGTCGGAGATCCCTGAAATGAAAAATGAACTGAGGCGCCCCATGTTTTTGATCATCTCTGCAATTAAAAAATAATCATTTGAGTATAAAAAAAGCGTCCTGGATAACCAGAACGCTTTTAAAAATTAATTAATTACGCTTTATTTTTCTATCCTTGTGCAGGTGGATTAGAAACTACAGGTGCTTTATCTTTATTACCTCTGCCCATTCCTTTTCTCATTTTCTCTCCTTTTTCTCTGGCTTCGGTGCGGAAAGCATCCATTTTAGTTTTTTGATCTGCAGTTAAAACAGCATCTATTTTAGCTTTTTGCTCATCCATTGCTGCTTTACGTTCTTCCATCTTGCCTTTCCTATCGCCTTTATCAGCAGATCTCCAGGTATCCATTTTCTTTGCGTTTTCCAACTCAATGGCATAGATTTTAGTTTTCTGATCGGCGGTTAAGCTTAACTGTTTTTCCAATCTTGCGGTTACTTTGTCTGCTCTTTGTTCTGCAGTCATTTTTGGCATTGGCCTTCTGGCGTGCTTTGTTGTGTCTTGAGCAAATGCAGCGGCTAAACCCATTACTGCAATTGCGATTGTTAAAATTGCCTTTTTCATGTTATGTTTTTTTATGTGTTTGTTGAATTAATAGATACATAAAAACGCAAACGGTTTAATCGGCTCTTGTTAAAAAATGTTAATTTTTATTTAACTGCGAAATAGATTTCTGCATCTGGGCCATCATTTGCGTCAGCGTTTCCATGGTTGGATCTGGTGCTGGTTCAGGTAATGAGGTTGATATATAGGCTTTTGCCTTCCAGATTTCGAGAATATCTTCTGCCGCAATAGTATAAGGATCGTATACCTTATTATCAGATATCAATTTCAAATCTTTATTTTCCCTGAAACGGTTGCCAGCCCTTTTATATACTACACCTTCGTTTTTACTGATGACGATGTAAGTTTCTCCTGTTTTTACTTCGTTCCAGTTGTCTAAATATTCACCGATAATCACACTGCCTGGCTGAACAGGTAACATACTATCGCCCATAATTTCAAAAGCCCTGAATGTTCCCTGCCTTAAAGCGGCTAAAGGAAGCTGAAATTTAGGAAGATCGCTAATGTACTGTGGATCGGAGAAACCGTTTAAATAACCCGCACTTGCTTTAACAGGAACCAGTTCGATGTTCTCACGGTCGTTCTGATCTACTGAAATACTGAGTACGCGGAGGTTGGAACCCTGGCTTTTTGGCTTCGGTTTCCAGCTGTCGGATATTTTCTCATTAATGAACTCGTCGATGGTCAGATCAAAATATTCTGCTATTTTTTTTAGTAAATCATATTTAGGTTCCGCCCGGTCTTCCTCATAAGCGCCGATAAGCGATCTTTTGATTTCCATAATATCAGCGAAATTCTGCTGTGTATGGCCTTTTTTCTTCCTGAGGTACTTTAAATTATTTGAAATATTCGACATAAAAATAAATTTTAAAATAAATTTGGAATTACTAAAATAGTTAGTAATTTTATGCTCATAAAGTTAGTAATATTATTTTGAATTGCAAGAACATATACTAAATAGTTTAGTTTAAAATTTAAATACAAGATTGATGAAAAAGTTTGTTTATATCGTTACCGACAGAAATCGTACAAGTATGCACGTGGGCATGAGCTCTGATTTGATTAAGACACTGGATTTCTACAAACAGATGCCAAACTTATTTTTTGATAGCGGACAGCAATTAACCCGTTTGGTTTATTTTGAAGAGTTTAAAACAGAAGCGCAGGCGTTGATTCGTTTTAAATCGATCAGCAGGTTTACACGTATGCAAAAAGAGCGTTTGGTGAGATCTTGTAATCCTGACTGGATTGATTTGACCATAGGCCTTGATTTCGAAAATATTCTTTTGCATAGAAATATCACCAACCAGGTTAAGCTATCCTTCTCAAGTTTATCTTAACTCATATAAAGGTGTAATAAGGTTAGAAATAAAAGAATTATAATGAAAGCAAAAGTTATGTATAAAATTAATGCTTGAATGATTAGTTCCGTTAGGATATTTAATCATTCAAGCATTTGACAATAACTTGATATAGGTAATTTGAGTTTATAAAAAGAATTATATGTGGATGAGTAGGTTATTATTTATTCAACAACTCAGCCACCTGCGAACATCTGAATTTATATAACTTTCAAACCCTTCAAAATTATGTAAGTAATTTTATGTTGCATAATTGAGCTAAAGGACAGTAAGTAGGGTATCATTTATTAACCAACTGAGCCACCTTAGAACATGTAATTTTATACAACTTTACAATATTTCAACTTTCCAACCCTTAATCTGTAGTAAACCAATAATTCAGCTCTCTACCACCCAGGAGCAAAAGTTAAACCGAAAACTCCGGTTTTAACATCTTTTCTTTGAAAGGGGATCGCATAATAGGGTTCCAATACAAAGTAACCAAAAACATTTACCCTTAGTGATATACCAACACTCATTGCCGGTACACGCTCTGTTGTAGCCTGATAGGTAACGGGATTTCCTTTAGTATCTAAAACTGGCGCGCCTTTGCTATCTAATAAAGTCTCTGTAGTGTAAGTTGGCTCGCTTTTAAACTTCACTTTAGTATCGTTTGTCCAGGCTAAACCTGCATCAAAGAATAAGTTGAGATCTGAAAATAATAACTTAGATGGTATTGCTGCCAACTTTTTAGGACCTGTAAATGGTAATCGGACTTCAAAATTGAAGACAGCAATTTTACTACCTGCCAATTGATTGATGTCAAATGATTCTGATGACTGCGCAGACGTATTTTTATAAATCGAGTTCGATTCGTAACCCCGGATGAGGTAAGGATAACCCACATACATTGGATAAAGCCTGTCAGCATCTTTACCAATTCTTAAGGTATTGTAACTTCTTACGGCAAAAGTTACCGGCTTAGCTCTCCAATATTTGCGTAGATCGGCTGTTACACCTGCGAAATTATAAGTGCCAAAATATTTTTCTCCACTTACACGGTATCTATAACCATCAAGAGGGCCTGTTAAGCCAAAAATAGAATTATCACCAACAAAACCGGCATTCAATTGATAAAGGGTAAATGAACTTAATGGAATACCAATCGCATCTGCAGCAACATCGTTAGCAACCCTGCTTTTGTCTGAGCCGATATAATAACCGTTCGCATCGTAATAATTGCTGTATCTGTCAACACGGTAACTGTAATGCGAAAATGCTCCGCCCAATTCAAAACGGTGTATTTTACTAAATGGATAAGCGCCAAAAACCTGAAACTGGTCTTCGAAAGTTCTCACGATATCCGTTCTATCTACCTGTGCTTTGGTGGTTTTATTATCGCCATTTGGAATATCTTCATAACCATAAGATCTAAATCCTGATACATAAGGGATGTGCGAAATGGCTGCTCCCCAGTTGATCCTGCTTTTTTGATTAATGTATCCTACCAATCCACCGAAATCATAAATTTCTCCATTGACAGATAGATTCGCGATAATTTGATTGGTACCCAATATATCGCTGAACATCCCCACAATACCCCCAGAAACACCTGTTCCGAAACGGCTGGTAGAAACGCCAACACCACTGTTTGCCAGGTAATCTAATCTGAATTTTGGTCTGTATGGAACCGTTCTCATCGAATCGGCTACGATTTTTTCAAATCGGTCGAAGTTGTTCAGGTTGGAATTGATGATGTTTACTCCTATATTTTCCATAGGAGGGAGGATTGCTGCATCGAAGTTTTCTTCGCGGTTACCAATGCGTTTAGCCTTGAAACTGCTCAATTTGGCATTGTATAAAGTATAACGCTGGTAACGGTAATAGCTATATACAATATCATCGGTTGTGGAAACCGAAATGGCTGGCGAAAACTCAGTAATTCCACTGATACCGGTAAAATAATCGGTTAACTGATCAACCGTATTATCAGCGAAATTGTATTTATATAAATTTCTGAAACCATCTCTGTTTGACAGGAAATAGATGTTTTGACTGTTTGCAGAAAATTGCGCATTTAAGTTGTTTGCTCCGGGGAAAACATCAAGATTGCTCACTGTTTTAGAGGCAATATCATATACTGCTAAGTTAATGGGTAATACAGCGTTGATTACGTTTGCCTGAATTGAAGCTCTATCTGATGAAAATACTAATTTTTTACCGTCAGGAGAATAACTCGGTGCATAATCAGAATATACATCATCTGTAATCTGCGTCACTGCTTTGGAATCGAGATTATAAGAGAAAATATCACTTTGCCCCTCAACCATGCCCGAAAATGCGATATCTTTTCCATTTGGCGACCAGGTTAAATTACCAAATTGTTGCACCTGTGCCATTGGAGTTTGAGAAACGGTGGTGCCATTAGCAACGTTGATGATCATCATCTGGTTTTTACCTTGACTGAAAATACTGAAGGCAAACTGTTTGCTATCGGGCGACCATGCCCCCGCAGATTCGATAAAGTTAAAATCATCAATGTGGCCGTTTGATATCTGACTGCTTAATTTCCTGATGATACGTCCTGTTTTTGCATCTGCAAGGAACAGATCGATACCAAAAAGATCTTTTTCAGACATAAAAGCCACGTATTTTCCATCAAGACTAAGGGCAGGGGCAACGTTCATGTTTCCTGCATTCTTATTATCTATGATTTTTGTACCAGTAATTTTAATCTGAGAACTATCGGCTTTTAACATCGGCTTGTAATGTGCATCTATGGAGTTTTTCCAAAGACCAGACAGCGTTTTGTCGTCATAACCAAAAGTGTATCTGATGGCATTTTCGTAGCCATATTTTGCTGTATTCTTAAATAAAGGAACAATGGTGGTATCACCATATTGCGAACCGATATAAGTCCAAAAAGCCTGACCATAACGATAAGGAAAGTATTTGTTGGAATTGGTTAAGTCTTTTAAAGAAGGAATGTCGCGGTTCAACATGGCATCACGCATCCACATTGAAGTAAAAGCATCTTTTTTACCAATAGAAAGGTATTCGGCCATCCCTTCAACCATCCATAATGGTGTCTGTCCAACATTTTCCAAACTGATCGAATCTTTCTCTAATAAAAGGTGATATTGAAAGGCGTGAACCAATTCGTGACCTAAAACGTGTCTGGTTTGGCTGTTTAATTCCATAACAGGCATAATTACCCTGTTTTTCAGCGCTTCGGTAACCCCGCCTGTACCAATGCCGATTTCTCCGTTAAGTACCGTTGTTTGTTGGAAATCAGGATGGTTATTATATAAAATAATTGGATTTTTCTTTAAAAAAGTATCTCTGAACACCTCCTGATGCATTTTGTACCAGGTTTCGGCATCCTGCGAAAAGCGTTTTAAAAGTTTCTCATTTTTAATGTAGTAGTAAATTTCGAAATGGGGTGTTTGTAAAACTTTAAAATCAAGTGTTTTGTACCTCACCTTATTTTGACCGAAATATTGTGCTTTAACAGAAAAAGAAAGAATAAGCAACAGCAATAAGGAACAATACCGCTTTAATAAAGTAGAGCCTTTTTTCATATATATGATTTTAGTAATGATTGTTCAATAATTTACAAAAATGAAAAGGTAAAAATCCGGAAATAAAAATAGCAATAGTTTAAAAGACTATTAAAAATTTAACACTTTTTAAAATTTCACTACCTGTTTTACACAAGCAGTGAGCTATTTTGGTTTATTTCGGCCTGAAAGACTATTGTTGATTGTTGTTTTCGTTTTTCTTTCTTTCCTTTTCTTCCTGACGTTGTTTTCTCTTCAGTTCACGTTCTTCTTTTCTGGTTAGCGGAACAGTAGGGGTAACGGGATTTTGAGCTGGCTCTGTTTTCTTTTCTTCTTTTTTAACCTCAGGTTCGTTGTTTACCGGTTCAGTAGTAACGGGTACTTCGGTAGGAACGGTAAAATCAGTAGAATCAACGGTTACGCTGTCTGTTGATGTTGTGTCCCTGATAATTCTTGGACTAGGGCAATTGTAAGTACGGGTAATATCAACTGTTGCTTTAGGGAAGGGTCCGTAAGTATATCCTGATTTTGGATCGAGGTAAACTTTTTCCATAAACTTTGCAAAAATTGGCAGGGCAGTTCTTGATCCTTCACCTTGCTCACCATTTTTAAAGTGGGCTGTTCTTTCATCACAACCTACCCAAACACCCGTTACCAGATCTTTGGTTAAACCCATGTACCAGGCATCAACATAATCAGAAGAAGTACCGGTTTTACCACCAATCTGGTTGTTTTTCTTAAACAGGTTAGGCCATTCCCACAAGGCTTGTGAAGTACCTTCTGGCTCTTCCATACCGCCACGGAACATATATGTCATCAACCAGGCAATTTCTTCAGTTAAAACACGCTTGGTTTTTGGTTTAAATTCGTCAATTATGTTATTGTCCTGGTCGGTAATTTTTTCTACCAATATGGGGTCGGTTTTAATCCCTTTATTCATGAAAGTAGCGTAGGCTTTTACCATTTCGTAAACGCTAACATCGTTTGAACCTAAACTTACAGACGGAACAGATTCCAAATGACTGTCAATACCACATTCGTGAGCATATTTAACCACATTATCCCAACCCACCTTTTCGGTAACCTGTGCGGTAATGGTATTCACTGATTTTGCCATTGCCCAACGTAAACTCATTTCGCGGTAAGAAACACTGTAATCGGCATTTTTAGGCTCCCAGTATTTGGTCTGGCCCTTATCCTGATAAGCAATTTTAACTGGTTTATCAGTAAATTTATCACAAGGGCTCATGCCTTGTTCTAAAGCAGTTAAATAGGCAAAAGGTTTAAATGTAGATCCTGCCTGGCGTTTAGCCTGATTAACGTGATCGTATTTGAAAAATTTATGATCGATACCGCCTACCCAAACTTTAATTTTTCCGCTGGCAGGTTCCATGGTCATCATACCCGTATTCATGATTTTTCCGTAATAACGGATAGAATCTAAAGTAGAAAATAAGGTATCCCGATCGCCTTTATAAGTGAAAATCTGCATCCTTTTCTTTTTGTTGAAATAGGCTTTAACAGAATCTGGATTATTCGGAAATTTCTTTTGTAAAAGGGCATAGATTGGCAGGTTTTTCATTGCTCTATCCGGATAATCGACTTTTTGTTTTTCAGAGTCGTACCATGGATCTTCATTGCCCCAAACACTATAGAACCTACGCTGTAAAATCCTCATCTCATCAGCAACGGCTTCTTCGGCATATCCCTGGAGTCTTGAATCGATAGTGGTGTAAATTTTTAAGCCATCTTCGTAAAGATCGTAACCATTATCAGTGCACCATTTTTCGAGGTATTTGGCCACTGCAGCCCTTAAATAGGAGTCACCGTCGCTGCCATCCTGCATTTTACCTTCTTTTAATTTGATGGGTTCTTTTGATAATTCGGCTAAACTATCCTTGCTCAGGTATTTGTACTTATTCATCTGAGCCAGCACCACATTTCTCCTTTCCAGTGCCTTTGCAGGGTTTTTGGTAGGGTTATATAAGGTTGTACCCTTCAACATTCCCACCAACATGGCTGCATCGGTAGTAGATAAATCTTTAGCTTCTTTATCGAAATAAATCCGGCTGGCCGTTTTTATACCATAAGTATTATTACCAAACGAAACGGTATTGAGGTACATCGTAATGATGTCGTTTTTAGAGTAATTAGACTCCAGTTTTACTGCAGTTTGCCATTCCTTTAATTTAACAATCAATGTTCTCACTAAAGGGATTTTGATTAATAAGCCCTGCGATTTATTATAACGTGTACGGTAAAGGTTTTTTGCCAATTGTTGCGTAATGGTACTGGCACCGCCATCTTTACCTAAGCCTATAACAGCCCGGCCCACAGCCTGAGCATCAATTCCCCAGTGTTTGTAAAAACGTACATCTTCTGTTGCTACCAAAGCTTGTATCACGCTAGGGGCAATTTCTTCGTAGTTTACAGGAGTTCTGTTCTCTTTAAAGTACCGTCCGATTAATTTTCCATCAGCGGTATAAAGTTCTGAACCTACACGAAGGGTAGGCGCTTTGATATCATGAACACTTGGAGAATAGCCAAACAACCACAAAAAATTTAGCTGAAGCGCAGAAAAGAAAATTATTATAAAAAATAAAAATATGGCAGAATAACGTAAGTACTTGTTTTTTATCTCTTTAAACATATTGGATATGGTGATATTTAGGTAATTGCTGTGGCGTTAAATATAAAAAACTCTATATGCAAATTAACGTATTTAATTTACTTATTTTTTAGTTCTATATTTAAATTACAGATGCATCGATTTATATAAATAATACATGACTATGAAGAACGAATTTAAAGGCTTAATTGTACAAGGGGATAAGAAATTTTCGCTAAAAAACCATAAAACCGACTTTACTGGTGGATACAATAAGGAAAAAGCAAAAGATGCACTGGTAAATTCGAAAATAGAGCTTAACCACCTGCAGGAAAAATTGTATGCATCGGGAAAACATTCGGTACTGATTATCTTCCAGGCAATGGATGCGGCAGGTAAGGACAGTGCTATTGAACATGTGATGAGCGGATTAAATCCACAAGGATGTCAGGTTTACAGTTTTAAAGTACCTACATCTAAAGAATATGAACATGATTTTTTATGGAGGCATTATAAAGCCTTGCCAGAACGCGGACGGATCGGTATCCATAACCGTTCGCATTATGAGAATGTTTTGGTTTGTAAAGTACATCCTGAATATATTTTGAGTGAAAATATTCCAGGTTTTACGGAAGTAAAAAAGGTTAATAAAGATTTTTGGCAGCAACGTTATAAAAGCATTAAAAACTTTGAGGACCATTTAACCGCAAACGGAACAGTGATTTTGAAATTTTTCTTAAATGTGAGCAAAGGGGAGCAAAAAGAACGCTTTTTAGAACGTATAGAGGATCCTACAAAAAACTGGAAATTTTCTTCCGGGGATATTAAGGAAAGGGCTTTGTGGGATAAATATATGGATGCTTATGAAGATGCCATCAATGCAACAAGTACCGAAGAATTGCCCTGGCACATTATACCAGCCGATAAAAAATGGTTTGCCCGTTTGGCTATTAGTGAGATTATCGTTGATAAATTAAAAAGTTTAGATCTCAAATTTCCTGTATTGGGTGAAGATGAAACAGCTAAATTGAGTGAAACCAAGAATATTTTGCTAAGTGAATAAAAAAATGCAGGTCTGTAAGCCGGGTTCTGTTTCCTGATTGCTCAGGCTTCTATCATTTATCCACTATAAACGTTGCCGTTTATCTCTAACGACCTACCCACTAACATCGGACGGGCAGCCCTTTATCCCGACGTAAAGTCGGGATGTTAGCCTATTTGGTCTTTCAACTCCCGGGGTTTACAAACCACTGCAGTCGCCTGCAATGCTCGTGCGCTCTTACCGCACGTTTTCACCCTTATCCCGATGCCGCAAGCGGATACGGGACGGTATATTTTCTGTTGCACTAATCCGTAGCTCAGGTTTTCATTCCTGAACCCCTTTCCGTTAGAAAGCGGGATGCCCTGCGTTGCCCGGACTTTCCTCTCTTCCGGTTTTACCCGAAACAGCGATAGAACAACCTGCATTTTGCGCAAAGATGGGTTTTTTTATGCATATTATAACAATTGTTATAGTCCTATTCATTTGCAAGTGCATATATTTCATCCAGCACTTTTTTCGAAAATCTAAAATTGGTTTGTTGTATTTTTTGGAAAATAGGTTTTACAGAAGTAATCAGGCCGACATTTTTTGCCTTTAGAATTATACCTAAAGTACCCGTATATTGAAGATTTAATTGCTCTGCTGTTTTTCTACCTTTATTATCATCTAAAATAAGAAGAGCACTTTCCGATTCCATCGCTAATGTAATAGCGCTTGCTTCCCCGGCATCAATATCCAATGAATTTTGAAATGAAATGTTTTTTGGCGTTCTGATTTCAATCCATTCAGGTAAAGGAGAGCCAAATTCGGCTGCAATTGTATTTGTAGTGACAATTTTTGAAAAAAGCGACCTTAAAAGGTTAAATTCTCCAATATTTTCTAATAAAATGAAACAGGTTGTATCAGCAATTACAATTTCATAATTTTTCCGCATCTTTTAATATTTCTGAAGCGGGATAATTAAGTAATGATACACCATAATCAGATAGCAATTCTGCAAATGTACGTTTTGGCAAGTCAACCATAGCTGCAGCCTGACCTAATGATAATTTTCCAGATTCGTAGAGTTTTGCTGCAATGAAACGGACGGTATCATGCTCATATTTACCTAAACTATCTGGAACTTGAAGAGTTATCGTTGTCATAACCTAAATATACGAAATAATAATTATTTACAATTCTGTAAATCTTTCGAAACCTGAGCGTAAGGTACAAAGCCCTGTTTATTTCCAAACGAATTGGTTACAAAAACCATTACCTGTGCTACGTCAATATCAGCTAGTTCAGGGAATGCGGGCATTTTTTCTTTGTATTCTTTACCATGAATGATCAACGTTTCATTTGCTCCGTTTTTAATAAAACAGGCCAAACGGGCTTTATTTGACTTTAAAAACAATGAATCGGTTAAAGGCGGCGCAAGCTGACCTAAACCTTCACCATTTTCACCATGGCAGTTTTGGCATTTGGCTTTATAAATGTCTTTTCCGTTAGACATGTAATTTTGAAGATCAATGGTTTCTTGATTTTGGCAGGAAACAATGATGCCTGTAATAAAAAGGAAAAAGATTGAACTGATGATGTACTTGCGCATAGATGTTAGTTATTAACCACAGATAAGGACAGATGAACACAGATTTAGTTGTATGTTATCTGTGTTTATCCTGTATATCTGTGGTTGAAAATATTATTTGTACTTGCCTAGGAAGTATGGGATTCATTGAAAAATAGCATTATTCCGTGTAAATCCGTGTTTCTGCGGCAATCTTATTACTTTTTATACTCCGCCAATAAAACAGGAATATCCCTTTTTAACTGCTCTACCTGATCTTCTTTGGTACCATCATAAGCACCACGGATACGTCTGTCTTTATCAATTAAAACTAAATAGCCCTGGTGGATATAACCATCCTTAGCAGTACTGTCTTCGCCAACGGCTACCAAGTAGTTTTTTTCGGCCAAAGTGTACACGCTATCTTTAGTACCATAAAGAAACTGCCATTTAGGACCATCAACGCCTAGTTTTTGAGCATACTTTTTCAAAACATGAGGTTTGTCGTATTTAAAATCAATCGTGTGTGATACAAACATTACATCTGGATTGGTTTTAAAGTCATTATAAACCGTCATTAAATTGCGGTGCATGGTAGGGCAGATGGTGGTACAGGAAGTAAAAAAGAAATCGGCCACATAAATTTTACCGTCCGTTGCCTTATTGGTAGTTACAACGCTATCCTGGTTTAAGAAAGACCAATTTGGAATGGTTTGATAAACCGTATCGATTTTTTCTACACCAGCAGCATCTTTAACGGTTTCGGCATGACGCTCGCCATAAAAAGGAAGTTTTCTCTCTTGTTTACAGGCTGTAAATATAGAAATAGCCATTAGGGATACAGCTAAATAAGCAGTGATTTTATTCATGATGTTATTTTAAAATGTAAATATACGAGGTAATTTTGTCTGGGACGTTAATTGTTTCGAAAAGTCCGGGGTCAGGTGTCCGAAAGTCGGAAGTCTAATCGTTTAAAATACACGGATTCATATCTTCCGACCTCGGTCTTCCCGACTCCTAACTTGTTAATTCTTTTTGAGAGTCCGCGGTCAGATGTCCGAAAGTCGGAGGTTTGGGCAACTAAAATATATGGCTACATATCTTCTGACCTCGGACCTCGGACTTCGGACTCCTGACTCCCGACTTATTTTTTTACGTACTTTGCGGGCTCTGCTACAAACTTTTGCTTACAGCTTTCTGAACAAAAATTATAGGTAACTTTATTATAAATCGTTGTTTTTGATGCATTAGCTTTAATCTTCATTTTGCAAACAGGATCTGTTACCACTTTTTTTGCTGAATCGATCAAATTTATTTTTGGTGCATCAATCATAGATGTTGCATTTGATTTTACTGCTATTGTTGCTAATCCAATTAGTATTATTGCTGAAATTGATTTTTTCATTTTGATTTTCTTTAAGGTCGGCGGTAGGAAAGACCGAGGTTTGGGTACTTAACGGCTAAGCCCCATATCTTCCGACTCCGGTCTTCTGACCTCCGACTTATTGATTAATTATTTAATTTTATATATTTTAATTAACGAATCTGATTCTCTCGTAACCTTGATGTAACTATCTTCAACAGCCCTGATTTTGACCATTTCGGATTTGTAATAATCAAGATCTTCCTGGTCTGTTTTTCCTTTAAAATCGTCTTTGAAGAAGTGCATCCAATCCATCATTTTTTCATCAGCAGCATTTAATTTTGTAATTAAATCATTGATTTTTTGTTTTTGCTGCAACGAATCCTGAGCAAGTTTAACCTGATCGGATACCAGGATTTTATCTAACTTCATTTTATTTTTCACTACTTTTTCTCCATCAACCATCAATTTATCATGGATGTTAAGTACTTCCTGACGTATAGCTTTCGCATCGGGCTCCGTTTTACAGGAAAAAAGCAGCGCTGTGGCTAAGCTTAACAACAAAATGTTTAGTCTTTTCATATTCTTTTATTTAAAAATTATAGGTAATCCCAACGTAAACCTTTCCCGCACTCATTGGATGGTCGGTTTCAGCTTCCCAGATGTTCTTTTGAATACCAGCATTTAGTGCTACATTTTTATAAAAAACATCTACACCTGCACCACCCATCAGGTTGTTCATCACGTGCTCTCCGGTTTTTTGACCTTTGTATTTTTCTCCTCCAGAATACTCGTAAAAGAACTGTGCAGATGGCATAACCTGAACATCCTTTCCGATTCTTTGGGTATAAAAAATATTCAGAAAACTGGTTGTACTGTTCGCAATGCCTTCATCACGACTGTTGGTTCCGTTAACCTTGTAAGAAGTATTTAAACTTGCTCCAAATTTGCCCAGGCCAACCATATAATTCAGGTATACAAAGCCATCAGTGCTTCCCGTTCCAGCCTGCATTAGCGACGAATAGCGGATACCGGCAGTATTTTTAAAATCATTTTTGCCTGTCGGTAATTTTATACCCGCTCCTGCAATTAACTGTTGTTTAAAGTTATCTTCCAGTTTCTGAACGAGGTGATAACCCGCATATAAATTGATATCGCCAAGGCCCGAAATAGAAGAAGTATAGCCATTATAACGCTCACTGTTGGAAACGTAAGGTAAAATGGCATTAATTTCCAGTTTGCTGTTGATGAAATATTTCCCTCTGATTTCTAAAGAACGGTAAAGTTCGTAATCAGCAGGATTACCTGCATGATTGGTTATCGGAGAATCCTGACTACGGGCGGGAATAAAGAAATTTCCCCCATTAGGGAACAGGGAATGCGATTGTCCTTCATAACCATTAAAAGAACGGTAGCGGTATAAAAGACTGGTACTATTGCGGTTATAATATGGAGTAATTCCCATAAAACAGCCGCAAATGTCGCAGGCAAAAACCTAACTGCTGCTGAGTACTAAAATTAGAATTAATAATTTACGACTCACTGTATAATGTATTTTTGATAAATTCATTGTCTGTTAATGTTTTTAGAAATGCTTTAATCTGTTCCTTTTCTGTTGTGCTTAACGGGATGCCATTTTTTAATTGGGCATCCAGATTGGCTGATGCTTTAACACCCGAATTGTAGTGTTCCAACACTTCATCTAAACTGTAAAAACGGCCATCGTGCATGTATGGACTGGTATATTCTATATTACGTAAGGTAGGTACACGGAATTTTCCAAAATCAGATGCCAGGCCTGTAATATGCGATCGCCCTTCGTCGCTACTTACCATATCCAAACCATTACTTCGGTAAGAAAAATCGGTAAAGAATGGTTCTGCATGGCAGGATGTACATTTTTCTTTAAATAGGTTGTATCCAGCCTGTTCTGTAACAGTAAAAGAAGTCCCACTTTCTTTACGCATTACCTTATCGTATTTTGAATTGCCCGAAACCAATACTGCCGTAAATTGCGTAATCGACTTCAAAATAAGTTGCGAGTTAATTTCTGTTGAACCAAAGGCCTGCTTAAATAAATCTGGATAAGGCGCTGTGTTTTTAAGGAACGTCACAATAGTTTCTATATCTGTTCCCATTTCGCAGGCATCGGTAATGGCGTTTAATGGCGATGTTTCGATGTTTTTTACGCCTCCATCCCAAAAGAACGCTTTTTGCCAGGCCAGGTTAAAAAGTGGAGGCGTATTCCGCTTTCCCTGGCAATTATTCACGCCATGGCTCACTTTATGATCCAGTTGGGTAAAAGCAGCAAACTGCTGATGACAGCTTCCGCATGAAACGCTTTTATCGGCCGATAGTCGTGCTTCGTAAAATAACTTCTTGCCAAGAGCAAAACCTGCATTGGTTAATTTATTGTCTTCGAAATTGTATGCCGGAGCAGGGAAGTTAGCAGGAACAGAAAAGGTGATTTTCTTCTCTTCTGGTATTATCTCATCTTCATTTTTACTACAGGCATACATCATCGCAATACTGATTAAAAGCACTGCGATGACGGTTATTTTCCTCAACATTAATTATGGATGTGATCTAAACGGAATAAACCACTTGCATAATTATTGGCTACAATAACAGAATTTGCACCACCCATAGTAAAATTTAAAGTAGAGAAGCTGATGTCGGTTTTACCTGTAAACAGTGCAGCTGCATTTACAATAAAGTGCATGTTTGGTTTGCCATCGGTGCGTACACGGAGCGGATTTGCCGCATTAATCTCTGTAGCAAAAGTTTTGATGGTATTATTTGGATCGGTAACGCCACCAATGTGGAAAGTAAGCATATTTCCGGCAGCTGCTGACTGTGGTGAAGTTCCTTCTAGTTTAACGAATATGTAACCGCTGTTCCAGGTCCAGAACATGCCATTGATTGGATCCAAAGCTCCGGTTTGTGCACCGGCAAAATTACGGGCATAATCTACACCAATGGTATATTCAATCTTCGTATAATCGCCTGTCGGAACATCTTTTAAGGTAATATTTGTCGATTCTGATTTTGAAGCATCAATTAAAAAATAGCTCTCCGGAATGAGATAAGTCGTTCCATCTGCTTTGCTTAATTTGATGTTGCTAACATAGTATTTAAATACGTTAATTTTAAAATCTTCTCCTTTGGCATTTTTGTAAGTAGTGGTATTTAAAACTAACGGACTTCCGTTTACCTGGTTTTCAAACTCAATAGAGAAAGTAGATTTAGTGTCAGCGGCAACTTCATTGCTGTCTTTTTTGCAAGAAGATAATAGTATAATAGGGCATAACAATGCCAAAAAGTATTGTGATAATTTCATTTTAAGAAAATTGGATAAGTAAAAAATAATTGAAGAAATTCTAATACAGTTGTCATGCTGATCCGATAGCTATCGGATTCATTTCAGCATCTTTTGATGAAATACACCATAGACCCTGAAATAAATTCAGGGTGACGATCGCAAAGAAAAGTTTACTTAAACCGTTTTCGGTGGATGGAAAATAGAAATCGAAAGATCTTTAACCGGTTTTTCAATGTAAAGATTTTCTGAAGTGATGATAAAATAGGGAAGATGATGATTTAAAGCTATTGTCTGAAACTGAGGTTCAGCCTCAGTAACTCTTTTTAGGTTTTCCTGAGCCTGTTTATTTTTGCCTTCGAGCTCTTTTAGCTTTTTAGCCAGGAAACATTGTCCATCGCAATGGAGTTCAGGATGTTCTTTGTTAATACAGAATACACTTGTAATGTACTCTTTATTCATTTTGTACCCGGAATAAATCGCCAATTGCATGAAACCATTAGAAACGGTACAGGTAATTAAAAGATATATGAGGACTTTTTTGAACATTTTTATTGTGCTGCAAAAGTATTAAAGAATTTGGTTGCGGCAAAGAAAAATTAAATTGAATTATGCAACCACAACTTTCAATCGTGTGATTGTTTTTAGCCACGGATTCACGGAGGACACGAAAAATTTTTCTTATCATTTTTTTTAGCTATTCATCCGAGTTGATCTGTGTCTCTAAATTACCTGCATTTTTAGTTAAAACAAATTTTATTTATCTTGCCATACACAAAAATGAAACCTATGAAATTATTTAAAACTATCGCTGTGATGATGGTATTGTCATCATGTGCCAAAAAAGAGGTGCCCGATGTACCACCAATTTTTAACCACCCCAATTGGACCAGAGTCGAAATTGCTGGTGGGAGAGAAGCTCACGCCGTTTATGGGAATATTGACGATACATTAATGGTATCTACCCTAACAGAAATTTATCAAACTACCGATAAGGGCAAGACCTGGAAAAAAACAAAAGTAAATAATCAACCTATTTATGGTTTTCTATCTGTAAAGGATACCATTTTTAGTTTACAGGCAAACAGTTTGAAGGATAAAGCCAATGAGAAATTGGCAACTTTTAGCCAGTATTTTAGTTTGGATAAAGGATTTACATGGGATCGGTGCGCTAAATATAACATCTCAGAAGAAAGATCTCAAGAATATGCAATCGTTTTTTTAGAAAGTCAGACTAAAATAAAAATAAAAGAAAATTTAGAGCCAATTAATGGAAACCCCGATCATAATTACATTTTAAAAAGTGATATTGAGGTTTTAAAAAATGGATTTTCAGAAATATTGAAGGTTCCATTTAATAATCAGCTTACCAACTTACATCTGGATAAGTTAGGAAGGCTTTATGTTTCTGCAACAAGGAGTATACATGATAAAAATACAGGGAAAGCCTTGGCAGCCGAAAAAAATGAACCCGCAATTATTTATATTTCTAAGAAAAATGTGAGGGAATTAATCGATTAATAGAAAAAATATTGCTCCGTGTTAATCTGAGTCTCCGTGGCTAAATATAATACGGTTTAAAAAAAAACACAGATGAAGACCATTCATCTGTGTTTATACTTTTTATCGCCCGAATAGCTGGGATAAGTTATGGTTAAAACTTTCTAACTATGCCTGCAAATCAGCCATTACCGCTTTAATTTTTTCTCCAAGCTGCGCATTAACAGAATCAAAATCTTTTCTATCTGCTAAAGGTGCATTTACACTGCAATAGAATTTAATTTTGGGCTCCGTACCACTTGGGCGTGCAGAAACAATACTTCCGTCTTCAGTAATAAACTGTAAAACATCAGAAGTCGGGTAATCCAATTTGGTCACTTTTCCTGTAGCTAAATCAGTTTCCTGACTTAATTCATAATCTTTCAGTACCGAAACTTTCGAACCGCCTAATGTTGCAGGTGGATTTTCTCTGAATTTAACCATCATGGCTTTAATTTCTTCCGCACCTGATTTTCCTTTTTTCGTCAATGAAACTAAATCTTCTTTGTAAAGGCCATATTCTACATACATATCTAACAATGCATTGTATAAACTTGCGCCTTTATCTTTGTAATAAGCTGTCATTTCAGAGATGAATGCAGCAGATACCACTGCATCTTTATCGCGTACCAAATCACCGATTAAATAGCCGTAACTTTCTTCACCACCACCGATAAAGTATTTTTTACCTTCTAGTTCTGTCATTAACTGACCGATGTATTTAAATCCGGTTAAAGTATTATAATAGGTTACATTTTTCTTTTTGGCAATGGCTTCGATCAGATTAGAAGTTACGATGGTTTTCACAATAAACTGGTTACCATCCAATTTACCGCTGTCTTGCCAGGCTGATAACAGGTAATTGATCAATAAACTACCGGTTTGGTTACCGTTAAGCAATACCCATTCGCCATTATTATCTTTTACTGCAATACCTACACGGTCAGCATCAGGATCGGTTGCCAATACTAAATCAGCATCAATTTCCTTTGCCTTGTTCATCGCCAAAGTTAAAGCTTCTTTTTCCTCTGGATTAGGATAAACTACCGTTGGGAAATTGCCATCTGGTGTGCTTTGCTCTTCAACAACTGTTACGTTTGTAAAACCAAACTGCTCTAAAGCTTTAGGCACCAAAGTAATTCCTGTTCCATGGATAGGAGAGTACACAATTTTTAAATCGTGTTGTCTTTTTATTGCTTCCGGAGAAATAGAAAGTGCAGTAATTCCATCTAAGTATAGTTTATCTACATCTTCACCGATTAGTTCGATATTGGCCTCCACACGGTCGAATTTAACTTCGTCGATGCTTTTAATTTTGTTTACCTCATCAATCACCAATTTATCATCAGGTGAAGTAAACTGGCCACCATCAGCACCATAAGCCTTATAACCGTTATATTCTTTAGGATTATGTGAGGCGGTTAACATTACACCACTTTTGCAGCCAAAATGACGCACCGCGAAAGATAATTCAGGAGTTGGTCTTAAGGCTTTAAAGAAATAAACGTGAATGCCGTTTGCTGAGAAAACATCTGCGGTAATTTTGGCAAAATAATCAGAATTATTACGGCTATCGTGTGCAATGGCCACGCTGATTTTTTCTCCAGGATATTTATTGTTTAAATAATTTGCTAAACCCTGTGTTGCGGTACCTATGGTGTATTTATTGATGCGGTTAGAACCTGCACCCATAATGCCACGTAAACCACCTGTTCCAAATTCTAAACTTCTATAAAATGCATCGGTTAATTCGGTAGTCGCATCTTTATCTACAAGGGCCTGTATTTCTGCCTTGGTATTTTCATCGTAATTTCCACTTAGCCATTGGTTGATTGTGGCCTGTGTTGATTGGTCAATTGCCTGCATTGAGCTGTTTTTTTTAATTTAATATCTGGTGTTGAACAAATTTTAACGGATGATGTTTGGTTGAAAGCCATTTATTTCAGCCCATCCAAATTTTATTTTGTTGAGGGTGTTGCTTTTAAGCTGCTTTTGTTTAATTTCACGCCCCGATACAATAATAAAGAAAATCCAGTATTAAAGTGGGGCGATTGTAACTTTTTTAAAATAGTTATAGAACTCGTAAAGTTCCCATCGTTCATCACGGGTAAAAAACAATTAATAAAATAGATGAAAACATCATGGTTTTTCAAATCACAATTGGGATAAAAAACTTGATCGCTTCATTACCGTTAAAAACAATAGGCAAGTAAATGAAAATTTTAAAATTTGGGGGTACTTCTGTAGGTAGTCCTGAGCGTATGACGAAATTGTTGGATATTATTAATCCAAATGAAGAGCAGATTGTAGTATTATCAGCTGTGTCTGGAACTACAAACAGTTTAGTAGAAATTGCAAATTATTTTTTAGCTGGAGATAAGAAGAAGGGAAGCGAGTGTGTCGAAAATCTATATCAGAAATATAAAGCTTTTGTTGTTGAATTATTACCCGCTGCCGAATTTCAGGAGCAGGGAAATGAAGTAATCGATTATCATTTCGGTTTCTTAGCCGGACTGGCAAACGATATTTTTACTTCAATAGAAGAAAAAGTGGTGTTAGCCCAGGGGGAGCTGTTATCTACAACTTTATACCATATTTATTTAAAATCAATAGGCGTGCCTTCAGTATTGCTGCCAGCTTTAGATTTTATGAAAACGGATGAAGATAACGAACCTGATATTCTGTTTACCACTAAACATTTAACGCCTTTACTGGAACAACATAAACACAATAAATTATTCATTACGCAAGGATACATCTGCCGCAACAGTTTTGGCGAGGTAGATAACCTGCGCCGCGGTGGTAGCGATTATACTGCATCTTTGTTAGGTGCTGCAATTCTGGCCGAGGAAGTTCAAATCTGGACAGATATTGATGGAATGCACAATAACGATCCGCGTATTGTTAAAGGCACCAAACCAATTGCTCAATTATCTTTTGATGAGGCAGCTGAGCTGGCTTATTTCGGTGCAAAGATTTTACATCCTCAATCTGTTTTTCCTGCACAGAAATATAAAATCCCGGTTCGTTTGTTAAACACGATGGAACCTTCTGCAGCAGGTACTTTGATTACCCACGACAGCGAAAAAGGGAAAATTAAATCAATTGCTGCTAAAGATGGCATTACGGCAATCCGTATCCAATCGAGCCGGATGTTATTGGCTTATGGTTTCTTACGTAGGGTTTTTGAAGTTTTTGAGCGTTATAAAACACCGATCGATATGATTACCACTTCTGAGGTTGCCGTATCTTTAACCATCGATGAAACCGCTCATTTACCACAGATTATCGAAGAACTGGAAAGCTTCGGGACAGTTGAAGTGGATACCGATCACAGTATTGTATGCGTGGTGGGTGATTTTGGTTCAGAGAAACATGGTTTCGCCAGCAGGGTTTTAGAAGGCTTAAAACATATTCCGATCCGCATGATTTCTTACGGAGGAAGTAATTATAACGTTTCGCTCTTAATATTAAGTGAGTACAAAACCGAAGCTTTAAGAAGTCTGCACAACAGGTTATTCGAATAAGAGGAAAAAAGCGCCTGCAGCTACCAGAAAGCCGATAAGGAAATGAAAAGCCAGAAAGCCTGCCGGTAGCAATCCGTTTTTATATTTTTTGTAAGAGTTATATAATCCTGCAGAAAGTATAAGGATGATAAATATGGCAGCTGCTATCTTCATTTTTTGATAAATAAGAGGAATAGTACAATGAGAAGTAACACGATAAAAAATCGGATTTTTCCGTTGTATTGTTTCCGGGTAATTCTTCCATGCTTTAAATCCAGGTAGTTACCCAAATAAATTAGCCCAAAGAATAAAATTAAAATTATAATAAGGAATCTGAACATGTTCGCCGATAAAGATATATCAAAGTTTAACAATATAGAAACGCCTTTTTACTACTATGATACCGATCTGTTGCAAAAAACCTTGCGCACCTGTGCAGATGCAGCGGCTCCGTATCAATTTCATATCCATTATGCACTAAAAGCAAATTTCAATTCGGTGCTTTTAAACCAGATCAAAGAGATCGGTTTCGGTGCAGATTGTGTGAGTGCAGGTGAGGTAAGGAGAGCTGTTGAAGTAGGCTTTGACAACAAAAAAATCGTTTTTGCCGGAGTAGGTAAATCTGATAAAGAAATTAATGAAGCCCTGGATCTTGATATTTTCTGCTTTAATGTAGAATCTATTCAGGAGTTAGAAGTTTTAAATGAACTGGCCGCAAAAAAAGGCAAAACGGCTCAGGTGGCTATCCGAATTAACCCTAATGTTGATGCACATACCCACCACAACATTACCACGGGTTTGGATGAGAATAAGTTTGGTATCAACTCCTGGGATCTGCCCGAATGTGCTGAAACTTTAAAAGCTTCACCAAACCTGAAATTTATCGGTATTCACTTTCATATTGGTTCTCAAATCACTAATCTGGATGTTTATAAAAACCTTTGCGTACGTGTAAACGAATTTGCAGCCTGGTTTGAAGATAAAGGTTTTAACCTTAAAGTATTAAATGTTGGTGGCGGTTTAGGCATCGATTATTACAATCCTGATCACCAAATCCCTGATTTTGAATCTTATTTTAAGATTTTTAATGAATTTTTGACTGTTAAACCTGGGCAGGAAGTGCACTTTGAGCTGGGTAGGGCATTGGTTGGTCAATCAGCTTCACTAATTACCCGTGTACTCTACATTAAAAACGGTAAAAAGAAAAATTTTGTGGTTTTAGATGCTGGGATGACCGAATTAATGCGTCCGGCTTTATACCAAGCGTATCATAAAATCGAGAATTTGTCTCAAATCTCAAATCTCAAACCTGAAGTCTCAAAAAAATACGATATTGTAGGGCCTATCTGCGAAAGTACAGATTGCTTTGGTAAAGAAGTAGAGCAACCTGAATCGTTTAGGGGTGATATTTTTGCTATCCGAAGTGCTGGAGCCTACGGCGAGGTGATGGCTTCAAAATATAACTTAAGGGATGCAATAAGATCTGTTTATAGTTACGAGATATAATTTTTTAGTTTTTTGTCATCCTGAATGCAATGAAGGATCTTTAAACGAAAAATGCCTACTATAATAAATAACAGAACCTTTTTTCGTCATTGCGGAATATTTAACTGGTAAATCAAGACTCTGAAATGAATTCAGGGTGACGGCCAAAGTGATAGTCGCAATGACGATTATTATTTTAAATCGTCTCTAAATACAATTTCTGAAGATCGACCGCCGAAATATCCCTGGCATCCAAAGTATGTACAAGCGCTCCTTGTCGCATAATCCCAATCTTTGTACCCACATTTACCGCATTAAAAATATCGTGCGTGGCCATAAACACGCTTCGGCCATCGTGCGAAAGCTGTTTTACAATTTCACTAAATTCATCTGTAGCTTTCGGGTCGAGGCCACTTGTTGGCTCATCCATTAAAATTACCTTCGCATTTTTAGCCACTGCAATAGCAATTCCTACTTTTTGCCGCATGCCTTTGCTGTAACTACCCACTCTTTTATGAAAAGCATCCGCTTGTAAACCTGTCTGCAATAAAAATCCTTCAAGTTCTCTTAGTTTGTATTTATACCCCGCAATACGGCTAAAAAAGTCGAGGTTTTCTATACTGCTGAGGTGACTATACAGCATCACCACTTCGGGGATGTAGGCTAAAAACTGCTTCGTTTGTTCATTGTTAGGGCTAACTACCAGGCCATTTACCTTCGCTTCGCCGCTACTGGCGGCTGTAAAGCCCAGAAAAAGGTTAATGGTAGTGGTTTTGCCGGCGCCGTTTTGCCCCAATAAACAAAATACTTCTCCGGCTTCTACCTTTAAATTCAGGTTATTCAGGGCAACATGTTCCTGATACTTTTTAGTTAATCCGATTGCTTCTAACATATATAAATAGAATAAATGTATTGCGGTCTGATTATCGCTAAGCAGACCGCTTAAAAACTAAAATTTTACTCCCAGTGAAAGTCTGATGGTAAAAGGCTCACCTTCGATAAAGAAATAATTGTTACCTGTGTATGGAAAATCGGTGGTAATATCTCCGGAGGCCATATAACGCTTGTTGGTTAGGTTATCTGCAATTAGCCTAAACATATACTTCGGATTGCTAAAACTCAATCCTGCATCAAATTTGGTATAATTGGGTAAATAAGTATCTCTTTGGCTAATCGCCGAAAGTTTGGTAATGGTGGTTTGGCCGGCGCTGATCGAAATTTTGTTGTAACCTTTTAAAGGGATGCTGTACTGCAGCCAGGTATTGAACACCTGTTGAGGTACATCAGGCATTTTTTGGCCTACGATTGATGGATCATCAGCTGTTGGGTTCAGGTTATTGTCTTTGGTAACTTTGGCATCTACATAAGTATAATTCGTGATCAGTGATAATCGATCGGTAATATTCCCAATTACATCCACTTCAAAACCATTGCTTACCACTTCTCCCAGCTGGAGGTAATAAGCAATTGCGCCTCCGGCAGCTGCATAACTTCTGAAATCTCTCGCCGCAACATTTCTTTTTACCGAATGGAAAGCATTTACAGTAGTTAACAAACGGCCATTAAACCAGTTCTTTTTTAGGCCAATTTCTAAATTATTGCCCAGTTCAGGCTCAACAGGTTTTGATGCGCTAACGGTTTTTTGTCCGGCCTGTGGGCCATCAACAGTTTGGGTTACCACCTGACCAGTTTTAGGCACAAATGACTGATCGAACAGAAAGTAAACGGAAGATGTAGAGTCAGGCATAAAACTTAAGGCCGCACGCGGCGAAAAAGCATGCTGTTTGTAATAATCAGGTGTACGCGGACCTTTGGTTGTAGTTAAGATATTCCTGTTACGGTAATCCGTATAACGCGCACCAACGGTCAGCAAAAATTTATCAAGTGTTATGTTATCATAAACATAAGCAGCAGAGTAGTGAATGTGGTTTTCCTGTCTGATTGATCTTTTGGTAATGCTTACCGTATTCGCATCCACATAAAAATTAGGATTATTCCTTTCAAATGGGGTGGCATTGGTGCCATAATAAGTAGATAAGGAGTCCTTACCCGTGGTATAATCACTTCCAATCAGCAAAGTATGTTTTAATATACCTGTTTTGAATTTCCCCGATAAAAACAGATTGGTATTGTAGGTTTCGCCCAACAGATTCGAGTTGCTGGGAATGCGGTTGGTTTTGCCCTGATCGTTAAAACTGATCGAAGTCCGGTTGTTTGCCGATACCATGTACCATTGATTGGCCGGTGCCTTAACAAAGTTTGATTGTGAGGTAAGCTGCCAGTTTTTGTTAAATTGATGAACCGCACTAAATCTGAATGTATGTGTTTGCGAAACACTCAGAGGCAAGCCGATGCCAGCACTGAAATTTAGACCGATCGGATCCTGCAATACATCTTTATCCTGGCGCAGTTTATTGATTGATGAGCCGTTTTTAACTTCTCCACGGATGTAATTGTATTCAGCTATCAAATAAGTGCGTGGACTAAAATTGTATTGTAATACCGGCGCGATTACATATTTGGTGGTTTTCATGTAATTGAGATAAGAATCCTGGTGCTGGAAAGCTGTGTTAAAGCGGTAAGAAAAACCTTTGCTTTTTAATGCACTCCCAATATCTGCAGTAGCGCGGAAAAGATTATAATTGCCGCCTGTAAGCTGCACATTCAATAGTTTTTCTTTTGGCGATTTGGTTACAATATTGAGCGTTCCACCTGGTTCGCCTAAAGCACTGATAAACCCTGCCGGACCTTTAATAAATTCAAGATTTTCGATGATGGATTCATCATCAAGTGTTGCACCTAAAACCAGGCGGTTTGGCATCCCGTTAATTGTAGTGGCAGCATTAAATCCCCTCACTTTAATCGATGCCGAATTATCAAAGGGTGAGCTGTTGTAACCAAAATATACACCACTTGCATTTCTGGCCATATCTTTCAACTGCAATCCACCTTGTTGTTGTATCAGGGCAGAAGAAATGCTGATGATATTCTGTGGCATCTGTAATAACGGAACCTGCATTCTTAAGGTATTGGATAAGGTATCCTTTTTTAGTTTCACCGCTTTTTGACCATCAATCCTAACCTCGTTAAGCTGGCGGACTTTCGCAGTGGAATCCTGTGTAGATCTGTTCCGTTTTTCGTGCTGTGCAAAAACCTGTTGTAAGGAAATTATTAAAAGTAAGGTGAGGTAAAGTGTTTTCTTCATTTTTGTGTGATTGGTGTTATATATTATTGTTTGAGTTAATTCTTGATACGGAATTTTGCAGAAAGAAAAATGATGCAAAAACTGATGCCCAACAGATAAATAATGTCCCGGATAATAATTGATTTTTTGTTTGCTGCTGGTTTAAGTTTAAATTGAGGTAGATTTCTTAAATCATTTAAGCTTAGTTTTTTATCTGATATGATATAATCATTCATAAAATCAACCCAGATCTTCTGAAAAGCATTTACCTGATCCTGATATGAGAGATAATCTTTTAGGCCGGTTTCTGCAATTCCGTTCAGCATATATTGTGTTTTGGTCGCCGGGTTGATCCAGCTTAAACGTACAGCTGCAGTATTTTGCTTTTCTGGATATTGATTATAGTTTTCGATACTACGCGTCATGCGTCGGCCCAAAAGATCATAATAAGCCGCAAAGCGTTTGTTGCTGTTTTCACTTGTATCTGATGGTACTCTTAAGCGGCGGTACTTAGGATTATTTAAGTAAAAAGTATCGATAAGTAGTTTGCGCGGCAGTGCCCAAACTGTTTCACTATTTTCTCTTAATGCAACAGCGGCATCTGTTTTTAAAGGAATTGGATGATACAACCTTATAGTGGCATTGCACAATGCCGGCAACAGCAGCAAGAAAAAACACCATAAACCAAACAGATAGAGAGCATTGTGTACGGAACTTTGATTCAATCTGATGATAAAAAAAACAATGGCAAACCAAAATAAAAGGTAAGCACTGATGCTGAACAGCCATAATATAGCGGCTATTGGATCAAAAGAAATCAGCAATACCGAACTGATAAAACCGATTACACTGAGCAACCAGGCCATTATACCAATCAGCATAAACCTAAAAACCAGTTTATAACTTATAATTCGGCTAAAATATAGACCTTGTAAGGAAAGTAATTTATCCGTCTGCTGTTCTTTTTCTTTAGACAGGGTGTTATAGGTTAAGGCAATGGCGAGTAAGGGAAGCAGATAAATAATGACATAAGCAAGATCGAAATTGCCAGATGCAAGCACCTCAGGATTTGAGATTTCGGCATTTGCACCCTGCATAAAATTGCGCTTGCGTGTAATTACATCATAATATGGTGCTAAATCGCGTTGCCCAATAGATAACATGCTTATTGAATGAGGTTTATGGGTGGCATTTAAAGGGTTTTTATATTCAATTACTGCAGGGATACCGGCCTGATTAAATAGTGTTTTACCTTCTGCGGTAGTGGTATCAGCAGAAAAACTGGCCACAGCTTCATTATACTTTTTTTGATATCCGTGCTGAAGGCTATCAATGGCGACTAACTGTTTCTGGGTAAAGCGATAGCCAGAATAAATACTATAAAGGCCGGCTGCAAAGAAAAAACCGATTAAGAAAACCATGAATTTTTGTCTGGCGAGCAGTCGTAGTTCAAATAAAAATATAGTTTTAAACAGACGCATAATTCAGGGCTAAAGCGCGTGAAGCAACAAATTGAACTAAAAAAACAAGCATTAAAATCCAGCCTGTTAAAGAAAGTATGGCTACTTTTTTTAGCTGCAATACCTGATTAAGCGGAGGTAACTGGTACTTGAAATCTTTAAGCCGACTGAAATATTTAGGGCCAACCGTATATTCACCTTTAACATCTTTGCTATGCATGGCCAGTTGCATGTTCAATTGCCTGATGATGCTATTGCGGTAAACCTGGGCTTGTTTAAAAAAGGTTTCATGATGGTGATAATCTGAGCCTGCTAAGGCCATCGAAAGACGTTTTGTAGATAGAAAAGGATCAAAAATACCCGACAGACTTAAAAAATGTTGCTGTTTATTAAAAGCATTTTCAATCTCCCTGAAATAATGATTAAAAGCCATTGTACGGTAATCTTCATTAAACTGAAGCGTTAAGCCTTCAATGTTAAATGGCAATGCAGAAACACTATCCACGTGATATTTCTTTAGCAAACCGTTTATGTAGCGTTCACCGCGAATATTGTAAGCATCTTTTCCATTTAATCCTTTTCTATAGCCTTGCTCAACTAAATCGCTAAATGCAGCACGCGACATTAATGGATAACTGCGATCGGCCACGCCAGTTATAACCTTCGGAAAAATAATGCTCATAAAAATCCAGAAACATAAGGCACCCAGCAATGCTTTTCCCGAATGGTTGCTTATCGCCGAAACAATGGTGCCTAATAAGGCAATTAATAAATAGTACGATAAGAAAGTAAGGAGTATCCACAGAAGCCTGGTTAAAAGCAAAGCCATATCTTCTGAACATAAAACAGCTATTGTCATTAATATAAAAAAAGGAAGTACAATAACTACGATAAGCAGGTAATTGGCCCAAACCTTTGCCCAAATAATTTTGCGACTACTTAATCCCTGGGCCAAAAGCATTTTAAGCGTGCCGCTTTCTTTCTCACCGGTAATGCTGGTAGAAGTGTTAAACAAAAGAAATAAAGGGATAAGCAACTGTAAAATAAGTGCGAAAGTGAGGTTTCCAAAACGCATAGCAGCGTCATTGTTTTCAGCTTCGCTGTTGCTGATTTCGTGTTGAATATGGGCTTCTACGCGGTAGGTATTTCCTGTATAGTCGTTAATACCCGTATCAAAAACATTAAGCAAATTAACAGGTTTGAACAGGTAAGTTCCAAAGTGGGCTGCATCATGTGGATTGCGTTGTTGGTGTTCCCATTGCTGCCTGAATAAGGCATTGGCTTCCAATCGCTGTGTATGGCCTGAATTATAATTTAAGAACGTACAAACTGTAGCAGCTATAAATAACAACCATATCATAACTCCTGAAATCAGAACAGTTTTGTTCCGGTAGCTTAGCAATAATTCTTTTTTGATCAGCATCTGCCAGGTGGCAAAACTTTCCATTCTCATCTAAAATTTTATGTTCTATTTAATGCATCAAAGTTGCATTATATTTTACATATTTGCAACTGTATTGCATTTACTAATTTTCTTTTCTTCATGTTTAAAGATTTTATCCGTAGAAATAAGTATCCGTTTTATAAGCAACCTGATGCGATGGATTGTGGCCCCGTTTGTTTAAAAATGGTTGCAACCTATCACGGTAAAAATCTTTCCATGCAGTATTTAAGAAAGCTGTGTGGAATAGGAAAGCAGGGAACCACTATGCTTGATCTGATTGATGCTGCCAATCAGATGGGTTTTAAAACCCTTGCTGCAGAGCTACCTTTAGCTAAACTGCCTAATGTTCCATTGCCTTGTATATTGCATTGGCAGAAAGAACATTATGTTGTGCTTTATGAAGTAAATGATCAATATGTTTATCTGGCTGATCCGGCTTTAAATGGTAAAATTAAACTCGGTATAAAAGATTTTTTAGCCGGTTGGGCAATAAGTACGGAAAAGAAAACAGGCAGGGTTTTGTTGCTGCAGCCAGATCAGGCTTTTGTTGATTTAAAGGAAATCCCTGAGCATAAAACTTCGCTGTGGTCATTATTACCTTACCTCAAAATGAACCGTAAGGGCTGGCTGCCTATAGTAGTCAGTTTGCTTTTGGCGAGTGGCTTTTCGCTTGTTATTCCATTGCTTACCCAAATGGTAGTTGATAAAGGTATCAACGCAAAAAATACAAATCTGCTATTGCTAATTTGTCTTGGCCAGTTGATGCTTTTTTCAGGAAAGATGCTAATGGATTTTATGCGGGCCAGGATATTGTTCCGTATTGGTGCCAGAACGAGTATCATCATGCTGAAAGATTTTCTGGCAAAACTGATGAAACTGCCTTTTTCATTCTTTGATAACCGGCAGGCGGGCGACAATATGCAAAGGGTAAACGATAACCAGCGCATTGAAGAATTTTTGACAAATTTTCTGATCAACTTTATCTTATCGGCCATTACCTTGTTGGTACTTGGTGGCGTACTATTCTATTACAATTGGCAAATATTTGTGCTTTTTATTATTGGTGCGGCAATCAGTATCCTTTGGTCTAATTCTTTCCGGCAGAAACGAAAAATCATCGATCAGAAAAAATTTAAAGTACTTTCTGCGAATCAGCAATTGCTCCTGGAGATTTTTTATGCCATGCAGGAGATTAAACTTACGGGTAGCGAGGAAGATAAAAAAGAACTGTGGGAAAACCTGCAGGATCAATCGTTCGACCTCAAACTTGAAGCACTTCAGCTCGATCAGCGCATGCAAGGAATAGGTTCTTTTATTAATGAGGTTAAAAATGTATTGATTACCTATGCTGCAGCTATGCTGGTCATCAACGATCAGATTACACTTGGAGGCATGCTGGCGGTTACTTATGTATGTGGTCAGCTAAATGCACCTGTAAATCAACTGGTAGAATTTTCGAGGGTATCGCAGAATACCAAATTCAGTTTAATGCGGATGGACGAGGTACAGCAGGAAGAAGAGGAAGATCTGGAGTTGAAAGAGCAGTTAAAAAATGCGGGACCTGTTGATATCATGCTAAATAAAGTTTCCTTTAAATATGGAAGCAGGCATTCGCCCTATGTTTTAAAAGATATTGATCTGTTAATTCCGGCAGGAAAAGTTACCGCAATTGTGGGCATGAGCGGTAGCGGTAAAACAACCCTTATTAAGCTGTTACTGAAATTTTACGCCCTCACTGATGGAGAAGTTGCCCTTGGTGAGCAAAGCATCAGTCAGGTGAATGCCAAATCGTGGCGGAAACATTGTGGTGTAGTGATGCAGGATGGTTATGTTTTTATGGATTCTATCGCCAATAATATTTTCGCTGGGGCCGAAGTAAAAGATCTTAATCGCCTTTATGAAGCTGCAAAAATGGCCAACATGCACGATTTTTTCTCGTCAATGCCCTTTGGTTACGATACTGTAGTAGGAAGAGATGGTTACGGCCTTAGCGAAGGGCAAAAGCAGCGTCTTTTAATTGCCAGAATGATTTACCGTAATCCAGATTATGTATTCCTTGATGAAGCGACAAATGCACTTGATGCCCAGAATGAAAGGTCGATCGTAAATAATTTAAATACTTTTTTTAAAGGCAAAACCGTATTAATTGTGGCTCATCGACTTAGTACTGTTAAACATGCCGATCAGATTGTGGTGCTGCATCAGGGTAGAATTCAGGAACAGGGCAGTCACGAAAGTTTACTCCTCAATAAGGGAAGTTATTATAACCTGATCAAAAACCAACTCGAACTGGGCAAATAAATACCTATCAATATGAGCTTACAGATTTTTCCTTATTCTTTGGTGCGTTACGCCGGATTGCATCATCAACTTTTTGATCAGCTAAAGCTAAAAGATTTAACCAATCTATTAAAATCTTATAATACAATAATCGCTGAAAAAGAGCAGTTAAAAAACAGTTTTTGCGATGCATTATACCCCATAATAAATCAACAAAAAGATGATAAAGTAAGACAGCAGATGATAAATCTTAAACGGCAGATATTCAATGATAAAAAGATAAATTATGGTCATGTTGGTTTACTGCCAGAAGAACTGCAGAGCAACCTGTATATTTATTTAAATAAGGTAGAAGAACTTACTGTTTTCGAGAATAAGAATGCTTTAAAATTTGATCAAGAACAAAATATTCAGCGAAAATGGCTGCAAGAAATATCACAACTACCTGAACTTCAAAATGGTCTTTTATTGTCCAGTCCATTGCTATACGAGCAATTAAGCAGTTTTATTAAAAAAGATAGCGGAAGCTTTAAACAAAAAGAACACCGGATTATGTTTAGTCTGCTAAGGTACATCAGCAGGATGGCCTTTAAAACATCGCCTTTCAGTAGTTTTACCTATACAGGTTTATCGACTTTAAGCACAGCAGGAAAGTTCAATCCCATTCATGAAGTTAATAGCCGCTTAAAATTAAATAATGCAATATTCGAATACCTCAAGTCAATATTAAAAAGACATCCCTTGTTAAATGAATATTTATTGATTAAACTGAATATAACCGCAGAAATTAGAGAAAATAAAATCTGCTTTTTAAGCAATTCCAATAACGTAGAATCTTTTCAGCAAATCAATGCAAATGGCTTACAGCTAATTATTTATCAGTATCTGAATGAAAATCAGCATCCTGTTTCACTTAAAAGATTGATCTTAAATCTTGACCAATATCTGGAAAACCCAGATCACGAAAGCATCAAAATATACCTGTTAAAACTAATTGAAGCGGGAATGATCGAAATGGACCTGGGATTTTCAGGCATGGATCAGGAATGGGACCATAAACTATTGCTTTTTCTTGGATCCTTAAAAGGAGTGGAGCCATCGGTAATACCACTTATTGCACTTTTTGAAAATCTAAAGAAACACCGGCTTGAATATCGCTCAGCCAATTCTTCTGCCCGTTATCGGCTTCTTCAGGAAGCAGAGAAAGAACTGAACAATGCCTTTGCTGCGTTACAGCAAGAAGCCGGACTTCCTTTTTACACCAGTGTTTCTGATCAGAAAATTGATCAGGAAAGCCCGGGAGCAGAAACATTTTCAGTCGATAAATTTGTACCATATTACTTTTCGGCCAGAAATATTTTTTTCGAGGATTGCTTTACTGCTGAAAATTTAATACTTCCTGAGTCAAAGATTAAAGATTTTGTTACTAAAACAGACGAACTGATCAATTACCTGCTTCCGCTTGATGTGATGCGTAAAGAAAGGAATAAAATGCGTGATTTCTTTTTACAACATTATCATAACAATGAATCAGTTACTTTAACTACTTTTTATAAGGACTACTATTTTTATGTTAAAAAGCCCGAAAAAGAAAGCGAATTGACTCTGGAAACTGATTTTTTAGCCTTAAAACATTGGAAAGATTCTGTTTTAGTAAAATTATCGCAAATTGATACTGCTGATGAAAACCTTATTAAATTAGATAGTAATTTCTTTTCAGACCTTTCAAATGATCGCGATTTGTCGCAAAATTCTACAGCAGGGATGTTTGTGCAGTTTGCCGAGGATGAAAATGGTTTTTATGGTGTTATAAATGCTTTATTGCCCGGAATGGGCAAAATAAGTGGTCGGTTTTTATCGCTTTTTGATCAAAAACTTACCGAAAGCCTTGTTCAACATAACGAAAAACTGTATCCCGATAAAATTAAGGTGGAGTTAAATGATGCTTCAACATTCAACGCGAATATCCATCCACCATTATTAAACCATGAACTTGAACTTCCTGGGGGAAATAACATCTATCCACCGGACAAACAATTTAATGTACACAACTTAAGTGTTCGATATAATGCTGAAAAAGATAAACTCACGCTTAATAAAGAGAATTCGGAATTGTACAGTTACGATTTGAGTTTAGAATCTTTTTACAATAGGTCTAATCTTTATCAGTTGCTTGCGCATTTCAACCCTGATGCCCGCATCTCTCTGCAACCTTTTATTCAACTGGTCGATCAGTTTTACCAGGATAAGCTTCCTGTTCAGGTACCAGATTTATTTGTGCTGCCCAGAATAGTTTATGCAGACAATGTGGTCATCAGGCGTAAAACATGGCGTATAAAAACGGCTATTGTTCCACATCAGGAGCAGCTGGAAACAGACTTTGAATATTTTATCAGATTAAATAACTGGCTTATTGATCATGAAATACCAAAACAGATTTTTCTCTTCCTTCGGAAACGTGCTTATCAGGTTAAATCTGATGAAAAAAGGGAAGGTTTGCACGATGATTATAAACCACAATACCTTTCTTTTGATAATCCTTTATTGATAGCACTGTTTAAGAAATTGCTGTTAAGGGCTGGCCATTACATTACGCTGGAAGAGGTATTTCCGAAGCCAGATCAGCATCCGGTACGAGAATATTTAATACAATGGTACAATAATTAGTGGCTATGGAAATTCCGGAAAAAAAATGGCTATCGGTATATATATTCTACAATGGAGAGGCAGATCAACTTTTGAAACAGCTGGTACATCCTTTTATCCGGCAAAGGGTTTACCGATGGTTTTTTATCAGGTATTGGGAAGGTGGGGATCATATTCGTTTGAGGTTAAAAGCTGCGGTTGATCAACATGATTCTATCGTTAAAAAGTTTAGTTTACAAAAAACACTGATCAAGTCGGTTCAAATTGCAGCATACGAGCCTGAAATAGAACGATACGGAAATATTCAAAGCATGGCCTGGGCAGAACACTATTTTGAATGTTCTTCTGTATATATCTTAAACTGGATTACGAAAAAGGAAGTAAATCAATCGGTACTCATACAAGCTATAAAACTACACCTCACCTTGTTATTTGCCTCAAAATATGATGACAAAATATTGATTGATATATGCAATTTCTTTTTAGAAGGCTGGCTACCTAAACTCTTCAACCAAACAGATCCGAAAGAAACGCAAAGGTTGTTTTGGCTAAATCAATTTGAAACGGTTTTCGAAACTTCAAAACATCAGATTATTAAAGCAGCAGATCAATTTTGGCAAAGGCTAAATGCGAGAGAGATAGATCATGATTTAGATGCTTATTTATCCGAAACCATCAGCGTGATGAACTTGTATAAAAGCGCTGTATTTGAAGAAGATAAGTTATTTCAGATAATTTCGAGCTTTATGCATATGAACAATAACCGATTAGGCATTTCGAATTATGAAGAAGCTTATATTATGTATTGCATTATAGCGTGCCTTCAATTTATTCACGAAAATTCAGTCCATAAAGTTTAAATATGTTTACTGCAAAACAGAATAAAAACCTGGAAAAACAACTCTACGAAATTTACGGGGATTTGTGTTTCAATCTTAGGGAAACTGATCAGGAAATCTGGTGGCCAACGCCATTTTACATCAACCCTGATGAATATGAGTTTAGGGAAAGTTATGACCTTTTCAACGGCAACTGTGGTATTATCCTGTTTTTTTTAGCATTATATAAATTCGATGGAAATATTGATCATTTGAGAATAGTGAATAAAGGAATGCACCGGATCTTAAATGCTAATGAGGTCCTTAACCCAAAATTCTTTGCCTTATGTACTGGCTTGGGAGGAGTAGTTTATACCTGTATTAAAGTTTTTGAAGTTACAGGTGATATTTTCTACAAAGAAAAAGCACTTGAACTTACTTTGAAGAATCAATTGCAATTGACCACAGGTTTGTTGAAAACCGATCTTTTAAGTGGTTATAGCGGTAATTTATTAATGCTGACACTGCTTTATCATCATACCAACCATCCAGAAGTTTTAAATAAGGTTAGTTCATTAATCGATCGGTTAATTGCTGAAGCGCGGATTTCAGAGCAGGGCTTAAAATGGGATTATTCCAGCTCTAAAAAGGCTTACGATAGCATGACGGGGTTTTCTCATGGCGCATCTGGCATAGCCTGGGTATTGATGCAGGTTGGTCAGTATTTTAAGGCTGCGGGTTTGATTTATCTTGCCGAAGAGGCTTTAAAGTATGAAATGCAGTATTACCATGCACCTGCTAAAAACTGGCTGGATTTACGTCTTGGTCCGCACCGGTTAAACAAACCTGACCTACATCAATGGAAGCTGGAAACTTTTTTACCCGAAATGACCGATGTAAATGCCTGGGCACACGGTGCTGCTGGAATAGGAATAGCAAGAGAAATGGCTTTTAACCTCACAAAAAAGAAAAATTACGAAGTAGACTGCCAAAACATTCTCGATCGTTGTTTAAGTGATCTTAAAAAGTTTAATCGGACTGATTTTACACTTGTTAGTGGTTATTGCGGCATGATCCCGTTGTTATTAAAGCATAATATGAAATCTCAAATCCTCTTCATATTAAATAAAGCTGCAGAACTGCATCAAAAAACGAAAAGTTATAATACTTATGTTTCTTGCGGTATTGATGATTACGGTCTGTTATCGGGAAAAGCGGGGATTGGTTATGTCATCCTGAATTTATTAAGTAATAAAAATGCGGATAGCATATTAGCCCCAAAATTGCCAAAAGGCAGTGGAGAACACTTTTTTAAAGATAAATACAACAAAAATCAGGTTAAAAAATCCGTTTTTTCAAAATATTTCGCCAGAACATTGGAAAAATTAGATGCTGTCGATTTTACGTTTTCTGACGCTGAAAGTATTCATGATTTTAAAACAAGACTCAAATTGGAGGTATCAAAAACCAATGGTTTAGGAATACAAAACGTATTCGATTTAGAAAGCAGGTTAGTTGATCTGTGGAAACGGCATAAAGGTTATTTTAGCTTTGAACAGAAACACAAGTATTTGCATAAAATAACCAGCGAAAGCCTTATGATAACTGACCAAGCTTTGATGAAAAAATCTTTTAGGCTAAGTGGGCATGTAGAAATTTATCAATACAATAAAGATCTAAATATTCATTTATTGATCAGTGAAGGAAATGGAATAAAAGAATTGAAGGTTGGTGTATTTGCGGCAATGATTTTAAATGCAATCGAGAAAGAGAAAATGAAAGGAGTGGAGCTCGTAAAATCGCTTCAATTTATTCTATTTGGTGAGAATCCAATTGAAAAATTTTTAGTTGAATTAGAGGATAAAGTGGTTCAGCAGATCCGTTTATTGATTAAGGCTGGGTTTATTAAGATAGTTGGTTAACTGGTTAATTGTTTAAATCGGTTAATTGACGCCAACCGCTTGTCGCTCAGCGCATCAAACAAGGCGCCATAAAGACGCCTTGAGATGAAAACACCTGTTATTAACTAACAAATAACGGTGGTACATTTAACAGGTGGCGTATGATGGTCATCTGTTTGTTCGGTATGGGTAGGCTCCGATAAATTACCTAAACCGCCAGATAAACGCATAGCCACTTCGCTATCAATACTGGTTACAAAACTCTCTAACTGAAGGTCTTCTAAACTTAAAGTGATTTTTTCTGATTGATTTTTCATAAAATAATTGATTAATGTTGATGCCTACTGGTGGTTACGGGGTTTCGGCTTATCCCCGGTTGCAACAGCACTAAGTTAGTTAATTGCAACTATGTTGCAAAATAAAGAGCAGTATTTTTGCAACATAGTTGCGAAAATAATTAACAACACCATTAAGATATTGAAAATCAATTATTTAATAACTTTCACGATAATGAGTTAGAGCACAGATTATTGCCGAGCTTGATTGAAAAGAATGCCAAGAAAGATTAGGTATATTACTTTTTGTTTTTGGAAGCCACAAATACAATTACACCGGCAACTAAGATGATACCACCAGCATATGGAGGCCAGTTAACAGATTTTTCCTTATCGGCAGATATTTGAATGGGGCCTGCGTCAACAATTTTTTCTCTTTTAGTATAAGAGAAGCCAGTCCAGATGAGCATGGCGATGCCCACAACTATTAATACAATTCCTAATGTTCTGTTCATAATATTTTATTTATATCAGAACAGTACCTGATCCATTATGTTTTATTGAAATGAATAGCCGAAGCTTATTTTTTGAGCATAATTAACGTTATCTGCCAATTCGTAAGAAAGAGAAAATTGCTTGATGTATAAGAAATAATTAAAAACCCAACCAAATGAATTTTTCCCGTTAATTTCATCGTAGGCTTTTACCCCAGATCTGAAACTGTTTGCAAAATTAGGTGTACCGCCAAGAAAAAATCTAAATGCGTGCCGTATACCATGGTCATTTCTGGCTCTCCAGATCACTTCCGTAGATAATCCTGTTGTCCAAAGTATTTTTCTATTTGTTACCGCTACGTAATCTGGAATAGGGTTGTTGTATACCTCTTGTCTGAATTTGGTATAAGCCCCACCTTCAAAACTAAGTGCATTTTCAAAGTTAATGTACCTGAAATCTGTATTGCCGTTAGCAGAGGTATTATGAAATCCGGCAGATAACCGTAAACCAACGCCACTAATGGATTTTTGAAATGATGGAAGATAATTCTTTAAATCAGGTGCATTTTTATCCCTATCTCCACCTTTTGCTTTTCCTACATAACCGAAAATTCCATAAGAAATATTTGCTTTTTCGAAGGTATGCGAACGGCTTATATTTGCCATTCCTAACCCGAAATTGGTACCAGTGTTCGGCGAAGTAGAACCAGCATAACTTGCTGATACCGTTGTTAAGGTTTTTAGGGTATCTGCACCCATTGCTTTTGGCATATAACCCATATTGTTACCCAATACAGCTGGGGTAAGCAAAGATGTGCAAGAAGTAGATGCGGCAAGGAAAAGTAAAGAAGAAAGAGCGATAATTTGATTTTTCATTTTGTTGATTCGAATTTATTCATCAAAAAAATCAACCAGTCCACCTAAAAAATATTCCTGAATACCTTCAGTAAAATCCTCATAATCTTCATCAGGGATATTGGTCTGCTTAAATTCCAATGATGTTCCCTTTTTATCTTCGTGAAGTTTAATGGTTACGATAGAAGGTTCGTTTTCTTCTCCGAAATACCACTGCTGCACAATCTGCTTGCCATAAGTAAATTCGATGTTTTTACCCGTAATATCGCCGTCCCAGAAAGAAAATTCCGTTCCAGGCACTTCTTCAAACTCAACTTCGGCACCAGTCCATAATTTTATGCTTATGTCTTTGGTGAGTGCTAAATAAACTTCTTCAGGTGGGGCAGGTATGTAGGTGTATTTTTTAAAGTCTTTCATGATCTTATATGTCTATTGTTTCTTGCTTTTCGGGTATATTGTCCTCTATCTTGAAATTGTTAATCCTGAAATTTTCATTAATGTCTTTAATCACAGCCATTCTCCATGTAAATGCCGGATATGTGAATACAAAGGTACTTTTTACTCTACTTGATTTTATAAAATAAGTTATCCAAATTGCTGATATCAAAATTTGTCTCAATAAGGTTGTTATATCAGCTTGTGTATATAATTGTCTTCCAATGCGGTTGCCCATTATAATCATGCCTGTCAGATCAAACAGAATAACTGCACAAACTGCAATTCTTAATCCTATGTAATATTTTGGGAGAATCTTTCTACGATTAAAAAACAGAAAGATATTGAGAATGCTAAATACGATAAGAATGGTATTTAATGTACATTCGAACAGGAAAAAAAGTCTGTAAAGGAAAGCGTTAAAACGGTTAAACTCATCTAAACCATCCCATATATTCTGATTAAATAAACCTGTATTAATGGTTGTATAAATTAATGTAAGTGGAGAGAGAAAAATTCCAATCCCAACAAGAACAAGCCAGCCACCGATTTTTGGCGCCATTTTTATTTCTTCCACATCAAAAGGATCCTTTCTGGTATAAAGAAATACACAAACTACACTTGTTATTATAAAAACAAATATACTTAGGGTTACAAGCCAATAATTTAGTTCTGATGTAGTTCCTTCTTCAAAATTACCATTCCAATATAGGCTATAGCTTATCTGATCTATAATGTTACTACGATCTTTAATGTATTGTTTAGTTTCGGAGCCGGATATTTCATCAGTTAAATTTTGATAACTATAGCTGAGTGCTAAAGTGTCTAAATTTGTTTTTAACGTATAATTGAATTTATAACCAGGTCTTTCGATATTGAATTCTTTATCTTTTATATCCCAGTTCTCTGGTAAAATAATTTTTAGTGTTTGATGTAGGTTGCAGGGGTAAAGGAGTTCCATAGGTACATTACGCGATTTTTTTAATTTTCTTAAATCGTTACTGATGAGATCTCCATAAAAATAGATATCGTACCGCTTTGACACTGAATCGTCCTTAACCCAGATGTTTTCGATCTCATAATTTTCGGTCAAAGAGATGGTGTTATTAGCTTCATCATCCTTAATCTCGATATTTTTACCTTTTTGTATACCAGGATACATCTTTGAATAATATTCAAGGTAGTCCTTTTCTAATTTCTCTGTTCCATATCCGTTTATATCTCCTCTAATTTGGTCGGCATAATTATGCGTATAAACAGATTTAATTTGCAACATTGCTTTCTTGCCTTGTGTCGTATCTGGAACATTGATGGTAGATGTTGCATCAAGTTTTCCATGTGGATTGCTTTTTACCCACTCTAATTTATCATTTCCCGGTTTTATTACTAATACATTTGCAGAATATGGAAAATAGTTATCCTTAATCGATCCACGTTGATCAGACATTGTAGCATCAATCCAGATTTTTTTGCCTTCGTATTCTGATACAACCACCACATGATCAAATGCACCAGTTGTGGGAAGCATTTCTTTAGTTTTATCTCTTAGGTAGGTATTTATATATACAGGATAAGCCTGAATGCCGATTCCTTTGAGCAGATAAACGAGCAAAAGTGCTTTGTCCTTACAATCGCCATAACGTTGTTTTAAAACTTTTTCTGGAGAATTGGGCCGGTGCGAATATTGCCCCATCTCAATACCCATGTATCTAATTTCATCCTGTACAAATCTCGTGGCCAGTTCAAAATAACGTTCCTGATTATTTTTTGATTTAAGCTTCAATTCTTTAATCTTATTATTTAGAATAGCTGAATTCGTAAGATCGTATTTATTCAGGTTGATTGACCAATCAACAACTTCTTTCCAGCTGTGGTATTCGCTAATTTGCACCCTGCCGTAAGGATTATACCACTCTGGGTCGTAATCAAAGCTCGAAAAAGTCTTTGAAGCCCGACTCTGCCATTCGTAAACTTTTAAATTTCCAATCTGTTGGGTTTTTACACTGGGAACAAAATTGAAATTCTTAAATTGAAGGTTGCGTTTCGCATCAAATAACACGCTTACATAAACATTCGAAATTTCACTTCCACCCTCAAAATATACCGTACCATTGTACCGACTTCCAAAGACAGGGTTTTTCCCTCTTATAGTATATGAAAACTCGATGCGATCTCCCTTACGTACATCATCTAAGATCAAAAAAGCATTAAATGTTCCACTATAAATGAACTTGTTCAGTTCTTTTTCGTTCTGGATAATGTTGAAATTACGTGCATTTAACTTGTCTATAGGCTTATTGTTCCTCCAGATGATGATTTTATGGAAAATAAGTTTCTGGTAGGATGGATCGTAAGTAACTGATATTTCAGAACCATTCTGTACCCCTGTATCGGAGATAATCTCACGGATATCATGTTGGTATTCTTCTGAAGTTTCTACATTGATCTGTTGCTCATTTAAATATAGGTACCAGCCATCCTGGATATTTCCCGTTGCTGGCTTGTTGTTAACTGTAATTACTTTTTGGAGCCATTGTGGCTCCGTTTTCGAGGTAAAAAAGTTATTCTTCTGAGCGAAAGAATTGTTAATGAATATGGATAAAACAAACAGAAACAAAATCTTGAGAGCGTTCCTTTTTAGCATATAATTATTATTTATTTAAAAGCGTTTAATCCAGTTACATCCATTCCCGTAATCAGTAAATGTATATCGTGTGTACCCTCATAGGTTACTACCGATTCGAGGTTCATCATGTGGCGCATAATCGAATATTCACCTGTAATTCCCATTCCACCAAGCATTTGGCGGGCGTTGCGGGCAATATCCAGTGCAATTTCTACACTATCTCTTTTTGCCATTGATATTTGTTCGGCCGAAGCCCTGTTTTCGCTTTTCAGTACGCCTAAACGCCAAACCAAAAGCTGACCTTTAGTAATTTCGGTCACCATTTCAGCCAGTTTCTTTTGCTGTAACTGGAAACCACCAATAGGTCTTCCAAACTGTACACGTTCTTTCGAGTAGCGCAAAGCAGTATCGTAGCAGTCCATTGCGGCTCCTAAAGCACCCCAGGCAATACCATAGCGCGCTTGATTTAAGCAGCCCAATGGCCCTTTTAATCCGCTGATTTCCGGGAAAATATTTTCTTTTGGTACTTTAACATTGTCAAAAACCAATTCACCTGTTGCTGAAGCCCTTAAACTCCATTTGTTATGTGTTTCCGGAGTCGAAAATCCTTCCATTCCACGTTCTACCACCATTCCCCTGATTTTGCCTGATTCATCTTTTGCCCAAACCACAGCAATATCCGCAAATGGTGCATTGCTGATCCACATTTTGGCACCGTTTAAAATATAGTGGCTCCCTGCGTCTTTAATATTGGTCACCATTCCGCCAGGGTTGGAGCCATGATCAGGTTCGGTTAATCCAAAGCAGCCCATCATTTCGCCACTGGCCAATTTCGGTAGGTATTTTTTACGCTGTTCTTCTGTACCATAAGCATAAATAGGATACATCACCAGCGAACCCTGAACAGAGGCTGTAGAACGGATACCAGAATCACCACGTTCAATTTCCTGCATTAAAATTCCATAAGCCGTATAATCTAAGCCTGCACCACCATATTCTACAGGGATGGTTGGTCCGAAAGCACCAATATCAGCCAAACCTTTAATTAAATGTTTTGGAAATTCTGCTCTTTGAGCATAATCTTCAATAATCGGGCTAACCTCTTTTTTTACCCAATCTCTCGCTGTTGCACGGATTAATTTATGCTCATCGGTTAACAGTTCGTCCAATAAATAGTAGTCTGGCGCCTCGTATAGGTCTTTTTTTGCTGATTTGCTCATGTAATTTCGTGTTATCTGGTTAAGAAATCGCGTTCATTTCAAAGGTAACAATTTACGGCAAGGGGCATTATATTCGTGAATAAAAATTTAATTTTGCAGCTTACAAAACATAGATGAGCCATTTCAAACAAACCGTAGCCTTAAAAGATGTAAAATGTTTTGCCCTGCATGGTTATTATCCGGAAGAGCAACTTATTGGAAATCATTTTGTTGTAGATTTAGAAACAGAATTTACACCACAGGGCTTTGATGATGAACTGGCACAAACGGTTAATTATGAAGATCTGAATAACATCATTCTCCAGGAAATGAAGCATACTCAAAAGCTTTTAGAGACGGTTTTGAAGAATATCATTTCTAAAGTAATTGAACTTTATCCTTTTATTGATACCATTCAAGTGAGCATGAAGAAATTAAATCCGCCTATGCCTGGCCAAATCGGACACTCTTTTGTTAAATTATCTTACACATCAGCCAAATAAAAATGAATTTTACCAAGATAAATCCTGAAATTTTAGCAGAAATTAAAGCGGCAATAGGAGCAGATAAAGTTTTTACTGATGCGGAAAGTTTAGATCATTACAGTCACGATGAAACAGAAGATTTACGCTATCAGCCCGAAATTGTGGTGAAACCAAATTCTCCGGAAGAAGTTTCTGCAGTCCTGAAAATATGTAACACATATCATGTTCCGGTAACGCCCAGGGGTGGTGGTACGGGTTTGAGTGGCGCCGCTTTACCAATTTATGGCGGTGTTTCCTTATCAATGGAAAAATTTAAAGCCATCATCGATATCGATACGGAGAACTTACAGGCAACGGTTGAACCGGGCGTAATTACAGAAGAATTTATTAATGCTGTTGCCGAAAAGGGACTTTTGTATCCTGTGGATCCAAGTAGCAAAGGTTCTTGTTTTATTGGTGGCAATGTGGCCCATGGTTCTGGTGGACCAAGGGTGGTGAAATATGGAACGATACGCGAGTATATTTTAAATCTGGAAGTAGTTTTGCCTAACGGTGATATCATCTGGACAGGTGCCAATACTTTAAAATATGCATCAGGTTATAATTTAACGCAGTTAATGATTGGTTCGGAAGGGACTTTAGGTGTGGTTACCAAAATTGTAACCAAACTTTTGCCTAAACCAACCCAATCCGTTTTAATGATGGGCTCTTTTAGTACTAACGAAGATGCATGCGCAGCTGTCTCAGCAATTTTTAGGGCAGGGGTTACCCCATCGGCTTTGGAGTTTATGGAAAGGAAAGGTGTGGAGTGGGTAATTAAATTTGATGATATTAAATTTGATTTAAAGGATGATGTTGCTGCATTGTTGATGATTGAGTTTGATGGTGACGATTTAGATGATATTTTTAAAAATTGTGAGAAAACCAATGTGGTGTTAGAAGAGCACAACTGTACGGAAGTTTTGTTTGCGGATACTGCTTCTCAAAAAGAAGAACTCTGGCGGATGCGCAGAACAATGGCCGAATCTGTAAAATCGAATTCTGTATACAAGGAAGAAGATACCGTTGTTCCGCGTGCAGCTTTGCCTAAATTAATCAGTGGAATAAAAGAAATTGGAACAAAATACGGTTTCGAAAGTGTTTGTTATGGTCACGCTGGTGATGGAAACCTGCATGTAAACATCATTAAAGCCGGAATGAGTGATGAAGACTGGAAAAATAAACTCAAATTCGGCATTGCCGAAATATTCGAATTAACCACGGCATTAGGTGGAACTTTATCTGGTGAACACGGAATTGGTTTGGTGCAAAAAGAATTTATGCCGATCAAATATTCCGAAATCCATCTTAATTTAATGCGCGGCATTAAAACAGTTTTCGATCCGAATGGAATATTAAACCCTGGGAAAATTATGCCTGATTAATATTCGTCACCCTGAACTTGTTTCAGGGTCTTTATGGTAGCTTTTTATATTAAGATGCTGAAATAAATTCAGCATGACGACTGGTATTTTTACAGCTGTTCAAACCCCAGCATTTTCTGTTTTTCTTCTTCCGGGATTGCTGTGGGTTTACCTGTGGCGTAATCAACCGCAATGCAAACGGTTTTGCCTTTACTGCAGATTACTTCTTCAGTCCCTTTTATTTTTACAATCTGGTAATCCAGGTCAAAACTGGTATTGCCAATTCTTGATGTTTTTACATGGATGGCTATTTTATCGTTCATTACAATGGGTAAAATATAATCCAGCTCTGCGTGGGCAATCACGATTCCGGTTTTCTTCCAGTCCCATTTTATAATTTCTTCCCAGTATTTGGTTCTGGCAATTTCGAGGTAAGTAAAGTAGATCGAATTATTTACATGCCCCATCATATCGAAATCAATAAAGCGCAAATGAATATTGGTTTTATAGTTGAATTTGTCTGAAAAAGCCTTGATATCTGTCAATTTGTCTTTTGATTTAGATTTATTTTGCCAAAATGTCTTAAAAATCATAAATATTTGGATTGGTATATAAGTTGAATAGGATGAATTATCAATTTAAAAATTAAAAAAATAAAGAATAAGCGATATGACACTAGTAAATTTTAACAACAGAACCCGTAACACAGCTCCTTACTTTAACAATGTTTTTGATTCATTGTTTAGCGATGCCATAACTAAAAACAAATTGGTTGGTAAATCGCCAAATGTAAACATTCATGAAAATGAAACTGCTTACGTTATTGAGTTAGCTGCTCCGGGATTAAAAAAAGAAGATTTTCAGATCAATTTAAAAAAAGACACGCTTTCTGTTTGGGCAGAAGTTAAAAAAGACGAAACCCAGGTAGCTAAAGATTTTACACGTAAAGAATTTGATTACAGCTCTTTCGCAAGATCATTTAATTTACCTGATAGTGCCGATGGCGATAACATTACTGCTGAATATAAAGATGGTATTTTATCAATCAACATCAGCAAAAAAGACGATGCTAAATTACAACACAAAGAAATTATAGTATCGTAATAAAATATTCTCTGAAGAGGATTTTTCATAATAGTTTGGTTTAAGTTTAGATTTTATAAGGTTAATGCCGGATGGCATTAACCTTATTTTGTTTATAGAAATTCGTCATTTCGACCGAAGTGGAAAAATCTGCTGATTGGATTTAAAATATAGATCTCTCTTCAGAAGGTTCGGGACTATGCTTCATCCGATAGCTATCGAATCAATGGGACGACTAAAGGAACGCAGTATTTAGATTGATTTTAAGTTGCATTCTTAAAATCACGTTAATCTCATTTTTCGTACTTTTGCGGCATGGAGAGAGAAATTCTGGATACAAAGCGTAAAGCACTTAAAATAAACCTTGACCCACGAATTTACGGCACCTTTGCCGAGATAGGAGCGGGACAGGAAGTTTCGAGAAACTTTTTTAATGCTGGCGCAGCATCCGGAACGGTTGCCAAAACGATGTCGGCTTACGACATGACTTTTAGTGACGCCATTTATGGAGCAGAAAGTAATGGTCGTTATGTAAGTCAGAACCGCCTTTTGCAGATGCTCGACCATGAATTTGGTTTACTTAATGAACGTTTATCGGGCGAAAAATACGAAAGCCGTACTTTTTTTGCTTTCGCTGATACCGTTACTACCCTGAATTATAAACGTACAAATGAACCTCATGGCTGGGTTGGTATTCGTTTCCAGAGCGAACCGGGCGGCTCACCAAATGAAATATTCTTCCATGTGCGTTTGTTGGATACGGATGTGAACATGCAACAGCGTGTTTTAGGGATAATTGGTGTAAACCTTCTTTATGCAGCATTTTACCATTATCAGGATCCAAAACTGATGGTAGAATCTTTAGCTGATAACTTAACCATCGGATCTGTAGAAATCGACCTGATTTCGGTTAAAGGACCAGCTTTTCCTGAAGTGGATAACATCTTGCTTAATCTGTATATGATTATGAAAGATTTTTCTGCAGCGGCAATTTTCGATGCAGATGCACATCCCCGGCAGGCCAAAGATCTTTTGTATAAGAAAGATATCATGATCTTACGTACCAAATATGGTCAGAAATCGTTGCCCAACTTTAATCTGTTCAATAAAGCTACCGATCAGTTTAAACGTACCAATAAAGTAGAGGAGGGGAACCTTGCGGTAATGATAGAGGTTTTGTTAACCAATGTTTTAACGGATGGACAAGAAACCCCTGATGATATTGACCTGGAAACGGTGGCTAAAAGAGCACAGGAAATGTGCGATACGGGCAACATTGTAATCGTATCTAACTTTACCCGCCATAACCGTTTAGCGAAATATTTGGCAAGGTGTAAGCCTAAAAGTGTTGGATTGGCAACAAACATCAACAACTTGAAATTTGTATTCAATTCTAAAAACTTTACCGGAGAAAATTATTCAGGTCAGTTATTAAGCTACGTGAACGATATGTTTAATACCAATGTGCGTTTATTTGCCTATCCTTTCCTGGATAAAAAAACCAATCAGGTAATTACCACAGCCAATATGCCGGTTACACCAGAGGCAAAACCTTTATTCGACTTTCTTTTGATAAACGGGTATATTACTGATATTAAAGATTATAGTGAGGACGAGGTGAAGACCGCTTAAGGTTTACATGCTGTCATTCTGAGGCTAAATTTATCGCATAAAAATCAATATTAACGAATAAGGATTTTTAGTGTATTTTAGGTCGTGTGGATCGTCATTGCGAGAAGGCTTTTTCAGCCGACGAAGCAATCTTTGTGGCAGGGATCACTATTATGAAAGATTGCTTCGTCTTTCCTCAGCAATGACGACCTTTCTTTTGGAACCTGACAATGGTAGGAACAAAGAATCTTTGACAACTCTGTTATTTAGCGTTAATTGAAATCAATTTTGCATTATTTTGAGATTCTTCACTGCGTTCAGAATGACAAGTTGCGCAAATTAAATTATTTAATCAACTTTTCAATTACCTGTTTATAGCTATCGCTTACCGGCAACTCCTTATCATCAATAAATAAAGCATTTTTTCTAATGGACGTTATTTGATTGATGTTTACGATAAATGATTTGTGGATCCTTTCGAAATGAGCAGGCAGTTGTTCTTCTACACTTTTCATGCTCATACGCACTACCGCGGCTTTCGGACTGGTTGATATATGGATCTGGATATAATCTTTGAGTCCTTCTACGAAGGTAATTTCATTAAAATTGATCTTCATTAAACTGTAGCCTACATTTACGAACATATAATCCTGTTTGGGTAGGTTGGCATGTTCTGCCGATTGTTTGAGTTCGTACAGGTCTTTCGCTTTATTGCAGGCTTTCATAAAACGATCGAGCGATACCGGTTTCATTAAATAATCCACCACATCGAGCGCAAAACCGTCCAAAGCATATTGTTTATAAGCCGTAACAATAATTACCATTGGCTTTTTTACCAGACTCTGAATAAATTGTAAACCTGTAATGCCAGGCATCTGGATATCGATAAAAATCAGGTCTATCGATTGTTCCTGCATCATTTTATTGGCAGCAAAGGCATCATCGCAACTGGCGACCAATTCTAAAAAAGGAATACGGCTAATGTTGTCAGCCAGTAATTGCAGGGCTAAAGGCTCATCATCAATGGCTAAACATTTTATCATACTGTTAATTTTAAAGTGAGGTAAACATTAAACCAGCCATCTTTTTTCTCAATTTCCAGCTGATGTTCTTTGCCATAAAGTAAATTTAACCGTCTGCTTACATTTGCAAGGCCAATGCCAGATGCAGCATCTTTTACCTCAGTCTCGTCTTCGCTATATTTATTCCGGACAGTAAACGTCAAAAGTTCGTCTTCTGTTTTTAAGTTAACGAATATTTGGGGTTTTTCGATCATCCCAACACCATGTTTAAAAGCATTTTCAATAAACGGGATCAGTAACATGGGTTCAATCTCATCAAATTCACTTTCGATATCAATGTTCGTTTCTATAACTACTTTTTTGCCGAAACGCTGTTTTTGCAGATCAATATAAGCTTGCAGGTATTCAGTTTCCGTTTTGATGGATACTTTTTCTTCATCGGTTTCATAAAGCATATATTGCATCAAACCCGATAATTTCATCACCGTTGGTTCCAATTCATTGCTTTTAAGCCTTACAAGTGCCACAATATTGTTTAAAACATTAAAAATAAAGTGTGGACTGATCTGTGAACGCAAAAATGAAAGTTCGGTTTTCATATTTTCCTTTTCGCGTTGCAAAGCTCTTTTCTCCTCGTTAATCCGGTCATAGATCATGGTAAAGGCAGTACTGGCTGCAATCGTTAATAAAAATGTCGGTGTATTAAACCAAAGTGTACGGCCAAGGCTGAAATCAAAATCGGGCAGTAAAATCCTGAATAATATAGAATGAATGGTGATAGCCAAAAGTAAACAGCCAATAAACGATAAGCCATACCACAAATATTTCTTTCTGTAAAAAAATGAGGGAATTAAAACCTTGTGATTTAAATAAAATATAGCAATCCAGTAAAAGTAACTGATGAAATTTAAGCGAAGGAACTGGTTTTCTTCGTAACTGCTTAGCGGGTGAGGGGGACGGCTACGGTTAACATTAATGATATATGGCAAAGTGATCAAAACCACCCATACCAGAATATGCAGGGTAATTTTTATCCACTTTTTGGAGAAATTAATTGTCATTATTTTTTCTTTGGCGCTTTGCATCGCTAAGTTATTATTTATTATGTTTTTACGCTTTGTCACGCTGAATTAATTTCAGGGATCATGTTAAAATGCTTTAAGGTCCCCGCCTGCGCGGGGATGAGGAGAGCGGTAGCCCTGGTGCTGATCGCTATTCGTATCTTAACGCATCAATAGGATCTAAATTAGAGGCTTTTTTTGCCGGGTAGTAGCCGAAAAAAACCCCTGTTACCGCACATACAATAAAGGAAATAACGATTGAAGATTCGGAAATTAAAATTGGCCAGTTTAGGAAGTAAGAAATAAGGTAAGCTGAACTTACACCCAATATCACCCCTATAATACCACCTGTAATACTGATTAAAACCGCTTCTATTAAAAATTGCATTAAAACATCTTGTCCGCGGGCACCGATTGACATACGTAAACCTATTTCTCGGGTACGTTCGGTAACCGAAACATACATAATATTCATAATCCCTATACCACCAATAAATAGTGATATACCTGCAATAGCAGTTAAAAGAACGGTTAACATACTGCTTGTTGAACTGATGGTACTGATTAATTCAGCCTGTGTACGTACCTGGAAATCATCGGTTTCTGCCGCAGTTAACCTGTGGCTTTCTCTTATGGCATCCGAAATTTCGGTTGTGGCAGCTGCGCTTGAAGCTTCAGTTGTTGCAGAAGCATAAATACTCTGTAAATAATTGGTCGCCGTAATTCTTTTTTGTACGGTGGTGAAAGGAGCAAGGATAATATCATCCTGATCCTGACCAAAATTACTCTGTCCTTTAGGTTCTAAAATACCGATTACCTGAAAAGGAATATTTTTAAACCTGATGATCTGCCCGATCGGGTTGCTTCCGTCAGGAAATAGGTTATCGATTACGGTTTTACCCAACAGACAAACCTTAGCAAAACTTTTTACATCATTTTCAGAAAAAAGAATACCATCCTGAAGTTTTAACTGGCGAATATTCAAATAATCCGGACTCACCCCGGTAATGGTGGTTGGCCAGTTATAACCACCTTTAATGGCCTGTCCACTCGTAGAGACTACTGGAGATAAGCCATTGATGTTTTTAGATTGTAACTTTTGAATTGCTGTAATATCTTCGAGTTTTAAAGTCTGAATGCTGCTTCCCTGCAAACGTACACCACCGGGTTCATTACTTTGCGGCATAATGGTAATCATGTTTGAGCCCATTCCTGATAATGAAGACCTGATACTTTGTTTTGAACCTTCACCAATCGCCATCATGGCAATTACCGCGGCCACCCCGATAATGATACCGAGCATGGTTAAAAAAGCACGTAGCTTATTTCTTTTTAATGCCCTAAAGGCAATCTTTAATAAATTTATAATGCTCATGATCTTCTCAAATTAGTAATCATCAGATTCTGGTAAATTGGCAAGTGCCTCTTTGGCCGAACGTTGATTTTGATTGATACTGTCCTTTTGCACTTTTCCATCTCGAAGCATAATCGTTCTGGTACTAAAAGCAGCGATATCGGGTTCGTGCGTTACAAAAACAATGGTTTTACCTTCTGCATTCAGTTCCTGCATCAAAGCCATAATTTCGTATGAGGTACGGGTGTCTAAATTTCCGGTTGCTTCATCGGCTAAAATCATTACAGGGTGATTAACCAAGGCCCTTGCAATGGCTACACGCTGTTGCTGGCCACCAGAAAGCTGACTTGGAGTATGATCAAACCGCTCGGCAAGTTTTACCGATTCGAGCGATTTAATGGCTCTTTCTTTCCGTTCTTCAGCCGTGATGGTTTTGTTATAAAACAAAGGGAGCTCAACATTTTCCAGTGCCGATGTTCTCGGTAGTAAGTTATAGGCTTGAAAAACAAAACCAATCTTGGTATTCCGCAAGCCAGCCAGTTCATCACGGTTTAAACTTTTAACATCAACACCATCAAGCAGATAACTGCCCTCAGTAGGTTTATCTAAACAACCCAGGATATTTAAAAGCGTCGTTTTACCCGAGCCACTACTGCCCATAATGGTTACAAATTCGCCGGCCTTAATATCAAAAGTAATGCCTTTCAAAGCCCTAACGGTTTGATCGCCCATTACAAACTCACGTTTTAAATCGTGTATATCTAATATCTTCTGTTCCATTATTTCCTTCTGTTACCGCCTGGGCGTTTTGGCATAAAAGGACTAGATTGACCTTGTGCTGCCGCCTGACTTTTACCCATGCTTTGTGAACCTGTAATCACTACATCTGCCGCTGCTAATCCTGATAAAACTTCAACATGTGTATTGTCGTTTATACCGGTTTTAATTTTCTTCTGCACCAGTTCTTTCTGACTTTTTTGTACCCAAACATAAGCTTCGTCGGCTCCCGCCGGTTTCCTGTCTGGATTAATCCAGCTCATTTGATATTTACCAGCCAATGTTGAATCCGGAGCAAATTTTATAGCTTTGGTTGGGATAAGCAACGCATTATTTACCTCTTTGGTGAAGATGGTGATGTTTGCTGTCATACCGGGCTTTAACTTATTTGCATCATTCGAGGTATTGATAATGGTTTTATAAGTAACCACATTTGATGAAATGGATGGACTTAACCTGATCTCCTGAATGGTTCCTTTAAATGTATCGTTTAAAAACGCATCAACAGTAAATGTGGCTCTTTCTCCTTTTGAAATATCGCCTACATCTGCCTCATCTACAGATGCTTCTACCTGCATTTTGGTCAGGTCCTTCGCAATACTGAAAATGGTTGGTGTACTGAAACTTGCCGCTACAGTTGTTCCTTCACTTACACTTCTCGAAAGTACGGTTCCGTCAATTGGAGAATAAATACTTGCTAGTGATAAGTTCTTTTGTGCCGAGGCAAGTTGTGCTCTAATGCTATTAACCGATGCTTTTGAAGCGTTATAGGTATATAATGCATTATCATAATCTGCTTTGCTAACCGCACCAACCTTATACAGGTTACTTTGACGGCTGAAATTGCCCTGCTGGTAAACCAATGCACTTTGAGCGCTAACCAGGTTGGCCTGATATTGATTTACAGTCGCTTCAAACAAGGTTTTATCCAATTCAGCAAGCAGCTGTCCTTTTTTAACCTTTGAGTTGAAATCAGCATAAAGCGTTTTAATGGTTCCCGAAACCTGGGTACCTACAGCTACCGTATCTACCGGTTGCACTTTGCCTGTGGCAGTAACATTTTCTGAAATATAACCCATTTTAGGTTTTTCGGTTTCGAGAACAACCACCTGTTCTTTTTTGCGCAAAGCGAAGTACCAAACCGCAAACAATGCAACTGCGATACCGATGATAATAAATATTGTTTTCTTTTTCATGATTCAAATATTAAGGAGACTAGGCGGTAGCCATCATCATGTATTTTAGTTAGTAATAGGAACTCCTGTATAAAAATTATAGATCTTAGTGTAGAGGCTTGCTGTATATTTTGCCTGAACAAATGCCTGTAATGCCTGCACATATAAGTTTTTCTGTTGCAGGTTTTCTACAATGTTGTTGGTACCTTCTTTTAAAGCCGCATTCGAAATGCGTAAAGCCTCACCGGTATAGTTAAACTGCTCTTGTGCAGCGGCGTACTGGCTATTTGCATTTTGTACGTTAATGTATGCACGTTCTACATTTTGTGTCAATGTTGTTTTGGCATCTAAAAGTGATAAACGGGCCTGCTCAATACCAATGTTTGCCTTAGCAACATTTGTTTTGGTGACTTTTCTATCAAAAATCGGAATGGAAAGTGTCAGCCCTAAGTTTTGATAAAAACTATTATTTAACTGGTATCCATAACCTCCAATATTATTATTGTTATAGCCCGTATTTAGCGATCCGCCTAAACTCAGCGTAGGGCGTAAGGTTGATTTGGCCTTTGCCAGTTCAGTGGTTTGAAGCTGGATATTCAATTCACCGCTTTTAATTTCCGGACGGGTGCGTAATGCCTGATCTTGTGCTGAAGCCAAATTATTCAATGCAGGGGCTACTGCAACGGTATCAGTTGTACTTACTTCAAAAGGAGTAGCTGTAGGAATTTGTAACAGTTGTTTTAAGGTTAAAATATTCTGCTGTAAAGTATTCTGTGCTGTAACCAAAGTATATTTATCATTGGCATAAGTAGCCTGCAATTGCAAAAGATCTTTTTTGGCAATGGTTCCAAATTTAAATTGCTGTTCTGATTGTTTAACCTGGGCTTCGCTGGTGGTTAGAAGATCTTTTAAATAGGTGATATTTTCTCTGGCTAACAGAATATTCAGATAAGCCTGGGTGATGGAGATGGTAATATCGTTTTTAGCTGCTTCTACCGATAGATTTGCAGTTTGCAGGCTAAGTTCTTTAGACTTGATGTCATTTTTTAAATAACTTCCATTGTAAAGCGTCATATCAGAACTTAAGCCAAAACCACTGGTATTTTGCAAACCGGATTTATAATTGGTGATGGCTTGTGAAACATTTCCCGATAAATTTGGGAGTACAGCGGCTTTTGAAGCAATTAAATTTTGCTCAGCCGTTTGAGAACTCAGCTTTAAGGTATTGATGCTGATATTTTTTTCTTTGGCATATTCGATAGCCGTTTTCAGATCCCAAACTTGTGGGATATCCTGAGCTTTGGTTTTGAAGCCCGCACCAAGCAAAATGAGTACGACAATATATTTAATGTATCTGCTCATGGCGAATAAATTTTGTGTCTATAGAACTATTGAACACAAAAATATATCCGATTTAGGCCCCATTTTAACAATTGAGACCAATGCAGGAAATGCTGCGACGAAAGGTTAAAACTTTGAGATAAGTTGAAATCGGACTTTAACCAAGAAGTAGGACACTTTGTGTTTTTGGACAAAAAATAACACACATGCCTTAGATATTCTCAGGTGACTTAGGTGGTGAAAAAAATAATTAAACCACCTGAGAACTATGCGCACCAAAAAGATACAATTGTTTTTGTGTCTTTGTGCCTTCGTGGTCAAAAATTAATGCGCTATAACAGCCGAACCGGAAGATGCTTCAACCTCACTGGTGATAAACCTTCTACCAATTAATAAACAAAATAGGGCTATAAATGCAGCAGCCGTCATAACCAGGGGCATCGGAACAACCGAATGTTCACTAAATAAACTTACCATTACCGAGGCTAAAGCACCCAATCCCATCTGCAAGGCACCCATTAACGCAGATGCACTGCCTGCATTTTTGGTAAAAGGTGCGAGAGATAAAGCAGCAGCATTAGGATTGATCAGGCCTAAGCAGGCCAGAAATAATGCGATAAACCCGATGGTAGAATATAAGTTTAGCCAGTTATTTAATGCGAAAATCAAGAAAATCAAACTGAAAACACATTGTGCAATTAATGCCCAGGTTACAATCTTTTTGCTCGTAAACCATTTTAAAATCAGGCTATTTACCTGACTTGAGCCTATAAATGCTACTGATAACAAGGCGAAAATCCAGCCATAACCTGTTTTACTTACTTCATAAATCTTCATAAATACCTGAGGAGATGAAGATACATAAGCAAATAAACCCGAAAACGTGATGGAACTGATTAGTGCGTAGGTATAAAATTGAGGTTCTTTTAAAACGGTGTAAAAATTGGTTAAAATAGGTTTTGGTTTTAAAGAGTAGCTTGGATCTGGCTTATAACTTTCCGGTAATTTAAAAATAGAGGCCAGAAGCATTAAAACCGCCATCAAACCTAAAAACACGAATACATATTTCCAGCCTAATGCCGAAATTAAATAACCACCTGCTGTTGGCGCGAGCATAGGTGAAACAGCAATTACCAGCATTAATGATGCAAATACCTTAGGACTTTCTTCTACAGAGAACAAATCCCTAACCATTGCTACCGAAGCTACGGCTGTAGCACAGCTCCCGATGGCCTGTACAAAACGTAAAACAATCAATTGATTCACATCCGTTACAGCCAGGCATAAAAAAGAAGCAAAAATATACAGCGCTAAACCAAAGTATAAAGGTTTTTTTCTTCCAAATTTATCCAAAAGCGGGCCGTACAATAACTGACCAGCAGAAATCCCGATAAAAAAACTCGATAAAGAAAGCGCTACGGTAGATTCTGTGCTTTTTAAATCCTTTGCAATATCCACAAAACCAGGCAGGTACATATCAATTGAAAAGGGGCCAAGCGCGGCCAGTGAGCCCAAAATAAGGATCAAGAAAAAGTGTTGTTTTTTAGCCATGAAGTTAACCAGAATTTGATGGCGCAAAGATTGGGAGATTTAAGTTCTTAACCTATTTTTAGCGTCGAGCGATTGTAAAAATCATCATTTTATGTTGAACTAATTTTACATAAGGGCAGATGCGTAATCTTTGTGTTATCAATGCTAAAAATAGAAGCCTCTTTATGCTAAAATCCGCGATTTATTTTTAGATTTATACTCTATGACTTTTAAGACGAAAGAAAGCCGTTTACTACTCATTCTGGGTAGCTTTTTTGTGGCCAATGCCATATTATCAGAGTTTATCGGGGTTAAATTATTCAGCGTAGAAGAAACGCTCGGTATTAAAAAGTTTGATATTAACCTTCTTGGTGTTCCTAATTTGTCATTTGTGATGTCTGCCGGTGTATTAACCTGGCCGATTATTTTCATCATGACCGATATTATAAATGAATATTTTGGTGTAAAACAAGTCCGCTTTCTATCTGTCCTTACCTCAATTTTAATCGCTTTTGCTTTTTTGGTGGTATGGGGATCGATGCATTTAAGTGCTGCTGATTTTTGGGTACACCAGAATATAAATGGGGAAGACCTGAATATGAACAATGCTTTCGCCGGGATTTTTGGTCAGGGGATGTGGATTATCGTAGGTTCCATCACTGCATTTATTATTGGACAACTGGCGGATGTTTTGATTTTCCACCGGATTAAAAAAATTACCGGAGAACGAGCATTATGGTTGCGTGCAACTGGCTCAACATTGGTATCACAATTGATCGACAGTTTTGTGGTGATTTTTATTGCCTTTTATTTAAACCCACAATACCATTACAGCTGGAAAATGGTCGCCGCAATCGGTTTGGTTAATTATACTTATAAATTTATTGTCGCCATTTTAATGACGCCTATTTTATATGTAGTACATGCCATTATTGACGGTTATTTAGGAAAAGACCTGGCGCACAAACTGATTAAAATGGCAGGTAGGGGATAATTTAACCAAATAATATAAAATATGAGATTAAACATTTTAATGCTCTTTGCTGTGCTTTCGTTATTGGCTTGTGCCAATAAAAACGAAAATAAAAAGGACCTTCATATTCAGGGTACCTGGCAATTGATTTCGGCTACCACTATTGATAAAGGAAAAAGTGAAACCACTGATTATTCAGGAAAACTGAAGATGATCAAGCTATTTAATAACAGCCATTTTGCTTTTCTGAAACATAGTCTTGATCCCAAAGATACCACTAGTTTTGATGCAGGCGGTGGAACGTTCATACTAAAAGGAGAGGATTACACCGAACACCTGGAATATTATAAAAACAAAAATTGGGAAGGCAAATCCTTTAATTTTAAACTGGCCATTCATCAGGATACTTTAATCCAAAAAGGAGTTGAAAAAGTAGAAGCCGCAGGGGTTGATCGTGTGATTATAGAAAAATATATTAGGGTAAAACCTTAACACTACTTATTATACTCAATTTTAATTCGAGATGTTTTTAAATAGAACATATTGTTGTTCTGATATAAAACATTTCTTATATTTGAGGTATGGGAAATGAGCTTTCGAAAAAAGAAATAGGTGAGCGTATTATAAATCTGCGTTTAAAAAAAGGATTCTCTCAGGATGATCTTGCAAAAAGTATTGGCATTTCGCGTCCATCATTAACACAGATAGAGTTGGGCAATAGAGGAATCAGTTTCAGTGAAATGCAAAAAATATCAGTTGTTTTGAGCTTTTCTCTGGATGACTTTGTATCTAAAAAATTTTACAACAAACAGTATTTAGAACTTCCGGATGAAGCAGAGGAAAATATTTCTGAAGAGCGTATTTCTGTACCTACATTAAATATAAATAAGTTTAAAAATATTTTGCTTTACATATTGGAGCGTTGTTCTGGCAAACCCAATGTAGGCGAAACAGTACTGTACAAATTGCTTTATTTCTCTGATTTTAATTATTACGAATTATACGAGGAACATTTAACTGGTGCCAATTATAAAAAACTTCCTTACGGTCCCGTTCCTCAAAAACTGGATATAATTATCGATCAGATGATTGAGCTAAAACAGCTTGAAAAAATCAAAACAGATTATAAGGGCTTTCCTCAAAAGCGATTTATACCACTAGAAAAAGCAGACTTAACAAGGCTCAAAGCCAGCGAAAAGGATGTAATTGATAAAGTAATCGATCAGATGAGCGATTGGTCTGCCAATGCTATAAGCGATTATTCACATAAAGATTTGCCTTGGGAAGTAACCGAAATTGGCAACGATATCAGTTATAATTTGGCTTTTTATCGCGAATTGCCTTATTCAGTAAGGGTTTATAATGAGGAAGAAAACGATTGATTATGCACTTTGAATCCATAATAGAATTTGACAAAGACCTTAAAAAACTTTTAAAGCGATACCGTAGCCTGAATTCAGATTTAGAAGATGTTAAAACTATTTTAAGGGTAAAACCAGATGAACGTAATCCTTTTAGTTTTCGGATAGATAATTTAGGTATTAACACCTGTGTAATTAAGATTAAGAAAATAACCTGCGATAGTTTAAAAGGGAAAGGAGTAAATACAGGCCTGAGATTAATTTATGCCTATTTTGAAGAAGAAAAGAAAATCATATTTATTGAACTTTACCATAAAAACGAAAAGGCCAACGAAGATAAAGACAGGATTTTAGCATATTTTAAATAAAGGCAAAAGGTCGGACTCGCTCCGACCTTTATACTTAACAACAAAACAAATAAAAAAATTAACCTTAAAAAATAAATTATAGGCTTGCCAATTCTGCGGCAAAAACATTTTCACTCAATTGCTCTTGTTTATAAATCTGTCTGCCGGTATAGGCAACAAAAACAGATTGATCTAAAAGCAAATCACGGTTTTTTATCAAACTTTCTAACTTAACGGTTCCAACCACATATTTATAGCTGCTGGCCGCATAACGCTCGCTAATGTTATCGAACTCCAATATTGTAATTAAATCTTCATCTGCATAGCGCAAATAAACTTCTAAAAGAATTTCTTCTGTATGTTTTACCCCGTTTTCTGAATGGTATTTTTTATACTCATAACGGTAATCGTAACGTAAAGCCGCAATATCAGATAGTACAGCTGCACCAGTAGGGTGACCACCTGCCCCTTTACCATAAAAGAACTGTTTATCAGCAAAGGCTGCTTGTACCGCAACTGCATTGTACTCATTTTCTACATTGTAAAGAAAATCATCTTTGGCCACCAGTTTTGGCAATACGTAAGTCACAATGTCTTTCGTATTTACTTTACGTGCCGTTGGAACCAACTTAATTTTAAAGTTTTTCTCACGCGCATATTTAATATCATGCTGAGAAAGGTTCTGGATACCGATATTTAAAATTTTATCGGGATTTACAAATAAACCATAAGCATGTGCTGTAGCAATGGCCAGTTTGTATTTAGGATCATAACCTCCCACATCCAAAATCGGGTCGGTTTCTGCAAAACCTAAATCCTGTGCCTCTTTTAATGCCGAATCGTAACTTTGGTTTTCGTTAAATATTTTCGAAAGGATATAATTTGATGATCCGTTAAAAATACCACTCAAGGCATGGAACAATTCATTGTCGTAATATTCTTCCAGGTTACGGATAATTGGAATACTGCCACAAACAGCACCTTCGTACAATAGGGAAGTGCCATGTTCCTGCTGTAAATCAACCAATTCCTTTAAATGTGTCGCGATCATTTTTTTATTGGCCGACACTACGTTTTTACCGTTTTTTAATGCAGTAGTTACAATTTCGTATGCCGCATCAGCATCATTGATCAATTCTACAATGGTATTGATCTCTGTGTTATTTAATATTTCGTTACGATCAGTTGTAAAAAGGTCTTTGTTTAAAGTACGTTTCTTCCTTGGATCTTTTATCGCAATTTTGATAATCTCCAGGTTCAGGTTCTGACTTTGGATAATATCCAATAAACCTTGTCCCACAACGCCAAAACCAAATAAACCGATTTTTAAATTCTTACTCATTGTTATTTTGTGATTACACAGATAGGAGGATTGCACCGATACTAACTGTTCTTATTTTTGTAATTTGTTTTAAATTTTGTTTAGACATCCAATTCCTTACCTTCCGCCTTTATACCCCCAACCTCTCTAAGCAGTATGCTGCAATTTGATGATCTTTTTATCCCGGCTTTCCTTGATAAAATTTCCGATTACATTGGTCAGGGCATCCGTTTCGATCAGGAAACCATCGTGGCCATAATCAGAATGTAAAGCCGTAAATTCTGCTCCAGTGATATGATCGGCTAAATACTTTTGCTCTGATAATGGAAATAAAACATCGTTTTCTATGCCGATTACCAAAGTATTTGCGGTGATTAATTTTAATGCATCTGCAATGCTTTTGCGGTTACGGCCAACATTGTGGCTATCCATTGCTTTAGTTAAATAATAATAGCTGTAAGCGTTAAAACGATTAATCAGCTTTTCTCCCTGGTAATTCTGATAAGAAGATGACCTGAAATTATCGGTTTTATCATTTACGCTTTCTACCTGGGTGCTTCCATAAGCGCTATAGGTTCTGTAACTTAATAGCGCAATGCTGCGTGCCGTTTTTAAACCCTTGCTACCGCCATTTGGCTGGTTTGCGTAAAAAGTTCTGTCGGTAGTAATGGCCAAACGCTGACTTTCGTTAAAAGCGATACCCCATGGAGAATGGGCTGCATTAGTCGCAATTAAAATCAGGTTTTCGATTTTATTGGGTTCCGAAATGCTCCACTCAACAGCTTGTTGTCCGCCTAATGAACCACCAATTAACAGTTTTATATAATCGATGCCCAAATGAGCAGCTAATAACTGGTGTGCCGAAACCATATCGCGTATGGTAAACTGCGGAAACGAAAGGTAATAAGGCAGGCCATTTACCGGATTGGTATTCAGCGGACTTGTACTTCCATAATGAGAACCCAGAACATTTGCACAAACAATATAATGCTCTTCTGGATTGAACAAGGCATTTTCACCAAATAAACCTTCCCACCATTCAAAAACATCTGCATTAGCTGTAAGCGCGTGGCAAACCCAGATTACATTATCTTTATTGGCATTTAATTTACCATAAGTTTGATAGGCAATCTGAAGATTGCGAATCTTTTTTCCGCTTTCTAGTTTAAACTGTTTGTTATAATGATATGTTGACGCAAAATTCCCCGAAGTGGATTTTACGTTATCTTTTTTACTGTTGTGCATTTTGTAATGTCGTTGTTGTTAAAAAGCCCTTTAAGGGGCAAGATTCTAGGCGAGTAAACTTTCAGTAGGAACCTGCGCATTAATGGCTGCAAATGCCTGCTCAAAATCGGCTTTAATATCATCGATATGCTCAATACCAACCGATACCCTTAATGCATTTGGTTTTACACCTGCAGCCAACTGTTCTGCCTCACTTAATTGTTGATGTGTGGTAGCTGATGGTTGAATAATCAATGTTTTAGCATCGCCTACATTGGCCAGGTGCGAAACCAGTTTTAGGTTATCAATTACCTGCGTAGCATTTTCTTTGCTGCCTTTTAATTCGAAAGATAAAACTGCTCCAAAGCCATTACTTAGATATTTTTTAGCCAGGTTGTTGTATTTGCTGCTTGCTAAGCCTGGGTATTGCACTTCTTCAACTAATGGTTGGTTTTCTAACCAGGTGGCCAGTTCTAAGGCATTATCTACGTGGCGCTGTACGCGGAGCGATAAGGTTTCTAATCCTTGTAATAAAAGAAACGAATTGAAAGGTGATAGGGCAGGTCCTAAATCTCTTAGTCCTTCTACACGCGCTCTGATAATAAACTGAATATTACCAAATGGTCCGCCGATGCCAAAAACATCACTGAAAACCAAACCGTGATAGCCTTCTGATGGCTCAGAAAACTGAGGGAATTTTCCATTGCCCCAATTGTAGTTTCCACCATCAACAATAACGCCGCCGATACTTGTCCCGTGCCCACCAATCCATTTGGTTGCCGATTCTACTACAATGTTTGCACCGTGCTCTAATGGTTTAAACAAATACCCTCCTGCTCCGAAAGTATTGTCGACCACTAAAGGAAGATCGTATTTTTTAGCAATTGCAGCAATTTTCTCGAAATCAGGCACACTAAATGCCGGGTTGCCAATGGTTTCCAAATAAATGGCTTTGGTTTTATCTGTTATTTTTGCTTCAAATTCTTCAGGCACATCCGGATTTGCAAAATCAACATGTATACCTAGGCGTTTAAAAGCCACTTTAAACTGGTTATAGGTTCCGCCATAAATGTGAGAGGAAGAAACAATACTGTCTCCAGCTTCTAAGATATTATTTAAGGCAATAAACTGAGCAGCCTGTCCTGATGCAACAGCCAAGGCAGCTACACCGCCTTCTAAAGCTGCAATACGTTTTTCGAAAACATCATTTGTAGGATTCATGATCCTGGTGTAGATATTCCCAAACTCTTTTAGCGCAAATAAATTGGCACCATGTTCTGCACTGTTAAATCCGTAAGAAGTAGTTTGATAAATCGGTACGGCCCTGGAGCCTGTTGTGGGATCTATTTCCTGACCAGCGTGTAATTGTAAAGTTTCAAATTTATATGATGTTGACATGATTGCTATTTTATTTGTTGAACGATTAGATATGTTGGTTTAGGTTGATCCTAAAACCTGGCAGGGCGTATCCCGATTTATCGGGACCTTCCAGTTTGAAAGAAACAAAAAAGGAAGATTTTTAAATTACTGTATGCAACAGCACATACAAGTAACCGCACGCATATCGCAACAAATAAAAGAAATAGAAGATTGTTCTACTTTTTTCGGTTTTGCACTGGGCTCGCTTAGCGATTGAAGATTTAATGTTTTCATCAGTTCTAATTTATATCTCCGAACAACACCGTGTTATCCGGTCAGGAATTGGCACCTTCTCTTTCTGAGGGTTGCCAGTGGGTCATCGAGCCAGTCTCTCGCCACTTCTTTATAAATCAACCCGTGAAGATTGACTTTTATTTAGCTTTCCGCCAAATAATATTTCAAATGTCTGAATTTAATTTTAATCTACAAAATAAAATTTTGATTTTAAATTAACTACCTATAAATGAACTTCTTATTTTTATCTTAGGTTTATCGTTAAAAACTTTTAATATAAAATTAACGCTTAATATTCTAAGTTTGTGCATCCTATCTAAATCGTAACTTCATGAAAAACACAAAATCCCTATGTTTAGGGCTATTATTTATAGTAGCAGGCTTAAACAATGTAAACGCTCAATTTGGAGGCTTAAAAGACAAATTATTAAAAGTGGGTACAGCCCAGGGCGCTAAAGCTTTAGGCGTAGATAAGTTTTTAAAACAGCCTGCTGCCATTACCACCAGTTTTGAAGATGTAAACAGGGAAGGTGAGAAAATGCCCGACTTTATTACTTCTTTAAAATTAAAAGCTCAGCCTTTATATTTATTGCCTAAAAACCCTGAAGGTGGTTTTGTGCTCTGCGAAGGTCTTTATGAGATGACCAATAAAAGTTATTGTTTAAAGGCCGGAACTTTTGCACCGTCAAAAGGAGATGGTTACATGTTTGCACCGGTTTTAGGCCCGAAAGAAGAGATTGTAGTTTCTATTCTGAAGAGTGCAGAAAAACATCCTGAAGTAGAACAGCACGATATACAAGCACTACTCTGGACGATTATTGCTAGAACAAAATTTGCCGATTATAACGGACAAGTTAAAGTAACCGCCATTAAACTATTAACAACCAAACAGCTTACCCAATTAGAAGGTGGCGCCATAGGTGTTTTGCCTTTTGATGTAATGGAAAAAGCCAAAGATCAATTGCCATCGGGTGTGAGGGCTGTTTTTGAAGCAGAAAACAATATCCGTCAGCTAGTGGCTTCAGGAAATTATACTTATGCCGATATGGAGAAATATGCCATAGTAGCAGGCATGGCTCCACCAAGAAGCGATGTGCCAAGTGGCATCTGGACAAAACACCCTGACGGTTATTATGTGCGTTATTTTCCTTCAGGATATTCGATCACCAAAGTGCAGGTATACGTGCCAAAAGAATTGTTAGCAAACGGAAATAAATTGGTTTATGATGCAGCAGGAGATATTGCATGCCCTGCCAATACAGGATCACAACGTTTAGCACAGACTAATGAGCCACTGGAGGCAAATTATTCGTTAAAGTTGACTACGATTTGTAATCCTAAGTAAGATAAAATAAATCGTCATTGCGAGGAGGAACGACAGCCTGCCCCGACTTTTCGGGGAAGCAATCTTATAACGATCGCTACTAGCGTTCGCATTAAGATTGCTTCGTAGGCTGAAAAAGCCTTCTCACAATGACGAAAATCTCTTTATCCCAGCGCCTGCGCTAAATCGGCAATAATATCATCTACGTGCTCTAATCCTACTGAAATGCGGAGCAAGTTTTTTGGTGTTTTGCTATCAGGCCCTTCTACCGAATATCGGTGTTCTATTAAACTCTCCACTCCACCCAAACTGGTTGCCTGAGCAAATAATTGAACTTTATTTACCACTTTATGGGCTGCTTCAACATCACCTTTAACCAGGAATGACATCATTCCGCTAAAATCTTTCATCTGTTTTTTTGCAATTTCATGCTGTGCGTGACTTTCCAACCCAGGATAAAATACAGCTTCCACATTTGGGTGTCCGTTTAAATAGTCGGCTACTTTTTTTCCGTTTTCACAATGGCCTTTCATGCGGTAGGCCAGGGTTTTAATGCTACGGGTTAATAAAAAGCAATCAAAAGGAGAGGGCACAGCGCCGCCGGTTTGCTGTATATTTTTGATGCGCTCCCATAATTCATCTTTTTTGGCCGTAATTAAAATCCCACCAAGTACATCACTATGGCCACCTAAATATTTAGTACTGCTATGCATTACAATATCAGCGCCCAATAAAATCGGATTCTGTAAAATTGGAGAAGCAAAGGTACTGTCGCAAACCAAAGTGATATTTTTAGCGTTAGCAATTTTGGCAATTTCTTCAATATCTGTAACCTTGAGCAATGGGTTAGATGGTGTTTCGATCCAGATTAACTGCGTATTGGGTTTAATGCTGCTTTGTATCAGGTTCAAATCCGTTTGATCCACAAAATCAAATTCCAGACTCTCATTAAAAATAGTAAGCAACTGTTTTTTTATTCCCCAGTACATGTCATCTGGTGCAATAATATGGCTACCAGGTTTTAATGCCTGGAACATGGCCAGTCCACAGGTATTACCTGAAGAAAAGGCTGCTGCATCTTCACCATATTCTAATTTGGCTACAGTGTTTTCTAAAGCAGACCGGTTTGGATTGCTTACCCTGCTATACATGTGTCCGCCCGGATAGCCGCCATCTTCGCCACGAAAAAAAGTTGTAGATAGATTAATGGGCGGTGTAACATCACCTGTGGCAGTTTTAACAAGATTAGAGGCGTGAATAGCAAGGGTTTCGGGTTTCATGATAATTGATGGTGGTATGAATAATATTGGGATGCAATTTAATAATTTGCCGCTAATTTAAGGTTCGTAATGGTTTTGGCAAGATTTATGTAACAAGTTTGTCGAAATTTAATTAAACAAAAAATGAAAAGATTATTTATAGCTATCGCAATAGCATGTTCTACTTTAGTAATGTTACAAAGTTGTAATACCGCAAAAAGGGTAACTGCTGGTGTTACGGGTAGCAGAGGTACAGTTGTTCGCGACTGGGTAGTTAGTAATGTAGCTTTAGAAGGTTTACCTGATGGTGCTGTACAAGGCCTATTTGGTGAAAAATCTTACAAATGTTTTCAAGGCAGTACATGGCATTTAACAAACAGTGGTAATGGCTCTTATACTTTACCAGCATCAAGTGCTTGTGGCGCTGTAATGCAAACTATTTTCTGGTCTGCAGCTCCTAAAGATCAAACTTTCCAGTTCAAAAAAATATTTGAAGGCGATAAAGCTAAAAATGTAGCAGAAGGTTACCGTTTGGTATTAACTGATCTTTCTAGCACACAGATGATCTTGAAATCTCCTATTGAATTTGGAGGTAGAACTGCAAACATTGTATTAACGTTTACACCAGCAGCAAGATAATTTAATATACCTTTGAAAAACATAAATGAGAGCACTTCTGAAAAGAGGTGCTTTTTTTGTTTCAACTTTCTTTTTTCTTTGCCACGGATGCACAGATTTACACGGAGGTTTAAGCGTTTATTTTCTATGGACAGTTTCTAAAACCGTCATTTGGTTTTAACAACTAATCATTCAGATATAAACTATCCTGTTTTAGTAACAGAAATACCGATTTATAAAGTGTTTTTTCCGTGCTTTCCGTGGCTGATATTATTCTGCTCAAGTGAGTTTTTAACTGGATACCCAATCCAAATCTGTGTTTATCCGTATTTATCTGTGGTTAATTATTGCGATTGACATTCAAAAATCGTGGTTTGTTACAAGAAAATGATTTTCAAATCGCCTCATTATTGTATTTTTGTTCAAAATAAATCAGGAATGAATACAACTGAGCAAGTTGAAAAAATATTAGCTGATACCAATTTATCAACTGAATTACAAAACATAGCACACAAAGTTCTTCACGGAGAGCGGATTACATTTGACGAGGGTGTATACCTTTATGAACATGCCGAATTAGGTTATGTAGGTGTACTCGCTAACTTTATCCGTGAGAAAAAGCATGGCGATAAAACTTATTTCAATCGCAATTTCCATTTAGAGCCAACCAATCTTTGCGTTTACGACTGTAAATTCTGCTCTTACTCGCGTTTACTTAAACAAAAAGAAGAGGGCTGGGCTTTAACCATGGAGCAAATGCTCGATATTGTTAAAAAATACGATGGTGAACCGGTAACAGAAGTCCATATTGTTGGCGGCGTGCTTCCACAATATGATGTAGCTTTTTATTCGGCATTGTTTACCGCGATTAAACAACATCGCCCTGATCTGCATGTAAAAGCATTAACACCTGTAGAGTACCACTATATTTTCAAAAAGGCTAAGATCGATTACGCAACAGGTATGCGTTTGATGAAAGAAGCCGGATTGGAATCGATACCAGGTGGTGGCGCAGAAATTTTCCATCCAGAAATTAGAGAGCAGATAGCAAAAGATAAATGTACCGGTCAGCAATGGTTGGATATACACGAAGAATGGCACAAATTAGGCATGCGCAGTAATGCCACCATGCTTTACGGACATATCGAAAAATATTGGCACCGCGTAGACCACATGGAGAAACTCCGTGAACTGCAAGACCGTACAGGTGGTTTCCAGACTTTTATTCCTCTAAAATTCAGAAATCAGCATAATCAAATGAGCAATGTGCCTGAAACTTCAGTAATTGAAGATTTAAGAAATTATGCCATTGCCCGTATCTATATGGATAACTTTGACCACATTAAAGCTTATTGGGCAATGATCAGTCGCGAAACAGCTCAGTTATCTTTAAATTATGGTGTGGATGATATCGACGGTACTTTGGATGATACCACAAAAATATATTCAATGGCCGGTGCAGAAGAACAGACGCCTGCAATGAGCACTAAAGAACTGGTTAATCTGATTAAACAGGTAGGAAGAAAAGCCATAGAACGCGATACATTATATAATGTGGTTACGGATTTCGAAAATGTAGTGTTTGAAGAGGAAAAGAAACCGCAATATTATAAGCTACCGGTAGTGAATTAGGATTGTTATGATGACAGGATTTTGATCTTATCACAAAGTCCAAAAAATTTAGTCAACAGAAACATTAATCCTACAATCCCATAATCTAAAAAAAATCCATTTTAATGGTTAAAGAAATATACATCATACGCCACGGCGAAACGGAACTTAACAGACAAGGAATAGTACAGGGCAGAGGTATAAATTCTGACTTAAATGATTTAGGCAGGGCACAGGCGGAGGCTTTTTACCAGACTTATAAAGACATTCCTTTTGATAAGATATACACTTCGGATTTAAAACGTACCTGGCAAACGGTTCAGAAGTTTATTGATTCGGAGTTGCCATGGGAAAAGCTTTCAGGATTAGATGAGTTGGCCTGGGGTGTTTGGGAAGGAAAACCTAATACCGAAGATGCGCGTGATGCTTTCCGTGATATGTTACAGAGCTGGGAGAATGGAGATTATACCGCTCATTTTGAGGGTGGTGAAAGCGTACAGGATGTTTATGAACGCTTAAAACAACCCATGGAAGTTTTAATGACCCGACCTGAAGAAAAAACAGTGTTGCTTTGTATGCATGGCAGGGCAATGCGCGTTTTTCTATGTTTATTATTGGGTAAGCCATTGAACGAAATGACAGAATTCCCTCATCAGAACACCGTGCTTTATAAAATGGGTTTCGAAGACGGGAAATTTACCGTTCTAGAATTTAACAGTGCCGTCCATTTAGACGGTTTAGTAATTGAATAATACGCTTATCGCCGAACGCGAAGCGCAAAATATAACACCTTGAATAAGATTAAAATATCGGCTGTTGCCTACACCAACACCAAAGCTTTTATATACGGATTAAAACATTCGGACATTATAAATAAAATTGATTTAAGTTTAGATATCCCTTCAGATTGTGCAGCAAAAGTAATTAACGGTCAGGCTGATATCGGGTTAATGCCTGTTGCAGCAATTCCATTGGTTCCCAACGCGAACATCGTAGCAGATTACTGCATCGGTAGCGATGGTGGTGTAAATTCTGTATTCATTTTTAGTGAAGTTCCGGCGGCCGAAATTAAAACGGTAAGATTGGATGCCCATTCCCGTACATCGAACAATTTAGCTAAAGTATTGCTTAAGTTCCATTGGAAAAAGGAAGTTGAGTTTACAACTGATCCAACTGCAAAAACAGATGCTTTTGTTTTAATTGGCGACAGAACCTTTGGTAAAAAAGACGATTTTGCTTATGCTTATGATATGGGTGAAGAGTGGAAAAATTTTACAGGCTTGCCTTTTATGTATGCTGCCTGGGTGGCTAATAAAGAAATTTCGCAAGAATTTAAGGATGAATTTAATACCGCTTTAAAATTTGGCCTGGATCATAGAAAGGAAGTTTTAGCAGAACTGCCAGAATCTCAAAATTTCGATTTGGAAGACTATTTGTATCATAAACTTCAGTTTGACGTAACAGACGACCGCAAAAAGGCATTGAATTTGTTTTTGGGGTATATTCAAGAATTAGAAAATTAAGTATATAATATCGTCATCTCGACTGTAGCGCAGCGAAATGGAGAGATCTATAATTAGATTTCTCGACTACGTTGCATTTCGCTCGAAATGACGATTTTATCTATTTATTTAAGAAGCTATTTTTTGAAAGTTTGAATGTAATTAATGACTTTTCATCTTCCCCGCCACTTTTTCGAGTGTACTTTTTAATTTTGTTAAAGCGCCTGTAATGGCCAGATCGTAGGTATTACCGAGGTTAGAAACTGCAATAGGTTCTTTGCCTGTAATCCTGGCTTCTAATAAACATCTTTTATCATCTAAGCCATCTTTACTGCCATTTTCATCAGATAAATGTACTTCCAGGCGTGTAATTAAATCACTATATCTGCTCAAACCTTCACTTAACTGGGTTTGGATTTTTTCATCGTATTCCTGGTGTATGGTTAAATTTTTGTCGGTATTTAGTTGGATCGTCATAATTAAAAGATTAAGTTAAATTTATATTAGGTTAACACATGAGTGAGGTTAATTGTTTCTATTGGTTAACTGGTTGATCGTATAAATTGTTAACTGTACAAGTACGAGAACAATTATGCAAAATTGGTTTAAACAGCCCGTTGTTAAATAAACCTGATTGAAATGAAAAGCCCGTAAGTGAGGAACGAGCGCGGACTTGTAATGAAAAGCAGGACTGCACAATCCCAAATGAACAGAACCCTTCATTTTTAAATCATGGTTTAACTGTAGAGTAATGGTTAACTGTTAGAGCAATGGTTAATTTTAACAGATGCTTTAATTCCTACGATTAACCGATTAAACCACCAATTTTTTTTAACTTTTCAACAAAACAGTTGTAAAATGCTTATTCGTGTTATCTTTATGGCTTTTGTAAATTAATTTCAGTTTTGGCTAAAGACACAAATAAAGAAACCCCGTTAATGCAGCAATACAACGCAATTAAAGCGAAGTATCCGGGCGCACTTTTACTATTTAGGGTTGGCGATTTTTATGAAACCTTTGGCGAAGATGCCATTAAAACGGCACAGATTTTAGGCATAGTATTAACCAGAAGAGGTACAGGTCCAAATGGCGGTGCATTAGAATTGGCAGGATTTCCGCACCACTCATTGGATAATTATTTATCCAAATTGGTTAGGGCAGGACAACGTGTGGCCATCTGCGATCAGCTCGAAGATCCTAAAACCACAAAAACCATTGTTAAACGTGGTGTAACTGAATTGGTTACACCGGGGGTGGCTTACGGTGATAATATTGTAAACCAGAAATCGAACAACTTCCTGGCCTGTGTTTTCTTTGATAAAGCACAATTGGGTGTTTCATTTCTAGATATATCGACAGGCGAATTTTTAATTGCTCAGGGAAATAGCGATTATATTGATAAACTTTTGCAAGGTTTTAAACCTACGGAGGTTATTTTTCAGAAATCGAAGCGACAGGCTTTTACCGAAAACTTCGGCGACCGCTTTTATACTTTTGGTTTAGATGAATGGCCTTTTACTTCTGATTATGGTAATGAAACCTTGATGAAACATTTTGAGGTTTCTTCTTTAAAGGGTTTTGGTGTTGAGCGTTTGCAGAGTGGAATTGTAGCCGCAGGTGTGATTTTGCATTATCTGGGCGAAACAGAACACCGTAACCTGCAGCACATCAGCTCGATAGGTCGTATTGAGGAAGACCGCTATATGTGGTTAGATCGTTTTACCATCCGTAACCTGGAGCTGGTAAACTCGCCTAATGATAATGCAGTAACGCTGTTTGATATTTTGGATCATACCTGTACGCCAATGGGTGCGCGTTTGTTGCAAAAGTGGATCATTATGCCTTTAAAAGAACTTAAACCGATTCAGGAGCGACTTGGAATGGTAGAGTATTTTGTGAAGCATGAAGAATTACAGGGCGAGTTTTTAAATAACATCAAACAGATTGGCGATTTAGAGCGATTGATTTCTAAAGTAGGCTTGCAGCGCGTTGGCCCGAGAGAATTGGTTGCCTTAAAACGGGCGCTTTATCATATCGAAGCCGTTAAAAAACTGGCTGCTGACTCTAAAAATCCTTTTTTAATCAAAATAGCAGATCAGTTAAATCCTTGTTTGGCGATTAGAGAAAGAATTGAAAGGGAATTACAGCCTGAGCCACCAGCTTTGCTGATTAAAGGAAATGTAATCGCAGACGGCATTGACGAAGATTTAGACCGCTTGCGCAAAATAGCTTTCGGTGGCAAGGATTATCTGGTGCAGATACAGAAACGTGAGGCAGAAGCAACAGGTATCCCATCCTTAAAAATTGCCTTCAATAACGTTTTTGGTTATTATTTAGAAGTTACCCATACCCATAAAGATAAAGTACCAGAGGGTTGGATCCGTAAACAAACGCTGGTAAATGCCGAGCGATATATTACTCCTGAGCTTAAAGAATACGAGGATCAGATTTTAGGTGCTGAAGAGAAGATTCAGGCCATCGAAATCCGTTTGTATAATGAACTGATGTACGAAACCGCCAGCTACATCAAACCGATCCAACTCGATTCGTTTTTAATTGCTCAGCTGGATTGTTTATTGTGTTTTGCACAGCTGGCCGCTAAAAACCATTATAACAAGCCAAAAGTCACTGAAAATAAGGTGCTTGATATTAAAGGTGGTCGTCACCCGGTAATTGAAAAGCAATTGCCTGTAGGGCAGGAGTATATTACTAACGATGTATATCTGGATACCGATAGTCAGCAGATTATTATGATTACCGGACCCAACATGGCCGGTAAATCGGCTATTTTAAGGCAAACGGCTTTAATTGTTTTAATGGCGCAAATGGGTTCATTTGTACCGGCAAAAGATGCAGAAGTAGGTTTGGTAGATAAAATTTTTACCCGTGTAGGTGCTTCTGACAATATTTCGTCGGGAGAAAGTACATTTATGGTGGAGATGAATGAAACGGCTAGTATTTTGAACAATATTTCGGATAACAGTTTGATTTTATTGGATGAAATTGGTCGTGGAACAAGTACTTACGATGGTATTTCGATTGCCTGGGCCATTGCCGAGTTTTTACATCAACATCCAACCTCGCGACCTAAAACGCTTTTTGCTACCCACTACCACGAATTGAACGAGCTGGCGAATACCATGCCGCGCATTAAAAACTTTAATGTTTCGGTAAAAGAGATGACGAACAAAGTGATCTTTTTACGCAAGCTGGTTCCGGGTGGAAGTGAGCACAGTTTTGGTATTCATGTGGCTAAAATGGCCGGTATGCCACCAAAACTGATTGGTCGCGCAAACGAAATATTGAAAAAACTGGAAATTGACCGTACTGAAGGACAAAGCATTAAGGACAGCATTAAAAAAGTGCAGAACCAGGCTTACCAGTTGCAAATGTTTGCCATTGATGATCCTGTTCTGGTAAAAATCCGAGATACCCTGAATAACCTGGATGTAAATGCATTAACGCCAGTAGAAGCACTGTTGAAATTAGACGAAATACAGCGATTGATTAAGAATTAGGAAAGGTGTGTGGTGTGAGGTTTAAGGCCTAAGGTCTTAGTATTCCTATACCCCAGCGCCATTAATATTGATACAATGGAAATAACCATAAACCTTCCACCTTATACCTTAAGCCTCAAAAAAAAAATTTTTTATTTAATAGCACTCATGCTATTCCTGTCATCCTGCGGGTCAAAAAAATATACCGTTAGAAGTGATACCAAAGCCTCGAAAGCGGCTGATGCCATGGCGAATTTAAAAAGCAAACAACTTTACCGCTTCATTACGGATTGGACAGGGGTGAGGTACCGTTTTGGCGGATTGGATAAGAGTGGTATCGATTGTTCTGGTTTTGCATTTTTATTGGAGAAAGAAATTTATGGAGTTACACTACCAAGGATTTCACGCGATCAGGCTAATGCGATTAGAAGAAAGGATGTGGACAATTTAAAAGAGGGCGATCTCGTATTTTTCTCTTTTGGTGGAAATGATGTAGATCATGTGGGTGTTTACCTTAATAATGGCTTTTTTGTACATGCAAGTACTACACGAGGGGTAATTGTAGATGATTTAACCTTGCCAGCTTATCAGAAGGTTTTGGTAAAATCAGGATCGGTGAATTAGTTTTTCCAGGGAGGGCGGCGTCATTTCGACTGAAGTGCAACGGAATGGAGAAATCTTTAATATTGGTTTATTCATTCCCAACCCGATAGCTATCGGGTTGATTGGGAATCTTAAAGCTTCCTGCATTACGATTCCTGCCTGCGCCTATCGTGTGGACACAATTAATTATAACATTTTTCTATCGCTCTATGCCGCGGGGCATGGTACTTTGGAGCGCCAAAGTACCCAAAGCGCTTTGTCAATCCAGCAATGAGCCTTTTGCACAATCTCACGCGCATCAAAAAAACAGCGACACTTCGTTTTGTGTTCAATATTTTTTAAAATTAAATCATCGTTTATGAACACAAAACCACTGCGTTTCAGGTTTGTTACTGCCATTTTTACTGTTGTGCACCTGTTTTTTTGATTTCCCTGGCCCTTGGGATTGACAGCGTCCTTGGTTAAAATCCGTACTTTATTAAAGTTGGTTAGCAAAATGCCTAAAAATACTTAAAAAAGATGTGTCAACACAATAGGCCTGAGCGGGAATGACGAGCACTTTAAAACAAACTTTATTATTTTTCGTTATTCATTTATGCGTATATTTTTCATAATCTGCTTATCTTTAATTACTTATTCTGTTAATGCGCAGGTAAAACTGCTCAAATTGGATGATTTGGATAAACGCATTGCCAATGGAAAAGATACTACTTATGTAATTAATTTTTGGGCTACATGGTGTTCTCCATGTGTTGCAGAGCTACCGAATTTTGAGAAATTACCTTTAGCGAATTTAAAAAAACCGGTTAAAGTACTTCTGGTGAGCCTGGATTTTAAATCAAAACTCCAAAAGGAAGTAATTCCATTTGTGGAGAAGAATAAGATTAATGCTGAAGTATTTCTTTTGAATGAACCCGATCAGCAACAATATATAGAAAGGATCGACAAAAAATGGTCGGGTGCTATTCCGGCTACGCTGTTTGTAAACAAAAACACCAGACGTTTTTACGAAAAGGAATTTACGGAAACGGAACTGAAAAATACTTTGTTAAACTTAAAATAGATCGTTATGAAAACATTGATTTTAATGGCTTTTATGTTATTTTCCGTAGTAACATTTGCACAAACTGAAGGTTATAAAGCAGGCGATGTAGTGAAAGATTTCTCCTTGAAGAATGTAAACAACAAAAACGTTTCGCTAGCCGATTATAAGGATGCCAAAGGTTACATTGTGGTCTTTACCTGCAATACCTGTCCGGTAGCTAAAGCTTATCAAAATCGTGTTGCTACATTAAATGCAACTTATACAGCAAAAGGTTATCCGGTTATAACCATTAATCCAAATGATGCAGAAGCTGTACCTGATGAAAGCTTCGAAAAAATGCAGGCTTTGGCTTCTGAAAAGAAATTCAGCTTTCCGTATCTCTTAGATTCTGATCATGTAGTAACTAAACAGTTCGGTGCAACCAGAACACCACATGTATTTATCTTAAACAAAACTGATAAAGGAAATGTGGTAGAATATATCGGCGCCATAGATAATGATCCCGAAGAGGCAAATAATACCAAAGTTGATTATGTGAAAAATGCAGTTAATGAATTATCTCTTGGCAAAAAGCCAGTAATCTCCTCTACCAAAGCCGTTGGCTGTAGCATTAAGTGGAAAAAGGGTTAAACGTAACTTAACCACCATTGCCGGTGTGTCTCCTTATATTTTTTAAACCACCGGCATGGTAAATACAATGACGCCACTACGCAAATCCATATTAAATATACGATAGGCAAACTAAAGCCAAACGCTGCAGGCCTAAATAAAAACGGCACCTGTACAATTTCCTTGGTGTTATGCCCTGTGGCGAAAAATACTATAACAAGAATGGTATGCAAAAGATAAAAATGAATTACATAGTAAAAGAAAGGTACCGAGCCATACACTGAGGCTATTTTGGTAAACCAATTATTAATTTTTTCTGTAAAAGCTAAAATCAACATCGCCGTACCCAAAGTCATGGAGATATATTGTAGTGATGGCGGGTATTTGCTCACGTTAAAAAAGGCTAAAAGATTCTTAAATAAGTCGTGATATTCTTTCCGCGGAACCGGATCTCCATATATATTAATTAACCTTAAAGCAATAAAAAGTAACAGCGTTAGTGAGCCTGTAATCAATAAATTGCGCTGTCTGCGTCCTGCTTCGTAACCTTTCTTAAACCAGGCACCAATTCCATAACCTACAAACATGACACCTGTCCATGGGAGGATGGCATAGAAGACACCAACTAAATGATTGGCTGATAAAGGGACAACCGTTCCGGATGCGGTAAAGAACACTTTTAAAATCAATCCACCGGTTGGATCTTTTGGTGCTGGAAATAAGTTGAAAACATTGTGGCCAAAAACCAGAATTAAACCAATAATTAATACCGTTTGATATGAAATCCGGCTCGCCAAAGCTAAAAAAATCATGCTCCAGCCAATTACCCATATTACCTGAAGAATAATAAAATTATATGAAGGATTAAAGGTTAATCCAAGAGAAATGATTGCGATTTCTATAAAAATCAGCCATAACCCGCGTTTTAATAAAAAAGAACTGGCCTGTGCCGGTGTTTTATGCTGTGCGGATAAATAAGCAGACAGGCCTGAAAGAAAAACGAAAGTTGGTGCACAAAAATGTGTAATCCAACGGGTAAAAAACAGGATTCCGGTTGTGGTATCGGGGTTTAAAGGATCGCCTGTCATTGCTCCGATATGAAAAAAATCCCTCGTATGGTCCAAAGCCATAATGATCATCACAAGTCCGCGTAATATATCTATCGATAAAATGCGTTTTGATAGGGCAGTGCCATCAGTATTCATGGTAACAGGTTTAGTTTCTTAAATATACAAATTCAATTTATTTCATGAATGCTTAATGCTTCAGGGTTGTAATATTTGTGTATATCATTTAGTTAAGGTAAAGAAAATCGATTTAGGAGTATTTCAATTGCTGTTTATCATTTTGATGTTCCAAAAATTATAATAATATTTGTTAAGCGCTAACCGAATAAAATCTTCTTCTTAATATTGTATACTATCAATATCAGACAGATGCCGGTTAATAAAAACAGAACCAAATTATCATAACACATCATAATGAAAAGAAGAACATTTATACAAAACACAGGCTTGTTAGGAGCAGGGGTTGTCGCATCGAAATTTTCTTTAGCGGCTAATCTCGCCCCGGAATTTCCTGTGGTACGTGTAGCTGCTGCAAAACGACATTTTCAGAGCAAGGCCGTAGATGCTGCTATTAAAACTTTCCAGGCTAACGTTAAAAACCCCGAATTGGCCTGGTTGTTCGAAAACTGTTTCCCTAATACACTTGATACTACTGTTTACCATTCTGAAAAAAATGGCCGACCAGATACGTACGTGATTACCGGCGATATTGATGCCATGTGGCTGCGAGATAGTTCGGCACAGGTTTGGCCTTATCTACAGTTCGTAAATGAAGATGAACCACTTAAAAAACTAATTGCTGGTGTAATTATCCACCAAACACAGTGCGTTTTAAAAGATCCTTATGCAAATGCCTTTTATGGCGACGCCACTAAGGTAGGTGAGTGGAAAACTGATAAAACAGCTATGCAGCCAGGTGTACATGAGCGTAAATGGGAAATAGATTCGTTATGTTATCCAATCCGTTTAGCTTACCATTACTGGAAAAAAACAGGCGATAAAACACCTTTCGATGCCGATTGGAAAAAAGGAATCGAAGCTACTTTAAAAACATTCAAAGAGCAGCAGCGTAAGGCCGATAAAGGTCCATATCATTTCCAGAGGGAAACTACCCAGCCTACAGATTCATTGCCAATGGCAGGTTATGGTTTCCCGGTAAATCCGGTTGGTTTGATCTGTTCGGCTTTCCGTCCGAGTGATGATGCAACCATCTTTCCTTTCCTTGTTCCATCTAACTTTTTTGCAGTTTCAAGCTTAAAGCAGGCGGCAGAAATGATTAAGGCTTTGCAGAGCGATAAAACGCTGGAAAGCAATTTATTAAATCTTGCTGATGAAGTAAATGCGGCTTTACAGAAACATGCCATTGTGAACCACCCAAAATATGGTAAAATTTACGCTTTTGAGGTGGATGGTTTTGGAAGTTCTTACCTGATGGACGATTCTAATGTACCAAGTTTATTGGGACTACCTTATTTAGGTGCCATGAAGATAGAAGATCCTATTTATCAGAATACCAGAAAATTTGCCCTTTCTAAAGATAATCCTTATTTCTTTAAAGGTACAGCTGCAGAAGGTATAGGCGGACCACATGCCGGGCAGGACATGATCTGGCCAATGAGCATCACCATGCGGGCTTTGACCTCTAAAGATGACGCCGAAATTAAATACTGTATCGATACTTTGCGTAAAACACATGCCGGCAAAGGTTTTATGCACGAATCTTTTAATAAAGACAATCCTGCAAACTTTACAAGGGCCTGGTTTGCGTGGTCTAATACTTTGTTTGGCGAACTGCTTTGGCGAACCTATCACGAAAAACCAGCTTTGTTAAAAGCGTAACATATACAGTTGTATTGATCAGTGATTTCATTTTGACTGATCAATATAGTCTTGCTTTATTAAAATTATCTTAATAGCATTTAGCCGGTTTATTGCATGCAGTCAACATTATTTACGTGGATTTTATACTCATAAGTGTTAAATCCACGTTTTTTGTAAAACATGCGTTAGAATATTTAATCGATAGCGCTTACAAGAAGAAATATTTGTAAATTGCAGCAAGATTATTCATTCCGCTTTGCAAGATCCCAATAGAACCATCCTTTCTGATATAGAGAGTATTAACAAAATACCTGCTGTTGCACATATTTTAGAAATTGTGTGCCGGACAACAGGAATGGGCTTTTCTGCTGTGGCCAGGGTAACTTCAGATAAATGGACTGTATGTGCAGTTCTGGATGAAATTAATTTTGGTTTACCGGTAGGTGGAGAACTGAAGTTAGAAACAACCATCTGTAATGAAATCAGGCAACACCAGCAAGCCGTTGTGATTGATCATGTTGATGAGGATGAGAATTTCAAGGGTCATCATACACCGACGATGTATGGCTTTCAAAGTTATATTTCAGTTCCGATTATTTTAAAGAACGGCGACTTTTTTGGTACACTGTGCGCAATTGATCCTAAACCGGCCAAGCTTAAAAATCCTACCATAACAGGAATGTTTACCATGTTTGCCGATTTAATTGCATTTCATTTAGATGCACTTGAACAAATAGCCATTACCGAAAAAGAGCTCAAAAAAGAGCAGGAGATAGCCATTTTAAGAGAGCAGTTCATAGCTATATTAGGCCATGATCTCCGGAATCCTTTAAATGCAATATCGAGTAGTGCGCAGTTATTATCGCGTTTGAATTTAGACGAACGTGGAATCCGTATTGCAAAAATTGTTAAAGATTCTTCATTCAGGATGAATGGTCTTATAGAAAATATGCTCGATTTTGCCAGTGGGCGTTTGGGTGAAGGAATTACCATTAGCAGAACACCCGATGAGGATTTAGAAAAATTACTGATTCAGGTGGTGGATGAGTTGCAAACCATTTGGCCGAGCAGAAATATAGCGCTAAATTTTGATTTTAGTTACCCGGTTAATGCAGATGGCAAGCGTTTGGCGCAGCTTTTTTCCAATCTGCTGGCCAATGCCTTAAATTATTCTCCGGCAGATTCTACCGTAGAAATTACTGCTTTTAGTACCAGCAAGGAGTTTAACCTTTGTGTGGCCAATAAGGGAAAACAGATTCCGGCCGCCACTATGGAACGCTTGTTTCAACCTTTTTCGAGGGGAGAGGTAGAGCCAAATCAAAAAGGACTTGGTTTGGGTTTATACATTGCATCAGAAATAGCCAATGCACATGAGGGATCTTTGGATGTATCTTCTACACCAGAAAAAACCTGTTTTACCTTGCGCCTACCTTACAAAAAATGATAACCTTAAACGATCAGTTGCCAACCTCTACACTATTAGAATTAAAAGTTGGGGATGATATTTCCAATGGAAACCAATCAGGCAAAATTAAAAATATCGAGATCAGCGAAACAGATGAATTTTTAATGTTTTTATTCCAATTAGAAAATAACCACATTATTATTAAAAAACTCAAACAGGTTTGCTAGTTATTTCCGTTCGTCATTTCGACCGAAATGCAATCGAGCGGAGAAATCTGCTGCTAAATCCCTGTTATAGATTTCCCCACTGCGGTCGAAATGACGTAGTTTTTCAGGATAACAATTGCATATAAAGCCATCTTATTAATCTTATAAAATTGGTCTCGGATCGAATATTACCTGAAACGATTGAATTTTTTCATCTACTAATTTGTACCAGCCACAGGAAAAGATTGTTTTTGAGCCCATATTAATATCATACCACAGGCAAACTTCTTCCTGATCTACAAATACTTTTTTAACATCGTATTTGAATTTCATCTTTTTCATGTCTTCTACATACACATCGGCACCATTTCTTTCGCCCATTACGCCTTTAAAAGTCATGTCGTCTTTCAATTGCTGTCTGGCCAGATCAAAGTCTTCCGCATTTAATGCATTGATAAAATCAAGCACAACTACTTTCGCATTGTGTTCTGTTGTTATTTTATTGGATGTACTCATAGTTTTCCTTTTAAATAAAAACGAATATCAGAATAGAAAATTTTAAAATAAATAATCGAATGACAACATGTTGTATTAGCTTTTTTATTTGTTCTCTCACTCTATCCTTCAAAACTATAAACTTTTCCTACCTGCGTTCTAAAGCTGTATTTAAAATCATTTCCTGATTTTTCTACTGTAATTCCTTTAATTTTTTTAAGCGCATTCGGACTTCTCACCATACAATCTTCTCCAGATAGCGATTTGATTGATAGTTTTACAATTTTACCATCTTTCCATTGCAAATTGATAATTTCAAAGTTGCCTCTTGCTTTTAAGCCCTGGATACTTCCCGCCGACCATTGATCGGGCAGTGCAGGTAAAAACTGTAACTCGCCTGTTTGGCTCTGTAATAACATTTCTGAAATGCCTGCCGTGTAGCCAAAATTCCCGTCAATTTGAAAAGGTGGGTGCGCGCAGAAAAGGTTCGAATAAATTCCGCCGCCTTTATTATAGTCAGTGCCTGATCCGCCAACTGGTGTAATAAAATTCTGTAATATTTTATAGGCATGATTACCATCCTGTAACCTTGCCCAGAAATTCATTTTCCAGGCCATAGACCATCCTGTTGATTCATCACCACGGGCGGTTAGGGTTACTTTTGCAGCTTTAGCTAATTCTTGTGTTGTAATGGTGCTGATTTCCCTGCCTGGATGCAAACCAAAAAGGTGGGAAATGTGCCTGTGCTGGTCTTTCGGGTCATCACGATCGGTTTCCCATTCCTGCAATTGGCCCCATTTACCGATTTTTGGTTTCAGTAAATGTGCTTTAAGATCGGCTATATGGTTTTTATAATCCTGATCGATGCCTAAAATTTCAGCAGCTTCAATATAATTGGTAAACAAATCGAATACAATCTGTTGATCGTGGGTTACACCATCTTCAGTGGGCCCGTGCTCCGGCGACCAACCCAAAGGTGATACCAAAGTGCCATCAGGTCTTCGTTTTAGATGATCATCCCAAAATTCTGAAATTTCTTTAATAATAGGATAAGCGAAATTTTTCAAGTAGGCCTTATCTTTTGTAAAGGCATAATGTTCCCAAAGGGCCTGAGCATACCACGCACTTCCTGGTGTGTTCCATAAAAAGCTCATTCCACCAAAAATATTATTTTCCGTTTTAACCGTCCAGCCACGGGTGTTTGGGTATTGTTTGCGTGTTGCAATGGCACTTACTTCTCGCATACTGTTAATATAATCCAGGTATGGAATATGGCATTCGGAAAGGTTCGTCGGTTCTGCCAGCCAGTAATTCATCTGGATATTGATGTTGGAGTGATAATCACTTCCCCATGGTGGTGTATTGCTTTCGTTCCAAAGTCCCTGTAAATTGGCAGGTAAACCACCTTGTCGTGAAGAGCTGATCAATAAATACCGTCCATATTGGTAAATTAAGGCTTCCAGGTTATGATCGGGAGTTTTCTTATAATTGATTAGTCTTTGGTAAGTGGGTAAACTATTATTCTTAACGTCACCATCCCCTAAATTAAGGCTTAAACGATTAAATAACTGCTGATAATCGTGAATGTGATTTTTTAATAATGCAGCATATGTTTTTGGTAAAGCTTGTTTAAAAATGTATTCTATTTTAAGAGCGGGTTCTTCTCCTTTCCAGTGCTGTTCGCGTTTATTGTTGTAATTGGTAGCCGCAGTAAAAATAATGGTGATGGCATCTGCCTGATCTATTTTTAATTTTTCACCATCTTCATCCTTTACCGGGTAACTTTTTCCGCTTTCAATTTTCACTACTGCAGTAGCCTGGTAAGGCATTCCATTTGATAATTTGCCACTAAATTCAACTTTATTTCCATTAACCGTTATTTTTCCACCATGCGCATTTTTTAGCCTTATGGCAACGGAATATTTGCTTTTTTGATCAGCAGTAAGTCTCAAAACCATTACTTTATCCGGAAAGCTGCAAAAATATTCGCGCTTGAAATGGGTGCCATTTTGAGTATAACTGATGGAATGAACTGCATTAGCAAGGTTTAGCTCACGTTTATAATCGGTAAAATTTTGATCTTTCTGGTCGAAATCGATAAAGAGATCCCCAAAAGCCTGGTACATGCCTCTATCATTTTCATCACCTGTCCAAAGTGTATTATCATTAAACTGGATATGTTCGTTATTTACACCTCCAAAAATCATCCCCCCGATGCGGCCGTTACCAATAGGGTAGGATTCTGTCATCCAGTCCTTAGCCGGCTTATTGTCCCAAAGCAATAAACGGGTGGTTTGTTTACTTTGCGCGAATAGGGCATTCGAAAAACTAAGCGCTAAAAATGAAATTAGCAGAAAGCATATAACTTGCCTAAGTTTAAAAAGCATGGGATATTTGATTAGTATATTTTCAAAGATATATATAATCAGATAATAGTTTTTGTTGCGCAGTGATGAATGCATCTCGATTATTGGCATATTATTCAGTTATTTAAGCAATTGGTTTTTATTGATACACCAGATTTACCAGGTAACTATTCTGATATTTTGCAGCTGAATTTAATAGATTTTCTATATTTGATAGTACACACTAAATCGTTTTACGTAAAATGAAATCGCTAACCAAATTTCTATTCTTTGTTTTATTTCTAAATGCATTGAGCGGTTACCGTGCTCAATGCCAAAGCAAAACAACTTTTACTAAATATGTCAATACCTTTATCGGAACGGCACCGCTAACCGATCCTAAAATATTGGGTTATGAGCTTCCCCAAGGCTGGCGCTCATGGGCTGGTTTAACTTTTCCAGGCAGTTCATTACCCAATGCCATGGTACAGTTAAGTCCGATTACCGAATTTGGTTCTGGCGCAGGTTATGAATATGAAGACGATACCATTTACGGTTTTGCACACACCAATAAAGGCCACTGGAACCTTTGCAATATTCCCGTTTTACCGCTTTCTAATCCCGGAGATAAGTTCGGATCAAAATTTTCGCACAAAAATGAAAGTTCTGCTCCCGGCTATTACCAGGTTTACTTAGATGACTATAAAGTAAATGTAAAGCTCACTTCAACATTACGTTCAGGATTTCATCAATATGACTATAAAAACAACCACGATAAACAGGTACTTTTTCTTATGGGAAAGGCAAACAGTGGCGTTTCCACCTGGAATATAGAACAGGTTGGTACTTCAGCTGTACAAGGATTTCAGGGAGGAGAGAATATTTATTTTTATGCAATGGTAAATGGCAAGATAGATAAACTCGATCAAACAGATGTTGGCAAACGTTCTGGTTACGCCATTATGCATTTGGCTGATGGAAGCGCAGGGCCGGTAGAATTAAAAATCGGACTCTCTTTTGTAAGCACGGCCAATGCCAAAGAAAATTTAGAAAAAGAAATTGGCAATAAAACTTTTACGCAAATCCGTAATGAAGCGACTGCAAAATGGGAGGCACTTTTATCAAACATCCAGGTAAAAGGTGGTACCGAAAAACAAAAGCAGATGTTGTATTCGTGCCTGTACCGTTCGTTTTTATGGCCAGCCTTGCGCAGCGATGTAAATGGTGAGTTTAAGGATGCAAAACACAATACCACAAAAGGCAATTTTAATTATTATACCGAACCCTCGCTTTGGGATACCTACCGTAATAAAGACGTGCTTTTAGGCTTAATTACACCTAAAGTTACCTTAGACGTGATTAAATCAATGAAAGATGTGGGCGATAAAACAGGTTTCATTCCAACCTTTTTCCATGGCGATCATGGCGCTTCATCTATTGCCGGGGCTTATTTGAGGGGAATTGATGACTTCGACGTTAAAGGCACTTATCAGATTTTGTTGCGCAATGCCAATATTGAAGGTGGCGCCCGGCCCTTTATAAAAGAATATATCGAGAAAGGCTATATCTCAGATCCTGATGTGAAAAATCCGCATGTAGAAACGAAAGCAAAAGCAGGTGTTTCTAAAACGTTGGAATATTCGTATGATGATTATTCGCTGGCACAGATCGCTGAGAAACTCGGTGACAGCACCAATTATCGCATTTTAATGGCCAGATCAAAGAATTACAAAAACATGTTCGATCCCGGCACTCGTTTTATGAGGGGAAGATTGGATAATGGCGATTGGATCAAACCTTTTAATCCGCAGTACCCTTATTACGAATACATGTACAGGGAAGCCAATGCCTGGCAGGTTTCGTTTTATGTGCCGCATGATATGAAAGGCCTGATCGAGTTATACGGCGGTGCAGATGGTTTTGAATCGAAATTAGATTCGTTATTTACTTTACCCTGGAACCCAAAATACATTGCCCGTAATGTTGAAACCATGATCGGACAGTACTGTCAGGGCAATCAGCCTGATCACGAAGCGCCTTTTGCTTATACTTTTATCGGTAAACCCGAGAAATCGCAAAAAATCATTGATAAAATCCTTAATGAACTATATGGAATAGGTAGCGATGGTTTGGCACTTTCGGGCATGGATGATGCGGGCGAAATGTCGGCCTGGTATGTGTTTAGTTCACTGGGATTGTATCCATTTTCTGCAACCGATCCAAATTACATTGTTACCGCACCGCTTTTTGATGAAGTAAAATGGAAAACCAGTACGGGCAAATTATTAACCATCAGTAAGCCCGGAAAGGGCAGGGGAATTACCGATATTAAAGTAGATGGAAAAGTCAACCAGGGGTATTTTATTTCGCATGATTTGTTTAGGAATGGGGGGAAAGTGGAGATTGTAACGAAGTGATATACTAGACCTCGCAGATTTTATAAACCTGCGAGGTCTTTTTAGAACAAAAAGTTCCGAATTCATTTATTGAGTTCGGGACTTTTTGTTTTAGAAAATATTATTAACTGTTTCTGGAAATGTAGGGTTCCGCATTTCATCGCATTTTAAGTCCCGCTTTTCGTTTTATTCCGATGAAGGATCGGAATGTTCACTCCAATCGGGTTTATTACCGAGGATCGTTGCACAATGGCTGCCATCTAAATCCAACGATAGCGAGATGTTGATTTTTCATCTGCAGAAGCGGAGGCGGGCCTGCATTGGCAAAAAGCTGCTCTAAATGTTTTTCCAAACTACTAGATAAAGTCTATTGTTCTTTTTTAAGCAATTTATAACGATCAATTATATCCTTTAGGCTTAATTTTATCATTTCTACCTAATTAATGAGACAATTTCTCTTTATAATGTTAAAAATGAGTAAGGATTGAGTAATAATTCTGCTTAATTTGTAGATTTGACAAAATGTCCCCTGATAATCTGCGCGATAAAGAAGAATTAAAGTATTTACAAGACCTGAAAGATGGTCGGCGTGATGCTTTTGACTTTATTTATGCCAGATACAGTAAAATGCTGCTTCCAAAAATGCAGCGCATGGTTAAACTCAATGAAGTGGTTGATGAGCTTTTACAGGATGTTTTTCTAAAAGTTTGGCTCAACAGGACCGAAATCGATCTTGATCAATCATTTAAAGGCTGGATTTTTACCATTGCGCAGAATAGCGTTTATGGTTACTATCGCAGGTTGGCCCTGGATGTTAAAATGCAAAGGCATTTATTGGAAACTTTCGCCGAATTTTATGATCAAACGGAAGATTACATTTTCAATAAAGAAAGAGTTGAACTCCTAAATCAAGCTATCGAAAAACTTCCCGCACAGCGGAAAGAAATTTTTAAACTTTGCCGCATCGAAGGCAAAACTTACCAGGAAGCTGCCGAAATTTTATCATTAAGCCCCTCTACCGTGAGCAATCAATTGGTTAGCGCTACCAAATACATCAAACGTTACGTCTTTTTTCATTCTCAGGAGTTTATTGTTTTCTGCATTGCAGCCTATTTGAAAAGCTAAATAAAAATATTTTTAAAAAAAATCAAAGTGCGATAGTGTGTTTGTCCATCTCGTGCATATTATATATTGACAACGATGGAGAAAAGACCTTTAAGCCCCGGATTATTCGAAAGATTTCTTGCCAATAAAAGCAATGCTGCAGAGCTTGAGCAGTTATTTGAACATTTTGGAGAAGTTGACCAACAGGAACTTGAAATGCTGATTAAGCTGGATTTTGAACAGGATGCTATGCCTTTTGATGTTGCCGAAGAAGGAAGGTTAGCGCTAATCCATGCCGGATTATCGAAAAAACTTTTTGCAAAACCTGAAAGCCGTATTTTAAAAGTGCTAAAGTCAAACCGCTTCATCAGAGTGGCTGCCGCCATATTGGTGGTGATTTCCGTTTCCTTAATGATTGCCAGGTTCTTCAACAGTAACCATGGTATTGTTCCTGGTTCGGCCAAAGCCATGCTCAGTCTGGGTGGAAGGGAAACAGTTTTAGACGGGAAAAAGGACAGTGTGCTGTATCGTAGCAAAGGGGTAACAGTGAATACCAAAGCAGATGGAACAATAGTTTTTATGGCCGTAAATGCCGATTCTGCCGAAGCCTCGAATCTGAACACCCTAAGCACTCCAAACGGCAGCGAATACCGTGTTACTTTGAGCGACGGCTCTGTGGTGATGCTCAACGCCGGCTCTAAGCTTAGCTTTCCAACTGATTTCCGCGGATCAGAAAGAAAAGTGTATGTAGAGGGAGAAGCATTCTTCAAAGTGGCGAAGAATCCTTTGAAGCCTTTTATTGTGCATGTTGCAGGCAACGAAATCAAGGTTTTGGGTACACAGTTTAACGTAAGCAGTTATCCTGAAGATGAAGGCACACAGGCAACCCTGTTAGAGGGCAGCATCAAGTTTACCAATGGAAATGGCGATCAGGTAGTGTTAAAGCCTGATCAGCAGGTGATTTCTCATCATGGAAAATTAGACTTGCAAAATGTTTCGGCTGAAGACTTTAATGCCTGGACAAAAGGAGAGTTTTTATTTAACGATGTGCCCTTATTAACTGTGATGCAGAAACTGGGCAGGTGGTACAATGTTGAAGTAGATGTGAAATCTATTCCGCAAAAGAACCTTTACCTTAAAATATCCCGAAAGGCGGATATTGACGAAGTGCTGGATGCCATTGCTACGGCCACTGATTACAGGCTAAAAATCAAAGAGAATAAGATCGTGTTTAAAGAATAAGGTTGCTCCGTCGTCGATCAATTAACCAAACCAAACTAAATTTTATGACAAACCATTACTTTCGCCTCGTCCGGTCCGGATGCAGGTATTTACTGAACTGGCCAAGCGTTTTTTGCTTTATCGTTTTGTTATCGATAAACGCAAAAGCACAAAATACCCGGTACACCTTTACACAAGCACCATTAAATACTGTTATCTCACAGATTTCGGCGAAAACAAAATATGAATTTGTGTACGATGCGGCGCTGGTTAAAAAAGCCAAACCCATCAACTTTACCCTGAACACAGCAGATATTAAAACGATTATGGATGCCGTGGTTAAAGGACAAGATTTCAACTACGAAATCAGCAACAACCGCACCATCATCTTAAAAGTACCAAAGGAAGATATTGCAGATGAATATGTGCTGCATGGTATGGTTACCGATAGTTTGGGTTCGCCATTGCCGGGTGCTTCTGTAAAAATCAAAAACACCAATAAATATGTCCTTACGGATGGTAACGGGCACTTTAATCTTAACTTAAGTAACCAATACAATACGCTCGAAATCAGTTATATTGGTTATCTTTCCTCAATCCAGCGTTTTGATCGTACTGCCGCTTTAAAGGTGGTTACCGTTAGGTTAAGTGCCAATGCATCTTTACTGGCAGAGGTAGTGGTAAATGGTTTTCAGACTATAAGTAAAGAACGATCTACGGCTTCTGCATCTATCGTCAATAATAAAGTATTAAACGAAAATATCAATGTTGATATACTAAGCGCTTTAGAAGGTCGTGTAGCAGGGTTGGCTTATGTGAAAAATCCAAATAGGATAGGTGCTGATCGTCCTGTTCTTAGGGGGCAGGCTACATTTTCGAATCTTGGTTCAACCAGAGAACCTTTAGTTGTTATCGATGGGCTACCTTCCGAAACACCTCTTGAAGAAATAAATCCTTATGATATAGAGTCTATTACAGTTTTAAAAGATGGAGGTGCTGCCTCAATTTATGGATCACGATCTGCAAATGGGGTGATTGTTTTAACTACTAAAAAAGGTAACAGCCCGTTAAAAATTTCCTTAAACACAGATTTTTTTATCGACACCAAACCAGATTTTAGCTCCATGCATTACGCTTCAACAGCAAATATTGTTGATTTTGAAACCGATGTGTACAATAAAGAGCGTGCACGCTATACCACAACTGAGTCGATGTTTGCAGCCTATGGAACAGTGGCCAATGGAACACCAAAATACTATAGTCCACTTTACCAGTTGTACCGAGATCGTGATGCGGGCAAAGTAACTGCAGACCAGGTTAATCAACAATTGGCTGCCTGGAAAAATGCTGATTATTACGAGCAATATAGTGACAATGTATGGCAAAATGCTTTCCGTCAACGCTACAACCTTTCTATGAGTTCGGCAAGTGCTAAATCAAATACCTTTGCATCGATCAATTATGATAATTCTGCCCAGCGCGTCATCAATAACAACGATCAGAAGATCAACCTTTATTTTAAAAATACTTACAACCTCAAAAAATGGTTGAGTACAACTATAGGATTTAACGGCGCTTATTCAACCTCTGTTGCAACCGATGGTTCTTACGATTCGTATAATATTATTCAGCCACGGTACGCATCAATCGTAAATCCAGATGGCAGCCTGGTATATGCTGACTATGTAAACCTTGCTGATGGTATAACCAGTGGAGGTATTGTTAACGGCTCGGTGGTGGCCGCTTTAAAAAACACGCCACAGTACCGTTCTTATCGTTTTAATATGCTTGAATCCTTAAACGAAGGACAAACTAAGGCCAACACGGTTTCTTTAAGAGCATTTGCAGATATCCAGGCTAAAATAATGGATGGATTAAGTTTTTCAAGTCAGTTTCAGTATGAAACCGGTACCACTAAGTCGGAGCAATATTATGATGTAAATTCGTATAAAATTCGTGTTGCCTATAATACACTGGTAGGTTATACCCCGGCAACCAACGCTTATACCTACGGACTTCCTACGGGTGGAAGGTTAAGCCAATCGATGCAGCAAAGCAATGCTTATACTTTTAGAAATCAATTTAGCTTTGATCGGTCTTTTGGTGATGGTAAACATGCTATTGCCGCCATTGCCGGAGTAGAAATGCGCCAGACTTTTGCGCCTATCGGCATGAGCGACATCAGATATGGTTATGACCCTATTACTTTAACTTCGACCTTAATTAACAATCAATCTGTAAGCCAAACGGGCCTACCAAGTTATATTTTTGGTGGTACCAAAACCCTGGGCGTTGCTGCACGTAGCTTTCAGGAAGAAAAACACCGCAATCTTTCAACTTTCGCCAATGCCGGTTACACTTATTTAAACAGGTATAACATTACGGGCAGTTACAGGGTAGATCAGGCTGATCTTTTCGGCGCCGACCCTGAATATAAAAACCGACCGCTGTGGTCAGTAGGTTTAGGCTGGAATGCCAGTAACGAAAAATTTATTCTATCGCAGGAATGGATTAATTTGTTAAAGTTACGTGCAACTTATGGCGTAAACGGAAATCAAAATGCTACATCAACCAAATTTCTAACGGCAAGAAGGGTAAATGATAATCTTTTCCCTGCACTCCAGTATCTCAATGTAGTAGGCTTACCTAATCCGAAATTACGCTGGGAGAAAACTGAAACTTATAATGTTGGCTTAGACTATGCTTTTCTGGGTAATCGTTTAAGGGGAAGTATTGATGCGTATAACCGGAAGAGTACTGATTTACTTGTAACTACCGAACTAGACCCAACTGTAGGCATTGCATCGAGGGTGATCAATAATGGGGTGCTCAGCAACAAGGGAATAGAATTTAACCTGGGTGGAGACTGGTTAAGATCAGGCGATTTAACACTTAGCTCTACTTTTATACTTGGCTTTAACAAAAGTAAAATTGGAGAAGTAAACAGAACAGCAACATTAGCAAGCAGCTACATTGGCTCACCTTCTGATTATTATGAAGAAGGAACGGATTACAATACACTTTACGCTTACCGTTACGGTGGAATGGTAAATGGCTATCCATATTTTTTGGATGAGAATGGTAAAGCCACCTTAGAATTTGATGCCAGCGGAAATCCTATCGTATCGAGCAGTAAAGAAATAACGAATCCATCAGCCCTTGTAAATATGGGTACACTTATTCCAAAGTATACAGGGTCTTTTTCTCAGCGTGTTTCTTATAAAAACTTCGAGCTAAGTGCTTTATTGGTTTTCTCTGGTGGTAACGTGATGAGGAAAGATGTAACCAGCTTAAGTTCTAACGATGTTTCTGATTTAGATATCACCCAACGGTATAAGAATGGAATTACGCCTGACCTGCCACGTTTATTGGTCGATTATTCTGAAGCAATGGTGGGAAGAGCCGGGGTAATCTCCGGCATGTGGCAAAATGCTGATGTGAATGTTGTTAAAGCAGATTATATTAAATTAAGAAGCATTTCTCTTGCTTATAACCTGCCAAAACAGTTTATTAAGAAGTATAATATTCCTTCTGCAAAATTTACTGCGCAGGTAAATAATTTATGGTATGCAAGTGCTGCCGGAGATGATATTGATCCTGAATCTTTTTCACTTAACTCTGGAACAAGGACACTTCAAAACCCTAAATCATTTGTATTCGGATTAAACCTAACCTTTTAACAAAAATGAAAAAAAATATAGCTTTTATTGCGTGCGTAGCTATCCTTTTATCGGTAGCCGGATGTAAGAAATATACCGATTTAACACCTAAGGGATCATTGGTGGTAGAAACCACACAGGATTATTACGAATTGGTTTCCTACCCAAACAGGGCTTACCTCATCAGCAATTTTCAGTACCTGGTTGATGATATGTGGATGAAAGAATCGAATTTTATAGGCATTACACCCAATATTAATACTGTCCATTTTAGTTTTAATGAAAGTGTAGACCGGGTTTCTTTAATTAGCAGCTCAAATTTTTACGAGCGCTCTTACGTTTACATCAACCGCTGGAATACCATTATCTCTTTGGTTGACGGCAGTAAAGGTGACGATAATGTAAAAGCACTGGCTAAAGCCGAAGCTAAAGTGCTGAGAGCTTTCGATCATTTCCTTTTGGTAAATGTGTATGCCAAAGCTTATAATGCGGCTACTGCAGCCACTGATGGCGGAATCTGCATCATGGATAAATATGATTTAGAAGCTCAACCTGTAAAATCGACTGTTGCCCAGGTTTATGATTTCATCCAGAAAGATTTAGATGACGCGCTTCCATACTTGCAGACACAACCATCAGATCCTTACCATCCATCACTGGCTTTTGCATGGGCATTAAAGGCCAAGGTGCATTTGTTTAAAAAGGAAATCGCGCAAGCCAAAGCGGCCTGTGAGAAATCACTTTCTTACAACAATCAGATTTTCGATCTGGTAAACTATACCACAAAACAGGGTGGACCATCGGTTACACCGATTATTGCACCCAACAACCCTGAAGTTTTGAGTTACATGTACATTCAGGGTTACAACGAAACTAATTTTGGTTATACCTGGCTAATCAGTCCGGAGTTGAGGGAATTGTTTGGTACTAATGATGCGCGTTTCAATATGTTCTTCAATACCACCAGTGCCAGTTTTTTGGATATCGGATCAAATGCTGCTTATTACAATGTTGCCTATACCAGGTTCTTTTATCCAACGGTGGGTTTAAAAACTACTGAAGTATATTTAATGCAGGCGGAGTGTTTGGCCAGGGAAGGCGATTTGGCAGGTGCCATAGCGGTGGTAAACAAACTCCGCGAAAAACGCATCCTCTCAGGCACCATCACGCTTCCGGTTCCGGCAACGAGAAAGGAAACCATAGACATTATCATCAATGAACGCCGGAAAGAACTGTTCCTTGGTTTTAACCGGTTTATGGACTTAAAACGCTTAAATACCGAGCCTGAATATGCAAAAACAGTGGTTCGTAAATATCCGATTGTGAACAAAACCGTTCCACAGCAAACCTATACATTGTTGCCCACCTCGAGGTTGTATATCATTCCGTTTCCACTTAATGTACTCAAGAAAAATCCTAACCTCACTTTAAATACCGACGAAAAGCTACCGTTTTAACATGAATATTAAACACCTTATATTTCCAGTTGCGCTTTCGCTCTCTTTAACTGCTTTTGCACAGAAAACACCTGTTGTAAAGACTGATAGTACCACAAAAAAAGGTCCTGTTGACTATCAAAAGATCATTCCGGCAAATGCAATAGGCCAGAACGGACTCTTTAATATCAGGCAGATAGACCAGAAATGGTTTTTCGAAGTACCCGATAGCTTATTGGGCCGTTACCTGCTGGCTGTTACGCGTTACGTTACCACGCCTCAGGGTTTTGGTAGTTTTGGCGGCGAGAAAGTGAATGAACAGACCATTTATTTCCAAAAGGGTAATAATAACAACCTCTTCTTAAAAGGTGTGGTATACCGTCAGGAAACTAAAAACACTTCTGAAGCCATTTATCAGGCGGTAATGCAATCACAGGAAAGTCCGATTGTTGCCAGTTTCGATATCAAGGCACGTAACCCGATCAATGGAAATTATGTAATCGAGGTAACCGATTTTTTTAAGAAGGATGTTCCGGTAGTTTCGATTGCAGCTGATGAAAAAACGGAGAAAAAATTGGGAAGTTTAGCTGACGACCGTTCTTTTATAGAGAAAATGAGCTGTTATCCGCTTAATGTTGAAGTGAAGAGCACTAAAACCTATTCCACTTCTGGTTTAGGCATTCCTGCCGGTGCCTTAACCGGGGCCATTACTTTGCGTTTAAACACGTCGCTGTTGTTATTGCCAAAAGTACCTATGAGAAAACGTCTTGCAGATGAAAGGGTTGGCTTTTTTAATAACAAATACATCCTTTTTGATGAGAACCAGCAAGGCGCACAAACAAAGTATTTAGTGCAGCGCTACCGCCTGGAACCTAAGAAAGCGGATATGGCTAAATACAAAAAAGGAATATTGGTGGAGCCGCAAAAGCAAATTGTGTATTATATCGATCCGGCTACCCCTAAAAAGTGGCGTCCGTATTTGATTCAGGGAATAAACGACTGGCAAAAAGCTTTCGAACAGGCCGGTTTCAAAAATGCGATTATTGGCAGAGAATGGCCGGAAGCCGATACCACCATGAGCCTCGAAGATGCCAGGTTCTCCGTAATCAGGTATTATGCTTCTGAAACACCTAATGCTTATGGTCCACGCATCAGCGATCCGCGCAGTGGCGAAATTATGGAAAGCCATGTAGGCTGGTACCATAACGTGATGAAACTGGTGCACGATTGGTACATGGTACAAGCTGGTCCCTTAGATCCAAGAGCGCGTAAAATGCAGTTCGATGATGAATTGATGGGGCAGCTAATCCGTTTTGTTTCTTCACATGAATTAGGCCATACATTGGGTTTAAAGCATAATATGGGTGCCAGCAGCCAAACACCGGTAGAGAGACTGAGGGATAAGGCCTGGGTAGAGAAAAACGGACATACCGTTTCGATTATGGATTATGCACGTTTCAATTACGTGGCACAGCCCGAAGATCACATCTCGCCAAAAGGAATTTATGCACGCATTGGTGCTTATGATGAATGGGCCATTAATTGGGGCTATCGTTATTTTGATGGCACGAAGGATGAATATGCAGAAGAAAAAATCTTAAATAAGATGACTACGGATACTTTAACCAGAAACCCGCGCTTGTGGTTTGGAGGAGAAGGTAAGGATGAAGATCCACGCAGTCAGGCTGAAGATTTGGGCGATAACGCCATGTTAGCCAGCGACTATGGGATTAAGAACCTGAAAAGGGTAGTGGCCAACCTGGTGCAATGGACAAATGAACCCGGAGATCAATACGATAACCTGGCCCAGTTGCATAAAGCAGTGGTAAGGCAATATGGCCGTTACCTGTATCATGTAATGAAAAACATCGGCAACCGCTACGTAACGAAAAGAAGTGTGGATGAAAAAGGGGTGGTTTATGCCGAAATTCCCAAAGCAGGGGTGAAGAGTGTGGTCGATTATGTTGGCCGCCAGCTATTTGAAGCACCGCTATGGATGTATCCCAAAGAAATTTCACAATACATTGATGTAAAACCAATGGACGAGATTTCTGATCAGCAGACGCAGATTTTAAACATGTTTTTAAGTCCTGGTTTATTGTTTAACCTGAGCCAGAAAGCTTTGAACTCTGCAGATGCGTACCCTGTTAGCGAATTTTTAAACGATGTGTTGCCTACAGTATGGAAAAAACCATCGCTCGATCCTTTAAAAGATACCTATCTGCGAAGCTTGCAACGTTCTTACCTGGAAAAGGTGGGCATGTTAATCAACCCTAAAGATATAGCCGATGGAAAAGCGATGAACAGCGCCCAGCGCAGCGACGTAAGACTGGAAGCCATCACCCACGTTAAGGCCATCAGGAAAAAGGTGGAGGAACTCCTGCCGCAAACCACAGGCATTAACGCCACGCATTTAACAGATATGCGGAACGAAATTGATAAAATCCTAAAAAAAACAACTTTAAATCCTTAACCACATGAGAAAATATACATGGGCCATCATCATAACAATGGCCAGCTTAAGTTTTAGTGTAAGTGCACAGGTAAAACCTCTGCACAGGAAGTAGCCACACCCGAACTGGCACAAAAAAGAGAAGCTTTAAAAGAAGCGATTGTAATGAATTACCTGGGCATTAAAAATAGTCTGGTAAAATCAGATTCTGTTCAGGTGGTTAAATTTGCTGCAGAATTTGCTTCACTGCTCAACCAGTTTAAATTTAAAAAACTATCGCTGGATGAGATGAATGCTGCCACAACTACACGCGAAGAAATTAAAACGCTTGCATTGGCCATTGCCGCCACAAAGTCCATTAATAAGCAGCGCAGTGAAATGGATAAATTATCGGTTAAAATGTGGTCGGTTATAGAAAGATTCAAGCCCGAAAAAACCACCCTTTACAAACAGGTTTGCCCAATGACGGGTACCACATGGATTAGCGATGATAAAGCGATCCAGAATCCGTATTATCCTAAAAACATGCTTACCTGTGGAGAAGTAAAGGCAAGTATTTAATACCACACAAAAATAATAGTTAATGATTAAAAGCGGTTTTCTGGATAGAAACCGCTTTTTTTGAAATACAGCCGTCATCCGATAGCTATCGGATCCCGCGCAGGCGGGAACCTTAATGCGTTCGCTTCGCTCGTAGCTCTTTTTCATAATATTTAGTTAAGACGAAGCGTAATTCAGTTTGGCGAGAATGATATTTACTTTAGGGAAAGCCATATTTTACTATGCGAATGCACTGTACAAAAGTGCGTAAGCAATATTTATGTTTGCAGATTGGATATATAACCGTGCGGATGCAATATACAACCTTGCGGATGCGATATATAACTGTGCGGATGCGATATACAACCGTGCGGATGCGATATATACCTGTGCGGATGCGATATATAACTGTGCGGATGCAATATATAACTGTGCGGATGCAATATACAACCGTGCGGATGCGATATATAACTGTGCGGATGCGATATTTAACTATGGGGAAGTAATATTTAACTTTGCGGATTTAATACTCACCTTTACGGATGGAGTTTAAGGTGCTGCTTAATAAACTGTGTTTTAGCATCAATCTGTCTACAACTTTGTACTATTCCATTAATGATACAGGCATAAAAAAAGCAGCTGTTATCTTTAGATTTACAGCTGCTTAGGGGCGATTTGGGATTGGGATGATTCTTTTCATTGGGATTTAGTTTTTCCTGACTTTTATCTTACTGATGACTTTGTACTTCGGATCGGTAGAACCATATAGGGCTCTAATGTAATTTTTTACAGATAGCGCCAGATCAACTAAACCTGTTTTATCCTGATATAAGATCGTGTTGCGGGTTTGCCTTGAATTGAAAATATCGGTATTTACTTTAATCACGGCATCATTTTTCGCCTTTAAATCGGCATATAAGGCCTGGAGTTGCGGCACTTGAAATTCTGGCTCGTTGGGCTGATATTCAGGAACAGCCTGTATCTGTTTAATCAGCTTATCAAAGTTGTCGGCCTGGTCGTCGTAGCCCAGCTGCGCACTCGAAATATGCACCGGTGTTTTTCCAGTTTCATCTGCAATTTCGTCTTTTATGGCCCTGACCCTTCTTCCCTGTAATTTCCGCTGCTGGTTTTCGAGCCCTTCTATCTGCTGATCGCTCAGGTTCAAAGATTTGGTTAACGCAAGAATACGGGTGCCCATCGATCTTACAGGTTCAAAAGCCAGATTACGTTTCTGAATGGCATCTTTTTGCAGCGCAAGCTGACTGTTTAAGTCTTCTAAGGCTAAGCTGGCATCGGCTGCTGCTTTTTGGAGGTTAGGCAGTTTAATGGCCTCAACGGGTGGGTTGTATGCTGCGCCGTAACTTTCAACTGCAGATACAATGGTTTTAAAATCGGCTACTTTTTTGGGGAAGCCACTTTCCTGATTTGTTGACATAAATTTTTAGGTTAATGGTTAGAAATTAAATAATTAACGTTAAAATAATGATTTTTATTTTTACAAGCTAGAGGGGCTAGGGTGTATTTGTAGTAATAGTTGTTAAGCAGGCTAATCAATTTTACTAATGATAGTTATTTCTTGTTTAAAGCGAGATAGCGTTGTTTTACGGTTTTCCGTTTTTTAAGACCTGCGTTGTGGCATAACTTAGTCTTATGGACGAATTAAATAATTACTCAAAAGTTGGTATAGATACACGTTTTAAATCTGATACCTTTATTTCACTGCATTATCTCAAACATATAAAATTTATGAATCGCTTCGCTCTCACATCTATGTTGATACTGCTTGTGCTTTCAGGTTGTAGTACGAGTTACTATTTGACTGTTTCTGACGTTGATACACCAGTTTACTCAACAAACAATGGATACGATAATGAGACGACGATTTTAGCGGGGAAAGCGTTTCTTTATTCTGGCAGGACCGGAAGAGCATCGACACAGTATGGAACTTTTAATGGCTACAGTACTCGTATTGCAACTTGGAAACCTTTAAAGAAGCTTTCTAAAAAACACCTTAAGGACTTATCATTTACGAATGATTATGGTTATACCTTAAGTAGTGTTCCGGTAGCACTTTATCAATATGGGCGGTTGAACAAAAACTATCCAAGCTATACACCAACATATACACCAAGGGCCACTAGCACAAAATCATCAACATCTTCTGGAGGTACTGTTCAGGTAAAAGGTTATACCCGTAAAAACGGGACGTATGTAAGACCTCATACAAGATCTGCACCTCGGAGGCATTAGTTAAATACTACACAACTTGTTTTACACTTTACTAAAGTCATATTAATTCTAAATTTCTACCAATAGCCATTTAAAATATTTATATGAATGTAAATAATAGATTTCTAACTAAAAGCCGTTTTAAATTGGCGCTCGAATGTCCCACTAAGCTTTTTTATACGAAAAAGAAAGAATACGCTGATCAAAAATTAGATAACGTCTTTTTGAAAGCACTTGCTAATGGTGGGTTTCAAGTGGGGGAACTTGCAAAATGTTATTTTCCTGGAGGACATGATATTGTTGAACTTGATTATGAGATTTCTTTGTCCAAAACCAGTGAGTTGCTAAAACTTGAAGAAGTTACTATTTATGAGGCGGCATTCTTGTTTGAAAATTTATTCATTAGGGCTGATGTTGTTGTTAAAAAAGGAAATAAAATTTTCTTGTATGAGGTGAAAGCAAAATCAATTGATGGAACAAATCCATCTTTTTTAACTAAAAAGGATACTATTGAATCTAAATGGAAGCCCTATATATATGACATTGCTTTTCAAAAACATGTTGTTCAAAAAGCATTTCCTGATTTTAATGTTGAAGCTTATCTAATCTTGGCAGACAAAAGTGCTACTGCAACTGTTGACGGATTGAATCAAAAGTTCTTACTTGGTACAGATGATCAAGGCCGAACGAAAGTTGATGTTGTTGGTGATGTTTCAATTCCTTCATTAGGAAAATCAATTCTATGCGTAGTGCCTGTGGATCATATTGTTGATTCTCTATTACAAAATATACCATTTTTAGATATTCCTGAAAAAACCTTTACTGAACTAATCAATTTTTATTCTGATAACTATAGGCAGGATAAATTAATCAGAACTCCTATTAATTCATCCTGTAGAGATTGTGAATTTAAAGGACCGAATTTTGAAAATGGACAGAAAGATGGTTTTAAAGAATGTTGGGAAAGAGAGGCTGGTTTTAAGTTAGATGATTTCACAAAGCCTGCTATCTTAAATGTTTGGGATTTAAGAACAAAGGATAAATTTCTTACAGAGGGAAAGTATTTCCAAAATGAATTGAGCGTGGAAGATTTAATGCCAAAAAAAAGTATAGCAAAAAAAGGTTTTGGTTTAAGTAGATTAGAAAGGCAGGTTTTGCAAATTACAAAATCAAAAGATTTCGATAATACAGATTACCTTGATATAGAAGGATTGGCCAGCGTTTTTAAATCATTTAACTATCCTCTGCATTTCATAGATTTTGAAACATCAGCAGTTGCGATTCCCTTTTCCAAAGGTAGAAGACCATATGAACAAACAGCTTTTCAATTCTCACACCATCTTGTCAGTGAGAATGGTGCTATTGAACATAAAGGACAATGGTTAGATTCGAATATTGGTGTTTTTCCAAATTTTGATTTTGTAAGAGCTTTAAAAGCTGAACTTAGTTTAGATTCAGGAACCATTTTCAGATATGCGGCCCATGAAAATTCTATACTCAATGCTATATATAGGCAACTTCAAGAATCTGGCGAAGCTGATAAAGAAGAATTGTGTCTTTGGATTCAAGATATTACTACTTCAAGCAGTAGTACATTTGAAAATTGGGAAGGTAAAAGAAATATGATCGATTTACGAGAATTGGTACTTAAGTATTATTATTCTCCAAGTACAAATGGTTCTAATTCAATTAAAGATATTTTACCGGCAATTATAAATTCAAGTGATTATCTGAAAAAGAAATATAGTATGCCAATTTATGGGGATAAGATCCCAAGCTTGAATTTTACAAATCAAGTTTGGATCGAGTACGACAAATCAGGAAAGGTAATTAATCCGTATAAAAAACTGGAACCCCTATTTAAGGATATTGATCAAGATTTATTAGATAATCTGATATCGGAAGAAGATTTTGAAATAGCTGATGGAGGAGCTGCTATGACGGCATTTGCTCGTATGCAATTTACCCAAATGGGAGATGAAGAGCGCAAAAAAGTTCAAGAATCACTTTTGCGTTATTGCGAATTAGACACACTTGCTATGGTTATGATTTATGAACACTGGAAAAATAAAATATTACAATAATGAATTGGGATAAATTTTTAAATGATAATAGATTAAGGGAGTCAACTAGATTAGAAGATTCTAGAAACGAGTTTGAAAGTGATTATGGAAGGGTTTTGTTTAGTCCCGCATTGAGAAGAATGCATGATAAAACGCAAGTTTTTCCTCTAACTGCAGATGATAATATACATTCAAGACTTACTCATTCAATGGAAGTAATGTCAATAGGTTATTCTTTAGGAATGGATATTCTAAAAAATGAAGAATTTGTAAAATCTACAGGATATAAACGCGAGGAACTTGAACGAATGATTCCTATAATTCTCCAAAGTGCATGTTTAGTACACGATATAGGTAATCCTCCATTTGGACATTTTGGTGAAACAGTGATTAAAGATTTCTTTAAAAAACTTTTTGAGAATGATCAAAAGTTGGGAGATGATAGAAAGTACAATTTAGAGCAGGAAGAAAAAGAAGATTTTACATTATTTGATGGAAATGCTCAGGGCTTCAGAATATTAACTAAGCTTCAGGTATTGAATGATCCATTTGGATTAAACCTTACTTATGCTACGTTAGCAGCATATACTAAATATCCGAACTTCGGTAAAAGTGATGAATCTATTTTAAGGAAGCATAAAAGAGGTGTGTTTCAGTCTGAAAAAGGATACTTTATTAAGATAGCATCTGATTGTAATCTTGGTAATGATTCTGATTGTATTCGCCATCCACTAGCCTTTCTAATGGAAGCAGCGGATTCAATTTGCTATTTAGTGATGGATATGGAAGATGGATTTAATAAAAAATGGTACAAATACTCTGGCCTAAAGAATTTTTTTAGTGGAACAGATAATTTGGCTGAGTTTTTTGAGATGCTAGAGTCTAAATATCCAGGTGACGATCTTGAGGTTACAAGAGTTGTTAAATTTAGAATTGAAGTTATTCGTCGTCTAGTTCAATTAGCATCTAAGAAATTTTTAGATAATATAGACTTTATATATGAAGGAAATTATAATAAAGAATTAATTTTTGATGATGAATCTGGGCTTGCTAAAAGATTCCAAGATTTTTGTAAAAAACATATTCTTCCTAATAGAGAGATATTATCTCTTGAAATGACTGGACATTCAGTATTGAGTGGCCTATTGAAGTTTTATACAGATTTCTTATTTCACGATGAACCGAAATATAGAAAGAAAGCCCAAGGAATGTTATCAAATAGTATAGTTAGGGCATCTTTACTTGAAAATAGTAAAACTGATTTTGAAAATTTAAATGATTATTATAAGCTTCGTGTAATTGTTGATTATATTAGTGGAATGACAGATCAATTTGCACTAAACCAATTTCAAAAATTAAGTGGACAAAAAATTAACTAAAAAGATTGATGAAAAATTAAATTCAGATAGATTTCTTGAATATCTTAAAGGAAAAATAGGTGTTAAATCTTTTCAGTTTTTAGTTGACCTATCTTCCTTTTCTGAAGTCCTGATCTTTAGCGGTGTCCTTAGAAACTATTTTATAAATTATAATGGTCCAGTAAGGGATTTTGATCTTGTTATAGATGGAGATGAGGCTTCTGTTGAGAAATTTTTAAGTAATATTGGTTACATTAAAAATAGCTTTGGGGGATATAAGATCTCACTTGATTCCCTGATCATAGATATTTGGCACATAGAAAAGACGTGGGCATACACAAATAATAAGGTAGAGCTTCAGTTGTTTAAAGAATATAATCTTACTAAAACAGCGTTTTTTAACTTTTCATCAGTTGTATTTGATTTTAATCAATTAAAGTTTGAATATAGTTCAAGCTTTGAAAATTTCTTAGTGACAAAAGAAATAGATCTTGTCTTAATAGATAATCCCTTACCTCAATTATGTATTGTCAATACTATATATTACATGAGAAAATTTCATTTGAATATTTCTAAAAAGCTTAAACAATACATAATAAAACACTTTAACGAATATAGTGAAGATGATTATCGAAATGTTCAAATCAAACATTTCAAAGAGGTGAAATTTTCCTATCCTTATTTAAGAGAATATTTTAATATTTTTAGAAAGGATACTATTTCCGACTAATTTTTATAAAAAATAACTAGAATTAGGCAATCTCTGTGCCTTCTCTCAGCGTTCTCTGTGGTAAAAAACAGCGGGCTATATTGTAAAAAAAAGAGGACCGCATTACTGATCCTCTTTCATTAAAAAATTTTAATTATATAAACCCAGTTCCGCTAACGATGCAAACTGTAAACCATCCTGTGCTGAATTAGCAATTACTTTAAGATACCTTAATGTTTTTGTGCTTCCAAAATCGAAATATTGCACTCCTGCAGCATTTTGAGCTACATAGTTATTTACGGCCGTAAAATTAATATTATCTGTACTGGTTAACACCTGGAAATTTTTAATGGCCCTGCTTAAGCTATTCCTTTGTACCAGGCTTAGTCCTTTTGCCGTTTTGTTTGAACCAAGGTCGATCACGACCTGATGTGGATAGCTAGCTGCAGTGCTGGTCCACCTCGAATGCCAGTAAGTACTTTGGCTTCCATCAATTAAAGTTGCCGCCCTGCCATTTACGGCACCTTCGCCACTGGTTTCCTCAGAGCTAAAAGAATTGATGCTCCAGCCGCTTTTACTCAATTCGTTTAAAGGTGCCACATTATCCTGTAAGGTAGAAGGATCAGTTGTTGGTGCAGGTAAACCTAAAGCAGCCATGTCAGCATAAATTTGAGTAGTAGCAGCGGATGTAGAGAGGTTTAGTCCCCATTTCTGAAAGAAATTACTTAGGTTTTTGCCAGATAAGTTACAGGCTTTCAGCATAAAATAGCGCATGCGGTCGTCGTCATTTGCTAATGTTGGATTTTCGATGCGCATATTTTTGGCCAGCGTTCTATAGAAATTATCGCCATATGCCAGGGTTAATTGCTGGAACATGCATAAGCGGATAAAAAGATCGGTGAGCGGGTTTGCATAACTTGTTGAACCATTATAATCTTTACTACCAGCCGGTTTGCCTAAATAAGTAAAGGCTTTAGGCCAAACACCATCATTTACCAACCTGTTGATGGATGGGGTGAGCGTACGCTGAACATATAAACTATAAAGATTTACGGTAACTTCGCCCAAGGATCCCCAGCGCCACATCATCTGGTGCTGATGCCCCAGTTCGTGCCATAATCCCCATCCATTGGTACCCACTGCATCTAAAGTTAAAATTGCATTTACATCAGAGGTGATGTAGGCTGTACGATAATCGTAAGCGAAGAAATAATAATTTGGATCTTCGTGTTGTGTGAGGAGGTAGGTATGTACATTTTTTGCATGGGCGGGTAACGAATTGTCTAAACCATTTAAATCATCTTCGAGTGCGATTATCTGGGTAATTTTATTGAGTATGGCAGCCTGATCTTCGTTCTGGTACTGGATGGCTTTAGTACGCGATACCACAATTACACAATTCGATCCCTCGAGTACCACATCAGGGGTAGTGTAGGTTTGTAATTGACTGATCCAGTCTGAATTTGTGGTAACACCCAATTTAAAATAAGGTGCATATTGATAACCAGTATTGAAAGTTACTTTTGCTGTAGATCCGGTAGTAGAATTGGTGTACCTCAACCACAACAAGCCACCGGCGGCATTGGTAATGGTATTGGTACCTGCAGTTAACTGCACTACTGTAGGCTGTGCATTCCATGTGCCATACCTCGAGTAAGTGCCGATAAGCAGTTTTGGTAAGCGTGTTCCTGCTGTTTGCTCTACAGTAATGTCTAAAGTTGCATTTGGCGCCATATAAAGGCCTGTAGCCGTAAAATCAGTTAAATTATAACCGTTTTTTAAGCGGTCTTTTTCAATTGAAGCATTAATTTTTTCGGTAACATTAAAAATATTCGTCTGACTGGCAGATAAGAGGACAGCACGGTTTGTGGCTTTACCATTATCGACTTGTTCTGGCAGTACGTCTGCTTTCTTACAGGCAAAAAGGCAAGCTATTGCCATCGCGGTGAAGAGTAGGGATTTTTTTTTCATTGTTTTTAGGTTAAGTAAATATTTGGTTGTTATAATGTTGAGTTATATTATTGATGCCATTCCAACTATTTTGCCCTCTCTTCAAACCAATGCTTTAATCATCATAGATCTGCCTGCACTGTCAATCGAATGTATTTATAATTACATATAGTTAAAAGAAAAAAGACTGCGCAAACGTTTGCTTACCAGGCTAATGCTTATTTATTCATGGTCAAATCCCATAAAAAAAAGCCAGAATTTTTTCTGGCTATCGGTTTCTAAAACTTAGTTGTGCTCAAGTGGCTCAGGTGGTCAAATTAAAACCTTTTGTGGTTACCTCGCGCAATTATATGTTTTGACCTAAAAGTTTCAACATTCTTTCCTGTGCATCATATGCATGCATCCACTCTGCCATCTCAAGCGAATCCTGAGTGGCTTCGGTACCTCTTTCCAGCATCTTTTTTTCGTAGGCAGAAATGGCTGTCTTAAGTGTTGTATAATCACTGCTGGTAAGGCATTCGCTTAAATCAAGTGCATCCAGCATGGCCAGGTTTACTCCTTCACCTGAAGGGGGCATAATATGCGCTGCATCTCCCAATAATGTCACATTCGGTTTTGCATCCCAGGTTTGATCCAGTGGTACTACATATTGCGGGCGTAACATTATCGGATAACTTACATTTTCAAATAATTCAAACCAGACCTCGTTCCAGCCTGCAAACTCTTTTTTAAACCATTCAAGTATATTTTTATGGTCCGAAAAATCGACCCCGTTGCTTTTTACCCATTGCTCATCTTTTTTACTACTGGTATAAAAATCAATACTTCCATCGCCTTTTGATGATACATGCAAAGCCTTGCCATCACCATGAACATATATTTTCCCGCCTTTTAATAAATGATGCATATTGGTAATGACCGATTCAGCATGCTGTACATTTCCCTGTAAGATGGTGATGCCGGCATAGGAAGCTTTAATGGGCGTTACAAACGGACGTATCTTAGAATTAGCACCATCAGCCCCGATTACCAGATCGGCGATGGCTGTTGTTCCGTTTTTAAAGGTGATTTTCCATTGCCCGTTAACCTGCTCCATGGATAAAAACTGACTGTTCCAAACCACTGTACCAGGCTGCAGCGAATTTAATAACAGGTTTCTTAATGGCCCTCTGTCAATTTCCGGCCTGAAGTATTCATTATTAAAATCATCATTCAATGTTTCCGTGTGTTCATCAAAAATGATATTGCCCTGAGGATCAATAATTCGCCCCTGATCGGCACCCGGCCGGTAAGTTTCTTTAAAAGCATCCATCAATCCTGCTTTTTCAATTGCCTTTAAACCCGATTCGAAATGGAGGTCGAGTGTGGCTCCCTGTACGCGTATGGCAGGGTCTAAATCTCTTTCGTAAACCTTTACTTCAACACCTTTAAGCTGTAAAAGTCTGGCGAGGGTTAAGCCACCAGGACCGCCGCCAATAATGGCTATTTTTTTATTTTCCAGTAACATATTTTTTCGATCTTATTTATTGCAAACAAAAATGCTAACACTTTTATAGATAAAATAGCTACTTTTAATATTAAAACAGTCGTAAATGAAAATATCGATTACCGATACCGGATCTGGAATTGCCAGCGAACTTGCTAAAGCCATAGGTGCACGGGTAGAGGGACGGTTTATCTACATTCCTGAAAATAAGGGAGGCGGTTACATTACCGGCTTTTCGTGGGGAAAAGATTTTCGGGTAATGATCAGGAACTATTATCTCCATGAGGAAATTTATATCGAACGCACCAACGAGCTGGTGGAGGGGCAGGAAGATGTGATTTTCCTGTTGAGCGGAATTTTTCCAATACCTGTAAAGTCTGAAAAACAACTGTCAGCAGAACATTCAAGTGTATTGATCTGTATGCATGCTGTTTCATCGGTTATGGCCATGCCTTCTGATACGGGTTTTGGAAGCGTTACCATTGCCGTTTCGAGGCAGTACCTCCGTTTGCTTTTTAGCACGGTAGATCATCCTATAGTAGAAAGCATATTGGGATCGAAAGATAATTTTGTATTTGAAACCAGCATTTCTCCCGAAATGATTAAAACTGCAGACGAAATGATCCATCAGCCTATGCCCGAAGGTCTCGAAAGCCGTTATTACAAACTAAAGTGCGAAGAATTGTTGTGTCATATTTTCGCGCTGTTATTGCAAAGGGAAGCCATACCTGCCAGTAGCATGCATATTGATGATATTAAAGCGATATATGCCATTAAATACCACTTGCAATCGCACCTTGCCGAAGCTCCGAATGTTGCTTCACTTGCCAGAGATGCGAATATGAGCGAACCAAAACTCAGGAAACTGTTTAAGCAAACTTTTGGAAAGGGAGTTTTTGAATATTACCAAAGCGCACGCATGTTTGAAGCGGCGAAATTGTTAAAAGAAGAACGACTTTCTGTCTCCGAAGTGGGTTATCAATTGGGTTTTACAAACCTAAGTCATTTTACAAGGGTTTTTGAACAGCATATCGGCATTAAACCTAAAAAGTATTCGTTAAGTTAAGCTAAACGCAATTTCAGTTTCGAAAATTACAGTATTTACAGGTTTTGGTTTCATATTTTTTATAAAATAATGTTACGACTTAATATTTATCATAAAAGTTTGGAATACCACCATAACAATTTGAAATATCACATGGAAAATTGCAAATTGCGTTTAAAAATCATTCAATGGGTAGAAAAATAACTGACGGACCTCTTAGAAATAAGGAAAGAACAAAACAAAAACTGATAGATTCGCTTGGTGTTATCCTCATCGAAAATGGTTTTAAAGGTTTAAACGTGATGCAGGTGGCTGCAAAAGCCAATGTAGACCGTAAACTGGTTTACAAATATTTCGGCGGACTCGAAGGACTGGTAAGAGAGTATCTCTTTACCAAAGATTATTGGAGATTTAGTGATGAACAGACTGCTGAGGTAATCGCGCAAAGTAAGGCTGATTTTGGAAAGAGAATGGCTTATCAGCTACTCGAAGATCAGTTAAATGCTTTAATGGCAAATGAAGAGATGAGGAAAATTGTTACCTGGGGACTCTCTGAAGATTTTGAGCCTTTGAAAGAGCTCAACATGGAGCGCGAGGAAGTAGGTGAAAAGCTTTTTGCAGCAGTGTATGATGATCATTTTAAAGATAAGGATAAAAATATCAGGGCCATTGAGGCCATCCTGATTAGCGGAATATATTACCTTTCACTATATGCTCAAACCAATGGAACTTTTTGCGGTATTGATGTTAAGGCAGAAAAAGGACAGGATGAAATAAAAAAATCACTCAAACAGATTATTGATTGGGCTTATTCTTAAGTCTGTTTAAAATAAGATTAAGCCATTATCTATGATACTGGTAAAACGCTAAAATATGTCTATAACTACTGAAAGCGAAAGAACAGGAATGGAACAAGCAAGTGCTGCTGTAGCCATTACCCTTAAAAAGATGCGTGAATTTGCCAAACCGGGCATTTCAACAAAGGAACTTGATGAGTATGGCGGCAAATTGCTGGCAGAAATGGGCGCACGTTCTGCACCTTTTTTAACCTACGGTTTTCCAGGATATACCTGTATCAGTATTAATGAGGAAGCTGCGCACGGCCTGCCGTCGGCAGAGAAAATCCTAAAAAATGGCGATTTGATTAATATTGATGTTTCTGCCGAATTAAATGGCTTTTGGGCCGATAATGGAGGTTCATTTGTACTTGGTGATGATATTTATGGTCATGGCAGGCTTGTAGAAACATCAAAAGAGATACTGAAAAAAGCCATTAGTAACATTAAAGGCGGTGTGCGGATATCTGAAATCGGGAAATTGATAGAAACTGAAGCGAAAAAGGCAGGTTATACGGTAATTAAAAACCTGACTGGCCATGGTATTGGTCGCAGCCTGCACGAAGCACCTCACGAAATTGCCAATTATTGCGACCGGTTTAATATTGCCCGTTTTAAAAAAAATCAGGTGGTGGCTATAGAAACTTTTATTTCAACACGATCAACCATTGCAGATACACAGGCTGATGGCTGGACATTATGTGGCAATAAAGGAGGTTTTGTTGCACAACATGAACATACCATTATGGTAACCGGAGGAGAACCTGTAATATTTACCGCTGAAAACGGTATTTGGGATTAAAGCCTATTCCTAAAGTAACATCATCATTCTCAACTTGATTGGGAATCTTAAGGCAAGCGATTTAAGATTCCCGCCTGCGCGGGAATGACGACAGTCCTAGTAGAATCTGCAAATGGTAGACCAGGTCAATCGGAAATTTATGTAATATAATTTTATAAGGATATTAATCCCTAAGTTTTGCTGAAATTTCTTTCAAAACATTCATACTAAAAGTATGTCTGCCTGCAAGCCAGCGCTCAATTTCTACAGGATTAATATCTACCAATACAGAGAGATCATTTTTGGTAAGTCCTTTATCTGTTAATGCTTTTGCAGTTATGCCTGCAACTTCAAAATTCGCACGTGTAAGTTCCTCAATAGCTGGATTTCCATTTTCTTCCAGCCAGATGGATACAAAATCGTTTTCTTCCATTCGATGTTATTCCTTGATGTTTAAGCAAATTCAACGTACTTAAAGCTCAGTTAAATTTATTTTCGGCGAAATTAAGAATATTCAAGATGAATATCTAATTGAGATATAAACACTTCCTGATGATGTTGATAATCGCATCCAGCCTTTGTTAGCCCTTTCTGTATTCAGAAACCAATCAGATAGTTTACAGATGATGTTTAATTGATAACATAAATTGCGCAATAAGTTTAAATGGATTGTCTTGCTTTGCGCTCATTAGCAAGATTAGATTCTACATGGAAAAAGTACAGACAAAGATCAGCTTAGATCTTCAGAAATTCATAGACAAATTTGAACCCAACAAATTTAAACTGATGGCTAACGGAATTGAAGTGAGGGGAGTGAACGACATTCACCGTACCATTACCGGGGCAAAAGACCTTATTAAAAGACTGCAACTCAATCTCATTGTAGCCCATAATGCAGAAATGCTGAGTTACCGTGGATTTGAGGTAAATAATCTATAATAAGTGCAATGCTTGCAAATAAAATTATACTAAACAATTGTTTAGTATAATTTAACTTTTTAACTTTATTCTGACTATTTTAATACACGCATTGCAACAGGCGTTGCTTAACAAATTGATAATATAGGAAGAACTGTATTTTTAATATCTAAATGTTTTTTTTGCAATGAAAATAAGCTAGGGCAATGGGTGATTATAATCTGCAGACCGATAATGAACTTTTTCTTCTGCTCAAGAAAGGGAATCACCGTGCCTATGCCATACTTTATGAACGTTATTGGGCAATACTCTTTAGATATGCCCGTAAGATACTTCAAAATGATGAAGAAGCCAGGGATGTTGTGCAGGATGTTTTTGTGATGCTCTGGTCGAAAGCCGAAACCCTTGAAATACAAATTTCCCTTTCCTCATTTTTATATGCTTCCACCCGGAACAGCATCTTAAAAATTTTTCAGCGCGGGAAAGTTAAAGACAGTTACCTTAGTTCTTTAGAAAAATTTATTGATGAAGGTAACAATACTACCGACCATCTTTTGCGCGACCGTGAACTGGCTAAAAGAATCGAACTTGAAGTAGCTATGCTACCCGCAAAAATGAGAGAAGTATTCGAACTTAGCCGCAGGTCTTATCTATCGCATAGAGAAATCGCTATTCGAATGGAAATTTCAGATCAAACGGTAAAGAAACAAATGGCAAATGCCTTAAAAATTCTCCGTTTAAAGCTGGGCACATTCTTCTTTTTAATTTTTTAATTTTTTTTTATTTTATCTACTCCCTAAGGGCAAGTAAACGTTCATACCCATACATTGACCAATTGAGGAAAAATAGTATGGAGCAAAAACGGGCAAAAGAACTGCTTGATAAATATCTGCAAGGGAGGTGCAGCCCTGCGGAGGCCGATCTGGTAGAATCCTGGTACCTGAGGGAAACAGATCATCCTGGAGAGATTCAACCCGAACCCGAATATAAGGAATTGGGTAAATCAATATGGAAGAATATAGCGCAAGAGAACAATAAAACCAGAAAAATTATACCTTATTATAAATGGACGGCAGCGGCAGCAATTGTAGTGATGCTCGGTGCTGTTTTATATTATTTTACCGATACATCAGTATTAGATCATCAATCAACAGCGTTAACTGCGCAACATGACATTAAACCTGGTGGAAACAAAGCTTTTTTAACACTTTCTGATGGGCGGCGCATTGCATTGGATGATGCCAGTAACGGAAAAATAGCGGAGCAGGCCGGCGTAACTATATCCAAAACTGCAAATGGGCAATTAATGTATCAGGTTTCTGATTCAGCTAAACCACCAACCCGTGCTGGTTTTAATACTATTGAAACACCTAAGGGGGGACAATACCAGGTTAATTTGCCCGATGGAACTAAGGTATGGCTTAATGCAGGCTCGTCTCTCCGTTATCCGGCTCAATTTGCACTTAATAAACGAAGGGTTGAGCTTAAGGGCGAAGCCTATTTTGAAGTGGCCAAAAGAACGATAAAAGGAAATGGGCAAACAAAACGACTACCATTTATCGTAAAAACCAATTCGCAGGAAGTAGAAGTGCTGGGCACCCATTTTAACATCAACAGTTATCCAGACGAAGATTATACCCGTACCACTTTGCTCGAAGGCTCAGTAGCGGTACATCCGCTTTCCGCTACTTCAAACAGAGTAGCAACTGCAAATCAAATACTTAAACCCGGAGAACAATCTACCCTTAAAGGCGAATCTATTAAGGTAGCTACGGTTGATACAGAACAGGTGCTGGCCTGGAAAGAAGGATTTTTTATGTTAGATGATGAAAACCTGCAGAGCATTATGCACAAGGTTGCGAGGTGGTACGATGTGGAAGTGGATTTTAAGGATAATAGCCTGAAAACAAAAAGCTTTAGCGGTACGGTTTCGAGGTTTTCAAATGTATCACAGCTACTTAAGAAGATAGAATTAACCGGTTCGGTACACTTTAAGATTGAAGAAAGGAGGATTGTAGTAATGAGATAAAAGTCAAAACTGCAGTCAAAAAAAAGTCAGCAATGCTACCAACATTACTGACCCTTAACCGGCATAACCGGAAAATATGCTTTGGCTGAGTTAAATACACTATTTGCGATAGAATAATTTAAACCAAAACAAACGAACAAATGTATACAAATTCTGCTAATATTTTTTGCAGGTACAGACCCTGCGCGACCAAATTTTTGCTAGTAATGAAACTCATAATAGTTTTGATGGTAACTTGCCTGCTGCAGGTAAACGCCTCAACAAGCAATGCCCAGAGTTTATCTTTGGTCCAAAAAAATATCACCATTAAACAGGTTTTCAAGGCCATCCGGAAACAGACCGGCTATAATGTGTTATGGGAGGCCGATAAACTCCAAACCAACAAAACAATTGATGCGAAATTTGAAAATGCTTCTTTAAATGAAGTATTGGGCAAATGCCTCGAAGGTAAAGCGCTTACTTATGCCATTGATGAGAAAACAATCATCATCAAAGCCAAACCTTTATCTCTGTTAGATCGGCTGATTAACATTTTACAGGCGATAGAAATTACCGGAAAAGTGCTCGACGAAAAAGGAGGTACCTTACCCAATGCTTCCATTCTGATTAAAGGCACTAAAACCTATCACAAAACCGATGAAAACGGGAACTTTAAATTTAGTGTACCCGATGAAGACGCGATACTCGTAGTTTCTTATTTAGGTTATAAAACGCAGGAAGTAGCCGTTTCAAAAAGCGGAGCAGTTAACATTACCCTTCAGCCTGATCTTTCAGACCTGGAGGATGTGGTAGTGGTGGGGTATGGAACACAAAAAAGAGCAAATCTTACCGGAGCTGTAGATGCGATCACTGCAAAACAGCTCGAAAACCGGCCAATAGCTAATTTAGGACAGGGTTTGCAGGGATTAATCCCTAATCTGAATATTTCCATTGCCAATGGCAGACCGAATACCGCACCTGATTTTAACGTAAGGGGTTTTGCTTCCATCAATGGCAGCGGTGCACCACTTATTCTGGTTGATAATGTCCCTTTTAGTGCATCAGACCTGTTAACACTAAATCCAGCAGATATAGAGAGTGTATCCGTATTAAAAGATGCAGCCGCTTCCGCTATCTACGGTGCCAGGGCGCCTTTTGGAGTAGTGTTAGTGATCACCAAATCAGCTAAGAGCAGTAAAATTAATGTAGGCGTAAACAGTTATGTGGCTTTCCGTACGGTAGGTAAATTACCTGAAGTGGTAACCGATCCTTACGAAGTACTAAAGGTTAAAAATGAAGCTGCCTTTCCTTTATACAATCCGGCTTACAGTGCAGCGCTTGTTGAAGCTGCCAGATTACGCTCACTCGATCCGTCGAGGCCAGATGTAATCGCCGACCCGACCGACCCGAACAAATGGTTTTACATCGGATCTACCGATTGGTTAAAAGAAGCCTACGAGCAATCTGCACCAACCTATAATATAGGTGTAAACGTTTCTAAAAAGGCAGATCAATTGAGCTATTACCTTTCTGCAAACTATTATAAACAGAAAGGGATGATCCGGGGTGCTGATGAGAACAATAACATCTACAATTTAAGGGGAAAAGTAGATCTGATTATTACCAAATGGCTTACGCTTTCCAATAACACCATGATCACCTCAACAACTTATGAGGCCCCGACTTTTATTGATGGCAATTATTTCTGGAACATCAACCGTACCAATGTGACTGATATTCCCCGTAACCCCGATGGTTCATGGACATCCGCAGGGGCGGCATTGTTGGGCGCCGTTCAGGAAGGTGGAAGAAGAACCATGAGTGCAAATACCGTTCAAACCACTTTCTCTTTTGATGCCTCTCTGATCAAAAATATCTGGAGTTTAAAGGGAGATGCTACTTTTAGAAGGGTAGACAGTTTGGGTAAATCGTATGAGATTCCGGTTCCTTATAAAACAGGACCAAATTTAGCGCCTCCATTGCCTACCACAACCTCTGCAACAAACCAGAATGGAAATGTAAAATACAATGTCATCAACCTGTACACCCAGGCACAAAAACAGCTGGGAGATCACTTTATTTCAGGATTGGTGGGCTATAATCAGGAGGAGTTCAGAAATGCAAGGTTTTTAGCTTCCCGCAAACAGTTGATTTCCAATAATCTTCCTTCCATTAATTTAGCAACGGGCGATCAGACCGTTACCGAAAATATTGCAGAATGGGCTGTACAGGGTCTTTTTTACCGTTTAAACTATAACTTTAAGGAACGTTATCTTTTAGAACTCAATGGCCGGTATGATGGATCTTCGCGTTTTGCACCAGGCAAAAGATGGGTATTTGTGCCTTCTGCATCGGCAGGCTGGATGATCTCCCAAGAAAAGTTTTTTGCACCGGTAAAAGAAGCATTATCTATGGATATGTTTAAGATCAGAGGATCTTACGGGGTGCTGGGGAATCAGGCCGCTGCCAATGAATACGATTATCTGGCGAAAATGACCAGTGGAAAAACGAGCCAGATCCTGGGAGGTACTCAACCCATTTACGTTAATCCACCAGCAGCAATATCCAATAATTTCACCTGGGAAAAAGTATCAACCATTAATCTGGGTGCCGATTTAAGTTTTTTTAAAAACAGGTTAGAACTAAATTTCGATAGGTATACGCGTTTTACCAAGGATATGCTGGTGCCTGGAAAACCACTTCCCGGCGTTTTTGGCGTAAATTCGCCAACGGCAAATGCTGCCGACCTGAAAACGAAAGGCTGGGAACTGAAACTTGGATGGAGAGATCAGCTGATGTTGGGTGGTTCACCGCTGACTTATAATGTGGTGCTGGCTGTAAGCGATAGCAGATCGTACATCACACGTTTTGATAACCCAAATAAGCTCATAAGCAATTATTATGAAGGACAGGAAATTGGTGAAATCTGGGGTTTAGAATCAGAAGGTTTTTTCCAAAATGCCGACGAGTTGAAAAATCATTCCAATCAAACGGCAGTAGGAACAGATGATCAGCGTTACCAGTATTTTGTTGGCGATATGAAGTTTAAAGACCGCAATGGTGATGGTAAGGTAGATTTTGGAAATAAAACGGTCGATAATCCTGGCGATTATTATAAACTGGGCAATAGCCGGAGCCGTTTACCGTATAGCATCGATCTTTCGGGCGCATGGAAAGGCTTCGATTTAAGAGTATTTATACAAGGTGTAGGCAAAAGAGACTGGTATGCTGCAGGAAGTAACATTTATTTCTGGGGAATTTATGCGCAGCCATGGACTAATGTTACCGTTCAAAACCTCGATCACTGGAGTCCTGAAAATCCAAATGCCTATTTCCCGAGAATAAAAGCCTATGCTGCCGAAGATACAGGAGAAGAACTGGGCATACCCAATACCCGCTTTCTACAGGATGCCTCTTATTTAAGGGTAAAGAATATCACCCTGGGTTATACTTTACCTAAAGGTTTGCTGAAAAAATTAAAACTGGAGAACGTACATTTTTATGTGAGCGGCGAAAACCTGTTCGAGCATTCTAACCTTAAAGTAAAACTCGATCCCGAAGGACTTAATGGCAATATTTATCCTTTTCAACGTACCTATTCATTCGGTTTGAACTTTAATTTTTAACATTAAAACAGATGAAAACAAAATACTACATCCATATTCTATTTTTCTTAATCATTGGAGTATTGGCAGGCTGTAAGAAAGATTTTCTGGACAGGATTCCGGAAACCACCATTACACCAAATCAGTTTTTTAAAACAACAGCCGATCTGGAAACCTATACCAATGGATTCTACGGCATGTTTAGTCCAGGTACCAACGATCTTTTTTCTGATAATATCTCGGTAAACTTAGGCGGTAGCGAGTTGGATAATATGATCAGGGGAAAAATCAGTCCGGCAAATGTTGGCGGATGGAAATGGGAGAACCTTCGCAGCATCAATTACCTGCTCAATAATCTCCAACAAGTTCAGGGCGATCCGGCCATTATCAGGCATTTTGTAGGGATTGCCCGTTTTTACCGCGGTATATTCTATTTTAATATGATTGCGCGTTATGGCGATGTTCCTTATTATTCTAAGGTACTGAATCCTGATGATCAGGCCCAGTTATATAAAGCTAAAGATCCCCGCACTTTAGTTGCCGATTCGGTAAAAGCTGATCTGGAGTATGCTGCAGCAAATGTTATGGCAACAGGAACCAATACACGTATTACCAAATGGGCAGCCTTATCGGTGCTCAGCAGATTTTGTCTGTTCGAAGGTACATTCAGAAAATACCATGATGAACTTGGTTTGCAGTCAACCGCCAATACCTTTTTGCAAAGGGCCGAATCGGCCAGTAAAGAAGTGATGGCCGGAGGATTTAGCATTTACAATACCGGAAAGAAAGGAGAAGATTATCAAAAACTTTTTACCAGTCAGGATTTGAGCGGTAATAAAGAAATGATATTTTATGATGATTACGACAAGGCATTAAACCGCGCTAACAGTACCCATTATGTTTTCGATTGGCAATGGGCATTAAGCAAAAGTTTGATCGATACCTACCTGATGACAGATGGTACAGCTTTTACTTCAACGGCAAATTGGGACAAAAAAAACTACGCTGAAATTTTTAATAACCGCGATCCCCGGATGGCAGTAACCATTATGCCTCCGGGTTTTTCTACTACGCTCGGCGGAATACCAAATAAAACCAGGCCAACTTTTGGGGGCTATCCACAGATTAAATTTTATGCGATAGATCCAACTACTAAAGTTTACACTGAGTTTACTGATCTGCCGATCCTGCGTTATGCAGAAGTTCTATTAATCAATGCAGAGGCGAGGGCCGAGTTGGGTTTACTTAATCAAACCGATATAGATAATACCATTAATGTTTTGCGTAACCGTGCAGGGGTAGCCCCGTTAAGTATGGCCGCTGCCAATACTGCACCCGATGCTGTTTTAGCAGCCATGTACCCACAGGTAAACGGAGCGAATAAAGGTTTGCTGTTGGAAATCCGCAGAGAGCGTAATGTGGAGCTGGCCTGCGAGGGTTTCAGGTTTACCGATTTATTACGCTGGAAAGCGGGTAAACTACTCGAAAAACCTACCCAAGGCATGTATTTAGCCAAACTTGGCGCTTATGATGTTACTGGTGATGGGGTAGAAGATGTTGCTGTTTTACAAGCACCAGGTCAGGAAACACCTCTTGATGGACTGCCTGCTGATGTTAAAGCAAAACTGGTAAAATATTACCTGAGCGATAATAGTTTTTATTTAAGCAACGGAACTTCTGGTTTTATCATGTTTCCTGAGAACCTGAGTTCGCCAAGATCGTTTATCGATCCGAAATATTATTATTTCCCGATACCCATGCAACAGATTTTACTAAATCCGCAGCTTAAACAACCAACGGGTTGGTAGTAAGACATCATAAATAGAGAAGCGTCATCCTAAGGGATAATTTATTACATAAAAATCAATATGAATGACAGATTTTGTGGCAATATGATAGACTGCGAGGGATCGTCATTCCCAATTTCGATTGGGAATCGTAATGCAAGCGCTTTAAGATTCCTGCGCGGGATCCGATAGCTATCGGATGACGACTGTTCTAATGAAATCTATCAAAGTTAGCTTGTCGAAGGACTTAACGGCATCCGCTGTAAAGTGTTTCGACAGGCTCAACATAACAAAATATCTTTAACTGAAATATTCAACACACATGAAAAGAAGAAATTTATTAAAGTCGATCCCCCTGGCTACAGCAGCGCTTGTACTCGGTGATCTGAAAAATGTAGCTTTGGCTGCTCCTGTTGAGAAAAATCTCAATAAGAAACCTATATTAACCATTGCACACATCACAGATGTACACATCCGGAATGGTGATGATGCTCCTGCGAGATTTGAAAAATGCCTGAAAGAAATTAAAAAACTCAAAGTGGATTTTTTTCTTAATGGAGGCGATAGCATTCATGCAGCCGACTATAAAGACATTAAACGTGATAGTGTAGTAGAACAATGGGGAATCTGGGATAACTGCATCAAACAGATCGCAGAATATGAATTACACAGCTGTATTGGCAATCACGACATCTGGTGGGCTGCACCATCTAGTGATGATGAAATGTATGGTAAGGACTATGTGGTGAAAAGATTAAAAATTCCTAACCGCTATTACAGTTTCTCTAAAAAAGGCTGGCATTTTATCATTTTAGATGGCAATAATAAAAATACCGCTCTAGATAGCGAACAATACAAATGGCTTGAGAACGAACTGGAAAATTTATCGGCCAATACGCCGGTTCTGCTCATGTCGCATTACCCTATACTAACAGTTACCGGTACCTGGGAAGGTGGCCAGCATGGCGACCATAAAGAGTTGAAGGAGTTGTTTTACAAACATAAAGATAAAGTGAAGGTTTGCCTCAGTGGTCACCAGCATTTACTGGACAGGGCCTGGTACAATGGCGTTGAATATTATTGTAATGGTGCCATGAGTGGCTTTTGGTGGGGAAAAGGAGATAAAAGGTCTGCAAAGCCTTATTATTATCAGCAAACGGCTCCTGGCTACGCTATTCTAAAACTCTATAGTGATGGTACTTTGGAAAACAAGTATATTGAAACTGAACAACCAGAAGCAAATGGGTAAGGTTAATTAATCGTCATTGCGAGGAGGAACAACGAAGCAATCTTTCATGCTTAAAAGCCTTGTAATAAAGATTGCTTCGTCGGCTGAGAAAGCCTTCTCGCAATGACGATACCTTTTATAACTAACTATGTCCAGCTTCAGCAATATATTCAGGATCAACCGGTGAAGAATAATCACCAGGTGTATTTTCCAGATAAGACTGTTCCATATCATTAAGATAATCTTTCAGCTGCGCGATCCTGGCAATCATATCGGTCTTTTCCTGCTCACTGTGTTCTGGAGCGCCGTCCATGGCTTTAATTGTATCTATGGCATAATCCATAAATATTTTAACGTTTTCTGATAAAAGTTCTTTTTTCATGTTAGTTCTATTCATTGTTTGTTAAACTAATGTTATTAAGATTCCCAATTAGGTTAATCTGCTGTCCAGGCCGAAACCGATCCGGCAGCGACCAAAAATTCTCCCCAGCCATTTTCATCAATAACCACTTCATTATCAATATTTTTTAACCTGTCACGGAAAACCCTTCCCGCAAATTGCTGACCTATTTCCATGGCTTTATATCCTTCATCTCCATTTGAAATTAATACCGCTACGCCAGAATTTTCATGCTCTTCATCGCCTGATAAGGTCCAGCCAATGCAATTTGGATGATCAAAATAGTCACGCTGGGTACCATGCACTTTATTTTTTCTTAGCCCAAGCATGGTTTGTATTTCTTTTACTGGTTCAAGCACAATTTCATGCTCATTGCCATCATTTCCTTTGTCGCAGTATTTAGCACCATAAAGATCAGGATAGAAAATGCAGGGATAGCCGGTATTACGCAACAGGATCAATGCATAAGCCAGCGGACGGAACCAATGGTCTACCGTTTGTTCCAACGACTGTAACGGTTGCGTATCATGATTTTCAACCAGGGTAACCGCAAGGTCTGGTCTGACTTCTACCAGCGTATTTTGAAAAATTTCGCTCATGTTAAAGTCATTGCCTTCTTTCGATGCACGAGAAAAATTTCCTTGTAAAGGAGCATCAAAAAGCGACATGCGGCCTTCGGTAATATCAATATATTCAAGCAATGAGCCTAAATCCCATGGCGACCAGTATTCGCCTACAGTAAATAGCTCTTTTCCTGTTTTCTGCCGAATGTGATCCAGCCATTCATTGTAGAACAAAGGATCCATGTGTTTGATTGCGTCTAAGCGGAAGCCATCAAATTTAATGGTTTCGTGAAGCCATTCTCCCCAGTTTTTAACTTCCTCCCGTACATGTGGGTTCCGGTAATCAATATCGGTAAGCATCAGGTAATCATAATTACCGTTTTCTTTATCCAAAACATCCTGCCAGCCATCACCATATTGATTCTGAATACTGAAAATAGCCGTTTCTCCTGTTTTATTGTCAAAATCGACACCTGCAAAACATTGAAAATCCCATTCGAAAGCTGAATATTTTTTTGCCCTTCCCGGATAGGTAAACTTGGTATAGGCCTCAATTTCATAAGGTTCAGAAATAAAGCTGTTCCTGTTTTCAGGATCAACCTTTCTGACGGTTATTGTTTCGGTTTCATCTGCACCTCCAAGGTGGTTAAGTACAATGTCCATATACACTTGTAATCCCGCTTCCTGGGCCACACGTACACCTTCTAAGAGTTCGGCTTTGGTACCATATTTTGTTCTGACACTTCCTTTCTGATCAAATTCGCCCAGATCATAAAGATCGTAAGAATCATAACCCGTTGATTTTTCACCATCCATGCCTTTATGTGCAGGAGGAAGCCACAAAGTATCGATTCCAAAAGATTTAAGTTCTGTTGCTTCGTCCTTTAATTTTTTCCAGAGTGAACCATCAGAAGGATAGTACCACTGAAAATATTGTAGCATGGTATAGTTTTCCATATATTATAATAAGTTTATGGGGATACAACATTATCTACCGCTTAAGGTTTGAGGAGAGTTTAATCTGTTTACAAAAAAACAGTAAATAGCTAATGGATAAATTCGAATAACGTTATAATGACGTTTAAAATTTACTAAATTTAAATCTTCAAACAAATAAGAGAAATCGGTATAGAAAAACTGATTGTAACCTAACCCAATGGTAAAATCACATCAACAAACCTGCAGCATATTATTTTGGCTAGCTGTATTTTTATCATGCAGTACTGCCCGGGCCCAACAAAATGTAATAAAAGTAGAAATTGATCCTGCTATTCAGTTTCAAACCATGGAAGGTTTTGGGGCATCTGATGCGTGGTCCTGTCAGTTTGCAGGTTTATGGCCTGATGAAAAACGGAACAAAATGGCCGATCTTCTTTTCAGTACCCAATTTACAAAAACTGGCCAACCGATCGGTATCGGACTAAACATGTGGCGTTTCAACATCGGTGCGGGCAGTACAGAACAAGGGGAAGCCAGTAATATTAAAGATGAATGGCGCCGTCAGCCGGCTTTTCTTCAAATTGACGGGAATTATGACTGGAATGCATTACCTGGACAAACCTGGTTTTTAAAAGCAGCAAAAGCTCGTGGCGTAAAACAATTTATCGGCTTTGTAAATAGTCCAAATGTTCGCTTTACCAAAAACGGCAAATCTTATTCTACTGATGGCCTTTGCAATCTCGATTTTGGAAAACTAGAAGATTTTTCAGCAGATATGGTAAGCACTATAAATGGAATAAAGAAAACCACAGGCATTACGTTAAACTACCTCAGCCCTGCAAATGAGCCCCAATGGAAATGGAACGAACACAACCAGGAGGGCTGCCCTTACAACAATGCCGAGTTGGCCTCAATTTACAAGGGCATTAATACCGCATTCTCTAAAAATGGAATTAAGACTAAAATTCAGATAGGAGAGGCTGGCCAGCTGGATTACCTGTATGATAATGGAAACACGGTTAAAGGAAATCAGGTTGCTCAGTTTTTCGATATTGCTTCACCTAATTATGTAGGCAATCTTTCTCATATCGATCAATCCATTTCGGGTCACAGTTATTTTACCACAAGCCCCAAAGAAAAGTTAATAGAAGTACGTGAGAAAACGGCTGTGGCGGTATCGAAAATAAAGGGATTACGGTATTGGATGTCGGAATATTGCGTGCTTGGAGATGACTCGCTAAAAGGAGATAAGCGGGATTTGGGCATGAAAACGGCTTTGTTTATTGCAAAACTCATCCACCACGATCTTGTTTTTTCGAATGCCTCCTCCTGGCAATGGTGGCTGGCCATTTCGAGCGGCGATTATAAGGATGGCTTAGTGTATATCGATAAAAATAAAACCGATGGGCAGGTTTACGAGAGCAAACTGTTATGGGCATTTGGTAATTTTAGCCGTTTTATACCGGTGGGCAGTAAACGTATTCAGGTTAAAATGCCTGAAGAAAAAACTTCACAGCTTTATGTATCATCATATGTGAACAACAAAAAACTGGTAACGGTTGCAGTAAATACCTCCCAGAACGATATCGATCTTAAGATAGCCTTTAAAAACAACACACAGCGTTCGGTGAAAACTTATGTTACTTCTGATGAATATAACCTTAAACCGTATAAAGAATATAAAAATACCAGCAAAATCCATATACCGGCAAAATCAGTGACTACCATATTAAGCGATTAATCCAGAAAATTTAATCTTTAGATGTAAAATTTGGGATGGTTAAGATTTCTATTTGCAACGATATATATACGCGCGAAACGGTACAGTGTTAAAAATCTTATATCAAAAATAACAACTCAACGGTTTAATGTATTCTAATTGCGAGTTGCTAATCAGGGCTTTACAAAAACTTTAAAGGCTTTAGCTTCGTTTCTTAAATAACCCCGGCAATTAAACGCCGGTTTATAAAGGAGTAGCCGAAAACCTCAAATAGAGTAGGCATTATTAAAATTAGAAAACGTTATGAAACTTCAAGAGTTAAATTTAAACGAAATGAAAGAAATCAACGGTGGTGGTTTATTTGGTGGTAATGATTCGTCAAATTCAGGTGGTCTGTTAGGATCAATCGGAATTGGTAACCTGTTATCATTCTCAAACGAAACCCAAGACGGAGATGAATCGAGTAAAACCTCGTTCTCTTTAGGGAATAACATTGGTGGAAGCCTAGAAGGTTTATTTAAAAGCTTAACCAGCTAATTTGACTTAACTAATCTTTTATAAAAAAAGGACTTCTTCGGAGGTCCTTTTTTTTATGCCATTAATTGCGTAACGTTTTATTGAGGTAATTGTTTTAATTAATTGACAACCAAATAGTTTATTGTATTCTGTGCTGTTGTTCGAAACACTGGTTTCAGGAAATCTGACCTCTGAACTAATGCGTTTATTAATTAAATGGCTATTTAAGCCAAGTTAGGGGATGCTGAAAACCTATAACAGAGTAGGCTTATTAAATCTATTTATTATGAAAATGCAGGAATTGAATTTAACAGAAATGAAAGAGATTAATGGTGGTGGTTTATTTGGTGGTAATGATTCGTCAAATGCTGGCGGCTTATTGGGATCAATCGGAATTGGTAACTTATTATCATTCCAAACTGCCAGTAAAGATGGTGATGAAGCCAGTGCAAGTTCGTTGTCAATCGGCAACAACATCGGTGGTAGCCTGAGTGGCTTATTCGATAGTTTAAGCAAATAATAAATAATTAGTGTTGAAAAAGGAGGATAATCGTTTTATCCTCCTTTTTCTGTTGAATTTAAATCAGGATCATGGAAAATTTATCAGAAAAAGAACTTAAAACCATCAATGGTGGTAGGATATTTAATGGAAATACAGGCGCATCGTCTATATCCCTTACAGCCACAACCGATAGCTTATTGAGTATTTCCTTTACCAGGAGTGATGGTGATTATAAAAATACAACAACCCTTTCAATAGGAAACAATATTGGTTTAAACCTGGGTTTATTAGGCCAAAAACTATAATTACCAGGCATAAGCAGTTTGTTTATGCCTTTTTCTTGTATTAAAAAACTAAACAGGCTTAAATGCGTATATAATTTCAGATATGGACAGCGATAAATATATATTTCCGAAAGAAGTGATTGAAAATACGGCCGAATACCATTTTCATACTCATAATTCGTATACTAAGATCATATATCAGGTAATACTAGCTGTATTAATTTTTGCTTTTTTAGCCATGTTCCTTATTAAGGTTGATGTTAACGTGAAAAGTACAGGACTTTTCAGGCCAACTGCCGAAAGGAATGAAATAAAACCCTTAATTGCTGGCCGTATTGATTCGCTGTTTATTAAAGAAAATATGCACGTTAAAGCGGGTCAGGTTTTACTCACGATCAAAAAAGAAAATATAGAAAGTCAGGATGCGCTAAACCAGTTTCAACAAACTGATGTTGAAGATCAGTTATATGATCTCGGATTGTTGATCAACGCTTATAAAAGAAACGACTGGTCGAAAAAGCTTTCTTTAAAATCAGGTGTTTATGGTCAGCAATACAGCTTGTTTATGCAGCGGGTTACCGAGGCTAAGGCACGTTATCAGCTTGCCTATAAAAATTATGACCGTTATGCCTATCTGTATAAAAGAAAAGCAGTTTCTGCATTGGAGTATGATGAGGTTAAACTTAAAAAAGATAATGTATTTAACGAGCTTTCTTTAATTGGGGAGGAGCAGGGCAGTAAATGGCAAACCGAACTTAACCAGTTGAATATCCAGCGCCAGCAGTTAGGTTCCCGAGACCGTCAGTATGAAGAAGAAAAAGAGTTTTACACCATTAAAGCACCCCTAACCGGAACAGTACAGCAGTTAAAAGGGATCCAGCCGGGAAGTTCTATCGCAGCAAACGAAATTTTGGGTGAGATATCACCCGATTCTGGCCTGATTGCTGAAACCTATGTACAGCCTAAAGATATTGGCTTGTTACACGTGGGCACAAAAGCCAGGTTTCAGATTGACGCCTACAATTATAACGAATGGGGAATGGCCACTGGAAAAGTAGTGTCTATTTCGAGCGATGTTTTTATGCAGAACGGAGCGCAGCCCTTTTTTAAAGTAAGGTGTCTGCTGGATAAAAATAATTTAAAACTCCGCAACGGATATATCGGTAAAATTAAAAAGGGAATGACCTTACAGGCCCGTTTTTTTGTTACGCGGAGAACACTTTTTCAATTGCTTTACGATAAAGCAGACGATTGGTTAAACCCAAATGTAATTCCTCAAAGTAAAGAAACCCAGGTAACGAGCCTATGAAAACCATTAAACAATTTTTTCAGGCATTAAGATCAGATAAAAAAGCCAAAAAAACCATTATTAAGCAGCACGACGTTACCGACTGCGGTGCGGCCTGCCTGGCTTCAATTGCCATTCATTATGGCCTGGATATGCCAATTGCACGTATCCGTCAGTACGCCTCTACCGATAAAAAAGGGACCAATGTATTGGGCCTGATCGAAGCATCTGCCAGGCTTGGTTTTTCGGCTAAAGGTGTAAAAGCCAGTTACGATAATCTGTTTACCATTCCACTGCCGGTTATTGCGCATGTTAACCACAATAATATTGCACATTATATTGTACTTTATAAAATTACTGAAGAATATGTAGAGGTAATGGATCCCGCCTATGGCGAAATGCAAAGATTAACGCCTGACGAATTCAGACAAAAATGGACGGGTGTTTTGATTATGCTTTTGCCGGGAGATGATTTTACAGCAGGAACAGAACGGATTTCGCTTGAAAAACGGTTCATTTATTTGTTGATGCCACATAAATCCGTTTTGATCCAGGTATTAATCGGTGCTATTTTTTATACCATATTGGGTTTATCTACCTCGATATTTCTCCAGAAGATTGTAGATAACGTGTTGCCAGAGGGAAATACGAATCTCCTCAACTTAATGGGCACGGTGATGATCATCATCATTTTGGTGCAGATTTTTATCAATTATGCTAAAACACTATTGACCATTAAAACCGGACAACAGATTGATGCCAGGTTAATATTAGGCTATTATAAACATCTTTTAAAACTTCCGCAGGCTTTTTTTGATACCATGCGTGTGGGTGAAATTATTTCACGGATGAATGATGCCGTTAAAATCAGGGCTTTTATAAATGATGTGCTCGTGGGTTTTGCCGTTAATGTTTTTATCCTGATCTTCTCCTTCGCTTTAATGTTTACCTACTATTGGAAACTGGCCCTGATTATGCTTACCGTGGTGCCTTTATATGCGCTTGTTTATTATGTATCTAACCGGCTGAATAAAACCACGCAGCGCCAGTTGATGGAGAAAAGTGCTGAATTGGAAAATCAATTGGTAGAATCGGTAAACTCAGTAAGTACGATCAAACGTTTCGGACTGGAAAACTTTTCGAACCTTAAAACCGAAATCAGGTTTATCAACCTGCTAAAAACGGTTTATACTTCGGGCACAAATTCACTCTTGGTGGGTAATGCAAGCGGTTTTATTTCCAGCATCTTTGCCGTGATCCTGTTATGGGCAGGTGCAGGTTTTGTACTCCAGAATATGATTACACCGGGAGAGCTTCTATCATTTTATGCTATTATCGGTTATTTTACAGGTCCGGTAATTAGTTTGATCGGGATGAACAAAGTTTTTCAGGATGCGCGCATCGCCGCCGACAGGTTATTTGAAATTATGGATCTTGAACGCGAAAAAACGGAGAATAAGACGGATTTAACACCCGATATGATCGGAGATATTGAATTTAGGAATGTAAATTTCAGGTATGGTACACGTGTAACCGTGTTTGATGGTTTTAACCTGCATGTACCAAAAGGAAAAATTACCGCTGTGGTTGGAGAAAGCGGATCAGGGAAAACCACTTTACTTTCGCTGCTTCAGAATATTTATCCGCTTCAATCGGGCAATATTATGGTTGGTGAGTTTGATATCAATTACCTCAGCAATGAAAGCTTGAGGAAACTGGTTGCTGTTGTTCCGCAGGATGTACATCTCTTCGCTGGCAACGTTATCGATAATATTGCTGTAGGGGAAATAGAGCCTGATATGAAAAAGATTATCCGAATCTGTGCACAACTCCATATTATGGATTTTATTGAACGGCTTCCAAATGGATTTGATACTTATCTGGGTGAAAATGCAACCAATTTATCAGGTGGGCAGCGGCAACGTTTAGCCATTGCCAGGGCCTTGTACCGTGATCCGGAAATCCTGATCCTCGACGAGGCCACTTCTTCGCTCGATTCTTCTTCAGAAGAACATATCCATCATGCCATTTCTTTGCTCAGGGAAAATGGAAAAACCATTATTTTAATTGCACACCGCTTAAGTACAGTGGTAAATGCAGATAAGATTGTGGTGTTAAAAGAAGGAAAATTAATAGAAGAAGGAACGCATAGTCAACTTGTAAAATTAAAAGGGATGTATACAGGTATGTGGCAAAAACAGTTTCCTGCACCCGAAAGTGTTTAATAAGTTCCATAAAATCACCGGGAAAAACCGGTTAAAGATCATTAGATCGCCACATTGTTTGGAAGCGGATAATGGGTAACCACGACTTTTTTTCTCGCTTGCTTATTTTTGCCTGCAGGAGCGGTAACATTCAGCACAGTGATAAATTTTGTAGGGTCGCCGGTTGATTCGTAGACCACTACTTCGGCATAATCGGGCTGCATAATTACATCAGAATTGTTTTTTAGTACATCAAAGTTTTTATTTCTCAGCTGGTTCAGCAGGTGGGCTTTGTCGTGAACGAAGGGGATAAGCAGGTTGGAGGTACGGCGCTTCATCCACTGATCGTTCAGCTCTGAATATGGAGTTTTAACCTGGCCATTCCAGGCAACCACAATGGTGCCTCCCGTAATCACAAGAAATTCACCTGTCCATATTACCCAAAGCAGAAGCCCTGAAATATTATCGCTACCCTGAATGCGGAAGGTGCCAATTTCGTTCAGGGCCACGATTTCCTTAAACAATACCCCAGGGTGAACAAACAGAAAAGCCATATCTTGCAAAAGCTGTTTGAGGTCTGCTGTACTCTGGTTAAAGGTAAATCCCCGGCGGCTATACATTACGGCATCAAAGAAAACCCACTGAACGTAGAATGCGAGCAGGCTGCATACTAATGCAATAGACAAAGCAACCTGAAGGTTTCTGATCTTACCGATCCTGATGCCCTGATCTATTGCCAGTCCCAGGAGCATACCGAGTAAAAATGCACAAATGGCAATAAACCATATGTTAGGTATTAACTGGGCAAGGATAATATAAAAAAGCGGTAGCAAAATAGAGGCAATAATGCCAATAGCCAGGGTGGTCAGGATGCCAGAGGTCGAGGCATGGCCTGCAGGAATGTATTTTTCTTCCATGTGAGTGTGTAATCAGATTTTAATCACAAACAGCTGGTCATATGAATTTGTTTTTTGGAAAGTCTGTTGTTGTGATGTTTTTATGCTAAAAAAAATATTGTAATATTTTTCTTTTGAACTATTTTTATAAAAAAAACACACATGAAAAAAATAATACTGGCTTCATTTTTACTAATCAGCGGACTTGCGGCACACGCACAAACTTATCAAGCCGTCACCAGTAAAAACAAAACCTACCTGGCAACGGTTAAGGGGCTTTCGTATACCTATAAAAATGGAATGGTTACTTTAAAAAATAACGGAAAATATAACCTCGGCACAGTTAGCATCATTGCTTCCTCTAAAACAGACGCCAGTTTGTTCGGGATCGCACTATTTGAAGAAGGGCTTAATAAGGGACAGACACAGCAGGCAAGCGTTTATTTTACCACAGGTGAGGGGAAGGATAATCATGAAGTTGCTTTGACTGCGATCGATCAGAAAAATCTGGTATTCTCCTTTGATAAAGCGGTCAGGGCTGGCCGTTAATTGCTGTTTTTGAAAACAGTATTAATCTTCATCTATCCTCCAAACCTATTTCTTATTTTTGCAGGAATTAAATGGCTAATTTGTTTATGCTAAGATATGGATAATGGATTTTCTGATTGCAATCAGATTGTGGTGGTTTCTGCTTTTCCTAAGCTTGTAGATACTAATTTTCAGGGCGATATAAACGCAATTTGCTGGTACAGGAACCTGGTTGGAGACTTTAGTGAAATTGTGTCTAAACTTCAGTTGAAAGATAACCTAACCGAAGTTTCCATGGAAGACCTTTATGCATTGCAACTATCGGAAGAAGGTAATATGGCCAGGGAAATTATCTTAAGTGATTTTCAGCTGTTAACAGATTTCGGGGCATCTCCTTCTCTTAATTTAATCAAAAGTTACCAGCGGGATGATGAATTGGATTTTATTTCAACAGATGTATATTCTTATCATGTAGACCGTTCACCAATTGGTTCTGATACTTTTTTATGTACCTATTATGGTGCTGCCAGTGAAATCTTAGCTAATAACCAGGTTGAACAAAAAATACTGGTTTCGGAAATCCGGCAAAAGCTTAAAGAACTGCATAATGGTCCGGAAGCGGAATTTGAAACCTTTTTAACCGAACATTATTTTGATCTGCATTATCAACCTAAACCTGATGCCAGACCTGTAAATCTGGGTTTGGGCCATTTGTGGAGATTAGCGGTAGATCATCCTGAAAAACAGACTTTACCTTGTATTCACCGGGCACCCACCGAAAAAAATGGTGAATATAGACTGCTCCTGATCTGTTAAATATTTTTTTAAAATCCCTTTCTTGCAATGTGAGAATTTTCACTGGAAAGTAATTTGTAAGAGATTTTTCTACAAAGCTTGCTACCGTTATATAAATTTGGCTGCCCATCCGTTATAGGATCGTCCTGTCCGTGGAAATTACCGGCAGCCATTTAATTTTAAACCTCAAAATATGAATTTCAACAAATTGGTCAGAATAAGCCTGGCCACGCTCTTCATTACAGTTCTCTTAGCCCCATCTCTGGCCAATGCGCAGGACAAAGAGAAAAAAAGATTGCTGGCAGCTAGTACGGTGCTGGATGATTTTGGTAAAATGAAAGAGTCTATCCCTTCTTCGCTACTTAAGGTTACCGAAGGGATTATTATTGTGCCCAAGCTGATCAATGCCGGCTTTGTAGTTGGTGGTAAACGTGGCAGGGGAATAGCGATGGTGAAAAGAGAAGATGGTAGCTGGAGCAATCCTGTATTTGTGACTATTACCGGAGGAAGCGTCGGCTTACAGGTCGGAATACAATCTGTTGAGCTGGTACTGGTTTTCAAGCATAGCAGCAGTCTGACCGAGATAAAGAAAAGCAGTTTTACACTTGGTGGCGACCTTTCGATCGCAGCTGGTCCGGTTGGACGTAATTCTACCGCCAATACCGATTATAAACTTGATGCCGAGGTATATTCCTATTCGCGCAGTAAGGGGCTTTTTGCGGGGATATCACTGAATGGAGCTTCGCTTGAGTTCGACACGGCTGCAGACACAAATTTTTATGGAAAGGGGATGGGGCCAGCTGAGATATTTGCTTCGCAGGGAGATCCGGATGATGCTGTTACTAAAATAAAAACATCCCTGTCATCTTTGAAATAGCTTATCAGGAAAACTCCTGCATGCCCGGTACCGGTCTTTTAGAGCCTGCCGGGATACTACTAAATTTAATATTAAATAAGTAAATCAATGAAGAAAATAGGATTTTTATCATTCGGGCATTGGTCTGACCACCCCACATATCAAACGCGTACCGGAGGAGATACCTTACTGCAATCCATTGATCTAGCTGTTGCAGCGGAAGAAATAGGTTTGGATGGTGCATATTTCCGGGTTCATCATTTTGCGCGCCAATTGGCATCTCCATTTCCGTTGCTTGCTGCAATCGGGGCAAAAACAGCTAAAATAGAGATCGGGACCGGCGTTATCGATATGCGCTATGAAAATCCGCTCTATATGGCTGAAGATGCCGGTGCTGCCGACCTGATTTCCGAAGGCCGCTTGCAACTGGGGATAAGCCGTGGCTCGCCCGAGCAGGTAATCGAAGGCTGGCGGTATTTCGGTTATGCACCTGAAGAAGGTGAAACCGATGCAGATATGGGCCGTAAGAAAGCTTTGGCGTTTTTAGATAAGTTAAAAGGCAATGGATTTGCCGAGCCTAATCCTTATCCAATGTTCCCTAACCCGCCCGGCTTATTACGCCTGGAGCCCTATTCGGATGGACTGCGCGAACGGATTTGGTGGGGTGCTGCCTCAAATGCGACTGCAATATGGGCGGCAGAAAACGCTATGAACCTTCAAAGTTCTACCTTAAAGTTTGATGAAAGTGGCAAACCTTTTCATATCCAGCAGGCTGAACAAATTCGATTATACAAGGAAGCTTGGAAAAAAGCTGGTCATCAGCGCGAACCAAGGGTTTCGGTAAGCCGTTCGATTTTTGCACTGGTTAACGACCAGGACAGGTATTATTTTGGCCAGCAGGGAAAAGGAGCCGATAGTTTTGGTTATATCGAAGCCGATAAACGGGCTGTTTTCGGCAAGAGTTATGCAGCTGAACCTGATCAGCTTATCAAAGAACTGAAAGCGGATGAGGCCATACAGGAAGCAGATACGCTATTGCTCACTATACCGAACACTTTGGGAGTAGATTACAATATCCATGTACTCTCTTCTATTTTAGAACATGTTGCCCCGGCATTGGGCTGGAGATAAATGTTTATCGCCATTGACCCCAAAAATAGAATGGGTAGTTGGAATTTAGATTAATAGAAAAAGGGGTAGGCTAAAAAGGTCAGCCCCTTTTCGTTGCAAAAGCATTCTTTTGCTATCAAATGCTGGATAATTGATTATCTCGTGAACCATCAGTTTTTTTGCTTTGGTTATCTATCGGAAATAAAGAAGTAACTGGTAAAGAGAGTGGCTTGTTGGAAAAAAAATAGGCCGGTCAAAATTGATCGGCCTATTTCGTGATCCCGCTGGGATTCGAACCCAGGACCACTACATTAAAAGTGTAATGCTCTACCAGCTGAGCTACGGAATCATTTCCTTTTGTTTAAGGAGGTGCAAATATAGAGATTTATCCTTTCCCTGCAAACATTTTTAGAAAATGTTTTTGATGTTTTTTGCGTCAATTAAAATTAGTATTTATAACTGACTGATTCTAAATTTTGTAAGGCTGAAAATAATTTTAAAATTTATTTTAAATCTCGCGGCTATTTCAAAAATCGGCTTCTATTTACTTGTTTTCGGAATAAAGTTTAAGAAAGATTGAAACTGTGCTTTATGTTTGTTCCTGTCGAGTTTAAAATAAAAAGCACCTCTTCTCGAACTCGATTTATCCTTATCCGTTTGTTTAATCAATAACCCGCTAGCGGTAATCTTACGGATGAAGTTCCGGTTATCAATCGGCGAATCGTACACCTGTTCGTATAAAGTCTGCAATTGCGGTATGGTAAACCTTTTAGGCAAAAGCTCAAATAAAACAGGGTGGAGGGCTGCCTGATAACGGATTTTATCCATGGCTGCTTTTACCATTACATTGTGGTCGAAAATCAGTTCAGGAACTTCTTTTAGTTTAAACCATTCTGCATGGTATTGATCATTGATCTGTTTGCTGTACTTATTGATGTCGATTAATGCGAAATAAACAACTGAAACGGTACGCTCAATCGGGTCACGTTCTGGACGGCCATAAGCATGTAGCTGCTCCAGGTAAACATCATGTAATCCGGTCAGTTCTAACAAGATCCGTTTAGCAGCCTCATCAAGATCTTCTTCTTCGCCAATAAAGCCACCCATTAAACTCCATTTATCCTTTACAGGCTCTATTGCTCTTTTAATGACCAAAAGTTTCAGCTGATCGCCGTCATACCCAAAAATAATGCAGTCTACTGCAACGAGGACAGGTTTTTGATTTAAATATTTTCCCATTTTAAAATAGCGTATTTAGTTTGGTATCGTTATAATCTTTAATATAGCCTAAGATATTCGGATAACCTTCAAATTCTTCAATTGGATGTGTTGTAGTAAGTACAATACAGGTCATTTCTGCATTCAGTGCCGATTCTACACCTTTTGGTGCATCTTCAAATACAAGGCAATCTGCAGGTGCAACACCTAAAGCCGATGCTGCCTTTAAAAAAGTTTCAGGATCAGGTTTGCTTACCGATACATCATCGGCACTTACAATCGCATCCATGTAATGACGGATGTTAAGCCCATCAACCACAAAATCGATGTTAAAAGGTATGGCTGCAGAGCCGATGGCCATTCGGATATTGGCTTCTTTCGCACGTGCTAAAAAATCACTTAAGCCATCAATTAAAGCCAAATGTGGCATATAACCTTGCTGATAGCGTTTCTCCTTATCGATCGAAAGTCGTTCAACCTCTTCCTGGCTAAACCTGTCCTTGCCAAAAACGCGGGCCAAAACCTCATGGTTTTTACCGTACATTTCCTTTTTTACACTTTCGTAATCAAGTTTAGCACCTAGATCTTCCGTCATAATAGCATACCAGGCCAAAGTATGGTATTCCATATCATTAATCATGGTGCCATTTAAATCAAAAAGAAAAGCTTTAGGCCTGAAATTCAAATCGTACATACAGCTGCTAAATTATGTGATTTTTTTTACTGTTGATAATCATCATTAATATTAGCTTAACAATAATTATAATCGTTACAATAACGTTAATTATTTTTACTACTTTAGCCTTAACCAAAAATAAATTTAAACAGAGCCAATACCACTTTTGCAGACATTGCAGAGTCTCGTTTAAGCTCAAATTTTAACCAGATGAAAAAAATATTCCTCAAGGCTTTGCCCTTCGCTACACTGTGTTTAACCATAGCTTTCACCTCCTGTAATCCAAAATCGGATAAAGGAAGCCAGGCAACCGAACAAACCGATTCTTTAAAATATTCCGCAACCATTGATGGGAAAAGCGTTAAACTTTATACCTTAAAAAACAAACAGGGCGCTTCAGTTTCCATTACCAATTATGGAGGCAGGATTGTTTCGCTCCTGGTACCAGATAAAAACAAAAAATTAACCGATGTGGTACTTGGTTATGATAGCCTTGGTGCTTACCGTAAAAAAGGCGAGCCGTTTTTTGGCGCGTTGATTGGCCGCTATGGGAACCGCATTGGCAAAGGTAAATTTACCCTTGAAGGAAAAGAATATGCTTTACAGCTCAACGATGGTGTTAATACCTTACATGGTGGTACAGACGGATTCTTCTCGAAGGTTTGGGAAGCCAAACAAGATGGACAAAAACTGGAACTGAGTTATGTTTCTAACGATGGAGAAGCTGGTTATCCGGGCAAACTGGATGTAAAGGTAACTTATACACTTACAGATGATAATGCTTTACAGATTGATTATCTGGCCACTACGGATAAAGCAACCGTGGTAAACTTAACCAACCACGCATATTTTAACCTGAACGGTGAAGGAAACAATACCATTCTTGATCACGAACTAACGATAGATGCCAATACCTATACACCTGTAGATTCTACCTTGATTCCAACCGGTAAATTGCAGCCTGTAGTTGGCACGGCCTTCGATTTTAATAAAGCGAAAACCATTGGCAAATCGATAGGTGAAAACGACCAGCAATTAAAATTCGGGAAAGGTTACGACCATAACTTTGTTTTAACCCATCACGATGGCAAAACGCCTGTAGCGATTGTTAAAAGTCCGGTTACCGGAATTACTTTAGAAGTTTACACCACAGAGCCTGGAATACAATTTTATAGCGGTAACTTTTTAACAGGTGTAGATAAAGATGGTAAAGGCGGGAAATCTTATCCTCACCGTTCTGCTTTTTGTTTGGAAACACAGCATTTTCCTGATGCACCGAACCATGCAAACTTTGCATCAACGGTACTTAAACCAGGCGAAACGTATAAAACGAGTACCACTTACAAGTTTTTGTAAACACCAATACTTAAGAAATTGACTAAGATCATTGATAAAATTTGAAGAGGAAGTATCATAAATATAGAATTGTCATCCTGAGCTTGTCGAAGGGCCTACCATAATACTGTTTAAGGCGTTTCGACAGGCTCAACGTGACAAATTTCTAGAAACTATGTTTATGATACAGCCTCTTTTTGTTTATTTTATGTGCAAATCCGGCTTTAAGGGGCTAATAACCTATCAGGAAATTGTGTAATATGCTCAATGGTTAATTGTTGCATGATCTGGTATAAATGAGTTTTGAACATGTTGATGGTATGATCGCCTCCTTCATTCCCTAAAGCACCAAGTCCATACATAAAAGGCCGGCCCATAAAGTTAAATTCAGACCCAACGGCATGTGCTCTTGCTAAATCAACGCCTGAACGAATACCGCCATCTAACATGATCTTGAGTTTTGATTTGTAAGCATCATTTCCCGCGAGTTTAATTAAAGAATTGATTGAGGATTCACCCGCATCAATTTGTCTGCCACCATGATTGGAAACAATCACACCATCAGCACCGATTTGGATAGCAGCCTGCATATCTTCATCAGTCGCGATTCCCTTCAGTACCAAAGGTCCCTTCCAAAGATCACGAATGGCAGATACCTTTTCAATATCAACTTTACCTGTAAATGTTTTGTTCATGAACTGTCCAAGTTGCGACATGTCCATTCCTTTTTCCATATAAGGTTTTAAGGTAGCAAATGATGGAATTCCATGTTGCAGGGTTTTAATGCCCCATAGCGGACGGGCAAAAGCCTGCAAGATATTATTGACAGACATTTTTGGTGGAATAGATAAGCCACTCTTAATTTCTTTATATCGTAAACCAAATGCAGGCACATCAACCAAAACCACTAATACCGGGCATTCGACAGCTTTTAAGCGATTTAAAATATCATCTCTCAGGCTATTTTCCGTAGGATGGTATAATTGAAACCATGCTTTTCCTTCAGATACTTCGGCAATTCGTTCGATACTACTGGTGGATACAGTGCTTAATGTATAAGGAATATCGGCTTTAGCGGCAGCCTTAGCTAAAATTTCGGGTGCATTAGGCCACATCAAACCTTGCAAACCAATCGGAGATATCCCAAATGGAGCACTGTAACGACGGCCAAATAATTCAACCGACATGTCGATATCTCCACCAACACGTAAGTAATTCGGTTTGAGGTAAATATTGTCGAAGTCGCTCTCGTTTCGCGATAAATTAAGTCCCTCGTTACATCCTCCCTCCAGGTAGTCAAAAGCAAATTTAGGAATTCTTGATTTTGCCTTTTTTCTTAAGTCCGCTACAGAAGGGAATTGGGGATTGTAAGGGAATGTAATCTTTTTACTCATATTTAAATATTGTATTGGTCAGATTCTGTTTTAAAAAGCGAAAACTAATATTTTATATTATATTTTCCATCCTGCTCTATCTGCTGTTTTGTATTTTAGTTATGGAGAACATAGATTTTTTTGCGTAGGGTTCTGATCTGTCATTCTGAACGCAGTGAAGAATCCTTTGCAAATAAAACATCATCAAAAAGATCCTCATTGCATTCAGGATGACAAATTGGTCAAAAATACGTCGTTAAACACCATAAAACGCTTTCGCATTATCGCTAAAAATCAGTTTACGTTCTTCTGCAGAAAATCGTTCGGCATATTTATGCACTAAATTAAACCAATCCTGGTACGGCCTGCTGATTAACATCACCGGCCAATCGCTGCCATACATCACCCTTTCAGTGCCGAAATGTTCGAAAACCGTATCAAAACAATTGAAAAGTTCTTTTTCTTTCCAGTTTTTCCAATCAGCCTCTGCTAGTAAACCAGAAACTTTACAGTGCACATTAGGGTTGGCTGCTAAGGTTTTAATATTTTCCGACCATGATTTTAAATCCTGGCTTTTCACATCTGGTTTACCACAATGATCCAATACAAATGACTGATGTGGAACCTGATCAACCATTTTGATAATATCAGGCAATTGATTGTGGTAGCACAATAAATCGTAGGTGTAATTGTATTTTTTTAACAGGTTAACGCCGGCAATGAATTTTTCATTCAAAATAAATTCCGAATTTTCTGCCTGTAAAATGTGTCGCCAGCCTTTAATGGCCTTGAAATTGCTCCAATAGGCTAAACGTTCATCCAAATTGGGATTAAGCAGATCCACCCAGCCCACAATACCTTCAATGATTTCGTTTTCTTCAGCCAGATTTAATAGAAAACGGTTTTCTTCTTCCGATTGATTGGCCTGTACGGCAATGCATCCGGTAATCTGAAGATCTTGATATACCCCTGACAGATTTTTCGGATGAAAATCCTGCTGGATAACCTTCATGTCTTCATTGATCCAGCTATCCCTAACCGGATCGAAATTCCAAAAATGCACATGTGTATCAATCATAAAAAGCGATTAAAGTTTAAAAATCTGGTCCATTAAAATCCATTTTTCACCTGGTTTTGCACCCGGCATTGCCTGCTGGAACTTCCACATTAAAGTTTCCCATTCCTGCACTTTCGGATTGGCTAAATCAGCTTTTGCTTTTTCATCAAAAGAGAAGCTTTCGTTCACCTCCATAATCATAAATAACCGGTTACCAAGGAGATATATTTCCAGGTTTTCGATGCCTGAAGAACTTATGCTTTCTTTAATCTCCGGCCAAACCGATTGATGATACTGCTTATATTCTTCTATCAGCTTTTCATCATTTATAAGGTCAAGTGTTAAGCAATATCTTTTCATGTTAATTTCCGTTGTAAGCTTTAACTGTTTGTTTGCTGGTGCCCAGGCCATCTATCCCTAATTCTACCACATCACCCGCTTTTAAATACCAGGGCTCTGGTTTCTGGCCCAAACCTACACCTGCAGGTGTTCCTGTGGTAATTACATCTCCAGGTAAAAGTGTCATAAACTGGCTGATGTATGAAATCATAAAAGGAACATTAAAAATCAGGTTTGAAGTATTGCCATCCTGTAATGTTTTGCCGTTTACAGTTAACCAAAGGCGAAGATTGTGTACATCGGCAATTTCATCCTGCGTAGCGATAAATGGACCGATAGGCGCAAAAGTATCACAGCTTTTTCCTTTTACCCATTGGCCGTTTCTTTCGATCTGAAACTCACGCTCGCTGTAATCATTGTGCAACACATAACCCGCGATGTGATCCAAAGCATTTTCTTCGGAAACATAACTTGCTTTTTTACCCACAACAATGGCCAATTCTACTTCCCAATCGGTTTTTTTGCTATTTTTTGGGATAATTAAGTCATCATTTGGACCAACTATTGCCGAAGTAGCCTTGAAGAATAAAATCGGCTCTGAGGGGATAGGTGCATTGGTTTCTGCAGCATGGTCTTTATAGTTTAAACCTACACAGATAATTTTAGAAGGACGAGCCAAAGCAGGACCAAGGCGTACACCTTTATCAACCTGTGGTAAATCAGCAGATTCGATGTCTTTTTTAAGTTTTTCTAAGCCATCACCGCCAAAAAATTCTTCATTATAATCTTTCACCAATGCAGAAACATCGAAATAATTATCGTTTATAATCACTCCTGGTTTTTCAGCTCCCGCTTCGCCAAATCGTATTAATTTCATTATATTATATTTAAAATTGTGTTATTAATTGTTTAAGGTCGTAAATCCACCATCAATAGGGTAATCGCAGCCCGTAATAAAAGAAGCTTCGTCACTGCAGAGGTATAAAGCCAGCGCGCCTACTTCTTCCGGTTTCGCCATTCTACCGATAGGTTGTGTTTTAGAAAGCTTTTCGAACATTTCAGGGATGTTATCCGGATAGTTTTTCTGTAAAAAGCCATCCACAAAAGGCGTGTGTACCCTTGCCGGAGAGATCGAATTACACCTGATGTTTTCGCCAATATAATCTTTGGCAACACTCATGGTAATGGCTTTTACCGCACCTTTTGCCGCACTGTACACGAAACGGTCGGGTAGGCCAATCAAAGCCGCAATTGATGCCATATTGATAATCACACCACCGCCGGCCAACCGGATCTGCGGAATAGCAGCGTGCAGACAGTTGTAAACACCCTTAACATTTACGCGCATTACCCGGTCAAAGTCTGCTTCTTCAGTAGTATCGGCCTTTCCAATATGCGCAATACCTGCATTATTGATCAGGATGTTGATCTGCCCAATCTCGTTAAAAACCTCGTGAACCGCTTTATGATCAGAAACATCGCAGCCATAACTAAATGCTGTACCGCCGTTTTCCTTAATTTCATTGATCGTATCCTGTGCCTGTTCAGTTCCCAGTTCGATGATGTGAACTTCAGCACCCTGTTTAGCCAAAATGGTTGCAATGGCCTTTCCAATGCCGCTTCCCCCGCCTGTAACCACGGCTTTTTTGTTTTTTAGTGAAAACATGTATGGTTATAATTTATAATTGATTAGAATATAGAATACAAATAAAATAAATATTGTTGGTTAAAAATTTTATCTTCTTGTCTAAATATTAACAGATATTGTCATACACTGCCATGAAGATACCAGGCGTCTTACCTTGCATAAATTTTACAAAGACGAATGGCTAATTTACTTATATTTGAATATTATTTTTATATTTAAATAATATTTTAACCAAATATCACATATCATCTTTCCGTAAAAGGGGAGTTGTTAGCGCCAAACTGAATGAGAAATTTTCTGATTTTTATTTCCTGTTATTTTTTATCGATACCTTTATCTCAGGCAACTAATCGTGCACAAAAAACCATTATAATTTCTACGGAGAACCATGTTCGGGTACGTTTCGGTGCAGAAAGAATTTCAAAAGCTTTATCCCAATTAAACTATTCGACCAAAATTGAACAGAAAGACAAGATCGGTAGTATAGGTAATTTGATTGCTATTGGCGTATTTTCTGATAAGCTCTTCGTCAATCATCTTCCTGCTGAAATTAAAAGTAATATCTCCACAACAAAAAAAGAAGGTTTCCATATTTATACGTCAAAAAACGGTACAATCTATATAATCGGTAACGATGCATCGGGTGCCTTGTATGGCTGTATAGAATTGGCCGGTCAAATTAATAGCACGGGTAAATTACCTAAACAACTGTCTATTTCCGATCAGCCAGAAATGGTATTACGTGGCACTTGTATCGGCCTGCAGAAACCCGATTACCTGCCCGGACATGATGTTTACGAATATCCTTACACGCCTGAAACCTTTCCATGGCTTTATGATAAGGCTTTGTGGATCAAATACCTTGATATGATGGTGGAGAACCGTTATAATTCGCTTTATTTATGGAACGGGCATCCTTTTTCTTCCTTATTAAGGTTAAAAGATTATCCTTATGCAGTGGAGGTAGACGATGCTACGTTAAAAAAGAATGAAGAAATTTTTAGGTTTTTGACTACTGAAGCAGATAAACGTGGCATTTGGGTCATCCAGATGTTTTATAATATCATTATTCCAAAACCTTTCGCCGATAAACATGGCTTAAAAACACAGGATAGAAACCGTCCGATTATCCCTTTAATAGCTGATTACACCCGAAAATCAATTGCATCATTTGTGGAGAAATATCCGAACGTAGGTTTAATGGTGGCTCTGGGCGAAGCGATGGAAGGCGTTGGCCAGGATGATATTGATTGGTTTACCAAAACCATTATCCCTGGGGTAAAAGATGGATTAAAAGCTGTCGGAATTAAGGAAGAACCTCCAATTGTACTGCGTGCACACGATACTGATGCGCCGAGCGTAATGAAAGCCGCATTGCCGCTTTATCATAATCTATATACCGAAAACAAATTTAATGGCGAAGCTTTAACTACTTATACGCCGCGTGGTGCCTGGGCTGATTTAAACAGAAAGTTGGCGGCTATAGGAACTGTTAACATTTCTAACGTGCACATTTTAGCTAATTTAGAGCCATTTAGGTATGGTTCGGCTGATTTTATTCAAAAATCAGTGCGGGCGATGAATAAAATTTATGGCGCAAAAGGATTACACTTATATCCACAGGCAAGTTATTGGGACTGGCCATATTCGGCTGATGAAGTAAAAGGCAGGTTATTAGAGGTAGACCGCGATTGGATCTGGTATAAAGAATGGGCGAGGTATTCGTGGAATTCGCAGCGCGACCGCAAACAGGAAATCGACTATTGGGGTAAAGAACTCGGCGATAAATACGGTACCGATTTAATGGGTGGCAAAGCCATTTTGAATGCTTATGAAGAATCTGGTGAGATATCGCCAAAACTTTTGCGTAGATACGGCATTACAGATGGTAACCGACAAACGCTGACTTTGGGTATGTTAATGACACAACTAATCAATCCATACCGTTACGGACTTTTTACTTTACTATACGAATCGGAAGCGCCTGAAGGTGAAATGATTATCGATTATGCAGAAAAGGAATGGAAGAAGCAGGGGCATATTGGTGAAACACCTATACAGGTGGCAAAAGAAGTGGTTGAACATGGCAAAAAAGCCATCCAATCGATAAATGAAGCTGCACCAAACGTAAAAAAAGATACGGCAGAATTTAAAAGGCTTAAAAATGATATTTATTGCTACGATGCCATGGCTAATTTTTATGCAGAAAAAGTAAAAGCAGCCCTTTGGATATTGCGGTATAAATATTCGAACCAGGTAAGCGATTTAGAACAAGCCTTGCCTTTTTTGCAAAAAAGCGTGAATCACTACGCAGAGCTGGTTAAATTAACCGATCATAATTATCTGTATGCCAACAGTATGCAAACCAAACAACGTAAAATACCAATGCGTGGTGTAGACAAAACTTTTATCCATTGGAGAGAAATGTTGCCCGAATTTACCAAGGAATTGAATCATTTTAAAAGGAGCATCGATTCTTTAAAATCAATAAAAGCTGGAGCGCTTGCTGCAATTACACCTTATAAAACGGCCAATGTTAAACTATTGAACGAAACTGAAAGTTATATCATAGCCAAAGATGCCTCACTTTTTACGGATACAACAGTTAAAATAAAAGAAGTTGCCGGGCAGTTAAGCTGTTTAAAAGGCATTAAATTGAGCAAAGCACAACAAATTAAAAATGGAACAGAAATTAAGTTTAGGACCAATTCTCCTGTAAAATTACTGGTTGGCTATTTTAACCAGAAAGATCCGCAATACCTGGCTCCGCCACAATTGGAAACCGATGCAAGTGCAAATAATTATGGTCAATCCGAAATTAAAATATCAAATGCTTTGGTGCCTTATGGCTTTCCTCCGGTAAATGTACACGCGTATACTTTTCCGGCAGGAACACATACTTTAAATTTAGGAAAAGGAGCCTGTTTGGTTTTAGGTTTTATTGATGATAAACAGGAACTACGCATTTTTAACGCAGGTTTAGATGGCAGGGGAAAAGACATAGATTGGTTATTTGAATAATGGGAAATACAAGAAAATTTATAGCCACGGCAGTACTGTCGATATTGACAATTACCGGCTTTGCGCAACAGAGATCAATTCTGGGGACAGAAAAGCTGAAGAAATACGTCGAATATTTTAATTCAATAGATACTGAAGCCGTAAAAAATTATATTCCAAATAACGAGGCTTTTAAATGGCTAGCTGATCAGGCTCCTTTATTCGAATGTCCGGATTCGGTATTGGAACAAAATTATTATTACCGCTGGTGGACTTACCGTAAACACCTGGTTAGAACGCCTGAAGGTTTCATATTTACCGAGTTTATTGAGCCGGTTAAACATGCAGGAAAATATAACTCAATAAGTTGTGCACTGGGTCACCACATTTATGAAGGAAGGTGGCTGAAAGACAACAGTTACCTGAAAGATTATATCAAATTCTGGCTTTACCATGCCGATGTGGGCCAAACGAAACAACGTTTTCATCAATTTAGCAGCTGGGTAGATGATGCCATTTATCAAAACTATCTGGTAAAACCGGATCAGGGATTTCTGAAAGAAATTTTGCCAGCATTAGATAAAGATTATGGTAAATGGGAATCGGAAAGACAGCTTAAAAACGGATTGTTTTGGCAAAATGATGTGAAAGATGGCATGGAAGAATCCATCAGTGGCTCACGCAAAGACCAGAACCAACGTCCAACCATAAACAGTTATATGTATGGAAATGCAGTGGCCTTAGATAAGATATCGGTACTTTTAGGTGAAACAGCAATGGCAGATAAATATAAAAACAAAGCAATTACCCTTAAAAAGCTGGTTCAGGATAGTTTATGGAATACTTCTGCTTCATTTTTTGAAACGAGAAAAGCCAAAGGTGGCTCGGCCGAGGTAAGGGAAGCCATTGGCTTTACACCCTGGGATTTCAATTTACCCGACGATCAGGCAAATTATGCAAAAGCCTGGGACCAGTTATTGGATACAGCCGGATTTAAAGCGCCATGGGGCTTAACCACAGCTGAAAGGAGAAATGCAACATTCAGAACCAGAGGAACCGGGCATAGCTGCGAATGGGATGGAGCACTTTGGCCTTTTGCCAGCTCACAAACGTTAAAAGGATTGGCAAATCTGTTAACGAATTATAAAAAACATGGTAAAATGAATGCAAATATCTTTTATCAGGAATTGCATCAATATGCAGCTTCCCATGTCAAAAATGGAAAACCTTATATCGGCGAGTATCAGGATGAAAAAACTGGGGAATGGTTAAAAGGCGATAATCCACGAAGTAGTTTTTACAATCACTCTACCTTTAACGATTTAGTTATCAATGACCTGATTGGTTTAAAACCTCGTCAGGATAATGTTTTGGAGATTTTTCCATTAATCCCGAAAAATCAATGGGATTGGTTTATGCTGGATAATGTTTACTATCATGGTAAAATAGTGACAATTTTATGGGACAAAACCGGTAAAAAATATAACAGGGGTAAGGGATTATTGGTGTTTGTTGATGGCAAAGAAATTTATAAAGGCAAAGATTTGAAGCCTTTAAAGGTTAAGATGGATTAAATCAATTATCCTCGGTCTGTGTCCCCACAGACCGAAACATTTTTAATAAAAGCGATAAAATCGCTGATCTCTTTCATCCTCGTTACAAACGAGGACGATGCGGATTTATTGGTTCGTGGAGACACGAACCAGGGCAGTAACATGATTAATAAAAGCGATAAAATCGCTGACCTCACTCATCCTCGTTACAAACGAGGACAATAAATTATAAAAAAATCGTCATTGCGAACGGAAGCTTTGGAATGTGCGGGGGAGTGAAGCAATCTTTGAAGCTTGGAAAAACTAGAAAGATTGCTTCGTCCCGATGAAAAATCGGAACTCGCATCCGATAGCTATCGGATGACGAGGCATTTAAATAAAAAACAATGAAATACATTTTCAAAACCTTATTTTTTATAATTGTAATAAGCACTTGCTTAACCGCCAACGCCCAATCGTATTATAATGTAATTAAATATGGCGCAAAAAACGACAGCAGTAAACTGGCCACAACTGCCATCAAAAATGCAATAGAAGCAGCATCAAAAGCGGGTGGAGGCACCGTTTATTTTCCAGCCGGAAAATATTTGACCGGGGCAATTCATTTAAAAAGCAACATTACCATCTTAATTGATGCCGGTGCCGAATTGCACTTCAGCGATAATTTTGACGATTACCTGCCCATGGTTAAAAGCCGCTATGAGGGCGTAGACGTAACCAGCTTTTCACCTTTATTTTATGCCTATAAGGTAGAAAATATTTCGATTATAGGCCGGGGAATTATCGATGGACATGGTAAAAAGTGGTGGGATTTTGTAGAAGGTTATAAAGATGGTCAACCACGATCAAAATGGCAAACCACTTTTGATGGCTTAAATAAAGATATTATTCTTCCTGACGACCCTAGGCAGATGAAAAGAGGTTTTCTCCGTCCGCCGTTTATACAGCCTATGTTTTGCAAAAATGTATTGATTGATGGAATTACCATCCGCAATTCACCCTTCTGGACGATCAATCCTGAGTTTTGTGAAAATGTTAAGGTTCATGCGGTTACCATCAACAATCCCCATTCGCCCAATACCGATGGTATCAATCCTGAATCTTGTAAAAATGTGCACATTTCAGATTGCCACATCAGTGTGGGCGACGATTGCATTACCATTAAATCAGGTAAAGATGCGCCCGGAAGAAAAATGGCCATTCCGGCAGAAAACTACGTAATTACCAATTGTACGATGTTATCAGGTCACGGTGGCGTGGTTATTGGTAGCGAAATGTCGGGCGATGTGCGAAAAATAGCCATTTCCAACTGCGTTTTCGACGGAACAGATAGGGGGATCCGCATTAAAACTGCACGCGGCAGAGGCGGAGTGGTTGAAGAGATCAGGGTGAGCAACATCATCATGAAAAACATTAAAGATCAGGCCATTGTATTGGATATGCAGTATGCTAAAACAAATATTGAACCTGTTTCAGCGCGGACGCCTATTTTTAGAAATATCCATTTCAGCAATATTACCGGTCAGGTTAACCAGGCGGGCTATTTAAATGGTTTAGAAGAAATGCCTATCGATAATATTACGTTCAACGATATCAATATGGACGCAAAAACCGGTTTTTATATTCAAAATTCTAGTAATATTGAGTTTCATAACGTAACCGTAAATACAGAATTGGGTCCATCTTTAAAAGCTTCTAAAGTGAATAATTTGATTGTTGATGGATTGAAAAGCAATAAACCACTAGTAAAATCAGCAGTAATCGATCTTACAAACGTATCCGATCTGTTTTTATACAATGCTTTTCCTGTAAAAGAAACGGTTACGTATCTGAAATTAAGCGGAGCGGAAACCAACAATATATACCTTGGAAATAATAATTTCAGAAGGGTTAAAGAAGCCGTTAAAAAGGAAAAAGAAGTAACAGCAACCGTCCAAATTATTTCGGGCGATAAAGGACAGTAACATGAAGTGTAAACTTTTATTAGGCATTTTATTTTTGATATTGATTGCGCATGCAAGCAGCTTTGCACAAGAAAACAATCATACTTTATGGTACACCAAAGCTGCTGAAAAATGGACGGATGCTTTACCCATCGGAAACGGCAGATTAGGCGCGATGATTTTCGCCGGAACGGCTGTAGATCATATCCAGTTTAACGAAGAAACCGTTTGGACAGGCCAACCAAGGGATTATAACCGAAAAGGTGCTTTCCAATATCTTCCTGAAATTAGAAAATTGCTTTTCGAGGGGAAACAAAAAGAAGCTGAAGCGTTGGCACAGGAGCAATTTATGGGGTTGCAAAGCAGTCAGGGCGACCGAAAAGTTTGGGTAGCTGAAATGAAAGCTGGAAAAGGTATACAGGGAAACCCAGCCCTTGTTAATTTTGATGATAAACCCTGGAAAACGATAAAAGTACCTTCTTACGAGGGTTGGGAAGCGGTTGGATTAGCCAATTTAGACGGTGCAGTTTGGTTTAGAACAACTTTTGATGTTCCCGAAAATTGGCTGGGAAAAGATCTGATATTAGATCTTAACCGCATCCGCGACCAGGATTTTACTTATATCAATGGCCAGCTAGTTGGCAATACCGATAATACGGAGCCTAGAAAATACACTATCCCTTCGAAACTGATCAAAAAGGGAAGAAATGTGATCGCCATACAGGTGCTCAATTATTTTGATAAAGGCGGGTTGGCAGGTTATAAGGATACTTCAAAAAAAATCGGCATTTATCCTGTTGGAAGCAGTGTAGAGCAAGGCATTTCCCTGGTTAAAGAATGGAAGTATAAAATTCAGGATGAAGATCCACCTGCTGTTCCTCAATATCAGGGCAGTTATCAGCCTTTTGGAGATCTGAACCTGTATTTCAAACAGACCAAATCTATTGTTACCAATTACAAAAGATCCTTAGATATCAGTACCGCCATTGCAAAAACCACTTATACTTTAAATGGCGTAAATTATCAGCGTGAGTATTTTGCAAGCCAGCCAAACCAGGCTATTGTAATCCATTTAACGGCAGATAAAAAGTCCTCCATTAGTTTTGATGCAGAACTTTCCAGCGCTCACCGAAAATCATCTGTAAAAGCTTTAGGAAATAATGTAATTGCTTTAGCTATTCAGGTAAAAGATGGTGCAATTAAGGGAGAAAGCCGGTTAACAGCTTTAATTAAAAATGGTTCGGTAAAAGTGATTAATGGCAAAATTAGCATCAATCAGGCCGACGAAGTAACACTTTATTTAACTGGCGGAACCAATTTTATCAATGCGCAGGATGTTTCGGGAAATTCGGCAACGGCCAATGTTAAAGCACTCCATAGTTTAAAAAGCAAATCGTACACCGAAATCAAACAGAACCACATTAAAGAATACCAAACTTATTATAACAACTTTAGCGTTGATTTTGGCACATCGGAGAATGAAAAACTACCGACAGATGAAAGGTTGGAAAAATTCGCAAGCGCTAATGACCCTGCATTTGCAGCTTTATACATGCAATATGGACGGTATTTATTGATTTCGAGTTCAAGGCCAGGAACGCAGCCTGCTAATCTTCAAGGGATTTGGAATGACTTGCTCACACCACCCTGGGGCAGCAAGTACACCACCAATATTAACCTCGAAATGAACTACTGGCCGACTGAAATCCTTAATTTATCAGCCTTAAATGAGCCACTTTTTAGTAAAATAAAAGGTTTATCAAAAACTGGTGCCGAAACGGCAAAAGCATATTATAATACCCGTGGCTGGGTTTTACACCATAATACCGATTTGTGGAATGGTACAGCCCCGATTAATGCCTCTAATCACGGTATCTGGGTTAGTGGAGGTGGTTGGCTAAGTCAGCATTTATGGGAACATTATCAATTTAGTAAAGACCGTAAATTTCTGGAGACCGAGGCTTATCCTTTGATGAAACAAGCCGCCTTATTTTTTGAAGATTTTTTAGTGAAAGATCCAAAAACAGGCTGGTTGATCAGTAGCCCATCAAATTCGCCGGAAAACGGCGGTTTAGTAGCCGGTCCGACGATGGATCACCAGATTATCAGATCGTTATTCAGAAATTGTATTGCTGCTGCTGAGGTATTGAATGTGGATGAAGATTTTAGGAAATCCCTTAAGAACAAGGTAAAACAAATCGCGCCAAATCAGATCGGCAAATATGGACAGCTACAAGAGTGGCTGGAAGATAAGGATGATACGACCAACAAACACCGTCATGTTTCTCATTTATGGGGTGTTTATCCCGGAAATGACATTACCTGGGATAACAACGAAAAAGTGATGCAGGCCGCAAAACAGTCCTTATTGTACCGCGGTGATGATGCTACCGGCTGGAGTTTAGCCTGGAAGATTAATTTCTGGGCCAGATTTAAAGATGGTGATCACGCCATGAAACTGGTTAAAATGTTAATGAAACCTGCTAATAATGGGGCAGGGTCTTATGTCAATCTCTTTGATGCACATCCGCCTTTCCAGATTGATGGAAACTTTGGCGGCGCAGCCGGAATTGCCGAAATGATTGTGCAAAGCCATCAAGGTTATCTGGATATTTTACCTGCTTTGCCAGCAGCTATTCCAAATGGTGAGATTAAAGGTTTACAGGCACGTGGTGGATTTGAACTGGATTTGACCTGGAAAAATGGCTTATTGACCTCAATTACCATAAAATCTAAAACAGGAGGAAATTGTAAAGTCCGTTATAAAAATAATAACATCAATATCGAGACAAAAACTGGCGAAAGCTACAAATTGAATGGAGATCTGAAATTGCTATAAAATATGAAGAATAAAATCGTCATTGCGAGGAGGAACGACGAAGCAATCTCCCTTGCAAGAGACTTAGTTAAAGTTAATTCTTTAAAGTTTTTTTGCCACACGCACCATGGTTCGTGTCTCCTCGAAGAAAAAAAAACGATGAATATACCGCGCCTTGGTCTGTGTCTCCACAGACCAATATTGAGATCAATCTTCTTCATAATATTGTTATTCACTTCTTTGCTTGAGATCAATTTCGTTCATGCACAAAGTTCAACCAGAAAAGATATCTCCTTAAACTCCAATTGGCTTACCATTGCTGATGAGAAAAACAAAAATGCTTTTGATGGTTTTCAGTCGGCCGGCTACAACACCTTAAACTGGAAAAATATTAATGTTCCTCATAACTGGGACCAATACGAGGGTTACCAACGCAAACTTCATGGCAATAAACATGGTTATGCCTGGTATCTAAAAACATTAAAAACCAATGAAATTAAATCCGGCAAAAGGTTCTTTTTATACTTTGAGGGCGTTGGTTCTTATGCCACGATCTGGTTAAACGGTAAAAAGGTGGGCTACCATGCAGGTGGGAGAACCACTTTTACTTTGGATGTTACTGTTGCCATAAAATTGAATAATCAGGAGAATATTTTAGCTGTTCGGGCCGATCATCCTGCTAATATTCAGGATTTACCCTGGGTTGATGGCGGTTGCTCAACAGAACGCGGTTTTTCAGAAGGTTCGCAGCCCATGGGGATTTTCCGTCCGGTGCATTTAATTGTGACCAATGATATCCGTGTTGAACCATTTGGTATTCACATCTGGAACGACAATAAAATTTCAGAAAAAGCCGCAGTATTAAACCTGAGTACAAGCATTAAAAACTATGGTTTAAAGCCTAAAAATGTATCTGTAATTAACCGGTTGCTTGATTCAAGCGGAAAGCAGGTTAAAGAAATCAAAAAAACATTGATTGTTCCGCTAGGTAAAGAAATCCAGATCGATCAGCAAACTGACAAAATCATCCATCCAAAACTTTGGTCTTTGGAAAATCCATATCTCTATACTTTACAAACTATCATCATCGAGAATGGAAAAATTGTAGATGAACTGAAAACACCTTATGGCATCCGCTGGATCAGCTGGCCATCCGATAGCCATCGGATGGGTGAACAGGCCAATCAAAAACAATTTTTATTAAACGGAAAACCTGTTTTTATTAACGGAATAGCAGAATATGAGCATTTAATCGGGCAGAGTCATGCTTTCAGTAACGAGCAGATCAGGTCGAGGGTGATGCAGATTAAAGCAGCAGGTTTCAATGCCTTCCGCGATGCACATCAGCCACATCATTTATTGTATTCTGATTATTGGGATAAGGAAGGGATTTTATGCTGGACACAAATGGCAGCACACATTTGGTACGATACGCCCGAATTCAGGAAGAATTTTAAAATACTTTTAACGGACTGGGTAAAGGAAAGAAGGAACAGTCCTGCGGTAGTGTTATGGGGATTGGAAAACGAAAGCACCCTGCCCGAAGATTTCGCAAAAGAGTGTACCGAACTCATCCGGAAACTGGATCCAACAGCTTCTTCACAAAGAAAAGTAACCACCTGTAATGGCGGCAAAGGAACTGATTGGGATGTGCCACAAAACTGGACAGGCACTTATGGCGGCAATCCTTTAACTTATGGCGAAGATTTGAAAAGACAGGTTTTAGTAGGCGAATATGGCGCCTGGAGAACAATAGATCTTCACAATACTGACGCCAATGGAAAAGGATACACGGAGAACAAAATGACCGACCTGATGGAAACGAAAGTGCGACTGGCAGAATCGGTAAAAGATAAAACCGCTGGTCATTTTTTCTGGCTTTATAGCTCGCACGATAACCCGGGAAGGGTACAGGGAGGCGAGGGTTTAAGAGATCTGGATCGGATTGGTCCTGTAAATTACAAAGGCATGTTTACCCCTTGGGAAGAACCAACAGATGTATTTTACATGTTCAGGGCCAATTATGCACCAAAACAAACGGATCCTATGGTATATATCGTTTCGCATACCTGGCCAAATCGTTGGACAAAACCCGGCATTAAAGATAGTGTTGTAGTGTATTCTAACTGTGATGAAGTAGAACTTTTTAATGATGTAAACGGACAATCTTTAGGCAAGAAAAAACGTGGGGGAATTGGTACACATTTTCAATGGAACAAGCCGGAAATTAATTACAATGTACTTTATGCGGTAGGTTATGTAAATGGAAAAGTCGTTGCAAAAGATCAAGTGGTTCTACAGAATTTACCTCAAAGTCCAAATTTTAACAGTTTAATTTCGGATAAGCAATTAACTTTGCCGGCGCAGGGTTATCACTATGTGTACCGCATCAACTGTGGAGGAGGCGATTATACCGATGTGAACGGCAATCAATGGTCCGCCGACCGGAATTTAACTTCAGCTGATCGATTTGGCTCTACCTCATGGACAACTAATTTCCCGGGTGTGCCCGATTTTTTCGCCAGTCAACGCCGTATCTTTCAACCTATTAATGGCAGTAAAGACTGGAAGCTTTTTCAAACATTCAGATATGGTAGAGATCAGCTAAAATACCACTTCCCATTGCCCGATGGAGAATATTCAGTTGAACTTTATTTTATTGAGCCCTGGCTGGGAATTGGTGGCGGTTTTGATGCTAAAGCCATGCGTTTATTTGATGTGGCGTTTAATGGAAAAACGGTTATTAAAGATTTGGATATCTGGAAAGAAAACGGCAGCAATACATTATTAAAAAAAACAATCAAAACTTCAATCAAAGGTGGCTTTTTGGATATTAATTTCCCTGAGGTGAAAGTGGGTCAGGCGGTGATTTCGGGTATTGCCATAGCCAGTTTAAACCAAAATATTAAATCTGCACCAGCAAGCAATTCGCTTTTAACCAAGATCAAAAATGCCGAATTAAACAGCTGGCTGGATATTGGAGACGAGCAATTTAAAGGAGAAAAATCAGCATTTATCGATTTACCTTCAAATTTATATGGTTCAGAATGGCTAAAAGCCTCACGCGGACAAGAAAGTATCGAATTTACCGCGACTGATAGTGTTGATGTCTTTGTTGCACTCAATAAAACCAGCAGCGTTCCGCAGGGATTTGAAAATACTAAAAGTACTTTGAGCAATAGCAATGATGAAACTTTTGATGTTTATCGCAAAAGACTTATTCCCAACGAAAGAATCATTTTTGATAGTAGGGTGGCCAGCGTTTTTGTATTGCCCGTTACCCATTTACAACCCGCTTACGATTTAAAAACCACCACAAGTTACAAAGCGACTGATGGCATTTTAGCTGGGAAAGACATTACCAAAGCAGCATTGATGGACAAACAGCGCGTAATTTTTAATGCGGGTAACCAGGCTAGCCTCACCTGGAATATTTCAGTTGGCGTTGCCGATACCTATTCTTTAACTATTAAGTATCATAACCCATCTGCTCAGCCCTTGAAAGCCAAACTGGAGTTTTTATCGGCAGATGGAACCTTAATGAAAACAGAAATAGCAGAATTTGCCCCTACGAAAGAAGGGAAATGGAATTACCTGAGCACGAATACGGGGAGCATGATTAATGCCGGAAGTTACAGCGTGCGCCTAACTGCCACAGAAACCAAAGGCCTGGCAATTGATGCTTTAGATGTTCAATAAGATAAGATGGTATAATATGTGGCCAAAATCTTATATTAATGATGATATTTAGCGATGCATATTTGTTTTAACCAAATTAATAAACGAGCCAACAAGTAATGAAAGGTCTTCCTGTATTCGATCTTGCGATCATCTGCATTTATCTTGTTGGAATGATATTAGTTGGGGTTTATTTTTCGCGAAAAAATAAAAACTCCGAGCAATTTACAAAAGCTTCGGGCCTGATCCCCGGATGGGCGATAGGTTTATCTATTTATGCAACATTTTTAAGCAGTAACACTTTTTTGGGCGTGCCTGGTAAATCTTTTGGCGGCAATTGGAATGCATTTGTATTTAGCATCTCGATGCCATTAGCAGCGTGGGTGGCTTCTAAATATTTTGTTCCATTTTATCGTAATACCGGAGAAATATCTGCCTATACGCATTTGGAAAAACGTTTTGGAGCATGGGCAAGGGTATATGCAGTAGTTTGTTTTCTATTGACGCAGCTGGCCAGAATGGGGTCGATATTTTTTGGGATTGCCTTAAGCCTGCAGGCGCTCACTGGCTATTCCATGCAGATGATTATGATCGTAATGGGTATCTGTATCATTGTTTATACCGTTTTAGGAGGAATTGAAGCAGTAATATGGACAGAAGTAGTACAGGCCATCGTGAAAACCCTGGGCGCGCTGCTCATTTTGTACCTGATTGTTACGAACATGCCGGGAGATATATCAAAGATTGTAGAAATTGGAAAATCTGCCGATAAATTTAGCCTGGGCAGTTTTAAATTCGATTTTGTCGGATCGTCGTTCTGGGTGGTTTTACTTTATGGGTTTTTCATCAACCTGAATAATTTTGGGATGGATCAGAATTATATTCAGCGCTACCATACGGCATCATCAAGTAAAGCCGCTTCGAAATCAATATGGTTGTGTGTTTGGTTATACATCCCAGCCTCATTGCTGTTTTTCATTATAGGATCTTGCTTGTTCGCTTACTATGAGGTTAATCCGGAATTGGTGCAGTCGATCAAACATCAGGTAGCTATTGAACGATTGCCTTTGCATGCCTCGGCGACAGAGGTCTTAAAGGTGCAGAATGCTTTGGTTCCATCAGATTATGGCGATAAAATAATGCCACATTTTATGGTCACCAAGATCCCGGTAGGTTTGGTTGGACTGATTGTTTCGGCCATTTTATCTGCAGCCATGAGTACCATCAGTTCTGGAATGAATGCCTCGGCTACCGTGTTTTCGGTAGATATTTACAAAAGATATTTCAAACCCGGCATTACCGAAAAACAGAATTTATCGCTGTTACATCTGGCTACTGTAGGGTTTGGCTTGCTGGGTATGATTGCCGGAATTGCCATGATTGGTGTAAAAAGCATTTTAGATGTTTGGTGGGAGTTATCAGGTATTTTTGCGGCCGGAATGCTGGGTTTATTCTTGCTCGGTATCATCAGCAGGCAAACCAAAAACCACGAAGCCATTACTGCAACCATTATCGGTATTGCTGTAATTATATGGATGACATTTTCTTCACTTCTTCCTCCAGAATATGAAGTTTTTAGAAATCCTTTACATAAAAACATGATTATCGTAATCGGTACTTTAACCATTTTTTTAACAGGACTTTTCCTGACAAAAATTAAAAACAAAAAGACAAAAACAGTCCACTAAGCTCATTCTGGCCTTATCCGGGACAAATAATATAAAACATTTACCATATCAAACTATAATGGAAAACTCACAAAAAGGGTTCATCCCGGTTATGCTCACGCCATTTTTGAGTAACGGGAATATTGACTATCCTGCATTAACACAACTTACAGAGATTTATTTACAGGCCGGGGCCTCAGGTTTGTTTGCCAATTGCCTGTCGAGCGAAATGTTCGAATTAAGTGATAAAGAAAGAATCCAGGCGATAAAACATGTGATAAAGGTGGCAAATGGCGCAGTACCTGTTGTAGCAACCGGAACCTTTGGCGGTGAAATTGCCAAACAAGCCGATTTTATAAAGGAGGTAAGCGATGCAGGCGTAGAGGCCGTAATTGCCATTACCAGTTTATTGGCCAATGAAGGGGAAAGCGATGAAATATTTAACGACCGTGTGTTCGATCTGCTGCATCAAACAGATAAAATTCCAATGGGTTTTTACGAATGCCCCGTGCCTTATAAAAGAGTGTTAAAACCACAACAATTAGCCGATTTTGTATCAACTGGAAGGGTAATTTACCATAAAGATACCAGCCTGGATCTCGCCCAGATTAAAGAAAAACTTAAACTCACGGAGGATTATGCTTTTGGTTTGTACGATGCCTACATGGTTCATGCAGTTGATTCGCTAAAAGCAGGTGCTTCAGGATTATCCTGTATTCAGGGGAATTACTTTCCGGAGTTAATTGTTTGGTTATGTGATCATTATAATGATGAATCGCTTAATGATGAGGTACAGGCCGTGCAACAGTTTTTAATCGATAATATGGAGGTGATGCACCATGTTTATCCGGTAGTATCTAAATATTTTCTGCAAAAACGGGGTTTAAACATTTCTACTTTTACACGAAGAAATGTGGGTGCATTTACCACAAGCGAAGAAAAAGGAATGGAAACTTTATTTGATGATTATACTTCGTTACGTAATAACCTGAATATTAAGGTTTTTATATGATTTTTTTTAAAACCTCGCAGGTTTTAAAAACCTGCGAGGTTTGTAATCCTAGCTTAATTCAAATACTTTCTTTTATAATCCAATGGCGTCATTCCTGTTACTTTTTTAAAGTGACGATAAAAATTAGATACATTATTGAAGCCACAATCGAAACAGATCATTTCGGTAGGTAACTTATTCTCAATCAGGAAACGGCAGGCGTGGCTCACCCTGATCTCGATCAGAAAATCATAAAAAGTCTTTTTAGTCATCAGTTTAAAATAACGGCAGAAAGAAGTCACGCTTAAATTACTTAACGATGCCACTTCCTCTAAAGTAATGTCCTTTTTATAGTTGCTGAGGGTATAATTGCAAATTTTATTGATGCGTAAAGTTTCCGATTCGTTCGATTGATAAAAAGTATTTTTGCTGGTTACAATGGTCGAATATTCATCCGTTTCTGCAAGCGTTTTCAATATCGAAAGTAAAATAATTATCCGGTCTAAATTCGTTGCATCAACAGCCGCCCGCATCAAATCAACCAGTTTATCTTTAGCTTTTCCTTTAATCACCATCCCGCTTTTTGCCTTTTCGAACAATTTAGGGATCAGGTAAGCCTCGGGCAAAGTGAGCATATATTTACCCAAACAATCGGGCAAGAAATGGATCACCATGGCTTCAGTTGTCAGGTCGGGGTTGTTCTGAAAATACTCATCCTTGCAACGCCAGGTATGCGGGAGATTTTCGCCTAAAAGTACCATCTCATCAGGCACAAAATTACTAATGTTGTCTCCAATAAAACGGACACCTTCACCTTTAATTACATAATGAAGTTCGAGTTCGGGATGATAATGCCAGATGTTTCCAAAATCGGGTTTAATGTCGTGACGGATACTAAAAGAACTTTGTAAAGTAATGGGAACTTTATGAAAATGGGGTTTCATCTTAGGGTTAAAATATTTGGTTAGCACCGCAACAATCAACTCAACTAAATTTGTGCAGCAGGCCTAAAGTTAAACAGTTAAATGATAATATCCTATATTAATTTGCTAAAAACCATTAGAAAATAGTGTTTTTCTATGTTGAGTTTTGTATAAAGCCCAATAGGCGTAACCAAATTACAAACTGACAAATTATTTTCCTATAAATTTTTTGTTTATTAATAAATTATGAGACAAGGGAAAATCACCAAAAATTCCACTAATTTAGGCTGGGTATTTAAACATCCTCATCATCCAAACTGGTGGTGGTGGGCGGATCCCGTTTAAATTTTAATGCTTCAAAAAAGCTCAAATTCCATTAAAAAATATTCAATTTAAAATATCAAATACATGAAATTATCCCTTTTGGCCTTTATGTTAACGTTCTCCAGCATGACAGCCATTTTTGCACAAACTAATGCCGCTGCTGATAAAGAAACCTATACCAAAATGATTACCGATCGTGCTGCTAAAATTGTGACTAATTTAGGCCTTACCGATGCCAGGAAAACAGAAAAAGTAACGGTAATTGTACGCGACCAGTACAGCGATTTAAATGATATTTATGCGGCGCGTGATGCCAGGGTTAAAGAAATAAAAGAGAAAAACAAAGACAATAAAATAGAACGCGATTCGGCTCTGGCAAGAGATAACCGTACAGTTGATGCCTCATTAGCTAAACTTCACAAAAAATACATCAGCAAACTTTCTGCGCAACTAACTAATGAGCAGGTAGAGCTGGTTAAAAATGGCATGACTTATAATGTGTTGCCCATCACTTACAAAGCTTATCAGGAAGAAATTTTAACACTGACCGAAGATCAGAAAAAACAGATCCTAATCTGGTTAACCGAAGCGCGGGAGCATGCCATGGATGCAGAATCATCTGATAAAAAACATGCCTGGTTCGGTAAATACAAAGGCCGCATTAATAATTACTTATCAGCAGCAGGCTACGACCTTAAAAAAGAAGGCATAGAGTGGGAGAAAAGGCGAAAGGCCAGGGCTGAAGCCAATTAAAATCAGACAAAAACCAAAACTAACCAAATAAACTATTATGATCTTTAAAATTTTACGAAAAACCCCATGGGTTTTAATGCTGCTGCTTTGTGCTTTTTCCAGCGTTTTTGCCCAACAAAAACAGATAAAAGGCAAGATAGTAGATAAAAAAGACGGGCAGCCCATACCCGGAGTGAGTGTTGGTATCCGTGGAAAAACCAACAATGTAAGCACCAATGATAAAGGAGAATTTGCCCTGGTTGCCGATCCGTCCACCGATGTACTTGTATTTTCTTATGTAGGTTATGTTAGGCAGGTTGTTACGCTGAGTGGCAAATCAACCTTAGAAATCAGCCTGGCTGAAGACACTAATGGCCTTGATGATGTAATTGTGGTAGGTTATGGTACTAAAAAGAAATCAGAAATTTTAGGTTCTGTAGCCAATATCAAAGCCGAAGAAATCCAGGATTTACCAGTACCCAATATCGCAGCTGCATTGCGTAACAAAATACAGGGCGTTGGTGTTAACACAGTTTCAGGTAAACCAGGTTCTTCCATCACTTTAAATATCCGTAATTCAACTGCTTCCGACCAATCGAAACTCTATGGCGTTACTTCCGAACCGCTTTATGTTATCGATGGAATTACCGTAACCCGCGATGAGTTTGATAATATCGATATCTCTATGGTAGAGGATATTTCATTTTTGAAAGATGCTTCAGCAGCCATTTATGGGGCATCTGGCGCAAAAGGGTGTTGTTTTAGTTACCACTAAAAGGGGAAAAGCAGGTAAACCTAAAATTAGCTATACCGGTTATGTCGGTTATCAGGACAATACCAGTGATGTGAAAATGCTCAGCGCTTATGATCATGCTACTTTATTAAACGATGCCAACAAAATCAAAAATGCCCCAACTTCATCCTTATTTTCAGACGCTGATCTGGAAGTTTTAAAAAATAACCCAAACAGAAGCTGGTTCGATGAACTTTGGAAAGTGGCTTCAACCAACAGGCACAACATTAATATTTCTGGTGGTTCGGATGCCATTACCTTTTTTGCAGGAGGTAATTACTACAATGAAACCGGTAACTACGGAGGTATTACTTATAATAAATACGCTTTCCGTTCGGGCATGAATGCTAAGATTTTTCCAGGTTTAACCGCCGATGTGACCTTAAATACAGATTTTAATAAAAAAAACAGCGACACCTATAAAAACGGAGGAGAGAATGATCAGGCCTTTTTCCAGCAACTGATTACGACCCCAATGTGGGTACCTATACAGATTGATGGCAAACCTGTAAACTACAATGGAAATACCAATCCCTTAGCGGTTATCAATTCTGGCAATAACATTTACAGTAAATCGCAGGGTTTAAATATCAATGCATCATTAAACTATAGTCCTTCTTTTATTAAAGGTTTAACGGCAAGTGTACGTTTTGGTAAAAACAACAGGAGTGGTAGCGGTGGCCAGTATATTCCGCCTTACACCGTGTACAATTTCAAAATGACCGGTCAAAACAATTTGTTGTACACCAACGAATCTACTTCAGCCATTACGGCTGTTGGTTTGGCCAATACCTTATTGTTAAAAGGTAACGATATGGCCTCGAGCTACCAGGCCATTGGATCATTAAGCTATAACCGCCAGATCGGTAAACACTCCATCACCGCTTTAGCTGCTTTCGATCAGTCGGAGAACAATAGCGAATCGCTTTCCGTTTACTGGAGAAACCAGGTATTACCCAATGTGAACCAATATTGGGGTTTTGACCAATCTACCTTTACCATGCAGGAAAATACCTTTGGAGAAGCCGTACAACGTTCATTCATAAGCCGTTTTAGTTACGATTTCGACAAGAAATACCTTTTAGAGGCCATTGGAAGATGGGATGCTTCATCAAATTTTGCTCCTGGAAACCGATGGGGTTTATTTCCAAGTTTAGGCCTGGGTTGGGTAATTAGTCAGGAGAATTTCTTTAAAGAAAACGTAAAGTTTGTAAACAATTTAAAAGTCCGTGCTAATTATGGTCTGGTAGGCGAAAGCCGTGTTGATGCCCGTTTATGGCAATCGCGGTACAAGGTAGATCCGAATGGCTATTCTTATAACGAATCGATGTATGGCGGTTTAAATCCATCAATTTTGCCGAACCCGGATATTACCTGGGAAAAAGCCAGAACCATGAACTTAGGCTTAGATGCTACTCTATTTAACAATAAACTGAACATTACTTATGAGTATTACCACCGTTATTCTTACGATATGTTTGACAAAGGCAATAACGAAAATTTCCCGATGTATGCCGGTTTCGAAGCGCCAATTGTTAATTATCAGCAAAGAACAGCATGGGGACACGAAATTTCGATAGGCTATCGCTCTAAACTGGGCAAAGACCTGGGCATATCAACCGATGTGATGTTCGGTTTTGGCAATAGCCGCATCGACAGGATGTTTTATAACCAGTTCCAATTGTGGGATACTACCTATCCGGATCTTAAATACCAGTTTGGCACTAACCCGAACGTATACAACGCTTCAAACTATGGATTGATTTCGAAAGGAATGCTGAGGACACAGGCCGATGTAGATGCTTTATTAAACAAATACCCTACTTATACCATTAATGGATCGGTACCACAAGTGGGCTGGTTATATTATGAAGATGTTAATGGCGATGGAAAAATTACCGAAAAAGATCAGACGCTGATGTTTAAAAGCCTTAATTCGTTTGGTATTGGTTTTAACGTTGGTCTTACCTATAAAGCATTTAGCTTAAATACCAATTTTGTAACCCGTTTTGGCGGAAAAGCATTCTTTGATACCAAATCTAAAGCAGCGGCAAGTACAACCGTAAATGTTCCGGCATACTGGAAAGACCACTGGACACCTGAAAATACCAATGCAGAGTTTCCACGTTTTGATGATCCTTCTATTGCTGCCGGATGGAATTCGACCTTCTGGGCCAGAAGTGGTACGATGATCAGGATTAACAACATGACGTTAACCTATAAAATGCCGAGGAATTTCATGAACAAATTAGGTATTGCCGATTCCCGCTTTGTATTAACGGGTAATAACCTGTGGACAATCATTAATCCACTGGATTACAAAGATCCTTATTCATCAACTATTTATGATTACCCTACGCTCAGAACCATCTCAGTAGGATTAAATGTAAGCCTGTAATGTTGTATCACTCTAACCAAGCTAAAATGATTTTAAAAAATAAAACCACATTGCTGATCGGAATGATGGCGATGCTTATCTTATTCTCTACTTCCTGCAAAAAGGACTTTTTCGAACTTGAAGATAGAAATGGAATGGATTCCCGCATTTGGGATAACGAAGGATCTATCCAATTCCTTTTAAACGATACCTACGATGTAACCATGCCCGATTTCCCTTACGAAATAACGGCCGATAATGTGATTTATGCCAGTGATGAGGATAAATTTTCTTCTTCAGAATCGATTATGCGTAAAGCTATTGGGGTAAACGGGGTTTTAACCTCTAATGATGTAAAATTTATTGCCACCAAATACCAGGGCAATAAAGGCGATAACCGTTACTTCGATATTGCCCGCTGCAATGTTGCCTTAAAAGAAATCCCGAAGGGAACCTTATCTCAAAGTTCGAAAAACAAGTTGCGCGGACAGTTTTTCGCCTTAAGGGCCATTACTTATTTTCAGTTGGTAAGGCTTTATGGTGGAGTGCCTTTGGTGCTTGAACCACAGGATCCGGATAATTTAACGCTAACCGGACGGGCAAAAGCCTCGGCATGTTTTCAGGTCATCGTAAACGATCTCGATTCGGCCATGAACCTTTTAAATGGTGTAACCTGGATAGATGCTACCGAAAGGGGCAAATTTACCCGTCAGGCAGCAGCAGCATTAAAAGCAAGGGTTTTATTGTACTGGGCTAGTCCGCAATTTAACCCCACCAATAATCCCGCACACCCATTCGATCAAAGCAGGTGGCAAAAAGCTTACGAAGCCAATAAAGAGGCTTACGATATCTGTAAAGCTGCAGGCGCATCGTTGATGCCAAATTATGCAGATGTTTTCCTTAAAGAAGGAACGGCCAATCCCGAGGCCATTATTGTTCGCTCGTATTCAGCTAAACTTTCTAAAAGAGGGCAGAATGTAGAACAAAAAAGCAGGCCAACAGAAGAAGGCGGTAATGCATCGGCTTTTACACCTACTTTAAATTTAGTAAATGCCTATACCATGAAAGATGGTGTTCCGGTAGGGCAGGCCAGTTCTTTCACTTATGATCCGGTGGTATTTTGGGTAAACCGTGATCCACGTTTGGATGCAAGCATTGCTTATAACGGAAGTCCGTGGAAATTAAGCGGCTTGGCTACCCGTAAACAATGGTGTTATAATGGTGGCATAACTGAAGCATCACCACAGGGTTTTTATTTAAAGAAATTCTGCGATCCTGATCTGGCCAAAGGATCAGTTATTTATGCCAACGATTTTGGTGGAAATGGGTTAGACTGGGTAGAGCTCCGTTTTGCCGAAGTCATTATAAATTATGCTGAATGTGCCAACGAGATCGGCAATTTACAAGAAGCGAAAGACCTGATTAAATTGATCAGGATCAGAGCAGGAATACAGCCAGGAACTAAAAATTATGGCTTAGACCTGGCTACTTCAAAAGAACTGATGCGCGACCTGATTATGAACGAACGGATGGTGGAATTTTCTTTCGAGGGCAAACGCTCATTCGATTTACGACGTACCCGCCGTTACCATTTATTGAGCGGCCAGATGCAAACCATCCAATGGACAGTGAAAACAACCGCATTGAAAACCGAATTAGAAGCTGTCGGCACAAATGGTATCCGTTTTAGGGAAAGCATCAACGTAAATGACCGGACTACTTTTGATAAATATTTTACGGCTACAAATGTAAATCAAGGTGCCACGGGTTTTGGGATATTAGATACTTATTATTTCTTTGCTCTGCCTTCAACATTTATGAATTCGAGTCCATTGTTAGATCAAACGATAGGATGGGATGGTGGAACATTCGATCCGTTGTAAACCAGTATTCATCAGTAAATAAAATTTAAAATGAAAAGAAATTTAAATATTGTTGGCCTGATCGTAATGGCAACAATCTTTTTTACAGCCTGTAAAAAAGAAACCACTAATATTTTTAACATGTTCGAAGATGTTACGGTAACCTATTCAGCCAAAAGTCCGTATGCCGTAACCAGTTATAAAGATGTAAACGTAGGTGATAGTGTTTATTTAGAATACACCATCGAATCGCCAAAAACAGATATGTACGTAGCCTGTATTTTCGAAACTTCGTCTGCCATCCCTACAAAAATTGCGTTGGATGATACACAGCGCAAAAAAGCTACAGGTATCGTTAAGCTAAAAATGGATACAAGGGTTGGTTTAATCTCTTACCGGATATGGGCACTGGATAAAGGTGGCATTTACCTGGGTGATGGCTACAAAACCATTACCTTAAATGTACTGCCCGATTATAAATACTGGTCATCGAGGGAAATCTTTATTCCGGATACCGTTACCAAAGTAGCCAATTCTTTTATTTCTTTAACCAACGGACAACTTTACAGCTACTCCAACGGTAAAGAAAATACCGACAAAATCGACCTTGGAATTTATCGTACGCCGGTAACTGCCAATGGTGTAAACGGTTATTTGTACAATACTTATGCATTAGATGCCAATCCGATGCCATTTACCGCTTATGATATGAGCACATGGACAAATAAACGTGCAACTTTACTTGCTGCCCCAAAAACGGGACAAGCTTCGGCCTTCTTAAATTTAAGAACCGGTGCACAAATTCTTACGGCTGGTAAAAGCGCTAAACCCACACTCAAATCGATTACCACCGGTTTAATACCCGGTAGCTTATTTTATTTCTTAACGCCCGAAGGTAAGTACGGCGCTTTCTATGTAAATTCCATCTCCAGCAACAATTCATCTCGTGGAGTTTTCTTAAATGTTGATGTGAAAATCCAGAATTAAAATATGAGGTTTTAGATAGACAATAATTTCACTTTTTGTTAAAAATCGAGGCAATTTAATTGTCTCGATTTTTTTATTTAAGAATATTTCATTTATATATGAATTAGTTATATCTTGTATCGCCAAATTAAAACACTGGATGTTACTTATAGATTTTATTTCTGTATTTGATAAGATCGTATAATAAATAGCGAACATACTCGCTAAAACAACCCATTTTTGATTGCAACTTTGAATTACAATACTTTCTAACCAAAATATTTATCTAGATCCAAATAAAAAATGAGCAAAATCACATCATACTTTTTTCATTTTGATTTGTATAAGCGTTAATTGAACGTTTTATTTTATCGTTCCTAAACAAAAATTATTCAAGAACTGATTGATCAGGATATTTAAACAATCAGTTACAACATAAAATAGTAAAACACAAGCATTAAAACGCAGGCCTTTAACCAGCCAACATTATAATATTAACTAACCAAATAATAAAATGAACTTAAAATTTTTACGCAAAATTTCTTTGTCATTGCTTTTTATGCTACTGGCAAGTACCATCCTCTTTGCCCAGGACCGGAAGGTAACGGGAAAGGTTGTCGATCAGGCAGATGGACAAGGGATTCCTGGTGTGAACGTAAGCTTAAAAGGGATTCCGAGTAATGTAAGTACAAATTCGGATGGTGTGTATACTATTCAGGTTAAATCAAACGCCGACGTATTAGTTTTCTCTTACATTGGCTATACCAGACAGACCATACCTGTAGGTACACAAACTACAATCAATGTAAAACTGGTTTCAGATAACCAAAATTTAGATGATGTGGTGGTGGTGGGTTATGGTACACAGAAAAAAATCACTTTAACAGGAGCTGTTTCTACTGTTAATATGAAAAGTATAGAAGATGTACCTGCATTATCTTTAAGTGCTTCACTGCGCGGCTCGGCACCTGGTTTCTCTGTATCCGGAGGCGCACAAAGGCCAGGGCAGGGTACTACCATAACAGTTCGTAACCCTGTTGTATACTCTAAAGATAGCCAGCAGGGTACCAATCCGATATTCGTAATTGATGATGTGATCAGAACCCAGGCCGACTTTGATTTATTGGATCAAAATGTAGTGGAGAGTGTTTCGATTTTAAAAGATGCTGAAGCAGCAATTTATGGTGTTTCTGGTGCTAATGGCGTCGTAATTGTACGTACCAAAAGAGGTAGATCAGGGGCTCCACGTATCAACTTTAGCAGTTCAGTAGGTTTTAACGATGCAACAAAATTACCGAACATGATGTCGGGTATACAATTGGGTAATTTTGTTAACGATTATTTGAACGCTCAGGTTTACCAGCAAACATCTGCTGGAACTGTAGTGAATAGTTTCATCAACGCTGATGGTTTTAAAGTAGTTAATAATGTAGCAGAAAGTACCCGTCAGCCACTTTACTACACTCCTGATGAATTAGATTATTTCTCCGCAAACAATCATAACTGGTTAGCAGATGCTTTTCAAACTTCTAATATTTACCGCCAGGCATTAAATATTAGTGGCGGTAGCGATAAGGTTACTTATTTTTTAGGCGGAGATTACATCACTCAAAATTCAAACTTTAAAGGCGTTAATTCCAGTAAATATGGCTTAAGGGCAAGTATTGATGCCAAACTTTCGAAAAGGTTAAACGTATCTGCTTCAATCAGTACAGATGTTTCATCATCGCGCAGTTATTATTACAAGCTTAACAGCACTTCCGAAAGTTTGGATAATGATGTGGCAACTTTACAAAATGTTAATCCCTGGTCTGAATATTTTATTAACGGAAATCCGGTAATTTTAGGTGCAAGCAATACTGGTGGTTTAGAAAACATCAACTTTTTCTTAGTACAAAACTCAGATAATTTTACCAGCTCAAAATCTTATGTGATGAATATGCTTGGTAAGGTTACTTACGAAATTCCTGGTGTTAAAGGTTTAACCGCCACCGCTACAATAAATAAGAACATCAACAGTTCTAACGGTAAACAGTATGGAACTACATTTAATTATTATAAGTATTTAGGTACTGGTGCCAACAACCACATTCCAGGTGGAGTGCTGCAAGGCGTTTTCCCAATAAAAAATGGGGATAGGATTAGGCTAAATCCAGTATTTGCCGATAGCTATCAATTTAATGCCGGTTTCAATTACAACAGGTCTTTTGGCAAGCACAATATATCAGCCATAGCGCTTGTAGAGCAAAGAGAGCTTTCATCAGAAGGTGTTGCAGCACAGGCAGAGGGAATTGTAGCAGGTGGACTACCTTATCAAACCTTTACTGTTGGAACACAAACTTCCAATCAATCCGGGCAGGTGAGTGAAACAGGATTTCAGTCTTTAATTACACGTATCAACTACGATTACGATACCAAATACTTATTACAATTAGTATATCGTAGAGATGGCAGTTCGAGGTTTGCTCCTGGTAAAAACTGGGGCGGTTTCCCGGCAGCATCCGTTGGATGGGTAGTTTCTCAGGAAAAATTCTTTAAAGATAAATTTCCGGCCATTAACTTATTCAAATTGCGTGCTTCAGTTGGCTTAACAGGAACAGATGCAACCAAGGCCTATCAATACCTTGCATCATACAATTTAGGTACGGGAAGCAGTGGTGGTGCCGTGTTTAATGAAATTGACCGAAGTATTGCCATCAGGACCAATATTGCGATCCCAAATGGAGATGTAGTGTGGGACAGTTATTTAAAAACGAATTATGGTTTTGATATGGGGCTGCTTAAAAACAAATTATCCATCTCCGGAGAATATTTCTGGACACGCGGATACAACCTTTTATCTACATTAACATCTTCTGTGCCTGCTACCATTGGCGCAGCAGTACCTACCGAAAATTTTGCTGAAGCCAATATGTTTGGTTACGAGATCAGTGTAGGCTACAAAGATCAGATAGGAAAATTCAATTATAGCTTTACACCATTTTATACCTGGAGCGATAACAAAAATATTAAATATGATGTTTCTACCGCACAATTAGGTACTATCGACGATAATACCGGCTATTCCAGCGATAGAGGTTACATCGGTTATAAGTCACTAGGTATTATCAGAACACAGGCAGAAGCTGATGCAATTATTGCTCAAAGAATTAATGGCTCGGCAGTGCAAAACGATCCAAAAAAGGTTAAAATCTTAAATGATATTCTGCAGCCGGGTATGATCAATTATGAGGATGTAAACGGTGATGGTGTTATTGATACCAAAGACAGGCAATTTGTTACCAAAAGGCAGAATAACCACAATAACTTAGGACTAAACTTTAGTGCTGGTTATAGTGGCTTAAGTTTAAATGTTGTAATGGGAATTTCGTGGGGCGGTTATACCAGTATTGGTGGATTAAAACCTAGCGGAACAAGCCCATCTACATATGCCAACAGGGCATCATATTGGGCAGATCACTGGACACCTACAAATACGAATGCAGCTTATCCTAACCCATACTTTTCAAGCATTTATGAAAATACTGATTTTTGGTTGGTACCCGCAACTCAATTTGCCATTACAAATGCAAATTTAAGTTATAATATCCCAACAAAATGGATAGAAAAAGTAGGGATATCTAGTTTAAGGGTATTTGCGCAGGCTACAAACCCTGTTCAGTTTATAAACCCATTCCCAGGGAATTACAGAGATTTCGCCAGTCCGGTAGGTACATACCCATCGCTTAAAACTTATTCATTCGGTTTAAACGTAGGCCTTTAATTTTAATTATCATGAAAAAGATTTATATCATAATTTTAGCAGCCTGTACTACATCATTGATGTTTAGCAGTTGCAAAAAAGTGCTCGAAAAACAAGATTTAGGTAGTTTTACTGCCGATCAGGTTTACAACGATTCTACCACAACAAAATTAAGCATCGATTACATCTACAGCCAAAATCAACCGGCCTGGTTTGGCAACGTTGGTGGTTTAAGTGCTTCAGTTAGTTCGCTTTCAGAAGAACAGTATGGGGACAACGTTTTTGTTAAAGGTACCGCTACCATCGAATCGGTTACCGATTTAGGCAATACGAATACCGCCGGAAATTACGTCAAGATCAGAACGATTAATATGTTTATCAGGGATGTTAATGCAGGTACCTTAGATCCGGCTGTGAAAAAAAGATTTATCGCCCAGGCTTATTTCTGGAGAGCTTTCAGGTATTTTGAACTGGTGAAATTATACGGAGGTGTGCCTGTTGTATTAATTCCATTAGATGCTGTAGGTGAAGAAGCCAAAAAAGCGGCTCTTTTACCAAGGAATACAACCACCGAAACCTTTGCTCAGATTGCCAGGGATTTAGATTCATGCATTAAATATATTCCGGCAAGATGGCCAAAAAATGATGATTATGGCCGAATTACAAAAGGTGCTGCTCAGGCTTTTAAAGGCCGTGTGTTATTGACATTTGCTTCGCCTGAATTTAATTCTGGTAATTTATTGTCACGCTGGCAAGATGCTTACAACGCCAATACACAGGCTATAGCAACATTATCGGCCAATGGTTTTGGTTTATATCCAAAATTTGATGTAACCATGTGGACTACAGAAGGAAGTAGCGGAGGAAGTACCCCTCGAAATCCCGAAGCCGTTTTAGCAACGCTTTATAATACCGGAACCACAGACATCGGACAGAATAATAATACCTATCCAAATGCAACTGTTCCAAAATATATAGGAAGTACAGGTGGGTCAAATCAGCCTACCTGGGATATGGCTTTGGCCTTTCCAATGAAAGATGGAAAGGATATAGGCGCATCAAAATATGCTTATAATCTGGCTACATTTTATAAAGACCGCGATCCCAGATTTGAACAGACGATTGCTTACAACGGATGTAACTGGCCCTTATCAGCCAATCCGAACTACCGTCTTTGGACCTACTACTATAGTAAAAACAATGTGTTAACATCAACTGAAAGTTCGGCAAGTTCCAGCGGTTTATATTTAAGAAAAGCAATAGATCCTGCGCTTACTTTAGCTACATTTTTAAATGCAGGAACAGATTGGTTAGAAATCCGTTATGCTGAAGTATTACTTAACCAGGCAGAATGTGCTGCTGAAATTGGCAATGTTGGCCAGAGTCAGGAAGCTTACGCTAATATTATTGCACTAAGAAAAAGAGCCGGAATTGAAGCAGGTGCAGACGGACTTTACGGATTAACTGCAGGACTTAGTGCTACGCAATTGGTTAGTGCAGTAATGAAAGAGAGGCAAATCGAGCTTGCATTTGAAGGTAAACGCTTTTGGGATTTAAGACGCCGTAAATTATTGGAAACAGTGTTAAATGGTAAAAGAAGATTGGGTGTAACCATTGCGCTGAAAAGTACAGGTACTAATACCGATTATATATTGGGCTCACGTGATGCATCTGCAAGTACCAATTTAGATGCCCTTTACACTTCGAGCTTTACCGTTACCACTAAACAGTTAGACACCTATAATATTGCTTATCAGGCTGGAGTTTACTTTTTCGGTATTCCAACGGTATCACTAAATAACAATATCAATTTAAAACAGAACAATACCTGGGGTGGTCCGTTTGATCCGCTTCAATAGGTATTTCAAGATCTTAGGGCGGTTTGCTCGCCGCCCTGGTTTTTTATATTTGGTTTTTAGAAAAAGGGAACATTCATTTGTTTCCTTTTTTTCATTTAAGAATGTTACATTTATATATGAATATTATTTCTATCTTGTAACACGGTTGTGAAAATGAATTTGATTTGTTACAGCCATTTTAACCAAATGAAAAGATGATACAATACCTGGCCAAAATTATACAGTAAACAGCCAATTTTTGCATGCAATTTTGAGATATAATATACTTTCTAACCAAAACTTATAACCAAAGACACAAACAGAAATGAGCCGATTTTTATAAAATTCCCGATTGTTAATTCCAACAATCAAAAATATCAGCTAAATTTCTTTTGCTTCTTTAACGGGCAAAACACAAATGAAAAAGAACTTTTTAAATCTGTTGTTCACAACAGCATTAATGCTCTCCGCTAATTATTCTTTCGCACAATATCCCAATATCCCTGCCGATGTGAAAAAGTCTTCCGATTCGATGATGAAAGAAGCTTACCACCAATCGGACATTGCCTGGGAAAAAGCCAAGCCTATTATTGCTAAAGAAGCAGGCGAGGGCAAACCATATATCCCATGGGCTGGCAGACCGAACGATTTGCCACAATCTAAATTGTTGGCCTTTCCGGGGGCTGAAGGCGGAGGCGCTTATAGTTTTGGTGGTCATGGCGGTAGAGTAATCGTAGTAAAAAATTTAAATGATAGCGGTCCGGGGTCATTGCGTGATGCCTGTGAACAAGGCGGCGCAAGGATTGTAGTTTTCAATGTTGCAGGGATTATCAGGTTAAAAACCCCGTTAATTATCCGTGCACCTTATATTACCATTGCCGGACAAACGGCTCCCGGTGATGGTGTGTGCGTAGCTGGCGAATCGGTTTGGTTAAACACGCACGATGTAATTGTGCGTTTTATGCGTTTTAGAAGAGGCGAAACCTTTGTAGGCCGCAGAGATGATGCCATTGGCGGAAATCCGGTTGGTAACATCATGATCGATCACGTTTCGGCAAGCTGGGGACTGGACGAAAACATGTCGATGTACCGCCACATGTACAACGATAGCACAGGTAAAACAGAAGAAAAACTGGGAACTGTAAATATCACCATCCAAAATTCGATTTTTTCTGAAGCATTAGATTATTGGAACCATGCATTTGGTTCAACCTTAGGGGGCGAAAACTGTGCTTTTGTACGTAACCTTTGGGCTGATAATGGTGCCCGTAACCCGTCAATCGGCTGGAACGGAATTTTCAATTTCGCCAATAACGTGGTTTTCAACTGGAATAACCGCTCTACAGACGGCGGCGATTATACTGCTCAATACAATATCATCAATAACTTTTACAAACCTGGTCCCGTTACCGAATTAAAAGACCCGATCAGTTACCGCATTCTAAAACCAGAATCTGGTCGCAGTAAATTACCATATGTGGTTTTCGGACGTGCTTATGTCGCTGGAAATATTATCGATGGCAATGAAAAAGTAACCAAAAATAACTGGGATGGCGGTGTTCAGCTGGAGGATAAAAAAGGAAATTTAATGTCTTACGAGCAGGCGAGTAAATATTTCGCAGCGATGAAGGCAAAAGATCCATTCCCGATGCCAAAAATCAGTATTATACCTACCTTACAGGCAAAAGATTACGTATTGGCAAATGCAGGAGCTACTTTACCCAAAAGAGATCCGGTTGATACCCGCGTAGTTAAACAGGTAAGTACAGGTAAAATAGAGGTACATCCTGATGCTAAACCATCAGCTTTCCAGTTCGAACACCGCCGACTACCTGGCGATTCTTACAAACAGGGTATCATTACCGAAGTTTCACAGGTGGGTGGTTATCCGGAATATAAAGGGACACCTTACAAAGATTCAGACGATGACGGTATGCCTGACGCTTACGAACTGAAAAACGGTTTAAACCCGAAAGATGCTTCTGATGCGTCAAAAATCACTAAAAGTGGTTATTCTAACATCGAAGTTTATTTAAATAGTGTTGTTCCTGTTTCCACTGTAAAACCAAACTAAAATGCGCACCTGGAATTCAATTTTTAGCATCATCGCACTTTGTGGAATCGGAAATCTGGCCTTTGCCCAATATCCGGTTATTCCGGAAGCGATGGAAAAGAAAGCTGATTCACTTTTGAAGAGCATCGAAGATAAATCGGAACAGCAATTTTTAAAGGTGAAACCCATTGTGGATGAAGAAGCCAAACACGGCAAACCCTATATTCCATGGGCAGCCAAACCAGGCGATTTGCCACAATCAAAAATGGTGGCCTTTCCGGGAGCCGAAGGTGGGGGTGCTTATTCTTTTGGTGGTCGTGGAGGAAAAGTATTTGTGGTAAGTAGTTTAGAAGATGAAGGCAAAGGTACTTTACGCGAGGCCTGCGAACAGGGTGGAGCAAGAATTATCGTATTCAATGTTTCCGGCATCATCAGGTTAAAAACTCCATTGATCATTCGCGCACCTTATGTTACCATTGCTGGTCAGAGTGCGCCTGGTGATGGCGTATGTATCGCTGGCGAATCGGTATGGATCAATACCCATGATGTGGTGATCCGTTATATGCGTTTCCGTCGTGGAGCAACCGATGTGACCAGAAGAGATGATGCCATTGGCGGCAATCCTGTTGGAAATATCATCATCGATCATGTTTCGGCAAGCTGGGGACTGGATGAAAACATGTCGATTTACCGCCATGTTTATGATCCTCAAGACGGTTCTAAACCTGTCAAATTGCCTACTGTAAACGTCACCATCCAAAATTCAATCTTTTCTGAAGCATTGGATACCTATAACCACGCTTTCGGAAGTACAATCGGTGGTTTAAATTCCACTTTTATGCGTAACCTTTGGGCATCAAACATCAGCAGAAATCCATCGGTGGGCATGTATGGCGATTTTGGTTTTGCCAATAATGTGATCTTCAACTGGTGGAACAGAAGTGCCGACGGCGGCGATAATGCCTCATTTTATAGCTTCATCAACAATTATTATAAACCAGGCCCCATTACACCTGCCGGAGAACCGATTTCTTATCGTATCTTAAAACCTGAATCGGGTAGAGATAAAAAGTTCGCTAACGAATTTGGTAAAGCTTACGTAACCGGAAATATCATTGAAGGGAACGAAAAAGTAACCAAAAACAACTGGGATGGTGGTGTACAGCCTGAAAGTAAAAGAGACAAGCAGAAATTATTGGATTCCATCCGTACAGACAAACCTTTACCTATGGCCAAGATTTCCATCATAGATACCAAAAAAGCTTACGATTATGTTTTGGCTAATGCTGGTGCATCTTTACCGGTTCGCGATGCGGTAGATCAACGGATTATTAAACAAGTAACAACCGGTAAAATTGAACATGTAGAAGATGGTAAATTGCCTGCCAAACAAAGTTATGTAAAACGCCGTTTGCCAGCCGATTCTTACAAAAAAGGCATTATTTCAGATATCGCCCAGGTTGGCGGTTACCCTGAATATAAAGGTAAACCTTATGTGGATACTGATAATGATGGTATTCCTGATGCCTGGGAAACTAAAAATAGTTTAAACCCAAAAGACGCAAAAGACGCTGCCAAAATTTCAAAATCAGGTTATTCGAATATTGAAGTATATTTAAATAGCCTGGTGGATGTAAATAAGGTGAGGCCATAGCACTTTACTGTCATTCTGAACGCAGTGAAGAATCTGTAAGCGATGAAAATATAAACTTTAATAACCCACACCCAAAACGTAAGTGGGTTAGACAAAAACAGAAATATTAGGTTGCAGATGCTTCGTGCCTCAGCATGACAAATACAAAATAATCAATGCCAAAAACTAACCATATATCAAAAGCAACACAACTAAAAACCTTCGCCATGATGGTCATCGTGTTTTTAGTTGCAAATTTGTCTTTTGCGCAAAAAACAAAGCCTGTTGAGCCACCAAAACCTATCTTTAAAGGCAAAGATGGCAAAATGGCTTACACGCCTGATGAACAGGGAAACCGTATTCCAGATTTTTCTTATGCAGGTTACATGGCAGGCGAAAAAGCCATCCCAACTGCGACGATAAAGGTTGTTGTTCCTGTTGCGAAAGGAGACGCGACTTTAAGAATTCAATCGGCCATAAATTATGTTTCAAAATTACCTGTCGGGAAAGATGGTCTGCGTGGTGCGGTTTTATTGGAAAAAGGGACTTATGAAGTTGCCGGAATATTAAAATTAACCGCCTCTGGTGTAGTGCTCCGCGGAAGTGGAATCGGCGAAAACGGCACCAGAATTTTTGCCACGGGTTTAGATCGCATTGGTGTTATCAGGATTTTAGGCAAAAAGAACCGAATTGAAGAAAAATCCATTGCCGTTACAGACGCTTATGTGCCTGTAAACTCTAATAAAATTACCTTAGTCAATACTAACGGGCTTAAAGTTGGCGATAAAATCATTATCAACCGTCCTTCAACTAAAGAATGGATTGAAATCCTAAAAACAGTCGAATTTGGTGGTGGTGAAAGTGCTTTAGGCTGGAAACCAGGAACCAGGGATATCCATTGGGACCGTAAAATTACGGCAATAAACGGATCAAGCATTACTCTTGATGCGCCAATTACTACTGCATTAGATGCTAAATATGGCGGAGGCACCGTTTCAAAATACCAGTGGGAGGGCAGAATTGCCCAATCGGGTGTAGAAAACCTAAAAATTGAGTCAGATTACCACAAAGAAAATATTAAAGACGAATACCACCGTTGGACAGCCATCTGTTTAGAAAATGTAGAAGATGCATGGGTGCGTCAAGTTGTTTTTGAGCATTTTGCAGGTTCTGCCGTGAATGTACTCGAAACCGCTAAAAGAATTACCGTTGAAGATTGTAAATCACTTGCACCGGTTTCTGAGATTGGTGGCGAACGCCGTTTTACTTTTTTAACCACCGGGCAGCAAACGCTTTTCCAAAGATTATATTCAGAATATGGATACCACGATTTTGCAGTGGGTTTCTGTGCTCCGGGGCCCAATGTTTTCGTTCAATGTCAATCTTATCTACCCTTCAGTTTTAGTGGCGCGATTGATAGCTGGGCATCAGGCGTATTGTTTGATATTGTCAATATAGATGGACAAGCTTTAAGTTACTTAAACCGCGGACAAGATGGACAAGGCGCAGGCTGGAGTGCCGCGAACAGTGTTTTTTGGCAATGTAGCGCTGCAAGGGTTGATAATTTTCAACCACCGACCGCACAAAACTGGGCTTTCGGAACCTGGTCTCAATTTGCTGGAAACGGTTATTGGGACATGTCGAACGAGCAGATCCAGCCCCGCAGTTTATATTATGCTCAATTAAAAGACCGGATCGGTAACGATGCAGAAACCAGGAATTTTGTTCTTCCGGTAGAAACAGAAGCATCAAGCAGTCCGCCTGTTGATGTAGCCCAAAAACTCACAAAACTGGCTTATAAACCTGCTTTAACGGTTTCAGAATATATTGACGCCGCTTCTGATCGTAATAAAATCCCGACAGATGCTGGTCAGGCGAAAAATATTGATAAAATTGGCTTAGATAAGGTTCTTCAGCCAACGTTGGCAAGCGCAATGAGCATTAAAAATGGCTGGCTGGTACGTGGCAATGAAATTGTGGTTGGCGATCGCCAGGATGTGCCCTGGTGGAACGGAAGTGCGCGTCCGTATGGATTAAAAAACACTAAATTTCATGTCACCCGTTTTGTTCCAGGCCGTTCCGGAAATGGCTTAACTGATGACCTTGATGAAATTACCGATTCGATGAAAAATGGTTCGGTTAAGGTGCTAGATCATAACTATGGACTTTGGTACGACAGGAGAAGAGACGATCACGAACGGATCCGACGCATGGATGGTGAAGTTTGGGCACCTTTTTACGAATTACCTTTTGCCCGTAGCGGACAGGATAAAGCCTGGGATGGTTTGAGTAAATACGACATCACCAAATACAACCTTTGGTATTGGGACAGGTTAAAGCAATTTGCCAATCTTGCCGATCAGAAAGGCTTGGTATTGATCCACGAAAATTATTTCCAGCACAATATTATCGAAGCTGGCGCACACTATGCCGATTTCCCCTGGCGCACCGCAAACAATATCAATAATACTGGTTTTCCGGAACCTGTGCCTTATGCCGGCGATAAGCGCATTTTTATGGCCGAGCAGTTTTACGACATCACCAACGAACACCGCAGGGCAATCCACAAGGCTTATATCAGAAAATGTTTAGAGAATTTTGACGGAAATTCCGGTGTCATTCAATTAATCGGTGCCGAATTTACAGGTCCATTGCATTTTGTTCAATTCTGGATCGATACCATTAACCAATGGGAGAAGGAAACAGGCAAGCACCCGATTATCGGTTTAAGTGTGACCAAAGATGTTCAGGATGCCATTTTAGCCGATCCAAAGCGCGCCGGAGTGGTTGACCTGATCGACATCCGTTACTGGCATTATCAGGCCGATGGAAGCGCTTATGCACCACAGGGAGGTTTGAGTTTAGCTCCACGACAACATGCGCGTTTGCTGAAACCTAAAAAAACATCTTTCGAAGAAGTTTACCATGCGGTATCCGAATACAAAAACAAGTTTCCTGAAAAAGCAGTGATTTATTCAGGAGATAGCTTTGACAGCTTCGGATGGGCTATTTTAATGGCCGGAGGTTCGCTTTCTAACGTAAATGGCATAGATGCTTCTATTTTAAATCTGGCTCCAACAACTAAACCATTTCTTCCCGCAGGCAAATCAGCAAAACAGTACGGATTGGAAAATGCAGGCAAAGCTTATATTTTATATAATGCTTCTACTGAAGCTATCAATTTCGATTTAAGTAAGTCACCTGGAAAGTTCAATGTAAGAGTGTTGAATACCAAAACGGGGAAAACCCTTAAAGAAGAGAAAATAAACGGTGGATCCGTGGTGAAATTAAATAAAGTAGCATCAGGCGACGAAGTGATCGTTGTAAATAAAATATAAAAGTGGGTTTTGTCATTCTGAGCGCAGCGAAGAATCTCGAAGTGATGAAAACAAAACGTTAATTAACCACGATTAAAAATGGAAGTGAGTAAGCATGAGCAGTACATAATAGCTAAGAGATGCTTCGTACTTCAGCATGACAGCACTTTTTTTATTGGCGGGTGTCTACACCCACCAACATTTATAAATATATTAAACTAAATATGAACATTAAATCTAAAATATTTTTACTTGCTGTTGTTTCCTGCCTCGCTTTTGGCTGTAAGGAGAAACCTCACTTCGGCGATAAAAGCCTCCTGGTTTCTGAAAATGGCAGATACCTGACTACTGGCGACGGTAAACCATTCTTTTGGCTGGGCGATACAGCCTGGTTATTGTTCAGCCGGTTAACCCGGGAAGAATCGAATACTTACCTAGAAGATCGTAAACAGAAAGGTTTTAATGTAATCCAGGTGATGTTGCTGCACGATGTGCCCTCAAGGAATGTATATTTAGATTCATCAGTTGTTCATGCCGATGTTTCAAAGCCGATGCTTACGCCGAGCAATGACCCAAAAGATTCAGTGGCTTACGATTATTGGGACCATGTGGATTATATCGTAGATCAGGCAGCAGAAAAAGGCCTTTATATGGCTTTGGTTCCGGTTTGGGGCACTAATGTAAAAAATAAAAAAGTAAATAAAACGCAGGCAAAGGCTTATTCTGAGTTTTTAGCGAAACGTTATAAAGATAAGTGGAACATCATCTGGTTAAATGGAGGCGATATTAAAGGTAGTGATGGTGCAGATGTTTGGAATACCATCGGCGAAACTTTAAGGGCCAATGACCCCAATCACCTCATCACTTTCCACCCAAGGGGAAGAACTGCATCATCACAATGGTTCCAAAAAGCCAAATGGTGCGATTTTGATATGGTACAATCAGGTCACCGCCGTTACGATCAGGACACCTCTAAAAACGAAAAACTGCATTATGGCGAAGATAACTGGAAATATATCGAAGCTGATTATAAATTAAAACCTACCAAACCAACTATTGATGGAGAACCATCTTATGAAGACATCCCTCAAGGATTACACGATATTACCCAACCCCGCTGGACAGATGCCGATGTAAGAAGATATGGCTATTGGTCGGTTTTTGCAGGTGCTTTTGGCTATACTTACGGCCATAATTCGGTGATGCAGATGTACAAAAAAACCGATTTAAAACCTGCTTATGGTCCGAAAGACCAGTGGATCACTGCCATTAACGCTCCGGGTGCAAAACAGATGCAATATTTAAAAGATTTAATGCTGGCGCACCCTTATTTCGATCGCATACCCGATCAAACATTAGTTGCAGGTAAAAACGGCGAAAAGTATGATCGGATTATTGCCACAAGAGGTGAAGAATTCGCATTGCTTTACACCTACACGGGGCACAATTTCATTGTACAAATGGGCAAAATTGATGGTGATGAAATAAAAGCATCCTGGTTTGATCCAAAAACAGGTAAAATCACAAAAATCGGAGAATTTGAGAATAAAGGCATTAAAGAATTTAACCCGCCCGGCGAACCTGCAAATGGTAATGATTGGGTGTTGGTGTTGGAAGAGATATAACTAGTTAAATCGTCATTCCCAACCCGATAGCTATCGGGTTGATTGGGAATCTTAATGCTTTGGCTTTTGTTTATGTATTAAGATTCCCGCCTGCGCGGGAATGACGATAATTAAAGAATAAAAATAACGAAATAATAAAAAACAGTGTTTAAACCTAATCCCATAGCATCATTTCGTTTCGCCATAATTGGCCTGCTTTTGTGCGGATTAAGCTCCTGCACCAAACAAGCCTATTTATTCACTTCATTCCACGAACCCGCGAATGAAGGTTTAAGGCTTTTATACAGCTACGATGCTTACCATTGGACAGATTTAAACAAAACCTTTTTAAAACCCGAAGTTGGAACACAGAAAGTTTTACGCGATCCGTCCATCGTGCAAGGGCCCGATGGAACATTTCACCTGGTGTGGACCTGTAGCTGGAAAGGTGATAAAGGTTTTGGTTATGCCAGTTCAAAAGATCTGATCCACTGGACGGAGCAGAAATTTATTCCGGTAATGGAAAAAGAACCTAAAACCGTAAATGTTTGGGCGCCGGAAATCTTTTACGATGACGAGAAAAAGGAATATGTGATCATTTGGGCCTCAACCATCCCATTCCGTTTTGCAAAGGGAATAGAAGAAGAAGAAAATAATCACCGCATGTACAGCATCACCACAAAGGATTTTGTGACATTTTCGGAGCCTAAACTATTCTTAGATCCTGGTTTCAGTGTAATTGATGCGGTAATTGTGAAACGGGCGGTTAAAGATTATGTACTCGTTTTAAAAGATAATACCCGTCCGAACAGAAATTTAAAAGTGGCTTTTGCCAAAGAGGCTTTAGGTCCGTATGAAAATGTTTCGGAAACCTTTAGCCCTAAATTAACAGAAGGACCAACGGTAGTAAAAGTTAAAAAGAACTGGCTGATCTACTTCGACGCTTACGGACAAAAGATTTATTCGGCTTATAAAACAGCCGATTTTAAAACTTTTAAAGATGTAACAGCAGAAATTTCGATCCCAGAAGGGCATAAACACGGAACGATTATAAAAGTGAAAGAGAAAGTGATTGAGAATTTATTGAAATAGAAGATAATTAAAATACTGCTGTCATCCTGAGGTACGAAGGATCTGTATACGATGAAAAACTGGCTCTGAAAACCTCCCTATAAGCATTTGAGGTTAATTTCAGGAAGTGCTAATCGGCTGGAGATTCTTCCTTCGTCAGAATGACAGAGACCAAAATATAAAAATGAAAATATTTAAAATACTTTGTTTAACCCTGCCATTTGCACTTGCGCTATCATCCTCGCAGGCGCAGGATACCGTGCGTTATACAGGGAAAACTTTGGTAAATGCCGATTATCACCACGGGCAGCTTTCGCCAGTGATGGGCGTACACAATATCCAAACGTTCAGGGCAAACCGCGAACATCCGGAACTGGCCGAAAACTTCGGCTGGACTTACAACCATGCGCCAATGTTAGCCTATTGGAACAATAAATTTTACATCGAATATTTAAGCGATAAAGTAGGCGAGAGTATCCCGCCAGGGCAAACTTTGGTGCAATCTTCAGCAGATGGTTACACCTGGACTAAACCTGAAGTGGTTTTCCCTATTTACCGCATTCCTGATGGCACTACCAAAGAGGGTAGAACTGATGTAGCAAAAGATTTAGATGCCGTGATGCACCAACGCATGGGTTTTTATGTTTCCACTAAAAATGTATTCCTCGTTTTGGGTTTTTATGCCATTAGTTTCGATGCAAAAGACGATCCCAACGACGGGCATGGAATCGGTAGGGCGGTAAGGGAGATTCAGGCCGATGGAAAATATGGACCGATTTATTTTATTCATTACAATCCCGGTTATTCTGAGAAAAACACCAAATATCCACTGTATACTAAAAGCAAAAGTAAAGCTTTCATTGAAGCCTGTAATGAATTGTTATCAAATAAGTTAATGACTCAACAGTGGAATGAAGAAGCGGATAGAAAAGATCCGCTAATCACTTTACAAAAACAATATAAAGCCTTTAGCTACTATCATTTACCTGATGGCAGAGTGGTGGGTTTATGGAAAAATGCCCTAACGGCAATCAGCACCGATAATGGCAAAAGCTGGCCTGAAAACGCTTCGCGTGCACCAGGTTTTGTAAACAGCAATGCTAAAATTTGGGGGCAAAAAACTTCAGATGGAAATTATGCAACCGTTTATAATCCTTCAGAATATAGGTGGCCTTTAGCCATATCCATCAGTAAAAATGGCTTGGATTATACCAATTTGTTATTGGTAAATGGCGAAATCACACCGATGCGTTATGGTGGAAATTACAAGTCGTATGGTCCGCAATATGTGCGTGGTATTGAAGAAGGTAATGGAAAACCAGCAGATGGCAAATTGTGGATTACTTATAGCATGAACAAAGAGGATATCTGGGTTTCTTCGGTTCCTGTGCCTGTTAAAGATAAAGAGACGAAACATGTAAACGATGATTTTAGCAAATTAGCTGCAGATAAAGCACTCGAAATGTGGAATATATATAGTCCACTTTGGGCACCTGTTAAAGTTGAGAATGGAACTTTGGTTTTGAAAGATAAAGATCCATTCGATTATGCTAAGGCTGAAAGATTGTTTCCCGCCTCCCGCAAAATCATGACTTCCTTCTCGGTTACACCAAAACAGAAGGACTTTGGATTATTGGAAATTGAATTACAGGATGCAAAAGGAACCGCCACCGTTCGTTTAACTTTTGATAGCGCCGGAACGCTAAGTACAAAAGCCGGAGCGCGTTATAAAAACTTCATGAAGTATGAAGCCGGCAAAAGCTATGATATCAAACTGAAGTTAGATGCTTTTACAAGGTTCTACACGATTACTGTCAACGAAAAAGATATACTGACCAGTTTGGCTTTCCAGCCTGTGGCCGATGTTTCGCGGATTGTTTTCCGCACGGGCGATGTTCGTCGTTTCCCTGATGTAGATACACCAGCCGATCAGACTTATGATCTTAAAAATGCAGGCGAATCGACAAAAGAGGCGGTTTATTCAATCAAATATTTAAAAACGGAAAGATTTTGAGACAGTTTTCAGCTTTCAGTTTGCAATTTGCAGTTTTTAAGACGTCCGTCATTGCGAGTTTTCGATCCTTCATCGAAACGAAGCAATCTTTGCGTAAGGCTAAAAAGATTGCTTCGTCGTGCCTCCTCGCAATGACGATGATTACTATTTTTTCCCTCTCCGCCAACGCTAAAATCCTGTTGCCACAAATTTTATCGAGCAATATGGTTTTACAACGTGATAAACCCATTGATATCTGGGGTTACGCTGTTCCAAATGAGAAAGTACTGGTCACTTTTGCAGGTCAAAAAAAAGAAGCAGTTACCGATAAAAAGGGAAACTGGTCGGTTATTTTAGCACCTTTAAAAACATCAGCTAAACCACAATCGATGATGATTTCAGGTACAAACGAAATTGAATTAACCAATATTTTGGTTGGCGAAGTTTGGGTATGCTCCGGACAATCAAATATGGAATATCAAATGAAAAAGCTGGCGAAAATTCCTAAGCCTAAGAATGAAAAACTAGGTTTCCCGTATGACGAGGTAGAAAAAGCTAAAAATTCACAAATCAGGATTTTTCTTGTAAATCGCAAGCAATTGAGCAAACCTGATTCCACTCATAAAAGCTGGGCAGTGGCAGAAGATTCAGCATTGCGTGCTTTCTCGGCCGTAGGCTATTTCTTCGCTAAAGAGGTTCAGGAGAAATTGGGTGTACCTGTTGGCATGATTTCTTCTGCCGTTTCTGGTAGCGCCATCGAACCCTGGGTTGCACCAGAAGCTTTTGCACAGGAAGCCTATTTTACAAACCAAAAAGTTAGCAACGACCCTGGAAAGTTTTATACACCAATGATTGAGCCACTTGCGAAATTTAAAATCCGTGGTTTTCTATGGTACCAGGGTGAAACCAACTGTTTTTTGAATGAAAACATCAGTTATTCCTACAAATTAAAAACATTGGTAAACCTCTGGCGTAAAGCCTGGGGCGAGCAGTTGCCTTTTTATTATGTGCAAATTGCACCATACGATTACAGTAAACAAAAAAGCGATAAGGTTATCTTAACAGCTGATACTGAACCCAACTTTTGGGAGGCTCAACAGCAGATTTTACGCTTGCCAAATACCGGCATGATTTCTACTTCGGATTTGAATGATAACGGTGGAGATTTGCATCCAACCTATAAATGGGAAGTAGGCAGAAGATTAGCGCTATTGGCTTTAGGTAAAACCTACTACAAAAAAATAGATTTTTCTGGTCCGGTTTACAAAAGTGTTTCTTTTGTTGGGGACAAGGCAACCCTGGATTTTGATTACTTGAAAACTGATCATTTATCTTCCATCACTGGATTTACAATGGCCGGAAAAGAGGGTAAATTCATTAATGCAGAAGCTATTGTTAAAGATGGAAAAGTTGTTGTTTCGGCAAAAGAGATTGAAAACCCCGTGGCTGTGCGCTACAATTGGAGCGAAAATCCAACCGGAAATTTTTACAGTAATGGTTTACCCGCGTTGCCATTCAGAACCGATAATCCATTAACCAAACAATTTAAAACCAATTAATGAGACTCAGATTTATACTTTTCTGGTGTTTAACAACGATGTTCTGTAGCGCAAAGGCACAGCAAACGGAAAAACTATACCTATCAGGAACAGGGAACGACAATACCGTTAACTGGGATTTTTTCTGTACCGCTGGTGCAAATTCGGGCAAGTGGACAAGTATTCCAGTACCTTCGAACTGGGAATTACAGGGCTTTGGCAAATACAATTATGGTTTCAACAAAGAAGAAAATAAGGGTAAGGAGCAAGGGCTTTATAAATATAGTTTTAAAGTGCCTGCTGCCTGGAAAAATAAGCAGATCAACATTGTTTTTGAAGGCTCAATGACCGATACCGAGGTAAAAATCAATGGAAAATTGGCTGGAGAAATCCACCAGGGATCTTTTTATGTTTTCAGGTATGATATTACGAAATTGATAAAACTTGGAGGCGATAATTTATTGGAGGTTACCGTTTCAAAACATTCTGCCAACCCATCGGTTAATGAGGCCGAACGTAAAGCTGATTTCTGGATTTTTGGCGGTATTTTCAGACCTGTTTATCTTGAAGCTTTGCCTTTAACGCATATCGATAGAATTCAGATCGATGCCAAAGCCAATGGAAATTTCGATGCGAAACTAGCTTACACAGGCGATGCGGATAAAGTTGAAGTAGAAATTTTTAAAAAAGATGGAAAACGTTTTGGTGATCGCTTTAGCACTGCAATTAATAAAGGAACGCAAAATATAACGTTTAGCCATCAGTTCACCAATCCGGCTTTATGGTCTACAGAGTTTCCAAATCTTTATACCGCTACATTTACTTTAATTAAAAACGGGAAGGAAATTCATCAACTTTTTAAAAATATAGGTTTCAGAACCGTTGAAGTAAAAGAACGCGATGGTGTTTACATCAATGGCGTAAAAATGAAATTTAAAGGTGTAAACCGTCACTCTTTTTATCCATCGTCAGGTCGTACCACAAGTAAAAAAATCAGCATTGCCGATGTGTTATTGATGAAAGAAATGAACATGAATGCCGTCCGCATGTCGCACTATCCGCCTGATGGCCATTTTTTAGATGTTTGCGATTCGCTGGGCTTATTTGTAATGGATGAACTGGCTGGCTGGCATGGCACCTACGATACACCAACAGGCACCAAACTGATGAAAGAAATGATGTTGAATGACGAAAACCATCCTTCGATCATCTTTTGGGCAAATGGAAATGAAGGCGGGCATAACCGTGAACTGGATCATCTTTTCGCTGAAGAAGATATTCAAAAACGACCACTGATTCATCCATGGGAGGTTTTTGGCGGTTTCGAAACAACGCATTACCGCGAATTTAACTATGGAATCGGTAATTACGATCATGGACATAACATTTTAATGCCTACTGAATTTTTGCATGGCATGTGGGATGGCGGTCATGGTGCAGGCATTGAAGATTACTGGAATGCCATGTGGAACAATCCGCTTTCTGCAGGCGGTTTCCTTTGGGATTTCGCCGACCAGGGTGTGGTGCGTACTGATAAAAATGGTGAACTGGATACTGATGGTAATCATGGTCCCGACGGGATTGTAGGCCCTTACCACGAAAAAGAAGGCAGTTTTTACACCATTAAAGAAGTTTGGAGTCCTGTTTTTGTAGAGAAAAGAGAAATGACCGCTGGATTTGACGGTTCTTTCCTGCTCGAAAACCGTTATGCTTTCACCAACCTTAATCAATGTACTTTCAGCTGGAAATTGAAAAAACTAAAAGCAGGTGAGGATGCTGAATTTAAAACAGGAAAAGCGGATGCGCCAGATATCAAACCTTTCGAAAAAGGAAAATTAAAAATTAATCTTCCTGCTGATTGGAGAAATTTCGACGCTTTTTACCTTACTGCAAACGGACCAGATGGAAAAGAATTATTTACCTGGAGTTTCCCAATTGCTTTGCCAAAGGATGATGCAGAGAAATTGGTGGTAAAAACCGGAACTTCAAAAGTAATTTTAAAAGAGGAAGCCAAAACCTATCAGGTTTCAGCAAACGGAGTCGATTTAACCTTTGATAAAACCACTGGTTTGCTCCAACAAGCCAAAAATGCAAAGGGTATCATTCCGTTTTCAAACGGTCCGGTTTTACAGGAAGGAGAAAATAATTTTAAAAATTTCACTACAAAAATGGAAGATGGAAATCTGGTAATTTCATCTAAATTTGATAAAAAAGAAAGTTGGAATACTTTACAATGGACCATTTACCCATCAGGTTGGTTAAAAATGGAAGTAAAATATTTTCCTTCTGCTTATTTTACCACTTTCGTTGGCCTCAATTTTTCTTATCCGGAGACTGAAATCAAAGCCGTAGAATATAAAGGAAACGGTCCGTACCGTGTTTGGAAAAACAGGATGAAAGGTACCCAATTCGGGATCTGGAAAAAGGATTACAACAACTCGGCCACTGGCGAAGCGCCGTGGCAATATCCCGAGTTTAAGGGTTATTACTCGAATATGTATTGGTGCGAATTTATCGGCAAACAGCAATCATTTAAAGTAGTAACCGATCGCGAGGATGTTTTTTTGAGGTTATTTACACCAAAAAAATCAAAAGATACCGAATACGATAACATGAGTCCGACATTTCCGAATGGAGATATTTCCTTTATGAATGGCATTTCGGCAATCGGCACCAAAACACAAAAACCAGAAACCACCGGACCAATGGGCATGAAACATGTATTCTATGATTTTGATAAAGACCCAAGCAGGGCATTGAGTATGACTTTATATTTTGATTTTTCTTTAGATTCATCGTCAATGCGAGGAGGAACGACGAAGCAATCTCAATAAAGGAATTATGTAAAAACAATAAACTTGACAAAAAAGATTGCTTCAGCTCGCTCAGGCCCAGCTTCGCAATGACGAATTAATCTTTAAAGAAATAAAATGAACATTAAACTCTACATATCGATCATCTGCATTTGTTTACTGCCATTTTCAAAAGCGGTAGCGCAAATCTCCTTGCAGCATACCACCTGCGAGATGCTCGAAAATCCTTTGGGAATTGATGTTCAAAAACCCAGATTTGCCTGGCATATCATTTCCAACGAACGTAATGTAATACAAACCGCTTATCAGATCCTGGTTGCTTCTTCTGCGGAAAAGTTAAAGGAAAATGAAGGAGATATATGGGATTCTGGCAAAGTAAATTCATCAGAATCGATTCATATTAATTATAATGGAAAACCACTCCAAAGCAGGCAAAAAGCGCATTGGAAAGTAAAAATCTGGACTAATGCTGGGCAAAGCGAATGGTCTGCGAATAATTATTTTTCGATGGGCTTGCTTTATTATAAAGATTGGCCCAAAGGATGGATCGGTTTCGACAGGGCTTTCTCATGCGATAATATTAAAACAGATTCTCGTTTATCAGCAAGGTATTTCAGAAAGGAATTTCAGAGTACAAAACAGATCAAATCGGCTACAGCCTCAATCATTGGTTTAGGTTTATATGAACTTTTCATCAATGGTAAAAAAGTAGGAGAAGATGTCTTGTCTCCATCTCCAACCGATTATTCCAAAAATGTAAAATATAATACCTACGATGTAACCAACTACATCCAGAATGGTAAAAATGCTGTTGGGGCTATTTTGGGTAATGGCCGGTTTTTCGCCATGCGTCAAAATGAAAAACCATATAAAATCAAAACATTTGGTTTCCCGAAAATGCTGCTGAACATCAATATTGTGTACACGGATGGAACAACTGCCAACGTTGATACCGATGATAGCTGGAAAGGCATAGCCGATGGACCAATCAGGGCCAACAACGAATACGACGGCGAAGAATATGACGCTACAAAAGAAGCTCAAGGTTGGAATAAAGTTGGTTTTGATGACAGTAAATGGGCAAAAGCCGAATTTGTGCAAGAACCAACAGGAACCATTGAAGCACAGATGAATGAAAATATGCGGGTAATGAATACACTAAAACCGGTTTCAATTTCAAAATTAGCCGGTGGAAGGTATATCCTTGATATGGGGCAAAATATGGTGGGCTGGTTGCAAATTAAGGTAAAAGGAGCAAAAGGAAAACAGATTAAATTGCGTTTTGCAGAATCCTTACAGGAGAATGGTGAGCTCTTTACCGCAAATCTCCGCAATGCCAAATGCACCGATTTATATACCTTAAAAGGCGGAGAAACGGAAACCTGGGAACCTATTTTTAGTTACCGCGGGTTTAGGTATGTGGAGCTTTCGGGATATAGTTATGAACCCTCTGTAAATGATTTCGCAGGAAAAATGATTTACGATAACATCAAAACGGTGGGAACCTTCGAAACTTCAGATGCATTAACGAACCAGATTTTTAAAAATGCCTGGTGGGGAATTGCAGGCAGTTACAAAGGTATTCCGATTGATTGTCCGCAACGTAACGAGCGTATGCCCTGGCTGGGCGATAGGGGTGCGGTAGCTTACGGAGAAAATTTCGTTTTTGATAATGGCAGGTTTTATGCAAAATGGCTGCAGGATATCCGGAATTCGCAAAAGGAAGATGGTGCCATTCCTGATGTTGCACCTGCGTTCTGGAGGTATTACAGTGATAACATGACCTGGCCCGGGGCCATGCTTTTGGTTACAGAAATGCTGTACAAACAAACGGGCGATGTTGCTGCTGTCCGCGATAATTATCCGGCAATGAAAAAGTGGTTGGCCTACATGCAAGACCGCTATATGAAAGATTACATCCTCACCAAAGACAGTTATGGCGATTGGTGTATGCCACCAGTTACCATTGAGTTTGGAAGAGGGAAGAGTGCGGATAAAAAATATCCCTCTGAGTTAATTTCTACAGCCTATTATTATCATTTTACTCAGCTGATGATCCAGTTTGGTAAGGCCATCGGCAACGAAGAAGATATAAAAAACTATGAGCTTTTGGGGAATCAGATCAAAGATGCTTTCAACCAAAAATATTATAATAACAAAGGTTATTATGCCTCAAATGCATTAACTGATAACATCATTCCGCTTTATTTCGGGATGGTTCCTCAAAGTAAAGTAGAGACCGTTTTTAAAAACATCACGAACACGGTAGAAGTAACTAATAAAGGACATTTAAGCAATGGATTGGTAGGTATTCAGTGGCTAATGCGCTGTTTGAACGATTACGGCCGACCAGATTTGGCTTACACGGTGGCTACACAAAAAACTTATCCAAGCTGGGGTTATATGGTCGAAAATGGCGCTACTACGATCTGGGAATTGTGGAATGGAAATACCGCCGATCCGAAAATGAATTCCCAAAACCACGTGATGATGTTGGGTGATTTATTGATCTGGTATTACGAAAACCTGGCTGGAATCAAATCTGAAAGTGCTGCTTTCAAAAAGATAACAATGAAACCGGAAATAATTAACGGCTTAAATTCGGTAAATGCAAGCTATAATTCGGTTTATGGCTTGATCAAAAGTAGTTATACCAAAACAGCAGATCAATTTAAATGGAATGTAACCATACCCGCAAATACAACGGCAATGGTGTATATTCCTGCAAATAATAGAAATGAAGTTTCGGAAAAGATAAAATCGGTTAAAGATTTAAAATTTATAAAAATGGAGCAAAATAGAGCGGTTTATGAAATTGGCTCGGGTGACTATGCTTTTGTGGTGGAGCGGAAATAAAATAATGGTTCGTGGCGACACGAACCATGGCGAAAGAAGATTACAGGTACAGGCCTCGGTTTGTGTCCTCACGAACCGAAACAGAAATTAAAATACAATTATGAGAAAATTTTTTAAACCATTTATGCTGCTGACGTTACTACTAACCACAGTAAGTGTCTTCAGTCAAACCAAAGATGTAGTGGTACCCGAAGAAATTTTAACCAGGGCAAAAGAATGGGTAGCTGCATTGAATCTAACCGATGTTACTAAAAAATCTGCGGTAGAAAATGTCATCATGGTTCATTTAACCACCGTTAGAGATTGGCACAACGATCATCCCTCATCAACTGTTCCTGATGGAATTAATCCGGTTACAGGTAACAAATTAAGCGATCTGGATAAGCAAATCATTGCCGATTCTGCCATGCCTTCAACTGTGCATCAAACTTTAATGGACGACTTAAGAAAAAACCTCACACCAGAACAGCTGGAAACCATTCTGGATAAATACACCATCGGAAAGGTTGCTTTTACGATGAAAGGTTATAAGGCAATCGTTCCTGATTTAACCGCCGATGAAGAAGCAAAAATTTTATCTTTCTTAAAACAGGCTCGCGAGCAAGCTATAGATTATAAAAGTATGAAAGAGATTTCAGCCATTTTCGAAATTTATAAAACGAAATCAGAACAATTACTCAATAACAACGGACGCAGCTGGAAAGCGCTTTACAGTGCGTATACTAAAAAAATAAAAGAAGCTAAGTCAAAACAGTAATCGATATCTCGTCATTGCGAGGAGGTACGACGAAGCAATCTTTCTAATCAGGATAGATTGCTTCAGCTGAAGAAAAATCAGCTTCGCAATGACGGCAACTAAAAATAACATGTTCAAAAAGATTTTAACCATATCAATTGCATTATTCGCTTTGAGTGCGCAAGCCCAGGTAGAAAAGTGGCAAACCGGCATTGTAAAACAAGAATTTCTTTACGATAAAGCGCCATTTCCATCGTGCCATTCTGCAACAATCGCCGAAACACCAACAGGTTTAGTCGCTTCATTTTTTGGAGGTACGAAAGAGCGTAATCCTGATGTTGAAATTTACATCAGCCGTTTTGTAGATGGAAAATGGCTAGCACCGGTTTCGGTGGCTAATGGTATTCAATCCGAGGGCAAAAGATTACCAACATGGAATCCCGTTTTATATCAGGTGCCCGGCGGAGATCTGTTATTATTCTACAAAATCGGCCCTAAACCTTCCGAATGGTGGGGTATGATGAGAACTTCAAAAGATGGTGGCAAAACCTGGTCGGATGCCGCTAAACTACCTGATGGCTACATCGGTCCGGTTAAAAATAAACCAGTTTTATTAAGCAATGGAAATCTTTTCGCGCCATCAAGTAAAGAAGGCGACGGCTGGAAAATTCATTTCGAAGTAACTAACAACAATGGCAAAACCTGGAGGACCATTGGTCCTTTGCCCGAAAATGGAATCAAAGCCATTCAACCTAGTATTTTACAGTATGGAAATGGCAAACTACAAATTTTGGCCAGAACCGCCAATAGGGCAATTGTCGAATCGTGGTCTACAGATAACGGAGAAACCTGGTCGCCATTAACCAAAACTTCCCTGCCAAATAACAATTCGGGCACAGATGCGGTAACCATGAAAGATAGTCGCCAGGTTTTGGTGTACAACCATGTATTGCCTCCCGGCGATTTAGCCAAAGGACCAAGAACACCATTAAATGTTTCCATTTCCAAAGATGGAAAGGAATGGTACGCAGCATTGATTTTAGAAGATTCCCCGATCAGTCAGTATTCTTATCCGGCAGTAATCCAAACCAGCGACGGCATGTTACACTTCATTTACACCTGGAGAAGAGAAAAAATTAAACATGTAGTGGTAGATCCATCGAAATTAAAACTAAAGAAAATTGAAAATGGTGTTTGGCCAAAACTGAAAGGTTATACTGCACCGGTAATTACCGAAACTAAAAACGAGGAGCCATGAAAATTATAAAAAAATCGTCATTTCGAGCGGAGTGCAACGTAGTCGAGAAATCTTTTATCGAGAGTTATTTTTGCGTTCGTCATGCTGAATTTATTTCAGCATCTTACATGCTAGGCCGCTCTGCTATTAAGACCCTGAAACAAGTTCAGGGTGACGACCGTTCATGTATGGTTTCTGATTCAGTGAATATTGCCACGATTAGGAACGTGATCATAAAATCGACAAAAAAAGTTAAATTTTTAATTGTGGCTCTCTTTTTATTTGCTTTTGGAAAGCTCTCCGCCCAAACCCAAAACACCGATAACCTCTATAAAAAACCATTGGTTGATGTCCTTAAAGAAATCCAAACGCGATTTAAAGTACAGATCAAGTATTCGGAACCTCAGGTAAAAGATAAATGGGTAAACTATGCCGAATGGCGTTTCCGAAGCGATGTAGATGAAACACTAACCAATGTACTGATGCCATTGGATATGAAAGTAAACAAGGAAAAACCTGGCGTTTACAAACTTAAAGAATACGAATATTACCGTTGGGAAGTGCAGGATGGCTGGGCTTATCTTGATACGCTGGCTATAAAATACCACGATAAAGCCAGCTGGGAAAAACGCAAAGCGGAAATCAAACCTGAACTTTATCAGGCCTTAATGTTATCCCCTTTGCCTGCAAAACAGAATTCAAAACCGATTATCACTAAAAAAAGAGTTTTTGATGGCTATTCAGTAGAAAATATTGCCTTAGAGATATTGCCTGGTGTCTGGATCAATGGATCGCTTTACAAACCATTAAATGCAAAAGGAAAAATCCCTGTAGTGTTAAGTCCGGATGGGCATTGGGAAAAACAGCGTTACAGACCCGATTGTCAGATCCGTTGCGCCACCATCGCCAGGATGGGCGCCATGGCTTTCAGCTACGATTTATTTGCCTGGGGCGAATCGATGCTCCAGTTTAAATATGAAGACCACCGCCGTAGTTTAGCACAAACCGTGCAGGCTTTAGGTGGAATCAGGATTTTAGATTATTTCTCGTCGCTAAAAGAAACGGATACCAGCAGAATCGGCATCAGTGGCGGTTCAGGTGCAGGCAGTCACTCTATTTTAATGACCGCCATGGACGACAGAATTAAACTAAGCGCTCCGGTAGTGGCCATGTCATCATACTTTTATGGTGGTTGTCCTTGCGAAAGCGGCATGCCCATCCACCAATGCGGTGGCGGAACAGATAATGTAGAACTTGCCGCAATGGCAGCTCCACGACCTCAATTATTGGTTTCGGATGGTGGCGATTGGACAGCACATACACCCCAGCATGATTTTCCATATCTACAAAAAATATATGGCTATTATGGGGTACAAGAGAAAGTTGAAAATGTACATCTTCCGGATGAAAAACATGATTACGGTATTAATAAACGCATTGCGCTATACGATTTCCTCATCAAGAATTTCAAACTAAATGGCGCTGCTGTTAAAGATAAAACCGGCAAATACGATGAAAGCAAAGTGACCATCGAAAAAGAAAACGCGATGTATGTTTTTGGTGATAAGGGCGAAAAATTACCTAAAAATGCGGTGATGGGTTTTGAGAACCTGGAAAAATTATTCCCACTTAACGTTACAAAATAATTGGATATGCGATTTCAGAACAGGAGAACTTTTATTGGTAATGCGGCTTTGCTCACTGGCGCTTTGATGATCCCTGATCAATTGCTTTTTGCTGCAGAAAAGAAAAACAGGTATAAAGTAGCCGTGATTGATCTGATGATTCTCAAACGTCAGAAAATTAGCGCTATACCACTTGCTAAAGAAATTGGTGCAGATGGTTTAGAAATTGACATGGGTGGTTTAGGGGATAGAGAAACCTTCGATAATAAACTGGCAGACCCAAAAATCAGCCAAGAATACTTAGATAAAGCCAAAGAATTGAATCTGGAGTTTTGCTCATTGGCCATGACCGGATTTTACGCGCAATCTTTCGCAAAGCGTCCTACCTATCAAAAAATGATTCAGGACTGTTTGGACACAGCCAAAGCAATGAACATTAAAGTAGTTTTTCTGCCCTTAGGCATTCAAGGCGATCTGGTTAAAAACCCTGAACTGCGGGAACCTATTGTGGAGCGGCTAAAAGTTGCCGGTACAATGGCAGCAAAAGCTGGTGTTATAATCGGTATAGAGACTTCTTTAGATGCCAAAGGTGAACTGCAATTACTCAAAGACATCGGTTCTAGAAACGTGAAAAGTTATTTTAATTTTTCTAATGCCATCAAAAACGGAAGAGATTTACTTGAAGAATTACGGATTTTGGGAAAGAAAAACATCATTCAGATCCATGCGACCAATGAAGATGGTGTTTGGTTACAAAACGATCCCAAAATCGATTTAAGTAAAGTAAAAGAAACCCTTGATGATATGGGCTGGAGCGGTTGGTTAGTAGTAGAAAGAAGCAGAGATGCAAAACAGCCCACCAACGTTAAATATAACTTCAGCGCAAATACCAGCTACCTGAAATCGGTTTTTCAAAATGGTCCGTCATTGCGAGGTACGAAGCAATCTCATTAGTGGAGTTATGGAAATCGAGATCACCAAACAGATGCAAAGCAGAGATACAATAAAATACCGGTTACCTTGGTTCGTGTCTCCACGAACCAAAGGATTTAAACCATTTTTAATTACCACTCCTTGGTCTGTGTCCTCACAGACCAATCGAGCGAAATGTTATATGATGATGCATTTGTTCGTGTCTCCACTAACCAAGAGATATATCCCATTCAATTACTTAAAGCTTAAAAGGTGTTCAGTAATAGCAATTTTATTGATATTGAATTTGTCGTACTTAAAAGCTGGTGCAGTAGATATTTATGTTTCATTAAATGGCAATGATACTAATGTTGGAACCAAAGATAAACCTTTGGCTACACTCCATTCGGCCATTAGAAAAGCCCGTGAATTACGTCGGTTAAATGATGTTTCAATTAAAAATGGCATCACAATAATCATAACAAAAGGGTTTTATCAATTATACGAGCCTGTCGTGCTCCGTCCCGAAGATTCAGGGACAAAAGAAAGTCCGACAGAAATTATAGCCACTGAAAAAGTAGTATTAAGTGGAGGTGTGAAAATAAAAGGTTGGAAAAAACTTAATGGAACCCTCGCTGGCTTGCCAAAAGAAGCCATTGGGAAAGTTTGGGTGACCGATCTTCCAAATTTTAATGGAGGTGATTTACAGTTCAGACAGCTTTGGGTGAATGGTAATAAAGCCATTCGGGCTAAAAACTATAATGGTGCTGCCATGGGCAGGATTTTATCTTGGGATAGCAAAAATCAAACCTGTAAAATACCCATCGAAAAGAACATCAATTTAACCAATATTAAAGGCATGGAAATGCTCATCCATCAATGGTGGGCTATTGCAAATCTTCGCATAAAATCCGTTAAAGTGATGGGTAATACGGCTGAGCTATCATTTATGCAGCCCGAAAGCAGGATCCAGTCCGAACATCCCTGGCCTGCACCATGGATTTCTGAAAAAACGGGTAACTCTGCTTTTTACCTCAGCAATGCCATTCAATTTTTGAACGAACCTGGCGAATGGTTTGAAGATATGCAAAACCACAAACTTTATTACTGGCCTAAAGTGTCAGAAAACATGATTAATGCTGAAATAATTGCTCCAGCATTAGAAAATCTGGTCAAAATTGAAGGAACAATAGACAATCCGGTCGCCTTTGTAAATTTTAAAGGAATTTCTTTCGAGCATACCACCTGGTTAAGACCATCCAAACATGGTCATGTACCACATCAGGCTGGGATGTATATGCTTGATGCTTATAAATTGGATAAAGCCGGAACCCCAGATAAACCAAGTTTAGAAAATCAGGCTTGGGTTGGCCGCCCCGCATCAGCGGTTGAAGTGACTTATGCCAATCATACATCTTTTGAAGCTTGCCGCTTCGAACACCTGGCTTCAACCGGATTGGATTATAAAAAAGGAACAGCAGATAATATAATCAAGGGAAACTTATTTAAAGATATTGGTGGTTCGGCCATTTTAGTCGGAACTTTTTCTGATGAGGCTACCGAAGTACATTTACCTTACAACCCATCCGATCAACGTGAAATATCGACCAATGATAGAATCGAAAATAACCTGATCACCGATGTTACCAACGAAGACTGGGGCGCGGTTGGCATTGGCGCTGGTTACGTTCAGGGAATTAAAATTTTGCACAACGAAATCAGCGATGTTTCTTATTCTGGCATCAGCATGGGCTGGGGCTGGACAAAAACGCAGAATGCGATGAAGAATAATACCATCAGTGCCAATAAGATCCACCATTATGGCAAACACCTATATGATGTAGCTGGGATTTATACCTTATCGGCCCAACCCGGATCGTTTATCACCGAAAATGTAATCGACAGCATTTACAAGGCGCCTTATGCACACCTTCCAGAACACTGGTTTTATTTATATACCGATGAAGGTTCATCATATTTCACCATAAAAAACAACTGGACACCAGCTGAAAAGTACCTTCAAAATTCCAACGGACCAGATAATTTATGGGAAGATAACGGTCCAAAGGTTTCCGAAAAAATCAAACAGCATGCCGGTTTAGAAAAAACCTTTCAATACCTGTTAAAAGAAAAAGCAGCATATTCTAATAGCGCAATAAATCAGGCCGTAGATCAATCTGTCGTTTTTGAGTTGATTTTTAAATCTTCCGACCTTCCAACAGATCATGCTTTAAAAACTTTCGCGAAGGAAAATAATCTTCTGACAAGCGCGATTTACAAATGGAATAACCGATTGGTCATTTATACCTCCAGTTTAAAGGTTGAAAGTTTACAACAGACTTTAAAACGCTTAAATGCTACTGAAATCAAACTTTACGACAATTTATTTTACGATTTTAACCGGGAGAAGAATTGTGGGGACAAACCGGTGGCAGAATGGGACAACATCATTTTATCGGCAAATTTAGTGAAAGACGAAAAGATGCAAAATGAATACCTGAACTATCATAAAACTCAGTTTGAGAAATGGCCTGAAATATCAAAAGGTTTTTGTAATGCAGAATTTCAACGACTGGCCATTTTTAAAAAAGACAGACAGTTAATGTTGATCATCAGTATCCCAAAAGGAAAAAAATTAGAGGATTTAAATCCAAAAACTACTTTGAACAATCCAAAAGTGGATGAATGGAATACAATAATGAAAAAATACCAGGAAGGAATTGAAGGTGCAAAACCCGAAGAGGTTTGGGTGTTTTTTAAACCGGTTGAGTAATATTTTTAGTATGTCATCCTGAGGCACGAAGGATCTCTTTACAATGGAAAACTGGCTCAAATTATAGCACAACAAAAAACTCGGATAAGACGGGGGCTTCGGTGCAGTTCGGTTAGAGATTCTTCCTGCGTCAGAATGACAACAGTTTATAAAAACAATAACGCTTATAAAAATAATATCATGTTAAGATTAGGGATTTTAGGATTAGGAGAGGGCAGAAGCACCATTTCTGCATCATTGGCAAGCAAAAAGTTTAAGCTGATCCAGATGTGTGATGCCAATAAAAAGCTTTGCGAAGAACGGGCTTTAGAATTTGATTTTCAAAACTGGACAACGAACTACGAGGATATGTTAACCAGCGACAAAATCGATATGATTGCGATTTACACACCCGATCATTTGCATTTTGAGCACATAAAACTGGCGCTTCAACATGGGAAACATGTGGTTTGCACCAAACCATTTATTGACGACCTGGCACATGCAAATGAACTTTTGGAACTTGCTAAAAAATCAAGAAAGAAAATTTTCGTGGGACAAAGTTCCCGTTTTTTTGAGCCTGCTATGCGCCAGAAAAAAGATTTTGAAGAAGGTTTAATCGGTGAACTGATTACGATAGAAAGTCATTACCACGCCGATCACCGTTGGTTTTTGGAAAAAGGATGGTCGTTAAAACAATCATTTAAATGGCTTTACGGAGGTTTAAGTCACCCAACAGATTTTATCCGTTGGTATTTGCCTGATATCGAGGAAGTAATGGGCTATGGGATGTTAAGCAGCAACGGTTTAAAGGCTGGTTTAAAAAATCAGGATACCATGCACTTTATTTTCAAGGCAAAAGATGGTAGAATTGCAAGGGTAAGTGGCGCTTATACCGGACCAACACAACCCGCAAGCCGCGACAGTGGCATGAGTTGCATCCTGCGTGGTACAGAAGGCGCTAGTCAGGCCGATTATCATGAGCTGCGTTATTCCGTTACCACTAAAACAGGTGAGGAAAAGATTATTACCTGGGGCGACTCCACCTTAAAACATTACTTCCGTTTTGAAGGGCAAAGCCATCATGCCGGAGAATACCAAAATTATCTTGAATATTTTGCGGATAGCATCAATAATAATTTTATAGCTTATCCTGATTTAAAAGAAGGAATCGGTACGGTGGCATTATTACAGGCTATGGATCAATCTTTAGAAACCGGATTGCCGGTAAAGATCGATGATATTTTGAAAGCCAATCAGATTACAAGGGAATCTATAGGACTGTAATAGAAATATCGTAATTGCGCGGCACGAAGCAATCTATTTTGTATGAAAGATTGCTTCGTCGTACCTCCTCGCAATGACGAAAAGATTAGCCATGCTTCGTGTCTCCACGAACCATGGCTAATGAACCATAAAATCTGTGTTTATCCGTGTTCATCTGTGGCTAAAACTATCGAAACCGTACAACCAAACTAACCAAATAAACCAATGGGAAATATTGTAGAACGTTTAACCAATTTAGATTACATCATCGTCATCGCATACCTCGTTATCCTGATGATTATAGGATACCGGGCCAGTTTTTCGAAAAAGAAAAGCAAAGATGAAACCCTATTCCTCGCTAATAAATCACTGAACTGGAGCAGCATAGGCTTTAATATGTGGGGCACCAATGTTGGCCCGTCTATGTTATTGGCTTTTGCCAGTATCGGCTACAGTACGGGTATTGTGGCTGTCAACTTTGACTGGTATGCTTTTATATTTCTATTCTTACTTGCGATTGTTTTCGCTCCAAAGTACCTCGCCGCCAAAGTGAGTACCATGCCCGAATTTATGGGTAACCGATATGGCGATTCTACTCAAAATATATTGGCCTGGTATGCCTTGGTAAAAATTTTGATTTCCTGGTTATCGCTTGGTTTATTTGCAGGAGGCTTTTTGGTAAGGCAGATCTTAGGCATTCCCATGTGGCAATCTGTTACTGTTTTAGTCGCTTTTGCAGGTCTGTTTACCTTTTTTGGCGGATTAAAAGCCATTGCTAAAGTGAATGTTTTCCAGATGATTTTACTGATTGCCGTTTCACTTTCTCTAATGCTTTTAGGCTTAAACAAAGTTGGAGGTATTTCAGCTTTATATGCCAAAACACCACATCACTTCTGGAATTTGGTGCAACCGGCCAGTGATCCAAAATACCCATGGTATGCTATTCTATTAGGTTATCCTGTTGCTGCAGTTGCTTTTTTCTGTACCGATCAATCGATGGTGCAATCGGTGTTAGGTGCTAAGAACCTAAAACAGGGTCAGTTGGGTGTGAGTTTTATCGGTTGGTTAAAAATACTCTCACTACCATTATTTATTGGTACAGGTATCCTTTGTTATGTGTTATTTCCCGGCTTAAAAGATCCTAACGAAGCTTACATGACGATGGTAACCAACCTGTTTCCTCCGGGAATGAATGGTTTGGTGATCGTGGTATTGATTGCTGTTTTGGTGGGTACCATTGGTTCATCCTTAAATTCATTAAGTACCGTTTTTACCATGGATATTTATGTCAAAAAAATCAATCCACAGGCCAGTAATAAACAGATTATCAGCATCGGAAGATGGAGCGTTGTGGCTGGTTGTATATTTGCAGTTATTGTAGTGCTGGCGATCGATAACATTAAAGGATTGAATCTATTCGATGTTTTTCAATCCGTTTTGGGTTTTATTGCCCCACCACTTTCAGTGGTATTCCTGCTTACCATTTTCTGGAAAAAAACCACAAGAAAAGCAGTAAATTTCACGCTTTCTATTGGCTCAATCTTGAGTTTAGGCATAGGGGTAACTTATCTGTGGATTTTGCCCTCAAACAAATTTCCCTTTTGGCCACACTATTTAATGCTGTCTTTTTTCATTTTCGCCGGCTTATTGATCATTGCCATCCTGATTTCCTTGTTAGATCGATCACCTAGCATTTATACGGTTAATGAAGAACATCAGGCCAATATCGAGAAACCAGCTAAAGCGGTTTGGATTTCATGGATAGCATTGGCAATTGTTATGATTGCACTTTACCTATTCTTTAACGGACATTAAAATTAGAAGGATCGTCATTCCCAACCCGATAGCTATCGGGTCGATTGGGAATCGTAAAGCATTTGTCCATTAAGATTCCCGCCTGCGCGGGAATGACGCACAAATTAAAAAATGAAAGTAATAAATGAACCACAGATGAAAAGTATACAGACAGATATAAAAATCCGTGTTTATCTGTGTCAATCTGTGGCTAAAAAATAAAAGATATGAAAACTTTAAAAAAAATAATCCTGCTCACCATTTTCAGTGGCTCGTTTGTTCAGCTCTTCGCCCAAAAAGCCTCCTGGATCTGGTACCCTAGTGATTTTGATATTTACATGAGCAATGTAATGCAGAACCGCAGAACAGAAAGAGGCTCTTTTTTTCCGGTATTCTGGAAAATGGACAGTCACTATGTCTTGGTCGATTTTCACAAAGAATTTAACCTTACAAAAGCTGAAGAAGTTAAACTTTTTGTAGAAGGCACCTATAATGTAAAAATTGATGGTCAGGCGATATCCGGTTTTCCGAAAAGCATCCAAATTCCTGCCGGAAAGCATAAATTGAGTTTAAAAGTTTACAATCAGGCGCATGTTCCGGCAATCTACGTTCAGGGTAAAACTGTAGTATCAGACGAAACCTGGCTCACCACTTTTGAAGATAAAGAATGGATTGATGCGAGCGGGAAAACTTCCGATAAATCGGGTACCACATTTGTTTCTGCGGGTTCGTGGAACTTAAACGATCCGAACCAATTGCCTTCTCAATTTAAATTGCCGGTTATAGCGCAATCTGCGGTAAAATCCGAAAAAATCAACAATGGCACAATTTCGGATTTCGGCAAAGAAACCTTTGGTTTCATAAAAGTACATGGCTTGAAAGGAAAAGGGAGCTTGAACATTTATTATGGAGAATCTAAAGAAGAGGCCTTATCGACCGAAAAATGCGAAACTTTGGATCATCTGGATATTGACCTCGCTCAGAAAAAAGATTCCATCATGCCGCTTTCAAAAGCGTTTAGGTATGTGAATTTCCAGCCAGAAAATGGCGTTTCAGCTGATTCCGTTTCCATGCTGTATGAATATTCGCCAGTAACTGAACGCGGAAGTTTTAAATCATCAGATGCTGAATTGAATAAGATCTACGATGTAGCCAAATACACCTTCCACTTAAACACAAGGGAGTTTTTTATCGATGGCATAAAACGCGACAGATGGGTTTGGAGCGGAGATGCTTATCAAAGTTACATGATGAATTATTATTCTTTTTTTGATGCACCAACGGTAAAAAGAACCTTATTGGCTCAGCGTGGTAAAGATCCGGTAACGGCGCACATCAATACCATTATGGATTATTCTTTCTATTGGTTTTTAGGAATTTACGACTACTACAAATTTACCGGCGATAAAAAGTTTGTGCAGGATATTTATCCCCGCATGCAATCGTTAATGACTTATATCAATGGTAGAAAGAATAAAAACGGCCTGTTAGAGTGGATGCCAGGCGACTGGATTTTTATCGATTGGGCCGATAAATTGAGCAAAGATGGCGAGGTAAGTTTTGAGCAGTTATTATATGCCAGAAGTTTAGAAACTATGGCATTGTGTGCCAAATTAGCCAATGATGCGGAGGGTGCTTTAAAGTATGATGAGCAGGCAAAAGCGCTGAAAGCTAAAATTTTTGAGCTTTATTGGAATCAGCAAAAACAAGCATTGGTGCATAGCAGAATTGACGATAAACAGACTGATAACGTAACCCGATATGCCAATATGTTCGGTATTTTCTTTGATTATTTTAGCCCGGAACAAAAATTAGCCGTTAAAGAAAATGTACTGCTAAATGATAAGGTAGCGAAAATTACCACACCTTATATGCGTTTTTATGAATTGGAAGCCCTTTGTGCCATGGGCGAGCAACCTTATGTTTTAAAGGAAATGAAAAACTATTGGGGTGGCATGTTAAAATTGGGCGCTACTTCTTTTTGGGAAGAATACAATCCGGATAAAAAAGGAACTGAGCATTTGGCAATGTATGGTCGCCCATTTGGAAAAAGCCTTTGCCATGCCTGGGGAGCCAGTCCGATTTATTTATTGGGAAAATATTATCTGGGCGTTCAACCTACCGCACCAGGTTACGAAACCTACACCATCGAACCAAATTTAGGCGGCCTGGAGTGGATGGAGGGTAAAGTGCCTACTGCTAATGGTGATATCGCTGTGTATTGCAGTAAAAAAGAAATCAGGGTTTCTTCTGCGACTGGAATTGGGAAATTAAGAATTAAAAGTAAATCAAAACCTGTAGTTAAAGGCGCTGAAGTAAAAGAGGTTTCAAAAGGAATTTTTGAATTGATGATTGAAAAGGGAAGAGATTATCAGGTGAAATACTCAGAATAGTTTCGTCATTGCGAGAAGGCTTTTTCAGCCGACGAAGCAATCTTACTACTATGGGTTATAGCGACCACTTTAAGATTGCTTCGTCATTCTCCTCGCAATGACGATAAGCTTATAAACCTATCAGGTTTTTGAAACCTGATAGGTTGAAACGGATCTAAACCCCAATCCTTTGTTCAATTTTCTTAACGCATTTCTCTGCTTCAGCGAGTATCACATCATTTTCGATCGCCTGATCTACATTAATCGCATTTAACATAGAAATGGTTAAACAGGCGATGATTCCATTATTGCCGTTAATGCCAATTGGTACCGAAAGATCGGTTACACCCGACACTGAATCACTGTTTTTGAAATACGAACCCGTTTGTTGGATATCTTCCAATGAACTTAAAAAATCTTCTTGCTGGGCTTTAGGGTATTTCTTAAAAATAACATTGTTTTTTAAGGTAGTATTCCGCTCATCCTCCTGCATGTAAGCCAATAAAACCTTTCCTGATGCAGTTAATGGCAACGGAAATAAGTTTCCTTCTTCAATAGAAAGTGCAATCGGCCCCGGACTTTTCGCGTGGATAATCACCATTACCTGGTTCATGTACAAAATACTTAAATGGCAGGATTGGCGGATGGTATTGGCGAGTTCTTCCAACGGAAATTGTGCTGCTTTGCGCAACTCATCAATAGGTGAGTGCCTGTGCGAAAGGTAAAAGAGCTTTAGCGAAAGCCTGTATTTGCCCGAAACTTCATCACGCAGAATATAACCACGGCTTTCTAAACTCATTAACATCCGGTAAATTTCGTTCGGCGTTTTTTCAATACCGATTGCAATTTCTGTTTGCGACAGTGGGATAGATTGTGCAGATAAATACTCCAATATATCAAGTCCCTTATCTAAAGCAGGGGCCTGGTACTTCGATTCCTTTTCGTTCATACAGGTTTAAATTTGGCTGTAGCGTAATTTTTACAATTTCAAACATACAAAATGCTTTCCTATTTATCGACGGGAAGATTTTGTAATTTAAATACGAATATATGTTTTCATATTTAAAAAAAACATTTATATTTGAATTGACACCGTTTTATTAATTGAATCGTCCCGAAAATCGATTAATTAATAAGATTAAGGTATCAATTAACCATTTATAAACCAAAATTAACCATTGCTTTTGCGTAAAAATTTCGCAATGCTAACCAAAGGATAATGAGCAGATTTCTGATTTTTTCTTGGCTTTATCTGTTGGCTATTCCGCTTTTCGCGCAGGATATTAAAGTGGTTGAACTGACTTGTGCTTATAGAAATAATCCGATCGGTATCGATTTACCTAATCCTAATTTAAGCTGGAAATTACAGTCATCCAAACACAATGTGATGCAAACCGCTTATCAGATTTTGGTTTCTAGTAATCCCACAAACCTGAAAAAGAACATTGGCGATATTTGGGATACTAAAAAGGTAAATTCTGCCCAATCTATACAGATCACTTACAAAGGTGTTAAGCTATTATCAACCAAAACATATTATTGGAAGCTGCGTGTTTGGGATAATTCCGGAAACACATCAGAATGGAGTAATCAAGCCTATTGGCAAATGGGTTTATTAAATACAGCCGATTGGAAAAACGCTAAATGGATTGCTTATGAGAAGCTCGCTGATTCAAATGTAAATACGCTCCCAACAGATGGTAAAAAAGATAAATACAACGCCAATAACATTTTACCAATGTTCCGCAAAAGGTTTGCTGTAACCAAAACTGTTAAAAAGGCAACGGCTTTTATTTCTGGTTTGGGTCATTTCGAAATGAGTTTAAATGGTGAAAAAGTTGGCGATGATTTTCTGGCACCAGGCTGGACAAAATACGATAAAGAAGCTTTATATGTAACCTACGACATTACCAAACAGCTTAGAAAGGGTGAAAATGCCATTGGCGTAATGCTGGGCAATGGCTTTTATTACATTCCACCGGTTAAAGACAGGTATAGAAAATTAAAAGTGGCTTTTGGTTATCCAAAAATGATCTGTAGATTGTTGGTAGAATATACTGATGGAACCACTACAAACATCATAAGTGATCAGCGCTGGAAAACTTCCCCGTCGCCGGTTACCTTTTCGAGTATTTACGGAGGCGAGGATTATAATGCCAATCTGGAACAAAAAGGCTGGAATTTAAACGGTTTTAATGATAAAAACTGGAAAGCGGCCTTATTGGCTGATGGACCGAAGCTTAATGCACAAAAAGAAGAACCTGTTAAAATTTTTGAAAATTTCTCTGCTCAAAACATCACTGCCATAGCCAATAGCGAATGGGTTTATGATATGGGGCAAAATGCTTCGGCCATTATCGAGCTAAAAGTGCATGGCAAAAAAGGCGATACCATCCGAATCACACCTGCCGAATTATTGAAAGCTGATGGTTCTGTTACGCAAAAAAATATCGGTGGTCCATCTTATTTCACTTACATTTTAAAAGGCGATGGTTTAGAAACCTGGCGACCAAAATTCTTTTACACCGGGTTCCGCTACCTGCAGGTTAAAGGAGCTGTACCAGCAGGAAAAGAAAATACCTCTGGCAAAGCAGTTATTGAAGCTTTAAAAGCTTTAAACATTAGAAATGCAGCCGAAAAAGCGGGTAAATTCTCTTCTTCCAATGATTTATTCAATAAAACCTTCAGTCTGATCGATTGGTCGATCAAGAGCAACATGGTGAGCATATTTACCGATTGTCCGCACCGCGAAAAATTGGGCTGGTTAGAAGAACTGCACTTAATGGGCAGCTCTGTACGCTACAATTATAATGCTGCGCCGCTTTTCAAAAAAGCATTGCAGGATATGAAAAACTCGCAGTTAGCCAGTGGATTGATCCCGGAAATTGCACCTGAGTATGTAAAATTTGAATGGGGCGGAGATATGTTCCGCGATTCGCCGGAATGGGGCAGTAGTGGTATTTTAATGCCATGGTACCTGTACCAATGGTATGGCGATAAACAGGCTATGGCTGATTATTACCCAATGATGCATCGTTATATCAATTACTTAGGAACGAAAGCCAATAACCATATTCTATCTCAGGGTTTGGGCGATTGGTACGATTTAGGACCAAAACCGCCGGGAGTTTCACAACTCACCCCAATGGGCGTTACCGGAACGGCGATTTACCATTATGATTTAAAAATATTAGCAAAAATGGCTACGCTTTTGGGTAAAAAAGCAGATGCTATAACTTATTCCAAACTTGCCGCTGAGGTGAAAAAAGCATTTAACAACCATTTTTTTGATGCCAAAACCAAACAATATGCAACGGGTTCGCAGGCTGCAAATGCCATGGCCATTTATATGGATTTAGTTGCAGAAGAGGATAAAAGCGTAGTAATCGACAACCTGGTTAAAGATATCCGCGACAGGAAAAACAGTTTAACGGCGGGCGATATTGGTTACCGTTATGTATTGCGCGTTTTGGAAGATGCTGGCCGATCGGACGTGATTTTTGACATGAACAGCCGCTCGGATGTACCAGGTTATGGCATGCAAATCGCCAAAGGTGCTACTGCTTTAACCGAATCGTGGGCGGCTTTACCAACAGTTTCCAACAATCATTTTATGCTCGGACATTTAATGGAATGGTTATATAGCGGTATTGGCGGTATCCGTCAGGAAGAAAATTCGATTGCTTTTAAGCAAATAAAAATAGAACCAGAAATTGTAGGTGATTTAACTTCAGCCAAAGTAAACTACAATTCACCTTATGGTAAAATATCCACCAAATGGGAGAAAACAGATAAAAATTTCATGCTGGAAGTTAATATTCCGGTAAATACCAGGGCTGTAGTTTATTTTCCGGCATTGCCAAAAGCTGAACTTTCAGAAGAAAATCATGCATCATTTACCAATGCAGGGATCGAAAACGGCAAAACTAAAGTGGCTATTGGCTCAGGCTTTTACAGATTTAATTTAAAGTACAAATGAGAAAGATTAGTATCATGATTCTCCTTTTTGTTTGGGCTTTTAAATCAAGCGCACAGCAAAATCAAACCATCTCTCCGGAAGAGATGGAAAAGATTTACCAGGAAGTTAAAACGCCTTATAAATATGGTTTGGTAATGGTTCCTGAAGATAAAGACCATAAAATGGATTGTCCGACTGTGTTTAAAAAAGGCAAAGATTGGTACATGACTTATCTAATTTTCAGCGGTCGCGGTTACGAAACCTGGCTGGCAAAAAGCAAAGACCTGTTGCATTGGGAAAACCAGGGAAAACTGATGTCTTTTGCTGATGCAGGCAACTGGGATGATAACCAAAAAGCAGGCTACAATGCCTTGCTTGATATAAAATGGGGCGGAAGTTACGGGGTAAATCAATTTGATGGTAAATATTGGATGTCGTATTTCGGGGGAAAAGAAAAAGGTTATGAAGTGGAGCCTTTATCCATCGGGATGGCTTATACCAATAAACATCCTTCGGTAGTACAGGAGTGGAGCCGATTAGAAAAACCTGTTTTAAGTTCGTTAGATAAAGATGTGCGTTGGTGGGAAAACCGCAACAAACTTTTTAAAAGCACAGTGATCGAAGATCAGAAAAGATTAACCGGGCACCGCTTTGTGATGTATTACAATGCTGTGGGCGATTCGCTGGCGAACAACAAAAAAACACGTTGGTACGAACGCATCGGTATGGCAGTTTCTGAGGACATGATTCATTGGCAGCGGTTTAATAAAAACCCTGTCGTTCATCATCCTGTCGGCATAACAGGAGATGCTGTATTACAACAGATTGGCAATGCCTATGTCATGTTTTACTTCGGAGCTTTCTGGCAGGATCGAAAGGGATCTTTTAATCGTTTTGCGGTATCAAAAGACCTGATTAACTGGACCGATTGGACAGGCGATAACCTGATTGAGTCTTCAGAAAAATACGATGAGTTGTACGCACATAAATCATTTGTTTTAAAGTATAAAGGTGTGGTTTACCACTTTTATTGTGCGGTAAACAAACAGGACCAGCGTGGAATTGCAGTAGCAACTTCGAAAGATTTAGGTAAAAGTAAGTTGGATTTTGTAAGCGAAACAAAGAAATAACATGAAGATAACTCAATTTACATATTGGATTTTTGTGCTGACTATTTTCGCATTATTTGCATCACTTCATTGCGAAGCGAAATATCCATCGATCGTCATTTCGACTGAAGCGCAGTCCCGAATATTCGGGAGAGAAATCTATAATACTGGCATAAATAAACATTACATAGATTTATCCACTGCGGTCGTAATTCCGTCATTGCGAGGAGGAACGACAGCTTGCCCCGATTTCTCGGGGAAGCAATCTATTTTACAGGAAAGATTGCTTCTCCCAATAAAAAATCGGGCTCGCAATGACGATATGAGAATTAGAACCAGCTTTAACAAAGATTGGAAATTCTTTTTAGGGGACGAACCAAATGCAAAATCTCCAGCATATAACGATCTTAAATGGCGCAAATTAACCTTGCCTCACGACTGGAGTATCGAAGGAAAATTCGATGAGAAAAACCCTGCCAAACCTGAAGGGGGCGGCTTACCCACCGGAATTGGTTGGTACAGAAAAGAATTTACGGCTCCTGCCAATTTTAAGGATAGATTAATTACTATCGAATTTGATGGTGTATATAAAAACAGTGAGGTTTGGGTAAACGGACAATATTTAGGCAAAAGACCTTATGGTTATAGCTCATTTTCTTACGAGATCAGTAAATTCTTAAAAGCTGGGACAAATATCATCGCCGTTAAAGTTGATAATTCAGCACAGCCCGATTCACGCTGGTATTCAGGCTCAGGCATTTATAGAAATGTATGGTTAACCTCAACTGCTAAAGTTGCCATAAAAGAACATGGCGTTTTTGTTAAAACGGGTTTTGTAAGTGGCGATTTCGGAGAATCGACTGATGGGGGCAATTTGCAGCCTGGGCAAACAGTAGGTTTTGTAGCACCCCAGGTTAGTTTTATAAATAAATCTGAGGATAAAACTAAAAAATACAAAATCGAGTTTTTGGTTCTTAATGAAGCTGGCAAACAGGTCGTAAATCATACTATTGCAGCAGATGTATTAGAAGACAATACAGGGAAAAATGTATCTAACCTATTGATCAATAAACCCGAAATATGGTCGGTAGAAAGACCTTATTTATATACTTTACTGGTTAAAATTATTGATTCGGAAAATAAAATTATAGATACACAAAGTACCACTTTTGGGATCCGGAGATTCAATTTTGATGCAATAAAGGGTTTCTCCTTAAATGGAAAACCGATGAAAATCCTGGGTGTTTGCCTGCATCACGATTTAGGTGCTTTAGGCGCTGCAGTGAATGTCCGTGCGATGGAACGCCAGCTCGAGATCATGAAAGTCATGGGTGTAAATGCCATCCGTACCGCACATAATCCACCGGCACCTGAGTTTTTAGATTTATGCGATAAAATGGGCTTTTTAGTCATGGATGAAGCTTTTGATATGTGGGCGAAGAAAAAAACCAAAAATGATTATCACCTGAATTTTTCTGAATGGCATAAAGTTGACCTGGAAGATATGGTTAAACGCGACCGCAACCATCCATCTATTATCCTTTGGAGCATTGGCAACGAAATCCGTGAGCAGTTTGACAGTACAGGCATTGCATTGACCAAAGAGTTGGTCGGAATCGTTAAAAACCTGGATAACACCCGACCGGTAATTTCGGCGCTGACGGAAACAAAGGCCGAAAAGAATTTTATCTACCAGGCCAATGCACTAGATGTTTACGGCTTAAATTATAACCATAAACTTTATCAGGATTTCCCGAAAAATTATCCTGGCGCTAAATTTTTAGCTACTGAAACCACCTCAGCACTTGAAACAAGGGGATTTTACGATACCGCAGATACCATCCGCCGTTGGCCGAAAGATGGTAAAACCAAATTCACAGCAGGTAACAAAGAATGGTCAGCATCTGCTTATGATAATGTTTCTGCCTATTGGGGATCAACACATGAAGAAACGTGGAAGGAAGCTAAAAAATATGATCATGTATCTGGTTTATTCGTTTGGACAGGTTTTGATTACCTGGGCGAACCTTTACCTTACCCATGGCCGGCCAGAAGTTCTTATTTCGGAATTGTTGATTTAGCAGGCTTCCCGAAAGATTCTTATTACATGTATCAAAGCGAGTGGACCAATAAACCCGTGTTACATATTTTACCACACTGGAACTGGGAAAAGGGCAAATCGGTTGAAGTTTGGGCTTATTACAACAATGCCGATGAAGTGGAATTGTACCTCAACGGAAAATCGCTAGGTAAAAAATCTAAACAAGGAGATGAGCTGCACGTACTTTGGAACGTCAATTTCGAAGCGGGGACATTAAAAGCTGTTTCACGTAAAAACGGGAAAGAAGTATTGGTCCGCGAGGTAAAAACAGCCGGAGCACCTGCCAAAATTGAATTAATTGCCGATAGAAAAAACATCAAAGCCGACGGCAAGGATTTATCATTCATTACCGTCCGCATTTTGGATGCAGCAGGGAATGTGGTTCCCAACGCCCATAACTTAATCGATTTTAAAGTAGAAGGAAATGGCTTTATTGCAGGCGTCGACAATGGATTTCAGGCCAGTTTAGAACCTTTTAAAGCGAATTACCGCAAAGCATTTCATGGGTTGTGTTTAGCCATACTGCAATCAACAGAAAAAACAGGAACAATTAAGTTAAGGGCAACATCCAATGGTTTGTCGCCTTCGTCGATTATAATTAAAACGGCTAAGCAAATAAAAAGAAAACAATAAAAGGCATTGTCATTCTGAGGAACGAAGAATCTGCAAACGATAAGAAACAAGCTCTGCTCAGGCAGTAACTAATGTAAAGGTTCTGTAAGATAGGTCAGGGATTTTTCACTGCGTTCAGAATGACAGAAAAACAAAAGAGAAAATAAAGTGGAAAAGATAATTAACTTAAAAGGAATAACCTGGAACCACAGTCGTGGGCTTTTGCCGATGGTGGCAACAGCACAGCGTTTTTCTGAATTACACCCCAATGTGCACATCACCTGGGAAAAAAGAAGTTTGCAGCAATTTGCCGATTTTTCCATTCAGGAACTAGCAGAGCGTTTTGACCTGATGGTGATCGATCATCCATGGGCTGGTTTTGCCGCAAAAACAAAATCCATAGTGCCTTTAGATCTTTATCTTTCTGCTGATTATCTAAAAGATCAGAAAGAAAATTCCGTAGGTCAATCTTACGAAAGTTATTTCTATGATGAACACCTCTGGGCTTTACCCATAGATGCAGCAACACCAGTGGCGGCATCGCGGCCGGATTTACTCGCCGAAAAAGGATTACAATTGCCAAAATCATTCGAAGATCTACTCGCATTGGCTGATAAAGATTTAGTTGCTTTTGCAGGTATTCCGATTGATGTTTTAATGAATTTTTACACCCTTTGCTGTTCTTTAGGCGAAGATCCCTGCCAAAATGATAACGAAGTAATTTCAACTGAAATCGGAATAAAAGTTTTGAAAATGTACCGCGAACTGGCGTCGAAAATAGATCAAGCAAACTTCAACAGAAACCCGATCCAGGTTTATGAAGCAATGACCTTAAGTGATGAAATTGCTTATTGTCCTTTTGCTTATGGTTATTCCAATTACTCGAGAAATGGCTATGCACGTAAAACCTTGCATTTCCACGATATGATTTCCATAAATGGAAAAAGTAACCTACGAAGTACCTTAGGTGGAACTGGCCTGGCCATCTCCTCAAAATGTGAAGAACTGGAGCTTGCTGCTAAATATGTAGAATTTGTGGGTTCACCGGCCTGTCAGTCTACTTTGTTTTTCGAAAGTGGCGGTCAGCCAGGACATTTAGTCGCCTGGAAAAACGAAGAAATCAACCGCCAGAGTCATAATTATTTTCAAAATACCCTACCCGCTTTACAAAGGGCATTTCTCCGTCCGCGTTACCATGGCTCCATGTATTTTCAAGATCATGCGGGGGATGTTGTCCGCGATTATTTAATGAATGGAGGCGATGAAATTCAGGTTTTATCAGTCATGAATGAGTTATATCAGCAATCTAAAAGTTTAGTGTTATCATGAACAGACCGCTAGAAGGACTTTTGATTTTAGAGTTTTGCCAGTTTTTGGCCGGACCATCTGCAGGCTTAAAACTGGCTGATTTAGGCGCCCGTGTAATCAAAATTGAACGACCTAAAACGGGCGATGCTTGCAGATCTTTATCCATCAAGAATCTTTTTGTGGATGAAGACAGCCTGCTTTTTCATACCATTAACCGAAATAAAGAGAGTTATACTGCCGATTTAAAAAATCCGGAAGATTTAGAAAGGCTTAAAAAATTAATCAGTAAAGCCGATGTGATGACACATAATTTCCGCCCTGGTGTGATGGAGAAAATTGGCCTGGATTATCAAAATGTTCAAAACATCAATCCAAAAATTGTTTACGGTGTGGTAACCGGCTATGGAACTGAAGGTCCGTGGAAAAACAAGCCAGGTCAGGATTTACTGGTACAATCCGTTTCCGGATTAACATTTTTATCCGGTGTTGATGTAGACGGGCCGGTTCCATTCGGACTTTCCGTATCGGATATCATGTGCGGAAACCATTTGGCACAAGGCATTATGGCCGCTTTAATTAAAAGGGCAAAAACCAATAAAAGTGTTCTGGTTGAGGTGAGTTTGCTTGAATCCATTTTAGATGTACAGTTTGAAGTGCTCACAACATATTTAAATGATGGCGGTAAATTACCCGATAGAAGCGGGGCAAAAGGCAGCGCACACGCTTATTTAAGCGCTCCTTATGGCATGTACGAAACCAACGACGGTTATATTGCCATGGCCATGGGCAACCTGCCAAATATCTGCGCGATCATCAATTGCGATATTACTGACCTATACGTAGAAACTGGTTCAGCATTCGAAAACCGCGATAAATTAATTGTCCGTCTGGCTGAAACCTTTAAAAAAGAAAATACAAAATATTGGATTGATCTTTTGGAAAGTCATGGTATCTGGTGCGCAGAAGTACTGAATTATCAAACTGCTACAGCCATGAATACTTATAAGGGCTTGCAGATTGAGCAGGAACTGGATTTAGCTGATGGCAAAAAAATAAAGACAACCGTGAGCCCGATCCGTTTGGATAATCAAAAGTTATTCGCCAGTAAAGCAGCACCAAAACTGGGTTTTGGAACAGCTGAGATTAATAAAGAGCTTGAGTTGAATTAATAAAATAAAGTCGTCATTCCCGCACAGGCGGGAACCTTAATGCCCTTTGCATTACGATTCCAAATCAAGTTGGGAATGACGATACGCTAGACTTAACGGATAAATAAAAGAACAATTAGGCATGGTAAACAAGCCTTAATATAATGATAAAATTATGCTACCGCTTGAAGATTATTTAGTTATCGATTTCAGCCAGTTCCTATCGGGACCATCAGCAAGTTTGCGTTTGGCCGATATGGGTGCGCGTGTAATCAAAATCGAGCGATTGGGTGTAGGCGATATTTGCCGTACGCTCTATACCTCAAACCTGATTATGAACGGCGAATCGTCGGTTTTTCATGCCATCAACAGGAATAAAGAAAGTTTTGAGGTTGATTTAAAACGCGAAGAAGATTGCGAAATAGTACGCGAACTGCTTAAAAAAGCAGATGTAATGATCCATAATTTCCGTCCGGGGGTAATGGAACGTTTAGGTTTCGATTATCAATCCGTTATCGCTTTAAATCCAACCATCGTTTATGGCGAAATTTCAGGCTATGGCAACAACACGGAATGGAAAAATAAACCTGGTCAGGATCTACTTTTGCAATCTGTTACCGGCTTAACCTCTTTAACAGGAAATGCCGATAGCGGCCCTGTAGCAATGGGTTTATCCATTATTGATATGCTGGCAGGCGCGCATCTGGCGCAGGGAATTCTGGCCTGTTTATACCGAAAGGTGATAAAAAACGAAGGTGGTTTTGTGCAGATCAGCATGATGGAATCCGCTTACGATTTCCAGTTTGAAACCATCACCACTTTTATGAATGATGGCGGATCCTTGCCCCAACGTTCGAAAAAGAACAATGCAAATGCATATTTAGGTGCTCCTTATGGGATTTATCAAACAGAAAACGGATATTTAGCCCTGGCGATGGCATCCATTCCACAGCTCGGTAACCTGCTCGGCCGCGAAGCATTGGAAGATTACATTGAAATCAGCGAGGCATTTGATAAACGTGATGAGATTAAGGCAATTTTGGCTGATCATCTTTTATCGGCAACTACCGAAAAATGGCTTTCGATTTTAGAACCGGCCGATATCTGGTGTGCCGATGTATTAAACTGGAACGCCTTAATGGCCCACGAGGGTTTTAAGGTGTTGAATATGGTTCAGGAAGTGGAAATGATTGATGGCTACAAATATGAAACCACCAGATGCCCGATCCGCATTGATGGAGAATTATTGACATCACCAATAGGTTCGCCAAAATTGGGACAGGATAATGAAAAAATTATCAAAGAATTTATAACACAGCATACCACTGCAAATGCATAACCAAATAGAAACCTTCAGAATAGCCGTTCGTAAATTTGCACCTTTTGAAGCTGCCATGCAGAAATTCTGGGATCAATATTGTACCATTTCAGGCTGTACACTAAAGTTGGAAATGGTGGTAATGGATTTGCACGAACTTTACGACAGTACCATCACTCAGAAAGGTTTGGCAAAGGGCGATTTTGATATTGCACACATCAGTACCGATTGGGTTTTGGAAGGCTATTCCAGCAATCATTTTGAAGTTTTAAATCCTTACATCAACAAAAATAAACCTGAAGATTTTCCAAGAGGATGGAGCAAATCGCTTTTAGGGCTGCAACGTTTCGGATGGGAAGTAGTGGGTTTGCCCTTTCATGATGGCCCGGAGTGTTTTATCTATAGAAGAGATTTATTCGAAAGTGAAGCTGAAAAGGCTCAATATTCTGCTCAATTTGGCAAAATTCTAACAGTGCCCAAAACCTGGGAAGATTTTCACCAGATTGCCCGTTTTTTCAATCGCCCGGAACAAAATTTGTATGGCAGTATTTTCGCCTGTTATCCCGACGGACACAACACCGTTTTCGATTTTGCACTGCAATTATGGACTAGGGGCGGGACACTGGTTGATAAAGATGGTTTTATACAGATCAATACCCAGGCAGCCATTGATGGTTTAAACTTTTATCGTAAAATCGTGAACGATAAAACTGCTGTTCACCCAAAATCGGCCGAATTCGAATCTGTAGCCGCAGGAATCGCCTTTTCACAAGGTGAAGCTGCCATGATAATCAACTGGTTTGGTTTTGCGGCCATGTGCGAAGTAGATGCAAACTCCAAAGTAAAAGGAAAAATTGATGCAGACCGATTGCCATCCGCTCCAGGTAAAAACTCGGCTTCGCTAAATGTATACTGGCTTTATACCATTGCAAAGGGCAGTAAAAATAAAGCTGTAGCGTATGATTTTTTACGTTTTGCCCTGGCTGCTGAACAGGATAAACAGCTCACCTTAGCAGGTGGGATAGGTTGCAGGATTTCGACCTGGAAAAATGAAGAGATTAACCAGATTATTCCTTATTACCATAAATTAGAAGAATTACATGAGGTGGCCAACATGTTGCCACAGAAACAAAACTGGGCTGCTATTGCCGCCATCATCGACCAAATGGTTTTACAGGCCATCAACACCGATGCGGCGACCGAGGAGCTTATCCAACTCGCACAGAACCAGATTAATGAAATTGACAAATGAGTATTGATATCAAATATAAACCCGAATTACCACAAACCAAACAGCCCATCATTATCATTGGTGCAGGAGGAATAGTGGCCGATGCGCATCTTCCAGCGTATAAAATTGCAGGTTTTGAAGTGCATGGTATTGTAAACCGGACCAAAGAGCGGGCACAAAAATTAGCCGACGCTTTTGGAATCCCAAATGTGTATAATTCGGTGGCTGAAGCAGTAAAACTTGCTCCAGCAAATGCAGTTTATGATTTAACCATCATGCCTGAGCAATACATCGAAACCCTGCAACAATTGCCGGATGGAAGTGCAGTATTGATCCAAAAACCCATGGGCGATGATTTTGCACAGGCAAAAGAAATCCTCGAATTATGCAGGAACAAGAACTTTAAAGCCGCCATTAACTTTCAGTTACGTTTTGCACCTTTTGTAAGCGCTGCAAAATACCTTATTGATCAAGGTTTAATCGGCGAATTATACGATATGGAAGTTCGGGTGACGATTAAAACACCCTGGGAAATCTTCCCGCATGTAATTATTCATCCGCGCTTAGAAATTCAGTACCATAGCATCCATTATGTAGATTTGATCAGATCATTTTTGGGTAATCCTGAAAGCATTTTGGCAAAAACCTTAAAACATCCTGCGAAAAGTTTGTCTTCATCCCGTTCTACCATTTTATTCGATTATGGCGATACCATGCATGCGGTAATCAATACCAACCACGACCATGATTTCGGTCCAAACCACCAGGAAAGTTATATTAAATGGGAAGGAACAAAAGGTGCTATTGTAGCTAAAATCGGTTTATTGATGGATTATCCGCATGGCGTACCTGATGTATTTGAATACTGCATAGTAGAAGACGGAAAAACTCCAGAATGGCAGACAGTTAAATTAGACGGCTCCTGGTTTCCGGAGGCTTTTATTGGCACCATGGCCAATTTAATGCGCTATAATGAAGGTTCAACAGATGTGTTGCATACCAGTGTTGAAGATGTGATCCAAACCATGGCCGTTGTAGAAAGTGCCTATCAATCGAGCGATATTGGTGGGGTTAAAGTTAAGGAGAAATTAAAAAGATAAATCGTCCTCGTTTGTAACGAGGATGTAAGAGAAAAGCGATTGTATCGCTTATAAAAATAAAAATTATGTATTTCAAATCAACATTTTTTGAAGATTACCAATTACAGGATAAACGTGTAACCCTAGGTCGCACCATAACCGAAACCGATTTTGTGGTTCATGCTGGTCATACCGGCGATTTTTTTCCGCATCACATGGATGCCGAATGGTGTGCAACACAACCTTTTAAACAACGTATTGCCCACGGAACCATGATTTTTAGCATTGGTATCGGCTTAACCGCATCAGAAATTAATCCGGAGGCCATGAGCAAAGGTTATGATAAATTACGCTTTGTAAAACCGGTTTTCATTGGCGATACCATCCACTCCGAAATCACCATTTCAGAAAAAGGGGAGAGCAAAAGACCTGAATATGGCACCGTAACCGAACACGTAGAAATCATCAACCAACATGGAGAAGTGGTATTGGTCTGCGACCATCTTTTGGTGGTGAAAAAGAAATAAAACAAATCCGTCATTGCGAGGAGGAACGACGCGGCAATCTTTTTTGCCCTTTAAGACAAAGAAAAAAACCAAATATAATGAACCACAACACACAACCAGAAATTATAACTGAGGGCGATCCCTCATCAGGAAAAAGATATTTATTACCGTTTATACTCGTAATAAGCTTATTTTTTCTTTGGGGAATGGCACATAACCTCGATTCAATCCTGATTCCTCACCTCAAAAAAGCCTGTAACCTCAATAACAGGCAATCAACATTAATCGATACTTCTGTTTTCTTTGCCTATTTTTTAATGGCTATACCTGCCGGAATGATTTTGAAAAAGTGGGGTTATAAAGCAACTATGATTTCAGGTTTGTTAGCCTTTGCATTTGGCGCATTTTTATTTGTTCCTGCCGCCAATACCTTATCATACATTACATTTTTGATTGCACTTTTCATCATAGGTTGTGGTTTAACCATGCTCGAAACCTCTGCCAACCCTTATGCAGCAGTATTGGGTGATCCTGCGAAAGCAACGAGCAGGTTGAACCTGGCTGCATCTTTCAACGGACTGGCTGCAATGGTAGCCCCAATGATCGGTGGTTTATTTATACTTTCAGGTAAATCGCACACCAAAGATGAACTAGCGGCAATGACAGATGTTAATAGAAATAGTTACTTTCTTGAAGAGGCCGCGTCAGTAAAAACACCTTACATCACTTTGGGTATTGTTTTATTGGTAATTGCAGTAATCTTTTACTTCATAAACCTTCCCGAAATTAAAACGAAAAGTATTGATGGAGAAGCAAAGGGAAGTTTTTTTGGGTCACTACGCCATAAACACCTCAGATGGGCTGTAGTTGCTCAGTTTTTCTATGTAGGTGCGCAGGTTTGTGTAACCAGTTTCTTTATCAGGATGGCACAACAGGGCGGTGGATTTGACGAAAAAACAGCTGCATCTTATTTGGTGGTTTATGGATTTTTATTTACCGCTGGCCGTTTCGCAGGAACAGCGCTTTTACAGTTCATATCTTCAAATAAATTGCTTGCGATTTATGCTGCGATATCAATAATCTTGTGTTTGGTTGCTATTTTAGGTAAAGGTTCTTATGTGGTTTATGCTTTAGGTGCTATCGGATTCTTTATGTCTATTATGTTTCCAACCATTTTCGCCTTAGGAATTGATGGAATCGGTGATGATACAAAACCAGGTTCTTCCTGGTTGATCATGTCTATTGTTGGTGGTGCCATTTTACCATTTGGAATGGGAACACTGATTGATATGTATGGCGATAATATCCAAATCGGCTATATCATTCCATTAATATGTTTTTTGATCATCCTTTATTTTGGCTTACGGGGTTATAAAATCGCACACAAATAAATATAAGTCCGTCATTGCGAGGAGGCACGACGAAGCAATCTAATAGAGAAAAAGTAAAAAATGAAATATAGGTTGAATAAAATATTGATTGTTTTATTGTTGAGTTTTGGCTTTTCAGCAAACCTTTTCGCGCAACAAAATGAAAATGCAAAACCCTGGGTATTTTGGTATTGGGTTAAAGGAGCAGTTTCAAAAGCCGGCATTACCGCTGATCTGGAAGCCATGAAATCAAATGGTATTGGAGGTGCATATTTAATGAGCATTCAAGGTCCTGATAAAGTACCAGCTTATTCACCATCTGCAGTTCAACTTACACCAGAATGGTGGAAAATGGTTGAATTTGCCATGAGTGAAGCCAAACATTTAAACCTCAAATTGGGTATGCACGTAAGTGATGGTTTTGCTTTAGCAGGTGGCCCATGGATAACGCCGGAAATTTCCATGCAGAAAGTGGTTTGGTCAAAAATAAATATCAGTAATACAGCTAATAAGATCAACTTACCTCAACCAGAATCGAACGAAAATTATTATAAAGATATTGCCGTTTACGCTTACCCTTCACCAATTGGCGAAAGCATTTCAACACGAACTGTTATTCCTAAAATTACAGCAAGTAATGGAGCCGATGCCACAGGTTTAGTGCAACAAGGTAATAAGAAAAACTTCGGTTCAAATGAACCTTGTTACGTTCAATACGAATTTAAAAAACCTTTCACCTGCAGAACGGTTACCATTAAAGTCAGTGGAAATAACTATCAGGCACAACGTTTGGCCATCGAAGTAAGCGATGATGGTAAAGTTTTCCGCTCTGTAGGCAGGTTGGAAGCCCCGCGACATGGATGGCAGGATACCGATGAAGATGTAACGCATTCAATTGTAACCACCACAGCAAAATTTTTCAGGTTTGTTTATGATAAAAAGGATTCGGAGCCAGGTTCAGAGGATCTGGATGCAGCCAAATGGAAACCTTCTTTAAAATTGGTAAATCTTGAACTGTCTTCTGAAGCACAGATTAACCAGTTTGAAGGCAAAAATGGTTCAGTTTGGCGGATCAGCAAAAGAAGCACCGAAGCCGAAATTGCTAAAAATCTTTGTGTGCCCTTGAATAAGATCATTAATCTAACCAACAAATTAAATCCGGACGGAACCTTAAACTGGAAAGCACCAAAAGGCAACTGGACCATTCTGAGAATAGGCCATACTTCAACCGGGCATACCAACGCAACAGGTGGTGGTGGAAAGGGTTTAGAATGCGACAAATTCAATCCCGAAGCGGTAAAACTACAATTCAACAATTGGTATGGAGAAGCTTTAAAACATGGCGGACCCGAAATTGCAAAGAAAGTTTTAAGTGTATTCCATGTAGATAGTTGGGAATGCGGCAGCCAGAATTGGTCGCCGGTGTTTAAAGCCGAGTTTTTAAAACGCAGGGGTTACGATTTAACGCCCTATCTGCCCATCATGACGGGTTTGCCTGTAGAAAATGCTTCAGTTTCTGAAAATTTCCTTTATGATGTCAGAAAAACCATCTCTGAATTGGTTGTCGATCAATTTTATAAAACACTGGCAAAACTGGCAAAGGAGCAGGGCGTAACTTTTACCGCAGAAAGCATTGCACCAACCATGATGAGTGATGGATTAATGCATTACAAAACAGTTGATGTACCCATGGGCGAGTTTTGGTTAAACAGCCCGACACACGACAAACCGAATGATATGCTAGATGCCATTTCCGGAGCACATATTTATGGTAAAAACATTATCCAGGCCGAGGCTTTTACTACGGTCCGAATGGACTGGAATGAAAGTCCTGCCAATATGAAAACACTGCAGGATCGTAATTATGCTCTTGGGATCAATAAACTCGTCTATCACGTTTTTACACATAACCCCTGGATAGATCGGAAGCCTGGAATGACCTTAGATGGCGTAGGTTTATATTTCCAGCGTGACCAAACCTGGTGGAAAGCGGGAAAAGCATGGATAGATTATGCAGAAAGGACTCAAAATTTATTACAACAAGGAAAACCCGTTGTGGATATCGCCGTTTTTACTGGTGAAGAATTACCACGCCGTTCAGTTTTGCCTGACCGATTAGTTGAAACCTTGCCCGGTATTTTTGGTGAAGATGTAGTAGAAGCTGAAAAGAAGCGCCTGGCAAATGTTGGAGAGCCATTGAGGCAGATTCCGGCAGGTGTTACCCATTCTGCAAACATGGCCGATCCCGAAAATTGGGTAAACCCTCTACGTGGTTATGCTTATGATAGTTTTAATCCCGATGTTCTAAAAACAGCCATCGTTAAAGATGGAAATGTGGTGTTCGAAAGTGGTGCAACATATAAAATTTTGGTGATACCGGGCAATATGAAAATGAACCCGAATTACCAGTACATGAGCTACGAAGTAGTTAAAAAACTTTCGGAACTGACTAAGGCAGGAGCTAAAGTGATTATTGGAGATAAGCCGCTATATCAATCTGGAATTAAGCAAGTTAATAAGATAGAGTTTGATAAAGTTGTTGAAGAAATCTGGGGAGGAAGTTTTAGTGTAATAGATTCATTTCCAAGTAGATTTGATGCAGTAATGACTAACACAATGTTTAAGAAATTTGGGAAAGGGAAAATTTATATGGCGCCAATTGTTGATGATACTTTTGAAGCTATGGGATTGAGACCTGATTTTTTTGCATCAGAAAAAGGTACACTTCCTGACGGGGAATATGCTAAAAATGTAGCTTTTACACATAGAACTTTAAATAATAAAGAAATATACTTCATTTCAAATCAAGAAAACAGGGAACGTGTGCTCGACTTAATTTTTAACCAACACATGGTTTCGCCCGTAATATATGATGCTGTTACCAATCAATATATGCAACCAAAACGCTGGGCTGGAAATCCTTTTGGAATAACCTATTTAGATTTGAAATTTGCTCCTAATCAATCATTGTTTGTAATTTTTAAAAAGACAGATACACTATTTAAAAAAGAAAAAGGTCAAAATTGGTCTGAATATAAAACGGAAGCTAATATTTCAAAACATTGGGAAGTTCAATTCAAGCCTGAATATGGAGGGCCATCCACACCTGTCGATATGCCAACTCTATCTGATTGGACCAAAAGTGAAAATGATCAGATTAAATACTATTCAGGTACGGCCACCTACACTCGGTATTCACACGATGGTGATGGAGGTGTTCCTAATAGACAATACTGGCTGGATTTAGGTACATTCCATGATGTAGCCGAGGTTAAAGTAAATGACATTTCTTGTGGAATTCTATGGACAGCCCCCTTCAAAATTAATATCAGCAAAGCCATAAAACAGGGCGATAACAAAATAGAAATCGAAGTTACAAACACTTGGGCTAACCGTTTAATCGGCGATAGTAAATTATCAGAAGATAAGAGGATTACAAGAACTACCGCACCTTTCCGTTTGGAAGGGAAACCATTAAATCCTGCTGGATTATTGGGCCCGGTGCTGATTCAAGTGGAAGAAAAATAAGATATGAAAGCATTAAAAAATAGTGTATTTATAATATTGTGTTTCATCTCGCTCTGCGTACAGGCACAAGATAAGGCTTTGGTCAATACATCAAATTCACCTTACGCGAAATTGCACAGCATCAATATGACAGATGTAACATGGACAAAAGGTTTTTGGGCCGATCGTTTCAAAGTAGCAACAGAAACCATGGTACCCAATATGTGGGCCATTTATAATGATCCGAAAATCAGTCATGCTTTTGAAAATTTCAAAATTGCCGCAGGTTTAGATACAGGTTCACACGCAGGTCCCTCGTTTCATGATGGCGATTATTACAAAACTTTAGAGGCCGTGGCCGTTTTATATGCCTCAACGAAAAACCCAAAGCTGAACGAAATGATGGACAAGGCCATTGCCGTAATCGGTAAATCGCAACGCGAAGATGGCTACATTTATACCAAAGCAATGATTGAGCAGCGTAAAACAGGCTCTAAAAACCAATTTCAAGATCGTTTAAGCTTCGAATCATATAATATTGGCCATTTAATGACAGCTGGCTGTATTCATTACCGTGCAACAGGAAAAATGACACTGCTTAACATTGCAAAAAAAGCAACTGATTATTTATATAATTTCTATAAATCGGCATCACCAACTTTGGCAAGAAATGCGATATGTCCATCTCACTATATGGGTGTGGTAGAAATGTACCGTACCACTAAAGATCCACGTTATTTAGAATTGGCGCAGCATTTAATTGCGATTAAAGGAAAAATTGATGATGGCACAGATGACAACCAGGACCGGATTCCTTTTTTGCAGCAAACCAAAGCCATGGGCCATGCCGTACGCGCAAACTACCTTTATGCCGGCGTAGCTGATTTATATGCCGAAACGGGTAAAGATTCACTTTTAAATACTTTAAATTTAATGTGGGATGATGTCAATCAGCACAAAATGTACATCACGGGTGGCTGTGGCTCGCTTTACGATGGCACTTCTCCCGACGGAACGTCGTACAATCCGGCCGATGTGCAGAAAATCCACCAGGCATTTGGTCGTGATTTTCAATTGCCAAATTTTACTGCACATAACGAAACCTGTGCCAACATCGGTAACGTACTTTGGAACTGGCGCATGCTGCAGATTACGGGTGATGCCAAATATGCTGATGTAATGGAACTGGCTTTGCACAACAGCGTTTTGTCTGGAATTAGTTTGGATGGAAAAAACTTTTTGTACACCAATCCTTTGGCTCAATCAGACGATTTACCTTTTAAACAACGCTGGTCGAAAGATAGGGTACCTTACATCGCATTATCCAATTGTTGTCCGCCAAATGTGGTGAGGACAATCGCAGAAGTAAGTAATTACGCTTATACTACTTCAGATAAAGGTTTGTGGTTCAATTTATATGGCGGCAATAACTTAAGTACTACATTAACTAACGGTCAGAAAATTTCTTTATCCCAGGAAACCAATTACCCCTGGGATGGGAAGATCAAAATCACTATTAAAGAAATAGGAAATAAAGCTTATTCATTATTTTTAAGAATCCCGTCATGGACGCATGATGCACAGATCACCATTAATGGAAAAACTGAAAATATTAAAGCCATTTCCGGAACTTATGCAGAAATCAGCCGCGTTTGGAAAAAGGGCGATGTGGTGGAACTAAATCTCCCAATGGAAGCTACTTTGATTGAAGCTAATCCACTGGTTGAAGAAAACAGAAACCAGGTAGCCGTAAAACGCGGACCGATTGTTTACTGTTTAGAATCAACTGATTTACCTGGTAAAAGTATTTTTAATGCTTTTATTCCGGCTTCAACTAAATTTGAAGCTAAACCCATTAATATCGACGGGGCTACAATGATGAGTTTAGTAGGAAATGCAAAAATCGTAGCACCAAACAACTGGAAAAATGTATTGTACAGGCCCATAGATAATGAAAATGCAGCCACTGAAATAAAACTGGTACCATACTTTGCCTGGGGAAACCGGGGCCATTCTGAAATGTCGGTTTGGTTACCAGTGAGTAGATGATGTAATAGGGGGCGTCATTCCCAACCCGATAGTATCGGGTTGATTGGGAATCCTAATGCCTTGGTAGGGGCTGTAGGTTGCATTAAGATTAGCTTCGCTGAGCACTGCGTGGTTCCCGCCTGCGCGGGAATGACGATCATTTTATAAAGAAATAAAGAAAAAACAAATGAAACTAAAACTCATCATATTCTTAAACCTAACCTGTTGCCTTATAGCATCTGCAACAGTTAAACCTGCATCGATTTTTACCGATCACATGGTGTTACAGCAACAAAGCAATGTTGCAATATGGGGCTGGACCAAGCCTTCTACCAAAGTAAAAGTCAATACCTCCTGGAACAAACAGAACTACACGATTACATCTGATCAGGCGGGTAAATGGAAAATAAAAGTTGCTACACCATCAGCCGGTGGCCCCTATAATATTGAATTAAATGATGGAGAGAAACTCGTTTTAACCGATATCCTGATTGGAGAAGTTTGGTTCTGTGGTGGACAATCAAACATGGAAATGCCCATGAAAGGCTTTAAAAGTCAGCCTATAATTGGTTCAAATGAAGCAATTTTAAAATCAACCAATAAAAACATCAGGCTTTATACTGTTCCTCGTTCTTCCATCACCGAACGACAAGAAAACAGCAAACCTTCACAATGGAAATTAGCTGCGCCTGAAACCGTTTCGAATTTCAGTGCTACTGCCTATTATTTTGGTTCCTTATTAAGCGAAATGTTACATGTTCCTATCGGGATCATCAACGATAGTTATGGCGGTTCTACAATCGAGGCCTGGATGTCGCCAGAAGATTTAAAAGCATTCCCTGAGGTTAAAATCCCTTCAAAAACCGACAGCATAAAAGAAGTAAGCAGAACACCCACAACTTTATACAATGGTATGCTTTATCCGGTAATCGGCTATGGCATCAAAGGTGCCATCTGGTATCAGGGAGAATCGAATTACGAACGCCCAGACCGCTACGAAGATTTATTCCCTGCGATGGTTTCATCCTGGAGAAAAAACTGGGATAATGGAGAGTTTCCGTTTTATTACGCACAGATAGCGCCTTATAATTACGCCCAATTGCCACCTTATCACGTAGGAGGTAAATTCAATTCAGCCTTTTTAAGAGATGCGCAACGCAAATCCCTAACTAAAATTCCAAATTCGGGGATGGCAGTTTTAATGGATATTGGGGAGGAAAAATCAATCCATCCCTCCAACAAAAAACAGGGCGGAACACGTTTAGCTTACCTGGCATTGGCCCAAACTTACGGCATAAAAGGTTTTGTCGCACTAAGTCCAACCTATGATTCTTTCACGGTCGATAAAAATAAATCGGTAATCAAGTTTCAAAATGTAGCAAATGGCTTAACTTCATTCGGGAAAGAACTGGCCTTATTCGAAGTAGCTGGGGCTGATCATAAATTTTACCCCGCAAAAGCAACTATAACTGGTAGTAGCATTACCGTTTCAGCAGAGCAGGTTAAGTTACCGGTTGCTGTTCGTTATGCCTTTAAAGATTTTGTAACCGGCGATTTATTTGGGAACGATGGTCTACCCGTTTCTTCATTCCGCACCGATGATTGGGATAACTAATGATGATTTTAACCACAAAGGCACAAAGAGCACGAAGTATTTTATTTAGGAACTTAAATGTTCTTACATGTCTTATATGGTCAAAATTTTTGAATCATGCCTCAGGTGTGCTCAGGTGCCTTAGGTGGTCAAATGCCACATGCCAAAAAATATTAACCACAAAGGCACTAATCGCAAAAAGTATTTTATGTAGGAACTTAAATGTTCTTACATGTCTTATATTGTCAAAATTATTGAACCATGCCTCAGGTGTGCTCAGGTGCCTTAGGTGGTCAAATACCATACACCAAAAAAGAATAACCACAAAGACACAAAGCACACTAAGTATTTCATTTAAGAACTCAAATGTTCTTAAATTCCTTAAATGGTCAAAAAACCTTAACCTTTTCTTTGTGCTCTTCGTGTCTTCGTGGTACATACAATCAAATGCTTTTTGCCAGCAAAAATCCCCACCTAATGTGGTTTGGAACGCCCAAAGCCTTAATTCTTCAGAGTCGATGCCCGTTGGTGGTGGCGATATCGGCCTTAACCTTTGGGTAGAAAATGGCAATGTTTACCTCTACCTATCCAAAAGTGGTACCTTCGACGAGAACAATACCTTGCTCAAATCAGGTCGGGTAAAACTCAAATTATCCCCAAATCCTTTCTTAGGAAAAACATTCAAACAAGAACTCATCTTAGAAGATGGTTATGCTCAAATTTCAGGTGCAAACGGTAATTTAAATACTAAAATCAAGGTTTGGGTAGATGTTTTCAATCCTGTTATTCATTTGGACATTAAATCCAGTCAAAAAATAACAACAGAAGCCAGTTACGAAAGCTGGCGTTTTGAAGACCGCATCACTAAAGGTAAAGAGAACAACCAAAACTCATATAAATGGGCACCTCAGGGCACTGTAAAAACCTTCAAAGATGAAATTGCTTTTAAAAACAATTCCGTTCAATTTTACCATCAAAATAAACCTGAAACCGTATTCGATATTACAGTAAAACAACAAGGTCTTGATGACAGGAAGGCCGAATTATTCAATCCTTTAAAAGATCTGATTTTTGGTGGAAAAATGCAAGGTGATAATTTGATTCCGGCAGGGAATTATAATGGAATCTATCTAAGTACACCATTTAAAGCCTGGACCTTAAAAAGTAAAATGCCTTCAAATGCTACCAATATTACCATTACATTAAATACTGTTACAGCAACCTCTGCAAAGCAATGGGAGCAAAGCTTAAATGTTATAAACAACAAAAATAGCCAGAAAGCAAGTATAAAATGGTGGAATAACTACTGGAAAAGAAGTTTCATTTATATTAATGCTAAAGATGAATCTGCTAATCAATCGGCTAAAAATTATCAGCTATTCAGGTACATTTTGGGTTGCAATGCCTTTGGGAAATATCCTACAAAATTCAACGGTGGCCTATTCACTTTCGATCCACAGCTTACCGATACCGCTTTAAAATACACACCTGATTTCAGGAACTGGGGAGGCGGAACACATACCGCCCAAAACCAGCGTTTGGTTTATTGGCCGATGTTAAAAAGTGGTGATTTTGAAATGATGAAACCCCAGTTCGATTTCTACCTGAATTTGTTAAAAAATGCTGAAATCAGAACGCAAGCTGCCTGGGGACATAATGGTGCCAGTTTTACCGAACAATTAGAAAATTTTGGCTTACCAAACCCGGCAGAATATGGCTGGAAACGACCTGCCGATTTTAACAAAGGTATGGAATACAATGCCTGGCTAGAATACGAATGGGATACCGTTTTAGAATTTTGTATGATGATTTTGGAAACAGAAAGATATAATGCCAATCACATCGAAAAATATCTTCCATTGATTGAAAGTTCGTTAACCTTTTTTAAAGAACATTATAATTATTTGGCCAAACAACGCGGGGCAAAAGCTTTAGATGCCGATGGACATTTGGTTTTGTACCCGGGCTCTGGTGCCGAAACCTATAAAATGGCCTATAACTCCACCTCAACCATTGCAGCTTTAAAAACCGTTTTGGAAAGACTTCTGGAGCAGCCTAATTTATCTGAAAAGCAAAAGGCAGAATGGTCTGCAATGTTAAAAACCATTCCACCAATTAGTTTTAAGGTATTCGATGGCCATACCACCATTGCTCCGGCAAAGCTATGGGAGCGGATCAACAATACCGAAAGCCCACAGTTGTATCCGGTATATCCGTGGGGAATTTACGGCATTGGAAAGCCCGGTTTGGATACAGCAATCAACACTTATAAATATGATACCGATGTATTGAAATTCCGCAGTTATGTAGGCTGGAAACAGGATAATATTTTTGCAGCAAGATTAGGTTTAACTGAAGAGGCGGCAAAATTAACCACAGCAAAATTAAAAGACTCGGGAAGGAGATTCTCAGCCTTCTGGGGACCAGGTTTTGATTGGGTGCCAGACCACAATTGGGGCGGATCAGGTATGATCGGTTTGCAGGAAATGCTGATGCAGGTAGATGGTAAAAAAATTTACCTTTTTCCTGCATGGCCTAAAGATTGGGATGTGCATTTCAAACTTTATGCGCCTTACCAAACCACCGTTGAAGGACAATTAAAGAATGGAAAATTAATAGATTTGAAGGTATTACCAGCATCAAGGAAAGCAGATATTAAAATAATGATTAACTAAGAGGCGTCGTCTTCCTGAACTCGTTTCAGGATCTAAACAACAAGAGAAAGATGCTGAACTAAATTTAGCATGACGAACGCTTTAAAATAATTAAAAAACTATGGATTTACAGTTAAAAGAAAAAGTTATTATCATCACTGGTGCTGCAAAGGGCATAGGTAGGAGCATTGCAGAAGTATTTGCTAAAGAAGACGCCATTGCTGTTATTGTTGGCAGAAAAGCAGAAGATAACCAAAAAGTGGTTGATGAAATTATTGCTCAGGGCAAACAAGCAGAACAATTTGTTGCAGAACTTTCCAATCCGGATGATTGCGAAAAAGTAATTAAAGAAATCGTTGCTAAATTTGGACGAATTGATGGTTTAGTAAACAATGCAGGCGTTAATGATGGGGTAGGTTTAGAAAGTGGAAATTACCAGGATTTCATGGCTTCGTTACATAAAAATGTAGTGCATTATTATTTAATGGCGCACCATGCCTTACCAGAATTGATTAAAAGTAAAGGTGCAATTGTAAATATCACTTCCAAAACAGCTGAAACCGGACAGGGAAACACTTCTGCCTACGCTGCAGCAAATGGTGGTAGAAATGCTTTAACCCGCGAGTGGGCAGTAGAATTGCTAAAATATGGGATCCGTGTAAACGCAGTGGTTGTTGCCGAATGCTGGACACCTGCTTATGAAACCTGGATAGAGACTTTAGACAATGCGGAAGAAAAACTAAAAGAGATTACTTCAAAAATTCCACTGGAAAACAGAATGACAACTGCAGAAGAAATTGCAAACATGACTGCTTTTTTAATGTCCAATAAATCGAGCCATACCACCGGACAGATTATTCATGTTGATGGAGGCTACGTGCATTTAGATAGAGCATTAGCGAACGGATAGTCAATTTTCAGTTTACAATTCGCAATTGACAGTTAACCTTAGTCAGTTTTTAGCTTACAGTTAACCGATTAACCAATTTACACAATTAACCTTTAACACCAAATGAAAACCCTTACCTGTACAACACCGGGAACTTTTGAATATTCGGAAACAGAAAAACCTGAACTAAAAAAAGATCACGCCATTATCAAAATTAAACGGATCGGGATCTGCGGAACCGATTTGCATGCTTTTGAAGGCACTCAACCCTTTTTTAATTATCCCCGTGTTTTAGGACACGAACTTTCTGGCGAGCTGGTGGAAGCCGATGGAGCTGAAGGTTTTAAAATAGGAGAGTCTGTTACTTTTATTCCTTATTTCAATTGTGGCGAATGTATTGCCTGCCGCATGAGCAAGCCCAATTGCTGTGTAAAAATGCAGGTTTGTGGTGTACACGTTGATGGTGGGATGCGCGAATACCTACAGGTACCATCAAGAACGCTTTTACATGGCGAAGGGCTAAGTTACGATGAACTTGCCTTGGTTGAACCTTTAGCCATTGGAGCACATGGGGTTCGAAGAGCAGTTGTTCAGTCCGGAGAGTTTGTACTCGTTATTGGCGCCGGACCAATTGGTTTAGGCACCATGGAGTTTGCTCGGATTGCTGGAGCCAACGTAATCGCATTAGATATTAACGAAGACCGTTTGGCATTCTGCAAAGATAAATTGAAAGTGCCCTATGTGGTTAACGCGCTTTCAGTTGATGTGGTTCAGCAACTGAGTGATATTACAAATGGCGATATGCCTACTGTTGTAATTGATGCTACCGGCAATCAAATAGCAATTAATAATGCCATTAATTATATGGCTCATGGCGCAAGGTTCGTTTTAATTGGATTACAAAAAGGCGATTTAATCTTTAACCATCCTGAGTTTCATAAAAGAGAATCAACCTTAATGAGCAGCAGAAATGCCACGATTGAAGATTTTGAACATGTAATTAAATCAATGAAAGCAGGTTTGGTTAATCCTACTAATTATATTACCCATCAGGTTAAGTTCGATGAGGTGAAAGATGAGTTTGAAAGTTGGCTTAATCCGAAAAATGGAGTGATAAAAGCGATGGTGAGTATAGAATAATCGTCAAGCTGAAACTACGATCGAGGGATCGTCATTGCGAAGCCAATTTATCATTAAAATAATATAGCTATAAAATACTTATATTTGTAATCATTAGCTTAAATAATAAATCTGTTATGAAAATAGGCGATAAAGTTTCAATTTCTCCACAAGTAACCGATAGGACTGAGTGGATTGATGGGATTATAATAGAAATAGAAAAAAATCCATTTGCAGGTATTGTTATCACTGCAAAATCAGATGATGGTGAAGTTTTTTTTGAGAAAGAAGATCTTTTTAGATTTTTAGGTGAGGAAGCATGTACGCATTAAGCTTTGATATGACCATATCTGATTTAAAAAAAGAATATGGTGAAAAATATCATAGTGCCTATGCTGAAATAAAAAGTCATTTGAATAATAGCGGCTTCTATTGGATTCAGGGAAGTACCTATGTTACGGAAGAAAATTTAACCGCAGTTTATAAAGCCATTCACATTCTATCAAACATTGATTGGTTCAAGAAGTCTGTAAGAGATATTAGGGCATTTAAAGTCGAGGATTTTTCTGATTTTACTTCTATTGTTAAAGGATAGCTGTTTTTTTCTGCCTGAATAAAATACACTGCACTTATTTGCAATCAAGATGCTTGAATACAACAATTTTATCATCAATGATAATTTACAACTAGATACAGAAACAAGTTCAGCATGACGATCGCGTTTAAAAAAAGCCGATAATCCTAAAATTACCGGCCTGAACATTGAGCGTTAATTAACCAAAAACTATTTATAAAAAACCTCATTCCAATGCAATTCATTTCTGAATTGATTGATTTTGGTATCTGCACCGATATTTACATATTCTAAACCGGCAATATTTGCGAAATCCAATAAATGCTCGGTGGTTAAATTCTGGCTGTAAGCGGTGTGGTGTGCACCACCAGCATAAATCCAGGCTGCACAACCTGTTTTCATATCAGGCAATGGTTTCCAAAGTACGCGGGCCACTGGTAAATTTGGTAAATCATGTTCTGCTTCTACAGCTTTTACTTCGTTCACTAACAGACGGAAGCGATTGCCCATATCAATTAAAGATGCATTTAAAGCATCGCCACCAGCTACGTTAAAAACCAAACGTGCAGGATCTGCTTTGCCACCAATACCCAAAGGATGAACCTCTAAACTGGCTTTGCCACTTGCCAAAGAAGCATCAACTTCAAGCATGTGCGAGCCCAATACCATCGAATTTGCGGGATCGAAATGATAGGTATAATCTTCCATAAAGGCATTGCCGCCCGCTAAACCAGCACCCATTACTTTACAGGCACGTACCAAAGCAGCGGTTTTCCAGTCGCCTTCACCAGCAAAACCATAGCCATCGGCCATTAAACGTTGTGCTGCAATACCTGGTAACTGGATCATGCCATGCAGATCTTCAAAAGTATCAGAGAAACCTTTGAAACCTCCATCTTCCAGGAATTTTCTTAAACCCAGTTCAATTTTAGCGGCCTCGTAAACAGACGAATGTCTGGCACCACCAACTTTTAAGTCAGCAGCCATTTCGTAAGTCTCTTCATATTCTTTCAATAGTCCTTGAATCGATTCCTCACTTATTCCATTAATTACCGCTACTAAATCACCTATACCATAAGTATTTACCGCGAAACCAAATTTCATTTCAGCCTCTACTTTATCGCCATCGGTGACGGCTACAAAGCGCATGTTATCACCAAATCGGACAAATTTAGCCCCTTGCCAATCATGCCATCCGGCAGCAGCCCTGCACCAGGTATCAATCTGTTTGGCTACTTCCTCATCCTGCCAATGGCCAACAACTACCTTACGATCTTTACGCATGCGGGTAACCATAAAACCAAACTCGCGATCGCCATGAGCACTTTGGTTCAGGTTCATGAAATCCATATCGATCGTATTCCATGGAATATCGCGGTTAAATTGCGTATGTAAATGTAATAGAGGTTTTTGTAGCACGTTTAATCCCCTGATCCACATTTTAGCCGGAGAAAAAGTATGCATCCAGGTAATAACACCAATACAATTTTCGTCAATATTGGCCTGCTGTAAAGTTTCGAAAATCTCTTCAGTGGTTTTTACAATCGGTTTGTAAACTACCGAAACAGAGATATTTCCGTTTTGGTTTAAGGAATCGGCAACCTGTTGAGCATGGTCTGCCACTTGTTTTAAGGTTTCCTCACCGTACAAATGTTGTGTTCCGGTAATAAACCAAACCTGTAATTTTTTTAAATCAATCATTACTATTTATGTTATTTTTAATTTATTCTATTCTCTATAATCCTTGGTCTGTGTCCTCACAGACCGAAATGTTCTTTTTTTTGAAAAGCAGTGCCCTGTGTTTTATCGGTTAGGGCAGTCTTGCTTTTCGTTTTATCCTCAGATAGCAGCACAATTTTAGCCAACTAAACCCGACCGTAGCGAGATGCCCCCGATTTTACATCGGGAGCAGAAGCGGGGGCGGGACTGTTATCACCTAAATGATGCTGCCATTGCTTTCCAAATCACTAAATGTTTTTAATTTATAAAATTGTTTGGTGAGCCACCAAACATTGAATCATTCGCTGTCATGCTGAGGCACGAAGCATCTGCTACCGATGAAACACCTGCCCGTTACAGGCGGGGATGCTTCGTGCCTCAGCATGACAAATACTCAAACTCATTTCTGCCCATAATAAGCCCCGTCACCATGTTTCCGCTCATAATGTTTCTCGATCAATGAATTTTTTAGTTTTGGTGCCTGTAGGTTAATCTGTTCTGTTAACAAAGCCATTTGTGCCACGGTTTCTAAAACAGCACTGTTATAAACCGCTTTTTCAGCCGTTTTGCCCCAGGTAAAAGGAGCGTGGTTCCCCACTAAAATCATTTCGACTTCTTTATGGCTTAAACCCAGACTTTCAAAGTGGTTCATGATCTGAAAACCAGTTTCGTATTCGTAATTGCCCTTAATCATCTCATCAGCCATTGGTGGAGCACAAGGAATATCAACCGTTAAATGGTCGGCATGGGTGGTACCAAAAATAGGAATGGCCCTTTGTGCCTGTGCCCAGGCTGTACCATAAGTAGAATGGGTATGTACAATACCGCCAATCTCTTCCCAATGCTTGTATAAAACAGCATGGGTTTTAGTATCAGATGATGGCCGTAAACTGCCTTCAACGGTATTGCCATCAAAATCTACAATTACCATTTTCTCAGGCGACAGATCCTCGTAAGGCACACCACTTGGTTTAATGGCAAAAACACCTTTCGATCGATCTGCTGCACTTACATTTCCGAAAGTAAAAAGCACCAAACCCAGCTTAGGCAATTGCATATTGGCCTGGTAAGCCTGCTCTTTTATATCTTGATAGTTGCTCATGATAAATAAGGTTTTACATCTTTTTTATTGTATTTCTCCAGGTATCGGCCTAATCCCAGATACTGTTGATAATGAAGCCTGTAAAGCTTTTGTTTTTTGATATTGGGCTTATATTCCTTTTCGAAACCGGTTCCCATAGCAGCCATTGCCTCTTCGATGGTAGGATAGATACCAGCCGCAACCGCAGCAAACATGGCAGCGCCTAAGGCACAGGTATGCTCAAAACGGTGAATCCTGATCGGCATTTCCAGTACATCGGCCATCATTTGCATGATGTATGATGATTTCTTGGCTACGCCACCAATACCGATAATACCTTTTACCGGAACGCCCTGTTCTTTAAAACGATCTACAATGGCTTTGGCACCAAAACAGGTTGCCGCAGCTAAAGCACGGAAAAATCTTGGCGCATCAGTTCCTAGACCCAAACCGGTAATTGCACCTTTCAGTTCCTGGTTGGCATCTGGTGTTCTTCGGCCGTTTAACCAATCGATGGCCAGTTCAGCATAATCGCCATCTTCTAAAGCTTCAGCCTGTTTACTCAGGTTTGCAATAATTTTACCTTCTAATTCATCTTTTAAGGCAATGGCTGTTGCTTCATCAATTAAATTAGATTCAGTTAGCAAATGATTTAAAGGCCAGCTGATTAAGTTTTTAAACCAGGCATATACATCGCCAAAAGCCGACTGCCCGGCCTCTAATCCAGCCATACCTGGAATTACCGATCCGTTTACCTGTCCGCAGATACCGCTGATCAATTTACCATGTAAATCCTGGTTCGGAGCCACTAATATATCGCAGGTACTGGTACCCATTACTTTACTCAGGTAATAAGGTTCAATCTGGCCACCAACGGCGCCCATATGTGCATCGAATGCACCAACTCCAATTACTACATTGGTGGTTAAGCCAAGTTTCTCTGCCCATTCTTTACTCAAAGTTCCGGCAGCGATATCAGAAGTATAAGTATCTGCAAATAGTTTATCTCTAAAGCCTGTTAAAAGAGGATCAAGGCTCTTAAAGAAATCTTCGGGAGGAAGGCCATTAAACTCTTCTGCCCAAAGTGCCTTATGTCCGGCGGCGCAACGGCTACGTTTCATTTCTCTAATATCGTTTCCACCGCAAAGTAGAAAAGGAATCCAGTCGCAATGCTCTACCCAGGATGCTGTACTGTTTTTAACAGTTGAATCGACCCTTAAAATTCGTAATAACTTAGACCAGAACCATTCTGACGAATAAATTCCACCACCGTATTTGAGGTAATTTACCGGAAACTTTTTAGCATGTTCATTAATTTCGGCAGCTTCTTTAACGGCTGTATGGTCTTTCCAAAGCACAAACATGGCATTTGGATTTTCCTCAAAACCAGGTGTTAAGGCCAAAGGTGTACCTGTTGCATCAACTGCAACCGGACTAGATCCTGTGGTATCGACCGAAATTCCTTTCACCAAATGCGCAATTTCGGATCCTCCGGCTTTGGCCAAACAATCTTTTATGGTGTGGGTTAAACCCTCAATATAATCTAGTGGATGTTGCCTGAACTGGTTAACGGCTGGCTTGCAATACAGGCCTTTCTGCCATCGTGGATAAAGAAAAACGGAAGCGGAAATCTCTTTCCCGTTAGCGGTATCAACTAAAACGGACCGGACAGAATCCGTCCCGTAATCTACACCAATTACATAGTTTGCTGTGCTCATAACAATAAATAATCGTCTAATTAACGTTTATTTATTCGAAATAAAAAATTTAAGTGATTTTTTAAGTAAAATGCCAATATTGCGCATTTACAAATGTCGTTTTTTTGGATTTTACACGGGTTGTCTAAAAAAATGGAGTTAAACCAATCTATAAGATCTTTAAATTAGCACTGTAAACCACATCTGACTTTGGCATAGAAAATGAAGTGGAAATGGTAGAATAACTAGCAGAATAATATAGCCTGTATATTAATTGTGAATGACACTTATTAGAAAACTACATCAGCAAGAACTCCACCGAATTGAAGAAATCGACCGTTCTGAAGAGATTTCCGGGCTGTATAAATACCAACAAAATCATTTAAAACTTGTGCCACACATAGAAACTGTATTGGGTTTTGAAGAAATGGAATTAGAAGCAATGATCATCCGTCAATTTAACTTAATAACTGCTGGTGGTTATGTATTTGGCGCCTTTGATGATGAAAAACTGGTCGCTGTTGCTTCGGTTGAGTATAAGAAAAGGGGCATTTTGAAAAATTATTGCAAAATGGACATCCTTTATGTGAGCAATTTATACAAAGGTAAAGGAATTGGCAATCAACTCGTAGATTGCTGTAAAAAAACAGCTAAAGCTTTTGGGGCATATAAATTATATATCTCTGCAACCCCAACAAAAAACACAGTTGATTTTTACTTAAAAAGAGGAGCAGTGCCTGTAAGCGAACTAGACACGGACTTATTTACCGAAGAACCAGAAGATATACATTTAGAATTGGGTGTAGATTAGTAATTTCTATTCTTTAACCGATAGAGGGTACAAAAACCGAAACGAATTGGATACCGCCTGATGCATGATGGTGCCGTGATTTTCTAAAGGTAAATAATCAAAATAAACCTTTACATTTTTGTTCTTCGTTTCTTTTATCTTCTCCGCCAAAAGATTCGCATCTACCTCCATAACCCTTGGTATTGCTGTGGGTGTTAATCCTTCTTTACCTACTGCAATATAAACCTGCGTAGGTTGATTAGAATTGCTTTCGGTTAATTTGGATTTCTCATTTAACAAGGAGCCGTTGTTCCACCACAAACTTGGGCTAATGATGATGTAATTGTTAAACAATGAAGGTTTTTTAAACAGGATTTCTGTCAGCAATAACCCACCCAAAGATTGACCGATGATGGTTTTGGCTCCATTTGTTTTATATTTCTCCTGAATATAGGGCAGCAGTTCATTGCCGATAAATGCAATAAATTTATCTGAATGACCAGTTGTAGGATATTTTTTCTGATCAGTTTCAATGGTAGTGGGGAAGGTAAAATCCCTTTTGCGATCTATCGTTGCAATACCAACAACAATTGATTTCGGAACCTGATTAACCCATTCGAAACTATTAAACTGTACAAGCCCTGCAATATGGATAAAATCTTCATCGGCAGAACCATCAAGCAGATAGATTACCGGGTACTTCGTGGTATCGTTTTGATTATAACCTTCGGGAAGATATATATTCAGGATTCTTTTTTCGGCCAGTTCTTTTGATTGAATTTCGTCTATCACACCAAGCACAAAGGGTTTGCTATTGCCGGCCTCTTTCTTCTTTTTTGCTTGTCCAAAAGCCAGTAACTCACAAAAAAACAATAGTGTAACCAGAAATATTTTAACTGTATATTTTTGCTGTATCATTATAAAGGGTGTATCAGGTGAAAATCCGGATTAACTTTTCCTGATTTTTTGCGAAAATTAACAATTTCTTTGAATCTATTGAGCCATTATGCAGGCTAAACATGCAACAAGCTATTAATCACTATGAATTATTCACCCTTTTAGTGTTTTACCAGTTATGATCAAGCTTTTCAATAATAGCATCTTTGATTTCCCGATAGCACAAAGTTGTTTTCACCCATTTTTAGGTTACTTAGCAATGGCAAGTTCTTGAAACGATGTTTAAAAGATTTATGCGTGGCAATAACCGAATCGGCCTGTGGTTCATCATCGCAGCCACCATCAGGAACAAAATCAATATTGATTACACCGGTAGAAAAATTAATTTCACATATATCCGCACCATAACAATTCCTTATTGATTTTAATCTGGAGCCAATCAGGTACCAGTTACCATTTTGAAACCTGAAACGATGGGTATACTCTTCACCATAACGGCCGCCTAAAAATTTCTCCTGTTTCAGCACGATACAATTACGGGTAATGTACATGCTATCGATGGTTTTGTTCCTCGGCATGTTAATATTCTCAATATGATCAATAATCGTTTTATACCAAAGTTGAGGTTTACCCTTAACATTTTTAGCGATTAACAACTGCCTCGTTATGGCTAATCTATCTTTTGATGCAGGTATATCACAGATGTAAACAGTTTCATCTATACCGTCTTTATCCAGATCTCCATTTGTTTGGTAAATAACCTGTTCTGAAGGAATGCCAAATACAGTTTGTGAATTGGCAGCAAAGGAAACCAGGAGCAAAAGCACAGAAAAAATAAAAAACATAGTCGATTTCATATGATTTTCTGATCTTTTTTGCAATAGGAATGAACTGATTTGAGGCATCTTATTAAATTTTAACTAAGCTGGCAAAAACTGAACCAGATTAAATTTAAAATTAACTAAAAATGTAAAATCAGGGCATAATATTTTGCCCTGATAAAATATATTTCCTCAATGTCTGTTTCTCTCGCGGATGGCTTTTTCAGTTCGCGGAACCAGCATTTCTATACCAAATTTTGCTGCATTGTTTTGTACTTCTTCAATGTAAGGACGAAAATTCTCATGATATGATTTGAAGGCAAGTCCAAAATCATCAGGGTATTTTTGAAAGGCATCGGCCAGAGCAGCGGCACCATCTATTGCCAGCGATCCACCTTTACCAGCCGCTGGTGATGCACAGTATCCGGCATCGCCAACCAGTGCCACTCGGCCTTTAGTCCAGGAAGGCATTTTAATCTGACCCAGTTTATCAAAATAAAAAGTTTTCGATTGTTTCACCTCATCCAGTAACTCAGGCGTTCTCCAGCCTGATTCCGAGAATTGATCTAAAATCATATTCCGTTGTGCCTCTTCATCACGGTAATGGTAAGGAATTTCCTTTTCAGAGAAAAAACAAAGCACAATATCTGTTTTATTGTTATAAGCATTCAACATTACCGCTTTACCAGGTTCATTGTACATTTGCGTGGTATTCTTCCTGATTAATAATTTATCTACGATGGTAATAGAGAAATAAGCTTCAAGAAAATGTGAAAACTGTGCTTCTTCGCCGAAGCAATATTTCCTAACGGCTGAATGAATACCGTCGCAACCAAATACCAGATCGAATGATTTTTTTTCTCCATTTTTAAGCGTTACATCAATACAGTTCGGTTCCTCTTTTAAAGAAATAATACTGTTATCGAAAATAAACTCGACATCATTTTTAATGTTATCAAACATGATATTGAGCAAAACGTCCCGCTCGATTTCATATTCATTTTTTTTAAATCGATCACTATCAACCTGTAGTGGCATTGATTTTTCGGTAACATCATCCGAATTTTTGAATTCCATCACTTCCATTATGATCCGGTTGGCTTTAATTTGCTCCAATAGCCCCATACGTTTCACCACATCAACAGTATCCTGTTCAATATTTACCGGCGAACCACCTTTTTTAAGTCCTTTAGCAAGCTCTACAACAGTTACCTGATAACCTAACTGGTTCATCCAATAAGCAGTTGAAAGTCCGGCAAAACTTGCTCCCGAAACGAGTACACTTTTTTCTTTTAACGATTTCATTTTTTACGTGTTAAATTGATGATACAAATGAACATCACATACACATCGCAAACAATGAATATACAAGGTAGTTATTGTACTATTCGCGGTTTTTGTTCCTGAATGCTAATGGGCTCATTCCGGCAGCCTTTGAGAAAAACCTTGAAAAATAAGGGTAATCATCGTAGCCTAATTCGGAAGAGATTTCTTTTACAGATTTATCGGAATGATAAAGCAGGCGTTTTGCTTCTAAAATAACACGCTGCTGAATGTGGTACGAAACGGAATAGCCGGTTGCAACTTTCACACATTCATTTAGGTAGGGAGTAGAAATATTCAGTTGCTGGGCATACACCGTAGGACTTTTAATGCGAATGAAATTACTTTCCAACGCTGATTTAAAAGCATCTGCAATAAGTTTAAATCTTGAAGTAGTATCTGTTGATTTAGTGAATGCCAAATATTGCGAAATCACCAGGGCAACTAATCCGTTGCAGCTATCTCTTAGTAAGGAATGATAAAGTTTATCATTTTTACGTTTGGCAAATTTTATAGAAAGCGATACCGCTTCAGAAAGGATAGAAAAAGTTCCGTGGTCCAATACTAAAGGCTTTGCAGGAGTGAGGCTTTCGAGCAGTTTCAGGTATTCCGGATGGAGGTTTTCATTATTAATGCCCCAAGCAGCCACAGTTACATCTTCGAGTTTTAAGATGCGATGTACCTGATCCGGATGCATATATACAATAGAAGAGGGCTTAATTTCGAATTTCTGAAAATCAATTTCGACAGTAACTTTTCCGCGCTCCAGCAGGAAAAATGAGTGACGGTCTTCTCTGTGTGCTTGTTTTGCTTCGTCTGACGCATTTAACGTTGCCTCATCCGAAGTGCTAAAAAATATCCGCTCAACGGCAATACCCACATCGAAATGGTCGGCCATTACATTTACCGGAATATTTTTGACTTTTTTGGGCACGATATAATTTTCTTTTGGTGCAAATATAATTTTTTATGCTGCAGAAGTTTAATGTGGCAACAACAGCTGTTTATTTCGCGCATAATTATTTTGAAAAATTTTAACAGAAAGTTATACTTTAGCATCTCAAAACATCAGAGTAATAATCCCTCTAAATACGCAAAATGAAAGCCGCTTCAATCTGTTTTTTAATCCTGTTTCCTTTTTTTAGTTTTTCTCAGTCTGTTAATAAAGACGAAATCCCTTTCGAACTATTACCATCAGGCCATATGTTGGTGAAAGCAAAGGTAGATGACGTACAGGGCAACTTTATTTTTGATACAGGCGCCGGGGTAACTGCATTTACCAAAAAGTTTTTTGATCAACTTAAGCACGCTAAAAAAGAAGATGGAGGCTATACCGCTTTCAGGGCAACTGGTGAACGGCTGGATATAGATCTTTATCATGTTCCTAATTTCGAAATGGGGAATTTTAAAAAAGCCGAAGAAGAAATAAGCTTTGTAGATGCTGATTTTGGTGGTATTGATGGCATTATATCCATGAAACTTTTAGAACCCAGGATTTTCACGATTGATTTTGAGAAAAAAGTATTGAGATTTGAATCGCCTGCATCACTTGCGTTGATAAAAAGAACAGCTAAGAAGTTACCCATTCAATTGGAACAATCGAGAGGAAAATCGCTCACTATTTTTTCTTATTTTAAAATAAACGATAAGCTTACTTTACAACTCTCACTGGATGCCGGAGCCGGAAAAGATGTTTACAGGCTTAATACAAAATACCTTAAGGCTTTAAATATAGACGTATCGGATAGCACACAGGTAAAGAAGATCCAAAGGAAGAGCGAGATAAATGAAACATTTGTTTCTACCATCTATGTTACAAAATTAAAAAGTATAACAGCCAATGATCAGCCAACGGTGTTGGTGAAAGATTGCCCGGTGCAATTTGTAGATGGCCTTATTTATGATGGCATCATCTGGATCAACTGGCTGGGAAAAAGAATAACTTTTGATCTTGAGGATAAAGCTTTATTTGTTGAACGTTGACAGGAGGTTGAGAGGAATCTTCATTACCAACCTGATAGCTATCGTGTTAATTGGGGATCGTAATGCAATCCCCTTTAAGGTTCCTGCCTGCGCGGGATCCGATAGCTATCGGATGACGACCGTATTAATGATCTCACTATCATAATTCCATATGTTTTTAGGTCGCGTCCATTGCCTTTCGCGTAGACACGAATATTGAAATTATTTTTAGTGCTCTCTGCCGCACGGCATCAAACTTTTGAGGCATCAAAAGTATGCAAAAATGCTTTGTCAATCCAGCAATGTGGCTTCTCACCATCCCACGCTCATCAAAAAAACAGCGGCACTTCGTTTTGTGTTCAATATTTTTTAAAACATTAAATCATCGTTTATGAACACAAAACCACTGCGTTTCATATTTGGAAGTGCCATTTGTACTGTTGAGCAACTGTTTTTTTGATTCTTCTGCAACCTGGGATTGACGGGCGTGCTTCGGTAAGGGTTGTGCTATTCCAAAGCAAGCCTGGCATAGTGCCTTAGTAGACTATTCAGCGCAGGCTGTGCTTGCAATTGTCAGTAGATACGACTAAACCCTTCTAAATCGCCGTATAACCGCCATCTGAGATGATGTAACTTCCTGTGGTAAAAGATGATTTATCAGAACTTAAAAAAACCACAAGATCTGCAATCTCCTGGGCCGTTCCCAGCCTGTTTATCGGGCTTTTAGCGGCAATGGCATCCTGTGCATTTTGATCAAGATTGGCAGAAAGTAAAGGTGTTTCAATATAACCGGGCCCAACGGCGTTACACCTGATGTTTTTCTGTGCATATTCTGCGGCAATATTTTTGGTAAGACCAACTACTGCATGTTTTGAAGCCGTATAGGCCGGACTATTAGGTGCCGCTACCTGGCCATGAATAGAGGCAATATTGATAATGGACCCACCTCCGTTTTTTTCCATTTGTTCTAATTCGTACCTGCAGGCATAAAATACACCATTCAGGTTCAACGCAATTACCCGATCCCACTCTTCTGGCTCATATTCGCCGGTTGGTTTGGCGGGGCCGCCCATACCCGCATTGTTACAGGCAATATCCAGCCGGCCATATTGTGCAACTACTTTATCTACTATGGATTTATTTTCTGCAGCTTTTGATGAGTCGGCAGTAATGGCAAAGGCATCGCCTCCGGCATCTTTGATCATTTTAACGGTTTCTTCGGCATGTGCACCATTGATATCGGCAACAGCCACTTTAGCGCCTTCTTTTGCATAAGTGATGGCGATAGCCCTTCCAATTCCTGAACCCGCTCCCGAAACAACGGCGACTTTATTTTCTAATATTGACATGATTATATGTTTTTATTACTAATTCAACGTGTACCGCATTAGAATGTTTGTCAGCTAAAAGTGATTTAACAATATGCTGTTAATTGTCAATTTGGGCAACTGCGCAGAATTCGCAATAAATCATTACTATAAAATAATACTATTGTTTTTAAATTTGGCAAATTGCAAATTCAATAATCATCAATTCATAAACAGATGGCCGTTAAGCGTCGGAAAGAAAAAATCGAAGAGCACGAATTAACACCAAATGCAAGGGGTGGTGTTGCCATTATGAGTATTAATAGCGGCAAATCAGAAGAAGAACACGATGTGTATGTTCCTCACCGCGACAACCATTTTCTATTGATGTTTGCTACGGCAGGATCATTGCGCATTAATATCGATTTCGAAGAAAAACTGGTAACCGCTCCAGCAATCTTGTCTATATCTCCCGGACAGGTTCACCACATTATAGAACACGCGGATCTACAAGGCTGGTCTGTCAGTTTCGATCCTGCGCTAATGAACGAAGAACTACGCTATTTATATGAACAGTCGCTACCCTGTCCTTTACCTGTTGATGAAGCAAATCTCTTTTGGCAAATAGAATCTTTAATGGTGCTGATTCACCAAACACTCTTGCATCATGATGCCGACAGGCTTGCCATCAGCACATGCCACCACCTGTTATCTGCCTTATTGAATATTGTTGCCATCAATTCATCTGCAACTGAGCAATCTGGCAAAGAGAAACGTGGTCGCATCATCGAACAAAATTTTGGGCGCCTGCTGAGGGATCATTATAGAAACTGGAAACAGCCTTCGCAATATGCTGCAGAACTGGCTATTTCTGTTAGTCACCTTAACGATACCGTAAAAAGCATTACAGGTAAACCCGTATCGCTGCATATCCAGCAAAGAAGTATTTTAGAATCCAAACGGCTCCTTTATTTTAGTGATTTAAGCATTAAGGAGATAGGGTATAAGGCAGGATATGATGATCCTGTTTATTTTAGCAAGCTGTTCCGTAAAACTACCGGTTTTACTCCTTTGGAGTTTCGCAATAAATTCCGCGATTAGACCAATTCTTACCGTTATAAAGCCTACAGTAACATTCTCCTGTACTTTTACTTTGCATAAAAAAAGATATGCAAAAAGAAATCGCAGTCCCCGTGATTATAGAAGCGGTAAGAAAAGCAGGTAACCTGTTTCTTCAGGACTATAAAAACAATACCATACCAACAGATAAAACCGACCTTTTAAGGCAATTGGAAACCATAGATGAGCGTTGCCTTAAATTATTGGAAGATGAAATTAATCCATACTATCCTGAAATCCCTTTTTTAGGAGAAGAATTTGATTTTGAGGGACAGGCAAGCGCCATTAATACGGATGATTACTGGTTGTGTGATTTTATGGATGGCGCCATTCAATACCTTCAGCACATCAACGGCTGGACGATCAACCTGGTTTTGATCCGCAATGGCCAGCCTTACTTTTCAGTCATTTTTGATCCCATTGCCAACGAAATGTTTTGGGCCATGTTAGGTAAAGGGGCTTTTATGAATGGCAAAAACATCAAACCAAGTATTAAAAGAGACAGCAGCATCATGGTTGCCGTATTTGAATATGGTCACCAGGAGAATGGCATCAAAGCGCTTCACCAGAAAACGGGGGCAGCAGTAACACGATTGTTAGATCATTTTGGAGTGGTGCGTAATTACGGACCACATGGATTGCAACTTGCTTACGTGGGAGCAGGGAGAATTGATGTTTTTTATCAGGAAGGGCAGGATGCCTACAACTGGCTGGCCGGCATGCTGATTGCAAAAGAAGCAGGAGCAGATGTATTAACTACTGAAGGTAAACAATGGGCCTGGGGCGATGACAGCCTATTGGTTACTTCACCCGGAACTGCAAATTTACTATTCGAAACCATTACTGACCAACAAAACGATCCATCATGAATATAACAGTTATAGGGGCATCAGCGGGAATTGGATTGCTGGCTGTTGAAAAAGCATTAGAAAGCGGTCATGACGTTACTGCATTATCGAGAAATACAGACACATTACCCGATCATCCACGCCTTAAAAAGATCAACGGCAGCGCCACATCCAAAGAAACCCTGCTTAAGGCAACGCAACATACTGATGCCATCGTAATTACCATTGGCACGAAACAGAAAAAAGGTACCACACTCTTCTCTGATACGGCTAATGCTTTGTTAGGGATAAGCGGACACTTAAAAGCAGATATTCCGGTACTTTGGGTATCGGGTTTTGGCGTTGGCGACAGTAAACCCTTTCTTAATTTTTTTATGAAAATGGTGATCCGCTTGTTCCTCAAAGATCAGTATGAAGATAAAACCAGGATGGAAAAAATTATGGAAGGAAGTAAATTGAAATGGGAGTTTATCAGGCCTGGAATCCTAACCGATGGCCCGGATAGTGATTATAAAGTGATCACTTCGCTTTTCAAATCGATGAAAGTTGGTAAAATATCAAGAAAAAATGTGGCCGATTTACTGATCAAAGAAGCAGAACAACCTAGCATGCTTTTTCAATATCCGGTACCTATAAGCAAGAAATAGTGGAGCAAAATGGTTCGGGCATCTAAACAGAGATAAAACATATGATACCCGAACCATTTACTGAAAAATGATTTCATCAAACTGATATGGATAAGTCCACCGTTTGAAAGAATTTCAGCGCCTACAATGAAATATCCCGGAGTAAAAACTAATTAAAGGAATGACGAAACTCCAGTGGCGAAAGATTGGTTTTGGTTTTGAACAATTTACTAAAAGATTGAAGATGCTCGAACCCCAGTTCGTAGGCAATCTCGCTAACGGATAGGTTTGTAGTAGAGAGCTTTTCTTTTGCCAGTTCGATGAGTTTATGATGGAGATGCTGCTGGGTATTCTGTCCGGTAAGCGATTTAAGCAAACTACTTAAATAACCTGGTGAGATATTTAAGTGTTCGGCAATGTAGCTAACACTGGGCAGGCCTTTTTGAGCAAGCATACCACTGTCAAAGTAATCGGCAAGCAAGTTTTCCAGTTTGGTCAGTATTTCATGGCTGGCAATTTTGCGGGTAATGAACTGACGCTGGTAATACCTTTCTGAATAGGTGAGCAGCAGTTCCAGCTGGGCAATGATTACACTCTGGCTAAATCGGTCGATATTGGCATGATATTCCTGCTCTATATTCTGTGCAATGGTACTGAGTATGGTTTCTTCTTTATCGGATAGATAGAGTGCTTCATATACCGAATAATTGAAAAATTCGTATTGTTTAATGGTTTTGGCCAATGGGGTATTCCATAAAAAATCGGGGTGGATCAAAATCATCCAGCCTTCGGGAGTGTGCGGCGCTGTACCTTTTTCAATTTCCATCCCAAATAACTGACCGGGTGACATGAAGAACAACACACCTTCATCAAAATCGCTTGCCTGCTGTCCGTATTTAAATTTAGCGTTCTTCACCCTTTTCATCGAGATCGAATAAAAATCATAGATCAGACTGAACGAACCTTCTGCCAGCGGTCTGGTTAAATCGTCCATATGCACCAGGCTAATCAACGGGTGTGCCGGTTTAGGCAGTCCTGCGGCTCGGTGATACTCGGTAATGCTACTGAAACGGTAAAGCTGATTATTATTCATGGTTATGATAAAGTTCGTTATTTTTTATGATAAGCTTCGGCAAACGCTTTTGCAAAATCAGCGAGTTTTACTTTGCCCATTTTTGGATTGTTTTGGTGGAAGTTCTCCAGGGTTTTACCACTGTGCATGGCAGCCTGCATTTCCACCAGGGTTTCGGCCAGCTTTTCTGGCAATTTGGCCATCTTTAATCCTTGCAGCATTTCTTTATCAGAGACTAATACCCATTTTAGCCAGGGTTTACCTATGGCAGTACCAATAATTTCGCTGCCTGGTTACAGGTCATTTCCTCGCTGCCTACATAACGAATGGTTTTCCCATCTGGCAATAATAACAGTTCTTCTGCAACAGCAGCTGCAATATCCGTTGGCGATACGAAAACAATCCGGTCATCCCCGCCATAATTCCCCATCAAAAGACCTGTTTTTCCGCTAAGTAAAGCCCCAAGACCGGAATAACGCAAGGTCAGGAATTTCCCGATCAAACCTTTACCCTTAATCAAATCCATCGATTGGTAAAAATTGGTGTAAAAGGCCCCGGGCCGCATGATGGTAATGGAAGCTTCAAGTCCATCAAAAAGGTGTTCTACGTTTTCAGCCTTAACCAGGTCGGCCGCCCAACCACTCAACAGCACAATCCGTTTGGTATTGGCGTCTTTGAGTGCCTGTTTATAGTTTAATGCCATGCGACGCATGTAATCACCCAGATCAGGTTCGGTAAAACTCAGCGGAATCATGGTATAAACAGCATCTGCACCTTTAAAAGTACTGGTTAAAAACGCTACATCGGCAATAGAGCCAATGGCAGCTTTTGCGCCTAAACGCTCAATATCGGCCTGTTTTTTAGAATCACTGCTCACCACGGTTACCGCATGTCCCTGGGCGATTAACATTTCAGTTAAAGGCCTGCTGATGTTCCCTAAGGAACCGGTTACTATAATTTTCATCGTTTATTTTTGGGTATAAATGCCGTTTTCAATATCAGTAAGTAGTGTAGCGTGTAATGGCTTCCAGTTCAATTGTTCCTGTGTCCATTTGCTCGATGCCGGGCAATCTATTGCAGCCATGTGTGAAAACCAGCCAAAATGTTCTGCAGCTGCTTCAGCAGCTATTGATACTACCGGAATATTAAGTTGTTGGCCTATGGCTTCGGCTATTGTTTTAACGGTAATGGCTTCTTCGGCGGCAGCATGAAAACGAGCGCCGGATGTGGTATTTTCTAAAGCCAAACGATATAAACGCGCTGCATCTAAACGGTGTACTGCATTCCATCGGTTAAGTCCATCGCCAACATAGGCAGAAACTCCTTTTTCGCGGGCGATGTTAACCAATATGGGAATAAAGCCATGTTTATCTTCTTCACCATGTACCGATGGAGATAAGCGGATGGCAGCTGTACGCACGCCCAGTGCCGTCACAGCATCGGCGGTCTGCTCAGAAGCCCTTGGCCATGCCGGGTTAAAAGGAGAGCGGATATCTTCGGTGGCCAGTTTACCCGGACTTACCAGTGCTGTACCAGAGGTAACAATAAAGGGGCGGTTAGAACCAGCCAGCACTTCGCCAATGGTTTCGATGGCGGTTTGGTCTATTTTGCAAACTTCCGCAAAGCGGGCAAAATCGTGGATAAATCCCGCATGGATTATGCCATCCACAGCTGCCGCACCACTGCGCAAACTGTCGAGATCTTCCAGATCACCGCGATGAACTTCAGCACCTGCATCGATCAGTTTTTGAGCCGATGCATCCGAACGGGCCAATCCCAATACCTGATGGCCGTTGTTAATTAATTCCTGCACAATGGCAGTACCTACGAAGCCTGTGGCTCCTGTAACAAATACGCGCATAATTGATTTCTTTTTGTTGATACAAAGATCAACAGCTATAAGCAGCGGGATTTATCCAAATCTGCTTTTGATTTAGCCGAAACCATTATCTTCAAGGCAATTAAACGCAAAAGCCGCACATTATTGTGCGGCTTTCATAAACCAACTGGTTTAAAATATTTGCAAATCAACCTTATCTACCGGAATACACGCGGAAAGCGATTTCGGTGTTCGTTGATCAAAACAGCAAGCTGATGATTCTCTTCCGAATCGACCGCTAAATTTTCGATCTCATCAATACCACATGAGTACGGTTTTTTACCCACCTTACGGTTACCGTTAGCCAGGAATGTAGTCCGGTTAAAAATGTGCAATATGCCATCTTCTACAAAAGTATTAGGTCGGTCTTCGCGTATAAAATCGGTATCACTGTCGTAATACCTGCGGTTCAGCGTCCTTATTGAAAATACAGAATCGTACCTAGGGTCTTCAGCATTAATCACGCACTCATCATACACCTGGATGGCCCGCTCGATTGTTTCCAGTTTAAGAAAAGGGAAAATTGGACCAAGCTGCAGAAAATGCTCACCTTCCGCATGCTTAAGCAATTCGGTGGTCAACTTGTCGGAAGTAAGCTCCAGTTCGATTTCCTGCGGTTCAGCACGGTAAACGTCGATCACTTTTGTTTTATTTGAGCGCGAATAATAGCTTTTAAGCATGTTTGAATCCGTGTTGATGATGATCTTGTCTATTTTACCAATTGCTTCGAGTTTTTCGATCATAATCTGATAAAGTGCTTTATTAGAAATGTATTCAAAATGCCTGTTGGGGAAAAAATATCCAGCTTCCTCAGGGATGGAAATGAGTGCCGTTAATGAATAATTGCTCATCGTTAAAATTTTGTTTGTTTATAGGCCTAATGTACGAATCGTACAGCACAATTTGCTGCAAGACAGAAAAAGGTAAACAGTTACAAATGTTTAAGATCTAAGTAATAAAGCTTTAAACATAAAACAGTAGTTACCTAAATATCAGGCTACTATATCGCGGCCCGCTTTAGTCAGGATGGATTTTATAGATTTTTAGTAAGTTTATTCCCGATGGACAGATTAAGAAACCATATTGAAGAAATTGTTGGGCTTACCGACCTGGAGTATGAAAACGTGAAAACATTTTTTACACTGCGCAGGGTAAAAAAAAATCAATACCTGCAACAGGAAGGAGATTTAGCTAAATATGAGTTTTTGGTTTTATCGGGTATTTTCAGGATGTTTTACCTCGATGAGGAAGGGAAGGAGCACATTATTCAATTTGCAGGACAGAACTGGTGGATGGCAGATTACCAGGCATACTTTAACCAAAAACCTGCAACGCTTCATATCCTTTGTATGGCAGATGCAGAAGTATTGTACACCACGCTGGAAGGGCGCGAAACCTTATCGGCTAACTTTCATAAAATGGAACATTTCTTCCGCGTTAAACTCACCAACGGTTACGTGGCACAGCAGCGCCGGATTGTTTCGTTACTTTCAGGCACACCTCAGCAGCGCTATGAAGAATTTGGACAGTTGTATCCGCAACTGATACAAAAAATACCAAAGAAATACATAGCTGAATATCTTGGCGTGAGTCGTGAAACCTTAAGCCGACTTTATTCGGGCTAAATTGATATCATTTGTGTGATCCTAATCACACTTTTTTTGTGCGTTAGCTCCTCGTTTTCATATGGCCTGATGGCGCAATTTTGTGATGTAAATAAAACAAGAATCAATTGATTTTAAACATCAAAAAAAAATAAGGTTATGAAAAAGAAAATTTTAATCATCGTTTCTAACGCGAATGCCATCGGCTCTCAAAATAGAAGAACCGGAACATTTTTGCCTGAAGTGGCACATCCTTATGCCGAATTCGAAAAAGCCGGTTATCAGATCGACTTTGCCAGTTTAACCGGAGATAGTCCGTATTTAGATGCCCTTAATCTGGCAGACGATCCTGAAAATCTTAAATTCCTTACAGGTAAAGGCTGGGCAGATATGCAAAAAGCTGCAAAGCTTGAAACTATAGAGGCAAGCCAATACGATGCGATATTTATACCAGGTGGGTTAGCACCAATGGTTGATATGCCAGAGGCTCCGTTGCTAAAACAGGTAATTGCCGAAACTTACGAACGCCATGCCATCGTGGGCGCTGTTTGCCATGGCCCTGTTTCGTTACTTAACGTAAAATTGAGTGATGGTTCTTATCTGGTAAATGGCAAGAACATCGCCTCTTTTACTACTGAAGAGGAGGATAATTATGCAAGAGCAGATGTCCCTTTCGATTTGCAAGCTGCATTAACTGATCAGGGTGCTATCTTTCATGCCGCTGCTGCATGGTCTGCTAACAGCATTACCGATGGCAACATTGTTACCGGACAAAATCCAGCTTCTGCAAAAGGAGTTGGCGAAAAAATGGTGGCACTGTTGAACAATGCAAAAGCTTAATTAAAGTATTATTAACGATAATATAAAACAGAAGATGAACGAACAGAATATACATGTATTTGCCAAATGGCAGATTATAGAAGGCGAACTCTATACCGTATTGGCCTATCTACCCGAACTCGCTGATAAAAGTACTGCCGAACCGGGTAATTTATATTATAAGGTTTACCAGGACAATACTGATCCAAATCTGATTATGCTTAACGAAGCATACCAGGATGAAGAAGCTTTGGTTGCACATCGCAACAGTCAGCATTATCAGGACATTGTTGTTGCTAAAATTGTTCCGCTATTAAAAGAGCGGCAGGTAATGTTAACACACCAACTATAACGCAATAGTGCTCTATAATGCCATGTTAAAAGGTGATTGGATAAAACCAATCACCTTTTTTAATTTTATTGTAATTTGTAGCGTAATTTTAACTTAAGTTAAAGTTTTACGGATCATCAATCCTGAACTTCGCCCTGTTTATCTTTTTGAGTGATCAGGTATAATTTTGATTAACGCGAACATCCTGCTATGAATAACAAAAACGAAATACTAACCCGGCACCTGCAAAATTTTGCACCCTTAACCGATCAGGATATTATAGAAAGCCTGCCATTTTGGAAACCCCGAAAAATTGCGAAAGGCGATTTCTTTAATATGCAAAGTATGGTATGTAACGACCTTGGTTTAGTTGTAAGGGGCATTTTTCGCATTTTTTACCGCGACCCTGAAACAGAAGAAGAAAAAAACCTCTTCTTTTTTTCAGAAAACCAGTTTGTTGTTTCCTTTAGGAGTTTCATCTCGCAAAACCCCTGCTGGTATTTTATCGAAGCCATGGAAGATTCAGAAATTATTTTTATTTCCTACCGTGATCTCAATGCTTTGTATGAAAAGAATCCCAATTGGGGAAAGTTCGGCAGGTTACTGGCAGAAACGTTTTTTGCCTATGCACAATCGCGCACCGAAGAGTTTATTTTCTTTTCACACGAGCAAAGGTTCCTGAGGTTGCTGGAAGAACATCCCAATATTGTAGAGCGGATTCCTGCTTACCACATTTCTTCATTCCTGGGCATCACCAACCCATCGTTAAGCCGGATCAGAAAGCGGATTAACAGATAAACTAATATTCATTTACTCGCTTCACTGCGCAATCGTAGCTCCCGATTTGTTTCACTCTGCTATTATTAACAGTTTCAAATAGAAAGGTCGTCTTTCCCGCGCTGGCGTGAATCTCAAAGCCTTTGCAGTTTGATTATTCATAAATTTCCGTCTTTTCAAAGGCATTCGTTAATTTATACCTCAACCGATGTCTTTTTAATGGTTTTCGATAACCTGAAAGCCGTAAGCAGGAAATAAAATGCACCAAAAGCTGCATAGCCTGCCAATGTGCTAATGCCCTGGTTTGGTTGATGTGCCATGACAATAAAAGCGCCACCAGCCAGCATGGATTGCGCACCGCTAATGATCATTGGCCACTGTCCGCCCAATTGCTTACGCCTGCGCAAACCCAAAATAAGCTGAATAAGTCCTGTTAGTATGGCCCAGGCACCAAATACGATCAATGCTTCGGGGATGCCTTTTTGTAGCGCCAATGTTACGCCTACAGTTGTTGCAATACTGATTAGGGCATTAACATATTGTGGTGTTTTATTTGCAGCAGGAGGATTTGCCTGAATGTCGAAATAGGTTGCAATGGCATCCCATGCCGGGTAAATGATAAATAAAACTGTTGCAATGTTGGTATTGGTTTTGGCTAAAGCGCTTACCAGCACCACCCAAACAATAGAAAAGCCTGCACGTATAAAATAAAGTTTTTGTAGTGATCTCGCCGTTTGAACAGCAGTGTCTGAAGCGCTAAAATCCGATTGATTTGTTGTTGTCATGATATATTTCTTTTAATTTTCTTGGTCAAATATGTGGCTAATGGATTTTGTTATTTTTCACTTAAGTTAAAATTCGATAAGCCTTTATAAAATCTCTGTGTTAATCCGTGCATCCGTGGCTAACTACTAAGATCATTTAATCATTTGGAGCACAATTGTTGTGCAAGTCGGTACCGGTAGTCCCGCTTTCCTTCCTGCCCCGATGAAGAATCGGGGGCATCCATCCAATCGGGGCTAAGAACAAGGGCTGTGCCATATAAAACCAACTTTTGTTAAAGAAACCTGATAGAGCAAGTTAGCCCGGACACCGATTTTTTCATCGGGGAGGACTAACAGCGATAGCAGGACTGCCACCCCCAATGAAACAGTGACGTTCGTTTTCAAAAAATAATACTATAACCATACCTTTTACAAATGAACTACAGTCAAATTCGGTAAGCCTTGATAAAATCTACGTGTTAATCCGTGCATCCGTGGCTAATCACGAAGATCGCTTTCGTATATTTGACCAACACATTCCCACTTCAATGAGCACCAGCACCGATATGAAAAGGCTTACCCGCCTAAGCGCCATCTTATTACAACTGCAAACCAGGCGAATGGTAAATGCAAATGATCTGGCAGAAAAGTTTGCGGTAAGTGTGCGGACCATTTACCGCGACATCAGGGTGCTCGATCAAATTGGCGTGCCCATTGCCAGTTTCGAAGGGAAAGGTTACTCGCTTGCAGAAGGTTATAAAATTCCCCCGGTAATGTTTACAGAACAGGAAGCTAATGCGCTGATCACCGCTCAGCAACTGATCAACCTGAATAAAGACAGTTCATTGATTGATACTTACAAAGAAGCGGTAGATAAGGTAAAAGCCGTGTTGAATTATAGCACCAAAGATAAGGTAGAACTGCTCTCTGAGCGTGTTGCCGTAAGTCCTGCCAGCCTTGAGCAGCCTACCAGCAACTCATTAGCCGCAATACAAAATGCACTCACCAGTTTTAACGTGTTACGTATTAGTTATAGGGCAGAAGGTAAAAATGAAAGTTCAGAAAGATTGATTGAACCTTTTGCCTTTTATTACAGCATGCAACAACACTGGACGCTGATTGCCTTTTGCAGACTTAGAAATGATTTCAGAATGTTCCGTTTAGATAGGATAGGAGCTGTTTACCCAAGCGATCTTAAGTTTGCCCCGCATCAGCTCAGTCTGCAGGAATATTTACAGGAAAAAGAAAAAAACTTTATCAGCCCTGACAAACAGTTGTCATAAGCACCCGATACCTTCGTTGCACAATTAAAATTAATTAGCAATGAATTTAATATCCACACGCATCATTACTGCTCAGGTAGAGGCAATGATTCATTTTTATGAACAGGTAACAGGCTTAACCGCCATCAGGTACACACCCGATTTCGCAGAACTCAAAACCAGGACAGCAACCCTGGCCATTGGAAGCACCCGGACTTTACAGTTTTTTGGCGGCGACAATGTAGCACAACCTGCGCAAAACCGCAGCGTCATTATCGAATTTAAAGTTGATGATGTGCAGCAGCTTTTCGGACAATTAGCGGTTACCTTAAAAAGCGTAATCGTGCAAGAACCCACAATTATGCCCTGGGGCAATCAATCTTTATTATTAAGAGATCCTGATGGCAACCTGGTGAACCTTTTTACTCCGGTTACGCCCGAGGCTGTAAAGAAGTTTGCAGAGGAGTAATAACAAGCATCTTAAATTACGCTCCAACTTAATAACATCTGGCTCAGGGAACTCCTCATTTTATAAATACAACAGGTTGGGCAGGCTCATTAAATAAATTTATATTCGCGGTATATCGCTTTTTAAATTCTATGCACAACAAGTTCGGACTCATCCTCTACCTAACCGCTTTACTAACCGCAAATTTTTCCTTTGCCCAAACCCAAAACCGTTATGTGGTTAAAATCGATAGCGCGAGGGCTGCGCAAACGAAAGCAATACTTAACAACCTTGCCACAGATAAATTTCAAAAGCGGGTCTACAGCCACGGAAACGGAGAATTGCCTTATCGCTTTTTACTTCCCGAAAATTATAAACAAGGCACTAAATATCCACTGGTGATCGTGCTGCACAATTCTACACGTATCGGGAACGATAATGAAAAACAGCTGGAACCTTTATCACGAATATGGATAAGGGATGAAATTTATAAAAAATATAAATGTTTTGTTCTGGCGCCACAATTCAGCAGACGTTCCTCTGATTATGCCGTGGCTGAAAATGGCCTGTCTTCCTCAAAGCCATCAGATGAGGTTTATGCGGTGATTAAACTCATCACTGAGCTGCAGAAAGAATATGCCGGTATAGACCCCAAAAGAATTTACCTCGTTGGATATTCAATGGGGGCATCTACCGCACAAAATATGCTCAGTATCGCACCACAACAGTTTGCAGGTATGGTTTCGGTTGCAGCAGTTCCCGATTTTCAAATTTAGAAGCTTTAAAAAACAGCAACATCTGGTTAATCCATGGCGCAAAAGATACAGAGAATCCATACGATGGAAGTGTGGTACTTTTCACAAAGCTCAAAAAAAATAAAAGGGTCATTTTTACTACCTATCCCGAACTGGATCATAATAATATAACCATTCCGTTATTGCTGGATGAAGAAATCCCGAAATGGCTGTTCAAACAACATCATTAAATACTTACCAGTTTAATCAAATCCATTGCGATTGCCCCCGGTACTATCTCAAACTGATCTTTATCGGTATCCTTACAATCGATTGATAAAAATTATACAACCGGTTTCAAGGGCAGGTAAGCGAAGTACCTGTTTAAATTTCTGAAGATATTTAAAGTATTTTTGACATTGACCCGTCTTCACTATCAAAATCCTTCTTAGTGCAAAAATTAGCAATAGAAGGAAACCATATCCCAACGAGATCAATTTAGAACTAATGGCAAGAAAACAGTTAAACAGCGGAAATGCACCAGGCGTTGAATTATCAAAAGCAAAAATAAACAGGAAAAGTTTGGGTAATGTGGCCCGTTTGCTTACTTATCTAAAGCCTTATCGTGGCAAATTCGTTGCAGCATTGTTTTTTCTCTTTTTATCGAGTTTGGTTGGATTGGCCTTTCCATCTTTTATAGGTGCATTAATTGATACCGCACAGGGCAAACACAGCAATAGTTACCTGCCGGGCACCATCCAGGGCATCTTGATGTTAGCCTTTATTGTATTGGCAGTACAGGCGGTGGTGTCTTATTTTAGAATATTATGGTTTGTTAATGTAGCAGAACGCTCCCTGGCCGACATCAGGCGCGACACCTATTTCAAATTGATCACCTTACCGATGAACTTCTTTTCGAACCGCAGGGTAGGTGAGCTGAACAGCAGAATCTCTGCCGACCTATCGCAGGTTCAGGATACGTTAACTACTACCATTGCAGAGATGTTACGGCAGTTTGTGTTGTTTGTGGGCGGGATTATTTTTATGGCCATCATTTCGAAAAAACTGGTTTTTGCCCTGCTTTTGATCTTACCGGTGATGATTGTATTTGCGGTGTTGTTTGGCCGCTTTATTAAAAAGATTTCGCGCCAGGCTCAGGATAAAATGGCCGAATCAAACAGTATCGTTGAAGAAACCTTATCAGGCATTTCGAATGTAAAAGCCTTTGTTAACGAAGCATTCGAGGCCACACGTTACAAAAATACCATCCGCGAGGTGGCCGATATTGCCATCAAAGGTGCGAAATACAGGGGCATGTTTGTTTCTTTTATTGTGCTCTGCGTTTTTGGAAGTGTACTGGGGGTGATCGGTTATGGTTGTATCCTGGTGAGTCAGCAGGAAATTACCTTTGGAGAACTTTTAAAGTTTTCACTTTATGCGATGTTCCTCGGCAGTTCGCTGGGTAGTTTTCCCGAACTTTTTGCCAACCTGCAAAAGGCTGTAGGTGCCAGCGAAAGGGTACTGGAGATATTGGGAGAGCAGGGAGAACCGGTATCGATAGCCGAAATGGATAATGTGGTCAAACAAAAAATCGTGGGGAATCTCGCTTTCAACCACATCAATTTTGCCTATCCTTCAAGGCCGGAAGTAGAGGTATTAAACCAGGTATCTTTTGAAGCCAAAGCCGGACAAAAAATAGCGATAGTAGGTCCAAGTGGCTCGGGTAAATCGACCACTGCAGGATTGATACTGCAATTTTACCATCCGCAAAGTGGCGAAATATTGTTTGATGGCAAACCAGCGTCGGCTTATTCACTTACGGATATCCGGAATCAGATCGCAATTGTGCCGCAGGATGTGATGTTATTTGGCGGAACGATACTGGAAAATATTGCTTATGGCAAGTTAACGGCCACAAAAGAAGAAATTATACAGGCCGCGAAACGGGCAAATGCACATGATTTTATCAGCGCATTTCCTGAAAGCTACGAAACCGTGGTTGGAGAACGTGGGGTAAAACTTTCAGGAGGGCAACGTCAGCGCATTGCCATTGCACGAGCGCTGTTAAAAAACCCGTCTATATTGATTCTGGACGAGGCCACTTCTTCGCTCGACTCTGAATCGGAACGCCTGGTACAGGAAGCGCTTGAAGAATTAATGGCCGGTCGTACGTCTATCATCATCGCTCACCGTTTATCAACCATTCGTGAAGCAGACAGGATTCTGGTGATGGAAAAGGGGCAGATTATTGAATCAGGTACCCATCAGGAACTCATTAAGAGTGAACAGGGTTTGTACAGGTATTTGAGCGGCTTGCAGTTTGAGGTGCAGACTTGAAAACCAAACATAGAAAGGAAGCTAATCTAAAAGGTTTTTTTGCCACAAAAATATTCAAAATAAGAACAGTTAACTCACCTAAAAAAATGACTCTCAATTTAACAATCATTCCCGCATGTTATAAGTATTACGGGATAGGGTGCATGTAAATCTGATTTTAAGGAAACTGTAGAACTAACTAGTTATTCGTCATAAGTAAATTATAATTACGGATTCCCGTAAATTAAACTAAAAATAAAATGTCATTATTGGTAAACAATAATTAAGGAAAAAATAAATTACAGTAAAGTATTTTTAATTTAGAACCAGATCGAAAAAACTAATATTCTTTATTGTTAAATAACAATTACACAAAGCTTTAAATTATATATAATAAATAAGTGGCTTATTAACTTATTTGAATTCTGAAAACATATCCATTCTTAGTAAGATAAAATAACAAACAAGATATTAGATTAAAAAATACGTAGAATTATATATGCAGTATATCAACCCAATTGAAATATTAGATTTATTAGAATTTAGTGATGCATCAACGATAAATAGTGAAGTAGTTAAAAAAGCAAAGCGCAAGTTACATGCAGAAATAGATTTGTCTGATAGTGGTTTTTTTGAATATTACGGGCTTTTACTTACAAAAAGCGACTGTGATAGGGTTATAGATGAGCTTGCAAATCGTGATTTTACAGAATTCTATTTGTATCTGTTATCAAATAAAATGCTTAATACTTTTTTAGTAAATGGAGATAGCAAAGTTTTTAAAAATTTTAAACAGGATAGTATTTTTAATCTTTCAGAATTCAAAACTTTCATAAGCCATTATTTTGCTGAAAAATTTGATAAAGCCCTTTTATCTGCTTTCGAAAATGGAAACGAAATAGAACTTAAAGCAATTTTAAATACATCCTCATTGATTGCTCAAAAGGATATTAATCTAGCTTATAAAAGCATTTCTAGTATTCTTCAAAGTAGAATACTAGAAATAGATGAGATCACAAAAGACTTAAAAAACGGCATTAGTGGATATGTTGAAGATAATATTCATGAAACTGTTTCATTGGTGAAAACTTATTTTTCAGCTCATTTACTCCATTATCTGCCAGAGTATTTTCAAAGTCAGATTTTAAAGGTTGCAAATTCAATCAATTTTTTATCAAATGCCATTTGGGATACATTTGATACAACGCAAGTGTCCACTGATTTAACAGAGTACCTATTAACATTAGATATAAGTGGACTAGATAGACCAACATTTGAAAGAAACTTTGAAATAATAAGTAAAAGAAATCTTGAGAAAATTGAGCAGCTTAAGAATGCCCCATACTTAAAAAAATGGTCTGATATTCTTACATTATTAGGGAAATACGACAATAAAATAGAGGATAAAAGTTTATCCTCAGCCTCAGTATATGAGAAAATAAGCAAATTATTTAGTGTTGGTGAATTAAATTCTTTATCTGCTTTTGCTGATGATATCAGAACTCAAATAGCTTATTCGATTAGAGGTATATCAATATCTATGTGGAATAAACACAATGATATAAAAAATGCTATTGCTTCAATAAAGATTGCCCTACAAATTGATGTAAGCAGTGTTGATAAAAGGAAATTTAATGAAGATTTAATAAATCTTCAAAATCTTGAAAAAAAGTATAAGGGTATTTTAGTATGTTATTTTTGTGACGTTAATAATCCAGATGATAATTCAGCAATATTAAAAACTATATATAAAGAAACATATAGAAGTTATATTCCAAGAAAAGTTGAGTTTTCTTATAATACAGTAACGATTCCCCGTTGCAAATCTTGCAAGGAAGTGCATTCAAAAGGCAGTAATCAGTTCTCTATATACTTTTTTGCTTTTTTAGTATTAGGTGTTATTGTGGGAGCTATAACAGAGGAAAGTCACTTCATATTAGGTGGTATAATAGGTGGTGTTATAGGTTTGATTATTGGAAATATGGTTCAGAGTAATTCTGTTGAAAAGTACGGTATCAAAGATGGTTCTAATTCATATTTAAAAAATCACCCTATTTTAAGTGAAAGAATGAAACAAGGTTGGACATTTTCGAAACCAAATGCCTGATATATTTAAAAATAAAAAAAATGCAAGAAATAAAAAAAGTAACGGTCAAAGTGCCTCAGTCTTATCTTGATTTTATGAATCAAATTTTTGAAATCGAGAAAAAATCTCAAAATCTCAAAGAAGATAATTCTATCCAGCGAAACATCAATAAGATGAAAAGTATTATGGAGAATGATTTTTTTAAAGGAACATCTACTATTGGGTTATCGTACCATAATCCGATAGATGAACATTACACAGATACAAGAACAGATTGTGAAGCTACAATTGCAGGGACTGATGTTGAAAATCTTGAAATTATAGAAGTGATAAAACCAATTATATTTTATGCTTATCAAGAAAATGAAAAATTAATTAAAGTAATTGTACAGCCAGCAGTTGTGATAGTTCAATCAAATAATGTTCAATAATTAGTACAAGGATATACAAATGGAAAATACAATTAATTACGGAATAGATTTAGGTACAACTAACAGTGCCATAGCAAAATTTGTGAAAGGAGAAATTTTTATCTTTTCAAATCCACAAGATATGGGGTCAAGAACCTTGCCTTCAATAGTTGGATATAAAAAAGATAAAATACTTGTTGGCAAACAAGCTCGAGTTTTTGCCGAAAGAGAGCCACAAAATGTAAAAAGTGTTTTTAAAAGGAAAATGGGAACATCTGAAAGTTTTCCTGTAAAATCTTTAAATCAATCAAAAACACCTGTGGAGTTATCTGCACAAGTACTAAAAGAATTAAAAACATTTGTAAATACAGGAGACAGCCTAGACGCTGTTGTAATTACTATTCCAGCCTCATTTGATACGATACAATCAAACGCAACAAAGGAAGCAGGTATCTTAGCAGGATTCAAACAAGTGGTTTTATTGCAAGAACCAATTGCAGCAAGCTTGGCTTATGCCAATATGAAGAAAGAAAAGGAAATGCAAGAAGGACAATGGTTAGTTTACGATCTCGGTGGTGGAACTTTTGATGTTGCATTGATTCAAATCAAAAACGGAGAAATGAAAGTTTTAGACCATGAAGGTGATAATTTCTTAGGTGGGGCTGACTTTGATAATTTAATAGTTGAAAAAATTATAATTCCTAAACTTTATGAAAATTATAAGTTTTCAGATTTGGAAGAGAAGATGAAAAGTGCTTCTGGTAAATTAAATGCTATCTATTTAAAGCTTTTAAGATTATCAGAAGATGCAAAAATTATTCTTTCAGCAAAAACTTCTGCAGAAGTCGAAGTCTCTGGTTTTGAGGACGAAGATGGGAATGATGTTGATATAGAAATAGTAATTACTCGTTCTGAATTTAATGAACTCATTAGACCAAATATTGATGGGACTAATGAAATGATTAAACAAATTCTGACTAGAAATTCATTAACACAGATTGATTTACAATTTATATTAATGGTTGGTGGATCTACGTATATACCTTATGTAAGAACACGAGTAGAAGAAGTTTTACAAATATCAGTAAACTGCGAAATAGACCCGACAACAGCAGTTGCAATTGGTGCGGCTTATTACGCAGCGACAAAACGCAAAGAAATTGAGAAATCTGGAAAAGCCAAACATTCTAGTATTTCGGTAAAAACATCATACAATAAAGCATCAAAAGAAAAGGATGAATTGTTTTCTGCAAGAATTACTGGAAACACAGACGGACTTTTGTATAGAATAACAAGACAGGATGGTGGTTTTGATAGCGGAATTAAAAATCTTTCAGAAAGGATAAGTGAAGATTTGCCTTTAGTCAATGGAGTATTCAATTTCTTTTCACTTGTAATTTATGACATCGAAAATAATATTATTGAAACAGATATTGAACCAATAGGAATTAATAGTGGCTTTGGAATAAGTGGACAACCAATTCCAGAAGATATTTGCTTAGAAGTAGATGATTACGACAACCCAGGGAAAACAAGATTAAAAGCGATTTTCTTTAAAAATTCAATTCTACCACTACGTTCACAAGGAACGAGTTTTCCATTAAATAAGGGTTTAATAAAAGGAAACAATGATGATTATATTTACATTAATGTTCTAGAGGGTTCTCATTTAGCACTACCTGAAGCAAATAAAGGTATAGGTTTTATGGAAATTAGAGGGACTCAAATCACAAGAGATATTGCAAAGGGTTCGGACATAGAAATCACAATTTCCATTTCGGAATCAAGAGACATTACAATTTCGGCTTATCTAAATATGGCAGATCAAGAATTTAAACAAACCTTTAATCCGAAAGAAAGACATACGACAATAGAATTCTTAAAAGAACAAGTTGAAGATTTATCGAATAAATTAGAGTTAGAAATACAAGAAGCAACTGATAAAGAAGATTATGAAACAGCGAGCGCTTTAAGTAAACTGAAAAAACAAATGGAATCCGTAAGTGAAGAAACTGAAAGTTTAACAGATGATGATGTTACGGACAAACGTTATCAATTGGAAGATAAGAAAAGAAAAATTGCCCAGGAAATTGATAGTGCAACAAAAAATAAAAGAATTCAACAAGTAAAAGCACACTACTTCGAAATAAAAGATGAATGCGAAAAAATATTGGATGAGAACGGTAACGATCATGAGAGAAAAACATTTAACGACATAGTAGCTCAAGAAAGTGTATTTTTTGCCACAAATAGCCCCTTGAAAATTCAAGAAAAGTCGGATGAAATATATTCTATTGTTGGGAAAATTAGATGGAGAACTCCAGAATTTTTATCAAATATTTTTCAATGGTGTAAAAATAGTCAGACCAGAATGAATGACCAAGCACAAGCAAAAAGTTTAATTGATGCAGGAAATTTTGCAATCGAAAGTAATAATTGGGAGCGTCTATCAGAGATAAATAGTGGTTTGCTTAATTTATTGCCAAAAGGAGCTGAGAAAGAAGCAACCACAAAAATTGGATTTGGAATTTAAATAGTGGACGCCAAAATTAAAAAGCCTCTGCAAGTAATTACTTACAGAGGCTTTACTTTATTCTTGTGATCCCGCTGGGATTTGCACCTAGTGCAAAAATCAACGTTTAAATAGTATTTGAAGCTGTTTTGTAATTCTACTCATTGAATTACTCACGTTTTTTTCGATACGTTTTAGCTGCAATTGCTATTTTAAATATACGATGTATTCGATTAAATTCCAAAGATCTTTAGTTAATATTAGACTGGTATTTTACTAACAAAGCTAGAAACGGTTAGACGATGTACATTAAGAATTCTCCCAATTGCACTAAACGATACTTTTTTATCCAATAATTCTTGTATCCTCTTTTCTTGGCCTGTCAACTTGGTTCTCGCAGACCTACTTCCTTTTGGACGACCTAGAATAACGCCTTCAGCTCGCTTTCTTGCTAGAGCCTCCTTAGTTCGTTGTGAGATTAGGTTTCTCTCAATTTCCGCTGATAGTCCGAAAGCAAAAGCCAGCACTTTAGAATTTATATCACTTCCGAGACGATAGTTGTCCTTTATTGTCCATACTTGAATATCTCTATTCATGCACTCATTTAATACTCCCATTATCATAAGTAAATTCCTGCCCAATCGGGATAATTCAGAACAAATTAGTATATCTTCTTTCTTCATTTTCTTTAATAGCTTACCAAGTTTCCTGTCATCGACATTTTTGGAGCCTGAAATTGTTTCTTCAATCCATTTATCAACAACAAAATTGTGCTTGCCACAAAATTGGTTGATTTCGTATCTCTGATTCTCTACTGTTTGTTTGTCTGTACTAACTCTGATGTATCCGTAAATCATAACTACATTTCTGTTTAAATAAATTGCAAAAGTATTGTTTAAAATAAACCAAAATGGTTTAAATAAAACCAAACCATTATAATCAACAACATATCAGCGTTTTCGTTAGTCAGGCACATTTTGTGAATTCTTCGAGTTGGACTATATTAACCCCGATAGAACAGTCCATAAAAAGCAAGATAGAAGCCCTTGGCACACCTTTAAGAAATTGGGATATTAATATAAACAGAGGTATTCTAACAGGTTATAACGAAGCATTTATAATAGATGGGAACAAAAAAGATGAGCTCTTAGCTCTAGACCCTAAAAGTGCCGAAATTATACGACCGATACTTAGAGGGCGTGATATCAAGCGATATTCGCATCAATTTGCGGATTTATGGCTAATTTATATTCCTTGGCATTTTCCTTTGCATAATGATCCCACTGTGAAGGGAGCATCATTAGTCGCCGAGAAAGCCTTTGAAGATCAGTACCCTTATATATATGCACACCTATTGAAATTCAAAGTCGAATTATCTAATAGAAATCGAGCTGAAACCGGAATACGATATGAATGGTATGCTTTACAACGTTGGGGAGCAAATTATTGGGAGGATTTTTCTAAACAAAAAATCATTTGGAAAATAATTGGTGATCAAATGGCTTTTTCTATTGATTCAAGTGATCTTCTAGTAAATAATGCTTGTTATATCCTTACAGGCGATGGACTGAAATACCTTTTAGCCATTTTAAACTCGCGACTAATTAAATGGTATAGCTATCTTACTAATATGAATAAAACCGGTGTAGGGGATATGCAAATTGGTGCTCAAAATGTATTGCTTTTTCCTATTCCTCGTATTCCTGCCATTGAACAAAAACCTCTTTCAGACTTAGTAGAGAGGATTTTAATTATGAAAAAAAATAATGAAGATACTACTATACTTGAGTCAGATGTTGAAAACTTAACCTTCGAATTGTTTGGTTTAACCGAAGAAGAAATTGCCTTTATTGAGCTTCAATAAAGGCAATTTCCTCACTATCAAGCCTATATAAATTATAAATAATTAAGTCGATATAGTTCGAATTTTCTGTTGAAGGATTTTTGCTTAAGTTGATAAGTTCTTCTGCTATTCCAGTGGTATCTGGCATAGGAAAATTTTCAAAAAATGTATGCTTCATACGAATTCCATTTTCACCTAATCCACCACCACCATAAAATTTTTTAATTGAGTAGAAGAATAGTTTTGAATTCAAAATAGTTATAAGTAGGTCAAGGTTTTCTCCAGTAATAATTCGAGCAGTATCCAGGCACAGATATTCACCACCTTCGTCTAATATAAAACTTGGCTCCTGAACCATCTCCTGAAATATGATTTTTTGTTTAGAAAAATCCTCCATATAAGCACAGTTCCTTAAATTATAAGGGGTGATTCCTTTATCTGTTCTTTTTTCAAGGTCAGCATAGTAATAGTTGAGATGTTGCTTGATGGCGGGATAATCATCTATTGCAATGGGCATTAGGTTTTTATCTTTTATTCCATTGTGTGTATTAATAAGCCATAAATCAGCGAAATTGTAGTTATATCTTTTTATGTCTCTGCCACGCAAAATAGGTCGTATAATTTCGGCACTTTTAGGGTCACTAACAATGAGTTCAGCTCTTCTCTTCCCATCGATTATAAAAGCGTCATTGAAACCTGTTTTGATGCCGTAGTTTATATCGATATCCCAATTTTTTAATGGCGTGCCTGATGTTTCTATTTTAGTCTTTATCCGTTGTTCAATGGGACTCAATATTGCCCAATTATTAGTGGTTGTAAATCTAGTCATAGCACCAAACTGACTAACGAAAACGCTCAAATTATTTAACACCTTTTCCTTGATGATGCAAGCGACAGTTACCTGTCTATTTTTATCCTTTGAAAACATTAAAATGTTGGTGTCTACAGTCGCAGTATCAAATATTTGTGCACCTCCAAAGTCGATCAACATAAGTGGATCTGTTTTTTCGACAAAAAACTTTCGTAAACTTTCTCCATAAGCCGCCCGCATCCACTTATTAGACGTAATGAATACCAAAAATCCTTTATCCTGTAAAATTCGGTGGCCTAATTCGTAAAATAAACTATAAATGTCACCTGTTCGAGCAAAGGTTTCGTATCCCATTTTTTCCAAAGCTACTCCATCTGCTCCCATTTTTTGCAATTGGATGTATGGAGGATTTCCAACAATAGCATCAAAGCCAATAAAGTTTCCTTCATCATCCAATGTTTCTGGAAACTCAAAACGCCATTCAAAAGCGCTTTTGTACATCACATTGTTAAGAATCTCACCTTTCTCTTTCAATGTTTTATCTGCTTTGGCTTTTAATTTTTTGAGATTGTCTTTTTCAGATTTTTTTGGTTTTTCATTGAACAATAGGAGGTTTTGTAACCGCTGCTCTTCTTTTTGATAATCCCCTACTGTTTTGGATATTCTATCCTTAATTTTATTATCTAATGTTGATTTAAAATTATTTTTTACTGTATCGATGATTTCTTCTATTTCTCTTTTTTTAGTCTTTGAGTTAGTTGTTTTGTAGTCTTTTACCGCCTGTTTGTATTCCTCTATAGTGTAGTTAACTTCTTTGTTCTTAAAAGCTGACTTCAGACTGTCATCTAAACTAAAACGGCTAATCAAAGAGTTGCCACATTTAATATTTATATCGATATTGGGAAGAGTTTGCAGTTGCCCTTCATCTGTATAATATGCATTCTTTAATAACTCAATCCACAAGCGAAGTCTACATATGTTAACGGAATTTGAATTAATATCTACCCCAAAAAGAGAATTTTCTATTATAGTCTGTTTTTCATGGAATATTGATTTTTGAATTCTCAGGCTATTAGGGTCATTCCTTTGATAATCAAATAGATCGCCATTTGCATCTGAAATATAGAGTTCATCGTTCTCAATTTGGATATCGCAAGGCAATGCATTTCCATTCTGATCGGCCAAAATGTGTATCTCACTTTTTATGGCAATCATCTCATTTAGTGCGGATACAAGGAAATGACCGGAACCAACTGCTGGATCACAAATTTTAATCTCATTAATAATTGAATTAAACCTAAGAATATCAGCTTTCTTGAAAAATTTTCCGCAGTAATCCTTAACGTCATCAAACGTTTCAATATGGTCACTTACTTTTTCCCGAAATTTTTGAGTTACTATCTTTTGTAAAGTTTCCTTACACATGAACATGGTTATCAAACCAGGTGTGTAAAATGAACCATCTTTGTATCCGTTAATTTTTTCAAAAATTAATCCTAATACTGATGCATTTATTAGCGTTTTATTTTCATGGTGTTCTTCTATTTCTATACCGGCTTCTGTAGAAAAATCGTATGCATCCAAAAATTTGAATAGGTATTCTAATGTATTCAACTTTCCTTTAAGTCTTTTTCCCCTTGAATCTTTTAAAACCGTTGATTCGGATATCTCCATTTTCTCATCTTTTAATGCGGTTACATCAAAAGTCAGGCTTTCAATTGGGCTATGCTCGAATAAGCTACTATTTAAATATGGGATATATTTAAACTTGCCAGCATATTTAGGATGTCTTTCAGATATGGGTTTTGCTAGTGCTGAAAAAAAGAGATCGTTTAATTCGTCGAATCCGTCAATAAAATTGAAATTTAGAAATTTAAATTCAGAGGAGTTATTGTTGTAGCTTAAAAGTTGAGACTCTAAAAGCTTCAAAAACAGTATCCTATTTACCCATGTCAAACAAAGTTCAAGCCCTATCACAAAGCTTTTTTCTTCCGAATTTGGAATATGCTTAACCTTATTCAAGTAGTCACGGTCTTCTAAGGTAAATATAGTGTTTTCAAGAAGTGAGGAGTAATCTCGGTGGGAAACTTCTTTACGCTGAATAAGTTTCTTTGAACTATCTTTTACTTCTTCCAATCCTATGATATGTAATAATTCATTATAGAATTCCTTATTTAACCTGTTGCTGTCATTCCCAAAACTTTTCCCTAATAAATGAACATCCGAAAATAGTTTATAGATGATTACTATCTCCTTATCCTTAAGCTCTGAAACGCTTTTACTTCTGAAATCCAAATAGACAAATGGTAGTATGTCTTTTACTTCCTCAATATATTTATACGCTATTTCATTGTAGAAAAGCTCATTTTTAGATGTATCCTTTAATTTGTCCCTAAACTGTTCGTATTCTTTTACTAGCTTTTTATTCTTATAAAACAACTCATAAAAATCTTCCGCTTTGAAGAAGAACCATTCAAATCCATTGGTAACAACCAATTGTTTGATGTTATTATTTTTGTAGTCAACTCTTTCTCTTAAATAATAAAGTAAAAGTTCATGTAAAGCTTTTTTATTGAGACTTTTTACAGATATAAACTCTGCTTTATTGCTTGGCCTTTTTGCTTCTATCACAACTCCCACATCAGAAGTCGCATCTTTGCCCAAATAAATTGCCAAATCAATTTTCTCTTTGGTATTAATTTCGTTTTCAGCGTAAAACGTGGTTTCTAAAAAACGTTTTATGGGAGATTTTAAATGTTCTTCACTCTCATTTCGCTCGTCAATTAACTTTATAGTAGTTATACAGTCCTCCAGTTTGGTAACAAAGATTTCGACATCTTTTCGTAAAGGTTTGTACTTCTTGTAGGCAGGATTTAGTGCTTTACGAGGATCGAGTTGGTTAACTTTCATTTAGTCTATTTACTTTTCAATTCAGTAAATGTACCATATTTAAATAAAAAATCAATCGCTTAAACTTGTGTCAGTAAAGTGAAACTTGACAATGGCACCATTTGTTCATTAGGTATGATAATAGCCATTATTCGTTCTTACATCAAAGATTTTATAATTTATCAATAAATTAGCAATATTCTCGTAATACCCAGCAACAAATCGGATCATAACATGAAGAATTTAGCCCTATTTCTAACCAAGATACAGACTTTTAACCTCCATATCGTTACCAAAAGCGAACTGAAAAGCCCAATAAAACAGGATGGTAATAAGCCAGCTTATAGCCTTGCACACGAAACCCATTTTTATGATTCATTTACCTATAAAAGTGAAATCAGGGTATTAAAAGACATGGCTTTAATTGACCTGCTGTCCCTTAACGACACCAGTTTAAAAAGAGAATTTGAACAGCTCAAAAAATTAAAAGAAAGGTTTAAACTCATATGGACAAATTTCCACCAGCATTATAGTGAGCTTAGAGCTGAATATCCCAGCAACTTCATATTTTCGATCCAACTCAATTATTTGTTTATCGTTAACAACCTTCAATCAGACTACAAGGATATTTATGCAGGCGATGAGTTTGTGGAAAGTCTGCACGATACATTAAAGATTAGGGACAAGTTCTTAAGTGAGTTGGTCAGCGAAATTGATGAAATTCTAAATCCCCGTGAAACTTTTGAGGAATGGATGGCCAAACAGAAAAGCCAGCAACAAACTGAAGATGTCACGCCTGAGCAGCCCACAAAAATCCCATATAATCCAGATGCGGGTCGGCCAAAATTCAATCATCAGTATATAGATGACTTTTTGCAACTCATAAGGACTTATTTTTCAGAGGAACATTTCAACCAACTTGCCGCACTGATAGAATTGGACGAACAACCTGCAAGCCAGATGATCTTCAACGGAAACAGTAATAAACTTGCCGATGCTTTTAAGCAGCTTTATGAAGCAAACCTGATTGTGGGATGCAATAAAGCGGAACTTGAAAAATGGATCCTAAAACACTTCCTATATAGCAATGGAGATAAAGTAAACGAATACTCGGAAGGCTGGCTAAGTGCGATTATATCTTCCGATACCAAGGTCTGCAAATCGCCAATTTTGGAGGTAAGGATGAAAGACAAAGTCCCTTTTCTGGTTCCAACAGTGCGAAACAAAAAAAACAGTAGATATTAGTAGGGAAACAGTAAGGATGCGGGTTAGCGTGTTGTAACCCTACAAAACAAGCCACTAACATTGCGGTATCAAAACAAAAGATACCGCTTATGAAGTACACATTTGAAGAACTACCGCAGGCCATTAGTACACTGCACGAAAAGGTAGATTGTATTAAAGACCTGTTGCTGGAAAACAGGTCGAAAAATTTCCAACGTCCCCGAGACGATTTATTAACCATCAAAGAGGCAGCCGAATTTCTCAGCCTGTCCGTACCCACCCTTTATACCAAAGTGAGCAGGAAGGAAATCCCCGTGAACAAGCGCGGCAAAAGACTTTATTTCTCCACGGTGGAACTGTCAGAATGGGTACGATCGGGAAGGAAGAAAACCACTGAAGAAATCTATCCACAAACGAACGGTATCATACCACCAACATAACTATATATCCCTGTTGCTAAGCAGATACGTATCCATATAACAACATAGATATATATCCACATAACAATGGTTTATGTGTAACAAAAACCACTGGCACAGCAGGATAATTCGGGGCAGTCCAAAAGGTTGTGGCGCTTTCAAGGGTGCTGTGATTGGCGGTAGAAAGGCGGTTCAGGCAGTCAGTCCCCTTTTCGGGGGCTGAGCAAGCGGAAGTTGGGCAGAGCCCTACTTGCTTGCCCTTACGCTATCGCTACAGGGGTTTCAAGTAGCCTCCGGGGCTACTTTGGGGCTTTGCAAGCCTTTTAGGAACCATAAACGGTATACTTTCGGGTATACCAATTAGCTAACTAAGCAGATAAGCAGCTAACCAGCTAATTAGATATATGCTTAGCCAGCTAATCAGCAAATTAAAATATTAGAGAGGAGCGCAATTTATGAAAATGGACATCATCACAATGGAAGACCTCCGCCAGTTCAAAACAGAACTGTTGCAGGAAATGAAAGGCATTATCGGACAAAAGACAGAAAGCCAGCAAAATGGCGAATGGTTAAGAAGCGCACAGGTGCGCAAAATGCTGAACATATCAGCAGGCACTTTACAGAACCTGCGTATCAATGGGACATTGCCGTTCCGCAAAGTCGGAGGTACTATGTATTACAGCAGAGTACAAATAGAAAAAATATTGAAAGGAGAATAATATGAAGAACTATCTGAACATACAACACCATTCCCTTAGCGGATATTTTGAACGGGTGGCAATGGAGAGCCAATTTTATGCGACCCACATCAGCCTGCTGATGGCACTATTCTACTACAGCGATAGCGATGCACCCGAAAAAACCTTTCAGGTCAGCAGGCCAAAGCTGATGCGGTTCTCCCGTATCAGATCAATTGCCACCTATCACAAGAATATCAAAGACCTTGTAGAATACGGCTACATAGAATACAATCCCTCATGGCACCCACAAAGAGGTACCCAAATAAGGTTTATTCTCGAAATACCAAAACATCCTTAAACATTCGGGATATGGAGGATATCAATACAAAATCGGTGCGCTACCCTGTAGCCACCGATATCAAATTGGAAAAGATCGCCCTCAAGTTGGGCAGGACAAAAAAGACAACGGTCATACAAATGGTTGAGTATTTCTACCGGAGCAAGAAAGACCCCCTAGACCTGAATGACGAACTGCTGAAAAAGGAGCTGGTCAACGGAAACAACCGGATTATTGGCTTTTTTAAGACGCAGGAAAAAGATTTCCTGTTGCCCATCTTCAGCGATTCGGGTACGCTGATTACCATTGCAAAGCAACATACGATGTATTTAAAGGAAGTTGGCAAGTATATGGTGCAAGATCTTGAAAACATGAAAAAGCTTGCAGAGGGTATGACTGCACTTCAACGTGGTATTGCCAGAACACAGACCCATCTGGAAGACAAAGCGTTGCTGAAATTGCGATTTAGCAAGATACTTGAATATTACATCACACAAAGAGAATCGCTGGGCTGGACTACGGCCAACGTTAAAAAAGAGGAACTGCAAGCCCATGTAAGGCAATCACTGGAAAATCTATAGCTTATGTTCATCAACATCACCACATCAGAAACGGGAGACAATAAGGGCACCAGCGGTGCGCTGGTCAATTACCTTGAAAAAGAGAACCAAATGCAGATTGAAAGAGGCAAAGGTCTGGAACAGGAAAATTGGTTTAACGGCACAGGTAACGAAATCCGCAGGCAGGAAGTCAGGATGAAGATAGACGGCAACATTGCCAAACTTGGACGCATTGACAGTAAATTTTTTCTGATCAATATCAGCCCCAGCCAAAAGGAACTGGCGCACCTCTACGAAATGTACGGCAAGAATGGTACAAAAGAAAAGCTAAAGGAATTTGCGATAAAGGTAATGGATGAGTACGCAAAGAACTTTAAAAGACCAGGCATTAACAGCCATAAAGATTTGCTCTGGTACGGCAAGCACGAAAACTACCGCTATTACAAACACACAGATAAGGAAGTAAAGGACGGGACAATGAAAACAGGCGAGCGCAAAGAAGGAAGACAGGATCATATTCAGATCATCGTCAGCCGCAAGGACATTACGAACAGGATTAAGCTTAGTCCACAAAATACCTCTAAGGGGAAAAACAAAGAGCATTCTGCTAAGCTTGGGGAATTTAACCGTACAGCTTTCAAACAGTCAGGCGAAAAGCTTTTTGATACGGTTTTTGACTTTGACCGTGGGCTGAAAGATACCCTTGCCTATGCCAATACGATGAAAAATGGGACGGTCGCACAGAAAAAACAGATGAATCTATTGGAAAACACCCCTAACCTAAAGGCCGACCAGTACACCATCAACGATCTGGGCAAAAGTGTGGCGGAAGGACTTTTTGAAAGTGTCGGGGAAATGATCGGCACAGCCGGAAAACTGGGTGCTGATCTATTAAGCGTGCTTATGGAGCCTGTTTACATAGCGCCACAAACAAATACGTTCGAAACTCCAAAACGTAAGAAGAAAAAGAAAAAAGGTATGGATCAAAGTCAAGGCATACAACGATGAATCAAATATGATTTTTGTATTAACAGGTCACGAAGCTTAAAAAATAACTCCGATCATATCAGTATTTAGGCGTTTTTCGACACTTTTACTTCAGACCAGCTTTTTATAGGTGTGCGTATATAATTTGGATAAATTACACGATAATTTAGAAAAAAATAATAGATAATTAAAATCAGAACAAATCTGCGGCCTTCAATTAAAGGCTATTGGTGTCATCGAAATATACAATCATATCAAAGTTATCGGCAATTGATAGTTTTTTATTTACTGGAACACTTAGAGCGCCAATCATTCTCATCTCTTTTGGTTCGGATAGAAGCAACTTTATTTGATCATCAGCCATGGCTGTGTGAACATCTAAAATAAAGTTTTTATACTTGCATTGCTTGAAATAATACTCATATCCCTTATCAGAGTCCACATCGGAGTAATATAAAGGTTCCCAGTTTGAAACAGGTTTATTTTTAGCAATAAATTTTCTTACTCTAACATTTCCTTTGTTGATGTCAGTAGCTATTACATAATATTTCTCTTTGAAAGTTTTTTGAAGATACTCACCCATGGCAGGTTCATTATATAGCGCTGTTTTGGCAACATGTCCATTGTGAGCCCAAATGATCATCTTTTTGTCATTGGTGACTGCTTTTATAGCAAGTGCATTTTCCGCCATAAATGCATCTCTCACGCCAATTTTACTGCTTTTTCTTCCTAAAAATTTATAATAGTTATCTATTAACTGAATCAACATTTTACTGCCTAAATTCTGAGGCAGACGAGTGCAGGCATCTCTAAACCTTTTAAGGTGCTTTTTGTCTATTTTATCAAAAGGCGTACTCTTAATTTCCATAAAAATCTCCTTATCCACTTGATCCAAATCTTTATTAGATAATAATATCCTATCAATAGCTGGAGTGAATTCTCGCAATTCTAAGCCATATAAATGAACCTTATTTGCATCTATCACCTTTTTATTATAAGCCCTTAGCCATTCAAAAAGTGTTTTGTAGTTGGGGCTCATAAAAGTAGAATCAATTTTCCCGTTAATGTAGTGATCTAAATTTTCCATCCCAGCATTATCTGCCTCAAAAACAATGGTTTTATAGTTGAGATTGGAGACTAAATATCGAACTAATCTGTCTTTATATTGAAATACTTCCTTCGTTCCATGGGTGACCTCTCCAAGTGCTATTACTTCCTTATTTTCGAGAATCTTATCTAGAAAATGAATATCCTCAAAACTACTATCAGGCCGCAATGTTAAAATGGGGTTTATAACATTATTAAGGCTCTTAACAAGTGACGTTTCTTGAGCTAATAAGTTAGTGCAAGATCCAATCAAGAGAATGATAAAATAGATCTTTCGAAATACAAAGTTCAGCATGGTTAAAAATAATAATATGATTAATGCGTCTACTTTGTTTAACAGTTTTTAACATAAGCGGCCTCTAATGGTTATTTAGGCGAAACCCATCTGTTATACTTTTCATGTATTTAATGAGCACCAGAATGCTTCACTCTATGGCTATATAAGTAACCACTGATAATTAAATGCCCTTATGCACAAAAAACGATGGATCGCTATGAGGCACCAGGTTATATTTTGCTTTTAATTAAACAAAAATTAGATTACAATCTACAACTTAACAACGCAGCGTAGTAGTTGAATTACTTATTTTTTAATAACTCATTTTTTTCCCTTTCGCTAGTAAGTAGACGCTCATAAAGCTCAACTACTTTATCCAAAGGATTGAAGGTGCAGTGTTGCCGGAAATCACCTGTACTACTGTCATGAAAATTGTTAAAATAATTGAATATTGATTCCTCACTAAAATTCTTTATTCCTTCAACAGTAACACCCAAAACTGTAGCGATTTTTTCCAAGGTCAACTCTTCTACCTCTTCGCTTTGCTCGATTTTAGAAATCGTCTGCTGGCTTACGCCAAGTTCAATAGCAAGAAAATCTTGTTTTATACCGCGTATTTCCCTGATACGGCTGATCTTTCTGCCGATATGCACTTTGTTAGATTTTGTAGGCGTTTCCATAAAGCAAATATAATAAATTCCTAAGATAGTAATGAACCAATGTATTGTAGTAAGATACCAGTTTTATTGGTAGGTTACGGCATTGCCGTACCGCATTTTTGATCTAAGAAATCAAAAATGTCACGATTATGGAAACACAATTCTCGCAATCTGGTCAATTCCAGAAAGAAAAATTTTCCGGCTTTATCAAAGAGCTGGTTCAAAAATTCAAGCCCGAGCAAATCTTTATCTTTGGAAAATGCATCGATTTTAAAGTCAATGTTGGGTGTTTTATAGAAGACCAAAGTACAGAAAACTATCATTATTTTTTATTGATGGTGACAGAAAGCGTTACCAGAATTGAACACGAGGTGCAGGACTTTGCCAATAATCATTATCCTTTCGGCAAGATCACCATATTGGCTCATGGGAAAGAAACCATTGCAGATGCAATAAAGGCCAATAACAAGTTTTTCATCACCATTTATAACGATGGCCAGATTCTTTATAGTCGGGATGGTATGGTGCAGCGCACTCACATCATAAATTTTATACCCACACAGGGAGCGGTAAAAGCACAAAAACATTACAACCACCGCTTTCCATTGGCAACAGGTTTTTTAAAAAGTGCAAAAGAATGCTTAAAGAACCAACATTACAGTCTAAGTACATTCATGGCGCATCAGGTTGTAGAGCAATGCTGTATTGCCTTGATAAGGGTTCATCTGGCATACCGTTCAGATATACACAACCTATATAGACAGCTTCGATTGTGCGAAAGCTTTTCTTCGGCACCAGCAAGCCTCTTCTTATCAGGCAGGGAAGATGATAAACGGCTATTTGATATTATGGTAAAAAGTTATTCCGCTGCACGTTACAAAGATGATTTTAAGGTTGAACAAGCCCATGCGGAACAAATATTCACCCGTGTTTCCACCTTTTTAAAGCTCACTGAAATTATGTGCGGTGACAAGATAAATTCCCTTGCAACTGTGGCGGAATTCTACACACAATTAAAAAAAGAAAGAGAGGTGGTTTATGGAGGATAAAACTATTCCATCAATGAACTTCTTTCATTTGCCTTTTACGCCAAATACAAGAATACTTACAGAAAATACACTGAACCAATATTCCGAAATCAGAAAACCCAAAAGGGGTTATTTTCCTGTTAAAATCAGAAAAATATCTTTCAGTAATGAACTGCTTGTAATAGGCGTAATTCTGGACAAAGAGCCTGAAGAAATGGTTTACCTTAAGGTCACCACATCCGAACTACTGGTAAGTTGCAGCGTTGATACCCATGAAAGCTATTTGAGCCGATACGCTTATTTTGCGCTTAACCAGCTGATGTACTACCACACTGAACATGATTTTGAGGACTATTATTGGCCGGGATTCTTTGATCAGGAAACGGGGGGATCTAAATATTTGATGATCCATAAGTCGAAGGATAATTTACATGTGTCGTCAAAAGCGAGGTATAAAGGCCTATATAAACCTGGAAAACAACTCCCCGTAGTATCTGCAAATATTGTGGAGCTACGGAAAGCAGTTCATTCTATTCAGGAACAGCCACCTCGAGAAACACACACGGTGTTGGGTTTCTGTTTGGCAGATAACAACAATGAAAGGTTCCGAACAAATCATTATCCCTTTTTAATTCCTTATATAGGGATTTTGAACAAGGCTAAAACCGCGGTAAGAAGCTTTACAACATACGTGCTTAATGAAATGCAACTTGCTGAAATCGATCTTTCGGACGAACAGCAAAACCTCGTTGAGATTTGCTTCGACATGAAGAAAATAGCTTTGGTTGCTAGCCCGGAATATAAAGAAGACGCTCATAAGCTTTCTGAAAAACGGAAACAGAACCAAAATAATTTCAATAAGCTTTTTGAGCTCTGGCAAAAGGCGCTTCCTTTACTTTCAGGAAAATTGTACACACACTACAGTTATACATATGGAATGCATAATGTAAAGGGCAAGCCAAGAAGATCGTATATGACGCCATGCGCCTTTAATAATGAAACACCAGAAATCTGTTTTCTATGGAAAGACATGGGCGATTATTATAAACTGGAACTTCGATTAATGCTTGAAGGGAAAATACATCCGCTACAATATTACTTCAACACCGCTTTCTTTGCTATGCTGAGCTACAGCCCGAGAAAATATGTGCTATTGAACTCTGTTGAAGATAGCAAACTGGTCAGTTATTTTCAGCAAAGCCAATTTCAGCTCTTGGTACTAAAGAAACACTATGATGGTGATTTTAAAAATTTTGTAGATCAATTAAGGATGGGATATAGGTTTATTAATAAATGAAAAGGTTATGGAAGAAATTTTAAAGGCTTTAAATTATCAACCAGTTGATATCTCCGATGAGGATCTTGATAATCCTGTGCCATCAATTACTTATTTTTTCGTGAACCATCCGATTCACGAATCCCGTACTAAGCTTTGGGAGCTATACGAGGGATGGATTCATTTCGCTGCTGAATCGCCTGAAGGCGAGGAACTAACAGATATGTTATTCTTCTATAATCAATTGGTTGAACTGCTGAACCTATGTTATGTATTTACCAAAAAAATTGAATTAAATAAATAGCTATATTATAAATCAAAAACCATAAATAAGATTTACTTGAATAATGCCTGCAAAATGGCCGTCCCGCATTTGCGGCCTGCGGAACGGCCTCCGCTCTTGGCTGTTGCTGTTCCCGCTTTGGGCATATACGGAGAAGACTGTAACAGAAAACTACCATAAGTAGGAATACTCTGAGCACTTAGGATGCTTTTTTGGGCTCAAAGAACCTTCTATGGATGATTTAAAAAGAAAAGGTTTTATTTTATGATGCATAACTTCATTAGTATATAGATGAAATTCTTAAATACTAGACCTTTATCGGTTTACTTTGGAACCACGCCTGTCCAAAACGATTAAAAAATAAGGCATAAAAAATGGAGGCCTTTTCCCAAAAAAATGGTAGGTTTTAATCGCGAAACCAAACCTAGGCCTCCGATGATAAAAGTAAATTTATTCAGCCAAATTCTTGCAAATATTTCGAGAGAAAAATTCGATACGCTAGTAAAAAAGCACCAGAGCGATAAACACACAAAAGGTTTAAAAAGCTGGACGCATTTAGTGAGTATGCTATTTTGCCATATTGGAGGTGCATGTTCGGTTCGGGACATCAGTAACGGATTGAGCAGTACCACTGGAAATCTGAGTCATTTGGGTGTTTCCCGTGTACCCTGCAAGTCCAGTTTAAGTTACATGAACACACACCGCAGTTATAAATTGTTTAAGGACTTTTATTTCCAGCTTCTAGATGAGCTGGTCAGCAAACACAGTTTTGCCAGAAAAGGGCTTCTGCAGCTCAAACGGAAGATCTATTTGCTGGATGCGAGTGTAATCCCCTTATGTCTGGAAATGTTTGACTGGGCTGTTTATCGTAAATCCAAGGGCGCGGTAAAACTGCATGCAGTGCTGGATTATGATGGTTGTCTGCCCGTATTTGCTCAGGTTACTGAAGGCGGAATTCATGAGATTAATATAGCCCATACGATTAATTTTCCTAAAGGAAGTGTAATCGTGGCAGACCGGGGATATGTAGACTTTAAATGGTTGAAGGTTTTGGACAGCAGAAGCTGTTTCTTTGTAACCAGGGCAAAGTCTAACATGGCTTTTCATGTGCATCAGTGCTTTGATGTAAAGGGGCTTAAATCAGATGGCGTACTTGAAGAACAGCACGTTAGCTTAACTGGGCACAAAGCAAAAAAGCATTATCCAGGTAAATTGCGACTCATCCGTTATTTGGACAGCATAACAGGAAAGGAATATGTATTTATGACGAATAACTTTACCTGGAAGGCTAAAACAGTAGCCGATATATACAAAGAACGCTGGCATATTGAAGTCTTTTTCAAACAGATCAAGCAGCACATGAAAATCAAGTCATTTGTGGGCACGACTGAAAACGCGGTGCAAATTCAAATATGGACTGCGATGACCGCAATTCTACTGATGAAATTCTTAAAAGAAAAGGCAAAATATAGTTGGCATCTGTCTAATCTTGTAACTTTTATCAGACTAAATCTATTTGTGAAAATCGATCTCCAAAAATGGCTGGATCAACCGTTTTATACAGGAAAACAGCTTGATGAAAACATCCAACTTAGCTTCTTTGATGGATAAGGGGAAGGGTTATTTTCTAGTATTCTTAAAAAACGTCACTAAAATCGACACTACGCAACTTTTCATCGGTCATCAAAATTATATTGGACAGCTATGCTTTGGAACATAAATTTGGAAGTAACCAATTTAAAGGTTTTCGTTGATATACGACTTATTATAGATCGAATCGCATCATGATCTAGATTGTTAGTTCATTGGTTGTTTGTTAGCTGAGCCATTAATGCTGCTGCAATTGATCCTGTCGCCACAAGTTTTAATCTTGAACCCAATGATGGTGATAACCAAAACATATCTATAGAGAAGTTGTTATTAGGATGAAGGTTCGCGATACTGCCGCTGTTCTAGATGAAGAATAAGTTAATTGCATTGTTGCAAATACAAATATTAAGCGTAACTTTGTCTCGCTCATACTTCCAGAATCGGAGAACAGAGTTTCGAAGCTCGATACATCAAGACATGTACCGAGCTTTGCGGTTTAATATACTTTTTCTAATTTCTGCTTAATCTTCTTCTCAATAGATTTCGGCCCCCACTTCTCATTCAGGTAATAGGCAGTTAGTAGGTAATAATCCAATTCCGAATCCTGAAGCTGAAGAACGATTACATACCTTTGGGACGCATTGTAAACGTAGGTATTGATCATGTCCTTCCGTAGATCCGGATCACGTTCACGAACACTAAAAATCTCTACTTCTTGGTGAGCACCGCGATCTATGTGAAATCTTAGCCAGTGTAATCGAACACTACGATGCTGATCATATATCGACCGCTTAAACTTAACACCATCTTCTTCCACTTCAATCCGGTGTGTTGTTAAATGCCCATAAACGGTATCCATCGAAGCCTGTCCTTCCACCTTCAACGGTCTGATGACCTTTCCCTCGAATAAAAAATTATTGTTATCTTGAATATCACGGTTGAATATCCTTCTTAAAGATGTTTGAACCTGACTATTACTCATCCCTATGAAATCCAGCAGCTCAGCATATATTTTTGCCTGATTAAACATACCTACATTATTTAAGGTCAATATGATACAGGTTAAATTTCTCAGCACTTTTAGAAGTTGATTCTCTCAGGTCGATTGCACTATGAGTCTGAATCTTCTTTACAATGTTATTCTTAGCAATCACTTTGTTTTCTCCGCGTAAATAATAATTGAGTGCACCCATAATCAGGTCTGCCATCTGCATCAAAAAGCTCTCGTGAGATTTGATAAACTGAATACGTCGAATGTTACCATGTATATTTAATGCCTCATTCAAAGTGTGAAGCTTAGACTGGCTTCTGGTATCTTTAATGTCTAAGTAAATATTATAAAAAAATTCTGGGTTGAGCTTATGACAGATTAATTCATGATACATTTTAAAATAAAAGTCGTTGTAGGTAAAGTCAGGCTTTGCCTGGTCAATCTGTTCTTTTTTCAAAATTATTGATCTAAAACTGAGATCTGTGGCAAAAAAGTAATCGAGTAAATCCATATAAAAATGGTTCATCTTTTTTGATACGCCAACCCATTTTACCTCTCCAGCAAATTTATATTTTTCCCTTAACTGCTTAAAATAGGCTTTGTGAATTTTGACTTGTGGGTAAGCACAGCTTACATAAGATATGAGCATATAAGGCTTCCCATCAGTCAACACATGGGTACTTTCATCACAATAAATGTTAAAGGTTTTACTCATTTAATATCCGGGTTAATAGAATTTTACTCCAAAGATTCACAATATTCGCGAATAAGCAAAACAACTTTCCTTTGATAGATCTGTTGATATCATTATATCGAAGGATTTACCCATTACACTACAATAGCTGCATTTTTCAATAACCTGGGATACAGCGTCTCTTTATCCAGCTTCGTTTTCCTTAATTTCAGAAATCTGCAATTCAATAGAACATCTAGTATTTAAGTATCCTCGTATTTGTGGAATTCGAAAGCAGTTTATGTCTTCAACAGGGGATAGTTTGAAGATGTTGTACAAGTTTATCATTTTTGAGATGCACGCTGGAAACTTATGCTCATCTTCAAGGGGATGTGTATCTTTGTTCATGCCACTCTCTGAAATTTTCAATACAAGAGAACTTGCCTATATCATATTGGGCATCGCTTTTCTAATTTTTACTTGCTTCAACAGTGGCATGCGTAAAGATCTTAAGCCCGTCCTTAGTGCATTAGTTATAAGACACTTTTTAATCATTTATGCAATAACAGTAATATATACCGGAGTATGTGTTACACTGCTCTCTAAGGTTGAGATGTGGGATTTTAGCATGTTGAAAGATACAGCTATCTGGATGATTTTTGCTGCATTGCCCGCAATGTACAAGGCTGGAAGAATACCTGATATAAAACAATATTTTAAGACTATACTAGTCGAGCTAGCCCAGATTACGTTCTTTTTGGAATTCGTCGTGGGGCTGCATACTTATGATCTATGGAAGGAATTGTTATTAGCTGTACTCGTCTTGTTCCTAAAAGGTCTGATCTTCTATAGCCAAAAGCCGGAACAGATGCAGGTTCATAAGATCTTCAAAAAAGTCGATACAGCAATCTCTTTAGGAATGATTCTATTGGTTTGCATATATCTATATAAGCACTTCTTGGAGTACTGGACACTCGCTTATTTGGAACAATTCGTCTTACCAGTGGAATTAACTCTGATGCTGACTCCATTTTTATATCTGCTAATAGTTTACATGAGGTTTGAAGAAACCTTCACCACAATCGATAGCCGAATCAAGCCCCACAAACTCTTAATTTTTACAAAGTGGATGCTTATGCTTCATTTCCTTAATAACCTTGCAGGCATAAAAAGGTGGGAGCAGCAGTTTTTTATGCGTCGGCCAGTAACTAAGCAGGATGTTCTAAATTCAATAAAGGATGTTAAAGAACTTCAAGCAGCTGAGGCGAATCCACCAGAGGTGCTCTTAACTAATGGCTGGTCACCGTATCTTTCAAGGGACTTTATGAAGGTGCATTTGCTTAGCGCAGGTCAATACTTAAATCATTACGACGATTCCTGGGGTGCCATATCATCAACCTTACATCTTTCAGATGATTATTTGGCCAATGACATTATATACGAGGTAACTGGAACAAAGACAGTTGTTACGCAAATTGAACTGATTTTAAAAGTTTTTGACCGAAGTAAAAAAGGAAATGCTCATGAGGTATTTGCTAAATATCTTAAATACTTGTTTGAAGAAGTTTTTCCCGGGAAAACTGTGCCTGTCGAGTTAATTAATAGAATTCTCAAGGGAAAGGCTTATCAAATGTCATACAATACTTATCTATTAGTATGTGATTTAGACCTATATGACAATCACTTAAATTCTTATAACCTTAAGTTTGCGATCCGGCACCCAAACCATGTTGCTTAGTGCTATTTCTCTTTTTAAATTTTGGACTTTTGATTTTCTGATGCTGTTTGAATCTATCCCTTTGATATAAAAGGAAGAAGTATTACAAAATGAATTATCTAATTGCCTCTGGATTGACAATTGAGGAACAACTCTCGAACTTTTTCGATAATTTATAAGTTCTTGATAATAATATGCATAAAATATACTTGGTAATGTACCAACTGATATATTTGAATTACAAGAATTTGGTTCAAAGAATACTCGCTAATAATGTTGAAAAAAAATGAGGTTCACCAGTAATACTTTGAACACAGTTAAAGCGCATTTAATCGCAAAAAGGGCTTAAAAAAAACGGGGTCAAATTATTCGATACCGATTAGTACAGCTCGTCGGGTTTGAACCCAATTCGTGTCCTTTTCGGCGCTGGCCGTTCCTGTTTCTCCAGCAGTTCGTCTAGGTAGCGGAAAACAATCTCCATGTTTTTGTCTTGGTTATCCAGTTTTCCTTTAATCTTTTCAATTTCCAGCCTGATCTCTGTATTGTCGGATAGCACATGGCGCATTTTGGTAAAAATGCGGATGATCTGGATGTTTACCTCAATAGCCCTTGTACTGTTTAGCACGCTGGAAAGCATTGCCACGCCCTGTTCGGTTTATGTAAGCTAAAAGATTATGTAAAGTACTGCCTGGATACAGCGATAAGTTATTGATTTTTAGCTTAGTTTACCAGGAATACTTTACATAATTCTTGTATTATTTCACTTAAGCCCTTTTAACCATTCCAGTAGTTCTGCATTTTTCAACCATGCAGCATCTTCAGCTGATTTCTGGTTAACATCCACGTATGACCTTTCTAGTGCTTCACGCTTCATTCTTGAGTCAGCCCGGGCGTATATTTCCGTGGTTGATACAGAGGTATGGCCCAAAAAGTCTCGTATGTAAACGATATTTACCCCGGCCTGAAGCAGATGCATCGCTTTTGAATGGCGTATTATATGCGGCGTAACTGTTTTAGGGAATAAGGATGGATCTATGGCCACGGCTTTTTTAACATACTTTTTTAGTATCAGGGTTATGCCCATACGTGTCAGTTTTTCATGGCGTCCGTTGCTGAATAATGGGTACATAGCTGCATAAGGTTCCAATAACCTATTATGGGTCATATAGTTTTTAAGCAGTGAGACCTGATTTTCCATAAGTGGCACAATACGTCCTTTGCTTCCTTTACCAAAAAGCTTGATCGTATAGGGTTTATTAAAGCCAATTGAAGATGGCACCAGATCAATCATTTCCTGTACCCGTGCAGCACTGTCGTACATTAGCGACAACAAAGCCAAGTCTCTTTGTCCTTTTGCTGACTGTTGATCAGGCTGTGTCAGTAATAGCTTAATGCCTTCGATACAGATGTAACTTATGGTAGGCTTTCCGGTTTTTTTGAATGGAATCGACAATATCCGCTGCCATTCATACATTTGCACAGGATGCCGGTACTGCAGATAACGAAAGAAGGAGTGCAGGGCTGCCATACGGGCATTGCGCGTAGATACACTGCATCTCCGTTCACTTTCCAACCAGTCCAGGAATGTGATAACACATTGCTGATTGATTGACTGAAGGGTAAGTTTACCAGCATCTATGCTATACTTGGTGTTTATGAAACCAAGGAACAGGATAAAAGTATCTTTATAAGCAGCTATTGTATTAGGGCTCACCCCTTTTTCTCCAGGCAGATAAAGCCCAAGAAAGTCGGTAAGGCTTTTCGAGAAGTCGGTTGGTTTCATAATCTATCCTCCTCATTTATTTCAGGAAAAACATCTGCACTGATATCATTCTCTTTTTTTAAGAGATCGGGGTACATTTCTGCGGTTAGCCTAACATATTTATCCGTTGATTCCAGGGTGCGGTGGCCCAAATAGGTAGACAGAATTGGCAATGCATGATAGAGGTCTGCTCCTGAAGCTGCCATTGCGGCTAAGGCATGACAGGCAAAGGTATGCCTCAGGTCATGCACACGTGGCCCTAGCCCTCTGCCCCGGTGAGGTATTCCTATTTTCCATAGGGCATCCCGAAAAAACGTATATACTGTATGCTGGCCACAAGGACTACCGTCATCCTTTGTAAAGAAGAGTCCTGAGCTTATCTGGCTGCCTTTTCTTGTCTTTCTATATCGATCGCAAACTTCGGCCAGTGAGCCAGAGACGGGAACTATACGTTCCATTCCATTTTTACTTTCCCTGATTATAACATGTTTCTCAGCTGTATTTACGTCCTTATCGGCCAGAGCAAGTGCTTCACCAAGACGCACCCCGGTTCCGTAAAGTAAGCGGAATAATGCCGGGATCATTTCATGAGCTCCCGTACCGGTTATTTTAGTAGGGATGTATCCATCACTAGCCGCAATGATCTGTAGAATCTGTTCTTTTGTAAAGATGTACGGAGTAAAGTATTTGCTTCGCACCGGAATTTCAGGAATATAACAAGTGATATCTCTGTCGCATAAGAACCTGGCAAAGACAGCTATTATCGAGATTCTGACATGTCTGGTTCCTGAAGATTCATTAGGAGGTTTTTCGCACCAGGCATCTGACAACTCTTTTGTAATGCCTGGCGTTTTTTCATTACGTATAGTAGTTAGCTTATCGAACTGTCCGAATATATATTCTACATCCCTTAGCTTAAAGCCCAGGTTACGTTTGAACTCCAGATACTGTTCAATATAAGGCGTATAGATACCCTGCATTTTCATAGCGTATCCTCCTTTCCTTCCACTGTACAGTTGCCAACAACCGGTGGAACTTCAAGTGCGCACTTTTTTAAGGAAGTGATATCTACTCGAAGGTAATTCATGGTACTTTCCGTGCGTTTATGCCCGAGTATTCCAGAGATAACGGGCAGGGAGGTCTCATTTTTCAGCAGACTGGTTGCCAGGCTATGCCGCAGTGAATGAGGACCATGCTGCCGCTCATCATAGTTAATACCTGAGCGGTTCATGTACTTCTTTATCATTCCATTTAAAGCTCCAGAATCTAGGCTATCAAAAGGCGCCAGTAAACGCAGAAATATAAATGGAAGGTCAGATTTCGGCCGGCCGGATTTAAGGTAGTCAACAATGGCATTCCCAACTTCGGCAAACAAAGGCAGTTCAAGTAACTGTTTCGTCTTGGTCTGGTTAATAGATATCAGTTGTCTTTCCCAAAGTATGTTGTCAAACTTCAGGTTAACAACATCCGAACTTCTCAGTCCTAACCTTGAAACGAGCAGCAGCATTGCATAATCGCGTTTGCCGCAGGGGTTTGCACGATCTATACTTGCTACAATCTGATTGACCTCTTCGGCAGAATAAAAAGAAGGCAGTTTAGGTTGATACACGAACTTATCTTTTGCAATTCTGGAGAGATCGGCTGTCAATATTTGCTGGTCATACAGATAGCTTACAAATTGGCTCATTTTCAAAAGAATTAGGTGCCTGGTTGTCGGCGAATATTCACCCAAACTGTTCATGAAGTCTAGAATAAGGCCCTTGTTGAACAAAGCGAATGATATAATTCCCCGAGTGTTAAGGAATGCCAGAAAAACGGATAAGTAGGAATAATAAGTCTGGACCGTATCCTTTGCTAAGGAAAACAGTTTTTTCCTGTAAAGAATATAGGTAGTCATAACCGTTCCGATAGGACCTTCAAGAGATATTGGATATGTCCTGCTCTTGCTTTTCCTGATTTCTCCTGTTTCGGCAAAGTCTGATAAAGCATTTATTCCGCGAATCAGATCTCTTTTACCTCTTGGAAGTTTACTTTGATCCTCATACCCCACATGTTCGGATATGAACTGCAAGCCCACTGTAGCAGTATAAACTTGTATGCCGTTTGTTGACATATAAATGCCAACCTGACGCCATACTTCACAATACTTCTTAACGGAAGTGGGACTGTAAGATAGAGCGATGAATTTGACCATTGCAGCTGCGACAAGCTGATCGTAATTTCTAAATCGTTTAACCATGATAATTCTCCATATTAGTTAACGGGGCGACATTACCCACTAGCATTAAAACGGAGAATATTATGTAAACTCGTTATGTAAAAAACACCAGCATAAATGGCCAATAAGGCCACTTCTTGAAAAGAGTTTACATAATCTTTTAGCTTACATAAACTGAATTATGTAAAGCTTTACATAATTCAGTAAAGGCCATGATGTTATATTTCGAGTGCGCCCCGTGTCTTAAGGTGCCAAATTGGCTCCTTAAGATTTTCTGTTCCTCTGTGTTTAGCTCAAACATGAAATCTTCGGGAAAACGTTCTGAGTTTCTTTTTACCTGCCGCTTTAGCTGTTTGGTTTCCGCTCCGTATAGTTCAGCCAGATCGGAATCCAGCATCACTTTATGCCCTCTTATAATATAAATCTGGTTCATAACCAGTTCATCAGAAATTTTGATCTTTGTTTCCATTCTATTAGCGTGTATTTAAAAGCGGTCGGCAGATGAGCTGCCGACCGCAAGTAGTTAAATTGAGGCGAAAATTTGTCTTAACGGTGCCATGTCACTGCTTACCTTTTCATCCAGCATTTTTGCATAAAGTTGGGTGGTGCGTATATTGGTATGTCCCATCATTTTTGATACGCTTTCAATAGGTACACCATTCAAAAGGGTAACTGTAGTGGCAAAAGTGCGCTTGGCGATCCGGTTGCCGAGTGTCTTGACGATGCCCGACAGAGCGGCAATCTCGACCAAATATTCGTTCATTTTTTGATTGCTGGAAATCGGCAGCGCCCTGTTCTGATTGACGCAGAAAGGGTGATCTTTATACCTTTCCAGAATATCAGAGGCTATTGGGATAAGCGGTACGGCTACAGGCGTACCAGTTTTTTTACGATAGCTGAACAGCCACTTTTCCCCGTCAATACCTATACGTATGTCGGTTTGTTTGAGTTTTTGCACATCGGCATAGGATAGCCCTGTATAACAGCTAAACAGGAAGAAGTCCCGAACCTGTGAAAGTCTTGCGGTACTGTATTTTTTGCCCGCAATGTTTTGCAGTTCATCCGCAGTAAGGTACTCCCTTTGTACAAGTTTTGATTTCAGCTTATAACCAAAGAAGGGGTCAGTGATGATCCATTTGTTTCTAAGACATATACGGACAATCTTTCCCAGATTTTTAAGGTGCTTACTGGCGGTATTGGTATCATTATCCTTTGAGGTATGCAGATAGAAATCAAAACCGTCAATAAACTCATGGTCTATATGGCGGATGTTGAGGTCACTTGTTTGATATTTGAATAAAATATATTCTTTAACGTGCTTTTCAAGCACCTTAAACCGTCTCAAAGTGCCTTCCGCATAATCGTCCTTTTCTACAAGTGTGGCCATGTTTGTATTGTGGATTTTAATGGCCCCCATAATGGTGTGTGTTTTTTCTGCCTTGCCCAGATACTTGCATTTAACGCCTTCAGCGGATATCTCTGCGTCTTCTACGCATAAAGCAGTATGGGCAGCGGTGACACCTGCTTTCATTTTGTCGAGATAGGAATTTAAAGTTTTGGCATCTTCTTTTGTGCCGATCATGTGACCCGCTTTGGTGTTCCACAATTCCGGTTCACATTTTCTGCTGGCGGACATTTCCACAGGTTTTCCGTCAATGGTAATCCTTAGATAAACAGGAACAGCACCTTTAACATAGTTTTTTGGTTTCTTCAGGTAGAAGAGCAGACTGAAATTAGTTTTCATAATCGACTGATTTAAAGTTAACAAAGTTAGCCTTGCAGTCTAATCGCATCAAGTCGTTCAATGATTGAACTTTCTGTAAGTCAATAACTTACATCGTTTTTAGTGAGTATGCCACTCCGTAAAACTACTCACCGAATCACTCACTTTTTTTATGCGATTTATTGCATATTTTGGTGTTTCCGGTAAAACAAAAAAGCTTGCAATCATTTGATTTGCAAGCTTTTACGTAGTTTTGATACTATCTTCTGTGATCCCGCTGGGATAATGACTTATTAATCCAATTGGTACTAAATGAGCAAGTTATGAAAATTATATACTCTTCATTTCAATCTGGGCACCAAATTGGGCACCAGTTATTTTGATGTTATTTGACTAGTTTTGAAAGAACAATTTGTTAAATATAGTTATTTCAAAACTTGATGTCAAAAAAATTAAGCAATTATAACTGATATTTTTACTAAACTTAAATACACTAGAAAAATACCTTGTCTGATATTATGGGTTAGAAATTATCATCGTATTTTGAATATTTAGTGTATGATAATACATATCCACGACTAAGCGAGAATACCTTTACCAAAGTTTAAGACCAGCCACTTTTGCTTTAATATGCAACACCACAACAAGCCGACATTTATATTTAAAAATATACTATTTTAGCATAGACATCTATGCGTGCTGGTTATTAAATCAGATTCGCTTCTAATTTGCAACTAATGAAAATTAAAGAAAAATTTCCATTGCTCTTTGAATCAACTCAGCATCAGAATAGCCCCATATGGGGTGAAACATTTAATTACAGCGAGAATGCAGCTGATCTCTGTTGCGCTCTTTTTGATTTTGAAATTTCCGATAATCAAACTTCAATTGACCTAGCACAAAAAAAGGCATTACTGATTCTAACAGAAGTAAGTTCATTAAAGGGGCAAACTCAAGCTGAACAAGAAATTCTGTTTTTTGACTACCTTAAATTCTATGTTTGTACAGGCATGCTGAGGTTTTTGACAGGAAAAAAAATACTTCCCTATTGTTTTAATTGGCTATGCCACTCTGCATCTGAAGAGATTGCAGCCGAGGGCAAATGTAATTTTTGCCTTGATTTTATAAGCATATTTTTAACTACAGACCAAAAGTATATCAAAAAGAGATTTTTGGATTTATTGCCTACTTGGGTACGATGTCTTTTTTACTATTCTAATCATACTGGAGGACACAAAGAAATGGCCAAATGGTTTATGGAAGAATACCTTGAGCATTATCTTAAACTATGTGCATATCATAAAGATCCTGAAAAACTATATTCATTGCTATTTATTGCACCATGGCTTTACAAATTTCACTTTAACCAAGTGCTGGAAAAGGTATCCGATATTCTAAGCGAAAATGTAACGACATGTTCAGATAGAAAGATAAAAAGAGCTATTTTTCTTCATTTTGCAATCGCTGATAAACCTATGGGTGGAAGAACGCGAAATGAATGGTACCAGGCTTTAATACCTGCCTTTGGGGATGAGCTGACCGCTATCGAAAATCTCCAGTTGGTATCATCGAGATATAGCCGGGACCTGGAGCTACTCTCAGCCCATCTACCCGAATTAACTAAGGTTGTTAAAAAAGTTGCTAAAGAACGCAAAGAACAAGGAGACCTCGGTGAATACCATACATCAAGGATATTTAGCGTTCTAGAAAGAACGCTCGTTAATCTCATAAAATCAGGACAGACAAAGCAGGCAACAGCATTAATTGGCGCCTACTTTGGAATCAGCGCAGAGGAGGTAATTCGTTTAAATATTCTATACATCATCAGCAACGTTGAGGATTCTGTTATTTTCTCCAGTACTGGTCATACTATTTTTGCCCAGATTTGCAATCAGGGAAGTATCAAGGAACTTGTCGCTACACAAAACGATTTCCTGCGCACCAATCACCAACTTCATGATGTGCTAGATTTCGAACTTGAGGAGCGAAGGCGCTTTGGTGAACCGGATGAACATGCAGCAACAATACACCACCAGGCGCTACGGTCACATTTTACGGTTCAAAGGATATTTGAGTTGCCGGATTTAGAAGCGCTGGGCGGCATTCACATTTTAGATAACGCTCAGTGGCCCCTGCAAGCACTGATTTGCAAAGAAACCGGCATTGCCTTACCAATCGTACATAGTTTCAGGGAGCCCTATCCTCAACGTGAAATCAAATCAGTTTATTTCTGGGAAGGTGACAACCAACTCGCCAGATATGAGGCTGATGCGATGAAACATTATTTTACATCCGTAGGTATAGAAGTTACCCATCATCGCTTCGAAGAGAACACTAAACAAGACTTTCTTCATAACTATCACTCAAGCGCTTATGATCTGATATATGTAATCTCGCACGGAGAATTCAGGCACTTTGAAGCACATAAATCATTTTTAAGTCTTGGACCAGATATTAAGATTTCAGCCGATGAACTTATATACAAGGACGACACTGGGATGCGGCGTCTACTCTTACTTGCCGGATGCGACACCGCAACCGTCAATATGGGAAATCACCCTGACGCGCTTGGAATTGGCCCTAAACTCGTCAACCCTAATCAATCCCTTTTCGGACATGAATGGCCAATTCGGGACATATCAGGCTTGATTTATGGCTCATTGATTTCTTCATTGCTTGCAAAAAACCTTCCTTACCAACACGTCTATAAAGAAGCCATGCATTTATATCTTAGCGGACATGAGGCCCTCGTAAAATATCTCGGTGATACAGGCATTCCTCAGGAATCGTTAAACAGAATCGAAAATCAAGTAATAGTACACGAGAATTTCTTCTACTGGGCATCGCTAACTTATTTTATTTAACAGATTATCGGGAAACGAGTAAGACTAAAGGCTTTGTGTTTATTTTAATGCCTCAATAATGTTCTTCTTTAAGCCATCAAATCATTAATTGAATGGATATCAGAATTACTGGTAAAGGAGTCATATTTACAGATTTGTTCATTCTCTGGTGCAATTAACTAAACGGGTTTTTATCCCACTTCTATTAACAGTATATTACGCTTAAAAAAAATCTAGTTACCTAGCATCTCAAATCCATGACTGATAAAAGCCAATTTCTTCATTATCTGACTAACACAAAGCGTTCTAATAGCAAAAACTACGAATCTTCAACGATCAAAACCTATGTAGACTCGATTGCATTAATTACCGCTGATCTGAACCACCACCTCATTTCCGAAATTGATTCCCTTTACAACATTCAGAACGTAAAGGAATTAAAACATCTATTTGATAAGTTATATAGCATTCCTCAAATCCAAAAAGAAGAAGTCATTCAAAGAAAACGAAAAACAAATGCATTTAGAAGATATATTGAGTTCAGGGAAACGATTCAGGAACTCGGTTTAATTCAAAATCAGCCTGACTTACAGGAGGTAGAACAGTCAAGGACCGAAGGCGGAAAAAAAGTAGTGATATCTCTTCGCTCAGAAAGAGATGGCCGCTTACGAAGTCAAGCCCTTATGATCCATGGCACAACCTGTTTTGGCTGTGAGTTCAATGTTAAAAAAGTTTATGGTGATCTTGGTGAAGGTTTCATTGAGATTCATCACTTACAATTGCTTAGTGGTAATTTAGCGCAAGTGATAACAGATCCCAGAACAGATCTGATCCCGCTTTGTTCCAACTGCCATAGAATGGTCCATAGAAAAAAGGGATATGTGCTTTCACTTGCTGAACTAAAAGCGGTTATTAATTTGCAGAGTAGCGACAAATTACCTGATGTGGAAAGCAAAGAACTGTTCTGAGGTTTATGTTACCATAACTAAACTGTATGGATCCAGTTTAGCACTTACAAAACTACCTGGAGAACAACTTTTAGAATAATAAAATTCTTTCTGAAGACATCTGAAAAAAATTTTCCGACAGCAGAAAAAAATCTTAGATTAGCAAAAAACAATTAACCTCCGCTCTCATGTTCAAAACAGAATTAGTTGATCCCAATGTAGGGAACTTCATTGAATCAATCCGTGATATAGGATATTCTTTTGAGGTTGCCGTTGCCGATCTCATCGACAACAGCATAACTGCAGGAGCAAGCCAAATCCAGATTTATCTCGCACCACAACCGCAGATCAGATTTGCAATGCTGGATAATGGACAGGGAATGGCAGAAACCAAGCTTAAAGAAGCCATGCGCCTTGCTGCAACAAATCCGAAAGATTTCAGGGAGAAAAATGATTTGGGCAGGTTTGGCTTGGGACTGAAAACCGCTTCTTTTTCACAGTGCCGAAAGCTGACAGTGGTATCTAAGCACAAGAACATTTTATCCAGCAGACAGTGGGATTTGGATTATATTGCCAATGCAAATAAGTGGTTGCTTAAAATACCAGATGATATTTCAGATTTACCTCTACTTGAAGAACTTCAGGGCATGGAGAATGGAACACTGGTTTGCTGGGATACTGTCGACAGAACTGAAAAATCTGAGATAACAACTATAATAGACAAGACTCGGAAGCACCTGGCTCTGGTTTTTCATCGTTTTTTAGAAGGCGTGAACCGAAAGGTTTTACGGATAGCGATCAATAATAATCCTATAGCACCCTTTGATCCCTTCAACCTCAACCATCCCGCCACCCAGCAATTGCCAATGGAGCGGGTCAAAATATTTGCAGATGATGTGACGATACAACCATTCATTTTGCCACACCATTCCAAATTATCACAGCAGGAATACGAACATTATGCCACAGAGGATGGTTATATCCGATCACAGGGTTTTTATTTGTACCGTGAGAATCGAATATTAGTTTACGGTACATGGTGGGGACTACATAAAACGCTAGATGCCCATAAACTGGTCAGGATTAAAATTGATATTCCCAATAACATGGATACTCACTGGGGAATTGACATTAAAAAATCTATCGCTAAACCCGCAGATTTAATTAAGAATAACCTCAGACGGGTTATTTCCAGAGTTACCGATATTGGTGCAAAGCCATTTACCGGCAGGGGACGCAAAATTGAGGATAAATCTGTTGTCCAATTCTGGTCGGTACTACCAATAAATGATCATTTTCGGTTTGCCGTTAACCAGGAACACCCGCTATATGCGGACTTGGAAGCCGATCTTTCTGAGCCGCTCAGGCAAAAACTCCAGCTTTATCTAAAAGGGCTTCAGGCTTATCTGCCGATTGATGCCATACAATTTAAACTTCAGAATAACCCACATCAGCTTAAACAGGAAACTGCGCTCACTGTAGCAGATGTAGAAGAGCTAACAGAAAGATTAAAGAGCGCTGGGCTTCCTCAGGCCTATATCGATGAGCTGTTAAAAACAGAGATTTACATTAATCAAAAACATTTATTAAGAGATGAAGAAAAATAGTTATCAGGCCGTTAAACAATACTTATTTCATAAGCTTAATAATTTATCCAGTCCTTTGGAGAAATTCGCCATTAGCCAAGAGATTGAAAATTTTAAAAATGTCATCGGTGCGGTAAATGCGGAAGTGATGCATAGTATCCTTTCAATTGATAGTTTCTCCGCCCTAAGTGATGAAGAATGGAGCCGCATGGAGCGGGAATTTGAGACACATTTTGATGTCGGCATGCGACATGGCGTGGTAATCAAAGGTGAAGAACAGCAGGCGAGGGATACCACCTGGTGGACCTCAATAGAAAAAAACAAAACTAACTTATTCTACTGGGACCGATATCGTAATTACCTTTCCAATTCCCTTCCGCCAGAAGTCGTTAAGACCACAGATGAAGATACGGATGTGGTAATGAATAACCTTGCTGCTCCAGCTATCGGTCGTTTCAGTCTTTATGGGATGGTCGTGGGACACGTTCAGTCCGGAAAAACATTAAATTATTCCTCGCTCATCTGCAAGGCGGCCGATGCTGGTTATAAGTTTATCGTGGTAATCGCTGGAGGGATTAACAACTTAAGAGATCAGACGCAGGAACGGATGAACGAATCGTTCGTCGGCTACACCGGCGGCGATCAGGTCGGTGCAGGAATTGGAATGGGGGGAAAACATTTAATACCCTTAAGTCTAACGACTGTAAACCGCGATTTCAATAAACAGGATGCCGACCGCCTGGCGCAGGGAATTAATTTTGAAACAGTGAACGTTCCGGTATTACTTGTGATTAAGAAAAATACCAGCACCCTGAAAAATGTAATTGAATGGCTGGAGAAACAATACAAAGGCAATGACATTGAGCATGCGATGCTGGTTATAGATGACGAATCTGACTATGCCTCAATTAATACCAAGGCTGAGGACGATCCAACCATCATCAACAAAAGGTTGCGCCAACTGCTTAGCCTGTTCAAGCGTTCGGCATACGTTGCCTATACCGCGACCCCTTACGCCAACATTTTTATTGATCATAAAGCCAACAATGATGAAGTTGGCAAAGACCTGTTTCCAAAGGATTTCATCTATGCCTTGGATGCGCCGACAAACTACTTTGGGGCACGAAAAATATTCATTGATACCAATCAACGCCATCTAATCCCAATTAACGATCACGAAACCTATATTCAATACACCCATAACAAGGAGTTTTCACTGGAAACACTTCCCGAGAACCTTTTGGATGCCATCAGACTATTTGTTATAAATATCGCCATCAGACGGTTAAGAGGGCAAGGGGATAAGCACAATAGTATGCTTATCCATGCCACACGCTTTACTGATGTTCACAGAAATCTCGCAAGATTGGCTGAAGACTATCTTACCCTAATTAGAAAAGCCATCTCAGCTTATGCATCACTTCCAAATCCGGAAGACCAGAGCCAACTGATTGCAGAGATTGCCGGAACCTTCGACCAGCATTATTCAGATGTGGAGATGACCTGGAATCAGGCACTGACCGAAATGCCGTTATTTATTGAATCTCTGGTGGTCAGGGATGTGCATGCCAAAAGCAAAGTGCCGCTCGAGTACCGAAAAAATGAAGTCACCAATGCCATCGTTGTAGGTGGGGCAAGTCTGGCAAGAGGATTTACAGTAGAGGGGCTTAGCGTTTCCTACTTTCTTCGTAACACCGTATTTTACGATACCCTAATGCAGATGGGAAGATGGTTTGGCTACAGGCCTGGTTATGAAGACCTTTGCAGGATTTTTATGCCTCAGGACCGTATTGATGATTTTGCCGAAATCATCCGGGCGACCGAGGATCTTGTCGCCGACTTTAAGCTTATGGCTGAATACAAAAAAACACCAGATGATTTTGGACTTTACATAACCGAAAATCCGGACAGCGCTTTACAGGTCACCGCCAGAAATAAGCAAAAGAACATGACCTTTTATCACCACGATATGCGTTTAGAGGGTTCTTTAAAAGAGACCAGCTATTTGCGAAAGGAAGAAAATATCATCGAAGAGAACATCGCCGCGATTACCGACTTGATAAGCGAACTCCCATCTGTAGAAGCCCAAGAAGGTAAAAGTATATTATGGAAAAACATTGATCGATCTCTGGTTAAAAAGTTTGTGAATAAATTTAAAACTTACGACAGGGATAAATTAGGCCTTACCTCCAGAATGCCAATAGGTTTCATCAAGGAATACATCGACCAGCGAGACACGCTCTGGGATATTGCTATATACAGCGGTGAGGGGAAACCATTCGACTTCGGACCATACACCATAAACCGGCAAAAACGTACAATAAGTGACAAGAACGGTGCATATGAGGTACAGAACAGGCAGGTGTCATCCGGCACTTCAGAAGCGATTGCTATTGAAGATCCCACCCTGAAAAAGACATTGAATAATAAGCGAAAAGAATCCAGGGCCGCGAGGTCAAAACCTTTATTAATGCTTCATATCCTCGAAGTAGAAGACCGGGATAAAGCACCCTTACCATTCGATCAAATTGCAGCATTTGGAATCAGTTTCAATGGAGATGCGGTTTCAGAAGCAAAACCAGTACGGATGATGATCAATACTGTGTATTATGATCAGTTACTTGAAAATCTAAAACAGGAAGAAGAATAATGGATTCTGCCAGAGCAAACCCCTGGAAGGATATGATTGCCCAGACCAAAAGACGGGTAGATATCCAGACCTATCATGATTTTTTTTGGATTTGTGACGACGACGGCCATTTTGGTATGATGATACAATTTGGCTGTCCGCTTATCCCAGAAGCATTCATTGACCAGATGCGCGGAATATCGATTGTAATTCAGCCTGCGGAAAATGCCATGCTTTACCTTATACTTCATGATAAGCGGGACTGGGAGATTTTTCTAGCATTATGCTGGGATCTCTTAGACCATGTCGCTTTAGTTGAAGAAGAGAAAAAAGTTATCGAGATTCTCGGAAAGCGCATCAAAAGATGGCAACGGTTTCTAAGCCAGGAAAATCAGCTTATCATGCCTGAGCGTATTCAAACGGGACTTTTCGCCGAATTGTCCTGTTTGCTGGAACTAATTTCTGCGATTGGGATTCGAAACGCAATCACGGGATGGGTAGGTCCGGATGCAGATCAGAAAGACTTTTCACTGAAAAACTGTTTTCTCGAGGTCAAATCCTATATCTCAAGCAAAGGTGCACGCGTCAGAATATCATCTATCGGGCAGCTTTCTGATGAAATAAAACCGGTTTACCTGTTATGCTACGGGCTCACTAGATTAGCTTCAGGTACACAAATCACTGACTTGATAAAAGCAATATATCAACATATCTCTCCTGTGGACGTACAGATATCTTCGATCTTTGAGCAAAGACTGTCTGATTACGGATTTGCCGAAGGAATTACCCAGGGACCCTTCTTTAGCTACAATATCGATTCAAAAAAAGTTTATGCTGTCGAAGAAGGATTTCCCAGAATAAAGGAATCAGCTATATCTGAAGGTATTTCAGCTGTGAAGTATACCTTGGAACTTTCAAAGTGTGAAGGTTTTGAGAAAATGTTACAACTTTAACTTAATACATACGTGGCCAATTTAGAAGAATTTCATGAAGACTTCCTGCAATCTGTTCTTACAGATGCAGATAGCAGGGGGTTATTGCAAGCTCAATCTTTTTTTGAAGTCATTTGCGAGGATCTCGTAAGCGTTGGTGATCTCACTGGCAATTACACAGCTGCTGAATACATTAAAAAAGGGATTGAGGTTTACGGATTCGATTACGATGAGGACAGAAAAATCCTAACCATTCTGAATCACCAATTTTTTCAGGACAACAGCATCCAAACCTTTTCCAAAACGCAGATGGAGGCGAAGTTCACAAGGCTGAAAAATTTTCTGAATAAATCGATAGGAGGCTTGTATCGGGACATGGAAGAAACCTCCCAGGCACATGACATGGCCTTCAACATCTATAAATATTTCCAGAAAAACAACTTGCTGCGTGTACGTCTGATGTTATTTACCGACGGAAAAGCTACCCGTAGTCAATTAGATCTCCCTTCTGAAAGCATAGAAAATGTTCCACTTGACTTTCGCGTCATCGATATCAGCTATCTGCACAATATCTATGAATCAGAAAATAAATCGCTGGTTTCAGATATTGAAGTAGACCTGCCATGTCTAAAGGTAAATGGTGAAGAGAATAGTTACCAGTCATATCTCACCGTAATCGACGGGGAAAAACTTGTTCAGATTTATGAAGACCATGGCCAAAAGCTATTTGAACAAAATGTCAGGACATTCCTTCAGTTCAAGGGCAATGTTAATAAGGGATTAAAAATAACCATAGAACACAAACCAGAAATGTTCTTTGCCTACAATAATGGCATAACGGCCACAGCAAGTGAAATTGAACTTGGCGCAGACGGCAATCTCAAAAAAATGAAAAACTTTCAGATTGTAAATGGTGGACAGACCACCTCAGCAATCTACGCGGCAAAGCGCACTTCAGGTATTGACGTTTCCAAGGTATCTGTGCAAATGAAATTATCGGTTGTGAAAGACCTGAATACCCAGGATGATTTTGTCTCAAAGGTGGCTGAATATGCCAATACACAAAATAAAATCAACAATTCTGATTTCTTTTCAAACAGCCCTTTCCATAAGGACATGAAAGAATACTCTAACCGCTTGTACGCACCGGCCATTGGCGGCGGACAACGCCGGACCAGATGGTTTTATGAACGGGTGCGTGGTGAATATTTAAACTCTCAGGCATATCTTAAAAATCAGGAGAAAACCAGTTTTCTGCTCGAAAATCCAAAAATCCAGGTCATAGATAAAACCTTACTGTCCAAAACGGAAATTATGTGGCTTAGAAGACCAGATGTTGTTTCCAAAGGTGCACAGGAAAGTTTTAAACGATTTGCAGAAGACATCACCGAGCTTTTGGAAAAAGACAATCTGGCAATCACCGAAAGCTACTTCAAGGATGCAGTGTGCAGGGTCATTCTTTTCCGGGCTACCGAAAAGCTGGTGTCTGCTGCCAGCTGGTATGATGGGGGATACCGAGCACAAACAGTTGCTTATTCCATCGCTTACCTTTCCGAACTGGTAATAAATTCAGGATTACAACTTAATTTTGATCTGATATGGGAAAGGCAGGCAATACCGGCTGAACTGCTCGAAATGCTGAAGCTAATCACTGAGCAGGTATACATTAAAATTACACATCCAGTAAGTGGTTATGCCAATATTTCACAATGGGCAAAAAACAAAATGTGCTGGGAAGTTGTAAAAGAGATTGACATCGATTTTCCTGAGCTTGATGAAGCCTTGTTCGTCAACCGGGAGGAAAAAAATTATAAGGCTAAAGAAAGCAGGGACAGCAAAGCATTGGAAAGAGAAATCGATAACCAGGTCTTTGTGCTCAATGTCGATAAAAATGACTGGAAGACCATTCATTCGCACTACAATGCCCACAAAGGCATAAGAACTTTAAGCAGTATGCAAATGGGAATACTTGAAAAAATGGCTGCAGGAAATATACCCTTACCATCTGAAAAACAGGCGAAAATACTCTGCCAGATTTACGCGGCAGCGAAGGACGAAGGTTTAAATCTCAGTTAACACTTGCCAATTAATGAAAATATCATTATATTTTGTATTTTCACAGTCAATTAAATTAAATAAGATAACCTCTCCTTTTTGCGGTTAATTCACTGAAAAACAACATGTTGTAAAATTGAAAACTCAAGAGAAAATAGGGATTGATATTTTTAGCGGAGCTGGGGGCCTGAGCCTTGGCGCCGAAAGCGCTGGTATAAAAATCGGTTTTGCGGTAGAAAAAGATATTTCAGCAGCGAAAACTTTTGAGCGTAACCACCCGGGCGTGAAAGTTTTATGCGAAGATATCGCCAAAATTGATCCTAAATTACATTCAGCAACCAAACCATTCATAATTTTCGGGGGGCCGCCTTGCCAGGGTTTCTCATTGTCAAATACAAAAACCAGGAGCGATGAGAATAATAACAATATGCTATTTTGGGAATTTGTGCGCTTCGTCGACGATCTGCAACCCGAATGGTTTTTATTTGAAAATGTAGAAGGGATTACCAATTACAACAAAGGTAATACTGTACTGAAGATCAAAGAATGCTTTAAGGAAATTGGTTATGAAACCAAAGAGGCCGTACTTTATGCTTCAGACTACGGTGTACCACAGCACCGAAACCGATTTTTTATGGTGGGTAACCGTTTAGGGCTAAATTTTGAATTTCCTGAAAAACATGATAAAAAGGTAAACGTAAGAGAAGCATTGGCCGATCTTCCCGCACTTGTTAACGGTGACAATTTTCCTATTGCACAATATACCCTGCCAGTAAATGATGTCAGTGAATATGCGGCCAAAATGCGTGTTGACTCTCAGGCTCCGTCACAAAATTTCGTTTCCAGAAATCAGGATTATGTTATTGAACGCTACAAGCATATTAAACAAGGGGAAAACTGGAAGGCTATTCCGCCTGAACTGATGACCAATTACGCAAATAAAGAAAATTGTCACAGTGGTATTTACAAACGACTGGATGCAGAAAAACCTTCTGTAGTAATTTCAAATTACCGTAAGAACATGCTGATACACCCGTTTCAGGATCGAGGACTATCTGTACGCGAAGCAGCTAGATTACAGAGCTTCCCGGATAAATTTGTTTTCGAAGGTCCACTCTCTCACATTCAGCAACAAATAGGGAACGCCGTTCCGCCCTTACTTGCAGAGGCTATATTTAGAAAAATACTGAGCTATTAAAAAAAGCGTAACCTTTTCGGAAGTGGTGAAAATCCAAAAAGTAGGAGTGTATATGCAATTGTGGTTACGGGGTTCAGCTTTTCTGTTATTGCAAATGAAAAAAATTGCTTCTACAAAAATCCGTTTGGCATTAAAGAACTGATATTTACTCGATGATTAGACCTTGTAAAATGTCTAGGCCTCAATATATCTGAACTTCGGCTGTACTAACTACTTGCCGAATTTTCTTTTTAGATAAATCTGATTATCTTACATATCAATTTAATGCTCAGTCATGTTAGAAAGAATTCCTATCCACTTTAATCATTCATCAGAGCTCTACAGTCAGTTTCAAGGGGATATAATTGAAATTACGGACAAAAAAATTTTATTTCCTGTAAAAATCAATTCCGCAAATTACAAATGCAATGCCATACTGTTCAAGAACTGTGAGTTTTGCAGTACACTGGACGTAGAGAATGTTGACCTGAAAGTTGGCATAAAGTTTTTAGAGTGTGAGTTTTTGGATGATGTTCTCTTTTCAAATGTGAAGGCAAAAGAGCATAATCCTAAATTTAGCCAAGATAGCAGGAACTTATATTTCAAGCAATGCACAAAATTCAAGTCGGTTTCATTTCAGGAATGTGAAATTGGTCGAGATGTTAGATTTTATAAATGTGATGGTATAACGAAATTTTCGGTTAGCACCAGCTATCTGGATTCTGTTATGATTGAAAAAAGTACCGTCGATGCAATATCCATTCATAGGTTGAATACTAGAATGACATTCAGAATTCATAGGTCTACTGTTATGGGGCAAGGCCGTTATGAAAATTGCATCGGAGACGGGTTCAGTTTTACAAATTCGCAATTTCAACGTGACCAGTCAATATGGGGATGCAACTTAAGAAGCATAGTAACCAATGATGGGACATTTGAAGAGGAGCTTCGGATTTCTGCATGTTCACTTTCACAGGGTCATACTTTCTCTGGAACTGTATTCAAACAAAGTGTTTCCATTAAGATGAGGGATGATGTTAGCAACTTGCAAGCAACTATAGAAGATGTCTATCTAGAAAACTGTGATTTTCAGGGAGGTTTTGAGATTTTGGCTGATGAACCTGCTGGGAACAGGAGCAAGATAAAAAAGATATCGTTAAAAGCTTCCTCATTGAACAAAGGTAATATTACATTTGATGGTGCTGTAATCGAACAGGTAGAGCTTAAAGGTACAAATGTTTCAGCGAATATCACTTTTAGGAATTGTCAAATCGACCGCTTTATTCTTAGTCATTTCACAAACCTAGGCAAGCTCTATTTTTCTGACCTTAATGCTTCACCGACCGCCCAATCAAATCTTTCCATTAACAAAACCAGCCTCGGTGTCGCTATATTCCTGAATGCGGATCTAGCAAGCTATAAAAAGATAGATATTATGCACAGCCATTTGACAGATATTATATTCACTGATGTCAAATGGTTTAATCCAAGTCTACTCAATAAAGTGGTTCCTACAAAAGGAGGTGGAATAGAGATGGGTGACCTCAAAGATGGTGCTGTTGACCTGAATATACTCGCTGGAAAGATTGCGAGCAGGGAAGTTTATCGGCAACTGAAATATGCAGCGACCAAGCAAGGCGACATTGTACAGTCGCTTACTTTTCAGGGACTTGAGATGCAGTTATTCAATCAAGAGCTTAGACAATATCAGCTGAATTGGAATACATTTGGAAACAAGGCAATGATGTGGCTAAACAAGTCAAATGACTACGGCAATAATTGGGTAAAGCCTATTGTTTTACTTTTAATGGTAAACTTTCTGTTTTTCTTTTGGATTACCATTTCCCAGTCAGGGAAGTTTTGCATTTGCATTGCATCATCATCAGAAGACCTAAAAGCTAATTTCGAAATATTGTGGAAAAACAACGGGGCTTATTGGTCGCTGCTAAACCCTGTGCGAAGGCTCCCAGATGTCTATCCTGGGAGCAAATTATTCAGTGGGTTGACAATCTTTTTGGACTATTTTAGTAGGGTTTTAGTGTCCTATTTTATTTTCCAGATCATCAGCGCTTTCCGAAAGTACAGTAAATAAAATTTATTTTTTTTCATGTTTTGTTGAGTCACAGGTAAGGTTTGTCGTGTCGAAGCGATTCATTACAATACTCTCACAGTCCCCAAGGCATTTTAGTGTGGTGACCATATATGAATGACTGAACTTTTTATTATTATAAAAGTAATTCAACACCTTACGGTTAATTATTTTTGACAACTACCCATCAAGTACCCAATCCTTCTTCTATTTCCTTCACAATTTTGCGATACTATATTAATACACAATGTTATGGCAACGATTGAATTTATAACCAAAGAAGATCTCGATCAATTCAAGCAAGAACTCTTTTCTGAACTAAGGCGACCCGGGCAAAGACTGCATAAAATCAGCGAACAGAAGGAATGGCTGAAAAGCTACGAAGTTCGAAAGTTATTGAGTATATCACCTGGTACTTTGCAAGGGCTTCGAGATACTGGCAAACTCAAATTTAATAAAGTTGGTGGGTTGATGTTCTACAAGTACGACGATGTGGTTGCGCTTGTAGAGGGTATGAAAACAATTTCAAAACCCTGAATTTAAAACCAACTAATTTCCGAAAAGTAAGAATCATATTTCATGGGAATTAACATAGAAAAAGAACTATAATATTTTACAGTTTTAAGTTCCAAAACCAATGTTCTATGGGCTAAATGTAAACACCCTTGTGTTTGGCAAGATGTATTTTCGCATGCGCGAAAAAATCTTGCCGCCCTTGAGGTCGGGGATTTGCTCGGAACTCGCAAATCTTGGAACTTTCTTAAAGTGATAGGTATGCCAAGGAAAAAGCTTAAAAATGAAGCCGAAATACTCAGCCATAATTTGATAGTTAGGGTAGATGTAGCCCAGTTTAATAAGCTTGAAAAACTTCGGGTAGAAAGCAATTGCCAGTCGGTCGCTGAAATTGTTCGTAGGATACTTGCTGGCAAGAAGATTAATTGCTTCTATACAGATGTGAGTATGAATGCGCCAATGGAAGAATTGGTCAGTATCAGAAAGGAATTGAAATCCATTGGCATCAATATCAACCAAATTACCAGAACATTTAATCAGGAGAAAACCTCTGAAAACAACAGGGCTTATTATGTTATGAAAGTGGCAGACCTATATAAAAAGGTAGATGAAAAGGTGGATAGACTTCTGTTGCTCATTACAAAACTTACCGAAAAATGGTTGCAAGGATAATCAGTGGCAAAAGTATAAGGGGATTGCTCAATTATAATGAAGGCAAGGTCAATAACAATGAAGCAACTTTAATCTTAGCTAGCCGTTTCGGAACTGATATTGAAAGGCTGGACTTCAATAATAAACTCAACCGCTTTGAGCACCTGACCAATCAAAATATTAAAGTTAAAACAAATGCCCTGCACATCATGCTCAATTTTGATCGAAGTGATAAGGTTAATACTGAATTGTTTCAGCGACTGTCATCTTCTTATATGGATCGTATTGGCTTTGGAGAACAACCATTTTTGGTTTATCAGCACAAAGACGTTAGCCATCCGCACATCCACATTGTGACGACCAATATACAAGCGGATGGCAAACGTATAGATGTTCATGGACTTGGAAGAACGTTGTCTGAAACGGCAAGAAAGCAATTGGAGATTGAGTATAACCTGATTAAGGCTGAGGGCAGAAATAAGAGTGAGGCAATTTCAATCGCACCAGTTTCGATTGAAACAGCCGACTATGGAAAGGTGCCAACTAAAAATGCAATCTATAGTGTTGTAGCTGAAGTGATGCGAAGTTACAAGTTTACCTCTTTTGCCGAATACAATGCTGTTTTGAAACAGTTTAATGTTGTTGCCGACCGTGGAAAAGAGGATACGGTTATGTTCGAAAATCGGGGACTTGTTTATTCTATCATTGATAAAAATGGTAACAGGGTCGGCATTCCCTTTAAGGCAAGCGAACTGTCAACCAGGCCCACGCTAAATACTGTAGAAAAAAAGTTCCAGCGAAATGTCGAAAAACGAATTCCCTATAAAGAAGGGCTTAAAAAACGTATCGAAAAAGTATTTTCAAAATATGAGGCCATAACAAAGACGACTTTGGTAGCGGAGCTTAAAAATCAAGGAATAGCTTTAATATTCAGACAGAACGATCAGGGGCTTGTTTATGGCGCAACTTTTATAGACCATAAGACGAAATCAGTTTTTAAAGGCAGTGACTTAGGCAGGGGATATGGTGCAAAGGCATTACTGGATCGTTTGGATAACATGGATCGAACTAAAACTTATCTTAAAACTAGCGAGCAAACCAAATCTTATCTCGAACCCATCACACCAACCAATTACTTAAATGACCTGATGCAAATTAGTAAAACAGACCAAGCGCCAACTATTGGGCAAAGAAAGAAGAAAAGAAAAAAATACAGGAGTTTTTCTCGTTAGGGAAAACACTGATTTATTTAATTTAAAGGAACGACCATGAATACAGGAGAGGATGCACAAGGGCTCAGGAAAATTGTTGATTTTACCAGATTTATCAGTGTTATAATTTTGGGAATTCATTTTTACGGCCAATGTTATGAGGTTTTTAATGGATGGGGCTTAACAGCGGAGATTACTGATCGAATAATTTTCAATATCTCTAAGACGGCAGTCTTTAATCACATGATGAATGCAAAATTGGCTTCATTGCTTTTTTTAGGAATATCATTAATTGGTTTAAAAGGCAAGAAGGATGAAAACATACAGCTTAAATTAATCAGTAAATATTTGTTTTCGGGATTGGTATTATATTTTACCAGTGGGTTTTTCTACTATTTACATCTGGCTCAAGACACAACTGCAATCCTGTACATAACAGTAACCGTAATTGGCTTCCTGCTCATCTTATCTGGCGGAGCTATGCTTTCGAGGTTGATAAAGGAAAAACTAGATAAGGATATCTTTAACGACGAAAACGAAACCTTTCCACAGGAAGAGCGGTTGTTAGAAAACGAGTATTCCATTAATCTTCCCGCTAAATACAGATTGAAGAACAAGACTAGGGATAGCTGGATTAATTTTATCAATCCATTTCGTGGAATGTTGGTTGCAGGAACGCCTGGTGCCGGAAAATCCTATTTTGTAATCAGGCATATCATAGATCAGCATCTTAGAAAAGGATTTTCTATGTTCATTTACGATTTCAAGTATGATGATCTGACAAAGATAGCTTATAACAAGCTATTGAAATACCGTAAAAACTTTAAAGTACAGCCCGCATTTTATATCATTAATTTTGATGACCTGAACCGAACACATCGGTGTAATCCGCTTGATCCTGATGGGATGGAGGATATTACCGATGCTACAGAAGCAAGCCGAACCATTATGTTGGGACTTAATAGGGACTGGATCAAGAAACAGGGAGATTTCTTCGTGGAAAGCCCAATCAACTTTTTAACTGGTATCATCTGGTACCTGCGTAAATATGAAAATGGGAAATACTGTACTTTGCCGCATGTAATCGAACTGATGCAGGCTGATTATGATCCGTTGTTTGCTGTATTAAAAGAGGAGGAAGAGATTAAGGTGTTGATTAATCCATTTGTTTCCGCATTTCAGAATAAGGCAAGGGAGCAGTTGGAAGGGCAGATTGCCAGTGCAAAAATTGGTTTGGCAAGATTATCTTCTCCTCAGTTATACTATGTACTTAGCGGCAATGACTTTACCCTTGATGTGAATAATCCATTGGAGCCTAAAATTATCTGTGTGGGAAACAATCCTCAAAAGATACAAACCTACGGAGCTGTGCTCTCGCTCTATATTTCAAGGATGATCAAATTGGTGAACCGAAAAGGACAACTGAAGAGCAGTTTGGTATTTGATGAGTTTCCAACGATTTACTTCAATAATATGGATAGCCTAATAGCTACTGCTAGAAGTAATAAAGTCTCAACAACATTGGCAGTTCAGGATTTTAGTCAACTTAAAAAGGATTATGGTGCTGAACAGGCGGATGTCATCAGTGGTATAGTAGGCAATATCATCAGCGGACAGGTAACTGGAAGTACGGCTAAAAAACTAGCGGATACCTTTGGTAAAATCATGCAGGATAGAACGAGTCTCAGCATTAATAGCTCAGATACTTCTATTTCTAAATCTACACAACTAGATTATGCTATACCTGCTTCTAAAATTTCGTCTCTTTCTTCGGGAGAGTTTGTGGGTATTGTTGCAGATAATCCTGACCAAAAAATAAAGCTAAAGATTTTTCATAGTGAAATTCAGAATAACCATGATGCGATTAGCAGGGAAGAGGAGACTTATCAATCCATTCCCGTAATTAAAGAAGTAAGCGAAATGGATATTCAGGAGAATTACCTAAAGATAAAGGCCGATATTGAATTGATATTTGAAATTGAGCTTAAAAAAATAGATGATCGAAAACCAAAGGTTGAAAAAAATGAGGATCAAAAAGCAATAAATAATGATGGGGCAGAAGTAGAACAATCCGGAAATGGGCGATCTGTCTCTATGTAATGATATTTGCTGAACTTTATTTAAACCCACCAAAATGTTGAAGATGGAATTAGTTTTCAGCAATTCATAAAGTTGTTAAGCACTACTTTAATCGGTATCGGAGCGCAACATTTCTGGCTATGGCTTTTAACAATCCATGCGAATCAGTGATGGTGCGTTCTAACGCATCCCATTCACCTGATGCATTGCAGCATATGGTCAGCTCTTCGCCATTTAGATTGATCTTAATTTCGGAGGTATCCTTGTCAATTTTCTTGGTCAGTATAGTATAGGTGTAATCCTCACCCTCAAATGTAATCCTCAATGGTAAACTCATCTCTACAAAGGTAATACTTGAATTTGATTGTGAAAACAATAATTATCCGCGGTGCAGTAGGACATTTAATTCAAAAATAAGATTTATGGATTACCGTGGATTTTTATTTGTGAACATAAAATGTAAATTAGTAGATATTGAATAATGCTCGCTGATGTCCTCAAAATTTTTCTTCAAAAACTACAAGATAAGCTGAAAGGTGGAAACGCTAGTTCAATACATTTGAATGCATTGCCTTGGTCGCCTTGCTAGAAGAATGGATGTCAAGACAACATCAATCTGGATGGTTTTGAATAGTGTCTTTCTTTGGAGATTAAATAGCTTTTTCCTAGCTAGTGTATATTGCTTGTATTAATTGAGGTTGCTTATGGAGCAATACTAATGGGATGCTAAAAATGAAGAAAACTATATCACGATGATGGTTTTGCATTAAAGGGCGGATTGTCTGTTATTGTCCCGGATCTAGCTGATTGCTGCTGCTTTAGGCCGGATTTCATTTTGTCTACAGCACGGTATAGAAGCTTGTAAGTTCCCCCAATCTTGATTTTTAGCAAGTCTGAGATTTCTTGATAACTTAGGTCTTCTAGGTAAAATAAATAAACTGCTTCTTTTTGCCGTTCCGTCAAGTTTTCCATTAGCCTTCTTAATAATTGTTGAGGATAATCTGAATGGTCTTTTGGAATATGGAGTTCGAAATTTAGGATGTCATTTTCATTACCAACGTAAAATTCTTTTTGGATAATATTTAACTTGTTGTAAATGATATTTCTGAGCGATTTTAACAGGTAATGTTTGAGACTTGTAGGTTGGTTAAGGTTTTGTTTATTTTGCCAAAGTTTCACAAATAGGTCTTGTACAGCTTCTTCCACAAAATTATTATCCTGTTTTAATCTAACCCCGTAATTTAATAACGTACCATAGTATTGATGATAAATAGCTTCAAAAGCTTTTTTATCACCGTTTTTGAAATGAAGCCATAATTCAGTTTCGCTAGGCACTGTCATTTGATCGCTATATTTATTTAGATTAATTATAAATAATATGCAATTATAAAGTTTATTAAATTAAATGAGAAACGAAATGTGTTAAAACTTGCAAATAGAAAGGATACTTGAGGGTTTTGTGCATCAAGTATCCTTAGAAAATTATTTTGCATTATTAGTTTGGTTTACACTTGGGGTGTAAGCCAATAAAAATGATTTAGAACGCTGAGCTTCCTTTTTCAGTTTTTCGGCACTCTTAACATCATTAATTACGGTATCTAACGCAGTTAATATATTTGCTTTTTGGTAAGAATAAATATACCAACCTAATGCTTCTGCAGCGGTTAGCCTCAATGCCTGATCTTCGTTGCCATCAACCAAGATCTTAATTGCTTCTGGAATATGCTTGTGATAACTGTATGTTCGTAAAGTCACTACATTAAAGTTTCTCTTTTTAACCTCAGCTTTTTTATCTGCAATTAGCGTGGCATCTTTTTTTACTTTTTCGAGGCTGCGCTGCTGTCTTTCGATAAGCTTTTGGATATCTGCTTGACGAGTGCTGTATTCAGGCTTATTTAAGCTAGCTTGAAGTTCCTTGATCACCGTTTCGCTGTTCATGAATGAAAGTGTATTGCTTAAATTGTAGCCTACACGTTTTGATGCCCAGTCTTCAATCGAGGATTTTACCAAAGCTGGCACGTATTCATCGCCACCAAAATCACCTATTAAATTTACGGATTTACGGCGGATGTATTCATAAGGGTCGTTGACTGCATCCTTAAGTAAGGCTGCAAAATCTGGCGTGTTTAATTGACTTAAAATAGTAAAAGCTTGAGCCCTAGTAGCTGCAAAATCTGTGTTATAGTAGGTTTCTTTGACAAGATTACTGCTCGCAACGCCTTTGGTTTCTGCAATTTTATAAAGTGCCAATGCCTGCAAATCGGCATCGTTAGATTTTAATAGATCTTCCCAGAATTTATTGTTTCCATCGTAGTTTACCATTGCCTGGTTATAATCAACTGTGTTATTGGTGCCGTAAGCAAAAGTCGGGTCACCGATCAGGTGCGTTTCCAGATAGGGCTGCTGTTTAAACCAATTACCAGCTCTAACGCCATTATTAAGTAATCCAATTAGGTTAGTAGTCCAAACATCTTGTAGCACATTGATAGAATTTGCCATGGTCAATATTGTTTTTCCGGTGCCGAATATATAATGGCCAGACATGTATTCATCCTTATGGAAGGAACCATTATAACAATTGTCCAAAATTACCATTCTGGCGTTTGGTGTGATCTTATCGATATCATCCATGTAGATATTGCTATTTACTTCAAATAGCGAATCTACTTTTACTACAGAATCTACTAAGGCATCGTCCATCCACGCAATAGGTACGCCTAAAGTTGCTTGAAAACGTTTTTTAGTTTCTTCTATATCTCTGCCATCACGTTTTGCCATTTGTATTTTACTACGCAAGTATCTGCGTACATTATCAATAGAGGGTTGTGGGAATGAAACGTTTGGAGAACCGCTTACCAATTGCATATCAGAATCGCCATGTTGATGGAAGATGGCCAAATCTAAATCGGGATGTTGTACCTCTGCTAAAAGTCCAGATTTAAGATCGCCCTGCATTCTAGAATTGATGAATTTTGCAGAACCACCTGGTTTAAAAGCCAAAGGCAATTGCTCTTTTAACGTTACTTGCTCACTTGCCCATTGGGTTTGCGATTCCGAGCCATAGCCCATGCCGCTATACACCATAACGTGATTGAGCTTATTCTGCTCATTTTTTTCGGCTACCACTTTTTTAAGGTAATCTTTGATGACCTCGTATTTGGTTTTGCCTTTAACGTAAGATGGTTTGATACGGGCGGTATAAATATCCATGTGGATAACAGGTACCGTAGTAGGAGATAGACTGTAATAGAACTGGTCGGCTCTGATACTGTCCTGCTTCAGAAAGTCAAATTTCATAGAGAAATCATCGTAAAAACGATCTGAGGGAACTGCAGCTTTCATCCCGTTCCTGTTTTCGTCCAATCGGTAGGCGGAAGTAAGGCGTTGCGCATTCATGATCCTCGGAATTGGAATATCGCCCACTAGCACTGCGCCCTCTAACTTTACTTTTAGACTATACAGCTTTTGTAAAACCGATCTAATCTCTTCGGGTTTTTTCCAATCGTGAGAAACGATGTAAGTTCCCAAACCTTGGTTTTCTAGCGCTGTTTTGTAAGCTGCTATTTCTGCTTTCGCCTGTGTGTAGGTTTTGGCATCTACTACAATTGCGAATGTAGTAGGCGTATTTGCTTTAGCTGGGTTTTCAATTTTCTGTGCTTTGGCATTGAGGCTCATCAATGTGGCAAAAGCTAAACTGAAACCGATTTTTAAGTGTGTATTCATCTTGTTTTGTTTTTAATAATAAGCACCTAGGCTGATGTTTAGAAAATGACGTTGACCTTTAGCATCGCCGTAAATTGGTGCGTTAATGTTTTGTTGTAGCGTGTAATCTGCTTTGGCGAAAAAGCTTGTTCCCTTGGCGTTTTTAATCCTAAAGTTATACTGCATATTGGCATTGGCTGAGAAAAAATCTGTACTTAAATAACCATGATCGGGATACAAAACCTCTCTAGCTGCTAATGTTCTATCGGCGGTAATGGGAATGAAATGGAGTGATTGTGATAAGTTTTTACTGTATCCCAATCTTGTACCAATATATACCGAGTTAGTTCCTAATGACAGGTTTTTTAATCCGCGTACCCAAATTTCAGCATTGCTGATTTGTTGAATGGATACAGGTAACACATAGTTTTTGTCTACTGCTAAATAATTTACTCCGCCTTCGACCAACCAGGTAAAATCTAAAGCTGATTTCTTTTTAATGAAGGTATAAGCGAGTTGAGCATAATCGGTGTTGGCGATATAAAAATCAGCTTCTAATATGGTTTGCCAAGCTTTGGCAGTGGCATTATAGATTTCGTGAAACTCAACGCCTGTATCTTGTAAACGTTTCAAAACTACCGCAAGGCGATGTTGGTATCTCTCATTTTTTAAGCTTAACTGTGAAGAAACTAAGTACGAAGCTTGTTTCCATGTACCCGATTTACGTGGAATAGAACTGCCTTCTGCTACTTCTTCATCGCCACTTTTATAACCAATATTGCTTATCCAATCTATGTTCTTTCGTTTAAACTGGTATTGGATATTTCCTCCAAACTGGCTGCCTTCGTAAACTCTAGAAGCACTAGTGGTAAACGTAGTAGGAAGTTCTAGTTGCCCCATACCTAAAAAGCGATAAAGCCGATGATTGTAATTTGTGTTTTTTGTTTCTAGCGAAATATCTTCACGGTAACGTTCATAAATGGCATTTAAACCTAAAGAATGGTGTAGTGCAATATTCCAAACTACAGCAGGATATACCTTAATTTGATTATTTGTACTCAATGGGCGAGGGTCGTTTTGACGTGCACCTGTTGCTACATTTAAATCTGCACTTAAGCCTAAATGTAGTTTTTTGTTTAACAATGCTGGGCTGCTTACTTTAAGTTGCAGTGCGTAAAGCTGCTTTTTCCAGTCACCGCCAATAGAGTCTGCCCACAAGTAGGGCGTACCTCTATATGGGTCAAGTACATCGCTTAGTTTTATTTCTTTTTCCCACTGTTGTGTATAACTGAAACGACCGTAGAACAATGATTTTCCAAGTTTTAAATAGCGCTCTGTTTCGAAATTTAAATGCTGATTATTTTTTGCTTGTTGAGCTAACTTGTATTTGCCGTTGATATTTTGATAGCTCAATGCGGTTTTACCAAAAAGCAACAAGCTATCTTTAAAAAGACCTGCGGCATTGTCACTATTTTTCCACGCTGCTTGATAGGGTAGTAGCGTAAGGTAATGGGGCAGCATGACATTAGTATCTAAGGGTGCTTGCTGCGCCCTTAGACTAGAGTAACCTAATACTAATGCTATCAATACTAATCGACAAATCTTCATTAATCTCAATTTTATAACCAACCTTTAGGTAGAATATTGGTGGTTAATGTAAAATCTTCTGTAGAGTTATTGGTATCTTGCAATACTCTACGTCCATTTACTGTGGTACGAACTTTGCGTACAATTGCTTCTCTTACATAGGTGCCAGAACAGAATTGGAAACCAGCATCTAATGCAGAAGGAAAACGTTTGTGGGTAATGGCAGTTGCATTTGCATTAGCTTCTACAGCATCAAGAATTACGGCACCCGGCACCTCCATATATAGTCTGGTTGTATTGGTGCTATTCGGTTCCACAAGCTGACGGTACTTGCTTACATCTTTAGATTTAAAGATGACCATGCTTGGTCCAAAAACAGCGGTATTCCATGTAAAAGTAGATAAGCCGTATTGAACCAATTCCATGTTTGGTACGTCTGGATTATCAGTGTCTCTGCCTGTTGCAGCTACATAACCCTCAAAATCAGAGATTCCTTTTCCTAAGTCGATAGAGTTCGGATTTCCTGCTGGATCTGTTTTATGGTGTATGGCATTGCTCGCAATAACGATAGACTGACCAGGTTGGATTGGATGAGATTTTCCGGTACCCGGAACCATCCACACATTAACTAAATAAACATTGCCGGCGGCTTTGTCAAAGCCAAATACAGCGGTACTGGCAGAAGTTTTCGCATTTCCACCACTTTCGCCCAAATAAAGGCTGTCAGCATACTGAACTTCGGTAGAATTATTATAGATTTCGTAAAACTGATCGGTAAGGTACATACCATTCGCAGCAGTTCTAGAGCCGGTATAATAGATTTGTTTAAATACCAATCCACCAATGGCACTACCGCTTAATTTTAAGTTTAGATTAATATTGGCCGTAATTAATTGATTGGTGGCCGATGCGTTTAAGAAAGCCTCAACCTCGATACCTGTTAATGGAAGCGCCTCAGCAGCTGTTAACGATTTCTCTACGCTAATTTGATAGTTGCCAGGTAGAAGTTTGGCAAAAGTAGCTACGCCTTCGGTATTGGTATTAACAGTAAGTTTACTGTTAGTGGTAGAGTTGGTTAAAGTTACCTTCGCATTGTTAACCTTAGTCTGTCCATAAGTTTCTGGATAAGAAATGGTCACTGTATAATCTACCGTAGGTATTTCGGAAGTTGTTTTTTTACAGGACTGCATGCCAATTGTTAGTATAGAGAGCATTAATAAAAGGTATCGATTTGTTCTTTTCATGATTTTTATGAGGATTTAAAATTTAATACTGATTTCGGTGCCAAAAAACAACCTTGGATTTCGACGGGTATATTGTCCTGGCCAACGGTTGCTTTCTTCGAGCGGTCTATCCATGAGCACATTGTTGGCGAAGAACGAAAAACTCATGGCTTTGCCTATTTCTTTGGTAAGGCGAAGATTGAACAACCAAAGTGGCTTCCATTTTTCGGTGGTATAATATTCATTGGAAATATTGAGGTTAAGTTCGTTATCACTTATAATAACAGGGCTATTACGTTGTTGTTCTGTTAGCCAAACTGTACTGCCATCACTATTTTGTATGTAACCTATCGGGATAGATTGGTAGTTAAGATACCTATTTTGATCAGCCCAAATGGTTTGTGCTGCAAGGGTAACGATAAGTCTTGCCTGCGGAATGTTGTGTATCATTCTCAGCGTGCTACTGGCCCTGGTATAAGAAGTTCCACGGCCACGATCGTAAATGGGAACTTTTGAAGGTTCGGCACCAGAATTTTGGCGCTTCACAATGTAATATTCGGTGGTGGCATTTTCGGTGTTGGACCAAGCTCCGTTTACAACAAATGAAGTTCTAATGGCATCAAATCGCCCTAGGTCTAAATCAAATTCAACGCCTTTACTTCTGGTATCTACATTATTGTTAGCTTGATTGTAGCTTGCGAAAAAATTGTAGGTAGAACCTGGAGTTACGGTAGGATGTTGGCCGCTGGGTGCTGAAGCAACTACATAATTAATTACTGGAATTAGCGTAGAACTTTGTAACGTGCTGCTGAAATCGTAACCATTTTTGATATGCTCTTTGTATAATGTTACCCTAAGCTGTCTGCTGCCAAATAAAGTATAATCGAAACCTACTTCAGCTTTGTTGTTTTTTGCAATTTTAAGATCCGCATTGCCGCTGTTAAATCTTCGGGTAGTTACAATCAATAATCGCTCTGCTGGGTTGGTAGCAAAATAATTGAAGTTAAGTAAATCGAAGTACGCATCTTGCGGATATAGATGTAACAAGGTTGGCGCTTTAGCAGTGATACCATAGCCGGCTCTAAGGGTTAAATTGTTAGTGAGTTGGTAGCCAAGGTTGAAACGTGGAGCCAACACAGTTCCTATTTTACTGTTTAGAAATCCGGTAGGTTGAATATTGTCGTATCTTAAACCAACCTGTAAATCGATATTTCGGTTGAATAACATACCAGAAATTTGATCCTCTACATATCCAGATAGTTGATTTAAAGCAGGTATATCCCGATAAGAAAATGGCCTGATGGCATTGTTGCCTGCCAAACGTGGTGGCCTACTTTGATCAAATGTTTTCCCTTGCCCATAATTGGCATCCGTGCGCCACTCGGCTCCCATTAAAATACGGTGGTTAAAGTTGCCCGATTTTAAATAAAAGCTATTGGTCAGTTTTGCGAAAAAGTTAAAAGGCTTGCCATCTACCCAAACTTTACTGAGGTATTCGCTAGGTACATATTGGCCTATCATTGTTGTATCGTTCATAGCCGATGACATAGGGTAGATGTAGTTACTCACCAAGCTTTGCTGATAACCTTTTTGCACTGCATAATTGGCGCTTATATTATATTTAACCACTCGGGCTAGTTTTTGGTTAAGGTTCCATTTTCCGCTAGTTGTAAAGCGAAAGGCATTATCCTTTGCCCTGTTTTCAGTTAATGTCATGGCGTCATCTGGATCTTGTTTCAGCTGATCTAAATTCATGGCATAAGAAAAACTGGTTGACGTGGTTAGAGGTTGCTCCTTGAAAAAGGTATTCGAATAGAGTAAACTTCCCGTTAGTCTGCTGTAGGCGTCATAGGCAAACCTTTGATCAGAAAAAGATTTGGTGTAATCGATATCTGCGTTAAGATTTCCGGCCTTTTTGCCTAAGCTAAATCCCTTGCCCAACCAAAGTTGGTTAAGTGTGGGATTAACTCTTGCCTTAAGCTGAAATGGTGTTTGTCCGGCTTTTGTTTTAACCAATATGGCTCCATTAGTTAAATCACCGTATTCTACAGAAGGTACACCTCTAATTACTTCAATAGATTCAATATTATCTGCCGAAATTTGTCTTAAGTCGGTACCACTTCCTGTACTTGTAGAAAAGGAAGCATTGGCACCAGAGCTTGCCGGATTTAAAACTTGCAAATTCGCATTGTTAGATACTGGCGCACCATTAATCAATACGGCTGTACCCAAGCTTCCCATGCTGGTGATGTTGGTTTGTCGCAATGCTACACTGTTAACGTTAGCGAAATTTGGATTTGTTGCTAAGCCCCCTGGCAGCAATTGCAATACATCTGCCAAACTAGTTGCCTGTAAATGTTCTATTGCTTTTTGGGAGATAATGGATGCCGTTGCGCTGCCTGATTTACTTTCTGTAGCCACCACCTCAACTTCTTTAAGCGCTAAAATATTCTCATCAAGCTCAAAATCTAGCTGATGCCTGTGATTGGCGACCAAAAACACTTCTTTTTCTTTAGTAACCATTGTTAAAAACTGAACTGAAATAGTTGCTTTCCCACTAATAAGGTCTTTGAAAATGTAGTAGCCTTTTTCGTTAGTCATGGTACTAACTCCTAGTTCTTTTATATAAACAGAAGCACTAACAACAGCCTTGTTAGATTTCTTCTCCATCACAAAACCATCAATAATTGTACTTTTAGCTTCGCTGATATTTAACGTCTTATTTTCTGCTTTAGACTGAGGAAGTGAACTATCAGTAATAGCATTGTTTACTGCTCCAGTAAGTGCAGCGCTAGATTTTGCAATTTCATTTTCCTTGATTTTGGTAAGTGTGAAGTAGTTTTGACCAATGGCATTATAAGTTAGCGAAGTATTTTTCAATACCTTCGCAAGTAGAAATTCGATGCTGTGATTTTTGATTTCAGCTACATCAATACTTACTTCTACACCATTAATTAATTGGTGTTCATAAGTAAACTTCACATTTTTATTTTTAGAAATAAGATCTAGCGCTTGCTTTAGCGTTTTTTTCTGTTGGGCAGATGCAACAATGCTGATGGTAAAGAGAAGTGACAAAAAAAGGAATTTCCTCATTATCTTCTGGGTTTTAATAAGTAAGTGCCATTTTTCACTTGTAAATCGGTACCGGTGATGTTGGTTAAAATCTCCAATGCTTTTGCGCTGTCGTTAAGCGGCAAAACACCATCTATTTCCTTCTGCAAAATCGATGTGTTTTCTACTTTGAGCTCAATTCCGTAAGTGTTTTTTACTAGTTCTAATATCTTTTCTACACTTGTGCGGTTAAGGCTAACGGTTTGTTGTTCCCATTCTCTGGTGATAGGCAACACTTTGCTACTTACTTCAAGTTGATCCTTGGTGTTAGTAAATGCACTTTCTCCTGGTTGCAACAGAAATTGCTTTTGATTTCGGTTTACCCTTACTACACCAGATATCAGTTCTACAGATGAATTGCCCGGTCGACTACTCACGTTAAATACTGTACCGAGGACTTCAATATTTACCTTTTGGCCTAGGTGGACGATAAAACGTTCTCCTTTTAAAATGGCTTTCGGATTTTGGTTAATATGTTTGACATTAAACCTAGCATCTCCTGTCGCCCAAATTTCTCGCTGTTTGTTTTTAGCTAAATTCTTATTGTAGGATATGGAAGAATTGGGAGCTAAGTATACTGTAGAACCATCTGGAAGTAGTACAGATCTGATTTCTGCATTACCTGTAACTATTTGAATTAATGCTGTTGTTTTTTGATAAAACCAAATACTTGATACGGTGCCAAAAACAATTAAGATGGCTGCAGCATACCTAACAAAACCTAGTCTTAGTTTTTTAGGTTGGATTTGAAGTGGATCATTTATATTTTCTTCAATTTTAGCCCAAAGCACATTTTTCCTCTCCGTATGTATATTTTGATCTACGGCCGGTAGATTGTTAATGATTTTTATCGCCTGTTGTATAGTGGGATACTGCAATGGGTTAGCATTAATAATAGCATACCAATATTCATTGAGCTCATCATCTGGATGCTGTACCCATTGTTTAAAATCAGGATCTAAAAGAAAATCGAAAAGCTCGTAATGGGAATATTTAAGTTTATCTCTTGTCATTTAACGGGTTCTACACTTACTATACAGTTTGATTAAGCTGAATTATCCCACCTACTGAAATTTATTTAGATTTAGTTTAAATAATGAAGATTTATGATTGGGTGTAATGGATCATAGTATTTTAAATCCCAAAACTAAAATTCCAAAAGAATGGATATTACAGTCTTGATTACCAGCTTCTTTTAACAGGTTTTAACTTTTGCTACAGAGGTATTATCGGTAAACTCCACAGTTTTCGGTGACGTGGAAACAGTTTTAGACTTCCCTTTTGCCATTTTCTTACCTATAAATAAAATTCGCTCTTATTTTTTTAAAAATAACCCGATCCAGTGAGCTGAAACGGTCTTTTCTAAAATGTGTTGTTTTTGATATTGGCAATTTGCCAACATCTTTTATCTTATGCGGCGGCTCGAATGTAATGTTTCTATCTGCTAGTTCAACGCTTTTTTCAAACAGGTCCTTTGACGCTCCATCGCAACGCAATTTTGGAACAGTTCATACAGACTATCGTATTGATCGCTAGCCGAACCATGTTTAGAATGGTATAAGGTAATCCTCGCCTTCAAATTTAATCCTCAATGGTAGACTCATCTGTGCAAAGATAATACTGGAATTTGATTGCGAAAACAGTAATGATATCCGCAGTGCAGCTGGACATTTAATTCAAAAATACAGATTGTGGATTATCCTCGATTTTTATTTGCGAACATAAAATGTAAATTAGTAGATATTTAATAATGCTCGCTGATGTCCTCTAAATTTTTTCTTCAAAAACTACAAGATAAGCTCAAAGGTGGAAACGCTAGGTCAATACATTTGAATGCACTACCTGGTCGCCTTGCTACAAGAATGGATGTCAAGCAACTGGATTTAATAGAAGCAGGCCTTTCTGGTCGGTTTTTGGATATCCTATTGAGCAAACCTAACGTTGAATTTACGGTTACATTTGACAATGTAGACCTTAATAAATATACAATTGAAGAGCAGAAGAGGTTAGGTGTGATTGCTAAGCGGTTAAACTCGATTATTATTGAGAACGAGGATTATTATAAGGAACATGGAGTAAAAACTTTGGGTTTTGGTTATCCCATACTGGTAAGGCGTTCTTCAAAAGATCCTTCAAAGATCATCAAGGCACCACTTTTTATTTGGCCGCTGGATGCACTGAAATCTAAAGTCAAGGTTAATGAATGGTCTTTTTTAAGAAATAAGGTGGTGCACAGCAGTAAGGGACTAGTAGATTCTGATATCCACAGTGTAGAGATCAACGAAGTGCTACTTTCTTTTATAAAGGGAGAGGACAATATTACCCTGCCAGGTTTTGATGGTGATGTGCTTGATGACATGCTTATTGATAAAGATGAGCTGCTTTTATCTTGTGCGAATGTGCTCAGTGCCTTGAATCCGGGGACTTTACAGGAACACCTAGATATTCTTAAACATAAATTTGAACAACCAATTGTTCCCCTGCCAGATGCAGCAGAAATTGATGCCATTGCCAATAACAAGGCTTACATCCATTTCGGAGGAGTATTTGGGTTGTTCCGTGCGCAAAAGGAAAGTATTATAAACGATATTACAAAATTACTGGATCGTTTCGACGAGTTTGAGTTCGACAACCTTAAGGTTGAAAATGTTTCGGATACCCCCTTTAGTGCAGTAAGTACAGACCCCACCCAACAGGCAATTATTAGCACCCTTGGATTGTACAGTAACCAGATTATCCAAGGTCCTCCAGGTACTGGCAAAAGCCAGTCTTTAACTGCTCTGGTGACCAATGCACTTGCCAACGGATTAAAGTGTCTAGTGGTTTGTGAAAAAAAAACGGCGCTGGATGTAATCAAAAGTAATATAGAACGTGCGCATCCACAAATGGCTCATTTGGTAGCCGTTATTGATGATGTAAATGAGGATAGGGAGGCGATAGTAGACTCGGTAAGGGACAGGCAGACTATAGCTTTAGATCAGCTCCAGCTTTCGCAGGCAAGCTCACAATACCATGCTGTAATTGAAAAAATCAGTGAAGTAACCACAACTATTAACCTGCAGCACCTGTCGCTAGCAGCACCGATTTACGATGGGGAAACATGGGGCCGGTTAGTTGGTCGTTTTTTGTCATTAAAAAAGAATTTTAATTCAATCCCATTGAGGAATGTATTACGGAAAGAAGATTTTCTTTTAGTTCAGCAACATGCGGAACTCAATGCAGTTTTAGGCTCACTAGCTAAGGCCAGCCATCTCTTTGTTGCTTCTAGGCAGATTCATGACGCTATGGCCAAGATTGAGGATAGTGTTTTTGTGGAAAGGACTTTGGGTGATTCACGTATGATTATTGAGGATTTTATAGACCATGGTAGAGAAGTTATCCCCAAACTCAAAGAGGTCTTGGAAAGTGGAGTAGCCGAGTCGAGAACTTGGTCAACCTCGGTCTACGACGATTTTCCGAGGGCAATTAAAAATGAATTTAGAGACTATTTGCCATTTTTAATGGGAGAAGCTGTTCAGTCAAGAGAATTGCCAAATAAGTTTGCGTTAGAAGAAGAGCTAGCGGAGGCAATGGCTAAACTAGAACAGCTTAAGGAATCTGCCATGGAACTTAAAGCAAGCTATCAGCATAAACTTAGGGAACATTATGCATTCTATCAACAGGAGTTAAACATCGTGCTCTCCTCTAATGAACAGTTTATCAAAGAAAACCTAACTGCCCATGGTGCATTCTTTTTATCGAACAGTACGGGTGCGAAGATTAAGACAAATGTTCTAGGATTATTTTCCAAGAGGTATCGCGAGCTCAAAAAGGCCCGTTTACAACTAAAGGAAAAAATTGTTGATGTAAGGAGTGTCCACCAGAAAAAAGAATATATCGTCCATGAATACAATGATCATTTACAAACTATAGATCTTTCTATCTACGTTGATAATATCAAGAGTTTAGCAAGTAAGCTTGAAGATTGGGGTGAGGGTACCCAAGTGCGTATTTTAGATTACACAGATAAGATTTCAGTCGAACATTTCCATCCAGAATTTCAGGAAGTTAAAAAACAGGCCACGGAGATGCTGATTAATTACTGGAATACGACCTCGGATCTAAAATCAAAATATGAACTGCTAGATAAAGATGATCTGGTAGAAATCAATCAATTGATTGCCTATTTGCCTACGGTTATAGAAAAGCTTGCTAATCATTTGCAATCCTTTAAAATCTTTAACCAGTTCCATGCAGATAGAAGTAAGCTGTATCACCATATCCAAGAAAGCTTTAAGGCAATCGAAGCTCCTAATGGTACCAATGTGTGTACTGGTTTATACAAAAATTATGGTGATCTGAGAGAGGCTGTAGCTCAGGCTACGTCGATTGCTGGAACGATAGAAGTGATGAGTTCTGAGATGAACGCTTTTCGTGCCTATCATGAATGGAGAAGCTATTTTTTGGGGTGTAGTCCATTATTTCAACTGCTGATCAGATTATCCTGGGAGAATTCGGAAGGTTCTTGGGAAAATGCATTTGAATGCTGGTATCTTTTCTGGCTGCTTTCTTTAAACGAGCCACAGCAACTTCCCAAAGGAGACTATGATATCCAGCTCTATAGAAAACTCAAGAGAGAGTTTGACCAAGCGCAACTCACTAGTTTGATAGGTCGCTGGAGGGAAAAACAGGCTGCCAGCGTGAGGGCATTACGATCATCTAGTATTTCGATCAATAGTCTTTTCAATAAAAAGGGTGCAAAAGGAATGCGAAGGAATTCGCTCAGATATATCATCAAAAACCAGTTTCCTCTTTTTACGGATTTTTTTCCGGTCATACTTCTAAATCCATCGGTATGCAGTTCGATCATTCCCTTGGAAGAAGGCATCTTTGATATTGTCATTTTTGACGAGGCCAGTCAGTTGAGATTGGAGGATACTTATGCCTCATTGATCAGGGGCAAGGCAAAAATTGTTTCTGGGGATAAGCACCAGATGGCCCCATCATCTTATTTTGAGGGGAGCGGAGCGCTTTTAGATCCTTTAGATGGAGAGGATGATGGAGATGATGAAGTTGACGAGAATCTTGCCGTGAAAAAATCAGACCAATCTTTGGCCGAGAGCGAGTCATTACTTGCCTTCGCAGTGGATAAAAACTTTAGGGAATCGTATCTTACCGTACATTATCGTTCCCAACATCCCCATTTGATTGATTTCAGTAACCATGCTTTTTATGGCAAGCGGTTAATACCAGTTCCTGCACAAAAAGATTATGTGCCGATTGAATTCATTCAGGTGAACGGAGTATATGAAAACCAGACAAATAGGGCAGAGGCACTTCAGGTGGTTTTTATTTTAAGGGAGCGCGTCAGTCCTGACGAAAATGGTGACTATCCAAGTGTTGGAGTAGCAACGTTTAATCTTTATCAACGTAACCTAATCCTAGAAGAGATTGGATCGGCAAGAAGGGAATCAGTTGCATTCGACTCATTAATGAGCGCACTAGGAGATAGCTTTTTTGTAAAAAATCTCGAAAATATTCAAGGTGACGAAAGGGATATTATTATTCTCTCAAATACTTTTGGCCGAAAGGTAGATGGTAGTTTTTCACAACAGTTTGGTCCGATTATACAGGGAAAAGGGCATCGCATGCTTAACGTTATCATCACCAGGGCAAAACAGAAAGTATTTGTTTGTAACTCTTTTCCAGAAGAATTTATAGGACAGTATGCGCAATTGATTGCGGAAAAGGGCAATCGTGGAAGAGCCATTTTATATGCGTATCTAAGTTATGCCCGGGCAGTGAGTGAAGGGAAGGAAGAACAGCGTAAAGGTATTCTTAATCTTTTGAGCCAATACTGTACGGATAAATTATACAGCGCTAACGAAAATGGGTTAGGCTCGGAGTCTCCTTTCGAGGAAGAAGTCTATGCTCGCCTTTCTCAATATATTGATCCATTGAGGCTGGAACAGCAATATGAAGTTGGAGGGTTTAGGGTTGATATCGTTGTCCATCCAAAAACAGCTGCTGGAAGGAAAATTGCAATTGAATGCGATGGCGCTAAATATCATTCAAGTCCAGAGGCGTACGCCTGGGATGTTTTTAGGCAGGAACAGCTGGAGAAATTTGGCTTCGTATTTCATCGCATCTGGTCAACCAAATGGTGGGATTCTGCCGATATTGAATTGGATAGTTTATTGGCATTTATCAATGAACAGGATAAGATGATAAGAAGTGGATTATCTGAAAATTCATAAATCTGACAAAGCTAGTTTATGTGCTGCGTTTAAATATAATCACGAATGAATAATGTCCTTGAATTAGTTAAAATAGTTGGTGCTGTTGCTGGTTTATTAGCATTGAGTTGGAATGTCTTTGTTTACATAAGTTCTAGGAGCGGAAAATTGGAGGCAACTATTGGTTGGGGTACTAATAAGGATCTTTCGACTTATTTATATATATCTGTAGTTAATAAGGGTATGGATACTAGAACTATCAAACAAGTGCATTAGTATATTTAGACGAAAAGCAGCTGAAAAACGGCACGCATTCAACCCAAGATTTTATTACTGAGTTGCCTGAAAAATCACTTAAAAGAGGAGAAATGTTCACTGAGAAAATTCAATATCAGCAAAACCCTATACTGAAGGAACTTTTTTTTAGAAGGAAAATACTTTTTAGAGTTATTGATACATTAGATTGTAAATATGATAGTACTCGCCTAAATGATGGTGTTTTCTTTTTACCTGATAAGAAATGATGATTGGTAGGTCACATGTAGAACGAGTGAAGTATATATTGGAGATGTTAAAATATTGAACCATATATCTAGAGATTTGATAAAGCTTTTTTAAAACAATTAATAATCTGTTCTATTACTTACGTTCAATATTTACTTTTCTTCTTTGCTTATGGAAAAACACTTTGTAATTTTTAAAAAGAATATTGTTTACCAATTATTGATTATTAAAAACAGTCCAACCAAAATAAAAACATAAGCCAGTAATTTACAAACTCCTTCAATCAATCGTGTAGCTACAGATTTTTCATAACTAGAAAAATGCTCTAATCCATTCGGACCTCTTCTAATAAATCTTCTTCGATTGATCCAATAGTGTAGGTATATACCAAAGAGCATTATTAGAATTCTGATTACCAGAGGTGTATTCATAGCGCCTTCTTTGATTGCGTCCTCTAAAAATACGATTATAAAATATTTAAAGTGGTAACATGATCAATTTTAGAACTACGGTTTACGAGGAATAAACTGGTTCGAAAAGTGATTATTTTTGGACGCTCTCTATCTATTTGCTATTAAAAAGAAAAGCAGGAATACCCTTTCGAATATTCCTGCAATTTAAATTAACGCTCTCGAAGTAAATATAAGTCCTAATGATGAATAAACAAATGCAAAAAGCATTTTTCAATAAAAGTTAAATAGTTGACAAATTCAATTGGCTGTTGCTTTTGTTCTATGATTTTTTCCAATCTATTAAAATTGGTTTGATTCCAAGCTAATACGTCAAAGTTCGAAATAGAATATCACATTTACGGATTCCCGTAAAATTTCATCATTATTAAACATTATTTTTGAAATTCATTAAACTGGAATATTATGGCAGATTGTAGAATTACTCACATCACAAAAAAAAATCGTCAAAGTACACATGATCATATTACCCATGCCGAAAACCCACATGGTATTGGAACAGAGAAGATATTATTGCGAGCATCAACAATAAAACAAACACATTTTATGTTTTGGAAAACGGTAATCGTTCAAATGTAGATGTTGTTAATCCAACAGATGGGAGCTCACCTTTTTTAAGAACCTGCGCTGATAATGTTTGGAATGACAATTTATTAGCATTAACAGAGCATACACCTTAACGAACTCATTTTAGTAGTTAAATTTGTAAGTCCCAAAATATAGAAATACTTTTTATAGAATATTTAGATATATTTATTCCAATTTTATTAACCTCTTATCGTCTATAAATATGCTTGTTGAAATCTTATTAGTTATATTAATTATTCTCGTAATTATTGTAATGCTTATTGTGCTATTCAAAAAACACAATCAAAATAGCCAGCCACTTCTTGAGCAATTTTATAAAGCAGATTTGATCCTTTCAAAACTTGAACCTGCAATCAGAGAAGAAGCATCACGAACACGGGATGAAAACCAAGCTTCATTCAAATCAAACAGAGAAGAACTTAATAACTCTTTTAAATTTTTAGGAGATACTCTTTCTAATACCGTTAAAGATTTATCGGAAGCACAGAAAAGCCAATTCGAAATATTCTCAAATCAATTATTGAACCTAGTTAAGTCGTTTGATGAAAAGACTAAATCGCTACAGGAACAATTAGAGAAGTCATCAAAGGAAAGCAGAGCAGAACAATCCAATTCGCTAAAATCATTTGAAGATAGTTTCGCTCTTAACGTAAAAGAATTCAATGAGTTACAAAAACAAAAATTTGAAGACTTGATTACTAGACAAGATCAGGTTAGGAAAGATACTGAAGAAAAATTAAAAGAGATACGTGAGACAGTAGAAAACAAACTGAAATCATTATCAGAAGACAATACCAAAAAGCTAGAGGAAATGCGCAAAACAGTAGATGAAAAGCTTCATGAAACTGTCGAAAAGCGTTTTAACGAGTCGTTCAAAATGATAAGCGATCGTTTAGAGCAGGTACATAAAGGACTGGGTGAAATGCAATCTCTGGCGACAGGAGTGGGAGATTTAAAAAAGGTTTTAACGAATGTAAAAACCCGTGGCGGGCTTGGTGAAATTCAATTGGGGGCAATATTAGAACAAATATTTTCTCCTGAGCAATATGAAAGAAATGCGCTGGTTAAAGATGGTACACAAGAGCGAGTAGAATTTATAATTAAACTACCAGGGCAACATGAAGATAATAGGCCACTATTGTTGCCAATTGACTCAAAATTCCCTAATGAGGATTATCAGCGTCTAATTGATGCTTACGATAATGGTTCAGATGTTGAAACAGCTTCTAGGCTGTTTGAAAACTCAGTTAAAAAGTGTGCAAAAGATATCAGGGACAAATACATTAACCCTCCAGTAACCACAGACTTTGCTATCATGTTTGTACCCACAGAAGGCTTGTACGCTGAAATAATTAGAAGAACTGGATTGTTTGAAACCCTTAGGAAGGATTTCAAGGTAACGGTAGTTGGACCAACTAACCTAGTTGCTTTTCTTCAAAGCTTACAAATGGGTTTCCGTACCCTTGCAATTCAAAAAAGATCGAGTGATGTTTGGAATGTTTTGGGAGCTGTTAAAACTGAGTTTGGGAACTTTGGAGCCATTTTAGAGAAAACAAAAAAGAAACTTATTGAGGCAACTAACACCATCGATAAAGCTGGAGTACGTTCGAGAGCAATTGAGCGACAACTGAAAACAGTTGAGGAATTGCCTAAACAAGAGTCTATTGCACTTTTAGGAGATGCAATTGCGATAGAAATTGATTCATCGTTAGACATTGCTGACGATGAGGATCAAAGAAGGGTTTGATTCGTTATGAAAGTACTAATAAACTGTTATTAGGTTTAAGGATAAAATTGTAGTGTCCTAGCTATAAAACGACTTTTCAAGATAGTTCTTTTTTCAAATTAAACCCTTCAGCAATTAAATGACAATCTTGGATATTCGAAAATCCAAATTCATAGAATAGAATAAAATATGCTCGATTTTAACCTTAATACATTTTTCAGAGAAGTGAAATATAAAGGTGACCTCCACTCTAAGTTGAATGAGGTTTATCGAAAGACATCACTATTAGACTTCAACCCGCTAGACTTTTTGAAATGGAATGAAAATAAAGTTTCGGAAATCATTGCTTTCTTTTTGAATCCTCATGCCTCTCATGGGCAGGGAGACTTATACTTGAAAATGTTTGTAGAGTATTTTGAGTTATCATTTAATTATTCGGATTATTCAAAGGTTCAAGTAATTCTTGAGGAAAATACTGATGATAATCGCCGTGTAGATATAGTGATTTCCTATGATGACTTTAAGCGTGTCATCGGTATTGAAAACAAAATTTATCCCTGGACAAAAGACCAGCCATTTCAGGTAGCAGATTATATCAGGCATCTAAAATCGTATTGCAAGACTGAAGATTATCATCTTTTATACTTAGCACCACGAGGTAAGGTGCTGGATAAGAGTAGTGCAGGTGATAACTACGAAGAAATGTTGGCTGATGGTAAATTAAAACTCATAAATTATGAGGAGCATATCATTGATTTAGTACACCGTTTTGCGATGCATACCGATAATGGTCGACTGAGATCTTTTATTAAGGATTTTGAATTGAAGCTAAGAAATAATTTTACAGGAATAAATATGATTGAAGAAAATGAAATAGTAAAATACATTAAGACTAGTGAAGATAATATTAGAACTGCATTTTCTGTAGCTAGAAATTTGGGAACAGTAAAACTTACGCTTAAAGATGAATTTTACAAACAAATGAATGAAATTGCTGAAGAATTGAACTTAAAGTTTTCAGAGCAACATAATCATTTCGTTTTGCCTAATTTTAGAAAATTGTATGCTAAGTTCAATTTCGAAAGTGGTGGACTAATTTATGGGTTAGTTAAAACGCCCGAATTTTATACATCTCATCCCGAAAAGCTATCTACACCAGAAATTTCCTCTGAATTAAAAATTCAATTTTCGACATCGTACTGGTGGCCGTTATGGAAGTTTCCATATAGAAATATTGAAATTGAAGATCAATTATGGTTGGATATTCAAAATGGTCAATTGAAAAATGTTATCAAACTTTTTTTACGTGATATTTTAAGTCTGCCAAGCAATTTGACAGATGACTTTTGATGGAGCTTTGTTTGACTTAGTGTGACACTTTATTTCTTGAAAGGATATCTTTCAAACAAACACAATCGAAACCTATAAATAATTAATAACATGTATACTCTATATATTGATGAAAGTGGAAATACGGGCGAAACGTTAAATAAAAATTCTAATTTTAATTTTGTTGAACAGCCTTTTTATGTTTTAACAGGCATACTGTTAAATCAAAATACTGAAAAGGATTTATCAGCTTTTATTGATTCTCAAACAATAAAGTTTAACATTAAAAGTGAAGAATTAAAGGCTTCAACTTTGTATAAAAGTAAACCTAGTTTTTTTAACGAGTTAGCCGAATACATAACTTCTAACCATATTCCTTTTTTTGTTGAATTAATGGATAAGCAGTTTTATCTAGATATTCAACTTGTTGAATATTTTATTCTCCCATATTACTCATTACCAATAAATAATGAGAATATTATGGGTAAGAAATTAATGGTATCTATGCTTGGACAGTATTTAAATAAAGACATTTATCTAAGTTTTATTGATGCTGTTAAGGAAAATACAAGTGAGTCCCTTGAAAATTTCTATGAGACCTTGATTGACCATTTTGAAAGAATTGGTAGCGATGGACTTAAAGCTAACGTACAACAGACGAAATTAGACTATCTAGAACGAAAGGTTGAGGATCCCGAAAAAGCACTGAGAGAATTTTTTCCTTTGCCAGATGAGAACCCTAATAAAAGACTAATTCATTTATTACCAAACTTTGGCGCCTTTACTAATATTGTGGCAAGAACACAAAAATTCATTAATGATAATTTTAATTGTACCACTTTTGCTATCATCCACGATGAACAAAAACAATTTGATATAATTTTCCAAGGTGCTTTAGACCAAATGAAAATTATACAAACTGATAATTTGTTTCAAAGTACGCTAATCAAAGAAAAAGGGAGTTTTAATGCCGAAAGTGATATAAAGCTTAGTTTTGAAGACTCTAAGACAAATGTTTCCATTCAAGTTTCCGATTTAGTTGCTGGGGTTATTATGAGATTTTGGGTTGATTTTACAAGAGAAAATGATGCTAAAATCAATACATATTTGCCATTAATTAAAAAATTATACTATCCTTATCCAAATAAAACTACAGGAATAAATTTTGTTGTACCAGAATCACATCAACATGAAATTTTTAAAAAGATCTATCAAAATTTTTAACTCTAGACTTGTTTTTGAAAAATTTAAGTGAAAATTAAACTATGGACTTGGTTAACGTTTGCCTAAATATAACCAGTTTTTCGTACAAATCTGACAATTCATTAAACTGTTTATCATCTCTGAATTGAAAGACTCGTTTTCGCAGGTTAATCAATTCTTTTCTAACGTCTGGTTCTTCAATTTGCTCTTTGTCGATTAAAATTTTTAATCTAGCGTAAGCATCTGAAGCTATTAAAACATCACTATCAATTTCTATTACCTTTTTTAAGTATTGGTGAATTATATGATGTTCACCGAGTTCAATCAATGCTACTTCATTGTTTAAATAAATGTCATTTAAAAGGTTTCCGAAATTTTTTCTGCGTGATTCAATGACGAGAACCTCGCTAGGTACATTTTTGTCTCTATAAAGTTCAACTATTTTTTCATCCAACTCGCCTTCCATTTGCGCAGGGCTACGTAATGCTTCTATATAATTTTTTGCTCTGGTTGATATAGAAAGTGCATTGATTATTATATTGTGCCTTTTTTCATTTCGCCAAGTATTCAATGCTCTATACCCCACAAAAAGCGTAACCATACTTACACTAAAAGTTAAAAAAGACGCGATAAATGTTAACCAATCGGACAGGTTGGGTGCTTCCAAATAGATAAGTATCATAAATGAGGTGCTATTTTTAAATAGAATTAAAAGGCAAAGTATTGTTTGGAGTGAATTTAAGACTATCCTCAGTTATTTCCCTATTCATGAAAGTTAGCCGAGGTATAGATGGAATTGAAATTTGAAACTCATTATTTTTAACTCGCTCCCTTAACTCCATCAGTAATCTTCCTAAAGCATTCGTGCCCGAATAATGATCTCCTTCATCAGTTGCGCCCCAGACTTTATCTTCACTTGTAAACTCTACAATCGCTAAATTAAATGTCGATAATAATGCCTGACTAAATAATTCATTATTTTGATGCAACTTCAGTTCAATGCAGAATTTCATTATTTTAAACCTTTGAGTATTCCAGTCACTTCTTGTTTTTTCAATATGTTTTCTCGAATACTGCTTAGCAGATATCGGGCTAGAATAACTTATTATTGTTTTTTGAATTTCTGGATAGTTAGGATATCTTAAAGCTTGATATAGTAGTTCCACATTTTTAATGTGTATACCATTAATAGTTACTGGAAAGCCTGGAGCCATGTTAGATAGCGCTCCATACTTTCCACTTGTACTTTTAAATGTAATACAATCTTTTTTATTATATCTTCTTATGCTTAATCCCATACGTCCCAGTTATTTCCTCTGTTTTTTACTGGAAATAATGGATACCAATCATTAGCTCCCCACCAAAATACTAAAGGACATGTATTTGAAATATTACGCCAAGTAAAAAAATGGCTTCCTGTTCCAAGTGTTTTATAAGAAGGAGGTGTCATGCCCAAAGGTCGTAAACTTTTTGCGGTTAAGTTGTCAATCTTTTTCATAATCTCAAATCCCTTTTTCATCAAAATTTGTTCATATCTCTCGCGATTTTCAGGATTTGTAAAGTAATCTTCTTTTTTCGGATGAGCGACATCTCTAAAGGCAAATTCTTCTTTTAGCATATCAAAATCTCTTTCAAACGCATTTTCAATAAAATCTAAAATTTCACTACCTAATTCACTTTTTTTAGGATAAATATGGTTGAAAGATGGAGTGGGATTATAATAATGATGAAGGCGTGGATTATTGTCTATTTCTGCTACTCTGTAGAATTTTATTCTTTTCCCTAATTTTATTTTTATTTCTTGTTCAATTGAGAACGGAACGTTTGCTGTAGCCCAAGTGTGAAGAATTACGAATGAGCCAATGATATTTATATCAGAATTGTAGAAATCATCTACACCATAATCTTTTATCGCTTTCAATATATCCTTTTTAAAATTGCCACCTGAAGCTAAAACGTCATCGAGATATAGCCAATTTTTAATTTGCTTAGTACCGCACTTGGCTAAATTATATCCATATTTATCATTCAATTCTTTCTCAATAAACTCTAAAAAAATCTTTTGGCTTTTCCCCGCCTTTTGGCAATCTAAAAACTTAGTTTCGTCCAAAAAATCTTGTACAGTATCATAACCGAAATCTTTTCTTAAAACTTCAAATTCGGAACCTAATATTGCTAATGTGCGTTCTTTGGTGAGATAGCTACTAGGTAGTAATTTTAGAAATTCAGATAGAATAAATTCTCTATCTTCTTCATCAAATTGATTTATCCATTTTGTAACATGTTCTTCATTAATTTCAGTTTTATACACCCAACTGATATCTTCTCTTCGATAATCTTTCAAGATCTCGACAATTTGTCTAACTAATTCTTCCATAATATATTTATGGGCCAAATTGCTTGTGAGAGCATCAATATATTAAGGATGGAAATATCGAAAGCTGAGAGCAAAATTTAACCTACTCAATAATAACAAAATAAATGCTATTATTCAATTGTAATTTGGATAAGTTATTAATTTGGTAAAAATTAAGTTTCAAGCCATTCTATGCGATTCTGTTTACAGCGCTAGGGCACTGGACAACATTAGCTTGTTAAACATAGGCGGTAAATTTCCCAAAGAAGTAATAACCATGGTGGTCTTTAAAAGCGATAGAGCAAAATTCAAGAAGGATCCTGTAAAACTTTATGGCAACAAACGAATCTGTGTAACAGGAAAAGTGACTTTGTACAAAGATAAGTTGCAACTGGTGGTGAATAATCCCAAGCAGATTAAAGTTGATTATCAAAGGTCATTACTATCTTCGTTTTGCAGTCTTTTTTGTTCTGTTTCGGTATTTAGTTTGACGTTCTCGAACAATTTATTAAATAATAATCCTGGTTTGCGATTAGCTGCCAGCTCAATGAGGTACAACTGATGCGAAAGTACTATAGAAGTTTCTTTTGTGGCTAGATTTCTTAGTCGACTTATTGTTATTCCGGTTTTATAAGAAATAGCTTCAAATGTATATTCTTCGAGTGAAAACAAAGTCCTACCAATTGGAGTTGTTGTTTCCTTAATTTTACTAGAAAGAGGATTATTTGTGTGAATGAGTGTCAAATTGGGAAAAACTTCTTTTAACACAACTTCCATTGTATCACCAGTTACCAATGAAATAAGGTATAGCCTATGAGCGGGGACGGCGCTAATTTCGCCATTTCTCATTCTACTGAGATCTGTTGCTGGAATACCTGTTTTATAGTATATTTCAACGTTTGATAAGTTTTTATTTGTTAAGTATCTTCCTAAAAAATTTTCTGGTGCTATTTCCTTCACGACTGTCTGCTCTTTCTTAAATGTATGGAAGCTAGAAGAGAGTGGCAATTAATGGTGATTTTAATGTATTTATTATTAAAATATTTTGTATTAATACAATTATTTTCTATATTTACTTTTAAGAAGAGTAAAAATTAATTATTAAGAGAATTTAGAAATTTAATAACTAGTATAGTTTAACGAGCCTCGCGGTGGAAATCTGGAAAATTTATCAAGCGAGTGTAAGTGTTGCGCTAAAGTCCTACCTTTGTGGGATAGGGCTGGCGCTCGCTTATCCTACTGCATGATAGTCATCCGAAAGGATGGTAAAGTTGAAAACTGAACTTGTTCAGCAAATAAACGGGCTTTCCAGAGCCTCCACTGTAGTTAGATACGAGTGACCAGCCCTTTTCTTCTGAGGAGTGGACTTCGTACTATCCGGGTTCGTTACTAAGTAACGAGCAATGAAAAAACAACCTAAAACTTTAACCACAATTACCTTAGCTTTTACAAAAGAGGCAGGGGAGGGTTATGTTGTTTTCAGTCTATCAAAACCAATTAAATCTTCAAAACAGCTGTTCCAGCTAATCATAAAAAGTCCTGTTTGAGATATTAGACCCTGCTTCCTTTAATTCATATAATTTTGGGTTAATAATAGTTAATAAACAATCTAAAGGGGCAGGGTTTTTCTTGGTAGCTCTGGTTTGTAACTGAAACCATAGGAGCATTTATTTAATCAACTAACTAAACTTATTACATGAAAAAAATAACGATATACATCGTATTGGCTTTGCTTTGCCTAAATTTTAAGGCGCAGTCACAAGACAACAAAGCGGTAGATGTAACCTCAAAGGGTATACAAATAGGGCAGAAGGTGCCAGATGTTACTATTAATGGCTTACACAATTATAAAGATGCTAACGGCAAACTAGCCACAACCGCTAAACTTTCTGATTTTAAAGGCAAGCTACTGATACTCGATTTTTGGGCTACTTGGTGTTCTCCCTGTGTAGCTATGATCCCCAAAATGGATAGTCTACAAAAAGCCTTTGGCGATAAAATTCAGTTCCTTTCTGTGACCTACCAAACGGAGAAAGAGGTACTGCCTTTTTTGGATAAGCTGGAAAAGCGGGCTGGTAGGCATTATGGCTTACCTATGGTAACAAATGATAATGCTTTGCGTGGATTGTTTCCACACGTATATCTGCCTCATTATGCTTGGATTGATGGCGATGGGCGTGTGGGAGCTATAACCTCTTACGGTGAAGTAACTGCTGATGGAATCAGGTCGTTTTTGGGAAAGGAAAAGGAATTGGTGCGTAAGGTAGACAGGAATGTCATTTATGATGCGAAGCGCCCACTTTTGATTGATGGAAATGGCGGCACGCCTAATGGACTTCGCTATCATACTATGTTGACTGGTTTTCTCGATGGACTTTCCCAAGGTTACAGTATTTCTTCTGTCTTAGATCCAAAAGGGCGTAAAGTAACAGCAAGGAACCAGAGTATCCTTAGACTATTTGCCTTGGCGCATGGTGGAGATAAGATATACTTCGGTCCCAATCGTATTTTGCTGAATACTTCACAGGGGCATTTATTTCGCTCGGGGCGCAACTTGAGCGGAGAACCGCTTAGGGAATGGATGGCAGATGGCCACGCCTTCTGTTATGAGGTGCAGGTACAGCCTGGTCACGGACATCGTGTTTTTGAGCTAATGAAAAGGGATTTGGAAATTAATTTTCCAATGTTTCAAGTGGCTAAGGTTAGACAACCCACCAAGTGTCTGGTATTGGTGCGTACATCTCGTGATGAAAACTTTGCTTCTAAGGGCGGAAATACGCTCAACCATTTTACGCCTATGGGATGTAAATTGGTCAACAGTAATTTTTCGGTACTGATCTCACGCTTGGAGATGCTATATCTACAGAAATCTTTTCCATTAGTAGATAGTACGGGATACAAGGGCAACATAGACTTAGAGTTGGATGCAAGTCTATCCAATGTTGATGCCATAAATCTTGCATTAGATCGCTATGGACTGAAATTGGAGGAGAGAATGGTGGAGACTGAGCTACTATCGGTAAAGGATAGTGTTGCTTTTGCGAACCCGAGAGAAGGAAAGGGAAGGGAGTGATGGGAAGGAAATTGGCTTTATTTTTTATGCTGTTCTTGGCACTGCTTACCGCATCCGCACAGAATGAAGTTAGGGGCATTGTTAAGTCTGGTGATCAAGGAATGCCGCTGCCTGGGGTGTCGGTCAGAATAAAGGGAACAAATAAAGGAACTTTTACAGATCGGGCTGGTGGATTTGTGATGTCTGTTGGAACTAATGATACAATAGTAGTAAGCTTTATGGGATATAGCCCGCAGTCTTTTGCTCCCCCGTTTAAAACTCCTCTAGATATTATATTGGAAACTCTAGATGCCAGCTTAAACGAGGTGGTGATCTCCACCGGTTATCAAACTTTACCAAAGGAACGTGCAACTGGTTCTTTTTTAGTGGTTGATGACCAGCTGCTGAACAGGTCGGTCTCAACTAATATACTAGACAGGCTTAAGGACGTAGTTCCTGGGCTGTCATTTAATAATAATGGTTCTAGTGCGATAAGTATTCGTGGGCAAAGCACTATATATGGTAATGCCGAGCCACTGATCATTGTGGACAATTTTCCCTTCGAGGGAAGTATGCAGGATATCAATCCGAATGATGTAGAGCAGATCTCAATATTGAGGGATGCCGCAGCGGCATCAATATGGGGCGCCAGGGCTGGCAATGGAGTGATTGTGATTACCACTAAGAAAGGCAAGCTGAACCAAGCGACACAGGTTACTTTTAATTCAAATATTAATGTGGCAAATGCTCCTGATCTTTATGCAGCGAGCAGGCTCTCCTCATCTGATTACATAGATATTGAAAAGAGGCTATTTGAGCAGGGCTACTATGATGCTTCGCATTCGACAGGGTTTGAAGCTTTGACACCAGTGGTGGAGTTGCTTTATAGAAAAAAGGCTGATCCATCCATGGGCGGTGCTATAGACCAGCAGATCGAGGCATTAAAAAGTAGAGATGTAAGGGAAGAGCTATCTAGGTATGTGCAGCGTAAAATGGTGAATGCACAATATGCTGCCAGCTTGCGTGGCGGAGGTACCAAAAATAATTACTATGTTTCACTTGGTTACGATCGTAACAGAGAAAACTTAGTGGGAAATGAACTTTCAAGGATCTCGCTTTCTGGAAGCAATACCTTTAAGTTGCTCCAGAATAAACTAGAGATTACCACAGGTACAAGTTACACGTTGCATTCAACTACGAATAATTCAGTGGGAACGACCTTGACCAATGCAACTGCTGGAGGTTCGCTATATCCTTACGCCCAACTTGCTGACCAACAAGGTAAACACCTGCCAATAATCAAGAACTATAGAACCTCATTCTTGGCGCAGGCTGCTGGACAGGGATTGTTAGATTGGTCTTACGTACCATTGGACGAACCCTTGCATTCCAATTTTAACACCAAGCGCAGAACAGTAAGGCTTAATGGAGCTGTAGCCTATAATTTAGTGGATGGTCTAAAAGCTTCGTTGCGGTACCAGTTTACGGACATGGAGGTAACGGGAAGCAACGAACGCTCACAGGGAAGTTACTTTGCAAGGGACGTGATCAATAGGTTTACGCAGATTGCCGGCACTTCTCTGAATAGACCAATTCCGTTAGGTGGCATTTTAGATCTTGATGAACAATCTTTGGTTGATCATGGTATAAGGCTACAGGTGGACTACCAAAAAAATTGGGGAAATAAACATGAGTTGACGGCGATAGCTGGCCATGAAATTAGGTATAGCAGGACAGAAAGGACTAATCATAGATATTACGGCTATAATAGCGAGTATGCACAAAATACTTTTGTCAATTATGCCGAAATTGCTTTTCCAATGTACTTTGATAATGCCAGAAAGGGGCAAATTCCTTTCGTAGATGCATTAGGACTTTACAATGATCGTTTTAGATCCTATTATGCCAATGGGGCCTATACCTATATTGGAAGATATACTATTAACACGAGTGCCAGGCTAGACCAAAGCAACCTATTTGGAGTAAAGACAAATCAAAAAGGCGTGCCACTTTGGTCGGTGGGACTGTCTTGGAACCTAGATAAAGAAAGCTTTTTTCCTTTTGTCAATAGTTTGCCGCTTCTTAAAATTCGGGCAACTTACGGCTATAATGGAAACGTAGATAAAACAGTTTCAGCCTTTACCACTGCTTCATTTTCTGGGAATAGATATAGCATGCCGTTCGCCACGATTCTCAACCCACCAAATCCCGATCTAAGGTGGGAAAAGGTAGCAATCTGGAATTTAGGGTTAGACTTCGCTACCAAAGGAAACAGGTTATCTGGGGCTGTAGAATTGTACCATAAGAAAGGGATGGATCTTATAGGCGATATGCCCATGCCTCCTTCCAGCGGTGTAGCCCTGTTTAGGGGTAATATGGCTAGTACCGCTGGTACCGGATTGGAACTTTTGATCCACAGCATAAACACAAATGGACGTTTTGTATGGGCTACCGATCTTGTTTTTGCTGCACAGCGAGAGAAGGTAACAGAATATTTTACAACTGCAACATCTATACAGTATCTACAGTCTGGATTGAATCTACCATTAAAGGGCAAGACACTCTATGGACTTTACGGTTATCCATGGGCGGGTCTGGATAATGCAAATGGCGACCCGCTGGGTTATCTAAATGGTTTGCCCAGTAAGGATTATGCTGCCGTGATGAGAGAATTTGTTCCAGAAAAGTTGAATTATCATGGTTCTATCAGACCCACAACATTTGGTTCGTTGAGGAATACCTTTTCCTACAAAGATCTTTCAATATCATTTAGTATTGCCTACCGCCTAGGTTATGTATTCAGGAAGAATTCCGTGGTCTATGGTAATAATTTGGGACTTGCATCCAACAATGGGGATTATGCCCTCAGATGGAATAATCCAGGTGATGAACAAAATACGCAGGTACCTTCTTTGCCGACTTCGGTCAATAACAATCGTGATCTTTTCTATCGTTATGCAGATGTACTGGTAGATAGGGCAGATAACATTAGGTTACAGGATATTCGTGCCGAATATGGTTTTCGAAACCGTAAATGGTTACCCTTCCAACAGCTTGCTTTGTACGGCTATTGCTCCAATATTTCGCTGTTGTGGAAGCGTACGAAATTTGATGTCGATCCTGATATTCCTAACGGGAACTATCCATTATCGGTCGCAGTCGGTCTAAAATTCAACTTTAATTAAGCTATCATGTTAAAAAGAATTAAAATATATTATCTATTCACATTATTATGTGTGTCTACGATTTCTTGTAAGAAAGATTTTTTGGAGGTAAAGCCGGACCAACAACTATTGGTTCCGAGCAGTCTTAGTGATTTGGCAGCGATTTTAAACCATACCGATATGAATTTTAGTACAGGGATGCATATCATTGCTACCGACGATTATCAAATTTTCGCAGAATCCACACTTGCTACATTCGGTTCTACTACGGCCCGTAACGCCTATCTATGGAAAAAGGACCTATACGAGAACAGCACATTTATGCCCGATTGGGATAAGGCTTATCAGCAGGTATTCTACGCGAATGTGGTGTTAGATGCGTTGGAGAAGATAGAGAGAGGTATGGACAATGCGTCGTCGTACGACAATATCAAGGGCTATGCTCTTTTCTTTCGGGCGGTAGCTTTCTATCAATTGGCCGTTTCCTTTACCAGTACTTATACAAAAGATACTAATACTGATCAATTGGGGATTCCCTTAAAGCTTAGTGCTGACGTCAATGAGAAATTAGTGAGATCCTCTTTACAGGAGACCTATAATACGATTATAAGTGATCTTAAAGCAGCAAAGGCTTTAATCCAAAAGGCTATCGAGACACAGCCGGTTAATCCGAGTAAATTGGCGGTAGACGCAATATTGGCACGTGTTTTTCTTTCCATTGGAGATTACGAAAATGCACTTATACATGCTGGGGAATGTATCGCTTCAAAGGGAGTGCTAATGGATTATAATAATTTTAGCAGGACTTCTAATAGGCCAATCTCATTTAATGAGGCCTCCAATACGGAAGTAATATACTGGCAATGGATGCACAGCTATCCATTTGCTTCGGGCAGTGCCACTAGTGTGTCAACGGATATTGTCAACAGCTACCACGCAAGTGATCTTAGAAAATATATTTTCTTAAGAGATCGGGGTAATGGAGTGTTCACTTTTAAAGGCAACTATACAGGTGACAGCTATGTTTTTACAGGTCCAGCCACTGATGAGATGTATCTAATTAGGGCAGAATGTAGTGCGAGATTAGGAAATATAGATTTAGCGATGAAGGATCTTGCTTTTCTACTAAAACATAGATGGGATAATACCAAGCCCCTACCTGTTATTTCAGCGACTGACAGAGATCAGGCCTTGGCGATGATTTTAGAAAATAGAAGAAAGGAGCTGGTTACAAGGGGTTCGAGATGGTCAGATTTAAGACGGTTGAATTTAGACAGTCGATATGCGGTAGAATTGAAAAGGGTACTGTCTGGAATAGTGTATACCTTACCGCCCAATGATCCTAGATACGTGTTTCCGATACCCACTTCGGAGGTCAAGAGGCACGGTTTTCAACAGAATGAAAGATGAAAAAGGGAGCATCCGGCTCCCTTTTTGTTATAGTTCGGAATATAAACCATTGGTAATGTTAGTCATCCCACTAGGATCTACATTAGGATCATTTCCTTGCGGAAAATCGGCCGTACAGATTGGCGGTTCTTCTACCAAATCACAACGGTAATCACCTGGCTGACCTGGACTTGGTTGTTGGGTTTGCCCCTCCACATAGTGCCAAGTCCCGTTGTCGTTAGCCCATTTCTCATCCACTCTGCTTGCGCTTCCTGATTTGAAAGCAAAAGCTGTACCTATGGCAAATATCATTGCCAATGCTAATAAGTTAACTTTAAATAACTTTTTCATAATTTTTAATTCTTCGCCCTTTTTTTTGGCAGGTTTACTATTCCTTAAATCCCTTGAAGTCCTGATCTTTGGAATGTTTTATGGATTTTATGGTGCAGGTGGGACTTTTTCCTGCGGTCTCGGTTCATGCAATGTTTTTAGTGACCCCCTTTCTTTTTAGGTGAAACCATCTGTTAAATATCGGAGTGCCATCGGTTAGGGTAATACCCAAAATGCTTATTGCTACAAAGAAAAGGTTAAAGAAGATGTGAATACCATATCCCATATTCTTAAGGATACCACCACAACTGCATGGTATCCTTCCAAATACTCCAGTCATTACCACACCTATATATAGAGTGAAGGCACTTAATAAGAGCAAAGAACCCCAAAGGGCTATCTTTCTAGTATTTGAAAATATTAGGAGAAAAGTTAAAATGATTTCCATTGTAGGAATCAGCCATGTTAGTATGTTTGCAATTGCTGCCGAAAATATCTGATTGCGCATTTCTCCAACAGATTTATCATAATCCATTAGTTTACTAAAAGCAGCATAGAAAAATAATGCAGCGATACTACCACAGATAAATTTTAATATGGTTTCCTTTTTCATGATTGCTAGTTCCTTAATTTCAGTTGTTTATCTTAAACCAAAATTAAGTTGTTTACAATCTGTTGAACTGGACGGATGTCGCTAAATAGATGGCAACATGTCAGAAAATAACTGGACGTATGTCCATATAATCTAAGTAATTATCTACCGTGAGCCAATTCTGCAAGTAAACGGCTTAGTTGTTTTTCACTGATCCTTAGATAGGATGAAAGGACGCGTTTGGGAAGGTCATGAATAAACTTTCCTAATAAATTCGAGGCAAATCTGTACCTTTCTATAGCAGGTTCTAGACGCATCATTTCTGCATTTTCAATTTCCTTTAACTTTTGCTCTTCCAAAATGCATAACAAGAGTTTTATCGCTTCTGGTTGTTGCCTAAAAAAGCGTTCGAGCTGTTTGTAGTTAATGGAAAGTAATTCAACTTGATTTAAACACTCAATATACTCTAAACTTGGTCTTTTAAGATATATACCATTTTGCGAAATGAAATCTCCAATAATAAATAGTTGGCTTGTGCCTGCCAATCCTAATCTTAATGGATAGCGTCTTAGCAAACCATTATTTACGAAGTAAAGTGAATTGTTAAATAGGTTAGGACCAATAATAGTCTGGCCTTTTAAATAGTCAACCGAAAGAAACTGTTCTGAGAAAAGAACTTTTACCTCTTTATTGCAGTGTGGCATTTCATGAAGTTTATCTATGAGTTTTTGGTTTTTCATGTTTTTAATGGCAAAAAAAGAGTGTTTTTATATTGCAGTCAAGTGTAGTACCTTGTAGCTATTTTCCACCTAATACTACTTACCTAAGAAGTTTATACTGGATATGACTTTTTTGGGTGGATTTCTTTGTCCAATTATTTTTACAGAATTAGTTTTGTTTTATTAATACATAGACTGATTTTAAATAAAAATTATTCATGTTACCACTTTTAAACTAAATAGGTGCTAAATTGAGTTTTAACCCCTATTGTTTATGAGAAATATTGACTTTGCTAATGCGAGCTTCAGGGATTTTGAGAATATTCCTGAAATTGATGTGATGGAAAGGGCTGGAGAGTTCCAGCTGTTTCTAGATTACCTAAGTGCAAATGGACACTTGAACTACCGAATAGAATCCCTATCAGGCTGTGCTCCAGAAATGGATTTGCTTTTGCCAGGAAAAAAGAAAGCACAAAGATGTGCCTGTTTTGTATCTAACGACTATCTTGGTTTTACACAACATCCGGCAATTAAAGTCGCATTGCAAGAAGCGATAGAACAATTTGGCAGTGGTGCAGGTGCATCTCCAGCTATCGGTGGTCATTTTGTTTACCATCAAGCTTTGGAAGATAAAATAGCGAAATTTTTCAAGAGAAAAAGTGCGATACTCTACACAACTGGATATACCGCAAACAGTGCCACATTACAATGTCTATTACAGAAGGAGGATATTGCGATTATTGATATGGCGGTACACGCGAGTGTATATGAAGGTTGCCAGCTTACCAATGTAAAAACTTTTCTGCACAACAACATGGAGGGATTAGAGCTAGCACTTAAACATGCACAGCACACCTTTCGTACAAAAATGGTAATCATTGATGGTGTATATTCTCAAGATGGAGATTTAGCAACAATGGATCGGATTGCTGAGCTTACTCATCATTATGGTGCTTACTTGGTAGTCGATGATGCTCATGGAACAGGGGTTGTTGGAAAAACGGGTAGGGGAGCAATTGAAGAATATGACCTGTTTGATAAGGTTGATATTATAACAGGAACTTTTAGCAAAGCCTTTGCCCATATAGGCGGTTATGTGTTGGCAGATACCGAACTGATTAACTTCCTAAAATATCAATCAAAACAGCATCTTTTCTCTACTACGGCAACGCCAACTACTTTAGGCATACTTAAGGCAATGGATCTATTGGATGAAGAACCATTCTGGAAAGACCGACTTTGGGAAAATGTTAATTACCTTAAAGAAGGGTTGTTGGGTATAGGGCTGGATATTGGAACTACAGCTTCAGCGATTATACCTGTTAAGATTGGTGATATAGGAAAAACCCTGGAGGCTGGAAAGCTATTGCTTGATGCAGGAGTCTACGCCAATCCGATCATGTATCCGGCAGTATCAAAAAAGAATGCCAGGGTAAGGCTAAATATTATGGCTACCCATACCAAAGAACATTTGGACAAGGTGCTGAATGCCTTTACCGATGTGGATCGTAAACTATCTATTTCAAAGCCCTAAATTAAAAGCCTATGCCTCTCAGATATATAAATATTTCAGCTCATGTAAAAAACAAGGAACAAACCATGCAACGGTTAATAGATGCTGTAGGCACTATTATCAAGAACAAAGGCTATAAGGGACTAGGACTAAACGCAATTGCCAAAGAGGCAGACGTTAGCAAAATCTTAATTCATAGGTATTTTGGAGGAGTTGATCAATTAGTGGAAGCTTATGTGCTTAAGAATGACTATTGGATAGCTAAAGCTAAAGATGTAAATAGAGAAGCCAGTGGTAATACAGATCGGGAAACTTTAAAAAATCTAGTATCTGACCTGTTAAAAGGCCATTTTGAATATTTTAATACGCATGAAGAAATGCGTTCGATTATTTTATGGGAAATTACCGAAAAGACTGTCCTACTCAATAGTATTTCACATGTCCGTGAGGAGGTAGGAAAGCTATTGCTTGAAAAGTCAGCACCTTTATTTAAAGATAGCAATAAGAGCCTTAAAGCCATTACTGCACTCATGGTAAGTGCAATCTACTATATGGTACTTCATGCCAAAAAAAACGAATCTACAATCTGCGGAATAGACATCAATTCCCAAGAGGGGCAAATAGAAATATTAAAGACTATAGAACAGATTGTAGATTGGGCTTTTGATAAAAAATGAGGATATGGAATAAGTTGTGGAGGATTATGGAAAATGAAAACCCTAAATTTTATGTTAAGGCAATTGATGAACTTCGAAGGATTGCGCACGATCTAATGCAAGCTAATCGTGAATTTTTCTCTGCTAGTAAGGAGCAATTTATTCATGAAATTGATAGTGTTATTGCAAGCACACGCATAGGTTTGTTATTTATGCAACTGCATCTGGATGAGAATGCAGTTGTTTTTATGGATCATCTACAATCAGAATTGGTACAGTTATCAGAAGAATGCAACACATTTATTTTGTCTGATAAAAAAGCACAGATTGAACCAGATGTCAAAGAATATCTATTAATTATACTGGATGCAATTAATAATCTCTTCGACCATTTAAAAGACAATTACAACTACTGCTTTAACTTTAAAATGGTAGTGCCTGCTCGTTATAAACAAAAAACAGATTTGACTTTAACCAAAATTTCTGATAAGCTTATCCAATCATTTAAATCAGCTGGGGTAGATGAAGGGCTAAATGAAATACTTAAGGGATATTTTCTGGAAATGAAAACGACTAAAAAAACCAGTTTCCATTTGCTGGATTTTTGGCATGGGCTCATACATGACCTTAATAAAATATGCTCAGCAAGTATGGATGAGAATGAACTGGACCTGCGAAGGATTTTTTGCTACCATAATTTCAATTATGCACCTCTTATTCAATACTACATATCAAGATTGCAACTTGATTACAATGAAGTTGATAATTATAGGGAGGAATATATCAAGATTACCGTGGAGATAAGAAAGTTGAGGCAATTGATTGTCAGAAAAGGATACAGCTATGATGCCGATGCTGTTGAATTAAGGGAAGTATTTTGCCATACATTGGAAAACGAACTTGTTTGTATCAAGAAGTTGATCAATATGAATAAAAAGATCTTTGAGGGAAGCAGAACAAAATATTTTCTACAACAGTTCTACTTTAAAATTTCTATATCTATGGAGCAGTTTTTGTTCATTTTCCGGCTCTTAATCGATAAAGGCATCGTAATAGTAAAGCGCAAGGCTGATCTCTATGAATTTATCCATGCTCATGTTGGCACTGCTAAAAAGGACAATCTTTCTATAGGAAATATGCAGAACACCTATGCGGAGAATAATAGGGTTACTGCCATAAAGGTTAAAGCTCTATTGCAAACATTAATTAAGCAAATAGATGAGAAGTACCTTTCTCTTTGCTGTATCATAATAGCCTTTTAATTTAGTAAACAAGCTATAACTATTTACTCTAGAAAGTAAGTGGTACTATATTCCTTCCAATCGGAAAAGTTGTCGCTGAGGCGTTCTGCATCAGCGTTGAAATTAATTTCCTCCAGATTTTATTAGAATTATTGGACATTCCCATCCAGCTACAATTTTATAAATATACTCTTGAAGTGCATTTTACGCACTTTAGGTGGAATAAATAGTAAGGTCTTTCCACCTAAAAACCAAAGTTCATTTTCAAACTTTTGTGAACGATACTCGTAGCGATACTTGAAGCAAGATCATACCTGTTTTGGACCAAATTAGACGCTCAAAGTTTAATCTTTACTCAACGGCGATAAGCTGTGCAATTTTCTTGAATATGATTTTAACAGCAGCAACAACACTTTTTGAAGAGCTCTTAGAAACTATAGAGCAATTGGAACAGGATAACAAGGAAACTCAAATTGATCCTGTACCTTACCTTAAAACCGCAAACCATTTTATGAATGCCCTGCAATCACTGGTGCTCACAGGAAATTTTAATGATCAGCAGGAGGAAATATTGTTTTTCAAGACAGTGAAACCCAAGTTCAGGTCTTTCCAGATTTATTATCTCATGTTGCAAGATATCACCTTTAAAAAGCCCAAAGCTTGCAAGAAAATATTGAAGAAATTCTATACCGATGAAATTCAGAAGATTTGCTCTTTTCATTGTTACAACCAAAATCTTCTCAACTATTACTATTCGGGAGCAACTGAGATGGATGAGCAACTCTTCTTAAGAAAAGTTGAGGAACATCCACATTGGTTACTCAAGCCTAAGCTTGAACGTGATGAAAGATTTTCAACACCAGCAGATTATTTGGTGGCAAAGATCTTAGCAACGGAAAAAATCCGGTTTTATTTGGCCGAAGAAATAGTAAAACTGGAAGGTGCAAATTCTTTTGAAAATACCTCAGCAAACAAAAAGCAATATCGATGGACAGGTGAGGCCATCAACCTGGTTGAACTTGCCTATGGTTTGTATTATACTGGCGAAATTAACAACGGCAATGCTGGAATAGCTGAAATCGTAAGATTATTTGAAACGACATTTAATATTGCGATAGGTAAACCTTCAAGGAGATTTGCTGAAATCAAGCAACGCAAAAGGCTAAGCAAGACCAAATACCTGGATCAAATGAAAACTGCCATTGACAAAAGAATAGATGAAGACGATGAGTTTGTTCCCAAACGGAATTTTAGGTAATAAATAATTATCTGTTTATTAATGTTTTGTGTTTTTATTTTTGGGTAGTACCCAACTGGTTGCCAAACAAAAAATCGAAACCTTAGAAACTTTGCTTCATCAAATCCCAATGCAATGGTGCTTGGGAGAAAAGCAAAGAATTTATGTTGGTACAATTTACATGGCAGGAGTTTTGGCTTGCAATACTTCTGCTCACCCTACTCTGGTATTCGGGTATCATCCTGATTTACTACCGCAAAGAACTTAATTTATTTTTTAGCAAAGGTTCAAATCCTAAAGAACCGCTTCCGCACCGCTGGGCAGATCGGGTAGAAGAGCCTACCCGGAAACCTGATGAAAATCATGGACTGCTGGGCGCTTCTAAACCAGCTGAGGGAACTAGTACTGTCAGTATGGGACAAATCAGTTTTGGACAGGATGAAAATGCCAAATCTGAGCAGCTTGGATTAATACCAGATGTACTTCAGGAGCTGAAAGAAATTTTTTCCATTCTGGAAAAAGAGGACGGCAACAAACAGGATTTTTTCAATATGATGGAAATGGTTAGGGCAAAATATGGACAGATTGGTTCCAATCCCCGCATCGTTCAGGTCAACCAGTTTATTGTTGAACATGCCCCATTCCACCTCTCTAAAGAAGAACTGGAAAACCTCTGGGATTAACATCACCTATTTAACATCAAAATTTATTCTTACGCTGTAAAATCAAAAATATGAAATCTCCATTCAATAACAACGGTAGACAAAACTTAGGCAAATCCCTACTGCTTCTATTTACCCTTTGTATCTATAATTTATTGACCACGCTATCTCTATTCGCCCAAGATGGAAATGCAGGGATACAGGAAGCAACCAACAAGGTAAAAGGCTATTTCGACACGGGAACCGACCTGATGTATGCCATCGGTGCAGTTGTTGGCATCATAGGGGCCATCAAGGTATTCAATAAGTGGAATGCCGGAGAGCCTGACACCAATAAGGTTGCTGCCGCCTGGTTTGGTAGCTGTATCTTTTTGGTGGTAGTGGCAACCGTACTTAAATCATTTTTCGGGATATAGCCATGTCCAGCGTTTACAAAATCAATAAAGGTGTAACCAGACCTATTGAGTTCAAAGGCTTAAAGGCACAGTACATCGCCTATCTGGCAGTAGGGCTGGTTCTATTGCTCATCAGCTTTGCCATTCTCTACATTTCTGGACTGAGCCTTTTGGTGCTATTACCATTGATTATCACCCTTGGAACAACACTTTTTTTCAGTGTATTCCGCTTAAGCCACCGTTTTGGCGAACACGGACTGATGAAGTTTTGGGCAAAACGTAGCCTTCCAAATCACTTGAAATTCCGTTCCAGAAGATTGTTTACCTCGCTCAAAAGTAAATCGAATATTCCAATAACATCATTTAAAAACTAATCAAATGGTAGAAGCAAAGGACATATTGCCCATTTACAAGGTTGAAAACGACGCCATTATTTCAATGCATGGCGATGTAACCATTGCTTACAAGGTGGAGCTTCCAGAAATCTTTACCCTATCAGAAAGGGATTACGAAGCCTATCACCAAACTTGGGTAAAGGCAATTAAACTCTTGCCACAGCACAGTATTTTTTTAAAGCAGGATTGGTTTACCGAAGCCAAATACAAAGCTGATTATACCAGCGATCGCAGTTTTCTTTCCCGTAGCAGTGAGGTGTTTTTTAACGAAAGACCATTTTTAGATCATGAATGCTATATTTTCCTGACCCAGAAACCAAAAGAGCGGAAGCTTTCCAGTTCGGTCTACAGTAATATCCTTCGCAAATCTATTGTACCCAGCCAGACTATTTCAAAATCTCTGTTTAAGGATTTTTTGGATAGTGCAGGGCAGTTTGAACGTATACTTACCGATAGTGGATTTGTTGGACTAAAAAGGCTGAACGATGATGAGTTGGCTGGAACTGCGAACAAAGCAGGAATTATTGAAAGATATTGTTTTCTGTTGAGCAAGGATAACCAGCCAATGATCCGTGATATCCATGTCAAAGATGAGATCGTAGTTGGCGATAAAAAAGTTGAACTCTACACCTTATGTGATACGGAAAACATGCCTGCACTTTGCGGAAGTCGTATTAATTATGATAAGTACAGTACGGACAGGAGCAAGTTTTCCGTTGGTTTTGCAAGTCCACTAGGTACATTGCTGAACTGTAACCACATCTTAAGCCAGTACATTTTTGTATCAGATGTGCAGAAAACCATCAAAAGATTGGAAGCCAAAAAGCTGCGTCTGCAATCCTTATCAGCCTATTCCAGAGAAAATTCAATTTCAGGGGATGCCACCAATGATTTTTTAAATGAGGCAATAGCCTTGCAACGTTTACCTATCAAAGCGCATTTCAATGTACTGGTATGGTCGGAAGACCAAGAAAAAAGCAGAGACCTTAAAAACCTGGTATCATCGGCAATGGCACAGCTGGATGCGGTTGCTAAACAGGAAACCGATGGTCAAGCTCAAATCTGGTGGTCTGGACTTCCTGGCAATGCTGCCGATTTTCCAATGAACGATACCTTTGACACTTTTATCGAACAGGCAACCTGCTTTTTCAATCTGGAAACTGGCTACCGTTCATCTTTGAGCCCATTTGGACTACGTTTGGGAGATCGGCTTTACGGCAGGCCTGTACATGTGGATATTTCGGATGAACCCATGAGGATCGGTTTTACCACCAACAGGAACAAGTTTATTCTGGGGCCAAGCGGTAGTGGAAAATCATTTTTCACCAATCATATGATCCGTTCCTACTATGAGCAAGGGGCTCACGTGGTATTGATGGATGTGGGACATAGCTACAAAGGTTTATGTGATTTGGTGGATGGCTATTATTTTACCTACACCGAGAGTGACCCCATCAAATTCAATCCGTTTTACCTTTCTGAAGGTGATGTTTTGGACACGGAGAAAAAAGAAAGCATTAAAACGTTGTTACTTGCCTTATGGAAAAAAGACGATGAAAATTTTAGGCGTTCGGAATATGTAGCCTTATCAAATGCATTGACGCTTTATTTCGCCCAGCTGTCAAACAGACCGGATATTTTCCCCTGTTTTAATACCTTTTATGAGTTTTTGACAAATGAATACGTGCAGGTATTGGAAACCAGTAAGGTAAAAGATAGGGATTTTGATATCGATAATTTTCTTTACGTCCTTAATCCATATTATCGTGGCGGCGAGTTCGATTATCTGCTGAACGCATCTGAAAATCTGGAATTATTGCATCAGCCATTCATTGTGATAGAGTTGGATAACATCAAAGACCATCCGATATTATTCCCTGTGGTTACGCTGATCCTGATGGAGATGTTCATTTCAAAAATGCGTAAGCTTAAGGGCATACGTAAGGTTTTGCTAATTGAAGAATGCTGGAAAGCCATTGCCAAGGAAGGTATGGCAGAGTATATCAAATACCTCTTTAAAACGGTTAGAAAGTATTTCGGGGAGGCTATTGTGGTAACCCAGGAGGTAGAGGATATCATCAGTTCGCCAATTGTAAAACAGGCCATCATCAATAATTCGGACTGTAAAATATTATTAGACCAATCAAAATACCAGAACAAGTTTGATGCCATACAGGAACTTTTGGGACTGACCGAAAAGGAAAAAACGCAGATACTTTCGATGAACAAGGCCAACGATCCCAAACTCAAATACAAGGAGGTCTTTATTTCTCTCGGTGGCCAGTACAGTAAGGTCTATCGTACAGAGGTGTCCACCAGCGAGTATCTCGCCTATACCACCGAGGAAAGCGAAAAGTTGCAGGTTCAAACTTATGCGCAGCAATATGGAAGCATCCAAAAAGGGATAGCGGTACTGGCAAACGAATTAAAAAATAAACAATAATCAGTTATGATATCATTTCACAAAACTGGTGCGGTTGCGTGCATCAGTGTAATCAAAAAAGTTATGAAACCCCCGCAAGGGCTCTTCATAACCATTAAAAAACAAATTAAAAACGTTATGAAAAAATACATGGTCATCCTTCCGGTGAGCGCCATGACGCTGTTTGTATCCATGCCTACAGGGGCAAATGCTCAGATCGCAGTTTTGGAAGTCATTAAAGCAGGAGTAAAAAAAGTAATCAAGGCTGTCGACCTTAAGGTTCAGCGCCTGCAGAACGAAACCATCTGGCTGCAAAATGCTCAAAAGGTGCTGGAAAACCAGCTTTCCAAATTAAAGCTGACTGAAATAGCCGATTGGACGGAGAAGCAGAAAGAACTTTACAAAAATTATTACGAAGAGCTATGGAAAGTTAAATCGGCCATCGCCTATTACAAGCGAATTAAAGACCTAACCGAAAAACAAATTGCCATTGTAGATGAGTACAAATGGGCCTGGGGGTTGTTCCAGAAAGATAAGCATTTTACTGCTGATGAGCTGGAGCATATGCAAAAAGTCTATTCGGGCATACTCGATGAAAGCATCAAAAATCTAGACCAGATCCTGCTCGTCGTAAATTCATTTAAAACGCAGATGAGCGATGCAAAGCGACTAGAAATCATCAGTGCAGCTGCCGACCAAATGGATACCAACTTTAGCGACCTAAAATCTTTCAATACCCAAAATAGCCTGTTGAGCATCCAAAGGGCAAAATCATTGGACGAAGTAACCATTTTAAAGGAATTATATGGAATTCAGTAGACAAACGCAAGGTAATTATAGGTATAAAGCTATGTCTGTATCGAAACCAATCAGATTTTTAGCGCTGGCGTTGCTGTTACTTTTTGTAGGAACGAGCGCTTTCGGGCAAACCTGGGGCGAATTCTTCAACCAGAAAAAAACGCAGAAAAAATACCTGCTCGAACAACTTGTTGCTTTGAAAATGTATGCGGGCTACCTCAAAAAAGGCTATGATATTGTAGGTACAGGCATAAGCACTGTTAAGGATATAAAAAATGGGGAATTCAGTTTGCATAGCACCTTTTTTTCCTCGCTCAAAAGCGTTAATCCTGCCATCAGGAAAAATGCAAAAATTGCGAGTATCATTTCTATGCAAGTCGCCATCATCAAGACTTTTAAAAGTATCGCGGATAATGATGAACTGGAACTTTCTGACAACCAGCATATAGTGGACGTAAAGGATAGAGTTACCGATGATTGTCTTGTTGATATGGAGGAACTATTACTGGTCATTACTTCAGGAAAGCTGGAAATGGATGATGACGAACGCTTAGAAAGATTGGATAGCATCTACGAAAGAATGCGGGACAAAGCTGCATTTGTGCAAAGTTTTACAGGCGAGGTAACCCTGCTCATCCATCAAAGAAGAAACGAACAAAAATCCATTAACCATTTAAGAGAACTTTATGGAAACGAACAGCATAATTAGCGTAAAGGGTGTAAAAAGCACGCTTTATTTAATGTTGACTTTAGTAATCATCTGTCTTTCATCTACAGTTTTTAAGCTAAAGGCACAGTCTACAGAAGTACAGCAGCTCCTGCTAAATGTAGAGAAGCTGAGCCAGTTGAAAAATATCCTTTCTGATATGAAGCGTGGATATACCATAGTTGCAAATGGCTATAATGCGGTAAAAAATATTTCGCAGGGCAATTTTTCCATGCATGAGGTATTCCTTGACGGTCTGATGCTGGTCAATCCCGAAATCAGGAAATACGAGAGGGTTGCTGATATCATTAGCTACCAGCAGCATTTGATTTCAGAATATAAATCTGCCTACAACCGTTTTAGAAATGCCGACACTTTTAGTCCTGAAGAACTAAGCTACCTATCTGGTATCTATGGGCGGCTTTTTGATCAGAGTATCAATAATCTTGATGAGCTTTTAACGGTGATTACTTCATCGAAATTGCGAATGAGCGATGATGAACGCTTGCGGGCAATTGACCGAATTTTTCTGGATATGCAGGACAAACTCATCTTTTTAAGAAGTTTCAATAAAGAGGCAAGCATACTGAACCTGCAAAGGCAAAAGGAGAAAACGGATATCAATGCCACCAGAAGATACTATAACCAAAACTAATCTGTAATGAAAAAGGTAATTATTTTATGCATTGGGGCATTTGCCCTGCTCTCGCCATTGGGCTCATACGCACAGGGCATATCGGAAACACTGGGTGGAATGCAACCCGTTCTTGACAGGGTGTACAGCGAGATGTTGCCATTATGCAGTCGGCTTATCGATGTGGGCAGGGGGATAGCAGGATTTGGTGCGCTATGGTATATCGCCAGTCGTGTATGGCGCCAGATTGCTAGTGCCGAACCCATAGATTTCTACCCATTGCTCAGGCCTTTTGCATTGGGAATGGCGATTATGATGTTTCCGCTGGTCATTTCACTAATGAATGGGGTGTTACAACCTACTGTTTCCGCAACTGGGAAAATGGTTAGTGATAGCAACAAAACCATCGAACGTCTGCTTAAAGCCAAGGAAGCCGCCATTAAAAAAAGTAAGCATTGGCAAATGTACGTTGGAGAAAATGGGAGTGGAGACCGTGAAAAATGGTTGAAATATACTTTTCCAGAACAGGGTAGCGAAGGTCTATTGGATGGTTTAGGACATGATATCCAGTTTTTTATGGAGAAGCAGTCCTATAACTTCCGCAATTCCATCAAGCAATGGATGAAAGAAGTTTTTGAGGTGCTTTATGCGGCTGCTTCGCTCTGCATCAATACGGTAAGGACGTTTTTTCTGATCGTTCTGGCCATTTTGGGGCCTCTGGTTTTTGGTTTTGCTGTATTCGATGGTTTTCAGAATACACTCACGGTCTGGCTGGCAAGATACGTGAATATTTTCCTTTGGCTACCCATCGCCAATATATTCGGGAGCATCTTGGGAAAGATACAGGAGAACATGCTAAAACTCGATCTTTCGCAGATCGAACAGCAGGGCGATACCTTTTTCAGCGGAACAGATACAGCTTACCTCATATTTTTGCTGATTGGCATCATAGGCTATTTTTCTGTACCCAATGTGGCAAACTATGTCGTCCATGCAGGCGGTGGTAATGCTATCCTCCAAAAGGTAAATGCCATCATCAGCAGTACCAACAGTACGGGAATGAAAACGGCATCATCTGGAGCTGGAATGGCAGCAGATATGATGGGCAATGCTTACCGCAATATGCAACAAGGCTATGCCGCTTCCAGTAATGGAGACTACTTGCCAGAACATACGCCCGGACAGCATCAGCACGATAAGCTGAGTGGCAAGGATGGAAAATCATAATAAATAAGCGTACCAACTAATCTAGTTACCATGTTCAGTCAACTAAAAAATATAGACACCGCATTCACACACATCAAAAGATTTAGTCTTTTTTTGATTATTGCCTGCATTACCATTTCAGGATTTGCCATTTACAAAAGTTATGAAATGGTAAGGGAAGCACAGGCAAAAGTTTACATTCTTGCCAACGGAAAAGCCATAGAAGCTTTCAGTACCGAACGAAAAAGCAACCTGCCTGTAGAGATCAGGGATCACGTAAAGATGTTCCACCACTACTTTTTTACCCTTGATCCTGATGAAAAGGTTATCCAGCGCAACATTAGCAAAGCTCTGGAACTATCAGACCAAAGCGCAAAGAAAAGTTACGATAATCTGAAGGAACAAGGTTTCTATAGCAACCTGATTTCGGCCAATATCTCACAGGAAATAACAATTGATAGTGTTCATCTTGATATTGAGCAGTATCCCTATTATTTCCGCTGTTATGCTACCCAACAGCTTATCCGTTCGAGTGCTACATTAAACAGAAAACTGGTTACCCAGGGGTATTTGAGAAATGTCGGACGCAGTGATAATAATCCTCATGGTTTTTTGATCCAACGCTGGGAAACTTTGGAGAATAGCGACTTACCGTTAAAGCCCTAAACGTATGAAACTCTTTAGGAAAAACAGTACATCAATTGGTGGCGATGCGATTGCCGAGAAAATTGCCCAAAAGATTATCGATAGGCAAAGGATATTAGCCAATTATCTGAACAGGAAAACCAAGAACATTTCTGGCAAGTTATGGATGGCTATCCTGATAATATTTTGTGCGGCTTTTGGGTGCTATTGTACATTTCTGCTCATTAGGGGGCTAGGCTGATTTAATCAAATACAGAAAAATCATTTAAAAATAAGATTATGGAAACAATCAACAAAAAGGACAAGCGGAAACAGCTACTCATCATTCCGTTACTTATCATCCCGTTTTTGGCACTGGGATTTTATGCGATGGGCGGGGGGAAAGGTAGCGGTGCAGATCTTCAAACAGGCCATCGGGAAATCAATGCCGACCTGCCAGATGCAGCTTTCAAAAAGGAAGAACCCACTGATAAAATGGGTTTTTATAGGCAGTCTGATACGGGCAATGAAAGTGGAGGGGATAGTAGCCTAAATAGGATTAATGCCCGTTTAGCTGAAAATAGAAACGAGCAGGATGCCAGGACTGATGCCATTAATCAGAAGCTGGAAGCTTTGAACAAAGAGATCAATCGTCCAGAAGAGCCACGTTCAAATCCTAATGCTCAATCAAATGGTAGGCAGGAAGCATCCATCAAAAACGATGTAGACCGGTTGGAAGCCTTGATGAAAACCATGCAGTCTGAAAAAGGAGAAGACCCAGAAATGGTACAATTGAGCGGGATGATGGATAAGATTATTGCTATCCAAAATCCTGAGATTGCTCGCTCCAATAACCAGCAAACTTTGATTAGGGACAGCCAGTTCAGGGCTGTGCCAGCTACAATTGTTGAAAATCAAAAGGTGGTTCAGGGAGCAACGGTTAAGTTGCGATTAAGTGATAGTGTTCGCCTGAATGGTCAGCTCATTCCAAAGGGACATTTACTTTTTGGAACATGCAACATTACCAATCAGCGCCTGTTGCTGCAGGTTAAGAATATCAGGCTCGGAACTTCTATTGTCCCCGTTAATCTGACCGTGTATAGTCTTGATGGAATGCCAGGTATTCCTGCGCCAGAAGCAGAACTAACAGGTGCAGTTAATGGTGGTGCAGATGATGCCATCCGAAGTATGCAGTTCCTTTCCATGGATCAGTCCATCGGTGTTCAGGCCGCTGGAGCTGGGATTGATGCCGCAAAATCCCTCTTCAGCAAAAAACTAAAAAAAATAAGGGTCAAGCTCAAAGCTGATTATCCGATACTTATCCGCATCAATAAAAAATAAAAAAATGCGCCGCGACGAAAATAGCATAGCACCAATTATAGATTTGCTAAAGGCAAGTGGATTATATGACAGGGGTATGGAACAGAAGATTTTGGATACAATAGCCTACAGAACCGGCGAGCCAATTGAGGTAATCAGGGTATTTGATGGAAAAGAGCTAACAATAGAACCTTATCTAAATTTCTCCTATGGCCATCCAACACTTTCAAGCTATGCTATTTGGTTGCCTGATAATTATAAAGCTTACCATCATTTGGAACATGATGGGATAAATACGGTAATGCTCGAACAGCAGTTGAAACAGCTGCAATGGGCAGATGATGGTAGTCGCATCTTCGATAACAAGATGACAGGCAATGATCCACTGGACTACATTGTCTCGCAATTAGAAATGCTCTATAGTGCTGGTGAAAACTTGATGGCGAGCGATTATGGCAAAGCATCGGAGATGCAGAATACCAGTACCTCGCTCATGCTAAAATATTTTACAGGGACACCAATGGAAGGCAGCATGGGTCCCAAATGGTTGAATTGGAACGAACGATATGAACGTTCGGTTCTTTTTCCAATCCATATTCATATCAATCTGCCGGGAAACAGGATTAATAACAGGGAAGAACTTGAAAAACTAAGCCAAATGGCTTTTCAGAACAACCCAAAAAACCAATTTATTATGAATTTAAACAATTTGGAAAATCTCAAGGAAGAGATGAAAAATCTGGGCTTCAAGGATAAGCTCATTGAGAAAATGGAAGATAACATGAGAAAAGATGTTCCCGAGTTTATTCTTCACGATAGTATCTCAGCAACAAAGGGACAAGTTGATCTTGCGCTTCATTTTAAGCAGTCTAACCAATCTGACTTCTATTACTTTAACAAGTTTACCGTTAGCCATAACCAAGGTAAACCATTGGAGGAAGGCCAGCAGTATATGGTCATTACCAAAAATGAAGAAGGAAAGAATATCGTGAAGAAACATGAAAATGTAAGCGATGCATTAACCTTCTTTAAGGAACAAAAAGGCAATAGTGAACTTGCAATAGGTAAGGATGCCGCCAATAAAGTGATGGTAGCCAGCATGGAAAATGGTAAGGTAAATTATGTGGCGAAGGAGTTTAACCGTACCTATTACGCTAGTCCCGCAAATCAGACCATTTGGTTGGAGCGTGGAAAAGGATTTACCGCTGAACAAGCAGCCAATTTGATACAAGGGCGTTCGGTTTATCGTGATGATATGATGAATATGGGTGGAGAGACTTACAAAGCTTGGATTAAACTGGATTTTGATAAGGGCAAAGACCGTTTTCAAAATTACAGCATCAATCAGTACCACGATCCATCTTATGGTTTCGATATCAATAAGGTGTTAGATAAGTTTAATATTAAAGAGCTGGAAGATCCTGCCAAAAAAGTGCTTCTGGAAGCATCGTTGCGTAATGGCAATAGACCACTGGTAACAGTTGAAAAAGAAGGGCAGGAGGTGAAGGTATTCTTGGAAGCCGTACCGCGTTACAGCCAGTTGAATATGTACGCAGAGAACGGTAAACCAGAAAAAAGGGAACAGTTTTTGAAAGAGACTGCACTTTCAAGTAAGCAGGAAAACACTAAAGGTCAAGAAAAAGAAATGAGCGAGAGCCAAGGCGTGAGGAGATAATTTAATATCCTAGTTTTTTGTACTTGTAGATTTAATAAATGTAAATAAAGGAATTGTTGAAAGGCAATTCAAAACCTTAAAAATTTAATTTAAAATAGCATGGAAAAATTCACAGAGTTAAAGGCGCTGATTGCATCAGCAGAAGCAGATGCCACTGCATTTTTTGAAAAGAATAATAAAGCAGCTGGAACAAGGTTAAGAAATGCGTTACAGCAGACAAAAACTTTGGCGCAGGATATCCGTAACGAGGTTACCGCTAAAAAGAACGAAAAATAAACAGTAAAACTGTTTTGGGTAAATGCCTGACTGGAAACGGTCAGGCATTTTTTTGCTAAAATTAAACTTATTTCTTATCTATTTCATTCTTGCGATGTTCCAGAAACTAATTTCACGCCTGGTCGAAAAACCAAGCTTTTCATATAAACCTATAGCTCCAGCATTATTATGAGCTACGTGCAAGTATGGTATATTACCCTCTAGTTGCACCTTATCAACAGCATGGGCTATCAATTGTTTTGCATAGCCTCTTCCTGTGTGCTTTGGATGCGTTATTATAGCACTTAGTTCAGTATAGCCGTTCATTTTCATTCTTTCACCTGCAACAGCAATTAGCCTTCCTTCTTTATATATACCGTAGTAGCTTCCCAAATCTGAAGTCTTAATTTTAAAATATCCAGGTTGGATGAGATTGACTAATTCAAATAAATCTGTCTTATGCCTTTCTGTCCGCAGTTCAGTTATAGGTTCAGCAGCTTTAATGCTGATATTTTTTTTGAGAACCATCTGGTTGCAAACTAATTCATTCATCAATACTACTTTATCACTTAAAACTGGCTTAGTTCCAACGATAAAAAAGTTTTCCGTCATTGAGGCGTATTCCTCAATTCCAGTTCCTGTTTTGTTAAGGTCTAGTAGGCCTCCAAAAGGGCAGTAGTCAGGCTGGTAAAACTTTACTCCGCTATGTTCAACGGCAAAGTCTTTGTGGGTCTCACTCAAAGAATACCAAGCTGGGTTGTCTAATTTATTAATTTCCATTTTTATGTAATGCTGATTTAATTATTCCGCGGCTATCTTTTGTTATGGGCCGATTTAAAAGCCGACCACATTTTATAGTTCCGACTTCCACAGGTTGCCGCCGCCGCATCGCCTGTAAGCCACCCCATTATTCTAGTTTTCAATATTTACTGAGAATTATGATTGGAAACCTACTTTCTGCTTACATCTTGTATAACTTTTTGCATCCTTACAAGTTCTAATTTTTGACCGTCAAAAAGTGGCTCTACAATACTATCAATTTCCAAAAAGCCCATAGCTTTATAAAGCGGAACACCTGGTAAGGTAGCACCAAGTTCCAAACTTGAAAATCCGTGTTTTTTTGCCTCTTCCTCGCAACGATCCATAATTTGTCTGCCAATTCCTCTTCTCGCATATTCTGGATGAACAAAAAAAGCTCTTATTCTGGCTGCTTCCTTAATTGGATCAAGCAAACTGTCTTGCAATTCTTTATGCTGATCACCGCCATATAAGGTTTTTCGCATACCCCATCCACCGCACCCAGCGATAATCCCATCGGTTTCAAAAACGTAATAAGTGCCGTCGCTTATCAATTGGGTATCGACGCCAAAGATATATTTCAGTGCACTATCAATTTGGCTTGACGTGTAATGTTTCTTACTTAAACCTCGTACTGAAAGATCTAAAAGTTTCTCTAATTCCGCTATGTCCTGAAATGTTGCTGGGCGTATCATAATAATTTGTTCAAATAATTTTCTGGTTGATATTTTTGGTGTACCTACTTGTTTTGGTCTATGGATTTCTTGTCAAGAATATTGATTATTGAGTTCATGTGCAGGGAAAGATGTTTTATATCCATGGGGGATAAATCTTTTAGCAGTTCTTCAAGCTGTTTGTCTGCTAGCGTATTAAGCATGTTTAGTTCAATAATCCCTTTTTCTGTCAGAAATATTTCCCATGCCCTAGAGTCTTTTTCAGATTTCGATTTGGTAATCAATTTATTTTTTTCAAATTTTTTTAATACCCTGCTCAAATAACTCTTGTCAATGAGTAACGCATCTATAATCTCAGATGTATCTATTTTTCCAATCGGGGATATCTCAAACAGTATCCTTGCTTCTGTTAATGTATACTGTGTCTCAAGGTATCCCTGAACCAATACCCCTATAAGATTTGTATAGTAACGGTTAAATGCACGAATGTTTTTTATAGTCGTTTTCTCCATTCTATTATGATTGATAGTAATTTTAAAAATGCTAAGGTAAGCATAATAGTAGACTAAGTCAACTAATTTTTGCTGATGTTGGTGTAATCTTTGCCTGTTTCATTCTCTTTAATCTTTTGTTAAACGAAAAATCAGCGGTAAAACCGCTTTGCTCGTACCTCGCTTCAGCCGATTTTCCGCATTTATGCAACAATGGCTTCGTACCTCGCCAACGTTGCGCTTTCTGATACCACATATCAGCAAACTTCTCCTGTAAACTTTTTGAAAGACCAGGGTAAAAATTCCACCTAGGCTTTTTGTTGCAAAATTTCTGAACAAGCCCTTTGACGTCAAGGCCAGGCCCTACGGGTTTGCTGAAAAAAAATCTTCCTCTCTCGCTGCGCTCGGAGCGTATTTTTTTTCGCAAAGCCTTGCCTTACAAAGGGCTTGTGTCAGGAGCGGTGGTTTAACAAAAGCCAGGAGGCCCTGCCGACTGGATTTATAAAAAAGATAGCCACATGATAGCAACAAAGGACAGAAGCCCACCCAGCCAAAGCGGTACAGCAAACAGCGACCGCCTAAGCAGAACTGCCCCAATTGGGGAAATTATTCAAATCATTATCAATAAAAATTTAAAATCAAAAGTTATGAAAACTGCACAATTAAACGGCTCAGCCGTAAATGGAAAATCAGAAGTTAAAACTACTCAACCTGTAAGCACTGGTACAGCAAATAAGGTAGAGGCAAAAACCGAAGAGGTTAAGGACATTGCACAATCAATTGATTTGAAAAATGTGGAACAGGTAAAATCCGAAGCGGAAGCGCCAAAATCGGAGCAACAAAAAGTTGAACCTACCAAAATCGAAATCAAGGAACAGTTAAAAGAAGAAAAACCTGCCTTTAATTTAGAAAAAACCATCAAATTGGCATTGGACTTAAACCGCCGTATCAATCAGAGAGGTAAATTATTGGAAACAATAAACACCTTGGAAGCCTTTGAGGTTGCACAAAAAGATGATGCAGACGAAACAGACACCAACTTTTTTCAAGGCTGTACCCTTACACTTGAAGATGACAAGGGGAGAGAGTTACCACTAAAAACCCTTTCATCATTCGTGAGGTAGCAAACAGGGTAAATGCTTTATGTGTTGCTAAATTAGCTGAAATCGAGGGAGAGATTTTTATTCCAGCCTAATCCAAATTACGCCCTTTGCAACTTGCAGGGGGCGTTTATTCAATTATCAAATCTTAAAAAAGAATGAAGTACGAAACTATATTTATAATGGTTCGGGTGGCAGTCCATGCCGACCATACAAATTTGGGGGATATTGTCCACGAAATAGAAACCCAATCTAAACTAACATTAAGCGATACCGCTAACATCAATATTTTAGAAACTGAAATTTTGGTTTCAAGAGTAAGGAACATTAAAAATATCAATCATGGCACACAACCTAAATTATAACGAAAAGACGCAGAAACATAGTTTCTTTAGTGTCAAAGAAAAAGCATGGCATGGCTTGGGGCAGATCATTACTGATTACCCGACAAGTGCGGAAGCGATAAAACATGCTGGTTTAAATTATACTGTTGAAAAACGAAAGCTATTTACATTGAATAATGGGCTGTCAAATAATGACGATAATAATTTAATGGTACAAAAACATATTGAAGTCCCCAATTACTATGCTAACGTAAGAACCGATACTAACGAAGTTTTAGGCGTTGTTGGCAAGGATTACAATATCGTACAAAATGTAGATGCGTTTGCGTTCTTTGATGGCATCGTTGGCGGAAACGATGGGATTTTATATGAAACAGCTGGAGCTTTAGGCAAAGGAGAACGTATTTTTATAACTGCAAAACTCCCCGATTATATCCGTGTAGGTAGGGCGGATTGCATTGAAAAATATTTGTTTCTTACTTCCTCCCATGATGGTTTTGGCAGTATTACCGCATCATTTACACCTGTTAGAGTTTGTTGCCAAAATACTTTAAATGCTGCGCTAAAAAACCATACTAATTCTATTAAGATACGCCATACCGCTAGCGCACAGGAAAGGTTAAAACAGGCGCACCAACTTTTGGGAATTACCAACCAATTGGCTAACGAATTAGAAGAGGTTTTTAACCATTGGGCGAAAGTGAAGATTACAGATAGACAGGTTAAAAGATTGGTTCAGCTGGCAATGGCGCCAAATAAAGAAACTTTGAACAATCTTAAAACCAATAAACAGGATGAGTTTTCGAGTGCTTACACCAATATAGTAAATAATGTTTTGGAATATGCGCTAGCAAGCCCAACCCAACAGGAAATAAGTACCAAAGGAACGGTTTTTGGTGCCTACAATGCGGTGACAGGTTATTTTCAAAATGTAAGAAATTATAAAGACGATGAAAGTAAATTTAAATCAATCATGTACGGAACTGGTTTACAAAGAAGTCAAACTGCATTTGATTTATGTAGTAGCTTTGCTAAAAATGGCGTAGAAGCGTTAAATTAAGCTGAAATAGTAAATAAATGCCCACTTCATTAATTTAATGGAGAGGGCATTTTTATGTCGGCGCCTTAAGTGCTTTTTAATTCCGTTCAAGAAATTATAAATTTTACTAAGTTGAGATTTTATGTTGATTTGTTAGCCTCGACGGCAAGCTTAATGACATTCTTTATTAAAAAGGCATCAATAAAGGAAAGCGCACAATCACGATTGATGGTCCACAGCGAAAGCTCTAATTTCGTCAATCCATTTTTTTATTAAGCAATTCGAAGTCACTATGATACTTCTTAACTTTCAGATACTACCATGGGTACAATTACTGATGTGCTGTCAATTGATTAACTTTGTATAACTTCTAAACTCTAAAACAATGGTTAATTATTTAGGACTTACTGAAACTCCAACGGCTAAATATGAATTTTTTTTCGAAGTCATACGTGATTTTAGAAAAGGCGGACTAAATCCTTCCAATTATGGAGAGTTTTTAAATGCTGTGAAGGGTCTCCCACCTATACTTAATCGTAAACCAAGTGATTATAATGTATTTCTGAAATTCAATTTAATTGATCTTAATGAAGAAGATTTTCCGGTAATTATGAGGGAAGCCCAACGAAGATCTGCTGAGAAATCGAAAAAGTGCTGGCATCCACTTGCTGGCAATTCTACCTGTAAACTAGGTTCAAATGGTGAAATAATAATTAGCGCTGCCCATTCCTTGCAAAACAATGGCGTTCTAAGTAAGATTATGAAAGACGGGCACGTTACCACGTTTTCCAGAGACACTACTAAAATGGACGGGAAACTGCTCAGTAAAAATGTGGCATCAGTATTTTGGGGATTTTGCAATAAGCATGATGCAATCTTTAAGCCTATTGAAACTGTTTCCTATACACAAACAATTGAACAGAATTTTCTTTTTGCTTATAGAGGTTTTACGGTGGCGGCACACAAAAAAAACGAAGGTTCCAATCTCTTTGACTTTGGAGCCCAAGCAGATAATGATATCATTGAAACTAAAAAAATTTTTGATGAGGCTATTTTAAGTGGTGATATGGACATACTAAACACTACCGTCGTGCAATTTCCCTTATTTTATCCTATTGCAGCAGCGTCAAGTTTCTATTTAGATTTCGATTTTGAAGGCAATGACATACCACATTCTGATGAGCGTATGGAAAATATTTTTATAACGCTTGTGCCTGATGAAAATGGCAGCTACCTAATTGTGAGTTATTTTAGACGCGATGCACATTTATACGAAAATTTTGTAAAACAACTTGTCGATAGAAACAAAATAAAATCGGACGTAAGCATTTTGTTAGCTGCCCATACTGAAAACATCTATTTTGAGCCAGTTTATTTTTCCACTTTCATTGAAAAACAAGGAGAAGAAATCAAGTCCGCAATGAAGGATTCACAGTTCGACTATGCTTATTTTGATGAAGATAATCAAAAGGTAGATTCGATTTCATTAACTCCAGTAAATTACTTGTCAAATCCATACGGTATAAATTTATTCGGATACTAATTATAAATTAATGTTGTTTATGGGATTTGATGGGTTATCTATTTCCCCCGTATAATATCAAGTTGGTACATAGCTTCTTCATCAATTTGAGCGTCAATCCAATCATCGAAATCATCAATAAGTTCTGGGGCTAGTTGCAAAGCTTCTCCTAAATCAGTTACATTCTTAATTGACATAGAATTCAATCCCTTAGTTATACTTCCATGTACCTCTTTTGTTTGCTTATCTATAAAATCATCTGGATTATTAGAAACATAAATTAAATCATATTGATGGGGAAATGAACCTTCAGTAAACTCACAAAAGCTTCTATAATTTAAGGCATCATTAAAGTTATTTTTATTGTTTTGAAAAGGGGGTTGTTTTTCTATTGCCAACTTCGCTATATACAATTTTTGTTCATCGGTTGTGTCAAAAACTTTACACGAAAGCATAAATTCTTCCACACTATTGACTCTTTCAGTGGCTTTACCAATTCTAGAAGCCTCATCTATGTATTCGGCCAAGCTTTCAAGGAGTTTCGTTTTGGCTTCACCTGATAGATGATTTGCTAATGATTTGGCTGCCTTATATTCGATTTTTATACTATCCGCAAGATTTGTTATTGTTTTCGCCTTATTTCTTTGCCACTCTTTAATAACAACATCATTCACCAAGACAGTGAACTCCTCATCTTCTTTTCCTTGCTTTAGTTTGATGAATAATTCATAAAAGACCTCCTTCGTCAGGTAAATCCAAATGTTAGTATCTAAAGCAATCGTAGTTAAGGAGGACATATTAATAATCAATAAATAATATGCAAATATAATCATTACTAGAAGCCATAAATCGAAAATTATCTTATTGGAAATTAAATGCTGTTGATATTATATGTAAACAGAAACAGATTTAATCGCACTTAATCGGAATTTTGAATATTTAACCTTGTTTATTAAAAGTATTTTTCAGTTCACCATTATCTTCAAACAATATACTTTTCGCTTCATTCATCGTTTTACCTATCCTGCTTTTCTTCACTCTGGCATATCTTTGAGTAGTGCGAATATTTTTGTGACCTAACATTTTACTTACATCCTCTAATGGAAAATTCAGAACATTTAACATAATATCTGCGAATGTATGCCGTGCAAGATGACTATTTAGCGGTCTTCCAATCTTGCATATATCAGATAGTTCTTTTAAATAGACGTTATACCTAAAGTTACTGTTTACTGGAATTAAACGATTATGTATTTTACAATAAGGATGTTTTTTATACTTTCTTATTAGTTCACCAACAATAGGAAGTACTGGAACCATCTCTGTAACCTTTGTTTTTCCTTGTTCCTTTACCAACCACGGTTCATGTTCTGATCCAACGTATACTATATGCTCATTACTTAGATTGTAAATATCCTGATAGGCAAATCCTGTAAAGCATTGGAAAATGAATGCATCCCTAACTTTAGCTAAGCGTTCAATACCAATCTTTTTTCTCCATAATGTTTCTACCTCGAATATTTCAAGAGGTATTATCTCTGGATCTTCTGACCCACATTTGAATTTTGCAATTGGATTTTTAGGAATCCACAGGTTCGCTTCTGCTATATTTAAGAGCTGTTTTAGATTTTTAATCTGTTTCATTGTAGCGGCATCTTGCAACGCTGGAGTTCTTTTTACAGCAAGATATTTGTAGAATTTCTGTGCGAAGGAGTATTCAATAGCTGATAAGCTAAGATCTGTAACCTTAAATTCAAATTTTAAAAACTCAACAATCTTCTTTTGAGTGGCTTTCCATTGTTTTAATGTCTCTTTTGATCGTATTTCCTTCTCTACCAACTCGCTGAAATCTTTAATATGGATTTCAGTTAATTCTAATAATGAAGGTGTTTTATGTTCTTTTAACTCATTCTTTTTGCCTTCAATAGGAAGGTTTTGGTAAATGTTTTTTAGCATTAATGGGCTAACAGAATCATACTGGGTTTTTAATACATTAAAATTAACTTCGAGTGAGCTTTCAATGTGGTTAAGGGCTGAATTAATTTTCTTAGAATCAGTTGACCTCATTACTTTTTTCATTTCAACGTTCCAGTCCTCAACATGTACTTTTTGGGATGTTGAAAATTCAGCATCATTTCCATCAATAGAAATCCTGCAAATAACAGGAGCAAGGCCCTTTGAATCGGCTTTTGATTTACGGTGCCAGAATAGGATTTTTAGGGTTTGGTTACTTTTCATTTCTCAATCTTTTAGTAAAACATTTTATTTGTTTTCAGATTGTTCTTCAGCACTTTAAATCAATTTGATCTGGTATGACTGGTGCCCAAATTTACCGATTACAATTGGGCACCAGTTAGGGCACCAGTATGTATGGTTTAAGATGGTTTGAAACGACTTATAATTTTTTCAGAATTGCGGTTTAAAATATCTTTTAAACAGAAAAGGCGCAATTTCTTGCGCCTTTCGTGATCCCGCTGGGATTTGCACCTAGTGCTAAAATCAGCGTTTAAATAGTATTTGAGGCTGTTTTGTAATTCCACTCATTGAATTACTCACTTTTTTTTCGATACGTTTTAGCTGCAATTGCTATATTTAAATATACGAATATTTGTTTTCATTAACAATAGAAACTTCTGATTTGTAAATTAGTAAATATGGCTATCTTTGAAAAAACCAAAAAGACTATCAATCAAGAATGCTCGATCTAAAAGATTATTAAACTCCTCACAAGATGTTTCAGGCAATAATGCGCATGAATAACATGCAGCTAAATTTAATCCACCAATGCCTTGTCCATCCGAATGATAACACACGGGGTCAGAAGCGCAGTCCTTACTCCTGAAAATAGCAGAATTTAAAATCTTTTTGATAGATTCTGGATTTGCTTGTGATGTCAAACCACCATAACTGCCTTCGGAACCTGCAACAGTATAAATCAAAACACCTTGCATATTTTCATCGTCCACAAATAATCGTTCGTTTATTGATGTTGCGGCATACCCACATAAAAACTCTAATTCTTTAATAAGAATATGTGAAAATGTGTGGACTACAATAAATTTTGCAAGGTGTCTCTCACTTTGAAATTTATTTTTTGACAGCATTTTATTTTCCGAGATTCTTTGCTTCAAATTATCGATCCTATTTCTGAATGCAGGGGTATTGTTATAATGTTCGCAAAACCATTCTTCAATTTTTACTCTGTTAAAGTCCACAAAAATACCCTCTCCATAACTTTCGGAAGCTAACAAATACGAAGTATTGACTGCTTGACTCGATGTGTATTTTACTTTAACATTTGAACTTGCATCTCCATCCCCTAAAAATAAATCTTTATCCAGCGGTTCTTGGCGTGTATATGCTGTTTGAACTGTTGTCAATTTTAAACGCTTAATTTTTAATAATGTATCAATAGAAAATTCAGGTATGATTGATAAATCCTGATTTTCATACTTTAGATTATTTTTTTCTTCATCATAATAATTGGGGTTGTCAATGATAAATTGATATTCTTTAAGGCGATATTTAATTTCAGGTTCAAATTCTGTGTTTTTTTTGCTTCCAATAAAATCATCAATAGTTTGCTTCTCATAATCACCCTCGAAAAAATCGTATATGTCTTCTACTGCTCTTCCTTTTTCTAGGAGTGAAGTAATTTTATCCTTGTCTTTACTTGCTATCTCTTGTATTTTTTTTGGTAAATAAATACTATTGATGCTTAAAGGATAGTATACGCTATTACTCGTTCGGATTACTGGTTTAAATTGAGTTATCTTTTCCTTTCCTATCCTCATACCAAATAATCCTGCGAGTGTTACTTGTTTGCCTTTAGAAGAACATTGTGGATTTTTACATTGGATTCTAACACCTGCTAAATCTGCGAATGTTTCTGACCGTATGTATCTTAAATCCTGGTTATCGCAACATGGGTCATTAAACTTAACACTGCCGTTTTCAGAATCTTCTTCCTTTACATTCTTTTCGATCGTTGTCCATTTTTGCCATGGTATATCTTGAATCTCTCCGCTTGGCGAGGTCATAATGAAACGAACCTGCTCCAATTCGTGATATAGCCTACCTTTTTTTTCTGTTTTTGCTTGACTATAACAACAAAAGCATTTTGGTTTAATAAAATCTTTTGCTATTTTATCTTTATTTACTTTGAATTTTTGTAAGGTATGGCTCCAATTTCTCCACCACTGTTTAATATTTTTAAACCGTTCACAATTTGGACAATACATCCATTCAGGGAAATATTTTGCACTTGCTACTTCCTTAGGTTCTATTGGTGAACCGTAAATCAAGTAGTTTTCTTCATTCATCGGAACTCGAACCAGCTTTTTCAAATTTGGGAAATGAGATTTTAGTCTTTCAATTAATCTATTCTCTTCAATTTCAAATTTTGGAAGATTATAATGTGTAGAGTTATGAAAATACCATTTGTCAAATGGTTCTATGATTAACGCTCCCTTAGGCGTTTCTAAAATTGAGCCAACGCCACCATAAGCACTCAGCATTTTTCTAGATTGGGACTTTATATATTTTGACATGGCTTATTCATTAGTTTAATTAATGGGTGCAGCATAATTTTGTTTTATTTCTACAAAAGTATCGGCATCAACTTCTCTCATGGATTGCATAATTACCCAATCATCTTTTTCTGAAATATCCGAATCAGTCGGGCGTTTCATTAGTTCTGAATAATCCTTTAAACCATTTTCAATCCTCACTTGCCAGTCATTAGCTAAAAAATCAATTCTTTTTTCAAAAAAATCGTATTCGCTTTCATTGTGACCAAAACGCCCTTGGAGATAATTCTTTAATTCATTTATATTTTCTTGTCGAAAATATTGTGCTGTATTATCCTTGTTAAGACCTGGTAATTTGTGGCGTACATAAGCCACCATAACAGTAGTTAGCATCTTATCAATTGTATTTTCAGTAAACGGTGTTACACTCAGTGGTTCTATGTTTTTGTAAAATGCCTGATGGAAAGGAATAAAATGCTCAAAGTATGATTTATCTCTCGCCCTGTTTGGGTCTAAAAAAGCAATCACTAAACCATCCACTTTTCTTCCTACCCGGCTGGAAGCTTGAATATATTCTGCAATGTTTTTAGGCATTCCATTCATAAGCATAACATTTAATCTTCCTATATCTATACCAACAGAAAACATGTTGGTTGCAAGTACTAGATCTATTACTGAAGAGGTTACGGCCTTATATTTCTCACCCTTTTTACTCGTTTTGTCTACCAGTGCGACGCTATGTTCCAACTGCTTCAAAACCGTTTTAATTTTACTGCTATCAACTCTTGCTGTTAATTCTTCAGTTCTATCTTCTAACCCATAGTGATTATAAGAATAGGAGTTATTACCCAATACCCTTGTCTGCAATTGTTTGGTATTGTATAATATTTCATCGCCTACCTTATTTCTAATTTTTCCAACATCCTTTAATGAATTATAATAAGACACAATTGTCCAATAATTATCATCGAAAGGTTCGCCTGTTTCAATTCTTGCTACTAATAAATGAGCAAGAATATATAGCTGAGTATCAGTGGAGGTTTTACCTACGGGCATAAAGCCAATATATTTTCGTCTACTTTTCGCTTTTGATTCTCTTGCAAAAAAGCTATCATCATAAGATAAGCCCGAAGGTGGAAATATATTTACTTTTCTTCTGCCATAAAGTTGCGCAACTTGCTGAACGGTATTTCTTGTTGTTGCAGTTGATGCAATTATCTTGGGTGTTAAATTCAAAGCCTCATTTGTACATAATTTCTCAACTATACTCTCAAAAATCCCAAAAACAGAGCCTAATGGACCGCTTAATAAATGTAGTTCATCTTGTATAATTAAATCAGGCGGAAGCTTTTCATTATTAAGACTATTAAAAAAAACATGTGCATCTTCTTTCCACGCTATTTGAGCAAACTTGTCAACTGTGGCGAATAAAAGTGTAGGTGGCTGCATAAATAGCATTTCATCAACCACCTGTACTGGAATTTCTTTGTGAAATACACAACGGTTGTTTAGACAATTGATTTTAAAAATTCTCCTTTCAACCTTGAAGCCATAATCGCCTTCTGAGATTAATTTAGTACCGCACCACGGACAAGATGAAATTTGAAAAGGGTTTTTAGCTTCGGGACTTCCATCATTTTTATTGCATTCGCTTTCAATTTCATCGATATAATTTTCAGCATCTTCGATTTTTCCCGGGGTTAGTTGGTTGCCTACCCAAAGCCCAATACTAATGGGTTCAGATTTCAGCTCTTCTGCAAAAATTTTTCTCAAAAATTCCAATGCACAAATAAGTTTTGAAGAACGTTCAAATTGTTGTGCCGTAAGCAATCGTAGTGTATATCTCATTATTACAGATACCCCTTTAGATTCTATTTTATTTTTAGCCAATCGCCTATATAAAATAGTAAATGCAGTAACCGCTAGATAGGCTTCTGTTTTTCCTCCACCTGTTGGAAACCAGATTAAATCCACAATTTCTTTACGGTCTTTCGACTGCGGGTCGACTATTCCTTTCAAACTCAGTATCAAAAAAGCTAATTGAAAGGGTCTGTATTTTGGTGTGAATGGGATTCTTGAATAGTCGTAATTTTCAAAAAATAAAAGGCTATTGTATTCGGTTAAATCGTTGATTTCTGAAACCTCCTTTTCTGTCTTGGAAAAATGGTTGTCATTTGAAATTATTATCTGAATGAGCATTGCTGAGTTAGCTAATTGGAATGCCCTGAAAATAGTTTCGTCACTTAAATAATCAATATTCTCAAATAATCGCTTATAGTTATCATCTAACCTTATAAAGAGGTCTTTGCTAACCTCTTGTTCACTTTCCGATAGGAGTTTTTGTTCGTCTTTTTGCGTTTCAATCCATTCTCCATATAAGTTTACAAATTCATGTAGTTTACCTTTTATTTCTTCTTTGGTCAGTTCTGAAAAAATTGAAAGGTTTCTTATACTTAATGAGTTATCTAATTTCAGAAAGTCCTCTGGATTTATAAAATCTTCTTCTTGAAAATCATTTTTGGTATCCTTGATATTATACTCGGGTAAAAACGTCGTTTGAATATTATTATGTTCCTCGTTCCAAATAACTGAACAATTATGTCCGACTCCATAACTTTTGACATTTCTGTATAAAAGATTTAATTCTTCAGCCTCATGGTCAAATGGATTTAATTCCTTATTTGATTTGAATGGCAGAATTTCGTTTGTGACTACCTGGATACATACCTGAAACAAACACTTTTGGTTTAATTCAGGAGTTTTGTTGGTAAATCTTTTTGAAGACTGTTTAGATAGATTTATAAGCTGAATTTTTACATAGTTATTTCCTTTTGCTTGATATGTTTTGATATTATAACCAATTGATATTTCTTTATGTACATCTTCAGAAGTTGGAATAACTATTGGCTCGAAGGTATCTTTGATTTCTATTAACGTAGCATGGCAAAAGTTTTTTCTTTTCCATGTTCTACCAATAAGCTTATCAAAATATGATATATAGTGTTTTGCTGAACTATCTTTATAATTGTCACTTTTTTTAAAGTCATCAAACCTTAGATAATCTCCATTTCTGGTATTCTTTCCTCCTTTATCGCCTTTCAATTCTCTTGTTAAAGAAAGATAACCATTTTTGTATAAGAGAATATCTCTAAAAGGGAAATCTAGCTTTTTATCCATAAAAGCATCAAAACCAGCTTGGGATAATTTAATTTTTATTTCCTCATGTTTTGGCAAATAATAAAAGCCACCTGAAAATATCACTTCGACATTTTTAACGGCCTTATCTAAACAAAATGTTAATCCCGCATTATTTGGATTGAAATGATTTTGATTAGCCTTGTTCTCTATTTCACTATCGAACTCTTCTCGTAGTTTTTTATGATTTTCTACATTAGGTATTTCTTCTGATTCATTATCTGTTGTCAAAGAATTTGGTTCTTCGGTTTCGCTCTTACCTAATACTTCATCTTCCTCGCTTTCAGACTGAAAGTTCTCTTTTACAGGAAATAAAATTCCTGTAAAATATCTAACCAAAGGATAATCTGAAATAATCTCTTCCTCTTTATCCAAACCCCAATTTTCTGAATCAGGGCCAACCATTCCTTTTTGTATTCTATGATGAAACAGGTCTCTTACCATTTTAGTCAATTATTTCGTAGTCAAGTTTTCTAATTTCTTTTATAGTACGCATCGGCGCACCATTAGTAACAATCTCTTCAATATGATTATCAGACAACCAATTCAACATTTCTCCTCTATCTTTTGTCAAAATGTAACTATCAATTTCATCAGCAAATTTCCTCCCCTTGTGATTTAATGTTCCTAAATACTCCTTGCTGGTTTCCATAATGAATTTCCAATTTCGGCTTAGTTCTTCGTCGTTTACAGTTTTAACGATTGCAGAAAAGTCGATTTTTCTTTTCGGAAACTTTGTTTTATTATCTGGATGTAACCAATTCTCTAATTGGTTTTTTGAAACACTTAATCCTTGCGCCACTAATTCTTCGAAAAGGTTATTTATTGTATTATTAAATTCGTTTGCTTTGAGATAGTTCTTCAGGCATGATTTCCAAAGCTGTGAAAATTTATCAACCCTTGAAAATAATTCATTTTCATCAGTCATCTTGATGATGTCGTGTAATATCTCAATATCAGGGTTTTGGTAAATCCGTACTTTGTCACCTTTTTTGAGGTCTTTTATTTCTTTATGCCGCTCTTCATAACCTTCTACGTAAACATTCTTTGACTCTCTTTCTTTCAATCTTTTCGTATTCTCTTCAAATATGAGCTCATATCGTATTTCCTCTTTCTTCAGAGATTTGAAACTATCTGAATCAATTAAAAATTTAATCCATTCATCAATATTCTCTGTATTAATACTCTGGGCATCCGAGTATTTTATTCCATTCAACTCTTCTCTATCTGAGGAACGGAATTCGCTTACTGTTCTATCGTTAAATTTGTGTAAATAATACTGAAACGCTTTATACTCATCGTCATAAAGCAAAATTTCGGAATTAACATTTTTAGCATACATTCTTTCTAATAATGTTTCAGGATATACGCCGCTTCCATAGAACGAAAGAAATAAATATCGTTTAGTATCTGGTTCTTTTTGTTCAAATTCTCTTAGTGTTATTACTTGTGTAGATCTTAACCCTTTGTAGAATTGTAATGGGTATTCCTTATTTTGTATGTTGCTTAAATCAGCTAGACTTTTCACCTTTGCAATAGTTTGTTGTGCCTGCAAACATCTTTCAATTTCTTTTTGCCAATATCCTTTTACCGATTTAGGCACTACGATATAGTCAATAATCTGGTTATTATCTTTCAACCATCTAGCTTTGCCATTATCGTTTTTTACAATTTTGATAATTTTTTCGAATTGAAACTTCAATAATTCATAATCGCACTTATAATCTTTATCAATGCTTTGATATTCATCCTGGAACAACTCTTTCACCTCTTTCTCAAATTCATTTAATATAGTATTTGCCATACTTTTAATTCGTTCATGATTTAAAGCCGTAGTTTTATATATTTTCCTAATAAATCGCAAGCATTTTTTTATATTAATAAGATTGTGATTTTGCTGTTCAGCATTATTGACAACTTTTATGTAGTCTAATATGGCATTACTCAAATCAGAATGTGAAATTCGAGTTAAATTAATGTTGGAGTTTGTAAAACTTGAAAAATATTTTATCTCTGGTAAAGTCCAGTTCCATTTCAACACTTTGAATTTGTCTGTACTTTCAATATCCTCCGTTCCCACAAATATGCATCGGTTGAATTTTTCTTGTCTGTATAGTCTTGTGATCGCTGTAGTTGATTTATATTTATTACTTCCAATAAATATTATGGTGTCAATCTCAATATCATTATCAATAATGAATTCTTTAGCTGTTTCAAAATCATTTACGACATATAAAAGTGGGTCAAACTGGGTATCAGGATATATTTCCCCATTTTTGTTGATATATTGAAAAGGAATACAGGATGGTATTAGGTTTAGAAATTCTTTTTTTGAAGCGACGAAAATAATTTTCTTTTTATGCTTGGTTGGGAAAGATATGTTTCTATTGGAATAGTAATTAATAATTGTAAGTTGCTGTCGAATCTCTTCTAATAATTTTGATCTTAAATTTTCCAAGCCTTTTTGCCTTTGACCTAATGTAGCTCTGCTTTCTATTTCAGCAATTTTAATTTTTATCTTTTTGCCAACAATTAAAAACTGCTCTTCAATACTTAATTCAACTCTTTTAGTAGTAAGTATTGGTAATACGTGGACGTTTTCATCAACAATAGCTTTAACCGAAGATATAGTTCCACATCCTATTTTTAAAATTATATCTCCCAAATTAACAGACTTATGAATGCTTGAATTATAAACAAAGCACTTCAAAATTGGAATGAGTAATACTATTTCAAAGGCATTTCGAATAAGTTCATTTGTGGGTAGAGAAATAAGTAAATTAGTCTTTTGCTTGCAGAAAGCTTCAATTATTAATGAGGCATTTATTTTTTGAAACGAATTGAGATCCAACTTTGAAAGCGTGAATTCCTTTTCTATATTTTTTTTGCTTATTAATGAATTTTGCTTAAAATAATCTATTTTAATAAGTTCATCCACTGGTTATTTGGTTAAGGTCTTTAATGTAGTAAAGCCACTTATCAATAGTGGCGACGCTGTATCCTCAAGAATTAGGAAATAACCTAATTTATTAGTTGAGAATTTTTAAATATACTGTTTCTTTAGCTAAAGAAGAAAAGAGACATTTACATTCCTAGATTAATTAAGCTGTCAATTTAACTACCGGAAATATTTGGTTTTTTTCATACACAATAAACTCTGTTAATAAAAATTAGTTCTAATAGTGATATTCAAAAATTGACCTCTTTTTTAGCGAAAATACAGACTTTTAAAAACCAATTGAAGAAAGAGGGACTATTGGGATAGCTGTGTTGTCAAAGAAACTGCCTTGGCGGGAGATATAAAAACTGAATAAAAGATTAGTTTTACTCAGATTACGATAGAGTTTTTTTAACTTTCCCTGAATTAAATTGGCATTCTCATGAACAAAACAATTGTAGCCACATATGGTAGACAAGCTGAAGGAAAATCAACCACAATAAAACTCGCTTACGAATTCTTGACTTCCCGTTATCCAAACGCAAAATTTAATCATACTTTAGATTTGTCAGGAGATATTCTAACAACTGTTGAGCTAAATGGAACTTAGATTGGCTTTGAAAGCCAAGGTGATCCAAATTCAAGAATTATTACACAAGACACTTTACGAAAACTCGCAGATAAAACTTTCAATATTGAACTAGGTGATTGTGATATAATCATTTGTGCAACCCGAACCGAGGGGCATACAGTAAGAAAGGTTGATGAAATTGCCCTTAAGTTTGGATATCATACAATTTGGATTAGCAGTTTTTGGTCTCCTACTTTAAATGAGCAAGTTTTAAATGAAAAAGCAGCTAATAATATTTTGGATATAATTATATCGCTAATGGTGGGACAGATTTAGCAAATAATTTAATCAGAATTTTTATAACCTTGACAGATTTGATAGTCTTAAAAAACAATGGCTATGATATTGCAAAACAATTTACAACAATTGCTTGATGTGCTCAATATCTCTGGCGGTAAGTATACCTTTTCCTAAAACCTCCGGATTCCGCTTCAAGAATTTATTAGATAAAGAGTGATATTCCGCAGGTGCAGGGAAAAGCTTTTGTATTGTATCCTTAAGAATTTTTTGTCCATCAAAATAAATCTGGAAATAACGACTCTTATTATCCCCATTGCTAAGCAATAAATCAAAAATAATCATTCCAGAATAGGATTTCTCTTTTAACTCTTTACTAACGAAAGGCAATATATAATTCATACCACGGTAATCTTTGGGCATCACGAACATATATCCAGTAGAGGATTTCTGCAAGGTATATGGTTTGACGTTGCTCATGATAATTGTTTATATATATATTCTATTGCAGTAATTGCTTCCTCAACAATATTATCTGCATCTTCTTTAGTTTCCAAAATACGAGGAATTTCAACTAAATCGCCTATGTGAAATAACTGATGTCTCTGTTTATTATGTACGTTATACAGATTAGTAATCGCCGTCTCCATAGCTCTATTCAATTTGCTAGAATGTGCGGCTTGTAAAAAATATTCTCCTGTACCTGGATCTTTATCAAAAATCGAGCCTACATTTCCTTCACCTAATGTGATTCCGTTAGCGTCATACGCTTCTCTGAGCACTCCTTCAGTTGTCCTAAGAATGGGAAATGTAAATGCAGAATAATCTTCCAATTCAATATTAACCGTCTGTAACGCAAACGAAGGACTTAATATAGATTTTAACGCATTTGACATTTTAGTAAAGGCGTAAGGCATGCGAATCTCAATATCACTTAAAACTTGGTCTGCTGTAATATTAACATCTAATGAGGTCAGTTGCGCCAAAATGATATCTTTAAGCGGAAGCACATTGCTTAAGATGTCAACAATTATCTCTTTAACATGATTACTATTCCCCTGAACGCTAAATGCTGAATTATCGTATCTATTTAAATAAATAACTCCGCCCTCGTGCCAAGTGACTGCATATTTGTTGCCATTTTGGATTGGGGTTGGCTCAGATATATTAATATTTGGTTCAATTGCTAGATATTCGATGAGTGTATTGAAGTCCCCATCATCCATTTTTTTGATATACAGCCGTTTGCTTTCTATCAAAGGTACACTGCAAATTTCAACGACATGCGTTGCGATTAATTGTGAATATTCAACATTTTTCCCGACATGATCTAGAATACTTGTATTGCCACTAACCAGTCTCTTAACTGTAATCATAGCAGGTACTTTTAGACCTTTTATTTTGGTAATAATATTATAACTGTCAGTCCCTGCAGCAATTGTTTGATGGGATTCATAGTCTTGAAAAAGCACAATGGCTTCTTCAATTTTTGATCTTCGGAGTGTTTGATTTAGATGTCCCATAAAAGGCCTGCGAATATAATTAATTCTTGCAAATAATTACTAACTTTTTAATCATCCAAAATACTCCTATTATTAATCAAGTAAGGGATGAAGATGAGACCAAGAGGCGTTAAGGTATACAGTTTATTGATGCCAGTTAGGCATATTTTTAAAAATTACCTATTTTAACAGTTACAATGATTTAACTATATGCAGAACCTAGCACTATTTTTAACCAAAATACAGACTTTTAATCTCCTTGTCGTTACCAAAGCCGAATTAAAGAGCCCCATAAAAGAAGATGGAAACAAACAAGCTTACAGCCTTGCCCACGAAACCCACTATTATGATTCGTTCACTTATAAGAGTGAAATCAGGGTATTAAAAGACATGGCTTTAATTGACTTGCTCTCACTTAATGACATAAGTTTAAAAAGAGAATTTGAACAGCTCAAAAAATTAAAGGAAAGGTTTAAACTAATATGGACAAATTTCCACCAGCATTATAGCGAGCTCAGAGCGGAATATCCTAGCAACTTCATATTTTCAATCCAACTTGATAATTTGTTTATCGTTAACAACCTGCAATCAGACTACAAGGATATTTATATAGGTGACGAGTTTGTGGAAAGTCTGCACGATACTTTAAAGATCAGAGACAAGTTCTTAAGTGAGCTGGTAAGCGAGGTTGATGAAATTCTAAACCCCCGTGAAACTTTCGAGGAATGGATGGCCAAGCAGAAAAGCCCGCAACAACCTGAAGATGCTACGGCAGAGCTACCCCAAAAAATCCCATATAATCCCGATGCGGGTCGGCCAAAATTCAATTATCAGTATGTAGATGATTTTTTACAACTGATAAGGACTTATTTTTCAGAAGAACATTTCAGCCAGTTGACTGCCCTTATAAAAGCGGACGAACAACCTGCAAGCCAGTTGATTTTCAACGGAAACAGTAATAAACTGGCCGATGCTTTTAAGCAGCTTTATGAAGCAAACCTGATTGTTGGATGCAATAAAGCAGAACTTGAAAAATGGATTCTAAAACACTTCTTATATAGCAATGGAGATAAAGTAAACGAATACTCGGAGGGCTGGCTTAGTGCGATTATATCTTCTGACACCAAGGTTTGCAAATCACCAATTTTAGAGGTAAGGATAAAAGACAAAATTCCTGTTCTAGTTCCGACAGTCCGAAACAAAAAAAACAGTAAATATTAGTGAGGAAACAGTAAGGATACGGTTTAACGTGTTGTAACCCTACAATACAAGCGACTAACATTGCGGTATCAAAACAAAAGATACCGCTTATGAAGTACACCTTTGAAGAACTACCGCAGGCCATTAGTACACTGCACGAAAAGGTAGACCGTATTAAAGACCTGCTGCTGGAAAGCAGGTCGCAAAATTCCCAACGTCCCCGAGACGATTTATTGACGATCAGACAGGCTGCCGAATTTCTCAGCCTTTCCGTACCCACCCTTTACACCAAAGTGAGCCGGAAGGAAATCCCCGTTAACAAGCGGGGCAAGAGACTTTATTTCTCCACGGTGGAACTATCCGAATGGGTAAGATCGGGAAGGAAGAAAACCACTGAAGAAATCTATTCACCTGCGAACGGTATCATACCACCAGCATAACTATATATTCCTGTCGCTAAGCAGATATGTATCCATATAACAACATAGATATATATCCACATAGCAACGGTTTATGTGTAACAGAAACCACTGGCACAGCAGCTAATTCGCTACTGCTCGAAAAGGCTGTGGCGCTTTCAAGGGTGCGGTGATTGGCGGTAGAAAGGCGGTTCAGGCAGTCAGTCCCTTTTTCAGGGGCTGAGCAAGCGGAAGTTGGGCAGAGCCCTACTTGCTTGCCCTTAGGCTATCGCTACAGGGGTTTCAAGTAGCCTCCGGGGCTACTTTATGGCTTTGCAAGCCTTTTAGGAACCGTTAACGGTATACTTTCACGTATACCAATTAGCTAACTAAGCAGATAAGCAGTTAGCCAGCTAATTAGATATATGATTAAGTCGGCTAATCAGCAAATTAAAAAACATTAGAGAGGAGCGCAATTTATGAAAATGGACATCATCACAATGGAAGACCTCCGCCAGTTCAAAACCGAACTGTTGCAGGAAATGAAGGGCATTATCGGACAAGGAACGGAAAACCAGCAAAGCGGAGAGTGGCTAAGGAGCGCACAGGTACGCAAAATGCTGAACATATCAGCAGGCACTTTACAGAACCTCCGCATCAACGGGATATTGCCGTTCCGCAAGATTGGAGGTACCATGTATTACAACAGGGTACAAATTGAAAAAATATTGAAAGGAGAATAACATGAAGAACTATCTGAACATACAACACCATGCCCTTAGCGGATATTTTGAACGGGTGGCACTGGAAAACCGATTTTACGCCACCCACATCAGCCTGCTGATGGCATTGTTCTACTACAGCGATAGCGATGCGCCTGAAAAACCCTTTCAGGTCAGCAGGCCAAAGCTGATGCGGTTCTCCCGCATCAGGTCTATCGCAACCTACCATAAGAACATCAAAGACCTTACAGAATATGGCTACATAGAATACAATCCCTCATGGCACCCGCAAAGAGGTACTCAAGTAAGGTTTATTATCGAAATACCAAACCATCCTTAAACATTCAGGATATGGAGGATATCAATACAAAATCGGTGCGCTACCCTGTAGCCACCGATATCAAACTGGAAAAGATCGCCCTCAAGCTGGGCAGGACAAAAAAGACGACCGTCATACAAATGGTAGAGTATTTCTACCGGAGCAAGAAAGACCCCTTAGACCTGAATGATGAACTGCTGAAAAAAGAACTGGTCAACGGAAATAACCGAATTATTGGCTTTTTTAAAACGCAGGAAAAAGATTTCCTGTTGCCTATCTTCAGCGATTCGGGTACACTGGTCACCATAGCAAAACAACACACACTGTACATTAAGGACATTGGCAAGTATATGGCGCAGGATCTTGAAAACACGAAAAAGCTTGCAGAGGGTATGACAGCACTTCAACGTGGTATTGCCAGAACACAGACCCATTTGGAAGACAAAGCGTTGCTGAAATTACGATTTAGTAAGATCCTTGAATATTACATCACCCAAAGGGAATCGCTGGGCTGGACTACGGCCAATGTTAAAAAAGAGGAACTGCAGGTCCATGTCAGGCAATCACTGGAAAATCTATAGCTTATGTTCATCAACATCACCACATCTGAAACGGGAGACAATAAGGGCAGCAGCGGTGCGCTGGTCAATTACCTTGAAAAAGAGAACCAGGTGCAGATCGAAAAAGGCAAAGGTCTGGAACAGGAAAATTGGTTTAACGGCGCAGGTAACGAAATCCGCAGGCAGGAAGTCAGGATTAACATAGACGGCAACATTGCCAAACTTGGACGCAGCGACAGTAAATTTTTCCTGATCAACATCAGTCCGAGCCAAAAAGAACTGGCGTTCCTTTACGAGAAATACGGCAAGGAAGGTACAAAAGAAAAGCTAAAGGAATTTGCGGTGAAGGTGATGGATGAGTACGCCAAGAACTTTAAAAGGCCAGGCATTAACACTCATAAAGATTTGCTTTGGTTTGGCAAGCACGAAAATTACCGTTATTATAAGCACACAGATAATGAAGTAAAGGACGGGACAAGGCAAACAGGCGAGCGCAAAGAGAGACGGCAGGATCATATACAGATTATTGTCAGCAGAAAGGACATCACCAATACCATTAAGCTTAGCCCGCAGAACACCTCCAAGGGAAAAAACAAAGCGCATTCCGCCAAGCTTGGCGAATTTAACCGTACCGCATTTAAACAATCAGGGGAAACTCTGTTCGACGACTTTTTTGATTTTAACAGGGGGTTGAAAGATACCCTTGCCTATGCCAATACGATGAAAAATGGGACGGTTGCCCAAAAAACACAGATGAATTTACTGGAAAATATTTCCTACCAAAAGGCCGAAAAACACACCATCAGCGATTTGGGCAAAAGTGTGGCGCAAGGCCTGTTTGAAAGTGTCGGGGAAATGATTGGAGCAACCGGAAAGATAGGTGCTGATTTATTAAGTACGCTTATGGAGCCTGTTTACATAGCGCCACAACCATCCGCTACAGAAGGAAGTAAAAAGAAAAAGAAGAAAAAAGGTAAAACTCAAAGCCAGAGTTTACACCGATAACTTATTGCTTAACTTAATTTGCACATGCCTAATTAAAAGTGTGATATAAGTTCTCAGTACCTTACAGAAAACGATGTATATACATCATTAATTCTCTGTTAATAACTTATTTATTATTTATTCTTAATTTGCTATTTAACCTGCTAAATTAGAGATTATTAAACTTTTAAAAATTAAATATTATGGGAATCAAAACAGGACCGAAAAAAATTGCTGAATCAACTGGTAAACCAGATAAACGTCAAAGGGATAATAAAGATGTTCCTAAAAACATCCCTTCTCTTAAGCCTCACAAACATAAAAAGGGCGACTAAATAGCATGCAGATATGAAAAGTTTGCAATTTAATTAGCAAGCTGCTGACATTAATTGTTTACAGCTTGCTAACTCTAACTTTTATTCCGGTTTATAATCGTTTCTATTTTAAGTTTTGTTACGCAATGTAACATTTACTTGCCTGAATGCAAAGATTTAAGGCTACTTTCGGTATTTACGATGATTTAGGTATGACGAAAGAAGTGTAAATATAATTAGAGCCATGTACAAATAGATTGCTTTTAATGAGCTCTTCTTTTATTTAGTCAATCAACATACTACTATTATTTGTTACTATTCTTCAGGATTTCGATTTTTTCACGCTCACTGGCAAGCAGGCGCTCATAAAGTTCTACAACTTTGTCCAAAGGATTGAAGGTGCAGTGTTGTCGGAAGTCACCAGTACTACTGTCATGAAAATTGTTAAAATAATTGAATATTGATTCCTCACTAAAATTCTTTATTCCTTCAACAGTAACACCTAAAACAGTTGCAATTTTTTCCAAGGTCGACTCTTCTACTTCTTCACTTTGCTCAATTTTAGAAATCGTTTGCTGGCTTACACCAAGTTCAATAGCAAGAAAATCTTGTTTTATACCACGTATTTCCCTGATACGGCTAATCTTTCTGCCGATATGCACTTTGTTAGATTTTGTAGGCGTTTCCATAAAGCAAATATAATAAATTCCTAATATAGTAATGAACCAATGTATTGTAGTAAGATACCAGCTTTAGTGGTAGGTTACGGCATTGCCGTACAGCATTTTTGATCTAATAAATCAAAAATGTCACGATTATGGAAACACAATTCTCGCAATCTGGTCACTTCCAGAAAGAAACCTTTTCGGCCTTTATCAAAGAGCTGGTTCAAAAATTCAAGCCCGAGCAAATCTATAGCTTTGGGAAAAACATCGATTTTAAAGTCAATGACGGGTGTTTTATAGAAGACAACCGTACAGAAAACTATCACTATTTTTTGTTGATGGTAACCGAAAGCGTTACCAGAATTGAACACGAGGTGCAGGACTTTGCCAATAACCATTATCCCTTCGGCAAGATCACCATATTGGCTCATGGGAAAGAAACTATTGCGGATGCAATAAAGGCCAATAACAGGTTTTTCATTACTATTTATAACGAGAGCCAGATTCTTTATAGTCGGGATGGTATGGTGCAGCGCGCTCATATCATAAATTATATACCCGCCCAGGGAGCAGTAAAAGCCCAAAAACATTACAACCACCGCTTTCCATTGGCAACAGGTTTTTTAAAAAGTGCAAAAGAATGCCTGACGAACCAACATTACAATCTAAGTGCATTCATGGCGCATCAGGTTGTAGAACAATGCTGTATTGCTTTGATAAGGGTTCATCTGGCATACCGTTCTGATATACACAACCTATATAGACAACTTCGGATGTGCGATAGCTTTTCTTTGGCACCATCAAGCCTCTTCTTATCGGGCAGGGAAGATGATAAACGGCTCTTTGATATTATGGTAAAAAGTTATTCCGCTGCACGTTACAAAGATGATTTTAAGGTTGAACAAGCCGATGCGGAACAAATATTCATCCGTGTTTCCACCTTTTTAAAGCTTACTGAGATTATGTGCGGTGAAAAGATAAAATCTCTTGCAATAGTGGCAGAATCCTACACACAATTAAAAAAAGAAAGCGAGGTGGATCATGCTGGATAAAAATATTCCATCGACGAACATCTTTCATTTGCCCTTTACGCCGAATACAAGAATACTTACAGAAAATACACTGAACCAATATTCCGAGATCAGAAAACCAAAAAGGGGTTATTTCCCCATTAAAATCAGGAAGATATCTTTCAGCAATGAGCTGCTTATAATAGGTGTAATTCTGGACAAAGAGCCCGAAGAAATGGTTTACCTTAAGGTAACCACCTCCGAACTATTGGTGAGTTGCAGCGTTGATACCCATGAAAACTATTTGAGTCGATACGCTTATTTTTCGCTTACCCAACTGATGTACTATTACGCTGAATATAATTTCGAGGACTATTATTGGCCAGGATTCTTTGATCAGGAAACAGGGGGATCTAAATACCTGATGATCCATAAATCGGAGGATAATTTACATGTGTCGTCAAAAGTGAGGTATAAAGGCCTATATAAACCTGGAAAACAACTCCCTGTAGTATCTGCAAAGAGAGCGGAGCTACGGAAAGCAGTTCATTCACTACAAGAACAGCCACCTAGAGAAACACACACGGTGTTGGGTTTCTGTTTGGCAGATAACAACAATGAAAGGTTCCGAACAAATCATTATCCCTTTCTAATTCCTTATATAGGGATTTTGAACAAGGCTAAAACCGAGGTAAGAAGCTTTACAACATACGTGCTTAATGAAATGCAACTTTCTGAAATCGATCTTTCGGACGAACAAAAAAACCTCGTTGAGATTTGCTTCGACATGAAGAAAATAGCCTTGGTTGCTAACCCGGGATATAAAGAAGGTGCTCATAAGCTCGCTGAAAAACGGAAACAGAACCAAAATAATTTTAATCAGCTTTTTGATTTCTGGCAAAAGGCGCTTCCTTTACTTCCAGGAAGGTTGTACACACACTATAGTTATACATATGGAATGCGTAATGTAAAAGGCAAGCCAAGAAGATCGTATATGACGCCATGCACCTTTAATAATGAAACACCAGAAATCTGTTTTCTATGGAAAGACATGGGAGATTATTATAAACTGGAACTTCGATTAATGCTTCAAGGAAGAATACATCCGCTACAATATCACTTCAATACCGCTTTCTTTGCTATGCTGAGCTACAGCCCGAGAAAATATGTGCTGTTGAACTCCGTTAATGATAGCCAACTGATCAGTTATTTTCAGCAAAGCCAATTTCAACTCTTAGTACTTAAGAAACACTATGACGGTGATTTTAAAGATTTTGTAGATCAATTAAGAATGGTATATCCTTTCATTAATAAATAGAATGTTATGGAAGAAATTTTAAAGGCTTTAAATTATCAACCTGTTGATATCTCAGATGAGGATCTTGATAATCCTGTGCCATCAATATCTTATTTTTTCGTGAACCATCCAATTCACGAATCCCGTACTAAGCTTTGGGAGCTATACGAAGGATGGATCCATTTCGCTGCTGAATCACCTGATCGCGAGGAACTAACGGATATGTTATTTTTTTATAATCAATTGGTCGAACTGCTGAACCTATGTTATGTATTTACCCAAAAAATTGAACAGGATAAATAGTGCTGTCGTTTAAGGTTGGTCATCAAAACTTAATAATTTACCACGTAAACTATATATCCAATTATTCACATAAAAACTAGGGTTTTACGTGAAGTGAAGAGGAAAACGCAAAATTCGAACATAGGTTTTTGGTCGGGTAGATTATGAGAAGAATATTTGATTATATTTACTTCATGTACCACAATAAATTATCTATTTCACAGCTTTATGATAAATTTTATGAAGACATTCGCCTTAAAATATTAGGTGAAAAGGATAGTT